>Ga0308163_10000021_pt1 | contig 531909 bp, 452 predicted proteins | sample PhyTR1_FD_201037 | JGI IMG/M metagenome (GOLD analysis project Ga0308163, IMG submission 201037) | Phyllosphere microbial communities from UC Gill Tract Community Farm, Albany, California, United States - DLSLT.R1 | ecosystem: Host-associated > Plants > Phyllosphere > Unclassified | place...
AATTGGATGATCGTATTTAGATTCTTCGTAACTCAGGATGAAAAATTACGAGTGAATTTTACGGAATGACGAACGAATTATAGAAGGGAATTACACATTGGATTTCCTACGCATCGCTATACGCACCCTGCTATCCGGCCTGGCAGATTTTGGAAGTGAAAAGCGGTGAAAGCTTTGCAGAAATGATCAGTTAGCACAAACAAGGTAATTTTCAGCTGAAGGGGAATGAGTATGTGGCTAGCCTTAAATTACCGCTAATAAGATGGAGCCTGCTTTACACCACAAAAGATGCAAGCCTTGATTTTTGTTTCTTTTCATCAAGGAAAAGAAATAGGCCACCGCCGATGAGGCCCAAGAGAAAAATCAATTGGATGATCGTATTTAGATTCTTCGTAACTCAGGATGTAAAATTACGAGAGAATTTTACGGAATGACGAACGAATTACAGAAGGGAGTTACACATTGGATTTCCTACGCATCGCTATATGCACCATGCTATCCGGCCTGGCAGATTTTGGAAGTGAAAAGCGGTGAAAGCTTTGCAGAAATGATCAGTTAGCACAAATAAGGTAATTTTCAGCTGAAGGGGGAATGAGCATGAGGCTAGCCTTAAATTACCGCTAATAAGATGGAGCCTGCTTTACACGACAAAAGATGCAAGCCTTGATTTTTGTTTCTTTTCATCAAGGAAAAGAAATAGGCCGCCGCCGATGAGGCCTAAGAAAAAAATCAATTGGATGATCGTATTTAGATTCTTCGTAACTCAGGATGAAAAATTACGAGTGAATTTTACGGAATGACGAACGAATTATAGAAGGGAATTACACATTGGATTTCCTACGCATCGCTATACGCACCATGCTATCCGGCCTGGCAGATTTTGGAAGTGAAAAGCGGTGAAAGCTTTGCAGAAATGATCAGTTAGCACAAATAAGGTAATTTTCAGCTGAAGGGGGAATGAGCATGAGGCTAGCCTTAAATTACCGCTAATAAGATGGAGCCTGCTTTACACCACAAAAGATGCAAGCCTTGATTTTTGTTTCTTTTCATCAAGGAAAAGAAATAGGCCGCCGCCGATGAGGACTAAGAAAAAAACCAATTGGATGATCGTATTAGATTCTTCGTAACTCAGGATGAAAAATTACGAGTGAATTTTACGGAATGACGAACGAATTATAGAAGGGAATTACACATTGGATTTCCTACGCATCGCTATACGTACCCTGCTATCCGGCCTGGCAGGTTTTGGAAGTGAAAAGCGGTGAAAGCTTTGCAGAAATGATCAGTTAGCACAAACAAGGTAATTTTCAGCTGAAGGGGAATAAGTACGGGGCTAGCCTTAAATTATCGCTAATAAGATGGAGCCTGCTTTACACCACAAAAGATGCAAGCCTTGATTTTTGTTTCTTTTCATCAAGGAAAAGAAATAGGCCGCCGCCGATGAGGCCTAAGAAAAAATCAATTGGATGATCGTATTTAGATTCTTCGTAACTCAGGATGAAAAATTACGAGTGAATTTTACGGAATGACGAACGAATTATAGAAGGGAATTGCGGATTGGTTTTAAGAACCTATAAAACCGACTTACCTCAATTCCTATTACCCAGCAGGACGCTCCGTACAAAGCCATTTTTGCATTACCGGATAAGGTTTCAATCCAATTGATTCTGCATTTCGATCGTCTAAGCTCATCCCCAGCCATTGCAATAGAGGAACCCCGATATAACGCGATTCTCTGAAATTTTCGAGCAGAGACTCAGACCCATCTTTGTAGCCATGCTCGTGAAAAACAACGCTGCTATCCAGATTTAAATAAATGCAGGCTGCATAAGACCAGCCTATCGCCATCATTTCACCACCGGCATGTAAGTCGCTGTTTGGTAAATCATCACTCATATCCTTCCTTATTTCAGGAGGCATACAGGCCAAATGTCCGGCTTCATGTAATATGTCTCCAGGATATAGTAACTGATCGGGATCGATTAATAACCTGCCTTTGCTCATTTTCAATCCCGGCAAAAAGGTTACGCCACTAAGGGGCTGAAGTTGATATTCGATACCAATTTCACCTAGAAATTCCAGGATTATTTTCGTTGGATTGGTCATCGTCATACTGATCTTATCAGGATCAGAAATTGGTTTGGTCTTATTAATGTATAAAAAACTGTTTCAGGAAACTGCTATTTGAAGTGATACTTTAAACCGATCTCAAATTCTCCATTGGTATAATTTTGCAAATCAGAAGTATTGGTGGTGTAAAATAACTGAATTGAAAATTGATTTTGATAAGTTGTTCCCGCACCAATGGTTACACTATTAGTGGTGTGGTAAATAGAACTCAAAAGCAACTTATTACCCCAAAATTGGGTGTTTAAACCCAGGTCTATAATATCCCTGTAATTATCGATCCCCCTGTAAGTTAACTTAGGTTCAAGCACATTCAGCACCCCGTTTGGATTTAAGAACTTGTACGAAATTGCACCAAAATAACTGGAACGGTCTACTACAGTCCTCACCAGATCCCGGTTGAAAAAGCGTTTCATATTAGGGAGTGCACCCTGAATGGTTAAACGATTAGTCCTGAAGGCGATTCCGAAATCTCCGTCGAAATAAAGTTTACGCTGATTAAAATTATTCAGGCTCATGTCGCTTTGATCTCCCCTAACTTTACTGAAATCAATCCACTCATTCATCACACCAGCAGACAAGCCGAAATCGATATAACTGCCGGTATTGTTTAATGGCAAGTGGTAAGCAAAACTACCTTTAATGCTCGTACGTTGAATTACCCCTGATGTTTCATTATAAAAGGAGAGTCCGGCGCCGGTTTTAGCATTTTCAGAACCATAAGTAGCTGTTACCGCTTGCATAGATGGAGCACCATCAACAGCAGTCCACTGCGCTTTGTAAGCCGCATTAGCTTCCCATCCCTGTGTAAGGCCAGCCATTGCCGGATTGTTCAAATACTGGTTTTGATAATACATGGAGCCCATAGGATTTAGCTGGCTATAAGCTGTAAAACTGACTAGCCAAAGCAATGGGAATATTAATTTTTTCATGTTTGATATTTTTATTTCCGGCCTTTACCTGATGTAAAGGCCGGATTAATTTTGCTATTGTCCGATGATTGAGATGTAACCTTTTCTAATGCCAATACCCTGACCGAAATCTATGATGTAATAGTAACTACCCTCTGGCAATACATTTCCTTTAAAAGTACCATCCCAGGTATTATTATATCCTTTCATTTCAAAAACGGATTTACCTGCCCTGTCAAATACTTTAACCAGGTTATTAGGATACATATCGATGTTTTCAATAATCCAGGTATCATTTTTACCGTCGCCGTTTGGTGTGAGTACATTCATAATATTCAGTACTTGGAAATCAGCCCTTACTTCTAAGGTGAAACTCTGGGTACTGCTTCTTCCAAATTGATTGAAACCTGTAACCGTATAAGTTGTATTGGTATTCGGTCTTACTGTCAAAGTTGCTGTATTTTGCCCGCTGATGATTCCATTTGCATTACTCCATTGGTAGGTAACCGCTCCGCTTGCAGTTAGGCTGGCTGTCTCGCCTTTACTTACACTGCCACCTTTATTACTCACAATACTGATGATCGGTGCTGGGTTATTAATAATGGTTAAGCGCTGTGATACCGAAGCTGCTGCTGCATAATTTGCATCACCAGCCTGACTTGCGGTAATCACTACGGTTCCGGGATTTAAAATCTCAACCTGATTACCATTTACAATACGGGCAATATTGATATTGCTGCTGGTGTAACTAATTGTTAATCCAGCGCTTGAAGTGGCGGTTAAATTAAATACAGGATCAGTTGACAATTTATCAGCCAGTACATTGAACGTAATGGTTTGAGGACTGGCCAGAACAGTGAGCGTACCTGCAACATAACTGATTGCGTAGTTAGCTGATACAGCTCCATTACCCGTAATCGGATAAATACCAGAAGGCGAAGCAGCGGTTGCAGTAGTAGCAATATTTACAGGTGTTGTTAAAACGCTACTGTTTTCCGAGCCGGCAAAGCCACTGTAACTTGCAGTAAGTGGAGGGTTTGCTGCCAGATAAGGCTTTGTTTTATTATCTAATGTAATCACCAGATTTTTTCTGTTGATGATTAAGTTGTTGTTATTGAAAGTAATGATATAATTCGCACCTGCCGTTAAACTATTTTGATTGATCAGGTAACTACCACTATTTTCTCCGGCTACTCTGGATAATGTTCCAGTCAAGCCGTCTCCTGCAACCATGGCGCCCGGCGAGAGTGTATAGGTTAATAATGGATCTGCATCTCCATAGGTTTTACTTTTGGCATCTGCGGTAACCACTATTGGTTTTGGGGTAATAGCCGCGGTACCAGAAACCACATCAGATAAAGTGTAGTTATTGGCTTTTGCACCGCTAAGTGTTGCCCCTAAAGTTGAGATCACTTTTGCTACACCTGCGTTTTTGTCTGCAAATGATGCTGTAAATCCTGTTAACAGTACATCAGCAAGATCAGTAGACAGCACACCATTTAGGATGATACTTGAAACAGCAGCTGAATTGTTGCCGTCATAAATTTTATTTGCGAAAACGATGTTTGCATTAACCGGCTTTCTATTAATATCGAGGCTTACTATCTTACTAGCCACAGTATAATTGGCTGCATCCGTAGGAATAAAATCTACTTTTAAGCTTTGGTTTGCACCCGCATTTAAAACCGTATTTAAGTTAGGGGTGTAAGTCAACGTGCCAGGAACATTAGTTGTCGCATTTAACTGCGTTGCTGTTAAAGCAGTGCCATAAGTTATAGCAGCTGGGTTTGCCCAGGTAATTACCGGCGTGGCTTTGCCCACATTAATGGTAACAGTCTTGCTTGTAGAAGCATAATTCGCTGCATCTGCCGGCACAAAATCTACTTTTAACGTTTGGTTTGCACCTGCATTTAAAACTGTATTTAAGTTAGGTATGTAAGTAAAGGTGCCTGGAACATTAGCCGTTGCATTTAACTGCGTTGTTGTTAATGCTGTACCGAAAATAATGTCTGCCGGGTTTGTCCACGTAATTACTGGTGTTGGTTTACCTACGTTGATCGTTACGGTTTTACTTGTCGAAGCATAGTTTACCGCGTCTGTTGCAACAAAATCTACCTTTAATGATTGGGCTGCACCTGCATTTAAAACCGCATTTAAATTAGGAGTGTAAGTAAAGGTGCCGGGAACGTTAGCAGTCGCATTGAGTTGTGTAGCCGTCAACGGAGTACCATAAATGATATCAGCAGGATTTGCCCAGGTAATTACCGGTGTCGCTTTGCCTACGTTAATGGTTACGGTTTTGCTTGTTGAAGCATAATTTGCCGCATCCGTCGGGATAAAATCTACTTTTAATGTTTGGGTTGCACCTGCATTTAAAACTGTATTTAAATTAGGGGTGTAAGTCAAGGTGCCGGGAACGTTAGCAGTCGCATTCAGTTGCGTAGCCGTTAATGCTGTACCGAAAACTATATCCGCTGGATTTGCCCAGGTAATTACCGGTGTCGCTTTTCCTACGTTGATCGTCACGGTCTTGCTGACAGCAGTAAAACTAGCTGCATCTGTCGGAACGAAATCTACTTTTAAATTTTGGTTTGAACCTGCATTCAAAACGGTCCCCAAAACTGGCTGATAGGTTAAGGTCCCCGGAACACTAGCCGTCGCATTCAGTTGAGTTGCGCCTAAAGCGGTACCGAAAATGATATCTGCCGGGTTTGCCCAGGTAATTACTGGCGTTACTTTTCCTACATTAATCGTTACTGTTTTACTAACAGCATTATAGTTGGATGCATTTGTAGGAACAAAATCTACTTTCAAGCTTTGGTTTGCTCCTGCACCTAAGACTGTACCCGAAACTGGCGAATAAGTTAATGTTCCGGGAACGTTAGCCGTTGCATTCAACTGCGTAGCGGTTAATGCCGTACCAAAAGTAATGTCTTGTGGATTCGCCCAGGTGATTACTGGTGTCACTTTGCCTACAGTAATGGTTACAGTTTTACTTGTTGGAACGTAGTTTGCAACGTCTGTCGGAACGAAATCTACTTTCAAGTTCTGGTTAGCACCTGCATTCAACACTGTACCTGATACTGGCGAGTAAGTCAATATTCCGGGAACGTTAGCAGTCGCATTCAACTGCGTAGCAGTTAATGCCGTACCATAAATGATATCAGCAGGATTAGTCCAGGTAATCACTGGTGTTCCTTTGCTTACATTAATCGTTACGGTTTTGCTTGTTGAAGCATAATTTGCCGCATCCGTAGGGATAAAATCTACTTTTAATGTTTGGGTTGCACCTGCATTTAAAACTGTATTTAAATTAGGGGTGTAAGTCAAGCTGCCTGGAACGTTAGCCGTCGCATTCAGTTGCGTAGCAGTTAATGCCGTACCATAAATGATATCCGCTGGATTTGCCCAGGTAATTACTGGTGTTACTTTTCCTACATTTATCGTTACTGTTTTACTAGTTGAAACGTAGTTCGCAACGTCTGTCGGTACAAAATCTACTTTTAAAGTTTGGTTTGCTCCTGCATTCAACACTGTACCCGAAACTGGCAAATAAGTTAGTGTTCCAGGAACGTTAGCCGTCGCATTCAACTGCGTGCCGGTTAATGCCGTACCAAAAGTAATGTCTTGTGGGTTTGCCCAGGTGATTACTGGCGTTACTTTTCCTACATTTATCGTTACTGTTTTACTAGTTGAAACGTAGTTCGCAACATCTGTCGGAACAAAATCTACTTTTAAAGTTTGGTTTGCTCCTGCATTCAACACTGTACCCGAAACTGGCAAATAAGTTAATGTTCCGGGAACGTTAGCCGTCGCATTCAACTGCGTAGCCGTCAATGCCGTACCGAAATTAATGTCTGCTGGGTTCGCCCAGGTGATTACTGGTGTCACTTTGCCTACATTTATCGTTACTGTTTTACTTGTTGGAGCGTAGTTCGCAACATCTGTCGGAATGAAATTTACTTTTAAGTTTTGATTTGCACCTGCATTTAAGATTGTACCTGATACTGGCGAGTAAGTCAATATTCCGGGAACGTTAACCGTCGCATTCAACTGCGTAGCGGTTAATGCCGTACCAAAAGTAATGTCTTGTGGGTTTGTCCAGGCAATCACTGGTGTTCCTTTGCTTACTTTAATCGTTACCGTTTTACTTGTGGTTGTATAATTGTTTGCGTCCGTCGGAACAAAGTCTACTTTTAAGCTTTGGTTAACGCCTGCATCCAATACCGTCGTTAAATTAGGGGTATAAGTCAGCGTTCCAGGAACACTAGCCGTTGCATTCAGTTGAGTTGTGGTCAATGCTGTACCGAAAGTAATATCGGCTGGATTTGACCAGGTAATTACAGGCGTGGCTTTACCCACATTGATTGTTACCGTTTTGCTGGTTGTTTTATATTTAGTGGCATCTGTTGGAACGAAATCAACCGTTAAGTTTTGGTTAATCCCTGCATCCAATACTGTACCCGAAACTGGCAGGTAAATCAATGTTCCCGGAACGCTGGCTGAGGCATTGAGCTGAGTTGCCGACAATGGTGTACCGAAAGTAATATCGGCAGGATTTGCCCAGGTAATTACAGGCGTGGCCTTTCCTACATTAATGGTTACCGTTTTACTAACGGCTATATAGTTGGCAGCATCAGTTGGGTTGAAGTCTACTTTTAAGTTTTGGTTTGCGCCTGTATTGAGCACCGTTCCTGCCACTGGTAAGTAAGTTAGTGTGCCTGGCACATTAACGGTCGCATTTAATTGGATCGACGTTAATGCCGTACCATCATTAATATCTGCCGGATTGGCCCAGGTAATTACAGGTGTCGCTTTGCCTACATTAATGGTTACCGTTTTACTTCCCGAAGTATAATTCACCGCATCCGTTGGAATGAAATCTACTTTTAAGTTTTGGTTAGCACCTGCATTTAAAACTGTGCCCTCAACTGGCAGATATGTCAAAGTACCAGGAACACTAGCTGTTGCATTCAGTTGTGTACCTGTTAATGCCGTACCATAGGTGATATCCGCTGGATTTGCCCAGGTAATTACCGGTGTAGCCTTAATCACATTGATGCTTACCGTTTTATTGGTAGAAGCATAATTAGTAACATCCGTTGGAACAAAATCTACCTTTAAGTTCTGGTTTGAGCCGGCACTTAACACCGTACCAGAAACTGGCAGGTAAGTCAATGTACCCGGAACATTAGCCGTAGCATTTAACTGAGTACCTGTTAATGCCGTACCATACGTAAGATCTGCCGGATTTGCCCAGGTAATTACTGGTATAGCCTTACCCACATTGATGGTTACGGTTTTGCTCGTTGAAGCATAGTTCACTGCATCCGTTGGCACGAAATCTACCTTTAGGTTTTGGTTGGCACCGGCATCCAATACCGTCGTTAAATTAGGGGTATAAGTCAGTGTTCCCGGAACATTAGCCGTTGCATTTAACTGCGTAGCGGTTAATGCCGTGCCATAAGTAATATCAGCCGGATTAGCCCAGGTAATTACCGGTGTCGCTTGCGCCACATTAATGGTCACCGTTTTGCTCGTTGAATTATAATTCGCAGCATTAGCCGGAACGAAATCTACTTTTAAGTTTTGGCTGGCACCTGCACTCAACACCGTACCAGAAACCGGCAGGTAAGTCAATGTGCCCGGAACGTTAGCAGTCGCATTCAGTTGCGTTGCGGTTAGTGCCGTACCATAAGTGATGTCCGCTGGAATTGTCCAGGTGATTAGCGGTGTCGCTTTACTCACGTTGATGGTTACCGTTTTACTGGTTGAAGCATAATTTGCCGCATCCGTTGGAACGAAATCGACTTTTAAGTTTTGGTTAGCACCTGCATTTAATACCGTACCAGCAACCGGTAGGTAAGTGAATGTACCCGGAACACTTGCCGTTGCATTCAGTTGCGTTGCCGTTAATGCCGTACCATAAGTGATGTCCGCTGGATTTGTCCAGGTAATTACCGGTGTCGCTTTGCCTACATTAATCGTTACCGTTTTACTGGTTGAAGCATAATTTGCCGCATCCGTTGGAACGAAATCTACTTTTAATGTTTGGGTTGCACCTGCATTTAATACTGTATTTAAATCAGGAATGTAAGTCAGCGTTCCCGGAACATTAGCTGTAGCATTTAACTGAGCACCTGTTAATGCCGTGCCATAGGTAATATCCGCTGGATTAGCCCAGGTAATTACCGGTGTCGCTTTGCCTACATTAATCGTTACCGTTTTACTTGTTGAAGCATAATTTGCCGCATCTGTAGGCACAAAATCTACCTTTAAGTTTTGGTTGGCACCGGCAGTCAGCACCGTACCAGCAACCGGCAGGTAAGTGAATGTACCCGCAACACTTGCCGTTGCATTTAACTGCGTAGCGGTTAATGCCGTACCATAGGTAATATCCCCTGGATTAGCCCAGGTAATTACCGGGGTAGCTTGCCCCACATTAATGGTCACCGTTTTGCTCGTTGAATTATAATTCGCAGCATTAGCCGGAACAAAATTTACACTTAAGTTTTGGCTGGCACCTGCACTCAACACCGTACCAGAAACCGGCAGGTAAGTCAATGTGCCTGGAACGTTGGCAGTCGCATTCAGTTGCGTTGCCGTTAATGCCGTACCATAAGTGATATCCGCTGGGTTTGCCCAGGTAATTACTGGTGTCGCTTTGCCTACATTAATGCTTACGGTTTTAGTGGTTGAATTATAATTTGCCGCATCCGTTGGAACGAAATCTACTTTTAAGTTTTGGCTCGCACCTGCATTCAAAACTGTGCCCGCAATTGGCAAATAAGTTAAAGTACCCGGAACACTTGCCGTTGCATTCAGTTGTGTAACTGTTAATGGCGTACCATAAGTGATATCAGCAGGATTTGTCCAGGTGATTACCGGTGTCGCTTTACTCACATTGATGGTTACCGTTTTACTTGCCGAAGCATAGTTCACCGCATCCGTTGGAATGAAATCTACTTTTAAGTTTTGGGTTGCACCTGCATTTAAAACTGTATTTAAATTAGGAGTGTAAGTCAGTGTTCCCGGAACATTAGCTGTGGCATTTAACTGAGCAACTGTTAATGTCGTGCCATAGGTAATATCCGCTGGATTAGCCCAGGTAATTACCGGTGTCGCTTTGCCTACATTAATCGTTACCGTTTTACTTGTTGAAGCATAATTTGCCGCATCTGTCGGCACAAAATCTACCTTTAAGTTTTGATTTGCACCGGTAGTCAACACCGTACCTGCAGCGGGCAGGTAAGTGAATGTACCCGCAACACTTGCCGTTGCATTTAACTGCGTAGCTGTTAATGCCGTACCATAGGTAATATCCCCTGGATTAGCCCAGGTAATTACTGGTGTCGCTTTGCCTACATTAATGCTTACGGTTTTAGTGGTTGAAGCATAATTTGCCGCATCCGTCGGAACAAAATTTACACTTAAGTTTTGATTAGCCCCTGCATTCAGCACCGTACCAGAAACTGGCAGGTAAGTCAATGTACCTGGAACACTCGCTGTTGCATTCAACTGCGTAGCTGTTAACGGCGTACCATAAGTAATATCGCCAGGGTTTGCCCAGGTAATGACCGGTGTCGCTTTATCAATACGGAAATTAACAGTAGTGGAATTTCCTGCAAGGTCAGTGGCAATTAGTTCATAGGTACCCACCGCACTCAAATTGGTATTATTTGGAAAAGGATTCCCATTGAGCGTTGCGGTACCTTCGTTAATAGAGATGTTCAAAGAAACAGGTGCAGTATTGATGCTATTATTTATTACCCCGCTTACTACAGGCGGCGTTAAATCAATGGTAATGGTGAGTCCATTAGAAGCAATACTGGTATTCCCGGCCACATCAGTAGCTTTGGCCCTGAGGGTATGGGTACCAGCTGCCAGTGGCGAAATTATAGTGATCGACCATAAACCGAGGTTCGATACTCCACTCCCCAGTTCTGTTGTGCCATCTGTATCATAAAGTCTTACAGTAGCTCCAGCTTCTGCCGTTCCGGTGAAAGTGGGTTTTGTGATATTGGTAATTCCATCAGTAGTAGAAATACCGCTATCGCTTGCCCCGGTTAGAGCTGCTTGAGACGGTGCTACAGGAGCCACGTTATCAATTATGATAGACAGCGCCCCAGATACTGGCCCGGTATTGCCCGCAGCGTCTCTTGCTGATGCGGTAATATTATGCGCCCCAGTGCTTAGCGATGTACTGGTAATTAACCAGACGCCTCCTGTTGCCACTACAGAACCAATTATTGTACTGCCGTTATCATATAAGGTTATAGTAGTACCAGGTTCAGCTGTGCCCGTAAAAATCGGTGTGGTTACATTGGTAATTCCATCTACATTCGACTGCCCACTATCGCTGGATGACCTTAGAAACGGCACTGATGTTGCCGCAGGCGCTTGTGTATCGAAAGTTATGGTCTGGTTAGGTGCGGCAGCTCCTGCATTTCCTGCAATATCTGTGTAACTAGCGGCTGCAACCGAAATACCAGCCACCCCATTGTTTGTATTCGCAGCAGGCGTAAAAATAGCTGTTCTGATTAATCCAGTACCTGATAGCGCACTCAGTGTACCACCCGATACGGTTATATCACCAGAAGAACCGTCCCAGGTAAAGGTGTTTCCCGGATTTTCGCTAAATGTAAAAGTAATGTTAGCAGTTTCCCCAGCTTTCAAAGTGATACTACTGCTTGAAATGGTAACAGATGGCGATGTTAGATCAACGGTAATGCTTAGCTCGCCCGAAAGTGCACTGGTTATGTTGCTCGAGTTGGTTGCAGTAGCCGTAAATTTATGAACCCCTGCAGTTAAAGCAGTGCTCAGCGTGATCGACCACGTACCATTGGTAGCTAAAGTTGAACCCAGTAGCGTGCCGCCCTCATATAGTTTAACTGTAGCGTTCGCCTCTGCAGTTCCGGTAAGTACCGGATTTACTGCATTGGTAATTTGATCTGAATTGGAGATCCCGGAATCGCTGCCTGCCGCCAATACTGGTGTTGAGGGCGCCGGAATGATTGGCTTGAGGATAATCACCTTGCCTCCATTTGTTCCATCATCTCCATCCACAACGAATAGGGAAGAATTGGTTTCTGCTATTCCCCATGGGTAATAAAATCCATTCTGACTCAGGTTGCTTTTAATAATTGTCGATCCACCAGCTGTGCTGTATTTCGTTAATTTATACTGATTAGACGTGCCGCTAAATTCACTGGCATACAAGTTATTTTGTGCATCAACAGCTAATGCCGAAGGGTAGCCGCCGGCAGATATAACAGATTCGGTTCCTGATGACGTAATTTTAATAATGTTGCCCTTATCTACCCCATCAAATGGTGCAGCGATGTATGTAGTTCCGTTGCCATCAACAGCCAATCCTGTAATGTACGAATAACCCGAACTACCCAGCCCCGCACGAATCACCGTGCCGGTACCTGCCGAAGCTCCTGTGGCATATCTTACAATATCATATTTTGAGGTAGTGGAATTATATTGCGCTGTGTAAAGCTGATCATTGGCAATGGTGAGTGCTGTAAAATACTTTCCGGTGAGATAGGAAGACGATGTAGCATAATTACTTGCTGCCGTAACCTTAATAATTTCTCCGTTTTTATTCGTGTCGGTGAAATCCGTTGAAATGTACACATCGCCATTGGAAGCTACCGCAAGGCCCCATGGAAACTCCTGTGTACCATGTGTAAGGCCAGTGTACACCACCACAGGTGTTGCACCAGGATTGGTTAAAGGATTGGTATACTTTACCACCTCATAGGTTTGCCCGTTAGTGCCGCTTTTTACACGGGTGACATAAATATTGTTAGCGGCATCTTTTGCCAGTGCACTGTAAAGCCCGTTCTGTTCAAGCGTGGTTTCATTGTATTGCGCCAGTGCTGGAATGGCCAGGGACAGAAAAAACAGTATAGCCGATAAGACAATACCTGATTTTGTAAAGAATTTCTTCATTTTGGAGCGTGTACTAAACGGATAAATAGGGGTTTTGCCAGCCACTCACAGTTTCCTGATACAAAAAAGAAGTATCATAGCCTACTGCTGATGTTTGTGCAATGATTGTTTGGTGTATATGTTGGTTATTCGTAATTATTTTGGTAATGTCTATGTTTGGCCGCTGCCTGCCATCGGCATCTAGATCTAAAACACCTCTTGGGCCAGTTACGCCCTGGTTTTTTAGATTTTGTAAAGCATTAGCTGCCTCGCCCTTTTTAATTAAAGGCATCATAGTAGAAAGTGAAAGGCCGATTTCATAGCCAATCATGCCAAAAACATTGGCTTGCTGTTTGCCGAAATCCTCAAAATCCTTTACAAATTTGCGGTTGTAAACGCTTTCATCTTTTGGGTTCCAGCTGGAGGTTGAATATACTTTCATACCCAGGTGCTTCACATCATCAAGCATATCTTCATAGGCCATATTTTCGACCAGCACCAAGGGAATAGTGTCGTAAAACTTACTGCTGCGCCATTGTTGCAAAAAGTGATTACCCATTTTTCCCGTAAAAATCGCGTGTACAAAATGGGGCGGATCTTTTTCCAGGGCGGCAAAAAAGCCGTCCAGGTGCAAACCATCTTTATTGGCCAGATCTTCAGGCAATACCATACTGTGGAGCTTTTCCGCTCCGGCAGCACCGGCACCATCCACGAAAGCTGCGTTTAAATTAAAGCCGGCTTCATAAATGGGGGCTATGATCTGCCCATCTTTACCAAATTCTTTTACCGCCCATTGGCCCAACGCATATTGGGCTTGCCAGAAATTCATGGAAATCAAACCGATATTCGGTCCGTAGCCCGCAAGTGACGGTGCAAGTTCGCCCATGTCGAAAAACAAACCCAGCTTGTTGTGATTTTCCAGCAATGGCCGGATTTCATTTAAAACTTTGATGTTCACCATACCGGTCACCACATCCACGCCTTCAAAGAAAAGCACTTTCTGCAGGGCTTCCAAGATAGCTTTTGTACCACCCTGACCAACATAAACCGGCACAAAAGCAAAATCTTGCTGACTGAACTTCATTTTCGCAGCCGCACAGAAAATCCCTGCCATTACATGCTGTGCATAATAAGGATAAATGCCTGAGTAGGGCATCAAAAAGCCAACTTTGAGCGGTCTGTTCAATTTTTAGTTTCTGGAAGGAAAAATGCCTTCAAGGCAAAAAATATAATTTAGGACGCTATAAGGTTGCAGAACAGATATTGGTTGATTACCGCCTGTTGTACCAATTGTAATTGTCGGTTGTGAGTCTGCTGAACCTAATGATACAGGGTTGGCTGATGCAGTTGTATAAGTATTTAAGGTACTTGCATTCGGCCCTGAACCTGTTTTTGGACTTATTGCCAACCTGTTTCCAGAAGGATTAGCCGTATTAGCTACACTATTATCTGCAATCACCCCTTGTATACCTGGAGTTACCACAGCCGTGTGAGTATGAGTAGGCATGTTAGTAGCCAAAATTGTAACGTTTGTAGTTCCCCCTAATTGCCCTAACTGGTAACTTCCAACACCTGGCAAATTTACTCCCTGAGTTGATCCAATAGCCACTCTCCCCCGTAAATCAGGCAGATTAAACGTAGTCTGACCATTACCCCCATAAGTTGTACCAACCAATGCGAAAACTGCTTGGTTTTGTGATATGTTCATCGTCCGACCGTCGCAAAAAGCATAACCCCTCATGGCATAATTACCGGCAAAAAGCTTTATCACTGCTAAGTATTCTTCCATAATTTAGATATTAAAATTGTAGTTGTTTATTTTGTTTTGTCGAGCTGCCATTAATGACAGCAATTGTTGTTTACTTTGAATTTTGTTCGCTCCTGGTACATGTCGCTTAAAAGCCAAACCTGCTCTTTCTTTATCTTCATTAAAAGCGATGGTAAGCGTTGCGGTTGATAAACCTTTATGGTGGTTACTGCTCAACATTACCTCCTCCTTTTGAGCATTTTTAACGATCCACAACCGGCTTTTTCCTTCAGTAACGTTACCACCAATCACACAATCAACACCAATGGAAGATTGTGCCAGGATTTTATTATTGATTTTTGATTTATCGTTAAAACCAAGATGCGCCAGGCAAATCACTACATCACACTGGTGCTTTTCTTTCAGCAAATGGCTAACCCTGTTCAAAGCGGTTTGTGGATGACTTACCAACAGGCCGGCAATATTGGCCTTTTCGCCTACTGCAGTTACGCCCACCTTAAATTTACCATACTGTAGAATTTGATAGGACTTAACTGTTTTTCTTAATAGCGGATCTTCAAAATGATAATTACAGCTTAGTAAGGGAAAATTGATATAAGGAATCAGGGCTTTAAAGGAAGCAATTCCCTGCACTAAATCAGCACCACTAAGATTTACACCATGATAATTAATCTTATTCATGATGTCGATGCCCCGCAGCTGATCATTCTGATCATGACCGGAATTTAAAAAGCCACCGGCATCAAACAATAAAGCAGAAACTTCTTCGTTATTGATGGTGTTGTGTAACTGTCGAAGACCGCCAAAATCCCGGTAAGCTGCATTAACCTTTCCAAGAAGGTCATTAGTATACATGATATTTAACTGCGATTGATTTACCCCACGGGTATTAATAGATTTCGCAACGCCTGCAACAGCATCGAGCGAATTTGCCAATAGCAAGCTACTGCCAATGAAGAGATTTTTCCGAAGGAAAGATCTTCTATCTGTATTCATAAAAGCGTTTGTAAGGAGGATTAATTCCTACAAATATGTAATAAAATTATCATCGGTTATAGCCTAATTTTCAAGGTGTTGACAAATATCAACACTTATTTAAAAACATCTCTTTAAAGCGCTTTAAAGACACAATTAACTGAATTTGACGGGCTAAATTATTCTCAAAAGCTTTATTTATATTGTTTTTTGTATGTGTAGTAATACACATTATTTTTTTAGCAAAGCAGATAATATGTATTTTTTGAGGATATCGACAGACACACTGATGTCAATGTTAGCAGTATTTAACCGAAAATCTACAGATACGGGGTAGTCAAAAATATCATTAATCCCTGTTAAATTATAAATCTTATCTTCATGCTGATCTGGGAGAAATGCCCGTTTGTAAAGCCCTTTTGTATCCCGCAAGCGCAAAGTATAGAGATCACAATCTACATGTACTAAAAGTGCCTGATACTTGTTTTTTAATAACGTTCTTGATTCCTGATAAGGGTTTATAGCGGAGATGATGATCACATCATAATGATCACTCATTTCTCCTGCCACAGCACCCAGCCTTTTAATGTTTTCTATGCGGTCTTCGCGGCTAAAGCCTAAATCTTTGCATAACTTTTCCCGGTAAACGTCTCCATCAATCACCGCCACCCTGAATCCATCGTTGGTCAGTTCTGCTTCAAGGGTATTGGCTAATGTGGTTTTCCCCGCCCCGGATAAACCTGTGAATTGAAAAATCTTAGCCATTCTTGCTCAACGTTTCATAGTACTTTAAATAGGCAGTTTCCGCAACCTCATACCGGAAAGAAGTTTCTGGGCTCATTTCCTGCTGAAAAGGCAGGTTAGGATATTTGCTGTGAAAACCAATCCTGTCTGTCATGGTCGGTTTTAAAATTTCCAACCCAATAGCGCTTAAGAAATGAGGCACCATTCCCTGCATCCCCCAACTGTAATCATAAAAATAATTGTGTGGAAAATTTAAGTCATGGCAACTTTTCAAACGATTATAATATCCGCCAAGTACTGTTGCTGTATATAAATTGAAATCCTCGAAGTGAGCGGGTTTAAGTTCCATGGCAAACACAGCAGGTAAAATATAACCCGGAATACTATGGATGCCCCTTCTTTTCTGATGCGACGCCAGCACCGCAGCAGGCTCACGGGATAAAAAATAAAAGGGGGTATCAGGAAACCATTCTCTCAGTAAAGCATAAAAGTGCAGGTGCCAGCTATCCAGTTTGATAAAGTAATGTTTTTCTCTTCCGGTTCGTTGTTGCCCCATCAGCTGAATAGCAGCTAAAAAAATATCCTTGAGTTCCTGCCCGGTTAAAGAGACATCCTTTTCCCGCATCCGCAACACCTGATCAAACAACGGTGCTTCGGCGATCACGATATGATCCTGATCTGTGGTGAGTGCCTGCGATAACAAAGTGGAACCACATCGGGATACATGAAAAATAAAGGCAGTTGGTGCCAGGCTTTGGACGCTGGCAGCAGCTTGCAACAAAAAGCTGAGGTCGCTTTGCGGATGGAAGCGGGAGCGCATGCGCATGCTTGAAATGCAAATGGAGATGGTTTCATCAAAAAAAGGTTCCGAAACGGCATGATCGCCCAAATCCAGCCAATCTACCTTCCATTCCTGCTTCGCCCAGGCCAGTTGATAAGGAATCCAGTTTTTTAAATTCGCCTTCATGTTCCAGCTTTTAACTTCTGAATCAACGCCCGGGCAGTATCTGTGTCCATTCGTTCCAGCTCAGCGATAATCTGTGCATTCGTGCCTGCATTATAATGATTTTTCGGCTGTTCCAAACCCGGATCATAACCATGAGCTGTAAAAAGTTGATCCGTCCATCCATTCCTGATCCCGTCCAACACCAGGTGAACCCGAACTTCGTTTCCATCATTTTTAATGCTATGGGTTTGGCTGAAATCAATGTACCAGCAACTGCCTTCCATTAAGAAAAGAGTTTCTTCCGCTACTTTAAAAATCACATTTGCATTGGTTTGAACCGGAATATGGATTCGAAAATGACCATCCTGATAATTGCAGCCTAAATCGCGGTGTGGCTTAATTTCACTTCCGGGATGCAAGGCCAGTAAACGGATGCTTTCCTTATCACACGCCCAGGCATCAATCACCTCTCTAAAATAGGGTAACCGATCAAGAAGAGCAGTATCCTGATAAGTAGAAACTCCATAATTGGCATAAATATCGGCTTCACGGCCACTGCCCGAACGCAAAGCAATGCTCTGCCAGCTTCCCCGATAATCTTTTTGATTAAAGTGATCGCTCCATTCCCGCTGTAAACAAAGGGAAAGTTCTGCCTGGAGCTGCTCCACATCATAATGATGCTTAAACTGGATATAATTTAACAATGGGTCGGGATTTGATTGTAATGTTAGCAAACTGTTTGTCCTTAAGCAAATTATTTCGCAACTTCATGCTTTTGCAACCCCCATCAATGGCATCCATGCACCAGCTTCCTGAACTTCAATTAAGCACCACACCTCAGCCAGACTGCCCGTTTATCCGTACTTATTATGAAAATCACCGCCCAAACGCGGCACTAAAACCGCAAGATGAAGCGCTGATCCTGAAAGAGAAAATGTTTCTGTCTTTCTTCCAGATCGGAATTTTTGAAACCTACCAGTTTCTATACCAGGAGTGCAGGGATGCAGCACATTTTAAGGAATGGCTGATTGAACTAAAGGGCCCTGAAATGCATTTGAAATCAATGCAGGATTTCAATAAATGGCTCCGGGCAGATCCAGCAGAAGATGTTATGCCTCTTCCGCAACTCCTGGACGAAGCGCAAATGGATTCCTGGGCAAAAAACGGATACCTGAAAATTTCCGGAATGCTCCCTGCTCAGGACTGTGAAGCAGTAGTGACCTTTATTAAAACGAGCTTAGGTATCCAAGACGATGACCCCAAAACCTGGTATCAGCCTCATCAATTGTTGCAGGGCATGATGTTTCAGCAATACCAGGCAGCGTGCATTCAAAAGATCCGCCACAATGCCAACCTCAAAGCGGTATTCAGCCAACTCTATGGCGGCAAAAATATTGTTCCAAATGCCGAGAAGCTGAGCTATAATCCCCCAGAAAACAATCAATATCGCTTCGCAGGAAGCCCGCTTCACTGGGACATCGATTTTAGCAAGGGCATTCAGTATCACATCCAGGGATTGATTTACCTGAATGATGTTCCTGCAGAAAGAGGCGCACTTACTGTAATCCCGGGTTTCCATCATGAAATTGAAGCGTACCTCGCAGGCTCCACAAATCCGGAGATGGCCATTGAAAAGCTGAGAAGAGAAAACCGTCAGGTTGCAATCGCTGGCCAAAAAGGCGATTTAATTGTTTGGCTGGAAGCCTTACCCCATGCAGCCAGTCCAAATCATTCCAATCAACCCAGGTTTGTACAGTATGTAAGTTTTAGCCTGCTGTAACAGATACCGGGACAGCAAGGATGAAGATAAAACGAGGGTTGTGGCGATCAGGTTTCATTGGCTATCGCTATGGGTACCCCATTCTCCGCCCTGGGATGTTGATGGACGAAGAAACCGCTAATTGTCATTCCGGCTCCGGAGGATCTATGGAAGAAATCACCGTATGTAGATCCCTCGAAACTTGGGATGACAACGCTTTAAGGGATTTAGTTATCTTGATGTAGTCCAAAACAGTTCAGGATTTGTAACGGGAGGTGATGCCCATAGATAAATAACATTCGTTCAAAACAGTTGCCAGCATCCGGCAGTTCACCCCACGGTTTTGATCCCGGCAAACCATTATACGATCAATTGCATTTTTCAGCGTCGGATTATCGCTATTTCCATCATGCCTGATCAGATTATGCACCCAAATGAATAAGATTGAATACTTTGGAGAGTTCATTGCCTTTACCATCAACATCTTTATTTAAAAATCAACATGATAATCTTTAGGAAATATTTTAGCTGACCAAGCTTTTTTTGCTGTCCAATCTGCTGCTGGCGTTGACCAGAACTCATCACTAGCAGGAAGTCCTAATGGCAAGAAAGATAATGTTGCCATATATAAACTACCAGTAGAAGTGTAATAATCTGCTATTTCAGGTTCGTGTCCGCAAAACCCAAGCTGTAGCCAGCCTTGCTTATCAAAAGTTCCGGGTGTTTCATACATATTTTGTTTAACCTTTGTTAGTGCCGAACGTACTTGAGCAGGGCTTATTGATTCAGGTAATTTCTTCATTAACGCGACTTGACTAAGTGCCTGAAATGCACCCGTTCTGTAAGTAATTGAACGTCCAATTGGTGGGTAGGTTCCCTCTGGCGAAATCATTCTTTCCTGACCAATGGCATATCTTTGCATGCGCTTTAACGCCAGATCGTATCTATCCTGTTTAATTAGTTTTTTATCTAACATAACGGCGAGCGAATCAACCATCATTGGGTGAATCACAAAAGAGTTATAATAATCAAAAGCCAGATTTGGTCCATCTCCATACCAACCATCTCCCTTGTACCACTCCGCAAGCTGATCTACACCGTCATTTAAACGGCTTTCGTCATGTGGCTCATTAATAGATAATAAAAAGGCTTCGGTAACAGAACCAAATAACAGCCAATTACTTCTAAAAGGTTTTCGCTTTCTTAAAATTTTAAATGATGCAATAATTGCGTCCTTAGTCTCCGCTTTCAGTGGTTCCCAAAGTGCTTGCGGAGCCCTCAAAAACGCTTGTGCTAAATAAGCGGCATCTACAATGGGCTGATAATCTTTAGTGAAATTTAATTTATCAGGGCTATTGATCGAGAAACAGCTATCCAATCCTTTAATGGCCTGCAATCGCATTCGTTTTCTCAACATACCTTCTTTACCATCATCATCAGGCAAACTGATCCAGGGTGCAATTCCTGCATAAGTTCGTCCTACAGCCTCTAAGTAAGATACTATTGGTGATCTGGAATCAAATGTTGGCGAGGTAATTAATGGCATATTTTTAACTAATGTACCGTTGGCCAAATTTGAAATTACAGGATCGGCAATTCTATATAAAAGTTGAACCCAATATTCCCGATCGTTCACCTTCAAATTAGGCTCGTTAGGTAGTACAGCTTCCGCAGCTAACAGTTTTTTAGGATTTATTGTGCTAATAATTCCAGCTAGTGACAATGCACTTACAAAGTTTCTTCTTTTCATATAATGATCATAAATACCATTTTTTGTATCGCATTAACGCTTCCAAAAAATAATAATCGGCATAAGTTAAGGGGACGTCTATTTCAGATTTCAGGGGCAAAGCACCCGTGCTGTGCATGAGTATAAATCCGCCATTTTCACTAAGCTTTGCTCTGTATGCATCAGAAGATAGGGAAACCATCATTTTTTCGGCCTCGGTTAAATATTTTCTTTGCACTTTTTTTGTTGAGTACTGTGCTAATTCTAATAATGCAGACGCAATAACTGCTGCAGCGGATGCATCACGATAAGCATCCGGAATATTTGTAGCATTAAAGTCCCAATAGGGAATTCCATCCACAGGTAAGTTTGGGTTATTAATTATAAATTCGGCAATATGTTTTGCCTGGTTTAAATATTCGTAATTTTTAGTAAAACGGTACATCAAAGTATAGCCATATAATGCCCAGCCTTGTCCGCGGCTCCAGGCCGATTCATCAGAAGCACCTTGAGCAGTTCCTCTTTTAAGTACCTTTCCGGTACCCATATCATAATCTACAACGTGATAGGAACTATAATCAGGCCTGAAATGATTCTTCATAGTTACATCTGCATGGTTAATAGCAATTTCTTTATATTTTGGGTTTCCACCATGATCGCTTACCCAAGCCAATAGTTCCAGGTTCATCAAATTATCAATAATTACGGGGCCTTTCCATTGCTTGTTTGCATTCCACGATTGGATAACTTTAGCTGCTGGGCGATACCTGGTAATTAGCGATGCCGCTGCCGTATCAATTGTAGGTTTATAAATTGGATTCTTGGTAATTCGATAAGCATTTCCAAAACTGCAGAACATCATAAAACCAAGGTCGTGATTACCTGTATAGTGTTTCTCCTTTTCTAAAATGGAAAGGCGTTTTTCTGCTTCCTTTAGTATAGCAGTATCTTTTGTATACTCATAAATATATAATAACGAACCGGGATAAAAACCACTGCACCACCATTTTGTGTCGCTTGTTTCAACCTTATTACTTTTTAAATAATAGGTTTTCGGCATTACACCTGCTGGAACATTTTTAGCTAACACTTTATATTGCGCTTGGGCAAATTTAAATTGAGCATCAATTAATTGTTTCATTTGGTTTTTTTTACCATTTGCTTTCTGCCCATTGGCCACTGCTGCTACAATCAGAAAGCAAACAGTAAACAATAATTTCTTCATAGTTTTGTGTGTTTAAATCGTTCAATCTAAAATCAAGCTTAGTGTTATAAGTTTTTGATTTCTAAACTGAAGCAAAACTGTGTTAATACTTATTTAAAAAAGAGTAGAATTCTAAAGGAATAGTTAGAAAATTCAATAGAACATTTCCATTTACATCTTCGCATCCATTAGTTTGGCAGATTTAGATTTAGCCATAACTAAATTCATTTTAATTACAAATGCACTTGTTGCCTGGAAATCTTTTGGAAGTATTACATCATAATAAGTGTTCTTGTCTAAATCTAATCCAATATCTGATTGTTTCAGTTCCAATTTCTGGCTACTGATTAAAAGCGTTGCTGTACCAGGAACTTGCTTTGCATTTTTTGGCACTGCAACGCGAACAATGTTATTAACAGGTCTATTAAAAACAGTTAAGTAAAGATGATCTGCCTTTTGAGTGAAGTAGCCTAATTTAGAAGGGGTTAATGCGGCGTGCTGAACACCATAAACTGCCTCCGAATTTAATTTCATCCATTGGCCAATTTCTGTTGCTATTTTATCCTCTTCGGGATGCATATTCCCATTACCATCGGGGCCAAAATTTAAAACAAAATTACCCCCCATAGATACCGAACGCATTAACATATCTAATAAATCATCAGTGGTTTTGGTATAAATACCAGACCAATCTTTCATGTAACCCCATCCATTTGGTGGTATTGTCATTACCGCATCCCAGTCATTGCCGTTTAACCATTCAAATTCTGCAGGTAATTTACGTTCCCAACCTTGTTCATAATCGCCCAAAATATTTCCGTTCGAATCAAAATGTCGTGAACCGTGTTCATCGTTACGGAAACGTGATCCGATGATTAAACCTGGATGTTTTTGGCGTAGCTCCTTCTCTAAATTATAGGTAAACTCATAGGCACTTTTCCATGAAGCATCCCAGGTTCCATCAAACCAGAAACCCTTAATTTGTGGATAGTTTTTTAACAACTCTAACAATTGGTTTCGAGTATATTGTAGAAATTCATCAAACCTTTTCTGCTCTTCCTCCGTTTTTGGTGCCTTACTTAGGTAGTTTGGATTATTCCATTCTAAAACTGAAAAATATAAATACACATCAATGCCTTCGGCCGTATATGCTTCTACTATTTGCTTAACAATATCTTTTTTGTAAGGAGATTTAGAAATGTTATAGTCTGAATATTTTGTAGGCCAAAGCGCAAATCCATCATGGTGTTTCGTTGTAAAAATCACATATTTTGCCCCCATATCTTTGGCTTGTTTAGCCCAACGTTTAGCATCAAAATCCTTTGGATTAAACTGTTTATATAAATTATCGTAAGTTTTTGTCCAGTCTTTTGGTGCTGTTGGTCCACTCCACGAACGAATCCATTCTGATGCAGCCGCTCCACTTCTGGCGCTTACGCCATTCCATTCGTTACCCGCAATAGAATAAATACCCCAGTGAATAAATTGTCCTAATCCGTAACTGCGAAAAGCTTGCATGTTGGCATCGGTACGGTTCGGTGGTGTTAACGACCCAAATTTAACTGCTACTTGTTCAGAAGGTTTTTTCTTAGGCCCTGTCCATTGTGCAGCTGCATGATTTATAGTAGCTAATGCAAAAATTGCTGTTAATGTATATTTTAATATGTTTTTCATCAGAAAGTATTTGTTTTTAACGATTTGGAATCTATTTTGAGTGCTTACTCATGATGGATTCACGATCAATTTTTATTCTGGTTTATCTAGGTAGTTTTTATTGCTTTTCTGAACACTTGGCTCTGCATTACTATTTCCAAAAGGATCGTAATAATAAATTTTGTTTGCGTTGTATAGTAGAATATGTTTCTTTAATGCATTTTGAAATGCTTCAAAGTTTTTAGCTTCTTTATTTGTCCAGGCAGCTTCTGCTAAGGCTGCCATTCTAGGGAAAAGTAAATAATCCAATCTCTTTTCATCGCTAACGGTTTCGGTCCACAAATTGGCTTGTATACCTAATATATTCCTCCTTTGATTTGAGTTTTCGGCAAATTGAGCTGCATCAAAATGATATACCTGCTCAACAGGATTATAGCGTTTATTCCATTTCCGACCATAACGATGGGTACTATCTTGAACAAAATCAAAATATAATGGCATCCTTGGACATAAAACAGTTTGATAACCTTTATTTAAAGCCGTTGCAAGCTGTTTGGGTTTATCTTGTCGCCACCAAAACATAATCGTTTTATCGTTTGGTAAATCTACATCAGCCATTTCATCCCACACCAGCACTTTTGTATTTAAATGATACACAGAATCGGCCATTCTCTTCATAAAATATCGTTCAACTGCAATATCATCTTTTAAATTGTATTCCCTTTTGAGCCTTAAAATAGATGGATCAGTTTTCCATTTTTCGTTGCCATAACTTACTTCATCTCCACCTAAATGAATCATTTTGGCGGGGAAAAGCACATTGGTTTCTTTAAGTATTTCGCTCAAATAGCTATAGGTATTTTCATTACCAGGATTAAAAGTAAAATCGGGATGCCCCACCGAACCGCCACCAGAATACTGGGGATAAGCTCTACTTGCTGCCGTTGCGTGCCCAGGCATATCAATTTCGGGGATAACCTTAATATACCTTGCACCCGCATAAGCAACAATTTCTTCAACATCGGTTTGTGTATAGTATTGTGCTGGTAAATCAGGATTTAAATAATCTCCAGTTCCTCCAATAACGCCCAATTTGGGGTATTTTTTAATTTCCAAGCGCCAGGCTGGCTCATCTGTTAAATGCCAATGAAAGGTATTTAGTTTATAAAAAGCCATCCAATTTAATATTGATTTAACTTTTTCTTTTCCAAAAAAATGACGTGATTCATCAAGCATTAAACCTCTCCAGGCATAAGCAGGTGAATCAGTAATAGTACAAGCTGCAATTTCTGTGTTTTTTGAATTGACAGCCATTTGCAAAAGAGCAATCACACCATAAAAAATTCCACTTGCTGAACCTGCAGAAATCACAATCTGTTCAGGGCTAACCTTAAGATCATAGCCCTCTGGATTCTTTTTATCCTTTACCAATTTTAATACAATATTGGCTGATGAAGCTTTCTCCTTAATCGAAATACCTTTTAGCTTTAATACTTCATTTTTAAAATAATGTGCAATGTTTTTCAATGCTTTCTGATTACCGGAAATTGAAGTTTGACTGTTCAACTTGAATACACCCTTGCCCTGCTCATATTTTTGAGGCATTGGAATTAAGCCTGCATTATTTTGTGCAGAAGCAGAAGTATATATTATGAATAAAAAGATGGATATAAGCCGCTTCATTAATTAGGTGTTATTTTAAGTACATAAACAGGGATTGGACTTGCTTTTTGGTACTGGCTTGGAAGCTTAATCCTCAGCCCATCATTTGAGTTTTTCCATTCGATCGTTTCTTTATTTCCCAACAGTTCGATCTTTTTAATGGATAGAGTTTTAGCGCTCAATCGTTCCAGGAAAACATCAACTCTTTTCCACGACCGTAGAAATGCGTAAACCACACCAGCCTTGCTTGTATAATAAACATCTTCATCAGTAGCTTGAGGTGTTCCATCAAACACCGCATCCTTTATTGCATCTTTACTTTCTTCTATCGAAGCATTTCTATTACTTGTTGAACCATTTTCTTTAACATATTGCCATGGCTTTGTACCTTAAATTGCCTCTTTATTAATATCCATCCATTGTCCGATAGATTTAAGTCGCTCTGTTGCCCAACCTGGAAAAGTTCCATCTCCTTTCGGGCCAACATTCAATAAGAGGTTCCCGCCGTTGGCAGTCACCTCTACTAAATGCCTAACCAAAACTTCAGGTGATTTCCAAATACTATCGTGTCTGTTATACCCCCAGTTCTGACCAATTGTTAAACAAGATTCCCAGGCTTTTTTTGATGATGGCGCTAAAGATTGCTCGGAAATAGAGAAATCTCCAAAACCATTTCCAATACGGCTATTGATTAAACAATTTGGTTGCAAGGTGTTTATTAACGTTTTTAAGGCTAAACTTTCTTCCTTGCTAATCAGCTCCGGTGTATCAAACCATAAAACAGCTATTGGTCCATAATTACTTAGAAGTTCTTTAATCTGAGGTTTAACTTTCCGTTCAAAATAGCGGTTAAAAACCTTTGCATCTTCATTAGGGTAATCCCAGGTATTACTTCTTCCAGCTTTAACAGGCCAATTGGTTGGTACATCAGGATCTTCCCAATCTCTACCTAACGAATAATAAAGACAAAGTTTTAAATCGTATTTTTTGCAAGCTTTGGCTAATTCTGCTATTGGGTCTCGCTTAAACGGGCTGCGCTTAACAATGTTGTAATTACTAATTGCAGAATTATACATTGCAAATCCATCATGATGTTTAGCCGTAAACACAATGTATTTCATGCCCGTGTTTTTTGCTAGCCTAACCCATTCGTCTGCATCGAATTTTAATGGGTTAAAGTCTTTTGCTATTGTTCCGTATTCTTGAACCGGAATACGCTCATACAACATAAAATGCTCGCCGCCCTTTACCACATGGCTTTTCCAATCGCCAGCGGTTTGCGAGTATAACCCCCAATGAAGAAATAAACCAAACTTAGCATCACCCCACCAAGCCATTCGTGTTTTTTTCACTCCAAAACGCTCAATAACAGGTGTTTTTTGAGCGATTGCCGAGCTAAAAATCACGATGACCGGCAGGAAAACTAAACCAAATTTTAAAAACTTCATTCTTTCACTATTTCTACTCCAGTTCAAAAACCTACCAGTTAGGATTTTGAACTAAATTTTTATTAAGCAACAAATCTTCGCTTGGAATTGGGAATAAATAGGCTTTAGTTTCATCAAACTTACGCCCCGCAGGGATGGTTTTTGCGTAAGGCAAAATATATCCATCGGCACTTAAATAGATGTCTTTATTTACCACAACAGTAGGAAACTGTGTTTGTACAAACTTAATTCCTTCTACAGGTACGTCTATTAGCTTTCCTGTTTTCCAACGCATCAAATCATCCCAACGTGTATTTTCAAAAGCCATTTCAACACGTCTTTCTCTACGAATCTCTCTCAGTAATGGCGCAATTGTTTTCCCTAAATAAGTTTGGTAAATGGCATCTAGTCTTGGATCCAATGGCTCTTTGCCTACAGTTAAACGTGGCATACCAACACGATCTCTTAATTTATTAATGGTTTGATCAATTACGGTTTGATTGGCTTCTCCAAGCTCATACTTTGCCTCTGCATAATTCAATAATATTTCTGCAAAGCGGAAAACTGGCGCCGCTTGTTGACCACTGGTTACCCTATCCCAATCGATGGGGCTGTTATAAAACCATTTTGCCAGGCGATAACCCGTAGGGCATTTATTTCCGCTAAGGCCTGGTATATTTGGTAATGGCGCATTGTTAGCACCTTGTATTGTTGTATTTGCCAGTGCGTAGGTTCCAAAATTACAGATGGTTTGACTCAATCTTGGATCTCTGTTTTGTAATTCTGCTTGGATAGAGCCTTTTCCCTGGAACAAAGCGCTTGTTGAAATACTTTGTCCATCAGTACATAAATAATCATCTACAAGACTACGCGTGGCACCAAACTGGTGTCTTAAGTTTTGAGCAAAATAACGGCTAAATGCGGCACCATAATTTAATGTTGCAGAGTATTCTCTCCATAACACCACCTCGGTATTGTTGCGATAACTTTCGGTTGCAAACAAACTGTTATATACCGTGTTTTTATCGCCCTGTACTAAACTGTATTTATTCAAAAGTGCTTCTGATGCATCAGTAGAATACTTTAAAAATTTATTAACATCTAACCCTAATTCATTATGATATTTTCTATAAGTCCCTTCGTACAAACCAATTCTTGATTTTAAAAACAGCGCCATGTCTTTATTGATACGATTGCTTTCTTCTGCTCCTTTAGCAGGAAGATAAGCAATGGCTTTATCTAAAATATTAATAACCGAATCCATAACCTGCGCCCTTGGAGTTCTTGCCGCCGTTAATTCTGGAGAATTTATGTTAAGTGAATGACTTAACCAAGGCACATCACCAAACAGTTTAACTTTTCCAAAATAATCCCACGCTTTAAAGAAATAAATTTCGCCTAAATATTTATTGGCCACATCGGTCGATACTTCTGCTCTTTTATAATTATCTAGAAAAAAATTGAGTTGTTTAATGCCATCAAAATTCCACCCACCAGAACCACTTCCGCCAGAAAGATAACTGATGTATTCATTTGTACCTACTTTTGAATAGGTTAGGGGTGCTGCATTATCTGTAATTACATCTCCGTATACCAGGGTATTTACATTTACACCATAAGGCTGAACTGTTCCATCTGCAAAGTCGGTTCCAAAACCAACAATATACTTTGGATAAAAGCTATTGGCATAAAGCTTTAAATCATTTTCATTTTTCCAATAATTTGAGTCAACGATATTATCCAATGGATAACGATCGAGGAAGTCTTTTTTACAGGCAAATAAGGTTAGCATACATAAAATGCCACTTATATATATTTTTAAATTAGTTTTCATCTTTGTAGTTTTTTATGAGTTCAATCTTTTATCAATGATCATTTCTTGTGCTATGCTTTTAAAATATGGCTTGTACACCAAATGCATATGAACGGATAATAGGATAGGACATACTAACCACTTCTGGATCGAAAGTATCAGGAACATGTTTGAACTCGAATAAATTATAGGCAGACGCGGTAAGTCTGATTTTTTGAAAGCTGATTTTATTAACCAGGCTTGTTGGCAAATTATAACCTATAGCTAAGTTCTTCAAACGCAAATATGCTCCGTTTGCTAAATACCTGGTTTGTACTTGTCTATTTCTGGAAGCATTTTTGTAGGCTGGATAAAAAGCATCTGGTCGCTCTGGCGTCCATGAATTATTATAGGTTTCGAAAGTACCCGTAGTTCCTGCACCCCAATACAAGTTATTACCAATCCATAAATCACGTTTCCCAACACCTTGAATAAAAAAGTTCAGATCAAAATTTCCATAACGAAGGTTTGAATTTATACCGTATTGATACCTTGGTGTACTATTTCCGATGATTTTTCTATCACCAGAATTCCCAACGGTATTATTTCCAAAAGCAATCTGACCATCGCCATCAATGTCTTTATAGCGTACATCTCCAGGGAACCATAAACCTGATGAAATTAACTTTTGTGAAGGCGCAGCAGTTATTTCTGCTTGCGATTGGAAAATACCATAGGTTTCATAACCCCATATTTCCCCCATTTTCTGCCCTTCATAAAGGGTTGCATCACTAATAATTCTGTTTGGATTATTATCAAATTTAACCACCTTCGATTGATAATCGCCTAACGTTAAAGCCACATCGTAACCCAAGCCAAAAGAAGTCGAATTTTTATATTTCATAATCAACTCCCAGCCTTTAGTATCAATTGTACCCGAATTAACCTGTGGTGATGATGCTCCCAAAACTGAAGGGTATTTTAAACCATCCGTCAGGATATCAGTTGTTCTTCTTCTATACCAATCAAAATTAACTTCGAAATTTTTAAGTGCTACCATATCAAAACCAAAATCTATGGTTGTTGCGGTTTCCCAGGTAAGGTTCGGGTCAATTAAATTTGGAGGTGTAATACCAACTGGCCTTATACCATTTAAAAGGTATTGAATTTGAGAAGTAGTGCCGTAATTTGATATGTATAGATAATTCCTAACATTTTGATTTCCTAAACTACCATACGAAGCTCTCAGTTTAAAATCATTTACAACAGGTTTCATCCATTGTGCAAAAGACTCCTCACTTAGGCGCCAACCTGCCGAAAAAGAGGGGAAGAACTTAAAGCGTGTTGCCGAGGGAAATTTCGAGGTTCCATCATAACGTCCGTTCGATTCGAAAAGGTATTTACCGTTATAATTATAGGTTAAACGATAAAATAATCCTTGTACTGCCCAGTGTGATTCGCTATCGCCAACTGTACGCTCTCCTTGTGCTTGTCCGAGTGTTGGTACATTAATATTAATTCCGTTACGTTGAGCAGATACACTCTGGTCAATATACCACTCCTGATTGTAACCTAGCAAACCACTAAAGTTATGTTTACCTCCAAAAGTTTTAGTATAATCGGTATATAAGTTCAAGGTATATTTATCTGAATTGAAGTTATAGCGATATATATAATCGGGATTGGTTTGAACAGTAGTAGTTGAATTTCTCGTTGTTTCCAACCGCTCTAAGGTTGGGAGAATGGTTTTCTGAAGAAAACGATTATTTAAATAAGATATATCTCCTTTTACCGACCATGATTTACTTAGGGTAAAGGTTGGCGAAGCTGTTAAAATCATATTTGAAGTTGCTTCTTTATTCGAAGAACCATAATCCATAAAAGAAAGGACATTATCGGTATACTTTGATTTTACGCCCAGTGATGCTGGAACCAACATGGGCATACTTACGTTACGCCCTGGCTCTTGCGACATGGCGGTCCACCAGCCACCTTTACCCGATGGATTTACAGGTTCGGTATAAGTAGAAGTATTATAGCCCGTTTTAAAATCTATCTTAAACCAATCATTTACTTGTGATGATACATTAAGTAATGCGTTATAACGCTTAAGTACATCTGTATTAATTTTGTACAATCCATCTTGATTTTGGTAACCAAAAGATCCGTAATAAGAGTTCTTTTCGTTTCCACCAGAAATGGAGAGGTTATGTTTCTGCATGGGCGAATAATCAAGTAAAGCTTCTTTATAAGGGTTTACATTTCCTATCCAGATGATGTTGTTTTTCTGTAAATCATTATCCGCAAAATAATAAGGATCACGATGGGTTGGATCGTCCATATATTCCTTAATTTTTTGAAGCTTAAGTATCTCATTTGATCCTGCTGATGTATTTTCTAAAGCAGCAGCTTTAATTATAGCATCCTGAATTGTATAAGCATCTAAAATATCAGGCACTGCTGTTGGTGTACTCCATTGAAAAGAATTAGAATAATTTACTGTCGATTTTCCTTTTTTACCGGATTTGGTTTTGATTAACAAAACACCGAAAGCACCTCTAGCACCATAAACTGCTGCAGAAGCCGCATCTTTTAACAAAGTAACCGATTCAATATCCTCAGGGTTTAAAAGGTTAGGATCCATTTCTATACCATCTACCAATATGAAAGGAGCGCCAGCAGAAAACTTAATTTTATTACCATCGTTCGCATCTTTAAAGAAAGAAGTTCCTCCTCTAACATTATAACTTGGTGTTGCATTCGGGCTTCCATTTGAAATGCTAACATTAAAATTGGGCATGAGGCCTTGAAGTGCTTGACCAAGATTTCCAGTTGGTCTGTTTTCCAACATTTTTGAATCAATCTGACTTACTGCACCTGTAAGATTTGCCTTTTTCTGTGTACCATATCCAACCACAACAACCTCATCCAAAGATTTTCGATCTGATTCAAGAACGATATTTAAAGAAGAGCCAGTAACTGCAGCTTCTTTTGTTAAATAGCTCACACTGCTAATAATCAGTATCGAGCCAGTGGCTTTTACGTTTATAGAAAATTCGCCTTGCCCATTGGTAACTGTTCCATTTTTTGTTCCCTTTTCTACAATACTCACACCTGGAATGGGCAATCCTTCTGAGTCCTTAACCACACCTTTAACTAATACTTGTTTTTTAATTAAAGCATTTAAAGTGATTTCTAAATCTTTAGAGTGGCCAAATACAGTTGCACTAGCAAGTAATAAGCACATTAGTAACAATGACAGCTTTTGGAAGCCCTCCAAAAAGTAACACTTTTGAAGTAGTTTTTTTTTCATAATCATTTGAATTTGGTTAATGGTTATATGTCGGCAGGAATACCTTACACATAACTGGTTAGTTTGTTGCTTTTTGTATAATCGAGCCTAACTAGATTACACATATTGGTTATACCAAAACTGGAATATTAAACACAAAAAAAAGATGAAAATTCTAAAGGATAGGGTAGACAAATCGATAATATGTGGCTAAAAATCAGTGTTTAGCAGATAAATAAGGATAAATAAAATGATATTTACATATTTGTGAACGGACTTGAGTATGAGCTATAATAAACATGCCTTATTACTATTTTATCTTTTTGTTTTCTTTGCTTCTCCTTCTGCAAAGGCTCAACTTTCGTCATCTAGTCTTACCGTAGAAAATGGCTTATCACAAAATTCTGTAATTTCTATAGCTCAGGATAGTGCGGGTTTTGTCTGGCTTGGTACCCGTCAAGGACTTAATCGTTACGATGGGCATCACTTTAAAATTTACAAAAGCGCACAGAAAAACTCTTCGAGCATTTCCTCAGGAGAAGTTACTTCCCTATTAACCGATGCCAAAGGAACACTTTGGGTAGGTACATCAAGTGGTTTAAATCGATATATCGAACAAAAAGATGCCTTTTCCCGCATTAAAGAGCTCGGCAACAGCAGCATTGAGGTTCTTTATCAAGACGATGCTCACAATATTTGGGTAGGTACTTTAAATGGGTTAAAGCTCCTGCTCAACAAAGAAAAAAACTTATTCAAAACCTTTTTATTTAGCCCTAATGTCAAAGACCCCATAAATAGTGTTTATGCTCTTTTTAAGGATCAACATGGAAATCTTTGGATTGGAACAGGAAATGGATTGATTGTTTTGACCAATAATAATGGCAAATACCAATATAAAAAGATAAATACTTCTACATCGTTACCTTCCAGTTATATTACTTCAATCGCTTCTGATTTTAAGGGAAATATTTGGCTCGGTACAGCAAATGGTTTATGTAGGTTCGCTTATTCAAGCCATACTTTTAAAGTTTTTCAACACGACAATAAGAATCCAAATTCTGTTATCCATAATGATATCAGGGAAATAAATATAGACAATAAAGGTTTATTATGGATTGGCACTCAAGATGGGTTAAGTATTTTAAATCCCCAGAATGAAACCTTTTCCAACTATCAGCATGATCCAGAGGTTAATAGTACAATAAGCCATAATTCTATTCACAGTATTTTTACGGATCGGAATCGCAATACTTGGATAGGCACCTATTTTGGCGGGGTAAGTATCATTTACCCTATCTCAACAAATTTTAAGGTTTATCGAAACAGCAAATTTGTCTCTAGCCTTAGCGGAAATGTTGTAAGCGCTGTTTTAGAAGATAAGAAAAGTAATTTATGGATTGGAACCGAAGGTGGCGGACTTAATTATTTTAACCGACAAACTAACACCTTTAAAAGTTACAAAACCAATCCGGCCAACGCTTCGAGTATCAGTTCAAACCTGGTCAAAATTATGCTGATGGAGGGACCAGAAAGCGATAATATTATTATTGGTACGCACCGGGGCGGTATCAATATGTTTAATACTTTAACCGGAAAATTTAATCATATTAAGAATGTTAAAGATTCTGCAGGCATTATCGGAACAGCAGAAATCATTGCCCTTGAGGTTGATAAAAATGGAATAATATGGATTGGCTCTGCAAATGGTTTAGCTACCCTTCGAAAAAAAAATGGCATATATCCTGATAAAACTACAAAGAGTATTTTAAACCGATACATGAACAATAAAGGTGTAACCAGTATTTTTGAAGACAGTAGTGGAAATATTTGGATTGGTACAGTTGCTGGTTTATATCGGTATAATCCCAAAACCACCAGTTTTTCTGTATTTAGAAAAAATGAGAAACGAAAAGACGCCCTTCAATCAGATTACATCAACTGTATAACCGAAAACAGAACAAAACAAATCCTGATTGGAACTTATTTTGGCGGATTAAGTATATATAACCCTAAAACGAATACTTTTAAAACGTATAGAGAGGTGAACGGTTTAGTTAACGACAATGTTCTGGGTATAATTGAAGATGAGAAACGCAATTTATGGATCAGTACGGCTAATGGTTTATCAGAATTGCACCCAGGCAGCGACCGATTTAGAAGCTATACTAAAAGCGATGGCCTTGCAGGAAATGAATTTAATGCCCGCTCATATTTTATGGATAGCAAAGGAGAAATATTTTTGGGTGGTATAAATGGTCTAACCTCCTTTTACCCTAAAGATATTCAATTAAACAATTCTATTGCCCCTTTCGTATTCACCGGGCTAAAATTATTCAACCAACAAGTAGATATTAATGGTCAGGACGGCTTATTGGTCCAACAACTCAATGAGGGGAAAACACTAACCTTTAATCATGAACAAAATCAATTTACTATTGAATTTGCACTTTTAAATTATATAAAGCCCGATAAGAATAAATACACCTATAAACTTGAAGGCTTTGATAGAGACTGGACTTACACCTCAACACCCAGTGCTACTTATACCAATTTACCCGCGGGCAAGTATCAGTTTATAGTGAAGGGTGTTAATAATGATGGTATTCCTGGAGAAAGAACGGCTTCAATTAAAATCAGTATACGCCCAGCGGTATGGGCCAGTTGGTGGGCTTATTTACTTTATATTTTAATATTTGTTGCAGCACTTTTTCTTATTATTCGCTACTTGTTTATCCGTGCTTTACTAAAACGTACAGAGGATGTGCAAAAAATGAAACTGCAGTTTTTCACCAATGTTTCGCACGAAATCAGAACCCCTTTAACATTAATACTTGGCCCTTTAGAAAGCTTATTGAAAAACACTAAAAATTTACCTGAAATAAATAAGCAGGTTGCACCAATAAAACAAAATGCCGATCGATTAATGCGTTTAGTAACCGAACTTATGGATTTCAGAAAAACAGAAACCGGAAACCTAAAACTGCATGTAGAGAAACAAGATATTATTCGGTTTACGCAAGACATTTTCGATTCTTTTGAACATCTAGCCAAAACCAGAGAAATTGAATACAGCTTTAAATACGATGGACAACCTATAGAAATTTGGTTTGATAAAGAACAAATGGAAAAAGTCTTCTTTAATCTTCTTTCTAACGCATTTAAATTTACCAGTAACAATGGCAAGATTGGTGTTTTAATTGAAGAGGATAAAAAAGATGTTCGAATACTGATAAGCGATAATGGAATTGGTATCCCAGAAGAAAGTCAGGATAAATTGTTTGTCGATTTCTTTCAGGTAGATACTCCTAACTTCGTTCATATAGGCTCAGGTATTGGCCTGGCTTTATCTAAAAGTATTGTATCCGCACACACAGGAAATATTTTAATAGAGAGTGTACCCGAAAGTGAAACAACCTCAAGAAACACCTGCTTCACGGTTCTATTAAGAAAAGATAACAGCTGGTTAGATAAACTGGATCAAAAGCCCTTAAACCTTCCTCAACATACAAACAGTGTATTTTCTCAACCTGTACCAGTACCAAATGTTTTACCACAAGAAATAACGTTTAGTAAAAAGCGTACGGAGACAATACTTCTTGTAGAAGATAATCATGAAATCAGGCAAATGCTAAACAATTCAATTGGATTAGTTTATCACATCCTTGAAGCCGAAAACGGACAAATGGGTTTCGAAATTGCCACTGAACATCTGCCCGACCTAATCATTTCAGACGTTGTAATGCCAGTAATGAATGGCTTGGAATTGTGCAAGCAGTTAAAAACAGATGAGCGGACTTCCCATATACCTGTTATCTTATTAACAGCCCGTGCTTCATACCCTCAACAAGTTGATGGACTGGAAACCGGTGCAGACGTTTATGTAACCAAACCATTCGGAATAGAATTACTGCTGTTAAACATTAGAAATCTACTGCAATCCCGAGAAAATATAAGAAAAAAGTTCAGTGAGCAACCAAATCTTAAACCTGGAAAAACAACTGTAAATGCTATAGATCATGCCTTTATACTAAAGGTTATTCAATTCATCGAACAACAAATGGCTAATCAAGATTTTGGCGTACCGGAACTAGCTAAAGAAGTTGGCATGAGTCAGCCTATTTTATATAAAAAGATCCGGGCAATCACAGATTTATCTGTAAATGATTTTATTAAATCTATCCGTTTAAAAAAGGCTGCCATTCTACTTGAAGAGAAAGTGCACAACATCTCTGAGGTTTCATTTTTGGTCGGCTTTAATGATCAGAAATATTTTAGCCGTGAATTTAAAAAGCAATATGGCTATACTCCCAGGGTTTATCTTAATAATGCTGAAAAAAAATAAAATCACTAAAAAACAAAAATGAGTATTGAATTTCTTAAATGCTATTATTTCTAACGAAGAAACGAAAGTTTAAAAAGTTAGTTTGCTATATATTTGCAGCGTCAGGTTAGCAACCTTTATTTGCAATTGAAAAGAAATCTTATCCATAGAGCATTACCTGCACCTCCTAAAACCATTTTCGAGACAACTTAAAGATGCTTTTCTTTTTTATAGTGATTTACTCTTGCTGAAAAATTAGATCTCTAATCTTCATGCCGGTTTGGAAGGAATGCCTTTATTTAGATCCCTCGGAACTCGGGATGACAAATTACGAGGGGTTTTTACGATGCATCGCTATACACACATCGCTATCCGGCCTGGGAGATGATGGAGAAAGAAACTATTAAAGCTTTTGCAATAACTTTCACATGACCAGGACAGAAGGCATCGCGTCCATCCCGATTTTGCATCGGGACTTGTGATGCCGCCTTGAAAGCTTTGACCAGTTTATTCGACATCAGATCCCTGCCCTGGGCTTTTGGTCCCTTTTGGGCTAAGCCAAAAGGACTAGGCCGCCGCCGATGAGGCGAAAGAAAAAGCCAATGGCATAACCTTTTTTAGACCCCTCTAAACTCGGGATGACAAATTACGAGGGGTTTTTACGATGCATCGCTATACGCACCCCGCTATCCGGCCTGGGAGATGATGGAGAAAGAAACCGTTAAAGCTTTTGCAATAACTTTCACATGACCAGGACACAAGGCATCGCGTCCATCCCGATTTTTCATCGGGACTTGTGATGCCGCCTTGAAAGCTTTGACGAGTTTATTCGACATCAGATCCCTTGCCTTGGGCTTTTGGTCCCTTTTGGGCTAAGCCAAAAGGACTAGGCCGCCGCCGATGAGGCGAAAGAAAAAGCCAATGGCATAACCTTTTTTAGATCCCTCGAAACTCGGGATGACAAATCACGAGGAGTTTTTACGATGCATCGCTATACACACCCCGCTATCCGGCCTGGGAGATGATGGAGAAAGAAACCGTTAAAGCTTTTGCAATAACTTTCACATGACCAGGACACAAGGCATCGCGTCCATCCCGATTTTTCATCGGGACTTGTGATGCCGCCTTGAAAGCTTTGACGAGTTTATTCGACATCAGATCCCTTGCCTTGGGCTTTTGGTCCCTTTTGGGCTAAGCCAAAAGGACTAGGCCGCCGCCGATGAGGCGAAAGAAAAAACCAATGGCATAACCTTTTTTAGACCCCTCTAAACTCGGGATGACAAATTACGAGGGGTTTTTACGATGCGTCGCTATACGCACCCCGCTATCCGGCATAGGATATGATGGAAGAAGAAACCGTTAAAGCTTTTGCAATAACTTTCACATGACCAGGACACAAGGCATCGCGTCCATCCCGATTTTTCATCGGGACTTGTGATGCCGCCTTGAAAGCTTTGACGAGTTTATTCGACATCAAATCCCTTGCCTTGAGCTTTTGGTCCCTTTTGGGCTAAGCCAAAAGGACTAGGCCGCCGCCGATGAGGCGAAAGAAAAAACCAATGGCATATCCTTTTTTAGACCCCCTCTAAACTCGGGATGACAAATTACTAGGGGTTTTTACGATGCATCGCTATACGCACCCCCGCTATCCGGCCTGGGAGATGATGGAGAAAGAAACCGTTAAAGCTTTTGCAATAACTTTCACATTACCAGGACACAAGGCATCGCGTCCATCCCGATTTTGCATCGGGACTTGTGATGCCGCCTTGAAAGCTTTGACGAGTTTATTCGACATCAGATCCCTTGCCTTGGGCTTTTGGTCCCTTTTGGGCTAAGCCAAAAGGACTAGGCCGCCGCCGATGAGGCGAAAGAAAAAACCAATGGCATAACCTTTTTTAGACCCCTCTAAACTCGGGATGACAAATTACGAGGGGTTTTTACGATGCATCGCTATACACACACCGCTATCCGGCCTGGGAGATGATGGAGAAAGAAACCGTTAAAGCTTTTGCAATAACTTTCACATGACCAGGACACAAGGCATCGCGTCCATCCCGATTTTTCATCGGGACTTGTGATGTCGCCTTGAAAGCTTTGACGAGTTTATTCGACATCAGATTCCTTGCCTTGGGCTTTTGGTCCCTTTTGGGCTAAGCCAAAAGGACTAGGCCGCCGCCGATGAGGCGAAAGAAAAAGCCAATGGCATAACCTTTTTTAGACCCCTCTAAACTCGGGATGACAAATTACGAGGGGTTTTTACGATGCGTCGCTATACACACACCGCTATCCGGCCTGGGATATGATGGAGAAAGAAACCGTTAAAAGTTTTACAATAACTACACCTCCCTACCTCATCAACATTAAACTACCAGAAATACTTTTACAGTTTGCCGCCAGATGAATGGTATAGAAATACACACCCACCGGAAGCACTTTGCCATTGCTTTGTCCGGTAAATGCAGTTTGGTAACCCCTGCTGCTAAACACAACATTACCCAGGCGGTTAAAAACCTTGACAATCGCCTGAGGATACTGCGCTATATTCCTGATCACCCAGGCATCATTTTCCCCATCGCCGTTAGGCGAAAATGAGGAAGGAACATCAACCCCTTTCTCGGCGAAAGTGACCGGCACCGCCGTGCGCCTGCTTTCACAATTCCCATTAGCCAAACTCAGAAAATACGATTTAGATTTGACCATTCCCAAAGTAAATACCCCTGTATTATTCTCCATCAGCGCCTGACCGCCGGTTTCAAACTGATAAAGTTTATAGTTACCTTCCACAGGGTTTAATACCCTGATGGTTCCCTCGCCTTCGTTGCACAACCTCACCTCCGCTACTGCCGGTGCAGGAATCTCCTGTCCAATATTTTCCACAACAAACTCCTGCTGAACCAGGTTACAACTGCTTCCGCTGTTATCCGTTACCCGCAGCCGGTAAGTTCCGTATGGAATACGCTCCAATGCCGGCAGCCTGCCAACCACGGCGCCCAGATTGTTCAGCCACTCATACTGGTAAGGCGCTATGCCACCTGTTATGCTGATATTACTGATCGATCCTGTCCCCATGCCACAATGGTCGGGCTGGATCTTCACCTGGCCTACATCCATCAACAAAGGTTCGATACGCGAAACGGTGTAATCGCTATAACGCTGTTCGCATTCCTTTTCGTCAGTGAGAAACAAAGTATACGTACCAGTTCTCAATCCTGTTATCGTGCTGGTATAGCCAATAGTTACCCCCTTGTCATCTGTCCACCTCAGCTTTGTTCCGGCATCCATATTGGAAGTTTGCACCGAGATCATTCCCGAATCCTCACCACAGGCGGCATCGCTGATCTTATAAGTCAATTCGGGAAAAACCTTCGCACTTTGCCTGACGATATTGTACTCCATTGTTCTTGTACAGTAAGGATTGGAAATGGTGAGTTTATATTTCCCCGGCGAAAGGTTTTCAATATCCAGCTGGTGGCCAACATCCAGTCCCACATCATTGGTCCAGCGGTAGGTTAACAGTTCAGCGGAGCTAACCTTCAGATTTTTTATCCAGCCATCATCAGTTGTACATCCTGCGTTCTTCAAATCCAGGGCCGAATCATCCACCGTTATTCCATTTTTTTCCTCAATGGTAAAAGTGTAAAAAAGTGAACCGCAAATACCCTGATCCTGCACTTCGACGGTGTATTTCCCGGCAGGTACTCCAGTTAAATCTGCCGCAGTACCAACGATATCCTGCTTTTCATTTCTCCATACAAATTTTAAGGTTCCATTGCCCGAAGCAAGTAAACCCGTTATGCTGCCATTTTTACGATCGCAATCGGCATGTTCGGTAAGTATTTTGCTAAGGTCGGCAACCGGAGCCCCTTCTGCAGGAATATTAAAGGGCCCAAAAACCACGGTACAGTCGTCAGTAGTAACCACCTTTAGCCTGTAATTTCCACCCTTTACGTTTTGCAGCTGAAGCGCAGTGCCCTTTACCTCATCAGCATCATTTAACCAGCTAACCGATTTCGTTTTTGCACTTTCTATGGATAGAAATACATTACTGATCCCACCGTTCTCCAGGCTACAGCTGGCAGGCTTTATTTTAAGCATATTGGTATACAATTGCGGCGTAATATCCTTCAGCTCCCAGGTAAAAGTTTGTGTTTTACAGGCCGAACCTAAAAAAGCAGTGAAAGAATAGGTTCCGGGCAACAGGCCTTTTAAATCGGCATTGGTACCCACCAATTTCTTTTCCGCATTGCGCCACTCAATCGATGTAGCACCCTGTACCACAATTCCGGTAATTGAACCATTTGCCTGCCCGCAGGTAGGCTGTTTAATCAGGTAGTTACCCATCTGTAAACCCATACCCAAAAATTCTGAAGTGCGGTTGTTCAACGTAGCCGATGCCGTAAAGCCTACATCAGGCGGAATAGTCATGCTCCAGTTTCCCTGTGCATCAGCAAAAGTACTCCCTAAATATTTCTTTGCATCACACTGGTAACACTCTCCATCAGAAAACACCTCAATCTCTGCATTGGGCGTAGCCGTTCCGGTTAACTTACCATTGTTATAGTCATCAATTTTAATAACGGGGATTTCTACTTTCGATTTTTCTGACTTATAGGTGATGGGCATAGACGAGATACAATAAATGGCATTTCTTTGCAAGAGTACGTCGCCGCAATTGCTTGCCCTTACGCCCGGCGTTCCCGGACCAAAGCTTACCCGGTTGGCCATTACATTCTCTTCCCCCGGATTCTTCCCACCAATGATCATATTGGAGCAGTTTTCCAGGTCTATTGTACTGTATACATAAGATTTACTGCCATCACTCCTCACCCCCAGGGTATTCCCCTGTATCTTGCCCGAAGTGTAGATATTCCGGAATTCAATACCACCACTTCCTAAAAAGGTATTATTGATGAGTGCTACATTTTTAAAATCCATTACATAGCCCCGGGCACCAATGCCTACACTCACACTTTCTAAGCCGAAATTATTGTTTTTGATGATGCAGCGCTCGCCTGTTGCTTCCACCGCTTGTGTGGTGGGGTTAATCCCTGATATCATCACCCCATAATCCCGAAAACCCCAAAGATTTCCCTCCGCTTTGGTGTCGCCACCAATCACAATATCATCACATAACCTAAAATTGAGCGTACCACCAAAGGCCGGACCAACGGCTGTTTTTTTATCTGCGGCAATCCCAAACCAATTGGCCGAAACCTTAATGGTTTTACATTTAAACAGGTAAACATCATAATCGCAGGTTAAGAAAAGGTTACCCTTGCCTACAGCTCCTATGGTGATGTCTGTGCCCTGCACAATATTTATCGGTGAAGCGCCGCGGCCGCCAGCCGAAAAGTTTGAAAAACTTAAACCATAAATTTCGAGGTGGCTGATCCCCGTTCCCTTAAAGGCTGTTCGTTCCGAATAATCGGTATAAGGAATAATCGTTTCGATGGTTACTTTGGCATCAGATAATCCAAGTGCCGCACCCGGCAGGCTTGTCCCGTCAATAATCAGGTTAGAAGAAAGGAGGATGGGCGATTTCAAACTGATGAGCCTGGCTGTAGCCTCGAAATGGATATAATCGGTTTCGGACATTCCATTGGCGCCCGCTTTTTCTAAGGCCTCTCTTAGGGTACCCGGACCACTGTCGAGTTGACTGCTCACCATAAACAGCTCCGCATGAGCCATGCCACAGGTTAACAGGCATAATAATAAGAGCAGTAATCGGGACATGGCGAGGCGTAGTTTGTAATAAACAAATGTAGCAGAAATTACTATTTTTTCATCAGGGGAAGAAATCGGGGATCTGGTTGATAAATTTATACTTGTTCATATCGCAAGGCCCCACAAGCCCAACGTTTTACGCCCAAAATACAAGACTGTGTTATCAATTGGCATCTTACAAAAGCGTTAATCTACAATAAGCGCATTAAATTTAGTTATACCATATACTCAAACCCATTATTTCCGGCAATAGTAATTAGGGGCTCAAGGGTGCTTTTAAATTTAAGCTTATATTCATCAGGCAATTCCTTCACACTTTCCAGATCAGGAAATATACTTAAGTAATCCTCCAGAAGCTTTTCTCCCGGCATCTTATATTTGATAATTTCAACCGCTGTTTTCTGTAAATTGTAAAAAGCATCAAAATATTTTTCCATACGTGGAAGCCTGTCTGATTTAGAACTGTTAAAAGCCGAATTGGCAGGGATCAGGTTCCAGAATAAATCATGTGATACAAAAGCATAGGGGATAAAATGCTCGACTGCAAATCCATTTTTATATAGTTTTTGGTTTGTATAGATGCAATCTACCCCATCTAACTCTTCAATTACAATATCCCAAACCTTACGCTGTTTCACCAAACTGTTTCTTTTTGCAGGCTTAATTAACTTGTTAGGAATATCCGGTACATTAGGATTATGTTTCTGCAAATACAAACTTAGTTTCCAGTAAGAAAAGCTCCTTAAAATACCTGCATTTGCCTTCAAATATTCTATCCAAACCGGATTAATAGTAATATAAGTTTGATCCAGGGCGTAGAGGCAATCGTTTTCAAAAAGTTGCGATGCACGATAGACGGCATTTTTATTCTCCGCTATAGCAGGAAACCACGGACTTAGAAAACGATGCGGCACCTGCTTATCAAAATGCCATAATAACTGTTGTGTAGATAAGCGCATGCTGTTAGTTAACAGGCTTTTAATCTTATTCCGCTCCTCATCAATACTTATTCCCTCTGCCGCAGCAATTTCTTTTACTTTATTGTGCAACTGGTCTTGCTTGCCAAAGCTCAACTTAAAATAGTTAATGGTATACCAACTGGCGGCAACCATTCCGGTAAATAATCTTTGCTTTGGGATATGGTATCGCCCATCTTCCACCTCATCTAAGATGGATAAAAACCAATAAAATTTATAGGCCGCAGCAGTATTGTTAAAACTGGCAGCTAAAAGGTTTACAGGCAAGCGTTCATGATTAGGGATCATTCAGACGCAAGATATTCATAATCGCAACATTCAAGAAATATTCTTTAAGTTTAGCATCGGTTTATATTTGTAGCGTAACATCCAAACAAGTATTTGCCTCTGGCCCTTAATTCTTATATTCCAACAATCAAGTAGTACAAATTACTGATATATTTTTAGGCACAGATCCAACCAACAACCTGCCCAAGATGTGGTGTCAGAGCCGAAATTACAGCGCATAGTTCAATAACGTAAAAACACCATTGCCTTAATGAAGCGTGCAATTACGAATTCACTTTGGAGTTTGATTCTATGAATTGAAGTAAAGCAGGGACTTGAACAAGACACCCTCCTGCAAAAGCATTTAATTGGTCAGTTCGCAACTTAAAATCTGGTGATTAAAATCCCTACCCACTCACCAATTTAGCTGAATCCTTCCACAAGTAATTTGGAATAGGTTCTTGCAACTCCCAAGTGATAGACATCGGTTTAGAACCTTCGTATTTAATGAAGTTAGCGTCTCCAACAAAAACATAGCCTTGGGTATTCCCATATTGGTTTGTTTTAGCCTCTCTTACAAAAAGCAATATCTTCTTACCTAACTTCTGGTGATTAATATAAGTTAAGCCTTTGCCGCTATCGCTACGGGTTTGATTTTGAGATTGCCAATGAAATAAGATCTCATTAATGGCATAATCATCATACAGGGTAGTAGGAGAGAAATCCTCTTCCGACTTAGTCAGGTCTATAAAAAGTAATTCTGTATTTAAATCTTTGTTTTCGGCTACGCCCTCGCGATTGCTAGATTGGCTAGCTAAAGTACTTAATCTAAAAGCAACCAATACCTGATCTCTCGTATACCTAGCGTGGAGCTTCAAAGGCTGCGCATAAGATAGGTTTGTTAAATCATATTCCTCAAAATCGGTTTGAGCCAAACGGTAGGTTAAAAAAGAAATCATTTCCGCTACATAAGTTTTATTTCTCCCAATTTCTTCAATGCTTTCAATCAGGCTGCTGCCTGTAGGTTTTTGCCAAAAGTCATAGTGCAACATCACCAACATCAATTCATCCGTTTTAGAGAATTTTTTGTCTCTAATGAGGAAATTCGCTTTGGCTAAAGTAAGTAGAAAAGAAAAATAGCTGTGCGAACTGGTGCTTAACCACTTGTTCTTCAACATGCCCGTATATAATTTTTCGTTTAGTGGGCTATAGTCTGCTATTACATCGGCTTCATCACATAATTTCGACCAGCTGTTTCTCGCATAAATCAAGTTAATATCTAGGTTGTAGATATGCAAGAAATTAGCTAAAGTCAACGGCAAGTCGGTATGTTGCGCATAAGCCCTAATCTTATGGATCAGATTTTTTCTGCTCACATTAGTAGCCTGTTTAATATTGGCTAAAATGGTCTCCTTTGCTTGCTTCTCTAAAACGATAGCGCAGCCCAAGGGTAAATGTGGAAAGTCATTCTCAATCTCTTTTTGTACGGTAGTATTGGTTTTGCCAATTAGCGCCCTAAACTTTCCTTCAAAATCGTATTCGGTATTGGCGTTACCTACAAAATCTAATACAGTAAGCACATCCTTTCCATCATGTAATCTTAGGCCTCTTCCAAGTTGTTGTAAAAAAATAGTTAAGCTTTCTGTAGGCCTTAAAAACAACAGGGTATCTATTTCAGGAATATCTATGCCTTCATTTAAAATGTCGACCACAAATAAGTAGTTAATCTGCTTCGTGCGCAACTGCATTAAAGCAAGTTTACGGTCTTCGCTGCTGGTTTCACTAGTCAAAGCTTTAGATTTAAGCCCGACCTTATTAAAACGTTCGCTCATGAACAGCGCATGATCTTTAGATACACAAAAACCTACCGCAATCAAATCCTCAAAATCTTTAGTGTACTGTTCAAGATTTCTGATAATCTCGCCCACACGCCTATGATTAGCCGTATATACCTTGCTCAGCTCGCTGGTCACATATCTACCTTTTTCCCATTTTACCTGAGATAGGTCGGTACTATCGGCAATAGCAAAATACTGAAAAGGGGTGAGCAGTTTTTGGTTTAGCGCTTCCGGCAAACGTATTTCTGCGGCAATATGGTTATCGAAATAAGGTAAAATGCTTTCTCCATCCATACGCTCTGGCGTGGCGGTAAGCCCTAATAGAATTTGTGGTGTAAAATACTTAAGCGCTTTTCGATAACTACTGGCGGTGGCGTGGTGTCCTTCATCTACAATAATATAATCGTAATACTCTGGACTTAACATCATCGCTTCCAACTGATTGTTGAGCGTTTGTACAGAGGCAAATAAGTGCCTTTTATCGGTAATCTCCAATCCATCTACCCAAAGTTCGGCAAAGCTGGCATCTCTTAAAATATTTCTAAACGTATGGCGGGCCTGTGTCAGTATCTCTTTTCGATGGGCAATAAACAAAAAAGTTGCCCGAGGGTTTTGCTGTCTAAACCGCTTAAAATCAAAAGCTGAGATCATCGTCTTTCCTGTACCTGTTGCTGCTACAATTAGGTTTTTAAACCTGCCATGAATATGACGCTCTACCTGTAATTTTTCCAATACCTCTAATTGATAATGGTAGGGCTTAATATCAAAAAAGTTGATTATGCCCTCTTCTACTTTCCCAATCCTGTTGTTTTTAATGGCACCACTTAGCTTTTCGTAATGGAGCTGATCATCGTAAAGCTCAAACTCTGCATGCTGCCAGTAAGATTCAAAAGTCTTCTGAAACTTTGCAATAATGTGCGGGATTTCTTTAGTAGTAATCTTTACATTCCATTCTAAGCCATCCGTTAACGCAGACCTCGAAAAGTTGGAAGAGCCAATATATCCCGTATGAAATCCAGAATTTCTGTAGAACAGATACGCCTTTGCATGGAGTCTTTCTTTATCTACATTATACGAAACCTTAATTTTGGTATTGGGAAGTTTGGCTAATTCTCTAATCGCCTTCGCATCCGTAGCCCCCATGTAAGTGGTGGTAATAACTCTTAATTGTCCACCATTGGCAGTAAAATCTTCAAATGCGGGTTTCAAAATTACGATGGCTTTCCATTTGATAAAAGAAACCAATAGATCAATACGGTTGGCAGAGGCTATTTCTTTTTTCAGTTCGCTTTCTAATGACAAACCTACATTACCACCAGTAAAAAGTTCACTTTGTGTGAGCCTGGTTTGTGGTGTAATTTCTTTTAGTCGTAGATCTAAATCACTATAATGGTTGTCTATCGTGGTAAAAACGGCCTTTAGGATAGTGGCCTCTGCATCAATAATATCTTCTTTGAAATCGTATTGTGCTATCTCCTGTTGTAAAAGAACAATAATTTTGTTAGCAATTTCAATCTGCTTAGTAACATCTCTTTTAATTAAATTAAAAGCCTGTTGCATGGCCGAACTTAAATGTTGGGCCAATATTCTTGAAGCTTCCTCTTTGTCTATCGGGGAGGTATTAATGTAAAATGACTGCCTGTCTAAACTATCTAGCTTCGCTTTAAGTACGCCAGTAATTAATTGTTCGTATATGCCTAAGTTCATTGATATAGTTCCATTAGTTCTTTTACCACTGGCACATCTGCCGCGGCCCAATCATACGCCATTAGGCTGGCTATCTTTTCCCATTTTACTTGCGTATGCTCCATTGCGTTAAGCTCACCACCTTGGTATGCACAAATAAAAGGATAGAGGCGCAACGAAAAATCTGGGTAATGGTGCACCACCTCTGCTAGGCCTTTACCAATGCTGATTTCTAGATTTAATTCTTCTTTAATTTCCCTCGCCAGGCAAGCTACTTTACTTTCGCCAGGCTCCACCTTTCCTCCAGGAAATTCCCATTTCAAAGGTAATTTCATGTTGGCGCTACGTTGGGCAATCAATACCTGGTTATCCTTAAAAATAATGGCGCAAGTAACTTCGAGCATTAACTGATGTTTAGGTTTCTAAAGTAAGATAAATTTGTGAGAAGGTAAACGAAATGTACCTTCCAGTTTCTACCTGATCTAGCGTTTCTGAAATATCATAATCACACAAGTACTAATTAGCTGAATCCCTCATTATTAAAAATGATAAAATAGCTACATTTTAGGGAATTTATCAGACCGATGTTGACTTAACCAAATAAAAACTCATTTTCCGAAAAATGAGTGGTATTATTGCCTTAGGTATATCTTAAAAAGTAAGTTTATTTATGGATTTTTTAATCATTATGTTTTATAAACATTTAAATGTTTTGTTTAAACCAAAGTTTAAAAATTTGCAAAGAAGAATGCAAAGAGAAATAGCTTAAAAACTTAATTATCAACGATTTTTTCTTTGCATTTTTATTTTAGCTTGTATGTTCTCTGATTATGTTTGTCTTCACTAGATATAATAATTAGATCTTTTTCAACCATTTCTTTAAAAAGCCTGGATATGTAAGAAGCATTTGAATCAGGAACATTTAATAATTTTCTAGCCGCCTCATTATCAATTTCATCTGCTGTATCTAAATATCTAATGATAGATTCTATTTGTTGGGCCCTTTCTTGCTTTTTTAATTTCGAGTGACTGATTTTATCGTCAGTTGTTGCAAGTTTACTTCTATGTATAATATATTTTAAACCTGATGTTTTGCCAGTAGTTTCAATGAACTCAAGCTCAATTAATTCCTTAAGTATTCTTCTTAGTTGGCTAGTACTTACAAAGGGAGAAGTTTCAAGTTTCTGAAAAGTTAGCTTTTGCCCCATATAAATGCTGTTGATAACTAGTAACTTTTCCAAGTCAATATCAGATTTAGTGATTTGCTTATAAGTATAGCTTAACTCTGCCAGTTTTTCCGAATAAACATCTGCTTCAATTCGAAAGATTATCGAATACTCAGAAAGTATTGGCTTTGGAAGTTGTTTTCCTTTAGATAATAGAGCAGTAAAGATTTTATCAAATCCACTACCCGCCTTTTCAGCATAATTTATTTCCCTCAATATATCCATTATATTAGGGTTTCTTGGATTAGTTTTACGGAGAAAATTAGTTTCATTAATGCCTTGAGGAAAATGACCAGGGCTTTCGAATTCTATATAACTTGGATATTTGCGGATTTCAATTATCTGTTGCCGACTATAATCTCGATGCGCAATGCTATTGATAAGCATCTCTCGTAAAACTATTTCAGGATAGTCTTCTATATATTCTCTGAATAACCCAAAATGAAATTCTCTTATTTTAGTTTCCGACTTTAACTGATTGAAACAAGCATCTGCTATTTCGATTAAATTTCCAGTAAATTCAAAGGGCGTGTAAGTACCATCTTCATAATATCGTATATATTTTATTTGACTATATGGGATTTCCTTTAAAGCTTTCTGATTACCTATAAATAAAAGTCCAGTTGTTGTTGGCAAGGTATTATGTTGGTCATCCTTTATAAGACCCAATGTTTCAACAAACTCTGCTGAGGTTTTTTTTAGATAAGGGCTCTGTGGTTTTTCGCGTTGAATACGATTATACAAATCTCTGGTTCTATTTATATCCTGCCAGCCTGGAATATTGATCCCCTGCTTGTCAATATCAAGAGAAGGCATTGCAAGTTCCCACGTTTTCTGGTCATAAATAATGAGCCCTTTTTCTGCTTGTATTGTGACTATCTCATGAGGATCAATTGCCCTATTTCCATCATTACTTCTAATTAAATATTCGCCTTTAGATGTACGATGCATTTGAGCCGAAAATGGTATCTCTAAGACTAAAATGCATTTTTTATCTACTTCCAACTTATGATGATGTAAAGTAATAGATGGGACTGTTCTATCTTGAATTTGTCTTATTAGTTCAAAAATTTTTGCGTCTGTAAAAATAAAATCAGTGTTAATTTCTTTAGTGTCGTCAATAATTCCAACAAATAAGAATCCACCCTTTTTATTTGCAAAAGCTACCACATCTTTAGCCAACTCCTCGTATTTTGGCGCAAAATTCTTAATGGATTTACCAAATATAATTTTATCATCCAATTGCTCTTTAAAATCGAGAATTTCACATTCACCTTTATCCAAAAGATTGTAAAACCATTGTATACTATGTTTGGTATATTTTATCATGAGCCGAGCTATTAACAATCATAGAATTTAGATTGCCTATTATCAATCTAAGAATTATTGTCAAATTTACCTTCAACTTGCCTCTCATAAAGCTCTTTCAGTTCTCTACCTATTCCACCCGCTTTACCAGGATCCAAATCCTTTTCAATCATAAGTTTGATACAGCTACCGGTAATCAATTTGGTGGCCAGTTTGGCCCGAAACAGAGGGGTCACTTTCACCGAAATACACAGTCTAATACAATACTGAATATCTTTCGCTTTTTGGTCAGCATAACTATCTGACATTGCTAAGTTTTCCACCTTCGATAGTTGTTTTATTCTGTCCTTAACAAGTCTGTAGTCGGATTGTGAAGTTATTTCACGCCAAATCTGATTTTCTAAATTGTTAAAATGTAATATTGAACTGTTGTTTTCGAGAGGTTTTATCATATATCTTATTCGAGGGCTTTCATGCCTCCATTAGTGAGTAGAAAATGTTGTTATCTTCTTTAATCGGCATAAAAAACTTTTTACATCCACATTTAAACTATCTTCAATATCCAATTACTTCGTGGCTTCATCTCTCACATCATTTTTAAATAGGGTGGAGCTTGTTTTTTTTCGCTTATTTCTCGCTTGCCTAAACAACTCCCTATATCTTTATCCCATCTTGGTATTTTCTACTTTTTCTCAAACCCCTCAACCTCACTTTTACTCCAATCACTTGGATTTAACAGTTCTCTAATATCTACTCTTAAGAATTTAGAAATAGAATTAAGTTCTTCCAATGAAGGTTGCTGTTTATTACTGCACCACCTGGATACAGTTTCTTCTCTTCTTCTAAGGTGTTCTGCTAAAGCTTTGTTGGCAACTTTATTCTCCGCAAGTACAACCTTTAATCTATTCAAATCACTCATTTAAAAATATTTATTGATTTTTATAGTCAATTATTTGATTTATAGAATCAAATAATTATATTTGTTATCAGTTATTTATAGCGACAAATAGAGTTGGGGAAACCTAGCTTTAACGATGTCTCTCATGATAGAAAACCGTCAAACTTTCACATGAGCCGATCGTGAGTTCGCCTATCTATTGAGTTTTGCTATCTTCGTGATATCTTATTCAATAGGGCGGGCTTCATGTTAGTCTTTTGTGAAACTTAGGCTTTTGCTTAAGCGGTTCTTGACGGTACCTCTATCAAAAGCTTTGAAGTTCGCCCTATTGGTTTCTCACCAATGGAGTTTCCTTTCTTGCTTTTTATGGGTGTTCATCGTTTTACATAAAAATTAACGTTTATGAAAACAAAGAAATTTAACGCCATCAAACCGTACTGCTTCTTAACAGAAGTGGCACAAAATCATTCCCTCCAAAATTTGTTAAACAATATTATTTGTTCTCCATCCTAATGATTGCCAGAAATTCCAGGTAAAAATGCGCCCTAAATAAAAAGGGAGTATGCGGGCGATCGCATACCCGATTTGAGGAGGGGTTAATTTAAACTGGTACCAGCCCCGTGATGATTAGGCACAGGTGTATACTAGGGTGTTTCGCGATTCCAAGGTAAGCATCTTTTTTCTAATGTTTATTACGGTTTACCGTAAAGTATACAGAAATGTATGCTTGGGGCTGTTTATTGCTTTGATTTTTATCAACACTTAATTTTTAACCCCTTTACGATGAAGCCATCCAATCATTATCCATTCAACAGGCTCTTCGCATTAAAACCGAAGAATCCTGTGTAGTCCAAGCCCTCAAGGGCAGGAATTTACTGGTTAATGGTTCTTTAATAATAACCTGCCCTTGGTTTTTGCTGTGGTGGATTTCTCGAATGAGATTGCCTCGGCTCGCTCCTACCTATGCCTCGCAATGACGATCATGGATAGCGGAATTATCGCGACACAGCAAAAAGTTAACAATGGATGCGATGCGCCATGAGCTCCCGCTCTTAAAGGAGCGGGCGGGGGCTGAGGTTTTTTCTGATCAGCTTGCGCTCTTTTTTATCAACCAAACAAAAAACTAAACATGAAAAAAATAATACTTTTTACTGTAATGGCCATGCTATGCCTGAACTTTTGTGCAAAGGCACAAAGTGCTGTTAAGCCCTTATCAATAGGAGATGCGATACCAGATATCGCATTAAGAAATGTACTAAATTATAAAGACAGCACAATCCAGTTCAGCAATTTTAAAGGTAAAGCAATCATTCTTGATTTTTGGGCAACCTGGTGCACGGGGTGCATTAAAGGCTTTCCACAGCTGGATGGTTTGCAGAAGAAATATGCTGACCAGCTTCAGATTGTATTAATGAACATTTCATCAAGGGATACCAAGAGCATCATATCAGTCTTTTTGAATAAGCAGAAGGAAACCATACCATCTTTTAGCATTCCTGTTGCGATGGTCGATATTAAGCTGAAGCAATTGTTTCCCTTTCATGTGTTGCCACATTATATATGGGTATCTAAAACCGGGCAAATCAAAGCCATTACCGGATCAGAGGAGCTGAGCCAAAATAACGTTGAAAGCTTATTGGCGGGGAAGGAATTAAACCTGCCACTCAAAACCAACTAAACATGAACACAAATAAATTTAACGCAAAACCGCAGCGATGGAAGTACCTGTTGCTGCTGGCAGCAACGTTGTTGGTTACACTGGCGGCATTAACTGCCTTTGGGCAACAGCCACAGCCCTTCAAACTAAACGGCCGGGTAGCGAATGATCAGGGTAGCTATATACAGGCCACGGTGAGGAGCAATCGCAACGGGATGACCATTGCAGATACTACAGGTAATTTTAACCTGATGATACGCCATCTGCCCGATACCTTAAGTATTTCTTTCGTTGGCTATCAAACATTAGTCCGGGTGATCACCAAAAATGAAAGCCAGATACGCTTTACAATGACCAGTCAGATACAGGAGCTTGCCGAGGTTAAAATCGAGACAGGTTATCAAACTTTAAAGCCAAACGAGATGAATGGTGTGGTAGCAGTTATTGATGAAAAAGCATTAAACAGCCGCACTGGCACCAACATATTAGATCGTTTATTGGGGCAAAGTACAGGCTTGCTTTTGAACGTAGGTAAAACAAATGGCAACCCGCAAAACACTACCGGTTTAAGCGTTCGCGGCCTGGGTACAATTAACGGCCCGCTTGATCCGCTTATTGTGTTGGATGGTTTCATTTATGAAGGGGCTATTACCAACATCAACCCTAATGATGTAGAAAATGTAAGCATTCTGAAAGATGCTTCAGCCGCTGCAATTTGGGGCGCCAGGGCAGGTAATGGGGTGATTGTCATCACCACCAAAAAAGGGAAGTTAAATCAGCCTTTGCAAATTGGTTTTAACGGCAATGTAAGCATCCAGCAATTACCGGATGTTTTTGCGGTAAGCCAGATTTCTGCATCTGATCAGATTGAGGTAGAGCGGATGTTATTTAATCAGGGTTATTTCGATGAACAGATTAACAGCCGCCCCTACAGCGCTCTTAGTCCTGTGGTCGAAATTTTGCTTGCCCGGAAAAACGGGCAGCTGAGCAATAGCCTTGCCGAATCAAGATTACTGGAAATGAGCCAGTATGATAGCCGGCAAAGCTACCTCGACAACTTTTATACCCATGCCATTACACAAAGCTACAGTGCAAGTTTAAAAGGAGGTGGGCAAACACAGGATTACCTACTTTCAGCAGGCTACGACAGGCAAAAAGGAGAAACCTATGCCAGCAATAATCGCATCAATGTCCACTTTGCAAATAATTTTAAGCTGAATAGCCGGCTGAGTCTGGCAAGCAACATATATTTCACTAATGTAAATACAGCATCTGGCCGTCCTGCCTTAAACAGCTTGCGCAATGGTACACGTACAGCCAGTTACTTTCGGTTTGCTGATGACAGTAGCGTCGCACTACCCTTTGCATTAGCCTATCGCCCTGCTTATACGGATACGGCCGGCAATGGTAAATTGCTGGATTGGAATTACTATCCTACAGAAGAATATAAACATAATAAAACAAGCAGCAAACAGCAGGAAATATTTGCCAGTCTGGTCCTAAAATACAAGATTTATGACTTTCTAAATCTGGATGTGGCATACCAATATCAAAAACAACACAGTGAACAAACCAGCGTTGCCGATGCAGATAGTTATGCTGCCCGCAATCTGGTCAACACCTATTCGCAACTGAACCGGGCTACCGGAGTAGTTAATTATTTGATTCCTAAGGGTGGAATTTACAGCAACAATCTGGCAGACGTTTCAACGGCCACAGCAAGAACGCAGTTAAATTATAATAAAACCTTAGATGTACACGGATTAAGTGCCATTATTGGAGCCGAAACCCGCAACGCTGAAACCCGTGGAGAAGGCAATACCAGGTACGGCTATCAGGCAGACCCCTTATCTTATGGGAATGTGGATTTCGTAAATGCCTATCCGGAATTTCTTTCGGGCAACTATAGCCAGCTCGGAAATACAGATGGCCTGTACCATACGCAATATCGATTTATGAGTTTTTATGGAAATGCCGCCTACACTTACCGCAGCCGCTATCAGCTATCGGGAAGTTTGCGAAAAGATGGCTCAAACATTTTTGGAGCAAATACCAACGATAGATGGAAACCCCTTTTCTCTGCGGCATTGGGATGGAAAATAGCGGAAGAGGATTTCTACAAAGTAGACTGGCTGCCAGTGTTACGTTTGACAGCGAGTTATGGAAGCAGTGGAAATGTAGATTTAGGCCGTACTGCCGCTGCTGTGGCCACATATGGCAATAATAGTACAGGCGTGTTTCCATTTGCAAGGGTAACGACGATTAACAATCCGGATTTAAGATGGGAGCAACTGGTACAAAGTAATGTTAAATTAGATTTCGAGCTTAAGCATAATCGCTTAAAGGGTGCTATAGCCTATTTCATCAAAAAAGGAACAGATTTATACGGGCCTGCTCCTTATGATTATACCACGTGGGGTGGTGCTGAACTATTGGTTCGGAATGTGGCCAACATGAAAGGTGATGGAGTTGAACTGGAATTACATAGCCTGAATATAAACACACTTAATTTCAACTGGCGGAGTGATTTCTATGCAAACTATAACAATACTAAAACCACTAAATATTATAGCCAAAATAATTTTGGCATATTTAATTTACTTGGGGGCGGTGGTTCCATTAATCCTACCGTTGGCAAACCTCTTTACGCCATTGCAGCCTACAAGTGGGGCGGGCTTGATGCAAATGGAAACCCACAGGGCTATCTGAACGGGGTATTGAGTACTAACTATGCTGCTATGGCTGTTGAGGCCAGTACAAAAGCCACCAATATTGAATATGTGGGCTCAGCCAGTCCCTTATATTTTGGCTCCCTGGTGAACACCTTTAGCTACAAAAACCTGAGCTTATCTTTAAACATGAGCTATAAACTCGGTTACTATGTTGTAAAGCCTGTGATCAGTTATAGCCGTTTGATGAGCAGCGGGGTAGGCAATAGCGAATATGCGCAGCGTTGGCAAAAGCCGGGGGATGAATCGAAAACCAATATACCTGGCATCATATACCCCTCTAATCCGAACTGGGATGCCTTTTACCGTTCCGCAACAATAAATGCGGTAAAAGCCGATCACATCAGGCTGGATTACATTAACCTGGCCTATCGCTTTAATGTCGAGTCTTTAAAACTTCCATTTAAATCATTAGAATGTTACGGCAATATGCAAAATGGAGGCATTCTTTGGAAAGCCAACAAGGCCGGTATTGATCCTGATTATGCCGAAAATATTCCGCCAGCACAAACGATAGCCTTCGGCATCAGGGGTAATTTTTAACATCAAAAAATAAGAAAATGAAAACTAAATTTTTAACAGGCATCCTGATTCTGGTATGGTTAACGGGCTGCAAGAAATATCTGGATGTTAAATCAGATGACAGGTTAGTGATCCCCAATACCTTGAGTGATGTACAGGGATTACTGGATGATGCCACCTTAATGAATATTCGTACTACACCCAGTTTTGGGGAGGCAATGGCTGATGATTATTTCTGGTTGCCGGCAACCTATAATGCACGGTTTGAGAATGAACAGAAACTTTACCAGTGGATTCCTGAGGAAATGAACTACGGTAACGACTGGTCACAAGGGTACAGGGCGGTATATAACGCAAACCTGAGCTTAGAACTTTTAAGCAAAATACCAGTTAATGGGGGTAACGAGCAAGCCTTTAATAGTGCCAAAGGATCAGCATTGTTTTTCCGTGCCTACTATTTTCTACTTCTGCTGGGCCAGTATGGCTTTGCCTACGATGAAAAAACTTCGGATCAGGATTTAGGTATTGTACTGAGGATGGTATCAGATTTTAATGTCCCTTCGGTAAGGGCAAGTGTAAAGGCTGGTTATGATCAGGTTAATGCTGATCTTTTAAATGCGCTAACCTACCTTCCTGATTATCCTCAACACGTCATGCGTCCCTCTAAAGGGGCTGCCCTGGCGCTTTTGAGCAGGAGTTACCTCTACATGCGCAAATATACTGAAGCTTTAAAGTATGCTAACGAGGCCCTGAAACTAAATAATGCGTTAATGGACTATAATAATGATGCCGCTATTATCAGTTTAACAGCTAATGTTCCGTTTCGTAAGTATAACAAGGAGATCATCTTTTATGCAGAGATGGGTACTTTTACCGCCTTCCATATCACTTCGAGGGCGAAGATAGATTCAAACCTTTATGCCAGTTATGCTGCAAACGACTTGAGAAAAGTCTGCTATTTTAGGGTTAACACCGGTTACCAACAATATAAAGGCAGCTATGCCGCCAATGCCAATAACTTTTTCACCGGGCTGGCAACAGATGAACTTTATTTGACGCGTGCTGAAGCCAATGCCTTTTTAGGTAATACGGCAGATGCTTTGCTGGATTTGAACTTACTGTTGAAGAAAAGATGGAGAAGTACCGCAGCTTACCCGGCTGTAACCGCTACTGATCATTTAGATGCTTTAAAAAAGGTGAGATGGGAACGCCGCAAGGAACTATTGATGCGCAACCTGAGGTGGATGGATGTGAAAAGATGGAATAAGGAGGGGAATAATATCATCATGAGAAGAACAGTTAACGGAAAAGTTGTTGAACTTTTACCGGGGGCAGCTTTTTATGCCTTACCCATACCAACAGATATAATAAGGGAAACCGGAATGACACAAAACTAAAAAACAGGCGGCATTTCGCCGCCTGTTTACACAGATTAATTAATTATGCGCTTCGTTCGAGATTTGCAAAGCACCGTCGGCCGAGCCACTAACGTAATTAATAGATGGGGCAGAAGCTGTTGATACCAGATTTAAACTCGATTTCAAACTTGGGCTGCTTGTCGGGTTATCTACGAAACTTGCTGATACACGGATAGTACAAGCTTGTTCATTAATACCGCTACAGGTATTATCGTCTGCATCAAACTTCCAGTTGCTTTCATTCGTTACCTGGGCGGCAGTATAATCAGGGCCGTCATAGTAAAAGGTATACATGGTTTTTGCAGCAGTTTTATCTGCTTTAAATGCCGAGCCGGCAAATACCAGTACTAAACCAAAAGCGGCAGCCATCAGGCCTTTGCTTAAATTTTTAAATGTAGTTTTCATGTTTAAGGGAATGCTTTGTTGCGTTTGAAAAAGCATACGAAAAAGTTGAGGAGTAAAATGTTCCTGCATAACAGGAAACCGGATTTAATTGTCACCTGAAAAAGGCCTTGCCCTTTCAGGTATTTGTTTCGTTATACTTCCGCTACCTCCTTTCTTAAGGTAAAAAGATGTACACCATAACCATTTAACAATAAAAAAACGAGATTAAACATCAGATGAGCAGACCAGTTTAAAAGCTGAAGTACCCCGCCGCAGGCGCAGGGTGTTTGCTCAAAGAAACCTGCAAGGATTAAAATAATGTAAGCGGTAAAAATCAGGAGCAACAACAGGGAAAAAGTTAAACCAGCTTTAGCGGTTACAGGTATAATAATCAGGCCGGCAACAAGAAATTCAGTTGCTGGTAAGAGCCAAACCAACACGGCCGACCAGCTTGCCGGAAAAGGTTGCTGGTTAAGCTGGTGCTTAAACATGGCAACATCATTGAGCTTAGATGCGCCAGTATAAACCCATAGCACAATCAATAACCATTGGATAATTGGAACAACAGGAATTCTTAACGGATTAAACCTTTTCATAAAACATGAATTTTATGAAAGCTAAACTAGGGATGAAATGAAGATCCTGTAACTTGATGAATGGTGCATAATGAACCCTGTAGACCAGGCAAAATCACTGTTTCAAAGCAACTTGGCATAGATCATACAAAAGTGATCATAATTCAGGTTTACGTAATTGCTGAGGTCTTTCTTCGCAATAAAGTTAAGCTGCGCCTTATATCGGTGCATTAACAGTGCAACACGCTGCTGCGCCGATTTTTCTTCCAGCACCAGGGTTTTAAACTCCTGCCCCTCATCATATTCGGCACATAAACTAAAGTATATGGCCTTTAACTCGGGGAACTTAAGGCCAAGCTGAATCAAATCTTCCAAATGAATGTGATATAATTCGCTCTCGATACAGGCTTTTAGGTAATGGTGCATATTGAGTTTCCTGTTGATCACAACATCAACGGAAACCAGAAAATTGATAATTGCGGGCTTCTTTCTGGAATAGGCATTATATTCCTTGAAGATCCCTGAAGAGAGCCATGCAAAGTCGCCACAGTGCCGGAAAAAACTTTCGCCCTTATTTAGATGCGTAAAATGGAGGCAGCTTATGATCTGTTTCCAGGCAGCAGGCTGCAGAATGCCCAGGCCTTGCAGTTTTTGCTTGAGGTGATTAAGATTATTTTCGTTCATAATAGCGGCATTAAAAGGAATAACCACCAGCTCATGGTCATGGAATACTGGTGGTTATTCACTGATTTTACTGGTAGGAAATAGTATAAACTAACGTTTCTCCTTCTTCAAAACCGCCTTCATCCGAATAACGGCTACTTGATTTTTTATCCAGGTCAATTATTTTTCCTTCGCTGGTTTTGCCCGCTGTATCCGCTCCGGTAGCCTTTACCAGGCGAATGGGTAAGCGGGCGATGAGGAAGGTGCTGGTTTGCAATGCCGCCTGATTGATAAAACGATCATCTATTCTTGCCAGAAAAGCCAGTTGCGTTGCGGCCAGTATAAAATGGTTATCCATCCAGCGCCTGTAGTCTGTTTTTAGGGCATCTGCCTCCGCCTTTAGCTGCTCATCGGGTAGCTGGTACAACTCACTAATCAGCATTTGAACGCCAGGTTCATCAAAAGAAAATTTTTTCATATCAATTGGGTTAGCAACTAAGCTCCATGCTTAGTCATAACCAAATCTATTGAGCCCAAATTAATTAATACCACAATGAACGCAGAGATATAATAAGTGGGAAGGATTAGTAAATAAGTGGGAAACAAACAGGCGATATTAAATTTTAATGTAAAATTTTGCTGCCGTTTCTTATAGATTTAGGATTTATCCCCCACATTAACTTTATTTGGGTGTGTTTGATGAACCGTTATGAATAAAAACAAAGCGCATTCTAAAACATCCCTATATTTTACTGGTTTAAATCGTGTAATTGCGGCCTTTCTTGTTTCGCTTTTACTCATTTTTTTGAGCAGCCCCGCAACCTTTATTTCCAGCATGGCGGAATCTAGGTTTTACACTTCCCTGTGTTTTGGATTTGCTATGGCCTTTTTATTGATTCAGCTTATTCAATCCCTAAACGTTGCCCTTGATTATATTTTTCCATGGGAAAGGCTGAAAGCCCGGGTGCTTGCATTATCTGTTCTGGGTACGATACCCCTCTTCTACATTGACTGGTTATTGGTGCGTTTTATTTACAAAAAAATTGGCGGGGACTTTGAAGCGAGTGGTTTTACAGAAAGGATTTTACCCATCAATGCGGTATTGATTTGTTTAGGCCATGTGCTGCTCTACCTCAACCGAAAACATAAACTGAAAAAGATTAGCGCTGCAACGCTCCCCTTGGATAACATTGAAACAGAAGTTACAGAACCATCTGCAAGTGCAATAGTTGAGCAGCCCTTTACAGCAGTAAGCCAGGATGATCACCGCTCAGGCGATGTTAACCCCCAGGATTTACTTCAGCACAAATATTGGAGCGTTATAGAGGGAACCATTCAAAATAAAAAATCCATTTATCAACTCAATGAGGTGAGTTGTGTTGCTGTGGGAAGTTCTTGTGGCGACATTTACCTGAAGAATGGTAAGAAGCTGAACATGAGTTACAGGAAGCAGTCACTACGAACCTACCTGGACCCACTTAAGTTTGTAGAAACAAGAGGAGGGCTGTTTGTTGCCCTGGATGTGATTATTGGTTATACAGAAACCAGGCAGGACACCACGCTCCGGATAAAGGAAGATTGTCCGGCCAATTTTAATATTAACATTAGCAAGCGGTTCTTTAAGGATTTTTGCGCCGCATTCGATGCCTGCCAGCAAAAGGCTTAGAAATGTTAACAAAAATTGACATCGTTAACTTGATCAGCAAAGGTGTTTTTGTTAGATTTAGTTTAATTAGTTGGTCATGGGAGATTGGACACCAGTTCAGCCTGCTGCTCATTTTATACACCGTTGTGGAATGAATGCATGTTGAACGTTTAAACCGCTCATCATGAAAAAGATCGACACCCTCATTCAAATCCTTTATAAAATTTATCTGTTGTTAAAGGATCACCCCAATCTATTATTGCCATCGCCACAGCTTATGGCGGAAGAGGAGCAAATGACCCGGCAGGAGGTTAAAGATTACCTTAAAATTAGCGAAAGCACTTACAAGCGTAAAGTAAAAGACGGCACCCTGAAGCCAATTAAAATGCCGGGCGGCGACCGCTTTTATAAGCGTGAACTGCTGGCGGCTTTCCAGGAAAGTCACCGCCGTGGCCGTACCTAATGGTTTACCCTTCCTTGCATACAGGTTAACCCGTTCTGTACCTATTCTGTACTGATTGCTTACCCATTCTTTACCCTTTGTTAACCCTTTGTTAACCCTTTGCTTACCTAAATGGTAAACGAATGGTAAATAAACGGTTATAAAACAATGAATTAGCGTTAACCCATACGATAGTTACCGGATACACCAGCCTTCACTTTAAATTCAGCACCAGGAGAAATTTGCCTGAAGCTGTCCCAAAAAGGAAAATCGCCACTATCGATCAGAATAAAATTTTGTCTTGATATCCACTCCTAACCTCACCCAATGAAAGTTTGTGCATCCTGGACGGACATTACATCGAAAGACTGTGGTTTGAACCCTTAGGTTTCTTTTACAGGTCATTAAATCCCTCTCTTCAAGGAGAGGGATAGCATAACATAAGCCAAAGCAATAAACTTTAATAGGGTGAGGTAAAAATCAGTTGCGAAATTTAATTTGCAAATCATCCTGAATTTTGACTTTTGAGACACCCTCATTCCGGGATCACGGATGCGCTGGAGCGGGATTGGGGAATGGACGCTTCGCATAAATGAGAAAATTGCAAGAGACCATGTAAAAACAGGTCCCGCAATGACGATGGCAGGGGGCATTGGGGGATTACGAAGGCTAATGCCCCTGATGGTATTTCGCCTGGAAAATGATTGGGAGATAAATAAGATATGCACGCTAAGCCACTATGGTTTAAAAAAACTCGCTGGATTCTGTCCGTACAAGAGAAAATTGCTTCATCCGTGGTTCACTTCAGCCCATTACAGATCATTCCATTCCAATACAGCCCAAAATGTGCCTTGCCTTTATGATGTGGGCTATGTTTGATTATGGATTTCAAATATACCGGTATTCAACATCCATTTAAACAATGATCACATTTTAAAAATTTAACATTATGGGAAGTTATTCAAAAGGTGCCAACGGCACATTCTCTGGTAAAGTAGGCAGCGTTATTGGCAGTAGCTGGCGCAGTATTGATTACCTGAAAGGTTTGCCGAAAAAAAGCACCAAGGCTGCAACATTAGAGCAGATTACACAAAGGGCAAAATTTGCCCTGGCCCCCCTCTATCTGAGGCCAATCAAAGACATCCTTAACATTGGTTTTGGCGATAAAAAGTTAAACAAGATTACAGGCTATAATGCTGCAGTGAAAGTGTTTTTAACGCAGGCCGTGGGTGGGCTTTACCCTGATTTTGAAATTGATTTTTCAAAGATCGTGATGAGCAAGGGTTCACTCTCCGTATTTCATGGCCTGAGTTCCACTTTGCAGGGAAGCGACTTCATCCTGACCTGGCAAAACATCATCAACAGGTACAATGCCTTTGCAGATGACGCATTAATTGTGGTTATTTTCAATGAAACGAAAATGATGTACCTCATTTATGAGGAAATGAGCAGGGCCGATTTAACCTATACCGTTAACGTAGGGCCTGATTTCTCGGGAGATGTATTTTATAGCTGGGCATTTGCTTTAAAAAGAGAAGGCGACGTAGTGGCCAACAGCCAATACCTGGGCTCGTTTACCATGCCTTAATTATTCACTGAAAGTTTGTTTGATGTGGGGCACCTTTTGGTCGCTAAAAGTCCATCCGGATGCTCCGCATCAGGCAGATTTTCCTAAAAAAATTACATTCATGAAAACAATAACATTCAGCAGCCATGCGCTGCTTAAAATTCCGTTCATTCACCTTTTAATGCCTTTATTGCTCGTTGGTTTATGGTTTGGCCTGCCGAAAATAATAGGCTACCTGGAACCCACAGCAGGCTTTCTTGATGCCGGAATCATACAGGTGATTCTGTTGGGCTTTACCTGTTATTTTATCCTGCTTTTTCTATGCTGGTGGTTGCTTAACCGTTTTTGGCGGTTGGCCGGACTCACCCAGACTAAACACATGGTTTCACAATTTCAAAACTTAATAACATGGCAACAATTAGGATTTTACTGGGCATCATTTGCCTTGCTGCTTTTGGCTGGAGTGGGCTGCCTGGCAGCAGTGTTGTAGAAAGCCGGAAACGGGAAGTAAGGCAGGGGGCTGGAGACAGAAGTTGGGAGAAAGCATGGGTAAAAAATCGTTCTTCATTAAGCGTTGATTGTTTAAGCTTAAATATCCTAACCATCGCACAATCGCAGCTTGGTATTCGTGAGCGGACGGGAAATAACGATGGGCAGGCAGTAGAACAGTACCTCAATTATGTGGGCTTCAAAATAGGAGCCCCCTGGTGCGCTGCCTTTGTATGCTGGGTATTTGGAAGCGCTGGTTTTGAGCAACCTAACACCGCCTGGAGCCCTGCATTATTTCCGCTTCAGAAACAAACCACCGAAGTTAAACCCGCCACGGTGTTTGGTATCTATTTCCCTTCCTTAAAACGCATTGCCCATTGTGGCTTTGTAGAACGCCTGGACGGACATTGGGTCATCACCATTGAAGGGAATACCAATGTTGCCGGGAGCAGGGAAGGCGACGGCGTGTACCGAAAAAGAAGATTGGTGAATACCATCCGGTATTTTGCCGATTGGACCAGGAGGAAGGAGGAACCAAAGCATGAGAAAATTTAGTCTGTTGCTGGTCATCACCCTCCTTGTGCTAGCCTGTGGCAGTATAAAAGATAAACAACTGTTGAAAACAAACACCTTTGAAACGGAAGCCACTGCAATGCGTACGGATTTATCGATCGTTTCAGGCAAACAGGAGGTCATTACCGACAGTTCCCGCCAGGATTATACCCTAGAAATTTTACCTGTTGGTGTTTTCACTTATGATGCGGTTAACGGCTACAAAGGTATGGCCAGCCAGTTGGTTTGGAAAGGAAAGTTACAGCAGCAAACGCTTGTTAAGCGCAACGATAATCAACTGATTACCGCTAATCAACGGCAAACACAGGCCAGGGAAACAACCAGAACTGAACAGGAGGAATACATCAAAAAATCAACCCGGAGTTCAGCCCTGTGGCTTTGGCTTGCATTGGCCATCGGAATATTACTAGCCTGGATAACCTTGATTTACAGGCTGCGAAAAAAATTCACCATGCATTAAATGAAGCGTTGCACAATAAACTGGAGCTGTTAGCGTATGATATAAGAGAGCGTTAATTTAGATTAAACGGGAATTGTCCAGAATTGGATGGTTCCCGTTTTCTTTTGTAAACAGCATTATCGTAGAAAAACCTTAAAACTAAGTAGACAACATCAAAAGTGGTCCGATCATCAGTATGTGCATTGATGTGGGCATAATTTTTTATTGAAAATTGACAGAACGGATTTGACACCAAAATGGGTGAGAATGGAATAACGTGATCATCCGGTCAAAAACAGCGGCCTGCAATTGAAAGGGGGGGGTGTATCCTGATCCGGAAATATAAATCTTTGATGAGGCTACGCTGCGCTGGATTCAATTTCTGAACCATTTGTTCGGCTCATCTTCAGCTCTTATCGGATCACAAGTAGTAATTTTTTATTAATTTGTATAGGAGCAAGTTCATGTGGATAGGGAGATCCTAAATCTGAGCTGGAAACCAATCGGCTTGATAAGCGATATGGACAGATTTGATGCGGCCTGGCAGGCGACCGAATGTAAGGAGAAACAAACCTTAAAAGAATTGAAGTCCATTTGCTACAGTTAGTAATGTTATTGAACATCGGCCCTGCTAATAGAAAATAAGGGAAATAAAACGATATCCTTCTGAAGAATGTCCGGATTGCTTATTCATTCCCGTTATTGAATCACTACAATACAAATGCAGGTTAAAGATATTGGTTTGAATGTTTTTCATTTCATAACTATCATGCTTGAAGTTTATTCATGCAAGACGAAAATTAACCACTACTTATCCCTTTCAAAATAGAATGATCATTCCCGTTTTGGCAAAACATGGAGAAGAAAAAGCGAGATGAACATGCAAAGAGGCACATCTCTTTGGAAATTTTTTAAAAGGAGAATGTATTAGCTCTTTTACCTATGCGTTGGGTAGCGTAAAAAAGAAGCTGCTCCCTTCACCGATTGCACTTTCGACCCAGATCCTGCCCTTTTCCGCTTCGATAAAATCCTTGGAAATGGCCAGGCCTAAGCCTGATCCCGACTTGTTCTGCCCGTCTGTTGGCACCTGAAAGTACCTGTCGAAAAGCCTTTTCTGGTACTTTTCGTCAATGCCTTTTCCAAAATCCCTTACAGAAAACCGGACCTGACCGGAAAGCTGAACGACATCAAGAATAACCCTTGACTTTTCCGAGCTGTATCGCAGCGCATTGGAAAGAAAGTTTACCAGCACCCAAGCGGTTTTCTGGATGTCGGCATTAACTTTTGGAAGGTTTTCATCACAGTTCACCTCGAGCCTAATATGCTTCTGTTCTGCCTGAAAGCTTACGGCATCAATCGCATAATTTACGATTTCAAGTGGTTTGGTGATTGCAAAGCTAAGCTTGAGATTACCCGTTTCGGCCTGAGAGAGGTCCAATAGCTCACTGGTTATCTTAAGTAACCTATCGGAATCTTCCCGGATATGTTCGAGTAATTCTTTTTGTTCTTCGTTCATTCCTCCGACTCTTTCATCCTTTAAAAGCTTTAGACTCATCTTTATCGATGATAGCGGCGTTTTAAGTTCATGGGATACAGTAGCGATAAAGTTGGTCTTAGCCTCGTCAAGTTCTTTAAATTGGGTAATGTTTTTCAAAATGTAAACGCTGCCCGCGGATTTGGTGGATTCTACGAGCGTTTCATTTCCTTGTACCTCCAAATTGGGTATAACAATTTCTCTGTTTTCGAGCTGAAAATAACTTTCCTTATCATCGGAGAATATCTTTAATGGCTTGGCATCCGTTTGAGGGCTTAATATCCGCTTGAGCAGCTGATTCTTTTCGATAAGTTTTGACACGTTTTGACCAACTGTCTTTTCGGCATCCAGATTAATCAGTTTTGAGGCCAGGGTATTTAGAAAGAGAACCTCGCCTTTTTCATTAAGACCGATAATAGCATCCTGCATCTGGGCAATAATGGCCTCTATGCGCAGCTTTTCAGATTTGAGTTTTGAAAGATTGCTATTCTCCCATTCGTTAAGCTTTTTTACCATGCTGTTGAACGAGGAAGCAAGTTCACTGAATTCATCGTGGTTATTAAAATGCAGGCGCTGCTTATAGTTTCCTCTGCTGATTTCCCGGATGGCCTTGCTGAATTCCGCAAGCGGATTGGCAACAAAGCCCGGAAAATTTACAATAAAAGTAAATAGAATCATAAAACAAACTGTTGCAGCTATGCCGATATAGATGTTCGCTCGCTCGGAAGCTGCTGTAGCCAAACCGTTCTTCTCAGATATGGCTTTCATATTCAGATCCTCTATTTGCTGCAGAGCTGTTCTCACTTCCCGCAGAAAACTTTCCTGTCCCTCTGAGGATCTTGCATTTGATATCTTATCAAAACCCCGTTGAAGACGTCCTACAGCAGCCCGCTCCCCGGGTTCTGTAATATTGGCCTGTTCCATTTTCAGGTTTTTAGCGAAAACTGCTTTTTCGGCATTTTGTAATGGCAGGCTGTTGTTATCCAACACACCACGCATGGCGGCAATATATTTTAAGGTTTTATAATTATCCTTTAGGATTACCTTGGATTTATCAGAGAGTTCATTGAGGAAAAAAATGGCTATTAGGCCGAAAGAGAGCACTAATATAAAAAGGAAGCCGAAGCCCAGGCGAAGTTTAGTCTTTATTTTCATGATGACTATTTTTTTTATATATGGTATGTATTAAGATAGAATAACCAGATCGATGTCTTTCATTGCAAGATTTTTCAACAGCCCGTTGAAGACTGCCGTTCGAAGAATGACTTGAAAGATATTCAGGTGCGGCTTCCCGATACAGATGGTTGTAACCTCCTTTTCTGTAGCCAGATCAATAATGGCACGTGTAACCTGATTACTTTTGATTTTAACCACTTCCGCACCAAGTTCGGTAGCAAGCTTAAAATGATTGATCAGGTGTCGTTGCTTGTCTAATTTTATGCGTTCTAAGCTTTCACTATCACTCTGCACGTACAGCACAATCCACGGAGAACGGTAATAAGAGGCTAGGCGGGCGGTTTTCCTGATCACTACACCTGCTGTTTCTGCATTCGAAGATATACAGGCCAGAAAGCGTTCAGGCCTAAGCTTGATGGATTTGGGGATTTCGGTCTGAATCTTGCGCTCAACCTGATGTGCAACTTCTTTCAAAGCCAGTTCACGAAGCTGAAGGATTTTATCGGACTGGAAAAAGTTTCCAAGAGCCCTTTCGATCTTGCTTTTATCATAGATCTTTCCTTCTTTCAGCCTGGTTACGAGTTCATCAGCTGTAAGGTCGATATTAACGATTTCATCGGCAAGCTCCAAAATCTTATCGGGTATGCGCTCGGTTACTGCTATACCCGTAATCTGCTCTATCTCCTCATTAATACTCTCCAGGTGTTGAATATTGACCGCGGAAATAACACTGATCCCGGCTTCCAGCAAATCAAAAACGTCCTGCCAGCGTTTGCTGTTTTTACTGCCTTCCGAATTCGTATGGGCAAGTTCATCAACAATGACAATCTCAGGATGACGATTGATGATACCCTGGAGGTCCATTTCTTCGAGCTCCTTACCACGATAGAATATCTTTCGCCTCCTGACCTCGGGAAGACCGGTAACAAGCGCATGGGTCTCCGCCCGGTTATGGGTCTCCACATATCCAATGCAGATATCGATACCGTTCCGGAGCAAGGCGTGTGCTTCCTGAAGCATCCTGTACGTCTTGCCAACACCGGCACTCATGCCAATATACACCTTCAGCTTTCCCCGCCTCGACTTTTTAACCAGATTGAGAAAATGTTTTACCGATTCTTCCTTTTGTTGCGCTTCCATTATTGTCTAATAATTCCAAACCACACTCATGACACCCTTTTCGATTAGTATAAAACTCGTTAAGACCAGGCTTAGTACAAATACCGTAATAATTAACCGGATGGTTAATTTTCTGTACAGGAGCTCGCAATATTTCCTAGCGGCAAATGTCCTGTAAAAGTTAATATTTTTCCTATTCTTAACTACATTAAGCTTTTTAATTAAAACCACCCCAAATGTGATCAAAATTAAGCAGTATATGATTTCTATGTAAGGATGCATAATCTTTTAAATTGACCACCCGAAAAATGTTTCCGGGTGGATAAATGAGCTTTATTAAAATGAAACGGCTATACTGGCCGTTAATGCTGCATTGGCGTTAACTGCAGCGGCATCTCTTACAAATATTTTATCTTTGCTGTCATACGCTTTTCCTTCTAAACGAATAACAGCGTTTGGAATTGGAGAATAATCAAGGTTTAAAGAATAACCCTTTGTTTTAAAACCATTTGGAGTTCCTGTTGCTATAAATACGCCATTTTTATCTTCATAATATTCGAACCTACCTGCAACAGCCCATTTTGGTGCAAACTTATATTGCAGGATAGCTACTGGTGAGATCACTTCATTTTTGTCGTCACTTCCTTTTAATTTTTGCTGGGTTCCGTAATCGAAACCTAACGTTACGCCAAACTTATCGGTAAGCTGAAAAATACCATAAACGTTATGATAAAAGCGGTTTACCCTAACCGAGTCAGCGCCTTCGCTTCCAAGGAAATTACTGTAATTTACCGTAATTTTATCAGTTGGCTTCCAGGTCAGTTGCAAGCCTCCTGCCGGTTTATCATTGCCATTCTGGCGTGTAATGCGCTGCCATCCATTCAGATATAGTGCGACTGCTGTAAATTTACCATCTTTTGTACCATATGTAATTTTTGCACCAGACTCATAGTAGGGCGTATTCTCGGAAGAAATGTTTCTGGTCAGTACCCAGCAGTCCTTGGATATGGCGCTCTCGAAGCCTATATGTGAAGAAAAAATACCCGCATCTATCCAAAGATTTTCGGATTTAGAAAGCTTTACACCTGCATTGGCTTCGAAGACATTTTTCAACACTCCTGGTTCAGCTGTAAGGTTAGCGTTGGCATATGTTCCTGCCATCACGGCCAGGTTTGCACGGATATTGCCGCTATCGTAAGCCGCTTTGATAAAACCAAGATTTAAGTTCACTTCGTTTGCACGGTTATGTGAATAGATAAAGCCGGGGCGGTTATGGTCTGATGGTTTATTAAAGTCATATCCATAATAGGCCTCCAGGTATCCGGTTACCTTGATCTTTGGCTCTTCTTGTGCTTTGGCTAAGAAAACTGTTGAAACTGCAGCGGCTAGTAATAATATTTTTTTCATCTTTTTGAATAATATAACGGTAATGAAACTATCGAATTTGTTCATCCCGCAACGCGGTTTGAAGAATTACGACGGTTTCATAAAAATTGAAAATGTGCTTTTTAGGGCAAAGCCTCTGAGACTTGTACTCTTTTTAAAAGTCTCAAATACTTTGTCGTTGTTAATTTTAGGATGTTATCAAATTGACCGGTGATGCTGCCTGCCTGACTGTTTTGGCAAACGCTTTTAAAAGCAGGCAGCAGGATGGTCTGTTTTTTTAAAGTTCGTCAAGGGCCAGGTTGAGTTTCAGTACATTTACTGATGATGGCCCGAAAAGTCCCATAAAGGGCTTAAGCGTATTCATGGCAACCAGTTCCTTTACTTTTTTCTCGTCTATTTTCCTGGCTTTGGCCACCCTTGACACCTGGATGGCAGCGCCGGCTTCAGAGATATTCGGGTCAAGCCCGCTTCCTGATGCAGTAACCATATCGGCGGGGATATCGGACCTGTTAATCCCGGGATTGTATTTCAACAAGGTATCGATACGAGACTGTACATCCTTTAAATAATCCGGATTAGACGGGCCTTTGTTTGAACCCGCTGAGCCGGCCGCATTATAACCAGCCGCAGATGGTCTTCCCCAGAAGTATTCCTGTTTGGTAAAAGACTGGCCAAGTAATGCGTAGCCTACTGTTTTACCGTTTTTTGTGATTTTCTCACCCCCGCCGTTTCCTTTGGACATTTTACCGATGAAGGCGACACTAATGGGATAAACAACGCACAACAATACAAGTAAGACAACTGTTAAGCGGATGGATTGAATAATATACTTTTTCATTTTATTTTAATTTATGGCCTATACGAATAAGCCTACCAATAAATCGATAATTTTGATGCCTATAAATGGAGCAACTACCCCACCTATACCATATATGAACAGATTCCTCCGCAAAAGTGCCGTTGCACCGATTGGCTTATAGGCAACACCTTTAAGGGCCAGCGGGATCAGGATCGGAATGATGATCGCGTTAAAAATGACAGCCGACATGATTGCCGATTCAGGAGAATGCAGCCCCATAATATTTAAGCTCTGCAAAGCAGGTATTGAAGCGATAAATAATGCAGGAACGATGGCAAAATATTTCGCAACGTCGTTGGCAATCGAAAAGGTAGTCAGTGTTCCACGGGTGATCAATAACTGCTTGCCAATTTCTACAATCTCAATAAGTTTGGTCGGGTCGTTATCCAGATCGACCATATTCCCGGCCTCTTTTGCCGCCTGTGTTCCACTGTTCATGGCTACACCAACATCTGCCTGGGCTAATGCAGGTGCATCATTGGTACCGTCACCCATCATGGCAACCAGTTTACCAAGGGCTTGCTCATCCTTGATGTAGTTCATCTTATCCTCCGGCTTTGCCTCAGCGATAAAATCATCCACGCCAGCCTTTTCAGCAATATACTTAGCCGTTAAAGGGTTATCGCCAGTTACCATTACCGTTTTAACACCCATTTTTCTAAGGCGCTCAAAGCGTTCGCTAATACCTGGTTTAATAATATCCTGTAGTTCGATTACACCAAGCGCTTTTTCGTTTTCAGAAACAACTAGTGGTGTTCCACCATTTGTTGCAATAGTTTTCACATGATTTTCTATATCAGAAGGAAAAATGTTACCAGCCTTTTCTACGATATTTCTAATCGAATCAAAAGCACCTTTTCTAATACGTCTTCCGTCTGCAGTATCCAGTCCGCTAGAACGCGTTTCAGCGGTAAACTTTATAAAAGTAGAACCAGATGGTGTTCCGGTTGATTTAAAACCTTGTTCACTTGCAAGTTCTATAATCGATTTTCCTTCAGGAGTTTCATCCGCTAAAGAGCTGAGTACACAAGAATCAGTAAAAGTCTTAACATCCACACCAGCGGTTGGGTAAAAATTCGTTGCTTTACGGTTACCGATGGTAATGGTTCCTGTTTTATCCAAAAGTAACACATCAATATCGCCTGCAGTTTCTACCGCTTTACCAGATTTGGTAATTACGTTCGCTCTTAGCGCCCTGTCCATACCGGCAATACCGATAGCAGATAACAAACCACCTATTGTTGTAGGAATTAAACAAACGAAAAGCGATATTAAAGCTGCAATGGTAATTGGAGTATTTGCATAATCTGCGAAAGGTTTTAAGGTTACGCAAACAATGATAAATACTAAAGTAAAACTTGCCAATAGAATTGTTAAAGCAATCTCGTTAGGCGTTTTCTGACGTGATGCACCTTCTACCAGGGAGATCATTTTATCTAAAAAGCTTTCGCCAGGTGCAGTACTCACCTGTACTTTTATCTCATCTGATAAGACTTTTGTGCCACCGGTAACAGATGATTTATCGCCACCTGATTCACGGATTACGGGGGCCGATTCTCCTGTAATGGCCGATTCATCAATGGTTGCAATACCTTCGATAATTTCCCCGTCAGTTGGAATGGTATCGCCTGTTTCACAAACAAATACATCACCTTTTTTTAACTGATTTGAAGAGCGGATTTCAATTGTTCCATTATCTAAAAGTACTTTTGCAGGTGTTTCTTCCCTTGTTTTGCGTAAGCTATCAGCTTGAGCTTTACCTCTTGCCTCGGCAATTGCTTCAGCAAAGTTTGCAAACAACACCGTTAGCAATAAAATCAAAAAGATAAAGAAATTGTATAATGGCGATCCCTGTCCGCTATTGCTCATTGAGTATACCGTAACATAAGCCATAACCAATGTTCCGATCTCTACGGTAAACATCACCGGATTACGGACCATAACCCTCGGATCAAGCTTAATAAAGGATTGTTTTAGTGCGGTCTGCACCAAGGCAGGTTCGAACAGTTTATTATTGGGTTTCATTTTGATATCTATTTAAGCATGGTAAAATATTCCGCTATTGGGCCCAGGGCCAATGCAGGAAAATAAGAAAGTGCGTTCAGCACGATAATAACAGCAAAGGTCATCAGTGCAAAGGTCTTCGTATCTGTTCTAAGTGTGCCTGCTGATTCAGGGATGAATTTCTTGGCGCCAAGCAATCCGGCGATAGCTACAGGACCTATAATGGGAAGGAAACGACCAAGGAAAATAATAACACCTGTTAACAGGTTCCAGAAAATGTTGTTGTCTCCAAGTCCTTCAAAACCAGATCCGTTATTGGCATTTGATGAGGTTACCTCATAAAGCATCTCCGAAAAGCCATGAAATCCTGGATTATTTAGCCAGTTTTTAGGTTGAACTGCCCAGCCTGCATCTCCATAGTTTGTAAAAACATAGCTCGCAATTGCTGTTCCGGTTAAAATTAAAAACGGACTCAGTAAAGTAATAATAGCCGCTATCTTAATTTCCCTGGCTTCGACTTTATGCCCTAAAAACTCTGGTGTTCTACCAACCATTAATCCTGAAATAAACACCGCTACAATTAAGTAAATAAAGTAGTTCAGCAAACCAACGCCACATCCCCCGTAAAAGGAATTAATCATCATGCCCAAAAGCTGCCATGTACCAGACATTGGCATGGTACTATCATGCATGCTGTTCACAGAACCTGTAGAAATGATGGTCGTTACAGTAGCCCAGTATGCAGATGCAGCTGGCCCGAAACGTACTTCTTTCCCTTCCATAGCCCCTGTTGTTTGGGAAATACCCATTTTAGCTAATGCCGGACTTCCACCAAGCTCTGAGCTGAGCATTGGGATAAGCAGCATGAAAAGACCGATGGTCATTACCCCAAAAATAGTCCAGCCTAGTTTTTTCTTTCTGATGAAAAAGCCAAAGGCGATGACCATGGCAATTGGAATGATGACCTGCGCAATCAACTCTACCATATTGGTAAAGTAGCTTGGGTTTTCAAAAGGATGGGCCGAATTCACGCCAAAGTAGCCTCCACCATTTGTACCCAGGTGTTTTATGGCAATCATCTGTGCAGCAGGACCACGGGAAACATTTACTGTATCTCCCTGCATGGATATAAACTGGTCTTTACCCTCGTAACTCGATGGTGTACCGTTAAATGTTAGGATCAGTGCAACTACAATAGCTAAAGGCAAAAGCAAGCGGGTAATTGCCTTTACAAAAAATTCCCAAAAATTTCCAAGTTCTGTAGTTGTCTTATCCCTGAATGCTTTAAACAGCACTACTGCAGCGGCGATACCTGTTGCTGCGCTTACAAATTGCAAAAACATCAACACATATTGCTGGCTAAGGTAACTTACCCCACTTTCGCCCGAATAATGTTGTAGGTTACAGTTTGCAACAAAGCTGATAATGGTATTGAAAGCAAGATCAGGGCTCATTCCAGGATTTCCATCCGGGTTAAAGGGGAGCTTATCCTGGAAGATAAGTACAAAGAAACCATAGACTAGCCATAATAAATTGATAGTCATCAATGCTTTCATCTGTTGTTTCCAGTTCATTTGCTCCTTGATGTTTATCCCGGATAACTTATAGATCCCGGATTCAAGAGGTTTTAAAAAATCTGTCCAGACTTTTTCCCCCGCAAAAACCTTGGCCAGGTATATCCCTAAAGGAATGGCGATAAGCAAGGTGAGCAGGAATGTGGCAACAATGCCGGTTAATTCAGTGTTCATTTTTTAATTTGTTAATGGTCTCAACTGGGAGACAGGATTAAAATTTTTCGGGTTTAATCAGCACGTAAATCATATAAATGAATACGGCAATTGCGATAATAAATAGTGCGATCATAGTGTTAGATTTTTTCGAACCAGTCGATTGATTTGTAAGCTGCCCAGCACAGCAAAAGAAGGATGATGATAAATAGTATAGTCATAGTATATTGCTTTTGGCAAGGCCTTATCCAACACCCGTACCACAAACCAACACAAAACACATAACGAACTGAAAAACAAACAATTAAAAGTGAATAAGTTACATTTAGAATATTTTTGCAAAAAAAAACCCTTCCATTTTGGAAGGGTGATTATCATTATGGAAAAATCAGTTCAGACCGTATTCCTCGATCTTGCGATAAAGGGTCGTTAGCCCAATTCCCAGAACCCTAGATGCCTCAGTCTTGTTCCCGCCAGTGTGCATCAATATCTTTTTGATATGCTGACGCGCTACTGCCACCATGCTCAACCCACCATTTGTACCATCAATATCATGGAACTCAAAGGGCAAAAGATCGGAGGTAATCAGATTGCCGTCGGCAAGAATGACTACCCGCTCAATAATGTTCTTAAGTTCCCTGATGTTTCCCTTCCAGGCATGATTGGTAAGTAGGGTTATAAACTCTTTATCCATTACCATCTCTGCCCGATTTACCTTAGCTGCAAATAAATTAAGAAAATGTTTTGCAATAGGCACAATATCTGCCCTCCTTTGACTAAGTGAGGGAAGTTCGAGTGAGAATACCGACAGGCGGTAATAAAGATCTGACCGGAAAGCACCTTTTTCAGCCTCCTCCTTTAAACCTCGATTGGTCGCTGCAATGATTCTTACATCAACTTTACTGGTTTTGGTATCTCCAATCTTGATGAAGCTCTGGTTTTCCAGTACCCTTAAAAGTTTGGCCTGAAGATCTATGTTCATCTCGCCTATTTCATCCAAAAATAGTGTCCCCTCGTGAGCTTCTTCCAAAAGGCCTTTTTTGTCGCGTGCTGCTCCGGTAAAGGCCCCCTCTTTGTATCCGAAGAGTTCACTCTCGAGAAGTTCAGGATTAAATCCGCTACAGTTTAGGGCGACAAAAGGCTTGAGCTTCCGAAGACTTTCATGATGGATGGCCTGTGCAAAAACCTCCTTTCCAGTACCTGTTTCTCCAAGAAGCAGCACAGTCGCATCGGAGTTGGCTACTTTTTTTGCCATATCAATAGCATTGGTTATTGATGGGGAACTTCCGATAATTTCATCAAAGCTATGTTTTTTCCACACTTGCTTTTCCAGATCGTAAACACGGATCTGTAGTTTTACCTTGTCAATAGCCTTATGCAGTAGGGGAATGATTTTCTCATTGTCATCCCCTTTTACAATATAATCAAAGGCGCCGTTTCGCATGGCCTGAACACCGTCGGAAATCGTACCAAAAGCCGTGAGATTGATCACCTCGATAAATGGCTTGAGCTTTTTAATTGCTAAAACCAGTTCTACACCATTAATGTCAGGCAACTTAACATCACTAATGACGACATGTACCTCTCTGGATTTTACGATTTTCAATCCTGTTTTCCCGGTATCAGCCTGAAGAACATTAAAGCCTTCAAGTTCTATTATCCTGGACAACAGACCAAGTATTTTTGGCTCATCATCTATAATGAGGACAGTTTTTTCCATGTGATAAATATAATGTTCGTTTTAGGCATGAAGATCGCATGTAAAACCTTCCTTTACCCCGGGTTGATGTCAGTCACTTTCTCGAATGTGAGAACGCTTTTATGAGGAGTTAAATCCAGAGATTCAAGAATTGCAATGTAAATATTGATCCCCTCTTCAATCTCATCAATACCAATGTACTCATCAGCTGTATGAGAGCGAGCAGAGTTTCCCGGGCCCATCTTTATTGAGGGCATGTCCAGCCATCCCTGGTCTGAGCTTGTCGGGGATAGATAAGTCGCTCTTCCCAGAGAGCATCCGGATACGACTATCGGATGGGTCAAATCAATGGATGATGGTTTCAACACATTGGGGCGAATCTTGAAATAACTAGAAGTGTGGTTTATTATCATATTGATCAATTCCCTTTCGTTGTAATTATGATCATAACGGATGTCTACCGTGAAATGACATTCGGCTGGGATGATATTATGCTGAATACCAGCCCTAATTTCAGTTACGCTCATTTTTACTGGTTGTGGCTGACCATCCATAATTGGAAACTGAAAAGTCCGGAACCATTCGATATCTTCCAGTGCATGATAAATGGCATTGTCGCCCTCTTCCCTGGCTGCATGCCCACAGCGGCCTTTAGCTACGCAGTCCAATACCATAGAACCTTTTTCGGCAATGGCCATATGCATCCCCGTTGGTTCCCCTACGATGGCGAACGAAATATCTTTCAGATCACCAAGTATCGAACGGATACCCAATTCTCCCGAGGTCTCCTCTTCAGCAGTCGCGGCCAAACATAGATTAAAAGGTAAGTCATCCCGCTCAAAGAAATATAAAAAAGCAGCTATCAGTGAAACCAGAGAGCCGCCTGCATCGTTGCTACCAAGGCCAAAAATCTTCTCATCTTCTATGGATGGATTAAATGGATCTCTGGTATACTGGCCATTGGGCTGCACGGTATCATGGTGTGAGTTTAGCAAAATTGTAGGCTTTTCGGCATCCATATATTTGTTGTAGCACCAGACATTGTTATATTTTCTAAAAGTATTAACACCGCTTAGGTTTAAAAAGGATTCAATAGCATCGGCAGTCAGCATTTCATCGCTGCTGAAAGAAGGCGTTGAGATAAGGGTTGAAAGCAGTTGAAGCGACTGCTGATAAATTTGGTTCAGGTCCGGTGCTCCGGCAGTTGTTTTTCTGATGTCGTTGTACATGGGTTAATTGGTTTTTAAGAATAGGAAACTTCCTGATAGATTTCTGTATTACGGTAAATTAACGGCTGGGCGTCAATGAGGTATTCCGGATCAAAGAGCATTGCGGTACAAAGGCAGTTGCATTTTTCTTTTTTTTTTAAAATATCGTAATTAACGCAGTTCTTACAGCCTTCCCAGAACTGCTCATCGTGGGTAATTTCAGCAAAACTTACAGGCAGAAAGCCTAGCTTGGCATTCATGCGCATAATAGCAGGCCCTGAAGTGATACTAAAAATTTTTGCTTCCGGGAATAGCCTCCTGGAGAGCTTGAATATCCGGTTCTTAATGGATTTTGCTACTCCTGAATTCCTGAATTTAGGTGCGACAATCAGGCCTGAATTCGAAACAAACCTGCCTTGCTCCCAAGTCTCTAAATAAGAAAAGCCAACCCATTGACCGCTACTGGTTACCGCTATGACTGACTTTCCTGCACGAATTTTCTCTTCTACAGAAGAAGGTGTTCGTTTAGCAATTCCCGACCCCCTCGCTATAGCAGACCGCTCAGTTTCGGCGAGGATTTCGGGTATAAATTTGGTGTCTCGCTCATCTGCGATTCGTATAAAAATAATTTGATTATCCATTATCTTAGAATTTCATAACAGGCCAATTACAAAGGCAGTGCCTTAAATCAGTGCCTGACTTGAAAAATGGCTTTAGCGCAAATGAGCAGATACATTTATTTTCTGTGAATGGAAACCCTGAATAATAGACCCTTTCAAAATGGAAGGATAAATTTCATTTTGGCTGTGTAACCAACGGTGTATAAAAAATCAGTGGCAACGGCAGAAAAAAATGATGGGTTTTAGTAAACTGTTTCTCCGCTTCAAACCGGATTAAGGTTATTTTTTGCTGTTATGCCTTTGTAACAACTGTAATCTGGTTTTTATTGGCATGGCAATAGTATAGGTGATGAAAAAGCAATTAAATGTTAAGCGTAGAAAAAAGCGGCGGAACCTCGATGTCCGCACGATATGAGGTAATTGAAAATATCATGTTTTATGGAAAGAGCGGTGATGAACTTTATAATCGGGTATTTGTCGTTTCTGCTTTTGCAGGTGTTGCCGATTTGCTTTTGGAAAACAAAAAGACAGGAGCACCTGGGATTTATCAAAAGATAACCAAACACCAGGATTTTCGCGGACCGGTATTACGGCATATATTCCAAATCCTATCCCTCCATGGCGGATATTGTATCGCCTGCAATATGCCACAATTCATGTACTAACATGGTCATGCAGTGTATTTCGGTGAAAGTGACCCCTCTGTTTGGGGCCAAACTGGCCACCAAATTGATTACCGGATGATGCACATCTAAGTTCCTTTCCCTCTGAACAAATATACACTTCGGATCCAAATCCATTTTCCTCAGGACTTTTCGGTTTAATCCATCTTACTGCCGGATTTATCCTCAATTCAGAACTTTCTAGCGATCAAAATCCATTCGCAGATACTGGATCCCGTAAAAAAATGCCATACCCCCTTCAAAACAGCGAAGTGACCGTAGTCCATCCCGAATAGTAGATATGCTTCCAGGAGACTTTATTTTATGCAGAAATTGAAAAATTATTCCCGAAAGCCAGTTGCGAAAAAAGCTGATCAAAAGATAAGAACGGCCAGTTTGCCCCGAAACAAATGGTCACTTTAAAGCGAAATGGGGTGACTGTTTAAATGCGGAACGGCTGGCCATTTTTGCCGAAATGCCCAAATTAAGAAAGCCAATTAGTTTGGCTCATGTTTGCCAAATCAAACACATAATAATAAGAATTCTACACCAATTTATTTACGCTAGATAGTGTCAACTTATTTGCGATTTTCTAATCAACTAGAAAGTCTAAAAACTGCTGTTCATCCTAACCAAACTAAATTTATCTCAAAAATGATTAACGCTATTCAATTAAAAAAGATCGCCACTTATGATGCAACAGGTATCGAAATTAAAGCGCTAAAAAAAATCAATTTTTTTTATGGTTCTAACGGCAGTGGAAAAACCACTGTAACCAAATATCTTTTTGATCCGAATGCTGCGGCTTATGCGAATTGTAGAATTACCTGGGCAAGTGGTCAGCCTGTTAAATTGTTAGTCTATAATAAGGATTTTAGAGATCGAAATTTATCAAGCGGCAGTATTGATGGTGTCTTTACTTTAGGTGAGGCAACCAAAGAAGAAGCAGAGAAAATCGAAGAACTGAAAAATAAACGCAGGCTTATTAAGGAAGAAGGGACTGCAAAGAAAGAGACTTCAAAGCAGATGGAGGAAACAATTCAAGTTATGGATGCCCAATTTAAACTCACTGAAGGATTCTAATTTATCCAGGTTGTCCGAGTGAACCCCATAGACGGATTTGAATGGATTCTTCACCGAGTAAAAAGCAATTTTTCTTTGGATAGTTCGGTTTACTTTACGAAAGAAAGCTTCCTGTCCAGCTGGATTTTTATGCAGATAATGATTCAGGTGAAAATCGTAAAATGCGCTATATTCAACCTGAGGTAAACTATAAAGTTTTAACGCAAAAAAATTATCTTCTAATCTTCTGTTAGAGAACAATGGGTTACCGATCTCATATGGATGTGGAGAAAAGTCAAATCTCCTTCGAAATTTAAAAAAAGTTTCTGCCATGATAAATGTCAAGTGATCCTTCCCTTAGTGAGCCAGAGAAGAAATTATAGTCAATTTCTTTTGAATATACAATTCCTGAAAATAAGACGCAAGCGCTTTTCTTATTAGTCAGCCGACTGGAAAATCCATCCTCATCTGGTAATTGATAATCTGATGTCTTAAAATTAAATACAGATGTGATATTATCCATTCAATAGTTTTCTTGCTAGTTCTATCATTGGAAGTTGCATAATGCATAAGGTTGATTGCGAGTAAATCCTCTCAACAATTAATTTCTATTATAAAAGCATAATTAGAGGAATGGATGAGACGCTTTAAGGCATGAGCATTGATTAAATGAATATTTATCAAAAAACGTACCGTCACAAAATAGGGAATAGATAAAGAGAATAAGGGAATGCTTGAGCCTATTTTTTATCTATAACGCTTAGGTAAATTACATATTTAGGATTTCTTTTTTGACTTTGTGATACCTCTTTTTCGCTTTATACCAATACCATAAACCCTTAACCTTGCTCACTACCGGAGCCAGGAGATATTCACTGGTTCCGAACATGCTACTAGCGAGTGACGGAGGTAAAAGATCATAAATAGAAGTATCCAACACCTTTGCGATCATGTAAAGATGGCTGGCTTTCATCTCTGTTTCCCCTCTTTCGATTTTCGAATAAGCAGCCTGAGAAATTCCTATAGTATATGCAACTGCATACTGTGATATTTTTTTCGCTTCCCGGATGTTCCTGATGTTTTCGCCTATCTGTTTCATAATCTAAAGATCTATTTGCAAAATAAATAACTTAAATAATAACGACAAGTTATAGGGTATAACTTGTCGTTGTTGCCACTGGCTAAGTCAGTTTCCATTTTTGTGTATTAACATTTACAACCTTAATTACTAAAAAATGGAAGACTTAAGTTACGATGAAATGATCGAAATCAAAGCTGGTTCTAAAGAAAAAGAAAGAAGCACTTTTGATTCAGCGGTAAATGCAATAGGGGGAGCAATTTTGGGAACTGCAGGACTCATTGCCAGTTGGTTCGATTAATTACAAAAATGCCTCCAAAGTTCTTTTACCAATTCAGGCCTAATTACAATAGCGACCAATAGTCCAATCACAAATCCAAAAAAATGAACCCAATGATTGGTCTTCGATTTTTTGAATACGATAGGCATTAGGATTAAGATTAAAAAAAGCACCCCCGCAAACTCATAACTATAATATAAAAACGGCAAGACTTTATATGGCTTCTCAGGATGGTCTAATGGCAAATAAAATAATGAAAATCCAAGAAATCCGAATACAGCTCCGGAAAACCCTAATGTAGTATAAGCCAATTCCGATTTTTTAATAGCACTGATAATTAGGTTAGGCAGTATGATTGATACAAGTAATAACAAAGCATAAATTAATACGATCATTTTATAAGGAAACCGCTCTTCCAAAATGATATACTCAACATCTCTTGCAGCACCATAAAATATGTAAAGGTTTACAAACAGATGAACCCAGCCTCGATGAATAAAGGCAGAAGTAAAAAGCGTATAGTATCTTTTCTTTGCAAAGACTTCAAATGGATGTAGTAGTAGAACCTGCCGGACTTTTTTTAAATAGAAACCAGCAATACTAATCAGCAATACTGTCAGGCACAGGGTATAAGTGAGTGGCAACTCGTTAATTTTAGGGAACATAGATATTTGCAATATAACCAAAATCACTATTGTTTCCTGTACCCTTCTTTTTTAAAGCCTTAAGTGCATTTGACAATACCCCATTACTGAAGAATGCTTCTCAATAAAAGTATAGCAATAATTCTAAGGAGGTTCCTAATAGGACGAGGAATATAGTTGCACCACATGAGAGATGAGAAATTTATGCACCGCAGCTTAACTTTTATCCATAGTCGATTCCATTAAACAGCACACTCAAATTATACTTACACGTTACAAATCGATACTTAGTTGCAGATATACAATAAAAATATAAAACAACATGATACGACAGACTGTGGTGCGGCGTGCCTCGCTTCAGTTGCTGCACATTATGGCTTGAAAGTACCTGTAGCAAGGATAAGGCAACTGGCTTCAACAGATGATACTGGAACGAATATATTAGGAATGGTGGAGGCCGCAGATGCACTCGGATTAATAGCAAAGGGAGTGAAGACTAATCCTGAGCACCTCACCAACGTACCGCTTCCCGCAGTGGCTTGTATAAAAAAGCCTAATGGCGATAATCATTTTATTGTGTTAGATAAAGTTGGAGACTCCTCTTTCACCATTATGGATCCTGCCGATGGGAAGAATCACCGTTATGATAAAGCAAAGTTCTGTACCCAGTGGACTGGCATATTAATCTTGTTTGGTGTCAGTGAAACATTTGTTCCTGGTGGGCAAATTAGCTCGGTAACTTCACGCTTCTGGGCACTGATTTCCCCTCAGAAAACAATGTTATTTCAGGCCGCATTATGCGCGTTGACTTATACCGTTTTGGCTTTATCATCTTTTTTCTTCATCCAAAAAATAACTGATAGCGTCATTATTTCAGCAGACCATGGATCATTAAATTTGGTTGTCATAGGCATGTTGGTGGTGCTCATCCTTCAAGTGATAATGGGCGCATTGAAAGGAATACTCTTACTTAAAACAGGAAAAAACATTGATTCCTCACTTATTTTGGGGTACTACAAACACTTGATGGATATGCCCCAAAAGTTCTATGATACCATGCGGGTTGGGGAGATCATTTCACGAATAAACGATGCAGTAAAAATACGAAGTTTCATAAATGAGGTAAGCGTAAATTTGATTGTAAGCCTGATCATTGTGATCCTTTCTATAATGTTCTTGCTCCTTTATCATTGGAAACTAGGTCTAATTTTAATCTTATTGTTACCTCTTTACCTCATCATTTATTTTGTTACCGATCGTGCAAATAGCGGTTCACAACGCCGAATCATGGAAAGCTCAGCGCACTTGGAATCGCAATTGGTAGAAAGCCTAACATCTATTGGTACATTAAAGCGTTTTAATCTTCAATACTTTTCGAATGATCAAATTCAAGGACATTTGCACATTTTGTTAAAGTCCATATTCGTTTCTGGGAAAAACTCAATAATATCAGGGATTTCGACAGAATTTATCTCTCGCCTGATGGCAATATTACTTTTGTGGATCGGCTCCAAAGCCTTTATTCAAGGCGAACTTACTCCGGGGGGTTTACTCTCCTCTTATATCCTTGTAGGTTATTTTACTGGTCCATTGACTACGTTGGTTAGCGCAAACAGATCTATCCAGGATGCAATTATTGCCTCTGACAGACTCTTCGAAATTATGGACCTGGAAACTGAAGATAAAGGGGGAGGCATAATTTTCTCAAAAGCCCATGTTGGAAACATACGATTTGACAAAGTAAGTTTCAGATATGGCAGCAATAGGAATGTCTTGAATGAACTTGACTTTACGATCAATAAGGGTTCTCTGACGGCAATCGTTGGTGAAAGTGGATGTGGAAAATCTACTCTAACTTCCCTTCTGCACCAGATGTATAAACCTACCGCGGGAGAAATATCCATAGGAGATCATCTGATTTCTGAATTTCAAGTATCAACTTTGCGTAGATCGATTGCAATCGTCCCTCAGGAAATTGATGTTTTTTCCGGTAACCTGACCGATAATATTGCCCTTGGGGAACACAACCCGGATATGCAGCAAATCATCAGTATATGCCTTGATCTGGGCATACTTTCTTTTATCGAAAATTTACAGAACGGATTTGACACCAAAATTGGTGAGAATGGAATAACGTTATCATCCGGTCAAAAACAGCGGCTTGCGATTGCGAGGGCGTTGTATCTTGATCCGGAAATATTAATCTTAGATGAGGCTACCTCAGCGCTGGATTCAATTTCTGAACAATTCGTTCAACGAATAATTGCCAGTTTACGTTCTAAGGGAAAAACTGTTATCGTTATCGCCCATCGGCTAAGCACTATTCAACATGCAGATAGAATAATCGTTCTAAAAGACGGAGCAATTCAAGAAGATGGTTTGCACTCAGCTCTGATGAGTTACAAAGGAACTTATTATGATTTGTGGTCGCAGCAGTTTGGCAATCTCGTTCACCGAAGTGGCTGATCATTTAGGTTGTTATAACTGGTCTTGAAAATAAACCAATGCTACAAATCAAGAATATTATAGCTTAGTCTCTTAAATCATTTTCACTTCAAATAATTTATAACATGAGTCTAATTGCGCTCATGATCCAAACACGTTTAATAAAGGAAGTCTGGATTTATTTTCAATATGCTTTCCATATTAGAAATACTAGGCATTGTACTTCGGCTTGATTTAGAAATAATTTGGCAGTGCTTAGCAGATGAATTAGCGAAATCTAAGTATATGATTTAACGAAAACTGCATCATCCTTCGGCTGTGCTAATTTATCTTCCGCTAGCCAGTAATATGATTCTACTGATTTTAGATGTAAACCGGCTGGTTCATTATGATAAATGGGTGGAAAACACATTTAAATTTTATTGCTTTCAATCAATGCTGAGTTAAAGTATATCCACTGGGTACTGTCGGACCCAATACATCTGCAAGAAGCAGGTTTTTGACAATTAACACTCTTGGCAACTTCTCAAAATTTTTGGAAAAAACCTTTTCATTTACATAATGGAAGTCAAAATCTGTATTAAATTTTCGCTGATACACCGAATTCACATCTCTTCTCCATTCATCAGATGTTAAAGCAACAACTTCATCAACATATCCTGATTGTTTTAAACTCATCACATTTGCCGTTGCATCCCAACAATGTGCGCACTTTGGGCTAAAAATAAATAAGGCATACGTCTGGCGGCTATTGAGCTTTAAAGTTTTTGAAATTTCTATTGGTAATGGTTTTCCAATGAAAAAATCAATCTTTTCCGGACTGTAAAACGGACTAACCATTGATATTCCTGAAGCGGTGAAAACCAGCATGGATAAGGTAGCGATAATTGAAATCTGCCATGTACGATGGGTATTATCATTCACGTTATAGATCATAAATCCTCCAATGATAATGATCAAATTGCGGATATAAATGGACCAGGCAGGCATATTCAATTTTAAAACCGATCCGAAACATCCACAATCATCTACTTTACCGAAAAAGCTTCCGTAAATAAAGAACATTGTAAAGACTAGGGTTACCAGACTTGTGATAAGCCCGCTGATTCCAGTTCGATATCCAATAATCAGCGCTAGGCCTAAAAGTATCTCCACAGGAGGAATGAGTACAGAAAGATACGCCATCATACCAATTCCATACTGTAATGCTATATTAAAAAATTCCTGAACGTTGACTAATTTACTGAAGCCTGATAGTAAAAATAGACTGCCTATTACAATACGTAATATGAGACTCAAAATTTTCATGGCGTATTCTTATTAAAATAGTTGCCAATCATTTTCTTCTTTTCAAAATCTTCAATTATTTTATCTTCTAATGGGGTTCTCTTTATAACAGGATTATCCTTCCAGAAATTGGGATCATAGGGTACCTCCTTTAATATATCAGCATCTTTTGACGCCGCATTCAGCCCATTGTAATTTATTTTTGAGAGATCCGCTTGCTCAGCGAGAATAAATACCTGAGAGGTATATCTTAATTTCCCTCCGCCCAGCAGTCCTGCATATTTAATTTTAGCATTAACATTTAAATTGGCATATTTCAGAATGTACTGGCTGTCATTATCGGATTTAGTGTAAATGGCTTCCATTGGACTATCTTCTATTTCCAGTTTAACCGGACCACCGCTATTAAGCTTAAAATTTCGTACAAAGCCTGTTATCTTTGATACGTTATAGGTATCTGTATTGATGAAATATCTGCCTTCGAAATACATGATGGTAGGCTGGCTCTTTTTGTCTTTAATGCTACATTCAACAATAGCTATATCATCTTCACCGTCTTTGATATATCCTTGTACCTTGAAATTATAGATTTCTGAAGCATTTTTTGCTAACGGCGTAGCGAAGACAGAAGTTGAGAGATATCCCACTGATGCAAAACTGATAAAATTAAAATTCGAGAGCGATATATTTTTTTCAGACTTTGAAGATCTCGTTTGTGTAGGATTCCATCCCAAAATTGCAAAATTGCTGTATTGGGCATCAAAAAAGCTTTCACTTACTCCCGTATAATTATCATTTAAGGAGGACAACTGCCTTATAAAGGCTTTTGCATAGTGGCGCTTACCAGCATTTAAGTATGCCTTTTTAAATGCAGAATCCATAATGGATTTAGCGGGATTGCTGGTAATTTTAATCTCGTCGAGATTTATCTGAATGGCTTTCAATTTAACAACCAAAGGTTGATCCGTTTGCAAATCAGATATTTCTATAGCCTGATAGCCCATAAAAGACACCATAAGTTTCGAACCATTATTTGCTTTAAGCGTGAACATCCCTTCTGAGTTGGTAACGGTAGATTCTTTTCCATCTACATTTACTGTCGCATAAGCGAGCGGTAGCCCACTCTCTGCGTCTTCAACTCTTCCTGATACCACTGTTTGCGCAAGGCTATTGCTTACAATGAAGACCATTGTCAGAAAAACTAACGATAATGTTTTCTTTATTTTTTTCATGAAATTTAAAATTACGGCTTTTGTCTGAACAAAAGCCGTATAATAAGATAGATTAGCTATGCGTTGGAATCGTGCATTCTACACTGATAGTACCGCTTCCACAGTCTACTTCCACACCCACTTTAACCTCATCAATCCAAGGTTTGAACTCTAATCTCTCTTCTAGTTCTTCAACATTGAAATGGTTAGCCATTCTTTCTAAGTCTTGATTTGTTTTCATAAAAATAATTTAAGTTTAAATAATAGAGCTGTGGTTCATGATTCCGGCAGATGCAGCTCATTAACATCTCACGAAGTCTATTTTAGATATTCCTTTGCTTTTTTAAAAATTGGCAAAAAAAAATAGTTCAATGAGTATTGCATCAGCAGATAATAAAAAAGCAGTACCATAAGATACGCCCATTTAAAATCACCTAAACTAACGTCCAGGTGCCATACTCGTTGGACTAGCAATCTCAAAGTTTCTGGAAAGCTTAAAATGGCCTGTTTGTAAGTGGACCATATTAGTATCATATAGAGCAGCATCACTGCATAGTTCATTACGCCATAAGCGATGAGGAATGTATGCTTTGAGAAAAGATTTTTCATCCCCGCAGAGTTACTATCTTGGTTCGTTTTGAATGCTAGTTTTAATGCTCCCCTTGCTTTTGCAAGCAAGTTTGGAGTTGATGTGAGATCTGACAGTACCCAATACCCATCGAGCCTGATGAACGGATTTAGTTCCAAAATGGCTTTAGAAGCTATGATAACATGAGCAAGCAAGAATGTTGGATTATCTGTTACGCTATATATCAAAAGCAATGCAAAAGCATATAAATATTCGCAAAAGATTCCTCCAAGATTGGCCATAATACGTTTATTTCGAGATGCTTGCCAAATATTACTGATATCTGCGAATGCTACCGGTATTACGGCATATATTCCAAATCCTATCGCTCCATGGCGGATGTTGTATCGCCTGCAAGCTGCAATATGCCCCAATTCATGTACTAACATGGTCATGCAGATCAATAAACTTAACAAGCTGAAATTGGGAGTTATTACTTTCAAATGCTCGACGAAAAAGTATTTGATTGTGAACACACTAAACATCAACATAAAAGATAGAAGTGTATAGAAAAGTATTGGTTTAAAAAAATAAGTAAAAGGAGCAGAAAGTTTTCCAGCAACATTAGGCGGTATAATGTTGATTCTTGCCTTTAGGTAACTTTGCCCAGAAGTTTTTTTTGCAATGGGATCTTCATTTAGTAAGATGCCATATCCACCCAAATTTTGGTTCACCAAAGCTGTGAATTCATCTAGGTTTAGAGATACATTGAGATTCTTATTAAAACTTGTGCAAGCTTCTTCAATGGATCTTTCATTGCGTAGAATATCCAACAGTTCAATGGTATTGCCATCTACCAGGATGTTCCGGCCAGCCGCAGTATTGACCACAAAACGATGATCGTCATAATTACTGATATTGATCGCTGATATTAACATTAGTTTACTGCGGCCAAAAGGTTCAAAACTGTTGCAGTAGTAAATATACTATTATGATCATCCACTATCACCCCTGTACCAAAGGACCCATGCTTCCATTCATTCATATCTTCTGGATCAACTACATCTGGATCTGGAATCCTCAATATATAGTCAGATGCCCACCTTCCATCCTCGAACTGTTCACTTAAAAGCCAATTGATGCCAGCTGATATTTCAACATTATAATTTTCTTTCAATTCCATAAGTGACCTTAATGCTAATGCAGTATAAAAAGCACTAGGTTTGTCTGTGGCAGGATTATTCCAGTAATTCTGTCCTATCTCTTTTTTAGACATTATCCAGGCGCAACCTAGTTTTTTCTGATTGAAGCCTTCGCTGCAAAGTGTCCGTACTGCATAGGAGGTTGCATAGATGTCACTCGACCACCAGTATGATTTCCAACTGCCATCAGCCTGTTGAGTATTCATTAAATAATTTGATGTTCTGGTATATGCTTCATTTAAATGACTCGTGGATTTTAAAGCATAACCTGCAGCAGCAGAAACACAGTTTTTTTCTTTAATCCAACCATTAACGTTATGTTGTTCGGAAAGGTGAAGAAGTTTTCTCAGTCCGTTTGCATCTGTATATGTTCTCCAACTTCCTTCATGCTCAAAACTCAACCAATTTGAATAGTCGTAAGGGATACCCACTAAAACTGAATACAGAGATAAAAAATTGGCACTGTCACCATCCATAAATATATTCTCATTGAACGAGGCATGTTGATGATTAGTAAAATATTCAGATAATGCCATAGTGATGTTTTTACCTAAACCCTGTTCTGCCAACATGCAGCCTACGTAGGCACTAACCCAGATTGTTCCAAATCCAGCAGTAGTTAGGAAATCGGATAAAAGACCATTCGACTCTTGCTGGTTTTTAAGATAAGCTAATGATAAGTTGGTAGCCTTAAGAACAGTATTCTCTAATCCTACATTTTTTTCACTATTGTCAGCTTTGGCCTGTGTTTTAATAAGAAGGTAATTGATTTCCAGCAGCCGGTCTTTACACCTACGCTGTTCTTTTAGAAGATATTGGGAAAGCGAATCAAGATTTAAGTTAGTTGCAATTTCTATAGCATTTTGATAATGATCAATAGCATTCTTTATGCTGATCTGAGCCAACTCCGTCAAAAATAAATACTTATAGGCTAAAGGTGAGTGTAAAGAGATGCTAATTTTTCTTTCATTTAAGACTCGCTCCAATTCACTGATGATATACGTTCTTTGTCCGCTATCATAATCAGCTTTAAAGTCATCAAGATCATCAAGGTACTGAAACGCTATATGGATTTCATTTACCAGTGTCTTCAGAAGAGCGTCATATTTATTATCATCCCCTAAGGAAGATAATGCATCTACTATGCTTAAGGCCATAGCAGACTTTCCTTTAGCTAAAGACTGAAAAGTATGTTGATCTATTAAGATACTTTTTTCAGATATTTTTTTTTCAAGTGCATATGATTCCAAATAGGAATGCTTGTGCAAAGCAAAAGACGTCCAGAATTTATCTTGTCTGTTAAATAGATAAGCCAAACCTTTTATATTTTCTTCAAAAGAGGAAAGCCGGACAAAGAAATTCCTAAAATCTAAATCCCCTCCATCGGCTATAGAATCCAAAGAAAGCAGGAACTTAAAGTACCCATAAGATGTGTCCTTAAGTGCTATAAGCTGTTCTTTACTTACCTTAGGGTATAACGGAACCAGATATTCAGCTATATTAATGTAGAACTCATGGTTTTTCTTAATTTCTCTGGTCGTTTGTTCAATCATAAAATAAAGGATGAGAGCGTTAATCAGGATTGCAATTTAGATGGTTACAGGGATTATGACAACAACCTGAGGTTATAACTAAAAAAAGTTAAATCCATTGCAAGGTCAAAAAGCTGCTGATGTTAATTTGAGATTATCCACGCAATTTTCGGCTTGGGTATCATACTTCAGATTTCAGAAATGTAAAGATTTTGATAATTTTAATTTTTAAAACCTGGTCAACGTATTCCTGGCTTATAAGAACCGTCAGCTGATCTGTTTTCTTAACCAGTTGTCTTTTTTTGTTCAGGAGAATAAAAAAAGTTGCCCAACCTTTGAATCGACATTGAATGATATGGATTCCTGATCGGTGTAGAAAGTTACGTTTTTGGCTGAGGTGGTATATACATCCAAATTTTCTTCAGGCATGACCGCCCAGACGTTCTTTCTGACCGGGTAATCATCATCTTTGATATCGACAATAGTAAAAGTTGCCTTAACAATTTTCAGCTGCTTTTGTGATAATGTTGTGCTTACTGAGAAAAGGAGTAAGGATAGAATAGCGCGCTTCATTTTCAATTGGTTTAAGGTCCACGCTTAAAAAAAAGACGCCCGAAAACTTCCGGAGATTGCATTGAATCAATAATATAACTGTCTATCTAAAACCAAGATGACCGGGCAAATGTAAAAACAATCCAAAGCAATTTTTAAAACATGCGACCAGTACGGTTTCGCATTTTACAGTAATATTCTTTAAATCCCCCTTTAAACAAAAAAAGCTACCCCCATGGGCAGCTTCAACTTATCTGATTTATAGTTTCTACTTTGCTAAAACCATTGCATCTTGCTTCGCCTCCATAATGCTTTCAGAAGCATATGATTCTGATTTAAGACTGGCAAAGTCAGCTAATTTTACATTTTTCATGTTGCTTGCGATCATTGTACTTTGATCAGCAGTACCATTTAATTTTAATACCGCATCATCCTTAACGATAGTATATAAACTACCTGCTGTAGTTTTGATCTTCGCAGTAGCACTCTGCCCCAAAAATAACTGTAGGTATTTTACATCGAAATTATTGCTGGTTACCACCACTGATTGACCATAAGCTTCAATCCTTTCCAAATCTTTTACGGTAATGTTCATCGTTACCTGACTTGTTTCCAACGAATTGATGAATAAGGTTTTTCCATCAGTTGATACAGAGGTTTTTGCTGCGTCATAGTTACCCGAACCCTCTACATTTTGCTTGTCACCTTGGGTTAAGACGATTTTCACATTCCCGCTCACCCAGATCCTGTTGAATTTTGATAATGAAGAAGTTTTTATTTCTGCTTTAACAGGCTCAGCGGCAAAAGTTGCCACCATTGATGAAGTTAATACTACTGCTGTTAATGCTGCTGCGAATATTGTTTTTGCTAAAGTTTTCATTTCTTTTATATTTTAGGTTTTTGCTATTGTTTGTTATTAAGACGCAGCTATCCATCAAACGTTTCAGGCAAAAACCCTGTATTATACCAGTGTTAGCAACCGCTAGACCAACGCCTGTAATTTCTAGACGAACTCTTTTCAACTATCTATACTAACCAGTATTAAATCCAGAGTTTGTGGTCATACTCGTCCTTCGCTGTCTGCTTTATTTAAAAAATATGGCGATGTTCATTTTAATAGCTCGTTCATGAAACATGAACAAAGTGATTTTCTGAACACTCAAATTTATTATATCACATAGGGTATAACATGAGTAATCCATTATCAACATTTGTAAAAACACAGCATAAGCTACTTAAGCTCTCACAGGAGGAATTGGCATTCAAGCAGGCGTAGGACTTCGTTTCCTCCAGGAGCTAGAGCCGGGAAACCAGGCCGTACGGCTAGATAAAGTAAATCAGTACTTGAATTACCTGGCAAACAGGTTGTCATAACAGAAGTGGAGGATAGACATTTGGATTAGGTCCAAAGCATTATTTTGGGGCAACCTGGTGGGACATCTGGAGAAATATGATAATGGTTATAGGTTTACTTACGATTCAAAAAACCTGAGTGGTGAAAGCGTCAGACCTAAAAATCTAAGCTTTTCCTTATTTTAAATGCATGTTTATATCAGAATTTATTATAGCTGTTAGATGCGCCAGAACAATGAATAATTCTTTGGTATACTCTAATTTTGTCTTGGAAAGTCAAAATGGATATTATTATACTCAATAATTACACAAATGAGTATAATATTATCCAACGGTGTGGTTTCCACTTTTACTGATAATTATATCACCGGCAATCTTTAGGTTAGGCCTAGCAGGACTTTTGTATCTTGAAGGATTTAAAGATATTGTTCAGTGTATCCATGCAGAGTAGCCGGCGATCCTGATTGCTCTCAAGGTCAAGGATTATTTTTAAAACTTCTGGCAATAGGAATATTCGCGATCCGCGAATTGAAAATATTTTAAGAGAAGCTTGATAATCACTAATTATTATTAAGCCTCTAATATTTCAGAATAGCAATACGATAGCCGCATTTTAAACTAAATCTCTATGATCAAATCTTTCTCATAGCCATTATACTTCTCGCTCAAATAGCCATGTGGATTACAGATAATTTCAGTGTTACCAATAGTATATCTGGTAGGCGTATGGATATGGCCATGAATCCAATATAAGGGCTGATGATCTGCGCAAGTTCCAATACTAATACCTTTCAAGTCTGTACAGGATGCTGCTGATCGCATCAGCACTACCAATATCTGAAAATTCGGATGGAAAAAATATCTTTCCGCATTCATTCTTAAATATCATATTAACTATCTGATTGTGTGCTGAATATCTCTTGTTAAAATAAATTATTTTGTCACAAATTCATTAAATATTTGTGACAGTTTCTACTACCTTTTTGGCTAAATTCGCGATTCGCGAATTGAAAATCTTTTAAATTGAACGCTGGAGGTAAGATTGTGAAATACCCAATATATGCTACCTAATTCAAGCATTCCTGGTTTAGTTGTTATCAAAGATGTCGTTATAGATTTTTTCCATTTCCGCAAACTCTTCCTCAGTGATTTCCTCAAAATTTTTCTTCCTGCGTTTTGGGAAAACACCCTTATTTTGATGTAAGAAGATGATAACTTCGTTTAATCTCCTATCAGGCATGTCTATTAGGTTTTGCAGTTCCCGCTTTAACTCATCATACCGTTCTAAAAAATGAAGTTCTTCAGATAGGTCCTGCTTAATTGTCGCTTGTATAGTAGTAGCGAGATAAGCACATTGTTGAGTTAGATCAGGGTATCGAAAATACGCATTGACTTCCTTGGGATTAGTGATTATTATTTCTCCTCGTTCGTCCCGTTTGAACTTTATTCTCTGCATCAAAGGTTTGGAATAATTCTCTAACGCTGCATCATAATCTCTCATATTGTTGACCATATGCGCAGATACAGGTATGATTAACCCATGCTCCGACAGTCCATCACGGGTCAGCATGTCATGAATTAAAAACCTATGGATTCTTCCGTTACCATCCTCAAATGGATGAATAAATACAAACCCAAATGCGATGATAGCCGCCCTCACTACAGCAGGCCCACCAGTTGTTTTTTCTTCCAACTCAATTAGACCCTCCATCATAGATTTAACCATATCAGGCGGAGGACATATATAATGATGAATTTCCTCCATGCGATAGTTCGTTTGCCCAACAAAGTTCTGAAAATTTCGGAAACCTTTTTGAGCATAGCGTTGATCGACAATGGCATTTTGCAATTCAGTTAGGCTTTTGACATCAAGCACTTCAGCGCTCGGAGCAGTTCCAGCTTTATACAAAATGGCTATAAAGCGGTCGATTCTTTCAGGCGACGGCTTTTCACTCTCTATTTCGTATGAGGACTTGGTTTCTTTCCTATATAAATATTGGGTTGCCCTTTTAAAGACTTCAGGTGAAAACTCTTCTTTTAATTCTTCAATCTCTGCTTTATAATCAATATCTAAGACATCCTCTATGGCCTTTGTACGACGGACAATCGGGCAGAATTTTCGTCCTCCTAAGAGGTTATCATTAATTCTCCATCTGCTATTCTTGATCTGCTTTCCTGTAACATACTGTTCTTCATCCAATAAATTCACGTAGTTGCCGCTGGGTTCAGCAGTAAGATCAAGTTGCTTACCAGTCAACCATTCATAAAGAAACCCCAGCTTCCTGCTGTATTTACCTGAAGGGCTAGCAGAAATAAACTTATCCAGTTCTTTTCGATCTGCACTTGCAAATACCGCACTTAGGAAATCAAGATTAACATCTTCATATTTTAGAAGGAACTCTAGATGGTTCGGTACCGTATTGTCCCCAGGAGCGTATTTCGGCCCAAACTGCTGATCTATAGCACCATCAGCTGCCATCTCTATCTTATTTTGAGTCCCGATAAAAGACCGTTTTGTTACTCCATACCCTTCCAGGTTCAAATGCTCTTTTAACCATTCACTACCTACTTTGTTCTTTGCCATTTTTTTCAGTAAAACGTATATTATTTCAGTAAACTTAATAAAATACCAACATAAACCAGTAAAACAAATAAAAACTCAATAAAAATATTATGTAAGAGTTTCTATTAAGTAAAACAAATCTAGTCTTTGTAAAACGAATAAAACCAATTAGCTATTGAGTAAACTGATTAAAAACAAGTAAAACAGATGTATTTAAGATTGTTAGAAACAACAAAAGAGAGCTATTACACTCTCTTTCTAACAGTGGTCCCGACGAGAATCGAACTCATATCTAAAGTTTAGGAAACTTCTATTCTATCCGTTGAACTACGGGACCATGTTTAAGCTATGTTGATAGCCATTGCAACAATATAAATGATTTAAACCCGCTCAAAATGAAAACAGGCGCTCTATATTTATTTGTGGCAAATATAATAAATTAATCATGCCTTTAAATAGCCAATTGATACTATATCGCAATGGAACTCCTTTCACACTTTTTACCCGCTGTTAAAGAGTGATGATCGTCATTTGATTTAAATAAAAAGCCTGCTGATTATTTTAAATGACTAAATCAATCAACAGGCTTAGGAAAATATTTAATGTATTACCTGATTATACTACCCGGATTAAACTCGCTGGCCGGAGAAACGAAAGTTAATTTACCTTCAGCATTTTCGGCCATCAGGATCATCCCCTGAGATAAAATACCCTTAATTTCTCTGGGCGCCAGGTTAACAATGATACTCACTTGTTTACCAATAATATCTTCAGGTTGATAATGCTCGGCGATGCCGGAAACAACGGTACGTTCATCAATACCTGTATTCACCGTGAGTTTTAGTAGTTTTTTTGTTTTTTCAACTTTTTCTGCAGCAATGATCGTAGCTACACGAATATCAATAGCAGAGAAATCATCAAAAGTAATGTTCTCTTTTGCCGGACTAGCCACTGCATTATTTGCAGCATTGGTTACTTTACTTTGATTAAGCTTTTCGATCTGAAAATCGATTGCTGCATCTTCAATTTTATCAAATAAAAGTACAGCCTCACCAATGTCATGACCTCGCTTTAAAAGTGAAACGGATCCTGCATCGTCCCAATCGTTTCCGCCATTCTTCAGCATGTTCATTAACTTCTCTGCTGTAAACGGTAGAAATGGTTCAATCAGAATTTGAATATTAGCAGCAATTTGCAGGGAAAGATGTAAAATGGTCCGCACCCGGTCTTCATCGGTTTTAATCAGCTTCCACGGTTCAGTTTCTGCAAGGTATTTATTTCCCAGGCGGGCAACATTCATGACTTCCGAGAGGGCTTCTCTAAAACGATAATTTTCTATAGAGGCTGAAATCTTTGCAGGATAATCCGCTAATTCATCAATCACGGCCTGATCAACAGCAGTGATTTCCATACAGGTAGGTACGGTGCCGTTAAAATACTTATGCGTAAGCACCACTACACGGTTGACAAAATTACCTAAAATAGCCACCAGCTCATTGTTGTTGCGGGCTTGGAAATCTTTCCAGGTAAAATCATTATCCTTTGTTTCTGGAGCGGTAGCCGTTAGTACATAACGCAATACATCCTGTTTACCTTCAAACTCACGCAGGTATTCGTTTAACCAAACCGCCCAGTTTTTTGAGGTAGATATTTTTTGTCCTTCGAGATTTAAAAACTCATTTGCCGGAACATTATCCGCCAAAGTATAATCGCCATGCGCCATTAACATGGCAGGAAAAATGATGCAGTGGAATACGATGTTATCTTTACCGATAAAGTGAACCAATTTAGTTTCGTCGCTTTTCCAGTACTCTTCCCATCCGCACTTATCATTGTCATAGCCACTGATGTAATATTCTTCGGCCTTAGGATTCCAAACATCAAGCTTGGCGTAATTGCACAGTTCTTTAGTAGCGGAGATGTAACCGATCGGCGCATCAAACCAGACGTATAAAACTTTACCTTCGGCATCGCGAAGCGGAACACGAACGCCCCAGTCCAGGTCACGGGTCATGGCACGGGGTTGTAATCCGGCGTTTAACCAGCTTTGGCATTGTCCGTAAACATTTGGGCGCCATTCTTTATGACTTTCAATGTAGGTTCTTAAGCGTTCCTCGTATTGATCTAAAGGTAAAAACCAGTTCTTGGTTTCTTTTAAGATAGGCTTATCTCCCGATAGGGTAGATTTGGGGTTTATTAAGTCGGTAGCATTAAGGGTGGATCCACAGTTTTCGCATTGATCGCCATAGGCATTTTCATTACCACACTTAGGGCAGGTACCGGTAATATAACGGTCGGCCAGAAATTGCTTCGCCGTAGGATCATAATACTGTTCGGTTACTTCCTCGGTAAAAATGCCTTTATCATATAGTTTTTTAAAGAAATCGGAAGCTGTTTGATGATGCGTTTGTGAAGATGTACGGTGATAGATATCAAAAGAAACGCCGAATTCTTTGAACGAATCGCCAATAATTTTATGGTACTTATCTACTACTTCCTGTGGTGTAATGCCTTCGCGTTTGGCCTTCAGCGTAATGGGCACACCGTTTTCATCAGAACCACAAATGAACTTAACATCACGTTTATTCGATCGCAGGTAACGGGCATAAATATCGGCAGGAATATAAACCCCTGCGAGGTGACCGATATGCACAGGTCCGTTGGTGTAAGGAAGTGCTGCCGTTACGGTATATCTTTTTATTTTACTATTATCCAAAACAATTTTTATTAATTTGGCAAAGATAAGTGTTTTAAAGATGATTAAGCAGCCCCCGTATTTAAAAAAAGGAGATAAGATTGCCATCGTTTGTCCGGCAAAAAAACTACCCAAAAAAATAGATTATGCCATAAGCCTTTTGGAAAGCTGGGGACTTGAGGTGATTATAGGCGATAGTGTTTACGCCAGTCACCATCAGTTTGCCGGCACCGATGAACTCCGAACAAAGGATATACAGCGCTTTCTGGATGATAACGGAGTGCGGGCGATTATCTGCGGACGCGGCGGTTATGGTGCCATCCGGATTATCGATCAGCTTGATTTTACTGCCTTTACCGAAAACCCAAAGTGGTTTGTAGGTTTTAGTGATGTAACGGTTTTACTTTCGCATATTATAGCAAAAACGCAAACACCATGCATTCACGGACAAATGCCTTATACTTTTGAAGATTCGACCGAAGCGGCCATTACCTCGCTGAAAAACTCTCTTTTTGGAGCGCCACAAAGCTATAGTTATGCCAGTACATTTACCAACCGTACAGGCGAGGCCAGCGGCATTTTGATTGGCGGTAATTTAACCTTACTTACCATGCTGCAGGGATCGGCTTCGGAAATGAACTTTGATGATAAAATTCTTTTTCTGGAGGATGTTGGGGAGCAGGAATACAGCATAGACAGGATGCTGAGGATGTTGAAAAGAGCTGGGAAATTGAAAAATTTGCGAGGCCTCATTATTGGTGCATTTAATGAGATAGCTGAAGAAAAAATCTCCTTCGGACAGACTGCAGAGGAAGTCATCAGGGAGATTGTAAAAGATTATAAATATCCCGTGTGTTTTAATTTTCCATGCGGCCATATTGAAAACAACCTGAGCATGGTTTTAGGAGCGGAGGTGGCTTTAACCGTAGAAAAAAATAACGTTCAATTTATATATTTATAGCATGGCAATTTTAGATAGTTTAGGTAAATACCGCAATACCGGCTTGTTACTTCTTCGCGTTGGCTTGGGGCTAATGTTCATTACTCATGGCTTTCCGAAGCTTGCGGGCGGGCCGGAAGGGTGGAAGGGATTAGGCGGCAGCATGAAAGTTGTTGGTATTGATTTCCTACCTGTATTCTGGGGTTTTATGGCGGCAGCGGCCGAAACTTTTGGCGGCTTTTTATTGATTGTAGGTTTATTCTTTCGGCCGGCAAATATCTTATTGGTTTTTACCATGATGATTGCTGCGCTGGTTCATTTCGGCAAGGGCGATGGCCTTGGTGGCGCCAGTCATGCCATTGAATTGGGCATTGTGTTTTTGAGCTTAATTTTTATTGGCCCCGGGAAGTACAGTGTAGATAAGAAGTAGAGAGATGAGGTTTAAACAAAACGAGCCAGCAAAATTGCTGGCTCGTTTTGTTTTTTAGAAGCTTATTCACATTAGTTTGGAACAGCTAATTTATTATTCTGTATTTCTGTTGCAGAAATTGGCCAGATGTAACCTGCAGTATTAAATGGTACTGCCGGAGCCGTGCCTTGAGGTCCGCTTTTTGATGGAAAGTTAGCACCTAACCTCATAATATCTGGTGATCTAAAACCTTCGCCTAACAATTCTATTCTTCTTTCTGTTAGAATCGTGTTTTTAAGATTTGCTGGTAATAAATCAGTTGCAGGAAACACATAAGTTGGATTTGAACGCTGCCTAACCGCTGTTAGTAAGGCAATTGAACGGGCAGGATCGGAGACTACAGTGGCCTCTGCTAAATTTAATAATACTTCAGCATATCTGATCACCGGAACATAATCGGTGTATGGAGATGGCTTTTTGTACTTTGTTAAATAAGTATTTACACCAACAGCGGTTGTTAATGTTTTTCTGGCATCATTAGAAGCGGCAGCAAATGCAGCATTTCCAAATATTCCAGCTGTATTTAAAAAGTATTCCTGGTTACCACCAGCACTTTCAATATTGTAATAATAAGCGAGCTGATTTTGTGTGCCAGGTGCATCTAATTCTGTCATCGGTAAAGTAAGAAGTGCCTCAGTTCCAATATAACTTCCACCAAAAACTGTCGCAATATTTCCTTCCAACTTATTGGCCACACCAGTTGTTGCCGAGAATGGAGCTGTTGCCGTTACAATTTTGTTGGCTTCTGTTACTACGGATGCTAAATTACCCATAGCGACATAAACACGGGTTTTTAAGGCAATTGCAGTATTTCTTGATGCTCGGGTTGCAGTTAAGGTTAAAGCTAAATCAGGCTCTGCTTCATTTAAATCTTTTAGAATCTGAGTATAAACTTCTGCTACCGTACTACGTTTTAGGTCATTGCCTGTCAAATCCTTTTCAGCCCTTAACCTTAATGGCACGCCTAAACTTGCGCCATTATCGGTAATGTACGGTTTAGCATAAAGTTGTAAAAGGCTATAATAGGAAAGTGCCCGCATTACTTTTGCTTCTGCAATGTATTGCTTAGAAAGCGTTGGGGTAAGCACAGATGCATTGTTGGCAATACCTTCCATTACAACATTGGCACGGTTAATAGCTGCATAAATAGCACCCCATAGCCCTGTAACTTCACTGGTATTTGAGGTGACATTAAAACGCCAGGTTTCTAAATTGGTTACACCATTGGGTTTATTGACAATAAATTCTTCCCCCCTGATGTCATTGTAAACGAGGTATCGGCCACCATAAAAATTACCGTTTTTTACACCCGCATATACGCCTCTGAGTTCGGAAAGTATCCGATCAGGATTTGAAAACGCTTGTTCGAATGGCAATGATGTTTTAGGTGCTGTTTCCAGGAAGTCCTTTTTGCAGGATGTTGCGAACATCAAAGGTGCGGCAGCAAACAGGTACTTTATATTTCTTTTTATATTGATTTTCATAATTGTTTAATTTTAGAATCCCACATTAATACCAAATGTAAATGTTCTTGCAGATGGAACTGAGTTACGATCTACGCCTGGCGCCAAACTTCCACTGTTTGTTGTTGTTGTAGAGTTTGCATTAACAGAAACCTCTGGATCAGGCCCTGGATAGTTAGAAATAATCCATAAGTTGCTGGATTGCGCATAAACTCTAACATTAGAAATTCCGTGCTTATTTAAAAATTCCTTTGGAAGCGTATAACCAATGGCCAGGTTTCGGACTTTTAAGAAATTTCCCGAAAATACGTTTTGAGATTGTGCAAATGCTGAACCGTTAGACACATTATCTCCGTAAACAACGCGGGGAATATCGGTAACTTGCCCAGGCGTAGTCCATCTATTCATCATTCCGGCTTCATTATTCCAGAAACGTTGATCACGAAGACCAGCTAAAGAACCATAATAAACCTTGTTTCCACCAGAAAAAGTTAATCCTAATGTTAGATCGAAAGCTTTATAACGAAAGTTGTTATCTAAGCCACCAAACCATTTAGGAATGGCTGGCCCTGTAATGGTTGCATCTAATGCGGCATCAATAGCCGGAGCATTCTGACCCGCATTTGGTCCGTCTAAATATTGATAACGAGCTGCAGTGGCCCTTTGAAAGCTGAATCTTAATTTTTGCCCAAATCTGTTTACAAAAATCCTTTCACCAGTAGCAGGATCAACACCTGCCGTTGGTACAGTATAAATGGAGCCTATCGGGTAGCCAACACGTGTAATATTTGCTGTTTCAAGTTGAGTTACACCAAAAAGATCTGCATTATTATTACCTAAAGCGGTTACTTCATTTTTTAATGTACTAAAAGTAAAGGATGTAGACCAGCTAAAATTGTCTCTTTCAATATTCTTTGAATTTATAGCGAATTCAAAACCTTTATTATACATTTTACCAACATTTGTGGTGATTGCATTGTTAGGCACACCTTTTGAAGGCGCCTGTGGTGCATTTTGTATTAGGTTATCAATATTGTTATGATAGTAATCCACATCAAGCGAGAAACGACCATCCAGAAATTCTAAGTTAACACCAACATCTGCTTTTTTACTGGTTTCCCATGTTAAATTTGGATTTCCTGCCTGAGCAAATGAAAGTGCTGCATCGGAACCGTATAATCCTGGATTAAACAAGAATAAAGCCGGGTAATTACCAATATTAATATTGCCAACTTCTCCGTAGCTACCACGGATTTTAAATCTTGTTAAGATTTTGCTTATACCAGAATTTTTGTAAAACTCTTCTTCTGATATGGCCCATCCTGCAGATGCACCTCCAAAATTCCCATATTTATTTCCAGCTGAAAGACCTGAGTATCCATCACGACGAAAAGATCCTGTGAGGTAATATTTCTTTTTATAATCGTAATTTACACTTCCAAAAAATGAACGAAATGCATTATCAAACTGTACCAGTTCTGCAGGGGTAATTGCCCCGAAAGCGCCTTGATATACCTCAATAAAAGGATCAATTACGTTTTGACGGGTTGCGCCGTAACCCGAAGCTTTAGTGTATTGATCTTCAGCACCCACAAATGCACCTAGCGTATGATCACCAAATGTATTCGAATAATTCAATGTATTAGACCAGTTCCATCTGCTGTTCTTAACATAATTGCTGGTTGCACCACCATTATATGCAAAACCATCACCTTGCAAACGGTTAACAAAAACATTATTATCTAGTTTTAAATTATCAATACTGTAATTTGTTTTAAATGTTAAACCCTTTAATAGTTGAACAGAGACATATCCATTTGCAATTAAGCGGTCGCTTTCAGACGTATTCCTATCCATGTTAACTAATGCGGCAGCATTGGGGTAGTTAGAAGCAATTAAATTGGCTCCTAAACCAATTGCCGATCCGGCTACATTATAAGAGCCATCTTCATTATAGGGTGATACGTTAGGAGGGAGAACAATCGCCAACCTGCCTAAACCGCCTGTATTAAATGAAGAACCAGGCAAGGAACCTGTATTAGGCGCTCTATTGAGTGTATTGCTATAGGAGAAATTTGTTCCAATTGTTACATTTTTAAATAATTTATGATCAAGGTTAACTCTTCCATTTTTTCTTTCAAAGGAGTTGTTGATAATGAAACCTTCTTGATTGCTATACCCTAAAGAAACAAAATAAGATGTTTTTTCTGTAGCGCCCGAAAAATTTAACGCGTGGTTATGTGATGTTGCCGTCCGGTAAGCATAATCGTACCAATTGGTTTCTACTTGCGTACCATCTGATTTGGTTTGCAAAAAGAAAGCAGGTGCCAGGCCAATGTTCGTTCTTGCTTCATTTTTAATCTGCACGTATTCTGCGGCATTCAATAAAGGATTCAAGTTTTGAGCTTTGGATGTTCCTACCCAACCCTCATAATTAACTCTGGTAGTCCCTTGTTTCCCCTTTTTAGTAGTGATAACGACAACGCCGTTGGCAGCTCTTGAGCCGTAGATTGCTGATGATGCTGCATCTTTAAGAATATCTATCGACTCAATATCAGCTGGATTAATATCGCCCAAAGCATTACCACCCGCACTATTTGATGATTGATTGCCGGTAAATACCGGAATACCATCCACAATAATAAGCGGATAAGAACTTAAAGAGATTGAATTCACCCCACGAACCCTGAATACTGGTGGGTTATTTAATAAGCCATTTGGCTGAATGATATTTACACCAGCTGCTTTACCTGCAAGCGCCTGTTCAAAACTTTGAACAGGTTGGTTTTTTAATTTTTCACCACTTACACTCGAAATTGAACCTGTAACATCCTTTTTGGCTTGTGTGGTGTAACCCGTTACTACTACATCCGATAATGTTTTCGAATCACTGCTTAAAGAAACGTTTAAAACATTTCCAGAGCCAATTAATTTTGATTGTGTTACAAAACCAATGTAAGAAAATTCTAATGCTGTTGCTTGTGAGTTAATTCTAATCGTAAATTTTCCGTCTGCAGCTGTTGTGGTTCCGCCAGCTGCTCCTTTAATTTTAACACTTACACCAGGTAACGGCATTCCGTCTTCCTTTCCCGTAACTGTTCCAGTGATTGTTCTATCCTGAGCGATTGCGCTTGTGGCCATGCACAGGAATATGAACAAACTTTGTAGAAGTTTTTTCATAAAATTTAATTTAGGTTTAGTTAATGAATTTTAAATATATAAGATTGAAAGTTGTAATACAAATTTTACAAATAAATATTTTGAATATAACTTACCATAATTTGCTTTGAAAAGGTTAAATATTACGTAAAGTCTTTATTTATTTAGCTCAATTTGATAACAGGTATAAATTATATTAGCATATTATATATATATTTTTATAAAAAAGATACAAATACATTAAAATGTGATTAATATATTATTCTTATGGCTTAATTATTACCGTACATAAAACGTTTATAATTCTACAAATAGGGCAATTGTGCCATTTAGAACATAGAAACACATCACTTAATATGATTTAAACGTTATTAATACGAAAAATATTGATTGTTTTTTATAACCGAAATAGGTATCTCAATATCAGAGGAGACATAGCTATTGTCATTTGTTTGATACAAATAGCTCAAATTAATCCCGAATACTAAATTTCTCACACATCGCTTAAAGCAACAAAAAAAAACATCGGGCATAAAAAAAGCAGCCAGGTTTAAGTGGCTGCTTTAAACTATACAAAATATATTTTATGGGTTTTGCGGACCTAAATTTGGATTGGCATTGATTTCATCACGCGGAATCAAGAATAAAAACCTAGGATCTCCTGCAGATATTGATAAAACATTCGCTACTGATGTAGCAACAAAATTCGGTACATTAGTTGTGGTTCTATCTAACGGTAAATTCAAACGCTTAAGATCAAGGTATCTAAATCCTTCACCCCATAATTCAGTTCTGCGATTAATCATAATTTCATTGATTAAAGCAGCACCAGTCCGAGTAGATTTCACGGCACTTAGATCTCTTTTAGAAACAAATGCAAATAAAGCCGTTTGAGCTAGTTGATCTTGTCCGCTTCTTGCATATGCTTCAGCTAATATTAAATGCATTTCTGCACTTCTCATCCATGGCACATCTCCTAGAGATGGGTCACCAACTGCTTTTACAGAGAATTTTCTGCTCATATATGGTCTTCTTACGAAAGTCGCAAGAGGTAACGGAAAGTTGGCTGCAGTCGGAGAAGGTTCCCACATTTTCTTTCGAACATCTGTCGCAGAAATTTGATCGTACAATGCTGAATTGATCATTTTTGGCGTACCACGTTGGTAGCTTGAGTTGGCATTGTAAGCGATCTGAGCGAAGAAAGATCCAAAGGTATCGCCTTGCTCAGTAGTAGGATTAGAACCCCACATATATTCTGATAAATTAATGTTATTGAAGCCCGTTTGATAATCTGCAATGCTCATTAAGGGAAACAAATTGGCATCAATAACTTCTTTAGCATATTTAATTGCATTTGGATAATCTTGCATCGTTAGAGCAACTCTTGCCCTTAAACCTTTAGATACTGATACACTAATATGGGTTTTATTCGGAACAGCACTAACATTTAATGCAATAGCTGCATCTAAATCAGCAACAATAGCACTATAAATTGCCTCAACACTTACCCTTGGCATTTTAGTATCAGTAGATTTCAAAAGAAGCGGGACCGCTAACTGATTATTAGGTTTTGCAGCTGCATCATATCTGGTTGCATAAAACTGAACTAAATACGAGTAAGAATAAGCCCTTAAAGTTAAAGCTTCTGCCTTAATTCTGGCTCTTTCTGCTTGTGTACCTTCAGCTGCATCAATGTTGTCAAGGATGTAGTTGGCGTTACCAATTATTCTGTAAAAGGTACGATAGTAGTACAAATTACTTGCTGCATTATCTGTACGGGCAGCTATATAATTTCCCTCGCCGGTTGATGTAAACCATGTTGCAGCGGCCTGGTGTAAATCCTCACCCATAAAGTCAATACCCAATAAAATTCCGGCAACACCTGGTTTGCCTTGAGCATTACTTGTTGTTTCAACAGTTCTTTCAAACATGTAACGATAAATACCATTCAAAGCAACACTTGCGTTTGCAGTTGTAGAAAATATTGATTTATTATCAACTCTGTCTGTAGGCGTAGTTTGAAGATATTCTTTTTTACAGCCCGCACCGCCCATTAACAATGAGGCAAGTATTGCTGAATAAATTATCTTTTTCATATCTATTTGATATTAATTAATTGTTAAAATGAAGCATTTAATCCAACACTTAGAATTCTAGCTTGAGGATATACTGTATTATTTGTTCCATCGAATGACTCAGATGGATTTAAACCTTTTCTTTTCGAGAATAAGTGTAGGTTTTCGCCAGTAGCAAATACTCTTGCATTAGCAACATCAATTTTCCTTAACCAATTTTGAGGCAGGCTGTATGATAAATTAACGTTGCGAATCGCTAAATACGAAGCACTAATTAACCATCTTGTGGAAGTTGCATTAATGTTAGTAGAATTGCCATAGTCAGCTCTTGGGATGTTACTAGAAGTGTTAGATTGTGTCCAGGCACCTAGTAGATCTTTATGTAAAGCAGATCCGTAAGATCCTGTGGTCATCAGACCTTGATAGTTACTATCGAAAAACTTACCACCGATCTGATAGTTAATCAACACTGATAATGATAAATTTTTATATGAGAATGTATTGGTAAACGATCCTGTCAAATCTGGAATAGCAGAACCAGAACGATCAAAAACTGCGTTTGATTGGTTCGTTGTATACTCTACGCCGTTAATTATTCTTTTGTTGGCCGCAGCAATAGTTTGGGTAGGATCTGGAATATATAATGCTGCTCCATCTGAAGGGTCAACCCCCGCATATTGTCTTAACCAAAACTGATAATAATCATAACCAACCTCTCTTCTTTTAGTTCCACTAACAATAAATGGACTTTCAGCAGGTAACTTAGTTACTTTGTTTTTCAAGAAAGTCCAGTTGGTAAGTAAATTCCAACTAAAATCTTTTACTCTTACAATATCTCCACCCAGTGAAATTTCAACACCTTGATTATACATTGCACCAACGTTTTGGTTTATACTTCTTACCGGATCTGATACTGGCTGAGGAACGCTAAGCAACAAGTTATTTACGTTCTTTCTAAAAAATTCAACCTCTCCATACAATCTTCTTTTAAAGAATGAGAAGTTTACACCTGTGTTAAAAGTATTTTGCGATTCCCATCTTAGTAAAGGGTTAGCAGCTGACAATAACAAAGCGCCGGGCTCAGAACCATTATTCCAACCCAAATCATAAAATGCCCTATCTGCATAATATTCACTATTGTTATTGCTATTTAAGATTGCATTATTACCAACCTGCCCATAAGATGCTTTTAATCTTAAATCATCAATCCAGTTAACGTTTGTTAAAAAGTCTTTATTAATTGACCATGATGCACCCAACGAGTAGAATGTTCCCCATCTCGAATCAGGAGAGAATCGCGATGAACCATCCCTTCTTAAAGATGCGTCAAAGAAATATTTCTCTTTATAGTTATAGCTGGCTTTAGAAAAATAAGACTCAATACGATCATTATCGGCTAAACCTCCAGAACTAGAAGCTGTTACAAAGTTTGCAAATTCTGTATTACCTTGCAAAATTAAACCAGCTCTGGCTGCATTAAATGTGCGGTAATTATAATCATAATTCTCATGACCAACCAATGCGGAGATTGTATGATCTCCAAAAGTTTTGTTGTAATTTAAGATCTGATTGAATGTGTAAGATCTGATTGTATTGTTGTTTTGAGATTTTGTACCGTTTTGGGTAACACCGTCTCCAACAGTAGGATTTTGATAAGTACTTCCATTATTGTTTCTCAAGTCAACGCTAAATGTCGGTACAAAGGTGAAATCTTTTAAAAACTTAATTTCAAGGTAAGTTCTTGCGCTTACCTGGCTTCTTCTTGTCAAATATTCGTTCAACAAAGTTTCATAAACTACGTGTCGTCCAGGAGAAGCGCCTTGTGGACGTGCTACTGCTCCAGGATGATTTCCGTAGTCATACCATTGCTCACCTGTTAAGGTATTCATAATAGGCTTACCCGCAGCATCAAATGCACGAACTGGATAAATCGGTCCAATACCTCTAGTGAAAGAGAATGCATTAACGAAACTAGACGCATTACCAGTAAAAGAATCATTTGCAGTATTGGCAGTAGTAGTCGAACCAGCAATATTCAATCCTGTTTTTAACCACGACTTAATTTGTGAGTTCACATTAATACGAGCATTGAAACGCTGGAAATCAGATTTAATGTTAAAACCTTGATCATTTAAATAACCCATAGAAACAAAAAAGTCAGACTTTTCTGTTCTACCAGAGAAATTAAGATTGGCATCCGTTCTTTTACCTTGTCTGGAGATCGCATCATACCAATCGAAGTTATCATACAACAACGAAGCATTAGGGTTGATCTTTCCATCTGTACCCACAATTTGGTTTCCAGGCACATTGAAGGGGTTATAAACTAGATTTGTAAAAACATCTTGTGATGCTCTCGTTGATGCAGCAGCTTCAGATAATGCCGGAGTTGCATTATACATCAAGTTGTTTTTTATACCCTGCCATACCAATGGATAATATTCGTAAGCATTAACACGATCGTACTCAGGAATTCCTCTTTCTGAGAATCCTTGAATAACACTGGCATTAATTGATGGCTGAGCAGATTTACCTCTTTTGGTAGTAATGATGATTACACCATTAGCACCTCTTGAACCATACAAAGCAGAAGAAGATGCATCTTTCAATACCGAAATACTTTCGATATCATTTTGATTAATATCGCCAATGCTTCCATCATATACCGATCCGTCTACTACGTAAAGCGGTGTATTCGAAGCAGAAAACGAACCAAAACCACGAATTCTGATAGAAGGTGTTGCACCTGGCTGACCATTAGATGCGCCAACGTTAATCCCTGGAGCGGCACCTTGTAAAGCTGCTACAGGGTTAGTTACCGTCCTGTTTTGTAAAGCTTTAGCATCAAGACCTGATACTGATCCAGTAATTGCTTCTTTTTTTTGTGTTCCGTAAGCTACAACCACTACATCACTCAATGATTGAGAATCACTTGCCAACCCAACATTTATGGTGTTGTTTGATGAGATATTAACTGTCTTAGTTACAAACCCCAAATAAGAAAATTGAAGGCTTGTAGTGGACGAAGTAATCCTAATTGAATACTTACCATTGCTATTACTCACAGTCACACTAGTTGACCCCAATGCTTTAACACTTACACCAGGAAGCGGGAGTCCGTCTTCGCTTGATGTTACTGTTCCACTAATTGTTCGGTCTTGAGCCATTGCATTGAACGCAATAAACAAAAGCACGAACAAACTTTGTAAAAGTTTTTTCATGAATTATAATTTAGTTATTGATTAATTGGCTAATATATAATTTACTAAAACGTAATGCAAATTTTACAAACAAAAAAAATATTTTATTATAAAAATATTTTGACACTCGATACAGATAAGCTTAAATTCTGTAATCTGATACAAAATCAACCTATAATCTTAAAGCTAAGCTGAAATAAACTTAGATAAAATTTTAAAGGCTAATTCAATGAAGATAAGAGTCATGTGCTTGGGTATGAATTAAATTTCTTAAGGAAGATTTAGATTATTACCTTAAAATCGCTATCATTTAAAATCCCTGAAGTGAAGGAATCATTCAAAATTTATATAAAACAAGAACGGGACAATTCATGAAAGATGAATCGTCCCGTTCTTATCTGTTCTACTCGCTTAGTAAAACAAATTATTAATTTTTAATACTACAAATCAAACCAAACCTTATCATAATATTTAGGTTGTGGATTTGGAATATTAGGGTTAGCAGCAGTTTCGTCAGATGATAAAGTAAATCTTCTGAAAAGTGGGCCTGGTGTAGCATCTTTAGGTAATGTCATTGCAGGCACCTCACTACCTTCCGGTCCTGATCTTCTCCATTGAACGAATGCCTCTAATGGTCTATCCATTAAATCTAACCATTGTTGAATATGAATCTCTCTCACCGGGTTTGTTGCTGTAGTTAAATTAGGCAACTGTGTAGTCAAATACGTTTGAATAGCAGTAGGATCGGCCTCATAAAAACTCATTGCCTCTTTTACGCCATCACTAAAAAGCTGATTTGCCTTTGCTAAGTTAACAGGCACCCCTAATCCTCTGGCATAAGCTTCAGCTTCAAGCAATAGGATTTCCTGGTAAGAAAACACCAAAGAAGGTGCATCTTTTCTATATAAGTATTTACTGATCAGCGAAACGTTATCGTTCGCATCCACATTCGCTGGTACTCCAACATAAGTGGTTGAAGTTGGACCCAGATCAAAGAATTTTGGCAATCTAGGATCATTTTTTGGCACCATTAAATCAGTAACCAATTTACTTGCATAGGTAAATGGATTTTCACCTAAAAACAATCTATATTTTGGGTTTTCGTTATTTACTGTAGTGGTATAAGTTGTTTTCCAGTTTTCAGCTCTTGATGAAATCATCGTGTTTGGAGCCAATAATAACTGCCCTATAGCCGCTGCTTTGCTTGGATCCTTGTCTACCATTACCATCAATGTTTTAAATTTAATGGTATTTGCCAGTTTTTTCCAAGAAGCCATAGCACCTCCGTAATAGATATCATAATCAGCTATCTTCAGTGAGCTGTTCACGTCAATCTGTGCATTAGCCTGATCTAAAAGGGCTAAAATACCTTCCAATACATCCTTTTGTGCATCATATTTTGGATAAGGATATTCTTCTGGTTGCCATGCCTGAGTAAAAGGAACGTCTCCATAAAGCGTAGTAGCCTCATACATTAACTGGGCTAATACAATTTTACATTGTGCAGCAGCATTATTATTTACAGGGCTTGATGATTCTGCAATTTTTATTGCCTGTTTCAAGTTATTCCCTGCAGTACTGTAATACACTTTCCAGGTATTACCAACAATATTTGTACTCAGATTATATAAATTAGACGAACCCCAGTTATCAGAAAAATCACCACCAGATGATAAGGTCTGACCTAGAAAGCCTAAGGCAATATAAGAATCTCCACTATTTTTACTTACATCCCATGCCGTAACCGCATAGCCAAAAAGTAATTTTGGATCGACCTTTGTTGCTGTTAACGGGCTCGTATTAATATCTAAATATTTTTTACACGACTGTCCTGCTATTGCAATAAGCAATAGTAAAGAACCTGCTAGTAATTTATTTTTTAATTTCATAACTCTAATGTTCTATTTTTTTATAAAGTCAATCTTAAATTCATCCCTATAGATCTTGTAGAAGGAATACTGTTAAACTCGACACCCTCTCCAACACTTCCTGATCCAAAGAAGTTTAACTCCGGATCAACATGTGGTACATGACTCTTAATTAACCATAAATTTCTACCCTCTACACCAAATTCAATTCCTCTGATAAATGAGTTCTTTAATACTTTAGCAGGTATAGCATATGCTAATCTTACTTCTCTTAACTTAACAAATCCAGCATCAAATACATTCCCTTCCGTATTGGTTGTATTGCCTTCCCAAACCCAATAGTTTTGAGCATTTACACCCGTTTTATTTGGAACATATGCACCATTTACCAGGTTTACACCCGGAGTAACAATAGGTGCAGATCTGTCTCCTGTTTCTTTCGCTAAACCACTAGAACGTAAGCTAGCTACAGTACCAGAATAAAACACACCACCTTTACGAATATCGATCAACGCACTTAAAGAAACACCTTTATAATTAAAAGTGTTGTTGATACCCATAGTCCAATCGGCATAAATATTACCTAATCTTTTGTTAGCAGTAGCTTTCTTTAAACCACTAGTCTGATCAATAATGAATTGCCCATCTGGTGTTCTATCCCATGTTGATCCATAAAGACCAAAACTTTGTCCTACATCAGCTTTAACCTGTAAGCCGCTATAACCACTTGCGAGACTATATTGAGATAATCCAGGTGCTAATTCTACCACACTTTGATTGTTCTTAGCAAAATTAGCATCTATTGTCCATTCGAAATCTCTTGATTTAACGGGTACAATATTTAATGCAATCTCAACTCCTGTATTTTTTACAGCTCCAACGTTAACATATTTTGCGAAATAACCAGTAGATATTGCAATATCAATAGGAATTAACTGATTACGTGTTACCGTGTGGTAATAAGAAAAATCTAAACCTATTCTGTTTTTCAAAAACCTTAACTCGGTACCAAACTCATACGAATTCTGTTTTTGAGGCTTTAAGGTATTATTTGGTAGAATTCTTGGTCCGGTAAATGCGGTTTCAATTGGCCCTGCCGGAAATACTGTAGCAGTTGAAGATACATACTGTAAAAATACAGTAGAAATTGGCGTATATTGATAATCCAAATTATATGCAGCCAAATCACTTCCTACTGAAGCCCAGCTCGCTCTCAATTTACCATAGCTCAACCAATCCATATTCTTGTCTTTCAACAATTCAGAGAATACGAACGATCCACTTACAGAAGGATAGAAATATGATCTGTTTTCTATAGGCAAGGTTGATGTCCAGTCATTTCTACCGGTAATATCTAAATAAGCGAAATCCTTATAGCTAACACTTAAATCACCATAAGCACCCAAAAGTCGTCTATTGCTATAGCCAAGTGTAGGTGTTTTACTTGAAGCATTGGTATAGTTGTACAACTGATCAATAGTTAATCCTACTGCCTCAACATTTGTACTTTGATTTAAGCGTTGATTAATGTTACCTCCCAAAATCAATTTGAATTTGAAATCTTTAACCAGGTTATTCTGTTCAATCGTAGCAATTAAATCATCATTGATTTGCTTATTTAACAAGTCAAAATTATTGAACTTACCGGTTAAAAAACCAGCCGTTCCTTTACGAACAAGAGAAGCTCTTTTTTCAGTATAGATATCAGCACCAAAATTGTTACTGATTGTAATCCATTCAACTGGTTTATAGGTTAACAAATAGGTACCCAAAAATCTGTCAACAGTATTACTGTTCCTATTGTAATTCATGATCCAATAAGGATTGTTTGCATTACGATTCGGACTTAAAAATATTTGATTTCCTGTTACCGGGTCTTCAAAATTATCTCTTAACTGGTTAATATCAACTGTTCTAGGTAAACCATAGATTGTTGAAATGATTGAATTAGTGTTGTTAGAACTCTGTGCAGGTCTTCCGTCAGATTTTAAACTTGTGTATGACCCGGTAAATCTACCTGACAGTGTTTTACTGAAATCTCTTCCGGCATTTACAGATAATGTGTAACGATCTAATTTAGATTGAGGGATGATTCCTTTCTCATTGGCACTTGAAAAACTTACCCTGAAATCAGAATTATCTCCACCGCCTGAAAAAGAGATATTATTAATAGCAGAAATACCAGTCTGAAAGTAATCTTTCACGTTATCTGGATAAGCCTGTAATGTTACGGACTGACCTAAAAAGTTTGTGAACTTTTGGTTAGCTACATCAGAAATTTTAGGACCCCAGCCATTAACGCTTGAACTTTGAGCATTTGGAGTAGCGCTATACACGCCTTGATTTCCTTGTGCATAATCATTTTGTAATTCAGGTAAAACCAGTGGATTATCAAACCTAAGTGATGAATTAATGCTTATAGATGATGATGCTCCTTTTTTACCTCTTTTAGTTGTAATGATGATTGCACCATCTTTAGCTCTTGCTCCGTATAATGCAGTCGCAGCAGCACCTTTCAAAACAGTCATTGATTCGATGTCATCAGAACTTAAATCGCCCATTCTATTACCGAAATCGACATTACTAGCTGTGGTACCACCCGCTGATGTGGTTTCTGTTACAGTTAAACCATCGATTACGTACAATGGATAACCACCATCCAGAGAGTTTACCCCTCTGATAACAACTTTAGTAGATCCCCCAACTGTTCCAGATTGAGAATTTACCCTAACCCCAGCAGCTTTTCCCGCTAAAGAATTTAATACATTTGATTCACGGGCTTTTGTTAAATCGTCAGATTTTAATGTTGTAGCACTGTATCCTAAAGATTTAGAAGTCCTGGTAATTCCTAATGCAGTTACAACTACCTCACTTAATGCTTTTGAATCTGATACCAGCGCTACATCTATAGAATTAGCCGCTGATATAGTTTTACTCTGAAAAACATAGCCGATATAACTATAATCTAAGGTGTTTGACCCCGAAGGCACCTTAATGGAATACTTTCCATTAGCATCTGTTACGGTACCAACTTGGGTACCTTTTACTCTTACACTTACTCCCGGAATAGGTAATTTGTCATCCGATGAAGTAACTGTACCAGTAATTGTTCTTTCCTGAGCCATTGCAGTAATTGCAACAAACATCATTATGAACAAACTTTGTAGAAGTTTTTTCATGTTTTTTAAATAGGTTAATGAATAATTAATTTTAAGGGATAAATATAAGTGTTGCTCAACTATGCTTTAACACAATTTAACATTCCCATTAGTTTTATGACTTTAATATGGCACAAGATTTGATTCCGCACAATTCGCCTTATTATAATATAAAAATCTATAAATTATTCAATACCAATATTTAAATAGCTAAATTATTTATCATTCTCATCGGATTATCTGCCAAAAAAAAAAGCTGAGCTACCCTGGTAGCTCAGCTTTTTAGTTAAATTTCAACATTTTATTTTTCCCAAAATATCTTATCACTGAAGATGTTAATTTTAGGTACGTTCGCCGAATTATTAGCGACCTCATTCTGAGGATATGGCAAGCGTAATGGTAACTTTCCTCCGCTTACATTGTTTAACCCAACAGGTATGTTAACAGGGAAACCAGTTCTGCGGTATTCCGCCCATGCCTCATTACCGTTGAAGCCATTGTTAGCCACCCATTTTTGGGTGATAATAGCTTCAAATTGACGATTAGCCGTAGTGGCTGCCGCCCAACTAACCAAAGGAGCAGTTGATGTTGTATAGTAAGTAGTCGCTGCAGCTGCAGTTGAACCTAATAATTTGAAAGACTCTTCAATGCCTTTTTGATAGGCTGCCTGTGCCCCAGCTGCACCACCAGGAAGGTAACCTTTCAACATGGCTTCAGCTTGTAAGAAAAATCCTTCAGCAGAAGTTAATAAATAAGCTGGTTTTGAGAAACCACTATTTGCACTTGATGGCAATACCCCAGGCCCAACAGCTGAAAAGTTATCCTTTTTAGCAGTTGGCGTTGCCGTTGTACCCGGAAAAACACCAGTGTATGTTTGTGTAGCAGGAATAGGAGCTACAGCAGGTCTGTAAATCAGGCCAATACGAGGATCAGCATTTGCATTTAAAAAATCAACGGCATATTTATTTGCTCTGGTAGCCTGATAATTTGATGTTTCGGCACCTGTTACATTGAATCCAATCTGACCATACAACGGATTAAACTTTCCTGACTGATTGATGTATCCAGGATTTACAGCTGCGTTCTCACCTGCTGCTAAAAATGATTGCCCAGATAAGGTAGCGAACCCTGCGGTTACTTTTGCTGCACGTGATCCAGTAAGTGATTGTCTCAATAAAACCCTTAGTTTTAAAGTATTTGCAAATCTCAACCACCTGCCCATTGCTGTTGCGGGAGAGGAGGTGATTGTGCCGCTACCAAACATCACATCACTGGTCGCAGACGGATTATCACCTGTGGCTGTAACGTTAATGTTTGCTATTCCGTCATTGATCAAATTTAAAATTCCATCATAAACATCTTCTGCTTTGTCAAATTTAGGCGTAATTATCGTCGTGCCTTTTAATGCATCTGTAAACGGTACATCTCCCCAGGTATCTACTAACAACTGAAAATTATACGCTTGCATAATTTTTGAAATTGCCAGAGCATTTTTTTTACCCGAAGCGGTAGCTTGCTGTTCTACATATTTGTAGTCATTAAGCCCTCCTGCATATAATGATGTCCATACAGCATCATATGTATTAGGCGTAAACTGATAGGTTTCCTGAGGCTGGTAAAATAAGAAGTCGGGAGATTGTCCCCAGTTTCCTGTCAATAAATTACCTAATACATTGAGGTTATTATTCACATTAGTGGCCGTATTTGTTAATGCTGCTGGCAAAACAAGTTCAGGAGTGGTAGTTGTGGGCGTATTTGGATTTTGATTAATATCCAAAAAATTCTTCTCACAGCTCATCAGAGCAATAGTCAAAGAAAAAACCGCTGTTCCTTTAATGATATTTTTTATTTTCATATTCATTATCAATTTCTAAATGCTAGAACGTAGCGTTTAAAGTTATACCAAAAGTCTTTGTTGATGGGATGCTGGTAAATTCTCTACCTTGAGAATTACTTGTACCAAAAATACTTGCTTCAGGATCAATATATTTATTTGATTTAGGCGTCCATAATAAAATGTTCGCACCACTCACAGTTAAACTTGCTCTTCCAAAAGGCGTTTTAGCCAAATATTTAGCAGGTAATTGATAACCAAAAGAAATATCTCTTAATTTCAAAAACGCCGCATCAACAATGTTTGATTCTGCAAAGCTATTGAAGTTTCCATTCCAGAAATCGAAGTTCCCGCTTCTTGTTTTAACAGTTGTGTTTGGTGTAAAAACTCCTGGAGATGTTTCAATTACTGAGTTAGGATAAATAAAGCGCTCCCTTCCATATTGGGTAGTTTCTTCTGTAGAACCTGTAAAAGTTAATGTACTTTTCGTTCCTGAATAGATCACATTTCCAGTTCTGTAATCGAAGGTTGTAGATAATGAAAACCCCTTATAAGACAAAGTATTATTAAACCCTAAAATGTGTTTTGGACTAACCTGACCAAGGTTTTTCAATGTTGGGTCAAGTCTGATGTAGCCTGTTGTTGCGTCAACTACAACATTTCCCTGCAGGTCTCTTAAATATGCTGAACCTACTAACGAAATCGGCTGACCAACAATTGCAGTAGGAACCGGATCGCCACCACCTAATGAGTATTGCTTTGCATCTAAATAAAGTGATTCAACAATATTTTTATTGTGTGTGTAGCTAAAGCTGAAATTCCAGGAAAAGCCGTCACGGTTTCTGAATGGATTTCCTTTTAAAGCAATTTCCACTCCTTTATTGCTTACCACACCTGCATTTACTGTTGCTGCAGTGAAACCTGTCGAACCAGGTATGCCTACATCAAGAATTTGACCATCCGTTGATGTTTTGTAATATGTAATATCTAATCCTAATTTATCCTTTAAAAATGATAACTCTGTACCAAACTCGTAAGATGTTGTAAACTCTGGCTTCAGGTTTGGATTAGGTGTTGTATTTGATAAGGTAAAGCCTGCAATTGAACCAAACGGGAAACCACTGCCTGCACCAAAGGTTGGCACCAATCGGTAAGGAGAAGCATCAGATCCAACCTTAGCGTAACTTAACCTAAACTTTGCGTATGATAATGCATCGCTATTTTTAAGGGCATTTATCGCTTCTGTTGCAATAAAACTTAAACTAGCCGAAGGATAAAAGTATGAGTTATTGTCTTTTGGTAACGTTGAAGAAATATCATTTCTTAAGGTTCCATTTAAGAATACAAAATTTCTGTAGCCAACGGTCAAGTCTCCTGCGAATCCAATTATTCTGTTCTTAAATGAGGTTTCTGAACCTCCAAGTTCACCAACTCTGTTAGATAAATTGAAGAATCCTGGTGTAGAAATAGCACTCGCAGAAGCAGTTAAATTCCGGCTATCATTTTGACGAACGTTATTTAATAATATTAATGTCGTATTGAAGTCTTCGTTAATATCTTTTTTGAAAGTTAATAATAAATCGGAGTTAATAATTCTATTCGAAAACGCATCCTCTACAATTGCTCCGGGAGTAGCTGTCGGTCTTTGTCCGGTACCAAATGTCGTTTTTTCGAAAGTCTGCTTTCTTCTATCCGATGTATAATCTGTTCCTATACGATAGGTTACATTAAGCCATTTTGCAGGATCGTAAGTTACCTGGAAACTCCCTAAAAATCTATCTAAATTACTATTATATCTGTTGTTTTCCAGCGCATAATATGGGTTTGGCTGGTAACCATTGAAGAATCCCTGAGTGGTTGCAAATTCATAATTTCTCCAGTCTTTAAAGTTCTCTAAATTAATCTGACGACTTACGTTTAGAACATCGTTAATTACCGTAGCATTACCTGTACCTACAAAAGAGGTATTAGTTAAGTTTTTGTTATAACTAATATTAGCGCTTACATTGATGTTATTAGCCAATTTTGTCGAACCGGATAACTTGAAAGTGTTTCTTCTAAACTTATCCATAGGCACAACCCCTTTTACCTCATTGTCTGATAATGATGCATAAAATGATCCTTTGTCACTTCCTCCGGAGAATGAAACTGAATTTTGGATATTGTGTCCTGTATCGAAAAAGTTTTTAGCATTATCAGGAACTGCACTATAAGGGATCATCAATTTGTTTCCATTAGCCAATGTTGGTCCGGATTGAACCATTGAACCATCAAACTTTGGACCCCAGTTTGTATTTTCAATTTCATCATAGATAGCTGGATTTCCAGTTCCATTTTCATAGCCTGAACCAAACTCATTTTGCAGCGTTGGTAGTTTTTGAACTCTATCTATATTATATGAAGAAACTACATTTATTTCTAATTTTTTATTCCTTGTTGCTGCATCTTTACCAGTTTTTGTTGTAATAATGATTGCACCGTTTCTACCTTGAGAGCCGTATAATGCTGCTGCATTTGGACCTTTCAAAATTGTAACTGATTCAATATCGTCAGGATTAATATCACCCACACGGTTACCAACATCCACCTGATTACCTGATGTTGTTGAAGGTTGTGTAGCGGAATTATCAATAGGAATACCATCAATCACAAATAAAGGCTGACCTTCACCTGAAAGAGATCTTGTACCTCTCATTGTAATTCTGGTTGCAGTATTTACCCCGCCACTTGATCTGCCAATTTGAACACCTGGTGTTTTTCCGGTGATACCATTGATAAGATTAGTTTGCCGACCATTTGTTAGATCTGCACTTTTAATGTTATCGGCCGCATAACCTAATGACGCTTTGCTCTTCTCGATACCTACGGCAGTCACAACAACCTCGTTAAGTAATTTCGTGTCTGCATTTAAACTGACATTAAATACATTCGAAGATCCAATTGTTAATGTTTGAGTGGCATAGCCGATTGAGCTAATTTCAAGTGTCTTACCGCCAGGTTGAAGTTTAATAGCAAATTTTCCATTTGCATCTGTGATGGTACCACCTTGTGTACCTTGTACTCTTACACTTACTCCCGGAATAGGTAATTTGTCGTCCGAAGAAGTAACTGTACCAGTAATTGTTCTTTCTTGTGCCATTGCCCCAAAAGCAACGAACATAAGAATGAACAAACTTTGTAGAAGTTTTTTCATGATTTAGAAATATGTTAGTTAATGATTATCTCTAATTTAAGTGTAGAATACTAAAGCGTAAAATATTTTTAACATATTTTAACAACTTTTAATGCTATTTTAATGTTAAAACTTATAGTTGTATACAAATACCTGATATACAAACAATTAAGCAACAACAAAAGAGAAAAGAAAATTATAAAATCATAGAGCCAGAAGTTGTAAGAGCCGATAGCGAACTACAACCTGTTGAAAAACATGAAATTATCACGTTTAAAGAATCATCATGAGATTAAAGGTTTAGATGAATATATCGCGTTAAATATAAATACATTCCTAAAAACAGCTGTCCGGTCAAACTAATACCCACAAAACAACACATTCCCAAAAAGGGTCTTTCCACCCTCCCAAAAATTTCTAAACAAAGGGTTGTTCGCTAAATACACCACATTTCCCTTACCAAATTCCTGAACGCCAATCAACAGGCCTGACTTTAGCTCTTCTCGAACCTTTTTACCAACAACACCAGCCATTAAGCTTTTATCGTTAATCTGACCTACATTCCAGGCTTTAGAAAAAGGTTCATAAATTTTGCGATCTGTTTTTAAAGTATAATAAAACTGACCTAAGCCATAAGATAACGGGTGTGATGCATCCAGCGCTATTTTATATATTGCACCAGGAATGGCGAAGTCGAAATCATCTTTATCTTTATTTTTAAAGAGTAGCTTATTGGGTTCCGGTTTCTCATCTTTTTTAGCAATTTCCTTTTTCCTGATATCGAATCCTTTCTTTTCCAATACACTCTCAATGGCATCTTCCATTAAAATGAGTTTACCTCCTTTATTTAACCAGGCTGTTAATCCATCGCTGATGAAAGAAGCGTAGGCACCGTCTGGCAGAATTAGTGTATTTACCTTATTAATATCAAGGCGATTAATATCCTTTGCGTTGATAATGATGGGAGAAAGATTTAAATCATGTTCCAGATAAAACCAAACTTCGCCGAAAGCTAACGACGATACTTCATTGCCTGAAACTACTGCAATCTTAGGCTGTTTCAGAATAGGATAAACATTTGAACCAAAATCCTTTCCCTTTTCCACAAATCCGCTGGTAATGGCCTGGTAAGGTTGATTCAGCCTGGCTGATACATCTGAAACTTTCGTCGCCAGATCTTTAATCAATTTTTCATTTTCTACCCTTAATACAATTAATGTACCTGCCGGATAATCTTTACCTGCAATGGTAAACGGCTGATCGGCTTGTCTTACTTTTATATTCAGTTTTTGCAAGGCAATTAAAGTTTGTACATCTTCAGTCGCTCCCCAGCTAAACAACCATGCAAGGGGTTTATCTACTGGACTGGAAACAGACCTGTTCTCTTCCAATGTGGCGTATTTACCTTTGAAATTTTCTTTGCTGGCATAAGCCTTCAACCCATATACATAAGGTAAGGCCCAGGCGGTTATATCGTAAGTATTGGAGTCAGTAACAAAAGTTTGTGGCTCCAGTAAAACGTTAGCCAAAACGGCCCGGGGCTGCTGAATATTAACAACCAAGTCATTCCGGTTCAAAGTAAAGGCTTCTTCTTTTTTAGTATCATAATCATATCCACGTCCGCTTTTTTCCCCGCCATAAGTAAATTCAATTTTGTTTTTAGTCAACAACACTGCTAACTTTTTTTGTCTGGACAGATTGCTGGCTTTGATCACATAAGTTTTATAAATTCCCGGAGGGGAAGCTAATTCCTGCTGGAAATACTTTTTATATTCCTCCAGAAGCTTGCCCTGATTTTGAGCAGAAACTTCAATGGTAGACATTCCCGTGGTAAAATGATGCGCAATTCGATCTTTTAAAGTTAGCGTATCTCCATCATTGGTAACGACAGCTAAACCCGCCCTGATTCCTCCTTGCTCGTAAGTCATTCCAACAGATCCGTTATATAAAGGGTAGGTGTCCCCATAAGAAGGATAAAGTAAATCAAATCGTTCTTTGGTAAAATACTGCCAGCCCTCTGCATCAAAATATTTCGCGTTGTTTTTGCCCACTACTACCTGGAAACTTCTTTGCCAGGGCGTTACATCCTGGTGCACAGGTTCTGCCGCCGGGGCAAAATAGTAGGGCTCGTTGTAGCTTTGCTCATGAAAATCTACATGTACCTGGGGCATCCAGTTATTATATAAAGCCACGCGTTGTTTACTTTCTACCTGCGTTTGCCATGCCCAATCCCGGTTTAAATCAAAATAATAATGGTTAGGCCTGCCACCCGGCCAAGGCTCAATGTGCTCTCTGGAGGTAGGATCTGGATTTGGAACTTTCCCAACCACACTGTTAAAATAATTGACATAACGATCTCTTCCATCCGGATTTAAGCAAGGATCAATCACAACGACGGTGTTTTTTAACCACTCATTGGCTTTTGCATCCTTTCCTGATGATAAGGTATAAAGCATTTTCATCGAGGTTTCTGTAGAGTTGGCTTCGTTACCATGTACATTATAACTTAACCAAACGACAGCAGGTTGCGATTTGATATCGACCGACTGGTCTGTTCCGGTAGCCAGTTTTAAATTATTATTGCGGATTTGTTCTATTCTTGCTATGTTTTCAACCGATGAGATCACCGCTACCAATAAGGGACGGCCTTCATTTGTTTTTCCATATTCAATTAACTTAATATTTTTTGGAGAGGCTGCCGCGGTTTGCCTGAAATAATCAACTACTTTATAATGAGGCGTAAAATGGGAACCTAAGTCATAACCTAAAAATTCATCAGGAGATTTTATTTGTGCATGTGAAGCAAGAGCTCCAATAAAAAATAAATAGAACGCTATGATTTTTTTCATATGAATATGGTTGGCTTAGGTTGTAATATTTTTTGTTCTGCGATAGCCAGAGCGATTGATCAAGTTCAAATGGCATCTTCGAAAAAATAATTTTAACTAATGTACTAATTTTGCTTTTTGTTAGCACTAAACATTAATTTTACAGCATATTTTTTACGCAAATACATGATTACGACCGAGGAATTATATCAGCACTTCTTAAAAAACCCTTCAGTATCAACAGATACGAGAAACATTATTCCAGGCTCGATCTTTTTTGCGCTAAAAGGTGATCATTTCAATGCAAACGAGTTTGCCTTGCAGGCCATTGAAAAAGGTGCTGCCTTTGCGGTTGTTGATGAAGAAATTCATCAGCAAAACGAACAATTATTACTGGTAGATGATGTACTGAGCGCCCTTCAGGATTTGGCCCGTTATCACCGCAAGCAATTAAATATTCCTGTGGTGGGTTTAACTGGAAGTAACGGCAAAACTACCAGTAAAGAATTAATAAATGCAGTTTTAGCAGAGCGATATAAAACCTTTGCCACCTTTGGAAATTTAAATAACCACATCGGAGTACCACTTTCTATATTGTCCATTACAAATGATGTAGAAATTGCAGTGATTGAAATGGGTGCCAATCATCAAAAGGAGATTGAATTACTTTGCACCATATCGCAACCTACACATGGCATTATCACGAATGTCGGCATGGCTCATTTGGATGGATTTGGCGGATTTGAAGGGGTAAAGAAGGGCAAAGCAGAGCTTTACGCTTATGTAAAAAAGACCAGCGGTTACATTTTTATTAACCGCGACAATGCCTTTTTGATGGAAATGAGTACCAATACCGGCCTGAATAAGTTAATTTACTATGGTACTGAAAATGGAAATACGATTAAGGGATTTTTAAAGAGCAGTGATCCGTATATTGAGGTAGACTGGACCAATCATGATGTATCTTCTTCGGTAAAAACCCATTTAACTGGCAGTTATAATTTCGAGAATATCCTGGCAGCAATATGTATCGGTGATTTCTTTGAGATGAACCCGGATGAAATTAACCGTGGATTAGCTAACTACCTGCCCAAAAATAATCGCTCACAATTGACCAAAACGGAAAACAATACGGTGATTTGCGATTTCTACAATGCCAATCCGAGCAGCATGACAGCCGCAATCCATAACATATCTGTGCTTACTGCAGATCATAAAGTGGCTATTTTAGGGGATATGTTTGAGCTTGGTCCAGAATCGGCAAGCCAGCATGAGCTGATTGCAAAACAGGCGACAGAAAGCGGGGTAGACCAGGTCATTCTAATCGGAAAACATTTCTTTGCCTTTAAAAATCAATATCCGGCCATTTATTTCGAAACACCTGCAGAGGCCGCGGATTATCTTCAGGAAAATAAGGTAAAAGATAACTTAGTTTTATTAAAAGGATCCAGAGGGATGAAACTGGAAAGTTTATTGCAATATTTATAACCGATTATGGTATTGGGAAATATGTTTTGCAGATGTATAGTTCCACATTCCTAGCCTCATTAAATACCTGATTAATACGCTTAAAGTATCGGTTTTATGGTATATTTATTCAAACCATACTCTTGCTGATGATGACATCAATCTCAGTACCTATTGGCCGGCCGTCTTTCCTGGTAATAGATCATTTATTTCATTTTATAGCCTTCAATAATTTATAGCAAGCATAATGCTGCTTTAGGACTCCTTAAGTATTATCATATATTTAATACGCATCTGAAACGGATTTTGTTCAAGTAGAATTGTCACAGCACCGTCTTAAGTCCGAACCACATCCGAACCAAGTCCCTCGTAAAAGTTACTGAAGCCACGCCAATCTATACCCTTAATAACATTAAGAATACTGACATGGCAAAAATTCAAACAAGAGAATATTCCCGGATGCTCAATACTGGATGTATCGATAGCATCTTTACATGGAGACGTAAGATTAAATATAGTAAGGCAATGCGATTAGCAATTGGAATTAAGATTGATACGGAAGTAGTTTACCTATTTTGTTTTTTAATTAACATTTTACTTCACTTCTTCCACCAAAATACCTGCGTCGCTAATTTCTGTGAGTGGATTATCACGCATATTTTGCTCAATTTCAATCTCAAACTTTCCATTTCTGGGGAAGCGATAATTGGATAGAAGCGGAAGGGTATAAGTAAAAAGGTTTCCTGACCCGCTGCCTAACCATTCCCCGTCATTTTTAGCCAATTTAAATTCAAACCGCTGCTTACTGATATTTTTTCCATCTTTAATCTGCGCCAGAATAAAAATATTCGAATACTTGTATTCAGCGGTATGTCTTAATTTAAAAGAAACATTGTACGCTTTGGTATGATCTTTAATTTCGAATGGTGTAATAACATGGTTCCGGTAGGTCCATTTGCGGTCCGGAATTTCCACATTACTATCTACCACGCTCGAAGTGCAGCCAGTTAACGAAATGACAAACATCAGGCAGCTCAACAAAAAAAAAGAGTTTTTATTCAGATGCAGGTTTATTTTCTGAGCCATTGTTATTATTTCGGCGGTTATTACTTTTCCTACGGTTGTTTCTGTTTTTATTTCTGCTTTGCTCTGGTTTTGCCTCGTCTGCAGGTAATGTGCCTTCTGCTTTTACCACTGGCTTTTGTTGCTGTGGCTTTGGCTGATTAGCCTGAGGCTTCGGACCATTAACATGTTGTGGTTTAGGCACTCCCTGTTGCGGTTTAGCATTAGCATTTTGAGGCTTCGGTCCGTTTTGCTGGGGCTTAGTACCTTGCTGTTGTTTCTGTCCGCCCTGGGGTCTGTTTTGGTTTGGAGAAGTACTTTTTTCTCCCGCAGGAACATGCTCTCTTTTGTTGTCGTTTTTCTGGTTACGGTTTTTCTGATTACGGTTTTGGTTGTTTTTCCCTCTCGAACGCTCATCCAAACGGGTTAAACTATCCTGGCCCACCACGTTTTCATAATCAAATGACTTTTCAACTATTACCGGCGCAGCAATTTGAACCGCTTCCTCTTTCAGGTTCGGTGCTTTTTTGCCAGCCTTGTTCATGGCCATAATCTCTTTTACACGGGTTGCCTTAACAGGAATCCAGTTTTCATCACCCTGATAACTAAACCACATGATTTTCTTGAAAATATCTGTTTTCTGGTGGCGGGCATAGCCTGCCTCTGTATCTAAATTTTCAATGCGATCAGGAATATCTTTCAGCGCATCTAAATAAGTATCTAACTCATAATTTAAACAACATTTCAATTTACCGCATTGTCCGGCAAGTTTCAACGTATTTAAAGAAAGGTTTTGGTAACGAGCCGCTGCTGTAGAAACCGTTTTAAAATTGGTTAACCAGGTAGAGCAACATAACTCACGTCCGCAAGAGCCAATTCCTCCTAGTCTTCCTGCTTCCTGGCGCATACCAATCTGGCGCATTTCAATCCTGATCCGGAAACTCTCCGCCATCTTTTTGATTAATTCGCGAAAATCCACACGTCCATCAGCGGTATAAAAAAAGGTAGCTTTAGTTTTATCTGCCTGATAATCCACATCGCTGATTTTCATCGATAAACGAAGATCCAACGCCAGTTTGCGGGCTTTGTGCATGGTTTCCCATTCCATTTCCTTCGCTGCGTTCCATTTTTCTACGTCAGCTTCTGTAGCCTTGCGGTATATTTTTTTCACTACCTGATCTAAAGAAGTTTTCCGGCGCTTCATTTGAATTCGTACCAATTCGCCCGTAAGGGAAACATGGCCGACATCAAAACCACCCGTTGGTCCTTCGACAGCAACCAGTTCACCTATTTCCAGATAAATGTTATCACTGTTAAGAAAGAATTCTTTACGGGAACCTTTAAATTTTATTTCTGTAACCTGAAAAGGTTTATAATTTGAAGGCATATCCAGGTTGGATAGCCAATCGTGAACTTCCATTGTTTGGCACCCACCGGTACCGCATGAGCCATTACTTTTGCATCCATTAGGGGTGCAACCACCACCTGTTGAACAACTTCCACATCCCATATTAATTGTATATATATTGAGTCCCCGCAGGGAGCGTTTTAAACTTTATAATTTTTACCAACTGTAAAGATACATCTAAAAACAGAATTTTTGGATTTGCATTCCTTTCGATATGGTAATGTGCTTTCTCTAATTCCGCAATAATGGCTTCGGCCATAGGTAAAGTGAGCACATGCGTACTAAGCTTTTTAGCGGTATCAAGCGTTAACGGAGGCAGTTTTACCAATTCTTCAGCCCCGCTTAAAATCAGGCAACATTCACGTAAATAATTTACACCGTATTTTAAAAAATTCTTTTGATTTTCTCTTCCCCACTTTGCGGCTTCATCTGTAAAATCGATTAAATCAGGTACTTTATTTCCAAAACCCATCCTCAGCCAGGCCGTAAACGTACCTGAACTATCATTTTGGGTATCGGCGGCAAGTGCTTTGGCCTCAATTAAATTTCCATCAGCTAAAAAAGCATAATCAATAGCCTGATGTTCGGTTAAACCACTGGAATTTAACAGGTAGCCTGAAACTTCACCGCTGCTTAGTTTTGGAATTTTAACAATTTGTGTTCGCGATAGAATGGTCGTTAAAATCTGGTCCTGACTTTGCGCAATTAAAATAAATAAAGTGTTGGCAGGTGGTTCTTCGATTAATTTCAACAGTGCATTCCCAGATTTGTCCAGGTATTCAGGAAGCCACATGATTAGCACTTTGGTTTCCGCTTCAAAGGCTTTATAACTAAGCTTTTTAATAATGTCGTGGCATTCGGCTATTGGAATATTCGCTTGTTTATTCGCCGCATCCAGTTTCGATCGCCAGATATCCATGTCGAAATAAGCATCCTGCAGAAGCATATTGCGCCACTCTTCTAACACATCAACGGCCACTTTGGTGCTCGCCGAAGCAAAAAACGGATAAGAAAAGTGTAAATCAGGATGAATCAGTCGTTCGTACTTTCTGCAACTTGAGCATTCTCCGCAGCTATCTGCTTCCTGCTTAGCTAAACAGTTTATATACTGTGCATAAGCGATAGCCAATGGCACAGCACCAGAACCAGCCGGCGATAAAAAAAGCTGCGCATGGCTCACCCGGTTTTCCTTAACCGTTTGCACCAATTGTTGCTTAACTTTGCCTTGTCCGATGATTTCTTTAAACTGCATTTGGTGCAAAATAAGAAATAGATATGAGAATTGAAGCTTTGTGATTCCGATCTTCGTTCAGGAACTGCATTTTTTAAATTAAAACGACATTTAACAATTAGAAAAGCAAGCGCTGGTAATGCTTTTGTTCCGTTTGGTCCCTCTTTCCGCTATCTACCAAATTGTACCAATTTGGGGATGCCGCTGCAATAGGGTTTAAATTGCAATTGAAGTAGCTTTTTTGTGCCAAAAACCCATTTACCAAAAAACCTTACCTTTGGGGCTTTTGATTTTCGCGATGGTGAGGTCATTGCGCAACACGTAAAACAAATATGGCAAGAATTCTCGCTTTTGATTATGGAACCAAACGTATCGGCATTGCCGTAACCGATCCTTTGCAGATTATTGCTACAGGTTTGGATACTGTTCATCCAAAAGATATTATCGATTATATCAAAAAGTATATGTTAACGGAGCAGGTGGAGGCTTTTGTTTTAGGCGATCCTAAACAAATGGATGGATCAGATTCTGAATCAAAACAGCATGTTAAAGGTTTTTCTACCTTACTTAAAAAATCATTTCCAACAATACCACAGCATTGGGTTGATGAGCGTTTTACCTCCAAAATGGCACAACAAGCCATTATGCAAAGCGGCTTAAAAAAGATGGACCGGAGAGATAAGGATCGGGTTGACACCATCGCCGCAACCCTAATTTTACAATATTTTATGGAAACAAACCGTTTATAACCGAATACATGAGCTTAATAAACGACGATTTACAACAACTTCTTCTAAATTATTGCGAACCCGAAAGTGAGTTGCTTCAACACATCGATCGCGAAACCAACCTTAAAGTTTTAATGCCAAGAATGCTTTCTGGCCACTACCAAGGCAGGGTTTTGAGTATGTTGAGTAAAATGGTATCTCCAAAAAGGATTTTAGAAATAGGAACTTTTACGGGTTATGCTACACTTTGTTTAGCAGAAGGATTAATGCCCGATGGGCTGATTTACACCCTTGATATTAACGCTGAACTGGAAGATATGGTCAGAAACAATTTTGCCAGGTCGCCGCTAAAGGAGAAGATAAAATATATTTTAGGCGACGCATCTGAAACAGTAAACCAACTGGATGAAGTTTTTGATATCGTTTTTATTGATGCGGATAAGAAAAACAACGGTACCTACTATGATTTGGTTTTCGACCGCGTTCGCCCCGGTGGAATTATTATTGTTGATAACGTGCTATGGAGTGGAAAAGTACTTCAGGAGAAACAAGATAAAGACACCAAAAATATTACTAGTTTTAACGATAAAATAGCTGTAGATGAACGGGTTGAGAAATTAATACTACCCGTTAGAGATGGATTGTTTGTCATCAGAAAAAAATAAAAATTCGTCATTGCTTCGTACCTCGCAATGACGGCAAGGGATACAAAAATGAAAAAAATATTAGCCATTTGCCTATTACTTTTGAGTGTAATTACTGCCAAAGCACAAGATACGGAAGAGTATATTGCCGAACATGTAGATGTTGCCCAAGAGTTAATGCGTGACCATAAAATTCCGGCGAGCATCATTTTAGCGGTTGCAATACATGAGTCGGCAGCAGGAAACAGTAGAATTGCGCAACATTTAAACAATCACTTTGGCGTTAAAGGACCAAATAATAATGTAGAAATTCGTTCTGCTTACCGCGATTATGAAAGCGACGAAGAATCTTATAATCACTTTGTGGAATTAATGGAAACCCGTGCACCTTTTAACGGTTTATTTGGCAAATACGATCAGTATGATTATAAAGGATGGGCCAGGGGAATTCAGAAATCTGGCTATGCCCGAAGCCGAACCTGGGCAAGCCAGGTTATTGCCATGGTAGATAAATACGATCTTTATCAATATGATGAACGCCCAGAAGATTACGCAGAGCCAATTTATAAAGCACCTGTTTACCACCGCAAAAAAAGAATTACATCGAGAATTTATACTGTAAAAACTGGCGACAACCTGGGTGCTATTGCAAAAAAGAAAGGTACAACAGTTAAAACACTGATGAAAAAGAATGGGCTTAAAACGGCAAGACTAAAGCCGGGACAACGAATTAAGTTTTAAATTTCTATTTCAAAAGCCATCTCTTAAACATCATTTTAATTAAACAATTATCAACAATAACTATATAATGCATTCATCCTATCGCTTATCTTTTCTATTCCTCCTCATCGTTTTGGCCAGTTCTTGCAGTTCGCGGAAGTTTTCGAAAAACAACAAGCAAATTGAAAAAGCGGCTAACAAAGCCAATAACAACAGTTATAAAAGCTACAATACATTGAGTTATATTGATGAATTTAAGGGCGTGGCTATCGAAGAAATGAACGCATTCGGGATTCCGGCGAGTATTACTTTGGCTCAGGGAATTTTAGAGTCGGGAAGCGGAAACAGTGATTTAGCCAAATATGCAAACAATCACTTCGGCATTAAATGTACCTCAGACTGGAAAGGAAAGAACTATTTTAGAGATGACGATGCTAAAAATGACTGTTTCAGGGTTTATAAAGATGCCCGTGAATCGTTTAAAGATCACTCGGAATTTTTGAAACGGAAGCGTTATAGTTTTTTATTTCAGTTAGATAAAAATGATTATAAAAGCTGGGCGCAAGGCTTAAAAACAGCTGGTTATGCTACTAACCCAAAATATCCTGATTTGCTGATCAACATGATTGAAAAGTATCAGCTTTATCAATACGATCAATCGGAAAGTGAGAAACAAAAAATTGCCCGTGAAGACCGCGTATTTAGTGAAATTAACCAGAATATCCCTTTAGAGAAAAAGAAATTTACTCCTGTAGACACCCCGCCAGCCGGAGCAAAGCCTATTTTGCCTGATGGAACCTACACCGTTGTGAAAGGTGATACACTGTATAATATTGCTAAACGCTTCAATTTATCTGTTGATGAGTTAAAAATGCTCAATGAAATGACAACAGACGGAATTAAACTCGGACAGGTGCTTAAGGTTAAATAATGTTAAGCCTAAACATTAAGCATCAGATATTTGTAGTTTTGTAAACACATGAAACTTTTTGCAACCTTATTTTTTTTCTTTGTCTTTATCAATCTGCTATCTGCCCAAACTAAACCTGTGCAGGGAATTGTTATAGATAAGGAAACCAAACAACGGCTAGCAAAAGTGTATATTTATAATGTTCGTACCAGAGACGGGCTTTACAACAATACAAAAGGCGAGTTTAGCACTTATGCCAATGCTGGTGATACCTTAGTTGCAGCCTTAAGTGGTTATGGGGTAGATACAATTGTCTTTAAAGGACAAACCGCGGCCTATTTTCAATTAAAATCTTTAGGGATCAGATTAAGAGACGTAGTTATTCAGAAAAAGCGATTGACCCCACAAGAGCAATACGAGAAATCGGTTCAGGAATACCGCTACCAAACCATGAAGGGGAGCAGCAAGGACTTATTAAATTTAGGGAATGGTGGCGTTGGTTTAGGGATAGATGCCATTTATAATTTATTAAGCCGGCAAGGTAGAAATGCCCGTCATTTACAAAAGATTTTAGAAAAGGATTATCGTGAAGATTTAATTGATTATCGTTTCAATGCCTCATTAGTACATCAGGTTTTGGGCATAAAAGATACGGAGCTAACAGATTTTATGCAGCAATATCGCCCAACTTATCAGTTTGTGCTGGATGCTGATGATTATGCTTTCAATTTATTTATTAGAAATGCGTACAAAAGTTACCGGTTAAACCCGAGTGCTTTGCAACTTCCTGCTTTACCAAAGCTTACTATCGAAAAATTGTGAAAATACCAATCCTGATTGTAAAAAAATTACCGGCGGCAGGAATGGCTATTTTTCCTTTCATTTTAGTGAAGGATAAAAAGTATAAAGCTGATCAGCAAATCATTAATCATGAGAAAATTCACCTCAGGCAGCAGCTTGAGTTACTCATTATTCCTTTTTATATTCTGTATCTCTTCCACTATTTATTTAATCTTATCAGATACAAAAATCATAATCTGGCCTACCTTAATATAATTTTCGAGAAGGAGGCCTACCAGCATGACGATAACTATAATTACCTTAAAAATAATAGCTGGTATGGTTGGATTAAATTATTAAAATAGGCAAATCAGCAGTTATTTATCGTGATTCATTTTGCTAAAACCTTTTTATCTAGCATAATTTTCTTTTTCTTTGTATCAATGAAGAATTGTTTAGCCGCCTTAATCCTTATTCTAAGTATCTGCTCCACAAAATTATATGCACAGGTAATTGATACCATCCCGATCAATACAAAAGACCTGAACATTAAGCTTAAACGTAGTCCGCTACCTAGCAGGCAAGGGCCGCTAAATTTCGAACCGGTAAAAATACCGCCGTATATTGTTAATGCAAAAGTTAACTATTGGAAAACCAAAACTGCAATCGGCATTAATGTAAATCAGGCACAGTTCAGTAATAACTGGAAAGGTGGGGGGGTAAACTCGGTTGCCGTAGGTGGTTTAATTAACTGGAAAGCAGAATATAATAAAAACAGCTACAGCTATGTAAGCGAAGTGATTTTGCAATACGGAAAGATTAAAAATAAAGATCAGCTGCAAAAGAAAACCAACGACCGTATCTTCTGGGATAATAAGGCTTCATTTCAGCTTTCTAAAAACTGGTTCTTCTTCGGATCTATTAACTTCGAATCACAATTTGATAAGGGATTTTCTTACGCGATGGTAAATGGTACAGAAACAGCTACGCTGATTTCAAAATTTATGGGTCCGGGTTATTTAACGGAGTCAATAGGTTTTGAGTACAAACCAACCAAATACTTTTCAACACGTTTTGGTACCGGTACGGCTCGCCAAACTTTTGTTTTAGATGAAACCTTATTCAACAATCCAGATCCAACGAAACCACCAAAAGCCTCAGTTTATGGGGTGGAGTATGGTAAAACTTTTAGAAATGATCTCGCATTTCAAATTGTTTCTGCGTTTGATAAGGATATATTCACCAATACCAATTTAAAGGCAAGGTATGCCATGCTTATTCCTTACGAGAATTTTAGCTGGGGCAGAATCGACCACCGCCTTGATATTGCCTTAACGGCAAAAATTAACCGCTTTATGAATACCAGCTTAACAGGGATAGCTTTATTTGATGAAGATACCGGTACAAACAAGATTCAGGCCAGTCAAACCCTGGCATTGGGTTTTGCATTTGTATTCCCAAGGTAATTTAAAAACCTGTGTGGTTTCTGCTTGCCGTCATCCCCGCGTATGCGGGGGATCTTTACGGAAGAGAAAATAATTAAAATTTGAGCACCTTACTTTCAAACCTCGCAGGTTTTTGAAACCTGCGAGGTTTAATTGTAGCCAGATATTTTAATTCAGCCTAAGCCCCTCCAACTTTACCAACTTCCCAATAAGGCATGGTAATAATCTGTTTAAAACTTACACCCCGTTGTTTAAGGTATTTTTTAAATTGCTTGACAGATTTTGCCCTACCCGTTAAGTAAAAAGTAGCATATTTCCACATTTCCCAGCATTTTGGGTGCATATTTTCCATCCAATGAATCGCTTTTTCTGCCGGAAAACTTTTATTCACTTCAACGGCATCAATTAATAATTTAAGGCGATCAAGTGCTTCGAAGTTATGCTCATCCAGCTCCAGTATTCCGAAATATTCTTCATCTCTATCTACGGCCCTTTCTGCGAAAGATTCATACAAGCCGATGCTGGTTTCATCACCAAAGAAAAAATGCTGATTACAACCATCCTTATAACCTACATGTGCTTGATCAACAATCAAACGAAGCTGATCCCCGGTGCGAATCTGTGTTGCAAACACATTTCCTGGTCCCTGCCTGTTCAAATAAAAAATAACTTCAAAGGTTTGTGCTTCCCGATTAAACCTTGAAACCGTATAGTGCCGATACTCATTTGCATTTACACGGAATAAAATTTCCAGACCAGGTGTAAACGAAACATCGAAAAAATCACCTTTAAAGGCAACCAGTTTAATATCGTTGCTTAACATTTTGGTTTCAGCAACCGATACTTCATATATTTTATTGCTGATTAATTTCTCTACGGTATTAGCCAGCCATGATGGTAGTTTCGGCATTATTTTGAATTGTTTAGTAACTTTGAGCAAATGTAGTTGCGACGTTAATGTTATGTTTTACATCAAAAGGATAAAATTTTATATGAAAGGGATTTTGTGGCCATAAACATTTACGATAAAAATGAACAGCATTATGTTGTCGGCGACATGATTGATCATGCGTTCATTAATCAGCCACTGGTTACCGAGCGCCGCGAAAAGTTCAGCTTCCCGTTTGGCGACGCTGAGTTAGTTCAAATTGCCTTTTCTGGTATTTGCATTGTATATGGCGATGTTTTAGTGAAAGAGAACCGCCTTCGAATCAGGTCATTTGATGAGCATGATCAGGTTGAGCTTCATTTCTCTTTACGAGGAGATGGAAAGATTGAAAATTTTATCACTAGAAAAAAGCATTTTATAAAATCAAATCAGCATAAAATTTTTTATTCTCCAAACTTTGACGGCATTGCAGAACTGGCAACCTACACCCAAAATAAATTCTTTGAAATACATTTTAACCGCGAGAAATTTGTAGATCTTACCAGTGATACCAGCACGCTCCTAAAAAGATTTGGTGATAATGTAATGAATGGCAGGCCCGTAGAACTGGCACCACAAAACTTATCCATTAGCCTGGCAATGCATTCCTGCATTAATGATATTATGCATTGCGATTTTACGGGAGGTTTAAAATTGCTTTTTCTTCAATCGAAATGTATTGAACTTTTAGCTTTACAGGCTAAAGCTTTTATTACTGCCGCAGGCGATACGGGCAAAGCTGCAATAAAATCAGACTATGACAGGGAAAGAATTTATTTTGCCAGAGAATATCTAATTAAAAACATGACCAATCCACCTTCCTTAACCCAACTTGCCCAGGCGGCGGGCATCAATGAATTTAAGTTGAAACAGGGATTTAAAGAAACGTTTAAACACACCGTTTTTGGCTATTTAAGCGATTACAAATTGATGCTTGCAAAAGATTTATTATCAGATAAAACAAAAGACATTAAGCATATTGCGCATGAATTAGGCTACTCTTCTGTTCAACACTTTAGCACAGCTTTCGCTAAAAAGTTCGGCGTTAGTCCGGGCAAATCCCGGTGATCACTGATTATAATTTATGGCGTTTCTTTTTTAAATCCAGATAATCTATGAAATACAGTACCTTAACTGATAAGCTATTGTTTTGCGGGGCCGATAAAATACCATTTAAATTTCTGTTATAACGCTGGGTATAAAAGGTATCGTAAGTTTCAGCAGCATCTTTATAAGACACGGATAAAGTACTTCCCGGAGCAAATTGCCAGGTGTAAATAAAATCTATATTGAACACGTTATAATTACGATCGGTTCCGGTAAGTGCCGGCCCCCGATAGTCGGTCAAATTGCCATCAGGTTTTAGCAGGTAAAACTCCTTATTTCTTCTATCGCTCCAATAATGTCTTAATACCACAGTAATGCCCATTAAATTGGTAAAGGTATATTTCGCATCAAATGAGTTTTCGACAGTACGGCGGTCGTATTTAGAAAAAATAGCTTGTCCGGCTTGAGTAGTTACCCAGTTTACATAGTTGTAGTTAGGATTAAAGCTCAAATCTAATCCAAAAGCGATTTTGTCGTTTAACCTGAAGTTCTGAAACAAGTAGTAGTTATATTCCTCGCCACTAAAAAGGTTTTGCTTAAAATAGCGAATATTTCCTCCGAAGTTATAAGCCTTAGCCCGGTTTGGATTGATGTATAAACCAATACCGAAATTACCTGGTTTTTTATAAACCAGGCCATTCCGAGCTTCGTAAAAATCATTTGCCCTTCCTTCATAACTTAAATTTATCTCGGCCGACCATAAATTTTTAAACCGTATGTAGGAGCCTCCGTTTACTCCTGCATCTTGATAGTCTCCGGGGTTAACCCGGCGGGAGTAAGTGAGGTTAAACCAGTTTTGCCATTCGTTATACCATTTACCGGGTTTAAAAATATTGTATCCTAAACCAATTCGCTGCGATAAAAAATTATTATTGGTAAAAAACCCCATATCCGAAGGATCAAATTTATCATCGGCATATACCTGGTTGTAGTTCCAGGTAAAATTTCCGCTCTGCTTACCAAAACGTAAAGTATAACTATAGCCTGTATTACTTTCTTCACCTTTCAAATAACTTATTTTGGCACCACCGTTAACAAAATATTTATTGCCCTTGTTGTTTAAGTTAAAAAGTAAAGCACTCACATTGGCATCGTAAGCACTACCCTGGCGTAAAACATTTGTATTAATAAAAGTTGCCGAGCTGTTGTTTTTTAATGATTGATCAAAAACAAGAATATTATAATTGGTTAATGGCTGCGTTTCAACCGATCTTGCATTTCCATTTGCATCTTCTACTTCGGTTTGCATGCTGTTGGTAACCGCATTAAAAATACCAATGCCTAAACCCTTTGCCGTACGCCCGGAAATTTTGGTTGCATTGAGAACCTTTGCTTCCCTTTGGTCTTTTATAATCTTGTCTCCGCTACCCACTTCAGCATAATTATAATATGATGGAATAGAACCAATACGTTTAGAATAAAACAGGTCTCCCTTATTAAAAAGCTCAGTTCCTTCGGTAAAGAATTGCCGGTTTTCGTTGAACTTTACCTCAAATGGTGTAAGATTTAAAATCCGGTTGTCAGACTGTACCTGACCAAAATCGGGCACTAAAGTCATATCTAAAGTAAAGCTGTTATTGATGCCGTATTTCACATCCATACCACCATTAAAACGAGATGTAGTATTTTTTATGCCGGGCAGGTTTACCGGATAATGATTTACATAAGCTGAGACGTAGGGCGAAAGAGACAGGCGAAGCGGTGGTTTGATATCCTTTATACCAGTCCAAAGCCCCTCCTGGTTAATAAAACCATTGACAGTTGGATCGACAAAATTCCAGAATGTTTGGGTGTTGGTGCGCTGAATTCTGCGGCTAAAATTTAAGCCCCAGTTTTGAACATCTTTGCCTGAGAAACGTAAAGCGGAATAAGGTATTTTCATTTCGCAAGTCCAGCCTTTATCATCAATTTTTACCGCACTTTCCCAAACCGCATTCCAGTTCGGGTCTTCATCGCCAACCTGCGAATATTTAGCATCAAATTGTACACCTGCAGCAGTGACAAAGAAACCGCTTCCATTCATTTTGTCGTAAAACGGATCAACGATAATGGAAATAAAATCAGCATTCCCAATATTGTCTCTCGAAACCAGTTCATGCGAAACACTGTCCCGATCATCGTACATCCGGGCATATACGTAAATCGCAACATCATCGTACAGCACCTTCATTTCTGTGCGCCTGTCTGGTCTTTCAATTCTGCCCGGTACAGGTCTGTTCTCAAAAAAACCGGTCGCTATGGGTACATCTGTCCAGCAAGCATCATCCAGTACGCCATCCACTTTAGGCGTTTGGCTAGTTCTAACCGCCTGGAGCTGTTTTTGCTTGGCCGGATCCTGGGCAAAACAGTATGCAGAAACAAAAGTGATCAGGAGAAGTGCGCAGCGTTTCATTTGGTTTAGTTAATAGCTATAAGACTGGCGTTTGACATAAATGTTGCATGTTTTAAAAATTAAAAATGAGAAGCTCAATGCAGCTGCTCTAAAACAAATTAATTCCTGTGTTACGCTAATACGCTTCGCTTCGTCATGCTTCCTTGCTGCAGGGTACCGCTGCACCCAGGGCTAAATGGCTGGGTCCGTAGCTGCTGTTAATGTTTGGTTAGCAAGCCGTTGTACCTAAACCTGACAGTAGCAGAAATCCTTTTTGAAAACCTGTAAGGTTTAAACAAAAAGATTGAAGCGAATGGCAGGACTAAAGCCTCCAACAGGCAAAGAACCTTCATTTTCAAAAAAAGATTTTTGACTTTGAGTTGCAGCGATTTACAATCAAAATTTGATACATTTGCCTTTTATTAAAAACAAGTGGCTTTTGCTTCAGGGCAATTAGCTTTTAGCTTATAAAAAGATGTTTGATAATTTACAGGACAAGCTAGACAGAGCATTTAAAGTATTAAAAGGACAGGGCAGCATTACGGAAATTAACGTGGCAGAAACCATGAAAGAGATTCGTAAGGCACTATTAGATGCCGATGTTAACTATAAAACAGCCAAAACATTTACGGATGATGTGAGGCAAAAAGCATTGGGCCAGAATGTGTTAACTTCGGTTTCGCCAGGGCAGTTGCTTACCAAAATTATGAACGATGAGCTTGCTGCCTTAATGGGCGGTGAGGTTACCGAACTGGAAACTAAAGCTAATCCTACCATTATATTAATTGCAGGTTTAAACGGTGCGGGTAAAACTACTTTTGCTGGTAAACTGGCGTTGCACCTAAAAGGCAAGGGTAAAAAACCTTTACTGGTGGCTGGTGATATGTATCGTCCTGCAGCGGTAGATCAGTTAGAGGTTTTAGGTACTTCGGTGGGCGTTTCAGTTTATGCAAACCGTGATTCTAAAGATCCGGTTGGCATTGCGCTTGAAGGTATTGAGCATGGTAAACAGAACGGAAATAACGTAATTATTATTGATACTGCCGGTCGTTTAGCGATTGATGAATCGTTAATGAATGAAATTTCGGAAGTGAAAGCCAAAACACAACCGCATGAAATTTTATTCGTAGTAGATTCAATGACCGGGCAGGATGCCGTAAACACCGCTAAGGTATTTAACGATCGCCTGGATTTTACTGGTGTTGTTTTAACCAAGTTGGATGGTGATACCCGTGGTGGTGCTGCACTTTCTATAAAATCGGTTGTAAACAAGCCAATCAAATTTATTGGTACGGGCGAGAAGATGGAAGCATTGGATGTTTTCTATCCAGATCGTATGGCATCGCGTATTTTGGGCATGGGTGATGTGGTTTCCCTTGTTGAACGTGCCCAGATGCAGTTTGATGAAAAAGAAGCTGCAGAACTACAAAAGAAAATCCGCAAGAATAAGTTCGATTTCAACGATTTCTATAACCAGATTCAACAAATTAAGAAGATGGGTAACATGAAAGATTTGATGGGTATGATTCCGGGTGTGGGTAAGATGATGAAGAATGTAGATATTCAGGATGATGCTTTCAAATCAATCGAAGCGATTATTAATTCGATGACCCCTTTTGAAAAAGAAAACCCTGATGCGATTCAGCAAAGTCGCCGTTTACGTATTGCAAAAGGCTCAGGCAGCAAGGTTGAAGAAGTGACCAAGCTGATTAAGCAATTTGAAGATATGCGTAAAATGATGAAGCAATTCTCGAACCCTGCAGCCGCAGCAGCCATGATGAAAGGTATGCCGAAAATGCCTTTTGGAAAACGATAGGTTCTGGGCTAAAAGCGGAACGGCTAAAATTTAAAGCGAAAATAGCGCACTGCAAATATTTTAAAGTCTCAATCAGAAAATGATTGGGACTTTTTTGTTTAGTTATTTATACTGCTGGGTTCCATCTACAGTAATTGGATATTTTTTTTATCTTAGAACAACATATTCATCCCCGAATAACCAAACATCCCGTAAAATTTACTGAAGAATTAATGCTTGTAAAAACATACGGGAGTGCTGTGTTTGGTGTAAATGCACTAACCATCACCATTGAGGTGAGCATCAGCGCAGGCAATAAATATTTCATGGTGGGCCTGCCAGATAATGCAGTAAAAGAAAGTTTGCAACGGGTAGAAAGTGCTATCCATGTAGCTGGTTTCAGAATGCCACGTCAAAAAATTGTGGTCAATCTGGCGCCTGCCGATATCAGAAAAGAAGGCTCGGCTTATGACTTACCCATTGCCATTGGGATTTTAGCCGCCTCCGGTCAAATCCCTTCAGATGAACTGGGAAGCTATTTCATTATGGGCGAACTGTCTTTAGACGGAAATATTCAACCTATCAAAGGCGCTTTACCGATTGCTATCCAGGCGCAACAGGAAGGCTTTAAAGGTTTTATTTTACCCCAACAAAATGTTCGTGAAGCTGCGATTGTTGATGGATTAATAGCATACGGTGTAGAAAACCTGGGTCAGGTGATTCGATTTTTTAACAAGAGCGAAACGCTGGAACAGGTTAAAATTAATACCAGAGCAGAATTCATGAAAAACATAGGCAATTATGAACATGATTTTGCAGATGTTAAAGGGCAGGAAAATATTAAACGTGCTTTAGAAATTGCGGCGGCAGGTGGACACAATGTGATCTTAATTGGTCCGCCGGGTGCTGGCAAAACGATGCTGGCCAAACGTTTACCTACCATTTTACCTCCTTTAAATTTATATGAAGCTTTGGAAACGACCAAGATCCATTCTGTAGCCGGGAAACTTTCTGCTAGTGATGCGTTGATGACCGTTCGACCATATCGTTCGCCACATCACACCATTTCGGATGTGGCTTTAGTAGGTGGCGGGATGAATCCTGCTCCGGGAGAAATATCACTGGCACACAATGGCGTTTTGTTTTTAGATGAACTTCCGGAGTTTAAAAGAACCGTTTTAGAAGTGATGCGTCAGCCGCTTGAAGACAGGAAAGTGGCGATTTCGAGGGCACGATTTTCAGTTGAATACCCTGCAAGTTTTATGTTGGTAGCATCAATGAACCCGTGCCCTTGTGGGTTTTACAATCACCCGGAAAAAGAGTGCGTTTGTGCGCCTGGTGTGGTACAAAAATATCTCAGCAAAATTTCGGGGCCATTGTTAGACCGGATCGATTTACATGTTGAAGTTACGCCGGTAAATTTCACCGAACTGGCTTCATCCCGCGAAGCGGAAAAAAGTGAAAGCATTAGGGCAAGGGTGATTAAGGCAAGGGAAATTCAGGATCATCGCTTTGCGGATAAAGAAGATTTGCATTACAACGCACAAATGAGTCCGAAAATGGTACGCAAGGTTTGCCGAATTAGTGACGAGGGAATGGCGCTACTCAAAACAGCGATGGAGCGTTTAGGTTTATCGGCTCGTGCCTATGATAGAATTTTAAAAGTGGCCAGAACGATAGCCGACTTAGATGGAAGCGAGAATGTTGAACTGGAACATTTGGCTGAATCAATTAATTACAGGAGCCTGGATAGAGATGGTTGGGCAGGATAATGCTTTTGTTGTTGAGTAGATATAGGTTGTGAAGAGAAATTATATGCTGGAAAAAGCTTCATCATTCAAAACGTGTTAGTATAGAAGAAAAGAAATATACAGAACAATCTATATGATCTATGTGCGTATATGGTTTAACCCAAATTCAAACCGTTTAGATGTAGGTATAGATGACATAGAGAAAAAAGAACACACACAAACAACCTATTATAATTAAAAATAATTGATGAAGAAACAACATCTTCGGGAAATCACCTATAGCATTATCTGCGATTCTATAGACATTCATAAGTAGATTGGCCCTTGCTTGATTGAAAGCATGTACCATGAGCTTACACTTCAAAATATAAATTTACTGGCGCAGATTGCAATGCTATATCTTACACAGGGATACAAATAGCGGTTCAATTTATTTGTCGAAAATTGCTTAGCTGTAGAAATTAAAGCCTCAAAAATAATTGAACCTATTTTTGAAGCACAGTTTATTAACGTACATAAAATTGTTAGAAGGACCACAAAGCCCGATTATTAATTTCAATTGTGTAAATATTTTAATGAAGAACAAAAGACATTTATTAATGATTTTTACCGAGTTTTAGAAGATTAAACGCTTCCTAATGATCAGAACATTAATTATTGAAGATGAGCCGGCAATCCGTAAGGAAATTGAATGGCTTTTGCAAAAAGAAAACCAGTTCAATTTGATTGGTTTCGCAACCAGTGTTGCAGAAAGCATGGTGCTGATCAAAGCCACCAAACCCGAACTGATTTTAATGGACATACAGCTTACTGATGGTACTGCCTTTGATATTTTAGATCAGCTGGAGGAAATTCCATTCCGGATTATCTTCATTACCGCCTACAATCACTTTGCGGTTAAAGCGATTAAATTTGGCGCCATGGATTATTTGTTAAAACCATTAGATGATAATGAATTTAAGGCTGCATTGGCTAAAATAGCCATTAGCAGTGAAACGAATATCCTGCAGCAACAACAGCAAATCTCTGTTTTAAAATCGCAGTCTAACCACAGCGAAAGTAATTTAGATAGCCGAATTGTGCTTCACACCCTGGAATTTTTGCAGGTATTACAGCTGAGAGAAATAATTTATTGTCAAAGCGAAGGTGGTTACACCAATTTTTTCTTAACAGAAGGTCGTAGAATTATGATATCCAAACCGCTTAAATTTTACGATGATTTATTGCCAGAAACCTGGTTTTTACGTCCTCATCAATCTTACCTGGTTAATATTTTATATGTAGATAAGTTTTTAAAATCCGGCACTATTGTGCTAAAGGATAAAACTGAAATCCCGGTTTCAGGAAGAAGAAAAGATTACATATTACAACACATTAATCATATCGAATAAACCTACCAGATTTGCAAACCAATATGAACAATGTAAGGATAAGATTTCAACATCCTTTTAAAACGGAAACAGAGGAAATCAGCTACATTAATAGTGAACAAACTATTAAAACTTTTCTTGCCATTAACTGGGAGCAGTTGAATACTGACTTTTACGAAAAGCATGACGATGTAATTCATGATTACTACTTTTTTGAGATCAGTTATGTGGATCATTCAACTTTAGAACATAGCCTAAATTTAAGTGGCTTATATACCCATGGCGAAAACCTAAGGCTAAACGGTCCGCAATTTTACATTAGATATGTGAGGCCTGTAGAAAAAACAAGCAGAGGCTTTTTAGGATTGGGTAAAATGAAAACCAAAATGGTATCTGCAGCACTGGAAATGGAGGATTGTAGTATAAATTTAGTTTTAGCGTGTTTGAAAGCCTTCCTCAATAACGACACTGGTTTTCTTGAAAACAATATTGAAAACAACGTAACATCTGGTTTTTAGCATAACAATCCTGCAAACATTTACTAATGATTCGCGTTACAAGCATTCAATTTATTTAAGAATATTTACGGTGTGAATCTTTAATAAAAAAATCTCATTCAGGTATTTAAACCTTGGTGGAAGGGCGTAAATTCATTTTAAGCGAATAATAACTGTATCAGCAATTATTCAGGGTTTGCACCAGCGAATAATAATACAGGGAAACCATTTAATCCGCATTAGGTATTTTAATAAATAAAATGCCTGGCGATGAAATGGTTCTATCTTATAATTTTAATTTTCTTGCTTAGTGCATGTACTGCGCTAAACCAGAACAGCCAAACAGGGGTTTTGCCTGTTACGGATATAAAATCGTTTGATGGAATCTTTAAAAACAGCACAGATACACAACATGTTTACACCTCCCTTTGGAACCAACTCAATCTAAGCAACAACAATACTTTGACTAAAACGGGCAGTGTAGTTATGTTAAAGGGTATTACTGACAGGAGCATAAAAGCAACACTTGTTCTAAACGATGTAGAACAGGCTTCAATTATTTTGAAAGGCAAACTGAAAAATCATTATTTTGTATCCAAACATCAGCGAAGGATGATTCCCATTCCGCTTTTATATGGTAAATTCAAAAATCAACAGTTTCAATTGGCCATAAAGGATGATCATACGCTCTCGGTTGACCGTTTAAATAACCAATGGGGCTGGGTGTTCTTATTCCTGGCAAGTAATAATCAAACAGATCACAACGAATATAAGCAGATTAAAAAATGAAATTAATACTCCTACTTATTGCGTTAATCACTTTTCAGGCAACTGCCCAAACATTGCCCGATTTTACCGCTCCAAAAACTTACAAAAAGATTTTAGAGGTAAAAGGAGATTTGGATAAAGATGGCATAGCAGAAACTATTTTAGCTTATGACGCCAATCAATCTACAGATCAAACTGGCTTCAAAAGAGTACTTTACATCTGCAAGCTGGTGAATGGCAAGCTTAAGCTATGGAAAGAAAACAAATCCATTTTATGGAATAGTAAAGATTGTGGTTTTTGTATTGATAATGGCATTGATCTTTCCATTGAAATAAAGAACAACACTTTTATTGTAAAACAAACCTTTTGGCATAATACAAGACACACCAGCATATTCAAAAACGTTTTTCGTTATCAAAATGCCGATTGGTTCCTGATTGGATCAACCTATAACGATCGCTATAATTGTGGTTACGATCATACTTATGACATCAACTTTTCTACTAAGCAGGTTCAAATAAATTACGACAGCGAAGATTGTGATGATGATACGCCACAATCAAAACCATCACAAAAAAAATTCAAATATCCTTTTAAGTCGATACCTAAAATGGATGGCTTCATTCCAGGAAAAATCGAGATAAAAATCCCTAATGATAAGTTTTTTTTCTATTACTAGCTATTCAAATAATAGGTGATTATCAACAAATAATCAGCCAGGCCAAACGAATAATAAATGACGCTAAATGCTGATAACTATTTGTATAAATTTATATCGTTAAGTAAAATCAAACCGGGTGCGATGTTTTAAAAACGTCAATCTGGTTGAATGGTTTGGGCTTAACAGCTGTTAGTTTTAGTATAACAACGTCTCTTATCTTTTGATTAAGAAGGCGTAAGTCCAGTGTTTTATCCAGAATTGCTGTTTCTTACGTCTTCTTACAATTTTCACTTTCATTTCCTTATGCCTTTTCATCGAAGATGCAACTTCTCTGGTTCAGGAGTATGAAAAACACACCGAAAGCAGAACAGAATATGCAACAGCGCAAATGTATGAGTACCACTAAAAGAAAACCCATCAGTCAGTATCATCCCTTTTTGTACTATTTGGCTGTGAATGCCCGAAGGATGAAAAGAAAGCTGGAATGGGCGTATGATAGTAAATGCTACGCAAAAGAGCTAACCGATGATAAATTACCTTTCAGAATTAAAAAGCACCAATCAGTATTATTAAAAAAACTCGGCAGCAATCATGAAGAATTGCAAATCAATAAAATTACCAACCTTAAAATTGCGGCAAAACAGATCAATGGAATTTTAATTAAACCTCATGAAACGTTTTCATTCTGTAAACTAGTAGGCTTACCCACCAAAAACAAAGGATATTTAAAAGGAATGGAGCTTTCTTTTGGTGAGGCCAGGGCTGGCGTCGGCGGCGGAATTTGTCAGATCTCAAACCTGATACATTGGTTGGTTATTCACAGCCCCTTAACCGTTACCGAAAGGCATCATCACTCTTTCGATCCCTTCCCCGATGATGGTAGAGTACTGCCGTTTGGAAGTGGCGCCACAGTTTTTTATAATTATCTTGATTACCAGTTTACCAATCTTACCAACCATACTTTTCAAATTAACCTTTGGTTTAGTGAAAAATGTTTGGAGGGAGAGTTACGAATAAATGAAGAATTAAAATACGCTTATCATGTTATTGAAAAAGATCATCAGTTTTTAAAAATAGATGGACTGTTCTATCGTAGAAATGAGATCTGGAGAGAAAAATTTTTAAAATTTGAAGGCGGGAAAGTCATTGAATCCGAAATGTTAATGAAAAACTTTGCAAGAGTAACCTATACGCCCAATCACTATTCTGAATAAAACCTGGCGTAAAACGAATAATAAATAAATCTTAACACATCTATAGGGAAATCCAACGCTTATTAAATCAGGAAATATAAACCAATAAAATTACCTAATATAGCTATTAATAAACAATTTGTCCTTTTAAAAGATTGCATACAAAATAAAATTATCGCTATGACAGTAACTTACATGATGTTGGCTTTCACAACAATCTACCTCGCAGGCACCTATTTTTACTACAGGCATACCGTAAAAAAGGGAATAGAATTTAGGTACAAACCGCTATTTTTATTGATCATCGGTTTATTATTTCTACTCTCTTTGTATGGAAGTATCTTCAGCAAGCCATTTAATACCATTGTTCCATTTATTAGATAATGCAGAATGATTTTAATGCTGATCAGGCTTTTGGCCCCTGCAAGGCGGCCAGAAGCTTTACTTTTTTTCAGGATTAACAAATGGAAATCTTCATATCATTCATTAATAAGTTGTAATATTAGGATGTAAAACTTACTTGTCAAACATGGGTTTTGAAGATCCTAAAACTGCTTTAATGAAATTAAGATTACCCTATATCCTCATTCTTTTACTTTTTCTTTTCTCCTGCAGGCAAAATGAGACGGGTAAAAGAAACGAAATTGAAAAATATCAGCATGCTATTTCCTCTCTCTCCGATCAACAGCCTAGCCCAAAAACAATTGATTCCATTACTGCTGCCTGGAAGGAGCTAAATTCAAACCCCATAGTATTGGCAGACACTGCGCTGAATGCAAAAACAAAATACAGCCTGGGCAGGGCGTATGCTAAAAGAAATCCTGACTCCTCTAAATTATTTCTACAACAGGCACTTGAACTGGTTGATGACAACAACAACTACCTGGATATTAAAGCTCGTGTTTATAACGGCATGGGAAATTTAGCAAACGATGAAGCGCAGGAACACCAGGCAAACTACTATTACAATAAGGCCGCAATAATTGTACTTTCTGATTCTACAGTTGAACTTAAACCATTGGCCAAAGTAATTTTATTATTATCGGCTGCGCAAAGCAATAAAAACCTGCAACAATATAGCCTTGCTTATAAAATGAATTTGGCTGCGCTAAAGTTAATGCCTCAATTGCCACCCAATAACAGCAACCAGCAGCGGGTACTTACACAGCTTATTTCATTGGTTTACACTGCAAATTTATCTGATCAAGCCGTTGCCGGCTATATTAAAAAGTTAGATAGGCTGCATGCCCGCTATCCAAATGATTTTAACCCAAGATATTTATATGATAGCAAGCTGTTGTACTTTGATAATATTAATCAGGTAGATTCCGTACTCAAATATTCGTTGCTGAATGTTGAAATTGATGAGCAGTTACATGAGGAGTCTCCTGAACAACTTGCCGTAATTGGTAATTTGTATACATCATATACCAATCTTTTAACTAATTATACCAAGCTAAAGGATTTTACCCACGCTAAAGTTTATTTAGCCAAAGCACAAAAGTTGCTGCAGAAGAATGGAAAAACAATGGATTACGAAGACCTGATTAGAGGAGGAACAGCTTTTTCAAGTTACTATTCTGCCATTGGTCAACCGGAGAAAGCATATCAGGCTTCGTTAGCGGTAATCGGCTTACAAAGAGAGAACTTTGAGATTGAAAACACACAAGCCGTTGCCGAAATGGGTGCACTTTACCAGATTCAGGCAAAAGATAATTCTATTAATAAACTAAACGAAGACATTAAGCTTAACCATTTAAAGCTACAAAGTAATCGTTTGATTTTGCTCATTACAGCGCTCATTGCATTATTATTATTAATTTTTTTCTTGCTTTTTCTTAGTATTAATAAGCAACGGAAGTTAAAGCAGGAGAAAGAAAACGTACAGTTGCAGCAACAGTTACTGCGCACACAAATGGAGCCTCATTTTATTTTCAACACCCTTTCTGCCCTGCAGAGTTTTATCCGGTTAGATGAAAAAGATGAAGCTATTAAATACCTCAATCAATTTAGTCGTTTATTACGCAGTAGTCTGGAATTAAGCAGAGCGCAATTGGTGCCTTTAAACCAGGAAATTGAAACTTTAGAGAATTATTTAAGCTTACAGCAAATGCGTTATAATAACATTTTCAGGTTTAATGTATTTACACCTGCAGATGAAGATTTAGAAATGATTGCTGTTCCACCAATGCTGATTCAGCCATTTGTAGAAAACGCCATTTTACATGGTATCAATTTACAAGAAAAAGATAGTTTTGTAGAAGTAGATTTTACCATGGAAGATCAATTAATGGTGGTAAAAATTACCGATAGCGGAAAAAGCAGCATTGAAAATAAACCGAAAGGCCATCAATCGCTTTCAGGAATTATCAGTAAAGAAAGATTAGCACTTTTAGGTAAAGAACGAAACCAGCAAGCAGGAATAAGTGAGCATAAAACACCTACTGGCGGCACCATCATCACGCTGAAAATACCCATCAGTGCTGCATCATAGTTTGCGCTTTTACATTTATCCTTAGCGAATGACAAATAATCACAGGCGAATGATGATGGAAGACAAAAAAATTTGAAATTGCTTTTATCTTCGACCTGATCATTGTCGTTTATTTAATACTGTACAATATGAAAAAGTTATTTCTGATGATATTTTTGGTTTCCATTTCTCATTACTGCTTTTCGCAAGAGACGAACACTAAAAGTGCTTTAATGCTTCAAAAAGTGCTAAAGCAATTGGGTTTGAAGAGGACTGACATACACGAGCCATTAATTACTGAAAAGGTTTTACCAAATATTAAATCAAATATGGTAATGGTGATTCCTAAATACCGGAAAAGTGAAACGGATGAATACAGCAATCATTATTATGAGTTTGATGCTTATGTTGTGATCGTAAATAGCCAGACAGGTAAAATTTTAGCTCAATATATAGAAGAAAATGCCTGGACCTCAGATGCCGTGGCCATAACCGGGATTATTGTAGATACAGGTTTATTTCAGCTAAATTCTGATACACGAGCTTTTGGTGTGCGGGTGAGTTATGCCAATAGCAGCCAGCCAAATCCATTTAACCAAACTGATTTATACCTCTTCATCCATAAAAATAATAAGCTACAGAAAGTGCTTGATAAATTTATCACCAATCAATTTGGAGGTGAATGGGATACCCGTTGCGCAGGTGAATTTGATGATATGAATTCGGTGATTGATATTGCTAAAACCGGAAACAGGGGAATGAACAACCTGGTTGTTAAAAGCACAAGTGTTCATACTAAAAATGTCGCTGTAAAAGAAGATTGTTTGGAGAAAAAGACCACCACCCATCAAACCAAAGTGTTGAAATTCAATGGGCTTGAATACAAATAGTTTTGAATGAAATGCAAAGCCTGAACCGTTTTCTTAAGTTTTTGTTTATCGCCTGCGGCTTGTTCTTTTTAGGTCATAGCCTTTTTATAATAACAGATGGCTTAAAAGATTCTGATAAAAATGCCGATGTTGCCGTAATTTTAGGAAGCAAAGTAAATGAAGATGGCACATTATCAAAACGCCTGGAGGAAAGATTACATTGTGGCCTTCAGCTTTATCAAAATAAAAGGGTAAAAAAAATAATGGTGAGTGGTGGTTTGGGTAAGGAAGGTTTTTACGAAGGGGATAAAATGAAGGCTTATTTGATCAGCAATGGCGTGGCCGATACGGCAATCATTGTTGATAATTTAGGAAACAATACCCTGGCTACGGTTAAAAACACGCTAAGGCTAAAAGATAGTTTGGGCTTTAAGCGTATCCTGGTGGTATCACAATATTTTCATATTAGTCGCACAAAAATGTTATTTAAAAAGCTTGGTTTTAAAGTTACAGGCGGTGTAAGTCCTGCTTATTTTGAATGGCGGGATTTATATGCATTGCTGCGTGAATTTGGTGCTTATTATGCAGAGATGTATGATTGAAAATAACACGGCCTTTCAATTTGACTTACTAAATTTACCCGAATGAAAAAATATATTCGCCTTGCTCTTTTATGCGTTTGCTTTGGTATTGCCTTCCTGATGATTACCAACCATATGGTAACAAAGGCAACGGAAAACCGCATTTACGAAACTTTAGAAACCGTTCCAAAGGTCAAAGTAGCAATTATTTTTGGTGCAGGTATCAACGGTGACCAACCCAGTAAATATTTGAAAGACCGGCTGGATGCAGGTATCAAACTGTATAAAAATGACCAGGTTGATAAATTATTGCTTTCCGGCGATAACGGAAGAGACGAGCATGATGAAATAACGGTTATGAAATTATATTGCTATGAGCATGGTGTTGATTCGAATAAAATTTATTTAGATTATGCCGGCTTTGATAGCTATTCCACCTTATATCGGGCCAAACATATTTTTAAGGTAGATTCTGCAATTTTGGTTACTCAAAAATATCACCTCAATCGATGTATTTATATCGGCAATAAACTAGGTGTAACATCGTATGGCTACTCTGCCGATGAAGGCGAATATAGAGGATATCAATACTATGCTTTTAGAGAAAAGCTGTCGATTACAAAAGCTACTATTGATGTTTTGCGCAACAGAAAACCTAAATATCTAGGTGATGAAGTAGATATAAATGGTACTTCAAATTATACAAAAGAGTAATTAAGATTTAATATTAGCAGTAAAACCACTCCATTTTAAAATCCTAATCCTCGCTACAAAAAAAAATATTAAATACTTATAATCAGCTACTTGATCCGCAAATTTTAGGTTAAATAATTTTTATAGTGGCACTTTTTAATCATGTCTGCTTGTTTTTGGCACAAGCATTGTAATGTGTCTGTTACATTTAACTAACATAATCCGGAGTCTACCCTTCGGATTAAATTTTTGAAAAACATATTCACTATGAAAAAAACAGTTCAATTTTTAGGCATGCTTTTAATAGCATTAACAGTAATGGTGTCTTGTAAAAAAGATACTGATCCTGCAGACCGTGATTTCTTTGTAGGTACTTACAAAGGCTCCGTTTCTTATCGAAATGGCACAACAACAACAACCAGTTCAGATGGCCGGGTTACCGTAGCGAAAGTTGGGGATAGCTATAATTTTATCTTCGGTAACAACATTCCGGATATTAATGGTGTTAAATTTGAAAAAAAAGATGACAATACTTACGTGAGTATTGGCTCTGGCTTAACAGGAATTACAGTAACTGCAAGTTCATTAAATTTATTAGTGGTTAAAGACGGGCAAACCTGGACCGCTAATGCCAATCGTTAGATTTATAATACAAAAGCCTCAATTAATTGAGGCTTTTGTATTATAAATCTTCTTCATCCTCTTCTTCAGGAATATAATTTTCTATAGCCTGGCCAATAGCATTAACTTCTTCATCTTCTTCAAAAATAGGAAGCTCAGTTTTATAATCCATCTTAAGCCATATCGAACTTGTATCCCTTTGAATCTGAATATATTCTTTACCGTCTTTAAAAATGGTGTATTGATCATTTCCTTCAGGAAAAACCGAATAATTAATGGTGCTTATTTCTATATCAAATGGTTCTTGCATTGCTTTAATTTTGAGGTAAAGATAATGCTTTGAAACATCTTAATAAACCTTGGTTTGAACGAACAATAAAACGACCGTTTATATAATCAATAACAGTAAATGCAATCAGGGTACCTGTCATTTTGTATTTGATTGTATCAATGTTATTTAGTTAACCATATTGATTAATTCGTAAAACTTTTATATCACTCCTTCATTATAAAGTTTATTAAGATAGAACCTCCTTTCCTTAAAGTATATTCTTTGCTAATTTCTGAAGTGAATCCAACATACGTTACTTGAAGAGTAGCTTTACCCCTGAAAGGGCTTTTCATTTAAAAAAATTACTTTCAATTGTTTCCAATAACTATCAAATTGTACTACTTTACACCAATAATTTACCGAAAGATTAGAAGATGAAGTTAACGTTTTGGGGTGCTGCGCAACAGGTAACAGGGAGTATGCACCTATTGGAAGTAGGACATTATAAAATACTGATAGATTGTGGATTGGATTATGAAAAAGAAACCTACCAGGAAGATAACCTACAATTTCCATTTGATCCGGCAGATATAAATCTCGTTATTTTAACTCACGCTCATATCGATCATTCTGGGAATTTACCTACGCTTGTGCGCTTAGGTTTCGGTGGACAAGTGCTTTGTACACCTCCAACTGCAGATCTAACATCTATTTTATTATTCGATTCGGTAGAACTTTTTTTAAGAAAGCAAAGTCGCAAACCTCGTACAAAACGGGGCAATTTTAGCGGACCAAAACCACTATACCTGCACAAGCATGTAATGGATACAATTGATCGCTTTGTTACCATTGCCTTTAATAAGCCTTTTAAAATTAATGGCGATATTAGTTTAACTTTTATTCCGGTAGGGCATTTGTTAGGTGCAGCGGCTGTAGTGTTAACGGTAAATGATAACGGCGAAGAAAAGAAAATTGCCTTTTCGGGTGATATCGGTCGGGAAAATTATCCGGTTTTAGTAAAACCAGATCCAATTCCACCTGTAGATTATTTCGTTTGCGAAGCTACATATGGCGGCAGATACCATACCAAAGACCAAACTTTAGAAGAGCGCTTGGTGAAAGAAATTGAAGAAGCCTGCATTAAAACTCCCGGGCGTTTAATCATTCCAGCATTTAGTATTGGCCGTACGCAATCTTTGGTATTTGCACTTAACCAGATTTTTACAAAAAAGTTATTACCACCTGTTCAAATTTTTGTGGATAGCCCGATGGCTATTCATGCTACTGATGTTTACCGGAAACACCACAGTCTGGTGAACCAGGAGGCCAAAGATTTCTATAAAACCATGGGTGATGAATTCGAATTTGAGCACTTATCTTATGTTCAAACGATGAAAGAGAGTAAAGATGTTTCAAATTATTTCGATCCATGCATTATTATTTCATCGGCTGGCATGCTTGAAGGCGGCCGCATACAGGATCATTTGTATTACAACATTCAGAATTATTACTGCACTATCCTTTTTATCGGGTATTGTGCCAAAGGAACGCTGGGATATAAATTGTTAAGCGGTGCACCCATTGTTCGCATAAAAGACCGGGAAATGATGGTGTATGCCACTATTCGCCAAACCGATCTATTGAGCGGTCATGGCGATCATGATGATTTAGTGAAAACTGTGAAACAAACCGGGCAACCAAACAAGGTTTTTCTGGTACATGGCGAGGACAAAAGCTTACGGAGTTTGACGAGTGCCTTGCAAGAAGATGGTTTTAATGTAGTGGCACCGGAAAGAGGGGAAGTGTTTGAGATTTAGCACAGCAAAGTCGTCTTTGCGAGGCACCAGCAATCTCACTCGCAAATTAGATTACTTCGTGTGTGGCAACGATGATAATTTTGGCTACCCTCTCACTTGTCCATCACCTCTCACCACCCATTTATAACTTGTTAATTCTTCCAAACCCATTGGTCCGCGGGCATGGAGTTTTTGCGTACTGATTCCTATTTCTGCCCCAAGGCCAAACTGTGCACCATCTGTAAATCCCGTAGAAGCATTTGCGTAAACCGCAGCAGCATCTACTTCGTTTAAAAACTTAGCAATATTTTCTGCATTTTCAGAAATGATTGCCTCGCTATGTTTCGAGCTATAACTGGCAATATGATTCAAAGCGGCATCTAATCCATCCACTACTTTAACTGCCATTTTTAACGATAAAAACTCAGTCCCAAAATGTGTTTCATTTGCCTTGTTTAACAGTTCTGAGGGGTATGTTTTTTTCAAAACTTCATAGCTTTTTTCATCAGCAAAAAGTTCAACAGGTGCATTGGCCAAAGGCGATAAAAGTTCTGCCAAATTACTCAATCGGTCTTGTGCAACCAATACACAATCAAGCGAATTACAAACGCTCACCCTTCTGGTTTTAGCATTAAAAATGATCGCTTTGCCTTTCTCCAGATCGCCAGATGTATCAAAATAAGTGTGAACGATTCCAGCGCCTGTTTCAATTACCGGAATTTTACTGTTTTCACGCACATAATTAATTAATGACTGACTTCCACGCGGAATCAGTACATCAACAAAGTTTCTTGCATTTAGCAACGCTTCTGTTGCAGCTCTTTCAGCAGGAAGAAGTACCATTACATCATTATTAATCTGGTGCTTGTTTAACACGTCCTTAATGACCTTACTTATGGCCATATTGGAAAATTCAGCATCGCTGCCGCCTTTCAATACAGCCACATTTCCTGTTTTAAAGCAAAGCGAAAATACATCAGCAGTTACATTTGGTCTGGCTTCATAAATTACACCAACTACGCCAAGCGGCACACGTATCTTCTGAATCTGAAGCTTATTATCTAGGATTTTATCAGATAGAATTTCTCCCAGCGGACTGGTTAAATTTGCAACATTTCGAATATCCGCTGCAATATCAGCAATACGCTCCTTCGATAACTTAAGGCGATCATATTTTGGATCTTCAGGGGGCATTTTAGCTAGATCTTTTACATTTTCTGCTAAAATTTCTGGCACATGCAAAACCAAAGCATCAGCTAAATCAAACAAAACCTTATTAATCGTATCGTTAGGGAGGGCTACCATCGTGCGGGTGGCTTGTTTTGCCTTTTCGAAATATTGCTTGTAATCCATTTTTTTAATATCAAGTAGTGAGATTTAAATATCAAGATCTGCTCATCTTGATTTATCTTTTCAACACAAATTGTGCAGTTTTAGGCAAAAAACATCAATTAAAATTAGCTAAGTTTTTCTTTACCTAAGCTTTAGTCTTTCCGCCTATATCGCTGAATAAAAATAATCGTAATGCACCAGCGGCTTTTGTTTTTTCTGACCGATTCTTTCTCTGGCTTTGTCAGATCCGTATTCAGCAATACCCAAACCAATTAAAGCATTTGCTTCATCCACAATTTTAATCACGTCTCCTTTTTTAAAGTCAGATTGGATGTCGATAATCCCTACCGGAAGCAAACTGGTTGCTTTACCAGAAGTTAGTACCACTTTAGCACCGTCATTTAATTTCACAACTCCGGTAGCCGATGTTTCCGAATGCGCAATCCACTTTTTCTTGGCGGTTTTAGTTTTTTCGGGCACGAACCGCGTATGAATTAAATCATTGTTTAATAATAAATTTAAAACATGATCGACTGTTCCGTTAGCAATGTGAACGGTAATGCCGAGCTTGGCCACTTTCTGTGCCATTGTTGTCTTGGTGATCATTCCGCCACGACCAAAGGAGGACTTACCTGTTTGTATAAATGATGCCAAATTAGCAACCGAACCCGTAATTTCCTGAATCACAGCCGAACCTGCTGCTTTTGGATCACCATTATAAATTCCGTTTACGTTTGATAAAATGATAAGTGCATCGGCGCTTAACATTGATGCAATTAACCCTGCAAGCTCATCATTATCCGTAAACATCAGTTCAGTTACTGAAACTACATCATTTTCATTTACAACCGGAATAACTTCATTTTGCAGCAAAATCTGCAGGCAGTTTTTCATATTCAGGTAATGTGCCCGGTCACGAAAATCTTCTTTAGTGACTAAAACCTGTGCACATTTAATTTGATGAGGAGCAAAAAAATTAGAATAAGTGTTAATCAACTTAACTTGTCCAATAGCTGCCAATAGTTGCCTGGAAGTAACTGCATCCTGCTTCTCTGAAATTTTGATTAAACTTCTGCCCGATGCAACCGCACCTGATGAAACCAGAATCACTTCAATACCTTGCTTTTTTATTTCAGCCAATTGATTTACTAAATGCTCAATCCGCGACTCATCAGGCAGGCCGTTAGCCTGGGTAATTACATTTGATCCTACTTTAACAACAATCTTTTTGTACCCTAATTTCATTACTATAATTTGATGCGGCAATTTAACATCTATTTTTTCAATTTAAATGATTATCAAAGCTGTGGCGAATTTTTATGAAAATGATAATTAATGAGCTTATTGTAATTCTTTCAAAAAGAGGTATAGACAAGTATAATTCCCCACCGAAATCTAAATTAAAAAGTGTTAAATTGCATCATCCTGAACCAAACCATCATGAAACGTATTTTGCCTTCACTGATTTTGCTTGGCACAATTTCTGCCTGCAATAATCCCCAGAAAAAAGAAATGAAAACAATAAAATGGCCCGACGTTAAAGCGCCGATAGCAGAGATTATTCCGCACCAGAGAGTTATTCATGGTGATACCGTAGTTGATAATTATTATTGGATGATCGATTATTTTAAAAAAGGCCCTGATAGCAGCAAAGTTGTCGATTATTTGAAGGCAGAAAATGCTTATCTGGATACGATGATGAAGGGTACTGAAAAGTTTCAAGCCGATTTGTTTACAGAAATGAAGGGAAGAATTAAAGAGAAGGATGAATCAGTACCTGTTTTCAGGAATGGCTATTTTTATTATACCCGTACCGATGATGGGCAACAATACTATAAATATTGTCGCAAAAAGGGAAGCTTAACCGCAAAGGAGGAGATTTTATTAGATGTTGATGCCCTGGCGAAAGGCCATTCTTACTATAGCGCGACGGGTTTTAGCGTGAGTCCTGATAATAAACTTTTGGCATTTGGAGTCGACCAGGTTTCACGCAGGCAGTACACCATCCAGATTAAAAACCTTGAAACGAGTGAAATTTATAGTGATGCTATTACAAATACCGAAGGTTCGGTAGCCTGGGCAAATGATAATAAAACCTTATTCTACACTTCCAAAAACCCCGTAACTTTACTGAGCGAAAAGATTAAAAAACATGTACTGGGTACAGATGCTAAAACGGATGTAGTTGTTTACGATGAAAAAGATAACACCAATTACATCGGTGTTGGAAAATCGAAAAATGGCCGTTACATTTTCATCTCTTCTGCCGGAACGTTGAGCAATGAGTTTAGAATGATTGATGCCGATCATCCCGAATCGGCCTTTAAAGTTTTTACGCCAAGATCCAAAGATGTATTGTACGACGTATTACCTGTGGATGGTAAATTTTACATTGTTACCAACTGGAAGGCCAAAAACTTCCGTTTAATGGAGTGTTTGCTTGATAAAACAGAAAAGGAAAACTGGAAGGAAGTAATCCCTAACCGTAAGGATGTTTTATTGGAATATGGCGATGAATTTAAAGATTACCTGGTTTTATCTGAGCGTAAAAATGGCCTTACTGAGCTTCGGGTTTTAAAAAATGATGGCAGCGATTATTACCTTAAATTTGATGAACCTGTTTATGCAGCCGGCATTGGTTCCAATCCGGAATATAATGGCAAAACGCTACGTTACAACTATACTTCCTTAACTACGCCAAATACTGTTTACGACTACGATTTACAGACAAAGGCGAAAAAATTGATGAAGCAACAAGAAATTGTAGGCGGCTATAATGCCAAAGATTACGTTACAGAACGTTTGTTTGCCGTGGCAAAAGATGGCACAAAAATCCCGGTTGCCATTGTTTATAAAAAAGGTTTTGAGAAAAATGGCAAAGCACCATTGTTGCTATATTCGTACGGTTCGTATGGCTCGAGCACTGAGGCTTCCTTTTCATCAACGCGTTTAAGTTTGCTTAACCGTGGCTTTGCTTTTGCAATTGCCAACATTCGCGGCGGACAAGAAATGGGCCGCCAATGGTATGAAGACGGAAAGCTCATGAAGAAGAAAAACACTTTTACCGATTTTATTGCTGCAGGTGAATATCTTGTCGACCAGAATTATACCTCGAAAGAGCATTTATATGCCAATGGTGGCAGCGCCGGAGGTTTATTAATGGGTGCGGTTGTGAATATGGCACCCGATTTATGGCATGGCGTAATTGCTGATGTTCCCTTTGTTGATGTAATAAATACCATGTTGGATGAAAGTATTCCGCTTACAACAAATGAGTTTGATGAGTGGGGAAATCCAAAGAAAAAGGATGCTTACGATTACATGAAGAGCTATTCGCCGTATGAAAATGTAGAGAAAAAAGCATACCCAAATATGCTGGTAACCACTGGTTTGCACGATAGTCAGGTTCAATATTTTGAGCCAGCAAAATGGGTTGCAAAATTACGTGCTACCAAAACCGATAAAAATGTACTTCTACTTAAAACCAATATGGATTTTGGTCATGGAGGTGCATCCGGTAGGTTTGATTATCTAAAAGATGTAGCACTTAGGTGGGCGTTTTTATTTGCTTTGGAAGGGATTGATAAGTAATTTCATTCGGCTTTGACAACTTTCATGATCCTGGAGAAAGAAAGTTGTCAAAGCTGAAATATATCAAATATTACTTCAACTCATCCTAATAAATGCGATTACAGCTTTAGAGCTTGGTTTATTCTTGTTAAACATCATCCCTAACATACCTTCATAACATTTTCAATGAATACAAAACTTAAAACCCTTCAAATGATTCACCTGGCGTTGTGCGCAGGTGTTTTTTTCTTTTCGTTAATCACCATTTTTTTAAACAGGGAACTGATTTTTTTTGATGCCAATCCGCAAACTACTAAACCATATAACCCAATTGCACCTATCGTCGGTTTAATTACTTTATCGGGCAGTATTTTCTTCTTTAAAAATCTGCTGGCGAAAATCAATAAATCAGAATCGGCAGAAATGAAAATAAATCAGTATCAAAGCGCTTTTATCATCAGTGCAGCATTGCTTGAAGGAGGTGCGTTGTTTAATACGGTAGTATTTTTCCTCACCCAAAATTCATTCTTTTTGTTGTTTGCGGGAGCCAACTTCTTATTTTTAATCTTCAGGCATCCCACAAAAGATAAATTGATTTCCGTTTTACAATTGCAATACCCTGATACCGAAGCTTTGTAAGCAATTAGCTGTATCTTTGTACATCAATGGAATACAATGTTCATACTTTACCGAATGGCATACGCTTGCTGCATGTGCCATCGGCATCTACCATATCTCACGCTTGCATTATCATTAATACAGGCTCCCGCGATGAACCTGAAGGAAAAGCAGGCCTGGCTCATTTTATAGAACACCTGATTTTTAAGCGAACGGAAAAAAGATCAACCAATCAGATTCTAAATCGGTTAGAAAGTGTCGGTGCTGATTTAAATGCTTATACTACCAAAGAATATACTTGCGTTCATGCTTCGTTCTTAAATCCATATTTAGATAGAACGCTTGATCTTTTTAACGATATTATTTTTCATTCTACTTTTCCGGAGGAAGAGATGGACAAGGAAAAGAGTGTAATCCTTGATGAGATTGCGTCTTATCTAGATCAACCAGAAGAAGCGATAAATGATGATTTCGAGGATATGCTTTTCGCCGGAAATGCATTGGGAAACAATATTTTAGGCACCACTGAAACGGTAAGCAATTTTACACGTCAGGATGTAATCGATTTTAGAAAGGCCAATTATCGCACAAACGAAATTGTGATAGCAGTTTTAGGGGATTATAGTTTCAACAGTTTCGTTAAAAAAGGCACAAAATATTTTAGCGATGTGGAAGAAAATTCACCTTCATTAAATAGAATAAAGCCTTCCGTTTTAAATCCAACATCAACCAATATTTACAAGCCAATTATGCAATCGCATTGTATTTTAGGAGTGCAGGCGTATTCTACACACGATAAGAGGAAAGCTGGTTTAATGCTGCTGAATAACTACTTTGGCGGCAATGGCATGAGCTCGGTTTTGAATTTACAAATCAGAGAAAAATATGGCATTGCTTACACCATTGAGTCTAATTTTTCTCCATTGAGTGATACCGGAATTTTTTCTATTTACTTTGGCACCGATAAGGAAAAGCAAAAAAAAGCCTTATCGTTAATTTTTAAAGAAATGAAAAAGTTAAAGGATAAGCCTTTAACAGCGGTACAGCTTCAAAGGGCAAAAAGCAAGTTTATTGGTCAGATTGCATTGGGCGAGGAGAACCGAATTGGTTTAATTATCTCAATGGCGAAAAGCCTGATCGACCATCAGAAAATTGATTCCATTGAGCAGGTTTTTGAAAAAATAAACCGGGTAACTACCCAAGAGATTGCCCAGATTGCTGATGAAGTTTTAGCACCGGAACAGCTGAATATTTTTACTTTCAGTCCGATACTAGAATAATTGTTACTTTTGTAGAAAACTTGCTTAAATGCCTGCGGGCAGCCCTAGTGGTTTCGTCATTGTGGGGTACGAATCAATCCTAACATTATCGCTGTAAATCTAGCGCTTAAAGATTGCTTCGTACCTCGCAAAGATGGTATGCATGATATAAAACGTATTACTTAATGAAATTACCAATAGTAGCTTACGGCGATCCTGTTTTGAAAAAGGTAGGCGCCTATATTGACCAGGATTACCCAGAATTAAAACAACTGATTGCAGACATGTTTGACACCATGTATTATGCAAATGGCGTGGGCTTGGCGGCACCGCAAATCGGGCTTCCAATTCGATTATTTATCGTTGATACCGGTGAGGATGACGATGGAAAACCTGGCTATAAAAAAGTATTTATTAATGCAGAAATTATTGAAGAAACAGGCGAACCCTGGAGCTTTAACGAAGGATGCCTGAGTATCCCTGATATTCGCGAAAACATTTCCCGAAAACCTAACATTAAGATTAATTACCTTGATGAGAATTGGGTGGAACATACAGATGATGTGGATGGTTTACCTGCAAGGGTAATACAGCATGAATATGACCACATTGAAGGTAAACTGTTTACCGATAAAGTAAGTGTTTTACGTAAAACGATGCTGAAAAGTAAGCTTGATGCTATTTCGAAGGGAAATATCAGCACAGATTATAAAATGAGGTTTCCGAATAAAAGTAAGAGACGATAGGTTTTAAAAAGATCATAGAGAGGGGAAATGGAAACGTTTTCCCTCTTTTTGTGTTATTGCTCATCATGGCAAGGTACAAAGCAATCTCTCTACATTAAAAGGTTGATTCGTGCCTCGAAATGACGATTTTTATTCATTAATTCTCTCCCCGCTTTTTATCTCCATCAAAAATCTGCTGCATCAGCTTACCCCATGCAAAAGGATTTAGCAACGGATTGGTTTGAACCATGTTTTTATTAATCATTCTATCGAAGTTGTATCGATAATTCTGACTTCCGATTTCCTGTCCGTCGCGGGGCAGTGTTTGAATCAAACCATTTATGGATGAACGCGAAAGGTTTTTCTTCGCAATGGCCATATCATCATCTGCCAGTTTCATGGATAAAAATTCGCGGGTAAACTCTTCAGTTGTCGCCCAGGGAAAAACCCTAACCGAAGGCAAATCAATTACATTTGCTTTAAGCTTTACCATGATCGTGTATTTACTATCAGGTGTACTTTCGGGAATGACTGTAGAAAATTTCTTGTATCCGATGGCGGTGAAAAGGATGGTATCTCCCGGATTTACAATGAAGGTGAAATAACCTCTATAATCTGCTGCTACCCGTTTACTCTTAGCTGATAAGTTGGTTATCGTAACGTAAGGAATCACATTGGTACTGTCGATATCAGTAATAATTCCCGAAAACTGTATCAATTTATCCCGCACTGGCTTCTGTTGAGAAAAAGCAGTTATTGAAAAAAGAATACAAAACAGGGCAATACAATATCTCATTCAGACAAAAGTAATTCTAAAAATAAAACTTCCTTGTTAAATATTGTTAAAGGCTACTCTTGCTCTGCCATATTCACCGCAACTACCGATGTAATGTTGGGTACCGCTTTCATAATCGCTTGTTCAATTCCCGATTTCATGGTCATGAAGCTCATTGGACAAGAACCGCAGTTACCTAAAAGTTTAAGCTTTACCTGTCCTTCCGGAGTGATTTCTTCAACAGAAACATCCCCACCGTCAGCCTTCAAGTATGGTCTGATCGTCTCTAATGCCTGTTCTACCTGCTCTGTTAAATTCATTATGTGTATTTTAAAATATAAAAATAGTAATTTTTTAGCAATTAGCCACTCGTGCGTTGTTGATGGAAATTTGCTGTGCAATTTTACTGGCAATATCACCAAAAATGGTATTTAACAAAGGGTTTTCCTTTAGCGCAACAGGCTTTCCGTCATCTCCAGCCTCAGCAATACTCTGAATAATCGGAATTTCACCTAAAAACGGAACATCAAACCGTTCTGCTAAAATAGTTCCGCCCCCTTTACCAAAAATATAATATTTATTGTCAGGCAATTCAGCCGGTGTAAAGTACGACATATTTTCTACTACGCCCAGAATCGGAATATTGATTCCAGGCATGCGGAACATTGCCAATCCTTTATGTGTATCAGCAAGCGCTACCTGTTGTGGCGTTGTAACCACAACCGCCCCAGAAATTGGGAAACTTTGCGTAATGGTAATGTGAATATCTCCGGTACCCGGCGGAAGATCGACAATTAAATAATCTAACTCACCCCAGTTGGTATCATTAAACAATTGCTTCACTGCGTTTGATGCCATTGGTCCACGCCATGGCACCGGCTGTCCCGGATCGGCAAAAAAACCTAATGACAATAATTTAATGCCGTATTTCTCAATCGGGATGATTTTCGTTTTACCATCTTCCGTTTCCACAGCGCCAGGTTTTGCATCCACTAGATCAAACATAGTGGGTACAGATGGGCCGTAAATATCAGCATCAATTAAACCCACCTTTGCACCATCTTTTGCCAGTGTTACGGCTAAATTACTGGATACGGTAGATTTACCTACGCCACCCTTGCCAGATGAAACCAAAATAATGTTTTTGATGTGATCTAAAGACGATGTGTTTACAGGTTGGGTAACTCTTGAAGTAATATTGATATTGACTACCGCATCTGCCGAAACGAAATGCTTAACTGCATTTGTACAGGCATTTCTCAGCATATCTTTCATGGGGCACGCTGGCGTGGTTAACTCTAATGTAAAGTTCACCTGCTGATCATCTATCTGCAGATCTTTAATCATGTTTAAGGTAACCAGATCTTTTTTTAAATCCGGATCCTCTACATTTTTTAAAGCATCTAAAACTTGTTGGGGGCTAATTGGCATTGTATAAATTAAAATTCAAAATTAACAAAACCTAGCTATAAAAAATTTATTTAAGGTTTTAAACTGTAATTTTAACACGAAATAAACATTTAATTGTTACGTTTAAGCAATTAACCTTTTTAACGACTATATGCGCATACCAAAAATTAAAATCCCTAAAAAATATTTAAAGATAGGAGCATGGGTTTTAGGTGTTTTTTTAATCATCAGCACTGCATTAGGTGCTGTAGCTTATAGTAAAAGGGAAGCGCTCCTGAAAAAAATGGTTGCGAAAGCCATTGCTAAAGCCGATAAAGATTACGGCTTGGAAGTTAAAATCGGATCAGCGGGTTTTACCGGGATGAGCACCGTTAAAATGACTAACATTTCAGTTGTTCCAAAGGAGCGAGATACACTGACCAGTATTAGTGAGTTGAGTATTGGCGTAAAATTGTTTCCACTGATTTTTGGAAATGTAAAGTTAGCAGAGGTAGAATTAAATAATGGTTTCGTTAATGTGGTTTTCAAAGATTCTACTTCCAATATTGATTTTATCCTTAAAAGAAAAAAGAAAGACAGCACTGAAAATACCGGAAAAGCCAACCTTCCGGAGATTGCTAATAATCTTTTGAATCAGGTTTTGTACAAAATTCCTGATGACATGGACATGAAAAACATGATTTTCAAGTTCAATGATCACGATACCGCTAAACTAAGCTTTGCAACCAATGCGGTAATTGATGACGGGGATTTAAAATCGACCATTAACGTCAACAACGGAGAAGCGACCTGGCATATTGATGGCTTGGTAAAACCGGGCCGGAAACAACTGAGTTTTATGGCTTATGCTGATGGGAAAAAGCTGGAGCTGCCGTATCTTAACAACAAGTTACATGCAAAAGTGAGTTTTGATACCCTACAAACTGAACTTAAAGATGCGGGCTATAGCGGTGATGACTATAAAATATCGGGATCCTGGTCGGTAAAAAACATGCTGCTAAATCAGGCCAGAATTGCCAGTAACGATATTATTGTTCAAAGTGCCAAGTTAGATGCAGATGTATTGGTTGGGCCAAATTATGTGGCATTAGATAGCTCCTCCACAGCATATCTGAAAAATGCGGAAATTCATCCTTACATTAAATACACTTTAGGTAAAAATAAAATTTATGAGCTTAAAATAAAAGCCGATGAACAGGATGCCCAAGCGATTTTAGATGGTTTTCCACAAGGTTTGTTTGAATCATTGGATGGACTAAAAGTACAAGGGAAGGTAAAATACAATTTAAATTTTTACCTGGACACCAAAATTCCAGACAGTGTTCGGTTCAGCTCCACCTTAACGCCGGTTGGTTTTAAAATTTTGAAATGGGGTAAAACTGATTTGCAAAAGATAAATAGTCCTTTTGTTTACACGCCATACGAGTACGGTAAACCGATGCGGGATATTACCATTGGTCCTTCAAACCCTAATTTCACACCTTTAAACGCGATTTCTAAAAATTTCATCAACGCTGTGCTAACAGCCGAAGATCCATCATTTTTCACGCATAACGGTTTCGTAGAAGAGTCCATTCGCAAATCGATAGCGGTAAATTTCAAAGAGAAAAAATTTAAGCGAGGTGGCAGTACCATCAGCATGCAGCTGGTTAAAAATATTTATTTAAGCCGCCAAAAAACCTTATCCCGCAAAGCGGAAGAAATTTTAATTGTTTGGCTGATTGAACATAACCATCTGGTCAGTAAGCAAAGAATGTTAGAGGTTTACTTCAACATTATGGAGTTAGGCCAGAATATTTATGGCATTGGTGAAGCCTCGAGATATTACTTTGGCAAGCAGCCTTCTGATTTAACTATTGGTGATGGATTGTTCTTAGCCAGCATTGTTCCGAAGCCAAAAGCTTCCATGTATAAATTTATGGCCGATGGAAGTTTAAAACCTTTTATGTTTAATTACTTCAGGTTTATGGGTAACATTATGGCGAGAAGAGGCTTAACGCCTGCAGACACATCGGGTTATGGATTTTATAATGTTCGTTTACGCGAAGGTTTGCGAAGATACCTGGCTCCAGATACTGCTGTGGTAGACACCGCTGCATTTGATGATGATGATGAAGGTATGCCTCCTGTAATTATGCAGGATAAAAATAAAAACCTTTTCGACAGGATTTTTGGAGGCGGATCAAAAAAAGATACAACAACGGTTAAACCTGCTGACACAACAAAAACCAAAAAGCAATTAAGACAAGAACGACGGGAGCAACGCAGACGGGAGAAAGAACTGGAGAGTGGCGGAGCATCTTAATTGAAATAATAAAAATAACATGCACAAAATTAAAGTAGAGGATAGAGAGTTCGAGATTTTTTTAGAAAACGATACCATTAATAAAAGAATTCGTTTGCTTGGCATTCAAATGAATGTGGATTACGAAGATAAATGCCCGCTTTTTATCGGCATCTTAAATGGAAGTTTTCTGTTTATGGCCGACTTAATTAAAGAAATAAATGTTCCATGTGAAGTCGCTTTTATGCGTGTTGCTTCTTATGATGGGACATCAAGCACTGGTAAAGTAAAAGAACTGATTGGCCTACCGGATGATATAGCCGGCAGAGACATTGTTGTAGTGGAAGATATTGTAGACACAGGCTTAACCCTAACGCACATTATTAAAACGCTTAAAGAAAAAAATCCGGCATCATTAAGAGTTGCCTCTCTGTTATTAAAACCAACAGCTTTAAAGCACGAAATCCAGGAACTGGATTACATTGGCTTCGAAATTCCAAATGAATTTGTGGTGGGGTATGGCTTAGATTATAATGGACTGGGTAGAAACCTAACCGATATTTACAGAGCAACCGGCGGATAATTTTTAAACCTGATTAATTTATTTTTCGCACCTTTGCGGAATAATTTTGAAACCATGACCATACACAAAGAAGGCTACACCACCATAGCTATAACTGTTTTACTCATTTTTGTAATGAATGCCGTAGTAAGCTATAAATACTACGATATTACCTGGTTACGCTGGTTTATTTATATTTTTTCATTCGCTTTATTTGTAATCGTATTACAGTTTTTCCGCAACCCAAGCCGCAGCTTTTCATCAGGAGATAACCTGGTAATTTGCCCTGCAGATGGCAAAGTGGTGGTTATAGAAGAAACGGAAGAAGGTGAGTACTTTAAAGATAAACGTTTACAGGTTTCTATTTTTATGTCGCCGGTAAATGTACATATTAACCGAAACCCCATTTCTGGTGTGGTTAAATTTTTTAAATATCATCCGGGTAAATATTTGGCTGCCTGGAACCCTAAATCATCTACAGAAAACGAACGAACTACTACTGTTGTGGAGCACAGCAGCGGCATTCCGGTATTGTTTCGTCAAATAGCAGGTGCTTTAGCCCGTAGAATTGTTTGGTATGTAAAAGAAGGCGACCAGGTAAAGCAAACAGAACAGTTTGGCTTCATTAAATTTGGCTCGAGGGTAGATGTATTTCTTCCGGTAGGAACAAAAGTAAACGTTGAGCTCAATCAGGTTGTAAAAGGTGGAATAACCACCTTGGCTACGTTGAGTTAGTGTACCTTTTTGTATTTTTTGATATCCCTCAAAGATATTTCTATTGGAATCTCGGTCATGCTGAATTTATTTCAGTATCTTATTTACCATTAAAGAACCTGAAATGACTTCAGGATGATGACTGTGCCAAGTGGCTATTTTGAGAATTTGGAAGCACTTTTATAATTAATATAAATAAACAGGAAGGCCGGTTTGAAGATTTCAAATCGGCCTTTTTTATGTATTTTTTTTTAATCAGTAGCATCATTACCCACTTCCTTCTCATGATCTTCCGTATGCGGTTTATCACTAATCAGGCGCTGTGTTGGGTAAGCGAAATCGGATTTATTCCTCATCACAATATCCATAATTTCAAGGTTAATTTCCTGTCTGATTTTGATAAATTGAGCATTATCCAAAATAGTAACAAAATAAGAAATTTCGATGTTTAATCCTGAATCGCCAAAGCTTTTAAAGGCTGCGTTGCCGTCCGTAGTTTCCGCCCGTTGATTGATATATTCTTCAATTTCTGCCACAATATTTTTAACCGAAGTGGCATTGGTTTCATAGGTTAAACCGATTACAAAGGATACTTTGCGAAGGTTTCTTAAGGAAAGATTCTCCAGCACGCCATCAATCATGCCCCTGTTGGGAATAGTAGCCATTGTTTTTTCAGAAGTCCTGATCCTCGTGCTCCTGAACCCGACTTTCTCTACAGTTCCTTCCACGCCATCAACCTTCACCAAATCGCCAACTACAAAGGGTTTATCCAGAAAAATGGTAAACGACCCGATCAGGTTCTCTAAACTTTCTTTTGCTGCCAAAGCAATGGCGATACCTCCAATACCCAAACCCGTAATTAAGGTTAATACATTCACTTCGAAAACAAAGCCAAGCAACGTGAAAAAACCAATAAAAATAACGATTGTTTTAAACAGCTCCTTTAAAAACGGAACTAACTGATCATCAGATTTGTTATGCGTTAGCGACGCTTTAAATAATAAAACATGACTGATGAAATCGATAATCCTCAATATGATCCAGAATACAGATAAAATGATCATAAACAAAAAAATACGATCGATACAATCGCCAATACTTACGGGTATCTGCTCCTTGGTTTTTCCAACTAGTTTGCTATAATGGAAAAGTGCCATTTCTAAAGGATGCTTTAGCTGATTGACCGAAAGATAAAGCGTGGCCAAGAGGATAAAGGATTCAATTGGTTTTACCAGAAGTGCCACAAAAGCTTCATCGTGCGATTGTTGAGAAAAGCTTCTAAAGAGCTTGAAGAGCAGCTTACTTAATAAACGGGATACAATTCGCTTAAAGATTAGACCGAAAAAAAGAATCCCGGCAAACAGGCAGTAAGCCTTAACAGTATTGCCCCAAAAAACTTGATCAAAGAAAGAGGAATCGAACATGATGGTATAAACAAAAAAACCTCCACGAAATTAATCGTGAAGGCTATATCTTATAATAAAGAATATTATTTTCTCAAAGATTTGATACGAGCAGCTTTACCAGTTAAAGCACGTAAGTAGAATAATTTTGCTCTACGAACTTTACCATAGCTATTCACTTCAACTTTCTCAATGTTTGGAGAGTTGACAGGGAAAATACGCTCAACACCAACACCATTACTGATTTTACGAACTGTGAAAGTTTCGTTTGCACCAGCACTGTTACGTTGGATAACAACACCTTGGTAAATTTGAACACGTTCTTTATTACCTTCGCGAATTTTATAGTGTACGCTCACTGTATCGCCAGACTTGAACGCAGGAAAATCTTTTTTCGCGATGGCCTGCTCTTCAACAAATTTTACTAAATCCATGATTTTAAGCTATTAAATCGATATTTCAACCCGTGAAATTCGGATTGCAATATTAGGGATTTTTTTTCAATTATAAAAACCTTTTTTATTTTTTCCACAATCTTTTAGAAATCCACATTGAGTTTGGTTAAATGCTTCTATTCCAATAAATCAGGCCGACGGGTTTTGGTACGCTCCAATGCCTGTTCATGTCTCCATTCATTCACTTTTGCTTCATGTCCGCTCAATAAAACATCAGGCACTTTATGGCCTCTCCAATCAGCTGGGCGGGTGTAAACAGGTGCGTCTAGGAGCTCCCCCTGAAAGCTATCTGACAGGGCAGATGTTTCATCATTCAAAACACCTGGAATTAAGCGAACTACAGCATCAACCACAATCGCAGCAGGTAATTCCCCACCACTTAAAACATAGTCACCAACAGAGATTTCGCGGGTGACAAAGATATCGCGGATGCGCTGATCGATACCTTTATAATGTCCGCAAAGAATTATAATATTGGTTTTAATAGATAACTCATTTGCGGTACTTTGATTGAGCGTTACACCATCCGGGCTCATAAATATGACCTCATCATACGCCCGTTCAGACTGCAACTTCTCTATACAGGCGGCAAAGGGCTCTATGCTCATCACCATACCGCTGCCGCCACCATATTGGTAATCATCCACGCTTTTTTGTTTATGAGTAGAATAATCCCTTAAATTATGAACGTGAATTTCTGCCAGACCTTTTTTCTGTGCCCTGTGCAAAATAGAATGCGCAAAAGGACTTTCTAGTAAAGCGGGCAGAACTGTTATAATATCGAAACGCATAGTGCAAAGATAGATTTTAGATTGAGTATAACAGCTCTGTATAACTATTTATCCAAATATACATCCAGCAACCCTTCTGGTAAATCTAAGGTTAATACCTTTTCCGCATCATCAATTTCAACAATAAAATCTTCGTTTAAAGGAAAAAGAATTTCGGTGTCCTGATAGAAAACAGATGCCACAAACTGCTGAGGATATTCGTTTACTTCTAAAATTTCGCCCAACTCTCCCAGGCTTTGATCAACAGCTGTAAAGCCTTTTAAATCGGTGTAGAAAAATTCGCTTTCATCACGCTCTGGCTTCTGGCTTAAAGGCAGGTACAATTTCTTTTTCAATAAAGGCTGCGCTTTATCAATATGGTCAACATCATCAAAATTAAAATAACCTGTTTTATTGGCTTGTAATTTAGCTTCAGCAACAAAATAAGGTACGAGTTTGCCATTCATGTCGGCAAAAACTACATCAAAATGTAATTGTTCATATTCATCAAATTCGAAAAATATCTGAACTTCTCCTTTTAAACCTCTGGTTTTGGTAACGTAACCAACGTAAAATGCTTCCTCGTGTTTCATATAGTCCAAACCCTCTTAAAGAGCCTTTTATAATTAACTATCATCCTGATAATTTCAGTAAAAAAAATAGCGCTCCGAAACCGGAACGCTATTTTAAAAAACAAAATAATTAAAATTATTCTGCTCCTTCTTCTTTAGTAGCTTCTGCTGCAGGTGCTTCTTCAGTTGCTTCAGCTTCAACAGCTGGAGCTTCTTCTTCCACAACTTCTTCTGCAACCGGTGCGTTTTTAGCTGCAATTGCTGCCGCTCTGTCTTCTTTTTTCTTAGCTTCTGCTGCTAATGCTGTTTTACGAGCATCTGCTTTAGAAGTAGCTAAACCTTCTGTTTTACCAGAGATTTTACCAGCTTTAGCATCTAACCAAGCAGTAAATTTCTCATCAGCTTGTTCTTGAGTTAAAGCACCTTTTTTAACACCACCTTCTAAGTGTTTTTTGTACAAAACACCTTTGTAAGATAGAATAGCACGAGCTGTATCAGTTGGTTGTGCACCACTGTTAATCCAAGCTAAAGTTTTTTCGAAGTTAATTTCGATAGTAGCAGGATTGGTATTTGGGTTGTAAGAACCTAAACGCTCAATAAACTTACCATCACGTGGAGAGCGAGAATCTGCTACCACAACGTGGAAAAAAGGTTTTCCTTTTTTACCGAATCTTTGCAATCTGATTTTAGTTGCCATTTCTTTTCGTATTTATGTATTCAACATAGTTCCCGGAGCTACATACTGCGGGGCTGCAAAGATAAAAAAATTCTGCAAATTAAAAACATAGTTTAATTAGTTTATTTTCAGGAGATTTGGCCAATAAATTTTGCTGATACAATATGAAAAGAATTGCCATTGATATGGATGAGGTAATTGCCGATGCCGTTGGAAAATTTGTTAAACTCTACAATCGTGATTATGGCGTTCCGCTTGATTTAAAAATTGATGCCGGGAATGAAATTTACCATCACGTTCCGCAGGAAGTAAACCAAAAATGGTTTGAATATATTAATGAACCTGGCTTTTTTCGTGATTTGGAGGTTATTCCCGATAGTCAAAGGGTAATTAAAGCTTTGCAGGAAAAATATGATGTTTATATCGTTTCGGCGGCTATGGAGTTTAGGAATTCGCTAATAGATAAATACGACTGGCTCGCTGATCATTTTCCTTTTATCGACTGGCAACATATTATGTTTTGCGGAAAAAAGATTGTTGATGTTGATATTATCATCGACGATCGTACTAAGAACTTTATAAATTTCAAGGGAAGATCCTTATTGTTCACGTCGCCACATAATTTACTAATTACGCAATATGAACGCGTAAATACCTGGGAAGAGGTAGCTGGTTTGCTTTTATAATGCTTTCAGTTAAACCATATCAGTAAAATAAGAGAATAATGCTGCTTAGTTGCAAATCTTCTTACATACTGATATGGTGTTTTCAGGGCTCTAAAAATTAAATTCCCCAACTAAGTTACCGCCTTCATTTTTTGATTCAAGGGGTAAAACAATGATTTTTCTTGCTTGCTTACCAGTAGCATAACGAGTGTAAATTTCGGCCGTAACTGTGGTTGGCCCACTTATCGTCAGCTGACTGTCTCCATAATAATTTACTTCAATTTTATACCTTCCTTTTATCGCTTTCCTGATCATAAACTGCTCAGGACCATAACCTTCTGTAAAGTCATCGCTAATTCGACCGCCGATTTTGGTTCTGTTGTTTCCATAATAACCCTTTTCCCCGCTTGGATCAGTTAACCATAAATCAATGTCGGTATCGTTTTTATTCCAATTCAGAACCACCCTAATATCTACAGGTAATGGGGTGATTAGTCGTTTATCTATCCCTTTGAGGTTCAATCTACCTCCATGTCTTGTTATAAGATTATTTATTTCAGCAATCACAATTTCTTCAATTCCATTATCTCGGTTAGCAATCTGGCTGTTATAGCTTTGGGTTAAAACTTTGTATAAATGATCCAAAGCTTTTTGATATTGACCATCATCAGCTAATGCCAAAGCATAATCCCGGTAACTTTGGGCATCCATCGGGCGCCAGAGTAAAATCTTTCCGGTGATGAAAATTTCTTCCTGATAATGACCGGTTTGCTTTAATTTATAAGCTAAAGTTTTATACAAATCGGCATTTTCTACATCCAGATCTGCAATATTACTTAGCACTGTTAACGCCCTTAAACTGTCTTTTTGCTGATAAAACCAGTTGGCTACATCAAAATAAAACATCGGTGTAGTAATATAATCTGGCCTCATTTTTAAATAAACCTGATAGGCACTATCTGGTTTACCGACCAGCTTTTTCATATAATCTTTATCATTTTTAAATTCAGGGATGATGATCGCCGGTTGTGTTTCTACTACCTGGCTTGCGCTTTTATTTTGTACAATTAATCCAGGAATACTTCCCTGTAAAGATTGACTTGTAACGACGGCATTAGATCTGGCTAAGGAAGATACACTTGCCTCTTCCATTCGTTTTGCCTGAACCGAATTCCCCATTACTACAACTTCTTGTAATGCCTGCCTTTCATCCCGCATTGACTTATCCGCGTTAACCGATGCAGGTGGAGCTGGTACGGCGTAAGCTATACTGTTTTCTGGTGTTGGGTATTGCTCTTTTTCCTTTACAGGCTGTTTGTAGTAGAAATTGGTATTCCACCAGGCTTTTAAATCTTTTGCCATCGAAACCGCAGCATTTAATAAATTGGTTTTACGCTCTTGAATATCGATTCTACGCTGCTTCAAAGCAACATCATAAGCATGACGCAATTCTGAGGGAGGGGAAATACCATATCTCAAGTAATCATCTACATTTTCAAGAACAATTAAACTCGTATTTCGGGTAACGATACCAAATTGTTTACTTAAAGAACTGATGTCATCCTTATTTGCTTCATATTGAATGTCCATTTCTGCGATTTTCTTTTGTGCCCAAACCCGACTAACATCCACACTACTCAACATTTGTTCGGTTGCATTTAAGCGAACAGGTTGTTCGGAAACCACGGTGTTGCCATAGCCAAATTGCAAGATGAATTGCGTATTCAATCCATTCAAAATACCCGCTAAGGAAAGATGCCCGTTTACGTTTACGTGCACGGAAGGGTATGTCTGGCGAATATCCGTTCCATTTTTGATGCCTAAAAACTGCAGGTTTTCCTCGCTTAACTGCCTGAAAGCTTCTTCAACAGAAATTACATTGAGATTTATAAACTGTCCCCCGGTTTTTAAACCTACATATTTCAATGTACTATAATCGGCTTTGAGTGCCGAGTTTACACAATGTACTGGTTTGTTTAATGCCAAGGTACTTTTCCCAAAGGTGGATAAACCATCACTAAAAAACAGATACTCATCAGCCTGAAGAACAGAAGAATTTACAGCACTAAAATTTGTTCCGCCATCATAAACCAAATTTTCAAGTTTAGTTTTTAGAGCCGACCAATTGCCGTTGCTAATTATAAATGTTCCGGCGTTTTTAAAACTATTATTGAGCAAGCCCAAATGGATGGTTAAGTTTTGCTTTTGTGAGATAATTAAACCTAACAATTCGATTTCTTTTTTAGTGTTGCGTTGTAAACCACTTAATGATGTATCCCAGATTAAACCCATTTGGTTAGCCCACTGCCTGGGTCTGCTTTTTAACTTTGGAAAAACATTAACCAAAAAATAATACCCGCTGGAAGCCTTTTGCATCTGTACTTCTGGCAAATCGTTTCGTTTAGGAAGATTAATAGTTAAACCTTTTTTAGGCTGATAATCTTTTCTATTGATTTCAGCTGTATAAGTGTTTCCATTTGCTTTTAAATCGAACGATCCATCGGGTTGTTCACCAAGCTCGGGTTTAAGTATACTCTCAAAGACAGTAGTTTTGAGCGAGAATTTTTCGATTGGTTGATTATAATCCAAAGGTAAATGATAACGAAGCGCATGGCCATTATTGAAATTAAGTTCCTCTTCGTAGCCAACAATAATTGTCCTGCTGCCATTTGCTGGAATGGGATAAATCCTGGTTCGGAAATTATTTCCCTCTACTTTTTCAAGCAAACCAGGATCAATGCGGCGGCGTTCAATACTTTCGAAAACTTCGGTTGCTTTCGCTTTTTCTACAGGAACAGCCTCACGCATTTTACCATTAATATCCAACGAGTAACGACTGATGCTCACACCTTCGGGCATAGGAAAAGTAAGTTCGCCCTCCAAAACTTTATTGCTGCTGTTGTGAAAAGTCATCTTCATAACTGTTGTGGCAATGTTGCCAGTAATTTGAACATCAATATCCATTACGCTCAATTTTACAGCAGATTGATTATTATCCGCGTTGAATTGCTGAACCTTTAAAACTGGCATTTGCGCCTGAATGTATAAGGAGATGAATAACAGGGGGATAAAAAGTATTTTTTTTGAACGATACATAACTTGATTTTTAATATTGATGCAAAATCTATCGTTATTACATAAATTTATTTTGTGGCACTTTGCCCATGAAACTAAAACAGGAGCAGCACCTTGCGTAAAATAAACCCGATTGAAGTGAAAATACTTTTTATTGCAGTTTAGAAATAAATTGCAATATTGCTACGCCCGACAATGACGATGTGGGTGAGTGAGCAGAGGCTAAAAAGATTGAAACAGAAAGCGGGACTGATTTTGCCTATGAAAAAGGAGCTTGGTTTTCAAAAACAATACTGTAACAATCCTTTAAAATTTATTTCTAAAAGAAAAACTAAAACTATGTTATTAACTACAACACCTTCTGTTGAAGGAAAGAAAATTGTTAAATATGTGGGGCTCGTAACCGGAGAAACCATTATTGGCGCAAATATTTTTAAAGACTTATTTGCGGGTATAACTGATATTGTTGGAGGCAGATCAAGCTCTTACGAAAGGGTTTTGAGAGAGGGAAAAGATACCGCATTAAATGAAATGCAACAATATGCAGCCGCCTTGGGCGCTAATGCAATCATTGGTATTGACCTTGATTACGAGACTGTTGGAAGCGGCGGAAGTATGTTAATGGTGAGTGCTAATGGCACTGCGGTAATTTTGGAAGATTTATAATAAATGGTCCCGGTTTTTGAACCGGGACCATTATTTTTTAGAAAGACAGAATATCAATCAGTTTTATCCAGGTTGAGCTTACTTTCTCTGCATCTATATGTTTAATTGCGTGATCAAAAGGAGTAAAGATGATTTCACGGTTAACCTGCCCAGCCATAGCACAACATTCGCCGTTAATTAGGCCTTCTACTGCAGCTACGCCTAATCTACTGGCTAAAACACGATCCATGCAGGTTGGTTTACCACCCCGTTGTATGTGGCCTAAGATTGAAACTTTTGTATCGTAGTGAGGGTATTTTTCCTGTAGAATTTCCCCAACCTTAAATGCGCCACCTGTATCATCACCTTCAGCTACAATGATAATTTTCGAAGCCTTATCTTTACGGCTATGCTCCAACTTATGGAGAATATCATCCGTATTCATGTTTGCTTCTGGTATCATAATCGCTTCAGCACCCACGCCAATACCACTGCGCAGGGCAATTAGTCCTGAATCGCGGCCCATTACTTCCACAATAAAAAGCCTGTCGTGAGATTCGGCTGTATCCCTGATTCGGTCTACCGCATCAATTACGGTATTCAACGCAGAGTCGTAACCAATAGTAAAATCTGTACCAGCTAAATCGTTATCAATAGTACCAGGTAAACCAACAATTGGAAAATCAAATTCTTTAGAAAATATGTTTGCCCCGGTAAAGGTACCGTCTCCACCGATCACGATTAAAGCATCAATGTTTTTAGCCTTTAAATTTTGGTATGCCTGCTGGCGCCCTTCGGCAGTTCTAAAACCTTCGCTTCTGGCTGTTTTTAAAATAGTGCCACCCCGCTGAATGATGTTAGCAACAGACTTGCGGTCCATTGCGATGTAGTCATCCGTTATTAAGCCTTCATAGCCTCTAACAAAACCAATAACTTCAATATCATAATAAATAGAAGCCCTTACTACGGCTCTTATTGCGGCGTTCATACCTGGCGAATCTCCACCAGAGGTTAAAACACCTATTTTTTTAATTTTAATCATTTGTTTATTTCTTTCCTTTGAAAACATCTAAGGCGCTTTGCAAATATAGCGCATATTCTTTGGCATCAAAGATTGCTCCTTGTGGAGCAACTAAAGTATTTAAATCATGACCTGCCAAAACATAAAAAGGCTGGGAATTTGAATTGTATTTTGTGGCCTGAAAATCTGCATTCCACGCACCTAAATCTTCGGTATTTTTACGCAAGATAGAAGAGTAATGAACTTGGTTTGCAGGCACTTTTGCCGATCTTTCATCAACATATAATTGTATGAGTACAAACTCATCCTTAATTAAACGTCCCACTTCAGGATCAATCCAGATTTTATCTTCCATTTTTCTGCAGTTTACGCAGGCATGTCCGGTAAAATCAATAATTAGGGGCTTATTTACTTTTTTAGCATACGCCAAACCTTCCTCGAGATCAAAAAAAGCATTAAAACCACGCGGTGGATGCAATACTTCGCTGTATTTTACTTTGGCCGGAAACTCAGATGAAGCAGGCGTGGCTTGAGTAGTTCCGCCAAGAACAAAATCCTGGGTGTTCATAGGTGGAGCTAAGCCACTCAGTGTACTTACCGGTGCACCCCACAATCCCGGCAAAATGTAAACCGCAAACGAGAAAGACAAAATGGCCAGAAATAACCTGGGAACTGAAACATAGGGTAGATCACTATCGTGAGAAAACTTAATTTTGCCTAAAAGATAAATACCCATCAATACGAATATTACAATCCATAAACAAAGGAAAACTTCCCTGTCAAACCACTCCCAATGCCAAACTAAATCTGCTGCAGATAAAAATTTTAACGCAAGTGCCAATTCTAAAAAGCCCAGGCAAACTTTTACACTGTTAAGCCATCCTCCGGATTTTGGCATACTATTTAAAAAGCCAGGAAAGATAGCCGATAATGTGAATGGTAAGGCAAGGGCTAACGCGAACCCAAACATGCCTACAGCCGGACCAAGTACGTTTCCTTTTGAACTGGCTTCAACTAACAAAGTACCTATAATTGGTCCGGTACACGAAAATGAAACCAATGCCAACGAGGCTGCCATAAAAAAGATACCACCCAAACCTTTGCTGTTATCTGCTTTCGCATCAATTTTATTAACAAACGAGCTGGGTAGTGTAATTTCAAAAGCACCAAAGAATGAAATGGCAAATACAACAAGTAAAATGAAAAAAGCAAAGTTGAACCAGCCACTGCTACTTAATTCATTTAGCTTACTTGAACCAAATAATAATGTAATTAACAAACCGAAAACAACATAAATTACGATAATTGAAATACCATATATAATGGCCTGTCCGATCCCTTTTTTCTTGCTTCCGGCTCTTTTGGTAAAGTAGCTGATGGTTAAAGGAACCATTGGAAAAATACAAGGCATTAAAAAGGCAAGAAAACCGCCAAATAAGCCTTTTATAAATGTTTGCCAAAGTGTTAGCTGCTCAGCTTCTGCCGGCTTAGCTACGGGTTTGGCTACAGAAGCTGTATCCTTTTTAACCGTATCTTTAACGATGTTGTTGGCAGCACTATCCTGGGTTGAACCTACCTCGGTAAATTCAATGTCATCAGGCATGGAAGCTGTGGTATCCTGCATAACGGCAGCATAACTTTTAGCCAGGGGCAATGCCAAGAACATTGCCGCAAGTGTTATCAATAATAAAACCTTTTTCATTTGTGTGTGTTTGTGGCCGTGAAAATAATAAAATTTACAAAGGAAATCTTTACCTAAGCCGCAAAAAGAGATAGATTTGACTTAAAAAAGAAACAGTCCCGATTTTGTCGGGACTGTTTATAATTATTTTGTTATCAACTATTTAACTGGAATACTGAATTCAACCTCCTCTGGTGGAAGACATTGCCTATCGTTACAAACCATAAACTCTACTTTTCCTTTAACAGTAGTTGCTGCTTTATTTAACTTTATTTTTTGCTGAAAGATTACCGTTTTTTCAAAATAACTAACATTCATTTTGAAGGTATCTTCATATTTCGTAATGGCCTTTGGTTCGGTTGTTTTTCCGATAGGAGAAAAATCTTTTGATGGAGAAAAAGTAAAGGTGGTTTTAACTGGTCCGCCATCTTTAACATTTTGCGAATAAATATGCCATCTATCATCAATAGTTGCTTTTAAATAGAGTACAGCTTCTGTTTTACTAACTTTTTTTGCTGCGTACGACCATGTAACTGGTTTTTCGATTTGTGCAAAGGCAGCAGCAACGGTAAATAGGACCATTGATAGTGCCAAGGTGATTTTTTTCATTGTTGTTTATTTTGTGTGTGTAAATTCTATTTCTTTGAAGTTAAACGATGCTACAATGCCGTCGATTTCAATTATTAACCTTCCAGTTTCTTCAACTCCTTTAATTATACCTGTAAAAGCTTTTCCATTTTGGATAAAATCCGATTTAATGTTGAACTTATATAGGCGCTGTAAGTAATTGTTTAGCAAAATACTAAATTTTCCTGATTTCAAAATTAAATAGTATTTCTCCATAAAAACGAATAATTTCTCCATAATGACTTCCAGTTGAATTTCCTTTTGAAGAATCTGAACCATAGAAGTTGCTTTAAAACTAAGCTCATCTGAGAAAAAATCCTGATTAATGTTCAGGCCAATGCCAATAACGGATGACTTAATTGATGAACCTGTCAGTACATTCTCAATGAGTATTCCACCTATTTTTTTATTTAGATAGTAAAGGTCATTTGGCCATTTAATTTTAACTCCCTCTCCTAAAAATGCAGATACAGCATCGCAAACAGACAGGCTAATGGCAATATTTAGATAAAATTGCTTATTTAGTGGTAAAAATGAGGGCTTTAAGTATACACTTGTACTGATGTTTTTCCCCGGCTGTGTATGCCAGGTATTATCTTGCTGTCCTCTGCCGGCAAACTGGTTACCTGCCATAATTACAGTACCCTCGCTTAATGGCTCGGATTTTGACAGTAATTCTTTTAAAAAATTATTAGTAGAATCGACCTCTTGTAATTTGATTAAATTTTGACCAACAAATAGTGTTGAAAAAGTGTTATTTTGCAAGTGTTGAATTTATAATATTGTAATTCCAAAATTAAAGCATTTTAATGGTAAAAAAGAAAATAGTAGCCCTTTCTACATACCTTTCTGAGTTAGCCGTTCATGGCATCCAAGAAAAAAAAGGAGAAGATATCGTGCGGTTAGATCTAACAAATATTCATACCTCAGTAGCAGATTTTTTCATTATTGCCAGTGCTAACTCAAGCACTCAGGTTAAGGCCATTGCCGATAGTGTAGAAAAAGAAATCTATAAAGCTACCCAAACAGATCCTCGTCATAAAGAAGGCTTTGCATCTGCAGACTGGATTATACTTGATTATTTTGATGTGGTTGTGCACATTTTTAAGACCGAAAAGCGCCATTTTTATGGCATTGAAGAATTGTGGGGTGATGCTGAGAGCACAAATTACCAAAGTGCATAACCCTTAAACCATTTTGAACAAGACAAATGAACGAGAATCAAAATACAAACGAAAACAAAAAACCCGGGAAACGCTTACCAAATATCCCGAAAAAGCCTCAGAAAGGAAGTAAGTTTAATATATTTTGGGTTTATGCAGCCATTATAGTGGCTATTATAGCTGCCCAGGTTTTATTTTCAGGAGATAGCGGCAAGGAAATTAAATATGAAACATTTGAAAGCCAAATGCTTCTTCCGGGAGACGTTGAAAAAATTGTAGCTTATCAAACTGATGATTTAGTTAAAGCTGAAGTTTATATTAAAAAAGATAGTTTAAACAAAAAGCCTCAATATAATCAGTACAAGTCCAATAGTAAATTTAACGTTTCTAACGGTCCTACGGTTTATTTCACATACGGTGGTAAGTTTGCAGATTTGAGAACAGCACTGGCAGAATCTCAAAAAAATCTTCCTGCAGATAGAAAACCAATTAGTTTCCAATCCGAAAACCGCAATAATCCATTTTTAGGTTTACTTGTAAATATTGGTTTACCTCTATTGTTACTGATTGGCTTCTGGGTGTTTATGATGCGCAGAATGGGTGGCGGCGGTGCCGGTGGCGGTCAAATTTTCAGCATCGGTAAATCAAAAGCAACTCTTTTTGATAAAGAAAGTCAGGTTAATATTACATTTAATGATGTGGCTGGTTTAGAAGAAGCTAAACAAGAGGTCATGGAGATTGTTGATTTCCTTAAAAACCCTAAAAAATATACCAACCTGGGTGGTAAAATTCCAAAAGGTGCATTGCTTGTTGGTTCGCCTGGTACAGGTAAAACTTTGTTGGCTAAAGCCGTTGCAGGTGAAGCACAGGTGCCTTTCTTCTCATTATCAGGTTCTGATTTTGTGGAGATGTTTGTAGGTGTGGGTGCATCACGTGTAAGAGATTTATTTAAACAAGCTAAAGATAAAGCCCCTTGTATCATCTTTATTGATGAGGTAGATGCGATTGGTCGTGCTCGTGGAAAAAACAGTGTAATGGGCGGAAACGATGAGCGTGAAAACACATTAAATCAATTATTGGTAGAGATGGATGGTTTCGGAACCGATTCGGGAATTATCATTCTTGCTGCTACCAACCGTCCTGACGTTTTAGACTCTGCTTTACTTCGTCCGGGTCGTTTCGACAGGCAAATTTCGATAGATAAACCAGATTTAGTTGGCCGGGAGCATATCTTTAATGTTCACTTAAAACCAATTAAAACGGCCAAAGAAGTTGATGCTAAAAAACTATCGGCACAAACACCTGGCTTTGCCGGTGCAGAAATTGCCAACGTTTGTAACGAAGCAGCATTAATTGCCGCCAGAAGAAACAAGCAAGAAGTTGATATGCAAGATTTCCAGGATGCGGTTGATCGTGTGATTGGTGGTTTAGAAAAGAAAAACAAAATCATCTCGCCAGAAGAGAAACGCATAGTTGCTTACCATGAGGCTGGTCACGCTATTGCAGGCTGGTTCTTGGAACATGCTGATCCATTGGTTAAAGTTTCTATTGTGCCACGTGGGGTTGCTGCATTAGGTTATGCACAGTACTTACCTAAAGAGCAGTTCTTGTATACAACTGAGCAATTAATTGACGGGATGTGTATGACAATGGGTGGTAGAGTAGCTGAAGATATTACTTTTGGAAAAATTTCTACAGGTGCACAGAATGATTTGGAGCGCATTACAAAACTATCTTATGCCATGGTATCCATCTACGGTATGAATGAAAATGTAGGAAATGTATCTTTCCATGATCCGCAGAACGAATACAATTTCAATAAGCCATATTCTGAAAAAACCTCAGAATTAATTGATGTGGAAGTTCGTAAATTAATTGGTGATGTTTACATCAAAACAAAACAATTACTTACTGATAAACGCGATGGCTTAGAAGCACTTGCACAGAAGTTATTAGAGAAAGAGATTTTATTCCAGGCTGATTTGGAAGAGATTTTAGGCAAACGTCCTTTTGATACCCGTACCACTTACGATGAGTTTGTTAATGGAACAGGTGATCAAAGTCCTGCTGCTGAAGGTTTAATTCATGATGGTGTAAGTGATACTGAAATCAATAAAGAAGTTTCAGGATTAAACCCGTCTTCGGAGAAGGAATAATGCTTAATTGCATTTAAAAACAATTATACATAAGTTTGAACCCTTGAACCTAAAAGCTCAGGGGTTTATTTTTTTATACAATGAAGGATAATACGACTGCGAAAGAACAGATGCTAAAACGGATAAGAAAAGCGCTATTAGAAAAGCGTGAAAATCCTTATCCGAATTTGGAAGAAAGTGCTTTGTATAAAAAAAATAACGAAGAATTAGAAGTGTTGTTTGCAGAACAACTGATGGCGGTGGCAGGAAATTTCATTTTTTGTGAGGATGGAATTGACTTTTTCGAAAATATGCTTCAATTAGCTGACCAATACAAATGGCGTAAAATTTACTGCTGGGAGCCAGAATTACAATCTTTTTTATCAAAATACGAATTTCCTTTTTATCAAACTGATAAAGATTTTGACCAGGCTGAAGTAGGTATAACCCTTTGTGAAGCATTAATTGCCAGAAATGGCAGTGTAATGGTTAGCAACCAAAGTGCGGCAGGCAGAAGACTGAGTATTTTTCCGCATCACCACATCGTAATTGCCAGAACAAGTCAACTGGTTTTAGATTTGAAAGATGCTTTTCAGCTGCTTAAAAATAAATACGGGCACCAAATCCCATCAATGATTAGCAATATTACAGGTCCAAGCAGAACTGCGGATATAGAAAAAACACTCGTTTTGGGCGCACACGGACCCAAGGAACTGTTTGTATTTTTGATTGATGACTTTACTTAGCAGACTAAAAACTGTCAATATTTTTTAACATTTCTTTATAAAAGTTTCCATTTGTGATTTATTAAATATAGTTTTATACTTAATACCATTTTAGTATGCGGTATTATAATTATGAGCAAAGTAATCAACACAGTAATTACAGGAACTGGCAGTTACATTCCGGAAAATATTATTTCCGGCGATAAATTTCTTGATTCTTCATTTTTTGAAAATGGTAATCGCATTGATAAAGAAAATGCGGAAATCATCAGCAAATTCTCAGAAATTACAGAAATTGTAGAGCGCAGATATGCTTGTCCCGATCAACTTAATAATCATATTGGAGCCAAAGCAGCAGCCATGGCCATAGAAGATGCTGGTATTGACAAAGAAACCTTGGATTATATCATTTTCTGCCACAATTTCGGAGATATCCCTTTGGGAAGCAACCGTACAGATGTTTTACCTTCATTAGCATCAAAAGTTAAGCAGCAACTCGGCATCAATAATCCTGATTGTGTGGCGTATGATATTATTTTTGGCTGTCCAGGCTGGGTGCAGGGATCAATACAGGCAGATTACTACATTAAAAGTGGAGATGCTAAAAAAGTGATGGTTATTGGTGCAGAAACATTAAGTAGAATTATTGATCCACACGACCGCGATAGTATGATTTTCTCTGATGGGGCAGGTGCGGTGATTTATGAAGCCAGAGAAGAGGGTGAGCAGAAGAAAGGTGTGTTAGCACATAAAACCGAAACCCATGCCGTAAATTACGGTAACCTGCTGGTAATGGGCAAAGGTGCTCATCCAGATGAAATGAGCGGAAATGCTTATTTAAAAATGAATGGGCGTAAACTCTATGAGTTTGCTGTGGTTCAGGTTCCACAGGTAATTAAGAAAGCTATAGATAAAGCTGGATTGAGCGTTGAAGATGTCAATATTGTCTTTGTCCATCAAGCCAATGGTAAAATGGATAATGCCATTATGAAACGCTTATTTAAGCTATATGGCAAAGATACGGTACCAGATAATTTAGTACCCATGACAATTTCTTGGTTAGGTAATAGTTCAGTAGCTACAGTACCTACATTACTTGATCTTGTACGTAAAGAACAGGTAAAAGGATATCAGATTAAACCAGGCGACGTTGCCGTTTTCGCGTCAGTTGGTGCCGGAATGCACATTAACGCATTCATTTACAGATTTTAAAAATTAAAGGCGTTTTAAACCCGCCTTGGCCTGGCTTTCAATACTGTTTTCATACTCATGATTTTTCATAGAGATGGCAGTATTGTAAGCCTCTTTTGCTTTTGAAACGTTTTTACGTTTCTCGTAAATTTTACCCATTTGCAGTGCAGCATTAGCGGCAAAATAATATTTTAGGTTTTTACCTTGATTTATTGCCGCCTGGTAAGCTGTTAAAGCTAAATCATCTTTTCCTAAATCATCATATACTTTCCCCAAGCGATAATTAAATTCTGTTTTGTCTTTATCACCGGAAAAGTCAGCAGTTGATTTATCTTGAATTACCTGCAAAGCCCTGGTAAAATATCCACCATCAAACAAAAGTCTTGCTTTGAGTAAATCTACCGCTGGAGAAACATCCGCAGCTTCATTCTTCGCTTGCTTATCTTTTTCATTATAGGTAAATCCAGCATTAGCCGCTTTGTTAGCAAAGCTGGAATAGCTGTTTTTATCTCCTTTAAGCAAGGCAATCCACGCTAAATGTAAGTTTGCATCCTTAATATAGTTAACCCCTTTGTTGGTCTGTAAAAATCGATTAAAATAATTTGCGGCAGTTAAATCTAATTTATTCAGGTGCGCTATGCCTTCCAGATATTCTAAGTAAGGAAAAGGCTGATATATACTTCCTTCAGGACGTTTAGCCAGTATTTGGATCGCCTGATCATTATGTGCGTTTTTAATGCAGACATAACTCTGCAGATAGCTTTTCAACAAACTGGTATCGGCAATTCTGTCGGTATATTTCATAGTTTTGCTATATGCCAACGGACTATGGGCTACATCTGTTAGCACATAGGCATAATAAAAAACCACTTCTTCATAAAAAGGTTCATAGGATGATTTTGGTAAGTTATCGGCTAGTTTTTCAAACATATTAAGCCCATTTTGCATGTTGCCCTTTACTCCAAAGGTAGCCAAAGTGCTTTTTAACGCACCATCTGGTAAGTTGCCTAATACAGCATTAATCAAACCTAAACCTTTTAAGTTTAAATGAAAGTTTGGAAATTTCTTCGCATTATCATGAAGCAGTGCATTTGCTTTTTTAATTTCCATTGCCGCATTAAAGTACTCGCCGAAGCGTCCTTTTAACAGCGCCCATTGTAAACTAATTTCGGCTTGTGAGTAAAGGTAATAAGGTGAAGTCTTATCATCATCGCTTATTTTATCCAGGCGAGCAGATTTATTATTTTTTAAGCGGTCAAAATCTGCTTTACTCTCTGACGTTAAAACAGTAAAATAGTCAATATAATTTTCCAGCAGGAGAATGATCGAATTATTAGGGTGCTGCTTCTTTTCAGTAGATAAATATGCCCTAGCATTCCCTAATTTTAATTCAAAAATACTTTTATAGGCATTTAAGCAGTTAGCATTAAAATCGAAATTGGCAAAAAGCGTTTGTGGAGCAACAAGTATAAAAAGTAAAATAAAAAGACGTAGATATTTGGTCATTACACAGGATTTGTATGAATGCTTAAGTTGTAGCTATTTGTGATATACCCAATAACGTTGAAAATGTATTCTTGTTTTGTGTATAACAAAAAACGTCCCGAATAAATCCGGGACGTTTTTTTTATTAATATTATTTAGGAAGATTATGCTTCTGCTACTTCATGAGTTAAAGCCTCATCAACCAAAATACGTCCGCAGTGCTCGCAAACGATAATTTTTTTACGTTGACGAATATCTAACTGGCGTTGTGGCGGAATCTGGTTAAAACAACCTGAACAAGAATCACGATCGATAGTTACCACAGCTAAACCGTTAACTGCATTTTTGCGTAAACGATTGTAAGCAATTAGCAAACGCTCTTCAATTAGCGGTTCGGCTTTATCAGCTTTCTTTTGTAAATCTTCCTCTTCTTTTTCAGTTTCAGCAGTAATTACATCCAGTTCGGCCTTTTTTGCATCTAAATCTTTCTTTCTTCCATCTAAATCTGCTTTAGCAGCTTCATAAATTTCAGTTTTAGAAGTGATTTCGAAACCATGCTCTTTAATTTTCTTCTCAGAAACCTGGATATCTAAACCTTGAATTTCAATTTCTTTAGTTAAAGCATCGTATTCACGGTTGTTTTTAACTTCTTTTAATTGCGTATCGTATTTTTTAATAGCTGCCTGAGCATCTTTGATGGTATTTTTACGGGTTACAATTGCATCCTCTAAGTCATCAAGCTCACCTTTAATTTTCGAAATTCTAGTTTCTAATCCTAAAACATCATCTTCTAAGTCGGCAACCTCCATTGGTAACTCACCACGTACCTGGCGAATTTTATCAATTTTTGTGTGGATATTTTGTAATTCGTATAAAGCTTTTAGCTTTTGTTCTACGGTTTGTTCCATTAAAACAAGTAATTAATTGGGTTTGTATTTTGCTCCGTTAAACGGATTGCAAAGTTAGTAAATTTTTTCTGAATAATTTCAAGCAATAAATTTGAGGTAAATTGTTCAGTTTCAAAGTGTCCAATGTCTGCAATGATGATTTTTTCCTCTGCATCGAAAAACTCATGATATTTAAAATCAGCGGTGATAAAGGCATCTGCTCCGGCAGCCATAGCCTCTTTCAAAAGGAAACTTCCAGAGCCGCCACAAACGGCTACTTTTTTAATCCTTTTCCCTATTACATCAGTGTGCCTAACCACTTTAGCCTGCATGCGGTCTTTTACTAAATGTAGAAAATCATAGGCATCCATATCATACTCCAGCCAGCCTACCATTCCCGATCCAACCAACTGGTGCTTGTTTTCCAATTGATAAATATCGTACGCGACTTCTTCATAAGGATGATTCTCAAATAAGGCAACCAGAATTTTTCTTTCTGCCTGTGCAGGATAAACCATTTCAAGCCTTACTTCTAATTCCTTATGCCGGATACCACGTTCACCAACAAACGGATCAGCATTTTCATTTGCTTTAAAAGTGCCGAAACCCTCGGCATTAAAACTGCACTCGCTGTAATTACCAATATTGCCGGCGCCAGCATAAAACAAGGCTGACCGCAATTGCTCTGCCTGTGCCTGGGGGCAATAAGTGACCAGTTTTTTAAGCAAACCCGCTTTTGGTGATAATACTTTCGTTCCAGTTAAGCCAAGCCGCTCGCAAATTCGGGCATTTACACCCGTGTGGATGCTATCCAGATTGGTATGAATGGCATATAGTGCAATATTATTTTTAATGGCTTTAAGTACCACGCGTTCTACATAATTTTTGCCATTTAGCTTTTTTAACCCTTTAAAAATTATAGGATGATGTGTAATGATCAGGTTGCAGCCTGTTGAAATAGCCTCTTCAACAACCGATTCTACACAATCAAGCGCTACCAGGGCAGCACGGATTTCCATGTTTGGATCACCAACAATAAGACCGGAATTATCATAATCTTCCTGATAGTTTAATGGTGCTACACTTTCTAAATAATTTGTGATTTCTGATAACCTCATGGCATAAAGATAGAAAATTTGAAATTTTTGTTATTGTATTTTCATCATAAAGCAAAACAAAAAGTCCGTCCAAATTAATTGGAACGGACTATTTCTAATCTTAGGACGCTTCTAAATGTACTTCTAAAATACATTTGATTTAGAACTGTTTCAATTATGCCTGTGGCTGAAATCCGCCACCCATTCTTACCATTTGCAGGCTTTCGAAAACAGCTTTTTGATTGTATTCAAAGGCAAGATTCTTGTGGTTAATCACATCTACAATGGTACCAATCATACATAAACCTCCGGTAAAGAAATATAGTACCCCCATTCCAACCTGCCCGATAACAAATCTATGAATTCCTGCAAAGCCTAAAAACCCAATTAAGGCTAACAATAGTATTTCTGAAGGCTGCTTTCTTCTGCTACCGTAAATCATTAAGAAATTACGTAATTGCTGTTCGTTTAAACCAGTTGTTGCTTGTTGTAAGTAAGCATATTCTTCTGGCGTTATACCTGGTAATGACATTAAAGGCGATTGAAATATATCCATGGTTTCTATATTTTTTTAATTAAAATTTTAAATGTTGTATTCTTATTTATCAATGTATAAATTCTGCAAACTATAATAATAAAAGCTGGTATTCCAAACCAGTGTTGCTTAAAGCTTTCGGTAAATTCGCCATGAAACAGGTGACTAATAGACCTTCCTAAACCGCAGCCCGGGCACCATCCTTCATAACCTAAGTTTGCCAAAGGGCAAAGGGTGAAATGATGTGAATGAGTATCAGCTGCTGCTAATAAAATCAAAGCTGTTAGCCAGAAAACCAATTCCAAAGGAAAGTTGTTAAGGTGTTTCATGCTTTCAATTTATATATTTTAGAAGATATTAGCTTTGCTTTGTTACAGGAATAAATGCTTATTCGACGAACGACAACTATAACCCGACCAATGCCGATTTGACGACGAAGAATAACACACAAACTTAAAAAACCTTTAACAAACTTTGCGGTTAATTATAAAAGATAAGCTTATTTTTGCGCCTTGAATATTCGCGATTTAATAAATAGATACAAAACTGACGATAGGGTAACTGAATTTACCAAAGCGTTAAATGCAGCTAAAAGCCCTAAAATACAACTAAAGGGTTTGGTAGGTTCTGCCGATGCTGTAGTTGCACTTTCCTCTTACTTTTTATTACACAAGCCTTTATTTTTTATTTTTCCTGATCGGGAAGAGGCCGCTTATTTCCAATCTGATTTAGAAAGTATTTTGGATAAGCAGGTTTTACTTTTCCCTTCATCCTATAGAAAATCATTTGATTTTACACAGGTTGATACGGCTAATGTACTGGCCAGAGCTGAAGTTTTAAACGAATTGAACCACGATTCAGAATATGGAAAAATTGTGGTTTCTTATCCGGAAGCGATTGCAGAGAAGGTAATTGATCGCTCTGCGTTAGAAAAAAATACACTTGAAATCGCTATCGGCGCCAAGCTTGGGATCGATTTTATCAACGAATTTTTAATCGACTACGATTTTGACAGAAGCGACTTTGTATATGAACCCGGTCAGTTTTCTATTCGTGGTGGTATTGTGGATATATTTTCTTTCTCTTCTGATTTACCTTACCGGATAGAATTTTTTGGCGATGAGGTAGAAAGTATCCGCAGCTTCGAAATCGAAAGTCAGTTATCGGTGGCCGATGTAAAATCACTCACCATTGTACCAAATGTTCAAGCCAAATTTTTAACAGAAAGCAACATTAGCATTTTAGATTATGTTGATCAGGATACACAACTTTGGTTTAAGGATGTTGAATTTACACTCGACATTGTAAAAGCTGGCTACAAAAAGGCAGTTGAACTATGGAAAGCCTTATCACTTGATGACAAGGCAAAAAATCCTGAATGGATTGACCCAAAATTTGCTTTTAGCGATGAGAAGTTATTGGGCGACCATTTGCATGATTTTGCATTAGTGGAGTTCGGAAAGCAGTTTTTCTATAAAACAGACCACCGTTTTGAATTTGAAACCAAACCGCAGCCTTCCTTTAACAAAGATTTTAACCTGCTTATACATAACTTAAAAGAGAACGAAAAAGAGGGTATTGTTAATTTTATTTTTACCGATTCACCAAAACAAATCGAGCGTTTATATGCCATTTTAGATGATATTGATAAAACGGCAAAGTTTACCCCGGTAAATAGTATGCTTAGAGAGGGCTTTATTGATCCTAAAATTCAAACTGCCTTTTATACTGATCACCAGATTTTTGACCGGTACTACAAATACAAGCTTAAAAAAGGTTACCAGAAAAGCCAGGCCATTACGCTAAAAGATCTTCGTGAGCTTAAATCAGGAGATTATGTTACGCACATCGATCATGGTATTGGAAAATATGCCGGCTTAGAAAAGGTAGAGGTGAATGGCAAAACACAGGAGATGATTCGTTTAATTTATGCCGACAATGATTTGCTTTATGTCAACATCAACTCCTTAAATCGCATTGCGAAATACAGCGGCAAAGAAAGCGGTGTGCCCAAAATGAATAAGTTGGGTACCGATGCCTGGGATAAGCTGAAAAAAACAACAAAAAAAAAAGTTAAAGACATTGCCCGTGATTTAATTAAGCTTTACGCCATCCGTAAAACTCAGGCCGGCACCGCCTTTTCTCCTGATGGCTACCTGCAAACAGAACTGGAGGCTTCATTTATTTATGAAGATACGCCAGATCAGCTGAAAGCGACGCAGGATGTAAAGAAAGACATGGAATCGCCGCACCCAATGGACCGCCTGGTTTGTGGTGACGTGGGCTTTGGTAAAACAGAAATTGCCGTTCGTGCCGCTTTTAAAGCTGTAGCCGAAGGTAAACAAGCCGCTATTTTAGTGCCAACAACCATTTTGGCTTTGCAGCATTTTAAAACATTCTCTTCGCGTTTAAAAGATTTTCCGGTAACGGTTGACTATATTAATCGATTTAAAACAAGTAAACAAATCAAAGATACTTTAGCCGAAGCTGCTGCCGGGAAAGTTGATATTTTAATCGGAACGCATCGTTTGTTGAGTAAAGATGTGAAGTTCAAAGATCTGGGCATCATGATTATTGATGAAGAACAGAAATTCGGCGTTACGGCAAAAGAGAAGTTAAAAGCTTTAAGGGTAAATGTTGATACACTTACTTTAACCGCAACCCCGATTCCGCGAACGCTCCATTTTTCATTAATGGGCGCCAGGGATTTATCCATCATCAGTACGCCACCGCCAAACCGCCAGCCGGTGAGTACAGAATTACATGTTTTTAATGATAAACTGATTCAGGAGGCTGTGCAGTTTGAACTGGATCGTGGCGGACAGGTTTTCTTTATTCATAACCGTGTTAATGATTTGCCGCAATTGGGTGGCATGATTCAAAAACTCGTTCCAAAAGCACGGATTGGTATTGCTCACGGTCAGTTAGATGGTGATGCACTGGAAGATGTAATGCTCGACTTTATCAATGGAGAGAAAGATGTTCTGGTGGCTACCACCATTATTGAAGCCGGTTTAGATATTCCAAATGCCAATACCATCATCATCAACCATGCACACATGTTTGGCTTGAGCGATTTACACCAGATGCGTGGCCGGGTAGGACGCAGCAATAAAAAAGCTTTTTGTTATTTACTATCGCCACCGCTTTCTACTTTAACATCCGAAGCCCGCAAGCGTTTAAGTGCTATTGAAGAATTTTCTGATTTAGGCAGCGGTTTTAACGTTGCCATGCGTGACTTGGATATCCGCGGAAGCGGAAACCTGCTTGGTGCCGAACAAAGTGGTTTTATCGCTGAAATCGGTTTTGATATGTATCACAAAATCCTGGACGAGGCTATCCAGGAACTAAAAGAAGCGGAATTTAAAGGCCTGTTTGAAAACGAACCGGCAAGACCGTTTGTTGGATTTACACAGATTGATACTGACCTTGAGTTATATATTCCTGATGCTTACATCACCAATATCACAGAGCGATATAATCTGTATACCGAATTATCGAAACTGGAAAACGAAAGCGAGCTTGAAAAATTTGAGAAGCATCTTGCTGATCGTTTTGGGCCTGTACCGCCACAAGTTAAGACCATGCTGAGTGTGGTACGCTTGCAGTGGTTAGGAAAAAAACTTGGGTTCGAAAAAATCAGCTTTAAAAAGAATAGTTTGCGTGGTTATTTTTTAAGCGATAAACAATCAGCCTATTTTGATTCGAATACCTTCACCAAAATTCTATCATTCGCTCAAAATCATCCGAGGATGTGCAACTTAAAGGAGGTTAAAAACACTTTAAGAATTGCGTTTGATAACGTAAGTACTGTGGAGGAAGCCATAGAGACACTGGAACTTATCGACTAATATGGATCCTACTTTATTACTCGATTTAGTGAAAATGCAGATGCCTTATGGAAAATATAAGGGTTACCTGATCTGCAATATTCCCGAAAGCTACTTACTGTGGTATAAGGACAAGGGGTTTCCTAAAGGAAAATTAGGTGATTTAATGGCCACCATGTTCGAAATTCGGGTAAACGGATTGGAATATTTGTTAACGCCTTTGAAAGGGAAATAATTTTAAATAAGATCGTTATTGCGAGGTACGAAGCAATCTGTTGCAAAGGTTGCTTCGTACTTCTCAATGACGAAAATTTTTAGATACAATACTATATTTCACAGCCATTTTCATCACAAACAGCATCGTTATTTTTATTTAACGAAGTTAAATTAGTTTTCGGCTGTGCTGACTTCCATTCGGTAAAACTTTGCGTCAGGGCTTCTGTAAATGCCTCTACTGGTTGCGCACCAGAGACACCATACTTTCTATCCATTACAAAATAAGGCACCCCCCGGATTCCTAAATTCTGACTTTCATAAATATCATAACGAACTGCTTCAGCAAACTGGTCACTATTAAGCGCTTCCGCAGCCACTGTTTCATCCAGGCCGATCTCTGCGGCTAATGCTAAAAGTACATTTACATCTTCTATATTTTTAGCTCTTACAAAGTGGGCTTCAAATAATTTTTCTTCAGCCAAATCCTGCAATCCATGCTGTGCTGCAAGGTGTATGAGGCGATGTGCGTCAAAGGTATTACCCGGAATATTCGTATCAAAATTTAACTTTAACCCGGCGTTTGCAGCCATATCAACTACCTGGTTAGTCATTTGTTTAGCCTGTTCTACAGGCATTCCCTTACTTCTGGAGAGATATTCATAAACATTTTCTCCGTTAGTATTATGATATTCGGGATTGAGTTGATAACTTTTCCAATCCACTTCAATTTCATTTTTAAATGGCAGCTTTTCAATGGCTTGCTCAAAATGGCGCTTACCGATATAGCAAAACGGACACATTACGTCCGACCAGATTTCTACTTTCATGAAATAAATATAAGCGTTGCCAAATTAAGCTTGGTAAATGGAAAGTCAAATCTAAAAGGTTTTGATTTTTTGATTTGTTTTGGGTTAAATTAAACCGAAAAAATATGAGAAGAACTATTTTAATGCTCTTAGTATTAGGCACGTTTTTTAGTGCAAAAGCACAATTTGAAGATGCAAAGCAGGTGTTTCGGAAGCCCCGAAATTACCAACTGAGAAAGCAAAACATAAGTTGGTGGCTATTTTACCTTTCAATACCAATCTCTTACAAAAAGCAGCCAACGGATGTATTGGTAGAACGAATGATGCGCAAGGTTTCCAGATATTTCACTTACAGTAAATAAAGCATAAATAAAAGGTGCTCTCAATTAAAGAGCACCTTTTATCTTATTGATATAACTGATTAAAAATCAGCTTAAAAGTTCCATGTGTTTGCGCTCTGAAAGCAATTTCCGGACCAAAGGCAAACAACTTTCCCTTTCCGATTTTCGCTTCAAAGGCCGTAACACCATCCTGCAGATAAGCTTGTCCCCAGGCCCAGCCACTCCTCAATGGAGTCGCCGATTCAAACCACATCAAAGGCTTAATTTTTCCGTTCGAGATAGCGTCACCAGTTAATTTAAAAACCGGACTATTGTCAAAATATATATCAGCTTCTTTTTCCATGCCCCATGCGGCCGGCTGCTTCGTATCTACACTCACATTTAAAACGCTGCCAGGTACATAATATTTCTCTGCGGGTAATCGTTTTTCATCGCCATTAACAATTTCCACCATGGCATTGCGAACAGGAAGATTAAAATGGTAAGCCAGGTTCGTACTACTTCCTATCGTAACGATTTTTCCGCCTGCTTCAACAAACTTTTTCAACTGCGGGATGGACTTATCTCCGGTAATTTTACCCAAACGATTTCTATATTCCTCGGGAATTTCTTCAGCCTTCGGACCAAAATTTCTGGTGTTGAAACCACTGTTTTGAACTGCTGGGATTGCGCCGCCAACAAAAATAATCACATCATATTTAGATTTTAAATCGCCCGCATCAATATCCTGTGGATAAACTACACTAGCATTGTAATGATACTGCTCCATAATAAAGCGCATCCAACCTGAAGCCATAGAACCTCCATAATTATCCCATAAGGCAATTCTGGCAGCAGCAACTTTAACCTTTTCTTTTGGTTGATTAGCAGATTTAAGCTTTACATTCGCCTTTTCCAATATCGATTTTCCTGCAGATGAGACATAAAAATCTCCATTATCAGATGAGCGATAAACCTCGATTTTATTTTTAAGCAAATCATTTACTGCGGTGTATGAATCATTTTGCGCCGAACTTAAAACATAACTTAACCCTGTTACTTTATTTTCAGGAATCAATAACTTTCCATACGGATTTCGTTCAAATGGTCCGCTAAAATCGTTTTGAATACGATCAAACTTCACATCCATCAAATAGGCCAAAGTCCAGCCAGCAGCATCATATGGCGGTATTGGAGCACCTCCCTCGTATTTAAAATCATTTGGATGATCCTGCGGCTCAAACATGTCCAAAACATGCGGACGAAAAGCTTGATCGGTTTTTACCACATAGCTTCCGGCAGGATATTTTTTGCCTTCAACTGTAAAAGATGATGTGGCCTTTTGTACCACAACACCTGTTCTGATTAAGGCATTCAAAAATTTAATAGCAGAGTTAAAATCTGGTTGATCTGCCGATAAAATATACCCTCTGGGATCACGGTTAGCAGGCGCAGTCATTATTGTATCAAAATATTTTACATTCATCGCCCGTCTTGATTCAAAATCGCCAACATCTGCAGGAGTTGTTCCACCTTTTTTAGCAGCGCTGTTAATGGCCTCAATTTTCTCAGGTGAAAACGACCAGGTATCTTTATTCCCTCTATCTACAGAATTTTTTCCCATTTGATAGATGTTAAATAACAGTTCATCAGCATGACGTTGCGCATAATTGAGTACCGCATAATTTAAGGATACGGAGTAATCTATAGCATTTTTAAAATACCATTTACGCGGTGTAACAGGATTTGGCGAATCGCTATTGGGTAATAATCTGGATGGAACCAAAGGAATTTCTGATGGGGTAGGGCTCCCTACAATTTCCGTAAGCAAGCCAATCATATTGTGAAAGTAGGTAGTCGTTCTTAAACCGCCGTTATACCAGGTTGAAAAAACTGATCCGCCCCGTTGCGTATAGCCTGGCTTACCTTCTACGTTTAATCGGGTATGCATGGCGGCGCCCACAGCATCCAGGCTGGTCAAAAGGGTCGCATCAAAAACATAGTTAAAAGGGTCGCGGTAAGGTGGGCCGGCAACAACGGTTCCAGCTGGGCCCGCCTGGTGATGGTTATACATAATTTGCGGTATCCATTCTACAAAAAGCTGGCGACCCATATTCTGCGTTTCTTTAAGGTTCAGCATAAAAAAATCGCGGTTATTATCATGACCAGCATATTTTTCATAAAGGCGTGGCCATCCCGATAGCATTCGTTTCTTCGGGTCCTTTTCACGCATGTACCAGTTACTCACCAGCTCCTGCCCATCCGGATTGGCATGTGTAAATAAAATGATTACATTATCTAATATTTTTAATGTTTCAGGATCAGTTTTGGAAGCAAATTCATAGGCAGTTTGAATAAGCTGGTGTGCACCCACCGTTTCGTTGGCATGTAATCCACCATCAATCCATACCACCGCTTTGCCTTCCTGAGAAAGTGCTTTTGCTTCTTCGAGGGTAATTTCAGCATGTGCCAATTTTTGGGAAATTTCCTGATAACGATCTAGCTTTTTAATATTCTCCGGAGATGATACAATTAACATATACTGGCTTCTTCCTTCTTCAGTTTTACCAATATCAACAAGCTTTACCCGTTTAGAAGATTCGGCCAGCTTTTTAAAATAGGCTTCTGTTTGGGTATAGTTTGCCAGTTGATAGTCATCACCAATGTTAAAACCAAAGTGTGTTTTCGGTGATGGGATTTCCTGTGCTATTGCTGTAGCATTAACCATCAGGAAAGCCAGCAAAAGTTTTCTAAAGTAAATTTTCTTCATGCTTGTTTTAGGTTAGTTAACCAAATATAATCAGAAAGCGGTGTGAAAATAATATACGCCAGATTTGTTACAAGTAACTTCAATTGATACATTTGCCGCCGACACAAAAAACAGTTGTAAGCACTCATATAAATCAAATCATGACTTTAGACGAAAGAATAGAAAATTCCAAAACCAGCATATTTAAAGCCGTTTTCCCAAATACAACTAATCATTACGATACGCTTTTTGGTGGTACAGCCATGCACATGATGGATGAAGTGGCATTTATTACTGCAACGCGGTTTAGCCGCCAGATTATGGTAACTGTGAGCAGCGATCGTATTGATTTTAAAAAGCCTATTCCTGCTGGTTCTATTGTAGAGCTCATTGGAAAGGTAAGCCATGTTGGCAATACCAGTTTGAAAGTTAATGTAGAAATATATATCGAACAAATGTACGCTGAAGGGCGTGAATTAGCCGTACATGGTGATTTTACTTTTGTTGCTATTGACGAAAACAAAAAGCCTGTATTAGTCATAAAATAAAGATCTCATATTCATCAAAATTTAGTGGTCCTATTACATACTTTTAAATATGGAACATCAATACACAGAAGCCGATTTAATTAAAATTGCGCAACAACTGGCATGCCCTCAAGGCGATCATGGTATAAAAACCGGCGAAGTAATGAATATAAGTAATGCCGGGATGACGCAAGCTGCAATTAATCTGCTTCAGTTGAAAGGTGCGGAGTCTGTTTTAGAGATTGGCCATGGTAACGGAGGGCACATTGCTTATTTGCTAAATCAGGCGAATGAATTGAAATATCACGGAGTTGACATTTCGCCAACCATGATTACAGAAGCTGAAAGAATTAATTTAGATTTTATTGGTCGAAATTCGGTTTCCTTTTCTCTAACGGATGGACTAAATCTTCCATTCTCCAATCAATCGTTTGAGAAGGTTTTTTCAGTTAATACCCTCTACTTTTGGAAAAACCCACAACAATACCTGAAAGAAATTTTTCGGGTGATGAAACCGAAAGGTACATTAATTATCGCCTTCGCAGATAAAATGTTTATGGAGTCTTTGCCTTTTACTAAGTACGGCTTTACACTTTATGAAAAGCAAACGGTGATGGATATTGTAAAAAATGCAGCCTTTAATCAGATCGAATACTTTCAAAAAAGCGAGCAAATTAAAAGCAGTGCAGGAAATTTGGTTAATAGAACCTATCATTTGCTTTCTGCCAAAGCTTAATACAAAATCAGATATAAATAAGCATAAACAACTGGCGCTGCCAGTAATAACCCATCAAAACGATCAAGCAAACCACCATGACCTGGTAATAAACCACCACTATCTTTGGTATCTAAACTGCGTTTGAGCATCGACTCTACTAAATCGCCCAAAGTGCCAAAACTGGCAATTAGGGTAGCCATACCTGCCCAAACCCACAACGGGTTTTCGATAAAAACAAAAGACAAGCCTACAGCAGCCAAAATACTGGTAAACATCCCTCCAAAAAATCCTTCCCAGCTTTTTTTTGGAGAATGGCGTTCGAATAATTTGCGTTTGCCAAACTTCATTCCGAAAATATATGCGCCCGTATCATTTGCCCACAGCATTAATAAAAAAGCCAGTGGGAAATGAAAATTATAGCTGTGCCAGTCTTTTAAAAACCCAAGTGCATGAAAGAAACAAAAAGGAATGGTAACGTAAACAAAACCTACAAAAGTGTAAGATATATTTGCAAACGGGATTTTGTTCTTTTTGTAAAGTTCAGTAACAAATACAGAAAATATAACAGGAATGCAAAGCAATAAATACTTTACATCGTATTGGAAATAATGCAAACCTGCAGCCAATATAAATATCAAAGCTCCGGCAATTAAACCAATATTTCTATGCGGACGAATTCCTGAATTTTTAATCAGCTTATAAAATTCGAATAAGGATAAAACACTTAAAATCAAATAAAATGCGGTAAAAGCGTAACTGCCCAGAAAAATAGAGCCTAACATTACGATAGTAAAAAAGAAAGCGGTTATTGCCCTGGTCTTCATTAAATTAGCAGTAAAATAGATGAATTAAATGTGCAGATTATTCAATTTCATTTTGAACAATATATTCGATAGCCTTATCAAAATCAGCTTTGCTTACCAAAACATTTACTTCGCCGATATTATAGGCTGATAATTGCTTGTTAATGGTTACAGCAGGAATTCCCGCTTCGGTTAATCCTTGTTTCAATACCTCTGCGGCGAATGTATTGCTTGTAGTATATACTTTAATCCAGTTTTCGCTCACGTTCTGCGCTATCTTTAAAAAATTTAAACAAAGCTATGGTAATTATTGCACTAATTAAATAGCCATACCATGGAAAACCAATAGGTTCATCAGCTTTATCGAGCGGCATATTATGTTGCTGCATATAAAATGCGGCGCAAACGGCGTAAGCATTATTAATAAAATGCGCCAGCATTGCGTACCACAAGCTTCCACTGAAATAATAAAGATAGCCAAAACCAGCACCTAACAGCATTCGGGGAATAAAGCCATAAAATTGCATGTGAATGGCACTAAAAATTATTGCAGTTAGCCAAATCGCTACATGTGGGTTGTTAAAAGCCTTATTAAGGCTACGCTGAACACCGCCACGAAACATCAGTTCTTCACCAATGGCCGGAATAACTGCAATCATAATTAAATTAACAATAAAATCGAAGTTACTTCTCGCCGTAATTAACTGAATAGTAAGCTTTAGGATAGCATCTTCTTTTTGCTTCATCCATCTTTCTAAGCCTTTTAGAAAATCAGGAAGAACCATTTTTTGATTCACCAAAACCGTCCACTCCATGAAAGGCATACTGGCAATGATAATGACAAAAACAATCAATAACAGTATTAATTGAGGTTTTTTAAAGCTGTAGAAATTTTCAATTTTTTTTCTCTCTGTGAATGCCAGTACAATCGGTGGCACAATAAATGTTCCGATGGAACTGAAAATCTGGATAATTTTCAAACCTGTAATGTATCTCGGATCTCCTGCTACCAATAGATCTAAATTGCTGACTATTCCTAAGCCATAAATGATTACCACAATGATTATGGCTACTAAACCAAATAATAAACTCCCCGCAATTGCGTAAGCCAAAAGTAAAAGTAATTGCATGAAAGGATTGATTTCCTCCCGTTTAGGTGCTACAAAATTCATTATTTGTACCTTTGTATGTTTTATAATTGTTGAAGATAGATAAATGTCTGTAAAGATAGGAAATATTGACTTAGGCGAGTTCCCTTTATTGCTTGCCCCGATGGAAGATGTAAGTGATCCGCCATTCCGTTATGTATGTAAGCAAAACGGGGCTGATTTGATGTATACAGAGTTTATTTCATCAGAAGGATTAATCCGCGATGCGGCAAAAAGCCTTCAGAAACTAGATATTTTTGAATACGAAAGACCAATAGGAATCCAGATTTTTGGTGGAGATATTGAGCACATGCGTGAGGCCTCTGAAATTGCATCGGCTGCAGGACCGGACTTAGTTGACATTAATTATGGCTGTCCGGTCAAAAATGTAGTATGCAAGGGTGCAGGATCGAGTTTACTTCGAGATATTGATAAAATGGTTAAAATGACAGAGGCGGTAGTCAAAGCTTCGCATTTACCGGTTACCGTTAAAACCCGCCTGGGTTGGGATGATGATACTAAAAATGTATATGAGGTTGCAGAACGTCTTCAGGATGTTGGCATTCAGGCATTAACCATCCACGGCAGAACCAGGGCTCAGCTTTATAAAGGTGAAGCCGATTGGACATTGATCCGCGAAATAAAACGTAACCCCCGGATTAAAATACCAATTTTTGGCAATGGTGATATTGATAGTCCGGAGAAAGCCGCAAACTGGCGCATGGCATATGAAGTAGACGGCATCATGATCGGCCGGGCAGCTATTGGCTATCCCTGGATTTTTAGAGAAGTAAAGCACTTTTTTAAAACAGGAGAACATTTATCTGGCCCAACTATAGCGGAGCGTATTGACGTTTGCCGAACGCATTTAGATAAATCTCTGGAATGGAAAGGCCCAAAAACGGGTATTTTTGAAATGCGAAGGCATTATGCAAATTACTTTAAAGGGCTGCCAGATTTTAAACCCTACCGTATGCGATTAGTTGCAGAACCCGATGTTAACAATATTTACAGTATTTTAGATGAGGTGGCAGATAAATTTGCCAGTTACGATGCCACAAAAGTACTGGCTTGATTTTTGAAAACATTTTTCTACTAGTTTAATCTCTATGGCTACAGCAATTACAGACGGTGTTAAAGTTTCAGTAGAAACCATTTATCAGCCGGAATATTCAAATCCAGGCAATGAGCATTTTATGTTTGCTTATCGGGTGGAAATTTCCAATCTTTCTGATTATGCAGTGCAATTGATGCGTCGGCAATGGCTTATTTTCGATTCCAATAGTTCTCGAAGAGAGGTAGAAGGCGAAGGTGTAGTAGGCTTACAGCCAATCATTCAACCTGGGGAAACACATGTTTATGTTTCTGGCTGTAATTTGAAAACAGACATGGGCAGTATGCGTGGAAAATATTTAATGAAAAGATTAATGGATGAATCGGAATTCGACGTAGATATTCCACAATTTCAGCTTATTGCTCCCTATAAATTAAATTAAATTAATTTTTCCAGTATAAATATAAATGTTATTAAAGAAAGAAAGCGGCCAGATAAAAAATCTAAGCCGCTTTCTTTTTGATGAAGTAATCTTAATCTCTTCCTCTTCCAAAAAGCATCGATGCATAATATAATAAATTTGCCACGGCACCTACGGCAGCAACAACATAAGTCATAGCGGCCCACCACAAGGCATCCTTAGCCTGGCTGTTTTCTTCTTGTGTTTGCATTACACCAGGATTGTTTTTTAACCAGGCCAGGGCTCTGTTACTGGCATCAAATTCAACCGGCAAGGTTATAATACTAAATATAGTAATTAGGGCTAAACCCACAACACCAATAGCCAGTACAATTGGTGTTACTGCAAAAACAAGTAACATTACCCCAATTAACAGCACCCACTGTAATAAATTTGATGATATACTTACTACGGGCACCATGGTACTTCTTAAATTAAGCCAGGCGTATGATTTTGCATGCTGAACAGCATGTCCACACTCATGGGCAGCAACAGCCGCTGCCGCAACACTCCTGCTATAGTATACATCTGTACTTAAATTTACGGTTCTATCTGTCGGATTGTAATGATCGGTTAATTGTCCTTCTGTACTCATCACTTTCACATCGTAAATTCCGTTATCATGTAGCATCCTTTCTGCTACCTCCTTGCCCGATAATCCTGAACTCAGCTGCATTTCTGCATATTTAGAAAACTTGTTTCTGAAACGCCACTGTACAAACATGCTCAGCAATAATACGGGGATGATTAAAACTAAATAAACTCCCATTTTTCTGTATGTTTTTCAAATCCAACTATATCAAAAAGCGTTCCCATATTATTTACCCATTAAAAATATTATATTCAATGATGCAAAATCATTTTTCTTACTGGGAGAAAAACAGCTTCTTTGACTATGATGCAATTATAATTGGTAGTGGTATTGTTGGCCTTAACGCAGCTATTCACCTTAAAAAATCTGCTTCACATTTAAATATTGCTATACTGGAATCTGGCTTTTTACCGTCTGGTGCAAGCACTAAAAATGCAGGTTTTGCATGCTTTGGAAGCATTTCTGAACTGATTGAACAAGAGAATAACTCCTCATCAGATAAGCTATACAAGCTTATTGAAAAACGATGGAAAGGACTCTTGAAACTTCGTCAGCTCCTCGGCGATAAAAACCTCGATTACCAGTGCTTAGGTGGGTATGAGTTATTTAAAAAAGATGATATCCACCTCAAAGAATGCTGTGTATCGAAAATTGAACATTTTAATGTGATGATAATGGATATTGTTGGACCTAATGCGTTTTCTCTTGGTAACCATAAAATCAAATCATTCGGCTTCTTGGGTATTGACCATTTAATTTCAAACCAATATGAAGCGCAAATTGATACCGGTAAGATGATGGGCTCGTTAATACAATATGCGCAATCTCTCGGAATTAAAATTTTTAACAGTTGTTCCGTTCAGTACATCGAGCAATCTTCACAAATAACGTTACTAACAGAACAGGGTAAATTTTATTGTAAAAAGCTGGTCGTAACAACCAACGCATTTGTAAAATCATGGTTTCCAGAGCTTGATATCATGCCAGGGAGAGGACAGGTTTTAATTACAAAACCTGTAAAAAACTTAAAGGTTACCGGCACATTCCATTATGACCGAGGCTACTATTACTTTAGAAATATACACCACAGAATATTACTGGGAGGTGGAAGAAATATTGATTTCAAAGCGGAAGAAACTACCGAATTTGGCGAAACAAAGTGCGTTCAGGCAGCATTAGAAGAATTGCTTAAAAAGGTGATCTTACCGAGACAAAATTTTGAAATTGATTTACGCTGGAGTGGCATTATGGCTTTTGGAAAAGCACTTGATCCACTAATCACAGAATTAGCGGAAAATATTTTTGTTGCTACACGTTGCAACGGAATGGGTGTAGCCATCGGTTCGCAAAGCGGGGAAGATGTTGCAGAGTTATTGCTCCAATCTGGAGTTTAGTTTAGCATTTTCTTCATTTTACTAAATTTTTCAGTATAATGCTCATCAGGTACAATCCATCTTAATACTTCACGCTCCCATTTTTGCAATTGAGTCTTATTCATCAGCTTGTAATACTGAAAAGCAATGTTAAATGCCATATCGGCCTTTGCGCTTTCATCAACACATTCCTTAATGGCATAAAAATATAAATCTTCAGCTTGTTTAATTTCGTTAGCATTGGTTTGCTTAAACACCAATGCTTTGTAGCGATCGCAATTGGTTTGCCTACCCTCATCAACATCATACAGAGCTTCTCCCAGATAAAACGCTGCTAAAGCTTTTCGCTTTTTGCCGTTATAAGCATAGTAGTATTCCCGATTTAACCCCGGGTAGTTTTTATCGATTTTCTTTACCCGGTTCAAATAACTTAGCGCCTGGGCAACATCACCCCATAAATTATAAGTACATCCCAGCCTGAAAAGCCGGTCGACATCATTTTCACCAACATAAAAATACGAAAGCCATTCCGGTTTCTCCGGTACATTTAAATCAGCTAGTTTTGCATTTGGAATTATGGCCACTAAAACGGTGCTGGCACCGAGCCGAAGCTTTGATGGTTTGCTTTTTTCCGGAATATAAGTCGACGCTCTGGATGTAAAAGTGCCTTCTAAATGGATGGTAAGACCAGCCGAATTATCAAGATATACAAAACCAAAGTAATATCGGGCAGAATCTGTAGTGGTTATCGCCACCCATTTGTTTTCACAATTGAGCAGTTTTTGATCAAAATTTAAATCACTTTGTGCCCTTGCGCCCATAGCACAGAGCAAAAGCAAAGCAAAAACTAATTTCATAGAAAATGATTTGTGTATTATTTAAAGATAACGGTTTTATTTCCGCTCACAAATACGCGATCTTCAAAAATTAATTCCAGTGCTTCTAACAAAACCTTTTTCTCTATTTCTTTTCCGGCCCTAACCATTTCCTTAACACCGAAGTTATGATCAATATGGGTAATGTGCTGTGTAATGATGGGGCCTTCATCCAAATTATCAGTTACAAAGTGGGCTGTTGCACCGATCATTTTCACACCTCTTTCAAATGCCTGGCGATAAGGGTTAGCACCGATAAATGCGGGTAAAAATGAATGATGAATATTAATCACCTTTCCGGCAAAATCCTTCACAAAATCAGCCGATAGAATGCGCATAAATTTGGCCAGCACTACATAATCTAATTCATACTGATTTAAAATTGCTTTAATTTCGTTTTCAAAAGCTGCTTTATCTTTATTGTTATGATCAACATAAAGATAGGGAATGCCTAGTTTTTCGCTAAAGCCTCTTAATGATTCATAATTGCCAATCACACATTTTACGTTGGCGCCAAGGGTTTTAAACTGATTTTTGATTAAAATTTCAGCCAGGCAATGATATTCCTTGGTTACCAATACAGCAATCTGCTTTTCCTGCTGTGTAACAACATTTACCTCTGCTGATGGTGGTAAAGCTTCCAAAAGTTTTTTTTCCAGACCTGTTTGATCCGTTAAATCACCCGTACAAGCAATCCGTGTAAAAAAAGCCTTGTTGGCTTCATCTACAAATTCACGCATGGCCACAATGTTGAGTTGATGGGCAGCGAGAATATGAGTGATATTGGTTACCAGGCCTACCTGGTCTGGGCAGGAAATAAGGACAGTTAATTCGTTCATATTGGACTACAAAAATCAATGATAAAGAATTTTGTTCAAAATTTTGAATAAAACGCATCCTTTAGCAACAATAAAAGCAATGAATTTCAGTTACAACCTATATTTTCTTTGGCAAATTATTTTGGTAAAGAGATAATAAATCATGATTTTTACTAAAATTTTTATCATTATGGAGTTTGCTGCTATCGGGCTTTTAATTACTATATTATTGGTTTTAGTTCTTCTTTTCTTTAAAAAGCCAATATCATCTGTCGCGTTAATTTCTGTTGAAGATTTTGAAAAAATTAAAGCAGAAAATGATGTTTTGAAAATAACCCTGGCGAGGACAGAAGAAAGGGTGGCTAATTTATCATTAGAAAAAGAACACATTACAAGTTTTCTTAAGGAAGAACAGCAACGGTTAATTGAAGAGCTGCAAGCGGAACGCGACAGGCTTTCTGATGCCAACCGGGAGTTGGAAAGTACGCGGTCTTTTTATATAGCCGAAAAGGAAAAACTTGCAGAGCAGAAACTGAGCTATGAACAATCTCAGCAGAAACTGAATCAGGATTTCGAATTGATTGCCAACAAAATATTGGATGAAAAATCAACCAGATTTGTGGAACAGAACAAATCTAATCTAGATTTAATTCTTAATCCCTTAAAAGAAAACATCAAAGCTTTTGAAGAGAAAGTGGAAAAGGTTTACAAGGCCGAATCGGATGAGCGTAATATTTTAAAGGGTGTTATATCCGAATTGCAAATTCAAAGCAAGTTAATCCAGGAGGATGCCAACAATTTAACCAAAGCATTAAAAGGGGATAGTAAAAAGCAAGGAAACTGGGGCGAGGTTATCCTGGAGAAAGTTTTAGAACGGTCGGGTTTAGTGCGTGATCAGGAGTATCGCATTCAGGCTTCGCTGGTATCCGCCGAAGGCGGTCGATTCCAGCCAGACGTTGTGATTGACCTTCCTGACAACAAGCATTTAATTGTCGATGCTAAGGTGAGCTTAGTTGGTTATGAGCGTTCTGTATCAGCCGAAACAGATTTAGAGCGTGAGGGCTACATAAAGCAGCATTTAGCGTCTATTAAAAATCATATTATTGAGCTGTCTTCCAAAAATTATCAGGAACTCTATAAAATTAACTCGCCGGATTTTGTGCTGCTGTTTGTTCCGATCGAATCTTCTTTTAGCGTAGCTGTTCAAAAAGATGCAGAACTTTTCAATTTTGCCTGGGATAGGCGGGTGGTCATTGTGAGTCCTTCCACGCTTCTTGCAACCTTACGTACTATTGCCAGTATATGGAAACAGGAAAGACAAAATCGGAATGTAATGGAAATTGCCCGGTTAAGTGGCGCCATGTACGACAAATTTGTTGGTTTCATCAATGATATGGAATCTATTGGAAAACATATTAAAAGCGGGCAGGATGCTTATGATAAGGCTATTACTAAACTTTCTGATGGATCAGGAAATTTAGTAAATGCTTCAGAAAAGATTAAAAAATTAGGTGCAAAAGCAACTAAACAAATCGATATAAAATATTTGGATGCTGAGTAAGCTGTTTCGGTTGGTGGAGACACTAAATAGGTAAATGGAAGCATTTTGCAGAAATGGTGGCGAAGCCACCCGATTTTTTTAGATTTAAAACCAAAAACCTCAAGAATATGGACATCTTCTTTAACGCTTACCTGTTTTTTTCTGTAAATGGATAGTTGTTTAAGATAATATCTTCTACAATAAAAGGGCTCTGCTCATTATGTAATTAATGAACAGAGCCCTTGAATTTTTTAGACCCTTTAGGAACATCTTTCTGGCATCAAAGACCCTGAAATGAGTTCAGTGTGACAAAGGTTTAGGCAACATTGTTTTTAGAATTTAAAATTTGTCAATAATTGATATAAAATTATTTGTTAAAAGCATTCCAACCTTGTGCCTTCAGTTCATGAACATTGTTTGATTTAGAAACCATCTTACATCCAGAATTTTTATCCGTAACATGGCCGATCACTGTGATGTCTACATCATGTTTTAATTTTTTATAATCTTCCTGACTAATTGTAAATAGCAATTCATAATCTTCTCCACCACTTAATGCACAAACAGTTGGGTCGATCCCCAGTTCCCGGGCAGTTTCATAAGTCATCGGATCCAATGGAATTTTCTCTTCGTAAATGGTTATTCCCTTGTCGGACTGTTCTGCCAGATGCAAAATTTCAGAAGCTAAACCGTCAGATACATCAATCATTGAGGTAGGTTTTATATCCATATCTTCTAAAAGAGCTACGATATCCATACGGGCCTCCGGCTTCAATTGCCTTTCAATGATATAATCTTTCCCTTCCAGGTCTGGCTGAATTTTCGGATTTTCCAAATAAATCAATTTTTCTCTCTCAAGAATCTGCAAACCTACATAAGCACCACCCAGATCACCAGATACGCATAACAAATCATGCTCCTGTGCGCCATTTCTGTAGGTCACTTTATCAGCATCCGCATAACCGATACTCGTAATGCTAATGACCAAACCTTGCTTACTGGATGAGGTGTCACCGCCAATTAAATCAATGTTGAATTTGTTGCAGGCCAGCTCAATTCCTTTGTAAATTTCTTCAACAGCTTCCAGCGGGAATTTGCTTGATAAACCTAAAGAAACTGTTATTTGGCTTGCTTTTCCGTTCATCGCATAAATATCGCTCAAATTTACCTGCACAGCTTTATAGCCTAAATGCATCAGCGGAACATAAGCTAAATCAAAATGAATGCCTTCTAAAAGTAAATCTGTAGAAACTAAAACTTGTTTGCCTTTACTGTCCAACACGGCAGCATCATCGCCAACACCTTTTACGGAATAATCATTTTTAATTTTAAAGTTTGTAGTTAAGTGTTTGATCAAACCAAATTCACCTAACTCATTAATATCTGTACGCTCTCTATTTTCAAACATATGTGTAGTACGGGGCGAAGCCCCTCAATTTTTTTGTAAATTAAGTCTTACTTTCTATCCAGTTCTTCCCTTCAGTAAATCTGGCAATTAACATGGCTGCAACATTATCACCAGTAGCATTTAATAAAGTTGCCATCGGATCTACCAAAGTTCCAATGATCATTGCAGGTGGCAAGGCTTCAGGAGGTAATTGATAAGCAGAAATCATCAGCAATTCTCCAATATACCCACCGTTTGGTATTCCACCTTCAACAATACTCACTAAAACGGTTATACCTAATGCCAATACAATGGTATCTATGTGTGCTAAATCTTTCCCAAAAATAGCAAATACCACCGCTATTTTAATAATAGAACTGATGCTAGAGCCATCTTTATGCAACGTTGAGCCTAAAGGGATGGTTACATTTGCTATATAAGCAGGAACACCCATTTTTTCGGCACCATCTAAATTTGCAGGTATAGTGGCAATACTGCTGCAAGTACCAATAGATGTTAACGAGGGTACAATATTATTTTTCCAGAAAATTTTTATTGCTTTAAATCCACCAGCTATAAAAGCATAAAAAGTAAAAAAAACAATGAAATAAAATGCACCGATACCATAGTATAAGCCCAGCGCTTTAGCATAAGTACCAAAAAGCTGCGGTCCGAAAACACCAACCTGATAGGCAAAATAGGCTCCTAAACCAATTGGTCCTAATTTCATTATTAAAATAATGAGCTTTTTCATCACTTCATTGCCCGATACCAGGAAATTTTTAAAACCATCACCTTCCTTTCCGGAATACAACGTAGAAAAACCAACCAGAACTGAAAAAATAATAAGTGCAAGCATATTTTTTCTACTGCCTATTTCAAAAAATTCTCCAACGGTTAAAAGCTGAGTAATTTGCTCGCCGAAAGACTGCATTTTTCCTTGTTCAAGTGCTATTGTATTATTTCCTACGGCCTGATGAATGGGAAAAATCCATGTGGCAACTAAAGTTAGTATTGCCGAAATTAAAACAGTACCTAAAAAAACAAGCACCATTATGGTTAACAGTTTTCCTAATTTTTTAGAACGATCTATATTCGCAATAGCTGAAGAAACAGCAAAAAATACCAACGGAATAACAGCTGTAAACAATAAGTTTAGAAAGATATCACCCAAAGGTTTTATGCTTTCTACGCGTTTTCCAAAAATTAACCCAACGATGCTTCCAACAGTAATCCCTGCTAAAAGCCATAATAAGCCTGAGTAATTTTTTAGAATTTCGGTTATTTTCATTTATTTTTTTTCGTATTGTCACGCTGCATTTATTTCAGCGTCTTAACGAGGAATTAATATTCAAATCAGACGCTAAAATAAATTCAAAACGTTTGCTTTAGAAACAGGCTTACAAGCCCAGCTCTGCTGAAATATCCAACATTCTTTGAATAGGTTTGCGAGCCTGCTCAATAATATGCTCTGGCACAGTAACTTCCGGCGTTCCGTTTTTAATACATAGATACAATTTTTCCAATGTATTTCTTTTCATATAAGGGCAATCATTACACGCACAGCTGTTATTTGGCGGCGCCGGAATAAAAGTTTTTTCCGGACAGGCTTTTTCCATTTGATGAATAATACCACTTTCGGTCGCTACAATAAACTCTTTTGCAGGATTTGCGATTGCATACTTCAGCAATCCTGTGGTGGAACCTATGTAATCAGCCATTTGTAAAACCGGTTCTTCACATTCCGGATGCGCAATAAATTTAGCTTCGGGATGGCGTTCCTTTAATTTTGTTATCTTCTCTTTTGAAAAAATTTCATGAACCATACACGCACCATTCCAAAGCACTAAATCTCTTCCAGTTTTCTTAGCCACATAAGCACCTAAATTCCGGTCAGGACCAAAAATAATTTTCTGGTCTTTTGGCAAACTCTCTACAATTTGAACGGCATTGGTAGAGGTACATACAATATCACTCATCGCTTTTAATTCAGCCGTACAGTTTACGTAGGTAATCACCAGGTGATCAGGATATTTTTCCTTGAATTTTTTAAACAGATGTGGCGGACAGCTATCTGCCAAAGAACATCCAGCTTTTACATCGGGCAATAACACTTTTTTACTAGGTGATAAAATCTTTGCAGTTTCAGCCATAAAATGCACCCCGGCAAATACAATAACTTCTGCATCCGTTTTCGCAGCTTCCTGAGATAAGCCTAAACTATCTCCAATATAATCTGCTATATCCTGAATATCAGGGTCTTGGTAATAATGAGCAAGTATAATGGCATTTTTTTCCTTCTTCAATCGCTCAATTTCGGCAAACAAATCTAGCGTGGGATCAATTTCTTCTTCTACGAAACCTTTTCTATTGATTTCTTCTAAGACATCTATGTTCATTTTAAAATTTTCCTTTTTTGAATTTTGACGAGGTCCAAAGATAAAGCTTTCCACGTCTCAATAATTAATAAGTATTTTAATTAAATAAATCTTTGTTTGTTTATTAGTGTGTTAGTATTGTTGGCAAGTTTCGAAAATAAATTCTTTTATATAAGTTGTTAATAGTTTACTAACATTTAAATTACATTTTTATAATATGATAAGATTGATTTTCAGTGCTATCTGATATCGTCTCTAAATTTATCAATATTGGAATGTTAATTGTTTATAAGTGTGTGAAAAGTTAATTACTTACACAAAGGTGCTTAAAAAATGAGTAAAAGATTGTGGCAAATTGTGTTTTTAGAGTAGCTTTAAACATTCAAATTTATTTGTTAGTCTTATTTCTACATAAAGCTAACAGTTGTTCTATAGTTATCAACACCGTTGATAAAGTAAATGTTTTTTAGATGAGAAAAGTAGATTTTCTGGTAATTGGTTCAGGTATAGCGGGTTTAAGTTTTGCGCTTAAAGCGGCAAAATTTGGTAAAGTATTAATCGTTACTAAATCTAACGAGGACGAATCTAATACCAAATACGCTCAAGGTGGTGTTGCAGTTGTGGTTGATAAAGGGGATTCTTTTGATAAACATATACAGGATACTTTAATTGCGGGCGATGGTTTGTGCGATGAAAAGATCGTGGAAATCGTTGTAAAAGAGGGTCCTCAGCGTATTCAGGAGATTATTGATTATGGTATAAACTTCGATAAAGATAACTCAGGTTTTTATGATTTAGCTAAGGAGGGAGGACACTCGGAACACCGTGTTTTGCATTATAAAGACATCACTGGATACGAGATAGAGCGTGTTTTATTAAAGGAAATTCATGAGAATCCAAACATAGAGATATTAACACACTACTTTGCACTGGAGCTGATCACCCAGCATCACCTTGGTGAGTTTGTGGATAAACGTACCGAAGATATTAACTGTTATGGTATATATGCCTTTAACACAGAGCTTAACGATGTGGAAAAGATTGTGGCAAACGTAACTGTAATGGCTTCTGGTGGTGCCGGACACGTCTATTCTGCTACCACAAACCCGGTAATTGCAACAGGAGATGGGATGGCAATGGTTTACCGTGCGAAAGGAAAAGTTAGAAATATGGAGTTTATACAATTTCATCCAACTGCTTTGTATCACCCTGGAGAGTATCCTTCTTTCCTGATTTCTGAAGCTGTTCGCGGCTTTGGCGGAGTTCTTCGCCGTAAAAATGGTGAGGAGTTTATGCATGAGTATGATGAACGTAAATCGCTTGCACCACGTGATATTGTTGCCCGTGCGGTAGATAACGAAATGAAAAAATCTGGTGATGATTTTGTTTATTTAGATATTACGATGCGTAATAAGGCCGATATTTTGAAACATTTTCCTAATATATATGCTAAATGCTTATCTATTGGCATTGACATGACCAAGGATTATATTCCGGTTACGCCGGCATCTCATTACATGTGTGGCGGTATTTTGGTAGATGAATATGGTCGATCATCTATTAAAAATTTATATGCGTGTGGAGAATGTTCTTCTACAGGCTTGCATGGGGCTAACCGTTTGGCTTCCAATTCTTTATTGGAGGCAACTGTTTTTGCTCACCGCATTTATCAGGATGCTATAGAAAATTTTAAGAATAATATTATTCCTGAAAATATTCCGGAATGGGATTCAAAAGGGGTTACCCAAGTTAATGAAGATGTTTTGGTTACTCATAATCTCCGTGAATTGCAAAAAGTAATGGGCGATTATGTGGGTATTGTGCGATCTGATTTCCGCTTGGAAAGAGCACATCGTCGCTTATTCCTCATCTACCAGGAAACTGAAGAGTTTTACAAAAATAATAAGGTTTCTGTTAAACTTTGTGAGTTAAGAAATGTGATTCAAACAGCTTATTTGGTTATAAAATCTGCTATGCAACGAAAAGAAAGCCGTGGATTACATTTTACAACCGATTATCCAATTCATGCGGATGAGTTAGTTGACACTGTTTTTTAAATCCCTAAAAGAGAACTTTACACAGTTTGAGATAGCAAGGAATATAAAAGGTTTTTATTTTACAATAGGTATTCAACCGCTAAATTTAAAAAAGTGAACTTTCCATCGTTTACAAATTAAAATTTTATAATATATATGAACGATATAAAGTCAACGCCCTCTTTCGGTAGCGGGGCGATAATCTTGCCGGTTAAAGGAAAATATCCGCTTATAGGAAATGATAATTTCATAGCCCCTAACGCCACTATTGTAGGCGATGTTACCATTGGTGATCGTTGCTCTGTTTGGTTTAATGCGGTGATTAGAGGCGATGTAAATGCTATTACCATAGGAAATGAGTCTAACATACAAGATGGTGCTATTATTCACGCTACATACTTGAAAGCCTCCACCCATATCGGGAATAGGGTTTCAGTAGGACATAATGCCATTGTGCATGGTTGTACGGTTAAAGATCATGTTTTAATTGGTATGGGTGCAATTGTAATGGATCATGCCATAATTGAAGAGTACTGTATCATTGCTGCCGGTGCTGTAGTATTGGAAAATACCATTTGTGAATCTGGTTATTTATATGCTGGCACTCCTGCAAAAAAAATAAAGCCCGTTACTGAGGAGCAAAGGGCTTTATTAAATAAACTACCAGATAATTATATCATGTATTCGGGCTGGTTTACTAATCCATAATTTACGTTGACGGTGGGGGAGGGATAATTAGTTTTTCCTCTCTTTCCCAATTAGCCCTTAACGACATTTCTGTGGTTGAATACCAGATTTTTTCTGGTTGTATTCCTTCTTTAACATTTCCCGTGTCCCATATTCCATTCTTATTTTCGTCATACACAACGCGAATAAAATATTTCCCTGCCGGATAATTTGTAAAAGCAATGGTCGAATTTTTATTTAATAACGATGATTTTATAATATTTTTCTTCTCATCAATAAATTGGACAATATAACTTTTAGTCGTATCGGGTACTTCAACTTTTAGAGATAATGTTCCATAACTATCCGCAGTTTCGAGCTTAAAACTCTTATTTACAACTTTATTTTTAGCATTAAAAATGGAAGTAAATGTTCCGGCAGGAAAGTTTATATCATAGGTTTTCTTCTGTTTCCAAGGGTAACGAATGTAATATTTTAGAAAATCTACACTGTCTTTCACCAATTGAAATGTAGTCCTTCTTACAGAGTCCTCCAGTAGCGTAATTTTAGAGGCATCAGCAGCGGTTACAGGAAAGGGAAAGTTAAGCGTATAAGTTTGATAAGGGTTTAGTTTTGCATTATTGGTATTGTCTGTAATCGTAACATCCCGGGTATAAGTATCTTTCTTTCCACGAGTAAAATTAAGTGTTTGCAGCAGTTTACCCTGCTCACTTATCGCTACTTTTACAGAGTCGAAGTTCATATCAGTCAACCATATTTTAGCGGTGTCATTTGTTTTGTTAAACTTTACAAACTTCCCTGCATCAATAATTGATGGATCCGTAATAGTGATTTTCGGGTCTTTGAGTTGTTGATTTAAATAAATGTTGATGGTGCCATCGTTAGATAGTTTTCTATCTATTACCCTAAAATCTGCCGCCAGTTCTTTAAACACACTTAAATTAATGTTTTCCAAGTTCTTATCTAAGGTGATCGGATCTTTTATAAATCCTACCTGATCAGAAACTTGTTGATAGATTTTATCCCCTCCACCATCACTTTCCTTAATTGCATAAATTTTATATTTTCCTTCTCTGAGGTTGTTTAATTTAAAGTTTCCGGAGCTATCGGTAAGTGTATAAATAGAAGGGCGTTTTTTACCAAACAGGGTATCTCTTTCCAGGGGGAAAATAAATACGGTAGCATCTTTTTCAAATTCATCAGTTAGGGAATTCTTAACCCTGCCGCTAATGGATAAAGAATCTATCTTATTGCCTGTAGAAAAAACATAAGATAAGTTTTTCACTACATTACTTTCATTAATATCTGCAACCGCTTTTCCGAAATTAAGGGTATAGGTGGTATTCTTTTCCAGTGAATCCTGAAGTTCAATTTCTAATCTTTTTGATCTCACCTTTAAAATAGGAGCACGCTCTTGTTCTGGCGAAATACTGAATTCTTTAAATTCATTATTTAATTTAAAATATTCATCAAACTCAATAATGATTTTCTTTGCAGAAAAATTTCGGGTTTGATTTTTTGGAGTCATACTTAAAATTTTGGGCGGTGTTGTATCCTTTGGACCTCCCTGTGGTGTTTGCATACTCGCACATCCAAAAAATAGCATGGTGGTAAATAGTACCATCGCTGATTTACTGTCAAAAATACGATATTTTAAATTTGGCATATTTTAAGCTTTTTAACGCATTTTTATCCTTTATGGAGTTTTGATATTAAAAATTAATTTTAATCGCTTATATAAGAGAAAATAAAGTCAGTTAAATTTAGTGTAAATTACTGATAATCAGTTACTTATTTATATATACCATTAAAACAGATATATCCGAAGGTGAAACACCTGATATTCGTGATGCTTGTCCTAATGTACGTGGTTTAATCTTAAATAATTTTTCCCTTGCCTCTTTTGATATGGAAACAATTTTATTATAGTCAAAATCTGGCTTAATTTCTTTGTCTTCCATTTTAAGCATTTTTGCTATAATTTCATTTTCTTTCTCAAAATAGCTTTCGTATTTAATTTTTATTTCAGCTTGCTCTATAGTTTCATTATCTAAATTTTGAGTAGCATGTGCCAATGGTTTACTTACTTTAATAATATCTTGTAATCCAACGTGTGGTCTTCCAATTAAACTATGAATTTTTACATTTTGATTCAAAGGACTAGAAGCTAAACTTTCCAGCATCGGATTAGCGTCAGACATTTCAATACCTTGACTCTTAGTGAACTTTACAAGCGCATCTGCTGCAGCAATTTTTTTATTTACTTTTTCTAAACGCTTGTCTGATATCAATCCAAGTGCATGGCCAATAGGCGAGAGGCGGATATCTGCATTATCTTGTCTCAGCAATAGCCTATGTTCTGCTCTTGATGTAAACATGCGATAAGGCTCTTCTGTACCCTTAGTTACCAGGTCATCTATTAAAACACCAATATAACTGTCAGATCTTTTCATAATCAGTTCATGTTTCTGATGGATTTTTTGATGCGCATTAATGCCGGCCATAAAGCCCTGGCAGGCTGCCTCTTCATAACCTGTTGTACCGTTAATCTGACCAGCTAAAAATAAATTGCTGATTAATTTAGTTTCAAGTGTTAACGATAATTGGGTAGGTGGAAAGAAATCGTATTCTATGGCATATCCTGGTCTGAACATTTTTGCATTTTCAAATCCTGGAATTAAGCGAAGTGCTTTAAATTGTACATCTTCGGGTAGTGAAGTTGAAAAGCCATTTACGTAGATTTCGCAGGTATTCCAGCCTTCTGGTTCTACAAAAATCTGGTGTCGGTCTCGCTCTGCAAAGCGGTTAATTTTATCTTCAATTGACGGGCAATAACGTGGTCCTAATCCTTTTATTCTGCCGGTGAACATGGGCGATTTTTCAAATCCTTCCTTTAGTGTTTCATGAACTTCGCTGTTGGTATAGGTAATCCAGCAACATCTCTGATCTGTTGAAACCTGGGTATCGGTAAATGAGAACTTACCAGGATTTTCATCTCCCCATTGTTCCTCCATTTTTGTATAGTCCAGACTTCTTCCGTCAACGCGGGGAGGAGTGCCAGTTTTCATTCTTCCAGATTCTAAGCCAAGTTCAACCAATTGTTCTGTTATTCCTGTGGATGCTCTTTCTGCAGTTCTACCTCCACCAAATTTCTTTTCTCCAATGTGCATAATGCCATTCAGAAATGTTCCATTTGTTAATACTACGGCTGTACTCTCGATATCTATTCCTAGAGCGGTTTTTACGCCGTACACGGTGTTGTCTTTAACCAATAAGCCTATAACATTATCTTGCCAGATATCTAAATTTGGTGTTCTTTCTAAAGCTAACCTCCATTCTTCAGCAAATCGCATTCTATCAATTTGTGCTCGTGGACTCCACATGGCTGGTCCTTTAGATTTATTGAGCATTCGAAATTGAATGGTAGATTTATCCGATATAATCCCTGAATACCCACCCAGTGCGTCTACTTCTCTTACTATTTGACCTTTCGCTACACCACCCATTGCAGGATTGCAACTCATTTGAGCTATTACACCCATGTTCATAGTAATTAATAAAACAGATGATCCAAGGTTGGCTGCTGCCGCCGCTGCTTCGCATCCTGCATGTCCAGCACCTACTACAATCAAATCATATTTTGCAAACATTCTATTGTATTTTAAGATGTTCCACGTGGAACATCTGTGTATTTAGTATTAATTAAACAGAATGTTCCACGTGAAACATTCCATATAGTATATATCTATTCGGAAAGCTCTAGCCAGCGCATGGTGTAACTATCCAATTTAAGCTTTAAATCTTCTATGTGGTTTGTAAGTTCCTGAATCTTGATATAATCGGTGGCATCAATTTTTAATAAATCTTCTGTTAAAGAAGCTATTTTATTCTCAGTTTCTGTCATTCCTTTTTCAGCCTCATCCAATGCTTTCTGTTCCTTAAAACTCAGCTTTTTTGTATTATTTTTTATTGGGCTTGCTTCAGGTATTGGAGTAATAGTTTTTTTAACTTCTTTGATTTTTGGCTGTTCTAAACTTAATCTATATTCCGAATAATTACCATTATAAATTCTAACAACACCTTCTCCTTCCATTATAAATAACTGATCGCTCATCTTATCTAATAAATATCGATCATGGGAAACTAACATCAAAATTCCCGGAAAATTTTCTAAGAATTCTTCCAGTACATTCAAAGTGTCAATATCTAAATCGTTTGTGGGTTCATCAAGAATCAAGAAGTTAGGGTTCTGCATTAATACCTTCATCAGGTTTAAGCGCTTCTTTTCTCCACCGCTCAATTTCTCAACCATGCCATGTTGTTTCTTTGGCGGAAATAGAAATAAAGTTAATAGGGCAGAGGCTGTGATTACTGAACCGTCGGCCATCTTAATATATTCAGCATCTGATTTCACTACATCAATGACACGTTCTTTAGGGTCGAAAGTTAAACCACCTTGTCTGTAATATCCAAATACTGTAGTATCACCAATATCTACCTTTCCAGAATCTGGTTTTAAATTGTTGGTGATTATATTTAACAGGGTAGATTTACCAGTACCATTTTTTCCTGCCAAACCTATTCTATCACCCTTTTTAAAAGTGTATGAGAAATCATTAATGATGGAACGTTCATCAAAAGACTTTGCAACATGATCCAGTTCAATAATTTTACCACCTTGCCGCGACATCTTCATTTGAAGGTTAATAGTCTGATTATCAGACTTTTTCTTCGTTTTCTCTTCTAAATCATAAAAGGCATTGATTCTGGCATTAGATTTCGTGGCACGAGCCTGTGGCATGCGTCTCATCCATTCTAATTCTTTCTTTAATAGCTGCTGGTTCTTATGTAAAACTGTGGCATCTGTAGCTTCCCGCTCTGCTTTCTTTTCCAGGAAGTACGCATAGTTTCCATTATAATTAAAAATCTTACCACCATCTAACTCCACAATGGTATTACAAACATTATCCAGGAAATACCTGTCATGGGTAACTAATAAAATAGTCTTCTGCCCGGTGGTTAATAATTTTTCCAACCATTCAATCGTATCAATGTCTAGATGATTGGTAGGTTCATCCAACACTAAAATTTCAGGATCTTCAATCAGTAACTTCGCCAATGCTAAACGTTTCCTTTGTCCTCCAGAAAGGGTAGCGATTTTCTGCTGAAGATGCGTAATCCCCATTCTATTCAGAATGGTTTTAATCTCATGTTCGTATTCCCATGCATTGTGCTCACTCAACTCCTCATATAATCGGTTAAGTGTTTTTTCATCTGGATTTGGATTTTCAATTAACTCTTCATATTCTTTAATTAACTGCTGCTGCTTATTCTCTAAAGAAAATATATGATCACTAATAGAATAACCTTCATTAAACTGAGGTTCCTGATCTAAAAAACCAATTTTAGTGGCTTTATTTTTTACAATTTTGCCTTCAAGCGGAGGAAACCTTTCTGCGAGTAATTTTAATAAGGTACTCTTACCAGCCCCATTTATACCAACCAACGCAACACGTTGACCGGCATTTATGCCTAAAGTTAAATTTTTAAATAACCATTCATCATGATAACCATGACCAAGGCTTTCTGCCGCAATTAATGTGCTCAATTTTTGTTGAATTTCAGATTTATAAAGGAAAATTAGCGCAAAGGTAGTGATAATGTATTCAATGACCTCTTTATATTTCACACCATAGCAGGTTAAATTAAATAATGGCAGAAAGCTGATATAACTTTAATAAGCGATTGATATTAAAAAGTTGACTAGGGGTAATGGAAGATTAAAAATCAGATTGATTTCAAATGAAATAGCAGGAACAAATTTGGGATTTTAGAATACAGCGCATTCATGTATACGCAATAAGTAATAAACTATAATATAAGAAGGATTTAACAGGAGAATCGCAAGGATAAAATACCTGTTAAATTCCCTTTTATGTTTCTGTTTCCCCTCTGTTGTATACCTGATTTAAATACAATCAGCCTTAAATGAAAACAGCGGCTGGAATCGCTCCGCCGCTGCTTCTATCATTAACTAAAAGTAAACTTTTTCTCTGGTGATATATGAGAAATAAGTCACATATCAACATTTTATTATTATTTGGACAGTATGATTCTGTATGAATTATCTTGCTATCTATGTATAAGACTGATGAAGCTATAAAAAGTTGCAACGAGATAGGCTGTATTATACCAGTAGAGATTAATTATCGACGAACAGTGTTATCTTTTAGACGAACACTATTCAAGTCCTGTTATTATTATCCTGGCTTATGAAAAAAGGTTGATAAAAAATACTTTCTATTTGAAAGGCTTTGATCGAAGTTAAGTTAATAGTGAATCTTCCAGTACTGAAGCTTAGTGGAATGGTGAAATTTGTTTAGGTGGATCAGCACAGTAGAGCATTCCGGTTCCGATTGTACTCCTTCCACCTAATGCTGATGAAGATATCGCCGATGATTAATTCTCAACCTCAATGATAGGGTTAGTAGTGAGTTATAAATAGATACATTGTAAGGGTTTCAAATAAACTTGATTTTAATCTACTCCCTACTGGGGAGTTAACCGCCTTATTAAATAGCATAGGGATATAAATTGACACTCAGAAAAAACAATCTTTATTTGGAACTAGGTTTTTTGATAAGGAAAACAAGGATTAAAAAAAAGTTAAGTCAGGTACAAATGGCTTATCAGATGGGCATTTCTCAAAATGCTTATAATTTAATCGAAAACGGGAAAACTAAAATTACCATACAGCATTTTATCGATATTTCAAGGGCCTTGGAATTGGAAGTAACATTTTTATTAGTAGAAACTTTAAAAATACAAGAATATAGATAATGTCTATTTTATTATTCCATACAGGAATGTAATTTTAAGAACCAGATTAATAGTTACGCTCGATTAAAAAATCTTATTCCTCATTTATATGTTCATTGCAATATGGCAATGCACTAAACTAAAATACATCAGAAATGAAAATTTTTAAAGTATTGATACTAATTAGTATTATAAGTACACTCCAATTACACGCCCAAAAACTGCCCGATATACAACAGGGCAATCAATGGTTAACAGGAATAAAAATAGATGGAAAACTAAACGAATGGCCACAGCCATTAAAGGCATATAATAAGGCTACACATAGTTGGTATAGCGTTGCCAACGATGATAAGAATTTGTATTTGGCTATAAAAACAGATAGGGCAGGAAAAATTATAAGTGGGGGATTAACTTTTATTATAAATCAAACGGCAATAACCTATCCTTATAATAAAAGAAGAGATCGAAGGTTAAAAGAAAATAGAACGCCTTTAAAACCGGGCGATCCTATAGCGCTTAGCGATTTTAAAGAAATTCTTTTAAAAGGGATGGTAGGAATAAAAGACACCCTGGTATCGATATACAACCCATACGGACTAAAGGTATCCGCTACAGAACAGTATGAGAAAAACGATAAACATATTTGTTATTATGAAATGGTTATACCCTTAAAATATTTAGGGCATAGCATAGTCAATAATCAGTTTAATTACAAAATTAGGCTCAATGGGATTGTAAGACTTGGCCCTCCCGGAGGAACATTGGTGCCCATACCAGGCAAAACCGCAAGAGAGATGAATGAATTAGCTGAAAAGATTGACGATTTAGCACTGGTTACTGAGCTTAGTGGCATATATATTTTGGCTACCAAACCCATAAATAATATGAAAAAATAAATGAAATATACCTTTACTTGCTTTATTCTGTTATTTAGTTTAAATGCTTTTAGTCAAGCTCTACAAAAGATAGTTTTGCATGAAGTAAGTGGGATTGTACAAGATACAACATCGAATGGGATTCCAGGTGCTACTGTGATGTTAGTTTCGGCCACTGATACGCTCAAAATGATGGCCAATGATGATGGCATTTTCCTTTTCAACAATGTAAAATCGGCAGTTTTTTCTCTTACGGTTAGCAGTATAGGTTTTGCAAAAGTACACCGAAAATATTTTTTTAATACAGAAAAGGAACGTCTTGTTTTAGAGCCTATTATACTTAAGGATGAAAAATTTGTTTTAAACGAAATTAAGATTAAAGGTAAAGTAGGTATAATTTATAAAACCGACACGGTAGAATACAGGGCCAGCGATTATAAAGTACGTGAATATGCAAACGTAGGCGAGCTATTAAAAAAAATGGAAGGTATAGATGTAGATAAAATGGGTAAGGTTACCCATAATGGCGAAGCAGTTTTAAGTGCCAGGTTTAATGGTAAAAAATATTTTGATGGCGATATTCAGCAAGCGATAAAAGAACTTCCGGCAGATATTGTGGAAAAAATACAAATTATAGACGATTATGGGGAGCAGGCGGAATTAACAGGCATAAAGAGTGGAATTCCGGTAAAAATGCTCAATGTGGTTTCTAAAACTGATAAAGCTGTGGGTAATTTAGCCGAACTTTCTGCGGAGGCGGGTAACGATAAGCGATATGGTTTTATTGCGGGCTTAAGACAAATTAACGGAACAAGGCAATTAGGTGTAAAAGGATTATTAAACCAAACACAAGCTGGCGTTGCCACACCCGGGCAAACCAGCGCAATTGATGCCACCGATGGTTTAATCAAAAATAGAAATATAGATTTAATTTACGCCAATACATTAAGTAAAAGTATTGAAGTGGAATGGGGGTATAAATTTACAAGCGGAAATAACAATACGCAACAATACAATACCACCACAGAGGTTTATAACAGTGGTTTGGTAAATGCTAATATCAAGAATCAAAACAATACAGGTGTAAATAACCATAATTTTTTAGGCAAAATAACCTACAAAATTAGCCCCGTCAATAGGTTAATTGTAAATGCCAGCCTTAATTTAAACCAACAAAAAGGACTAAATTTAAATAGTCTTAACCAATCGGGTATTATTAAAACTAATGTAGAACAAAAAACCGTAAACGAAACTAAAGCAAATACATTTAATATTGAGGCGCTTTTTATTCATCGTTTTAATAAGGACCGGAGGATATTTTCTGTCGATACAAAATTTCAAAATGGTAGCAACGATTTTGAAATGAACAACAATAATCACTTAATATATTATAACCCACAAAACAGTATTCTTTTACTTGATTCAATTAGCAATTTAACCATGCTTCATGTTAACCGAAAAAGTAGCCTTAATACTAAAACTACTTTTTCTGAGCCTTTAACTGCGGTAGCCAAGCTTGATTTTAGCCATCTTTTTAACAGAAACGGTTACGATAACAGCAGAATAACCGAAAACAACAATGCTTTAGGAAATATCAAAGTTATTGACTCGCTAAACAGCTTTGTTAATTATGCCTTTACCGAAAATCGTATGGCGGCCAATTATGCTTTTGATGACAAAAAAATAATATTAAATGTTGGAATGAGTGTGATTACGACAACAATAAAAGGTACGTCATTAAATACAGAAATTAGCCGGAACAATTTTAATTTGGCACCCATATTCCGATTTTCATACCGGGGCAGTAAACGATTTATTTTTAGTTTAAATTACAACGCCCAAAGTATAGAGCCTACCTTTATGCAGTTACAACCCATAGCCGATTTAAGCAATTTGCAAAATGTAGTATTTGGCAACCCAAATTTAAAAACAACATTTAGACACGGTTTAAATGGTGGCATAAATAAATACTTTACTAAAGCAGGAATCGATTTTAATCTAAATCTAAGCGTAAATACATTAAGAAATAAAGTGGTTCAAAATATTTTAATTGTACCCGACACATTAAATAGTTTAAAAAGAGAAACCAGGTATGTGAATCTAAATGGGGATAAATCTTTTGGCGTAGTTTACACTTTAGCTAAAAACTTTACGGGCGGTATTTTCAGCATTCAGTATTCTGGTATGGTAACCTTAAATAAAACCCCTTTAATGAATAATAATTTGATTTCCAACAGCCAAACCCTATTATTTACTCAAAAAGTAAGTGTACAAGCAAATGTTTTAAAATGGTTCGAGATGAATCCTGTTTATCAATACACCAAAAATACAAGCACATTTGATATAGCACAAAGCAATAGCTTTAACTTCACAAATCATAATATAGGGATGGTTGCAAGTATTTATTTCTCTTCTTTAGCCATCTTAAATTTTGATGTTTCTAAAAATTATATCAATGGTATTATTGCAAATGTTTCCAAAGATCCATTTATATTAAACGCCTCATTTTCGCAACGGATGTTTAAGCGTAAAAATGGCGTATTGGCATTAAAGGCTTACGATTTATTTAAACAAAATAATTTTGTGAACAGAAAATTTACCAATAATACAGTTGTAGAAACAAAAACGAATACTTTAAGTAGATATTTTTTACTCAGCTTTACCTGGGCGCCTCAAAAATGGACTGGAAGTAAAAACTCATCAGGATTAAGAAATGGTGATGGAAGCTTTGTGCCAATGAATTAAGCTAAATCCGTTCTGTAACTTAAATATTCATCTTCCTTTGCGGTCATTAAGGTTTTGGCGGTCTTGCCTTTATCTTTATAGCCTAGTAAATGTAAGGTTCCATGAATCATAATACGGCAAACCTCATCAAATTCATTTGTTTTGTAGGTTATGGCATTTTCTTTAACCCTTTCAATACTAATAAAAATATCACTTACAATCTGCTTTTCCTGGTCAGAATTATCAAAAGTAATGATATCAGTATAAGTATCATGATTGAGGTATTGCTGGTTGATACTCAACAAATACTCATCACTACAAAAAATGAAATTTAGTTCCTTCAGCTGATAGCCCTCTTTTTCAATAGTTGATTTGATCCATTTCTTAACTTTCAGTTTTTGAGGAAGATTATAATTTACTGATTCTGTGAAAAAGGAAATTGCAGCCATATTTAAACGATTATGGCTGCAAATTTAATAAATAAACTTAGCTAAACATATTTGATGCAAATGGTCAGTATTTCTGCAGCCAGGCTAAGTTTTTATGGTGATATATTTAACGATTTTAAATATTCAGCGATCTTGTTTTTATAATAATAATTTAAACTTGGGGGTATCTTCTGCAACATATCGTTTCCGTTTTGTTGTTGTTTCTTATATTGCTCTATCATTTGTTGGTACGATGGAGGAAACGCTTTAGCCGCTTTGCTCTCTCGTTTCGAATCCTCTTCCTGATCACGTTCTGCCTTTTCTGCTTCTAATAATTTAGTCAGTAATTCCTTTTGTCTGTTAAGCGTTTCCTGTTGTAAGCGCTTATTAACTAAATCGCTTTCTGTTTGCTTCATTTCGTTAATGGCCTCATTCAGGTTGCCCATTTTTCCAGATCCATTTTTATTTTCTTCACGATTAATTTTCTCCAGTGCCTGGCGTATCATTTGCTGCTGCTGAGCCATTTTTCCAAACTCCTGACTCATCTGTCCTTTACCAACTGTTCCCTGATTTCCTCCTGTTTTTTGCATTTGATCACGAGCTTTCTGCATACTTTTGTTCAGTTGGTCCTGCATTTGCGAAAGCTGTTTCATTCCTTGTTTTTGTTTTTTGCCGCTACCAGGTTTACTGTTTTTCTGCATATTTTGAAGTTGATTCAATGCTTCACTTAACATTAAGCTCAAATTATTGATAGACGTCATGGTAAACTGCTGGTATCGGTTGGCTTCTGGCGTCCTTCTGTCTGATAAACTTTCGAGGCTTTTTTCCAGATTAAAATTTATCTTATTCATTTCCTCATTAACCGTCGATTCTATTTGAGGAACTCTTTTGCTTAGCGCAAATAGGCTGTCGGCAATTGTTTTCAAGTTATCTTTAATTCCCCGTTGCTTTTGTACATTGCTAATGTAAGATGGATCAGCTGCTGTCATCTTTTTTAAAGTAAGCATTACTTTTTCCTGTTCAAAAGAAGTATTCAAAAGGTTTTCCAGCAATTTCCGTAATTCTTTGGCATTCAGGTTATTCTCCATTTCTTCTCCCTGCTGCTGCATATCGCTCATTTTTTTGGAGAGCTTTTCCATTTGCTCAGCAGCTTTTTGTTGTTTTTGGCTGGCTACTTTAGCGTCTTTCTGCTCCAAAGCCTCTTTGCTGTTTTGTTGCTCTTTTTGAATATCCTGTAATTCTTTCTCTGGATTTTCAAATGGATTAGCCTTCTCTAAAGATTTATTTTTTTCTTCCAGTTTCTTCAAATCATCTTTTAAATCCTTCATTTCCTTATTCAAATCATCTTGCTTTTGTTTAAGGGTTTCATTGTTTTGTTTCTTATTTAAAGTCTCTTTGCTGAGTTCTTTTTGTTGCTTAGCCAGGTCATTTAAACGGTCAATATCGTTTTGAAGATTTTGTTCAAATTCAAGCTGTTTATACAATTCCAGAATACGATCAAGTTCATTTTTGAGGGTTTTATTATCCAACTGCATTTTTGAAAGCTCATCCTGCGTTTGGTCTTTATTTTTCTCATTCATCAGGTTCTGGAGTTTTTGCAGAAGCGCCTTCGTTTTATCATCAAGCACATGATCAAATAAATCTTTAATCTGTTTTTGTTTTTCCAGGAGTTCCTGCGTTTGCTGTTGCTGAATATTTTTATCGTTCTGCTCTTTAATTTCTTTTACAGCATCATCTAATTGTTTCTGCTTATCCAATAAAGCTTCAATTTGCTTTTTATCTTCAAAAGAGATTTGTTTCTTATCCATTAAACTTTGCGCAACCTTTTTACTTTCCTTTTCGATAGTACTGGCAAGTCGGATAGCGGACTGAACTTTTTGTTTCAAGGCTTGACTATTGGCATTTACCTGTTCAGCTGTTTCCTTCTTAGTCGGTTGCTTCCATGTTTTAATAGCAGATTTCGTAACCTTATATCCATTAACCTGATCATTATCATAGACTTCAAAATGATATTCTATTTCTTGCCCGGGTTGAGCAACAACAGATTTTAAGTCCCAGAAATAGAAAAAAGTGTTTTCTGTACTATTTGGCCTTATTGGAATGTTTTTGGTTACTGAGCTGATAATTTTATTATTTTCTTTAATACTGTACTTAAAGCTTAATCTGTTAAATCCATAATCATCGCCTATTTTACCATTAAAATATAGTGCTTTGTTACTTACAGAATCTGATTGTTCATCCACACTTATTGAAGGAGACTGATCTTTAATGATCGTAATTTGATGAGCGATTGAATCTTGTACGGTAGCATATTCATTTTTAGGTGTGATGCTGTATTTTGCATTGTTTTTTAAAGCAGTATTAAAGGAAGAAAAATCATTTTCTACTTTCAATGCATGGAGTTTTCCGTTTAAAACGAAAACCAGGGTATGGCTTTCACTGGTTTTAAAATTCCAGTTAACATGAGTTCCCTCTGGTAACAGCATATCGCCAATTGTGTTAAGCGTTTCAGGTTTTTTATTTAAATAAGCAGGATAGGTTAATTTTACTGTAGCGCTCATTAATTCCGGACGCGGTTTAACTTTGATGGTAAACTGTTTGGAATCAAAACCACCGCCTTTAAAAACCAGGTACTTATCGGCCTGAATATTTTTTATAGCATATGTGAATTTCGTAACACTTTCTTTTTCAAGTTTATAGCTATTCTTGCCATCCTCCACGTAAACCTCAGCCGGTAATTGATCGCCGTTCAGTTTCAAATTTATAGTTACATCATCGCCTTGCGTTACAGTTAGATTTTTATTTAAGATAGTAAAACTGAAAGGGGCTTTTGGAGCGATGTATTCATCATATTTTAGAAAATTATTGGTCCCATCACGCAAGATCGCGGGTGATAGGGCGGCAATACCCAAAATGATCAAAAGCGGAATGAACAGATATTTTAAATACTTTCTGTTATCGCTAATTCTAACTGCGGTATAGAATGGAACGGGCTTTAAATCTAATATTTTTTGATCAATACTGGCTAAAATTAATTGCTGATGCGCTATTTGATTTTGAGCAAGCTGGTGTAATTGCAAGGTATTTAATAGTTTATCATTAATATCGGTAAAATGTTTTCCGATAATTACAGAAGCCTCATCGAGCGAGATATGTTTTCCTAGCTTAAACATGGAAAGCAGTGGCTTAACAATGAGTGTAGCCATGAGTACCAGCCCTAATAAAATGAAAGTAAAAAAGATGAAAGTTTTGCTCGTAACAGACGGATGTAGGTAATAGTTAGCTAGGAAAATGATGATGTATAACGCTAAAAGGACAGCAGCAACATAAATAGACCCTCTTAAAATCTTATTCAAATAAAATTTTCGGACAAATTCATCTATTTTATTGATTAGTAAATCATAATTACCATTATTCATAACTATAAAAATATCAAATTAAATGATAAAGTCTCAAAAATGCGGGCGTAATTGTTTTAAATTAAAAGGTTTGTTAGTTTGTATATCAAAAGCTATTTTTGAAACTTCTATCCTTCCAACAAACTATTTCTTATTATAACTAAACATTAACGATGTTCGATTACGGATCATTATCAGATGATAAATTGTATGCACTTCTTCAGGAAGGAGATAGTAATGCATATACTGTTATTTATCATCGGTATTTTGACTTACTTTATCTTCATGCAAGTAAAAAGCTTAAGGATTATGATGAAGCGAAAGATTTAATCCAGGAAATTTTTGTTTACCTATGGAATAACAGGCGAAAATTAAATATCAATACGAATTTGAAATCCTATCTGTATGTTGCGGTAAGAAATAAAGTGTTAGATTATATTTCCCATCAGGCGGTGGCTTACAGATATGCCGATTCATTGCAAAGTTTCATTAATAAAGGACACTGTATTACGGATTATTTAATTAGAGAAAAGCAATTGATAACAATTATTGATGAAGAAATAGCGCTCCTTCCATATAAAATGCGTGTTATTTTCGAATTAAGCAGAAAACAAAATTTATCTCACAAAGAAATAGCAGAATTGCTGAGTATATCAGAACTAACGGTAAAAAAACAAGTTGCAAATGCTATTAAAATACTTAAAAGTAAGTTAGACGATAAATCTTTTTTACTTTTTTCAGTTTTAATCTACTCCCAACATCATCGTTAGCCGTCATACTATTAAATGAGAAAAAATTCTCTTTAAAATATGAAAACCTATAATGCCAACGACTTATTAAAAAAATATCATCTGGGGCAGTGTGACGAGTCGGAACTTGCTATTATTGAGAGTTGGTATAATGAAGATAATGGCGAAAACATTGATGTAGATATCCTTCATTTCGAATCTGCCAAGGCAAAGGTTTGGAAGAGTCTTCCTGTTCACAGAGCGCAAAATTCCATTAAAATGTGGCCGGTTTTAGCTATCGCCGCATCATTAATTTTACTTGTCGGGATTTCCGTTAGCATATATCTGATTAACACACCGGAAACCGCTAAATCAGCAAATTATAACATTAAACCTGGTGGAAATAAGGCTATACTAAAGCTTGCCAACGGAAAAGAAATTATGCTGAATGATTTACCTAAAGGAAAATCAGTAATAGAGGATGGTTTTAAAATTACCAAAACCAGTAATGGTCAATTAATATATTCAACCATTGGAAATAAAGCACAACCCGGCCACTCCAATACCATCTATACGCCTAACGGTGGAACTTTTCAGGTTATTTTAAGTGATGGGACAAAAGTTTGGTTGAATGCTGCATCGTCATTAACCTATCCAACTGCTTTTGATCAGAATAAACGTGAAGTTAAATTAACGGGAGAAGGTTATTTTGAGGTTACACATCTTGATAACCAACCGTTCAGGGTAATTACTGAACACCAAACAGTTGTAGTTTTAGGTACGCACTTTAACATTAATGCTTACGCAGATGAGCAAAACATTACTACAACCTTATTGAAGGGTAAAGTTAGAATTGATGCCGGGGGCTTACAGAAGTTACTCTTACCTAACCAGCAAGCTAAATTAAGCCAGGGCAAAATATTCATTATTCCGTACAATGCAGATAACGCTGTAGATTGGGTAAATAATGACTTTATTTTTGATAATGAAAATTTAAGTAGCATTATGAGAAAAATATCCAGATGGTATGATGTAGAAGTAGTGTATCCGTCTGATTTCAATAATATCGAATTTTCAGGATCGATCTCCCGAGAAAAAAGCATTACACAAGTGCTAAAAATAATGGAGAGAACCCGAATGGTAAACTTTAAAGTAGAGGGAAGGAGGATTACAGTGATGCAATAATTATACCTGTACACTGTAGCAAAAAAAATCCAGCGGTGGTCGCAACACCACTGGAAAAGTATTTAGGCTACACTAGAAAATTTTGACTTAACTAACTAACCACCTAAACACAAACAAATGTATGAATTTTCACATGACATTTAATAACGGTCGTGATGGCCGATTATATGCCAGAATTCTGTTAAAATTGAAACTAACCTTAATCATCTTAACAACGGTAATACTACAAAGTAGTGCGTCTAGCTTTGCACAAATTACCCTTAATGAAAAATCCGCATCGCTGGAAAGCATTTTACATAAAATTAGAAAGCAAAGCGGTTACGATTTTTTTTACAGCAACTTTATGTTGAAAAACACCAAACCAGTGTCTATCAATGTAAAAAATATTGGTGTAGATGAAGTTTTAAAAATTACTTTTAAAGACCAGCCGCTTACTTACAGTATTGACCAGAAAACGATTGTTTTAAGCTATAATCGGGCACCTGAACAAAGTGTTACTCCCAGAAAAACAATTACCGGTAAGGTATTGGATGAAAAGAATGGTGCAGTACCTGGCGCATCTGTTAGGGTAAAAGGAATGCCGCTTACACCTATAACTGTAACAGATGCTAACGGTAATTTTATGATTACGGCTAATGAAGACCAAACCCTTATTGTAAGCTATATTGGTTATGAAACTCAGGAAGTATCATTGGCGGGCAAGAAATTACCGCTTACCATTAAGCTGGTAGAAAAGCAAACGTCGATGAAAGACATCGTAGTTACGGGAACCGGAATTAACCGCAACAAGGATAGCTTTACCGGAACTACGGCTACGTTTTCAGGAGACGATTTAAAAGCTGTTAGTAACAACAACATTATACAAGCACTAAGAACGATGGATCCCTCGTTTTTGCTTATAGAAAATAATCTGGCTGGTTCTAATCCTAATGTGATGCCGGTAATTGAAGTGAGGGGTAAAAGCAGTATTCCAAGTTCAACACTACGCGATCAGTTTGGTAACGACCCCAATCAGCCGCTTTTTGTTCTGGATGGATTTCCTACAAGCCTTCAAACAATTGTCGATCTCGATATGAACAGGGTTGCTTCTGTAACCATATTAAAGGATGCAGCCTCTACTGCCCTGTACGGGTCACAAGCATCAAACGGTGTAATCGTGATAGAAACGGTAAAACCTAAACCTGGTGAATTAAGGCTGGCTTATACACAGGATTTTAGAATGGAATTACCTGATCTGTCTGGATACAATATGATGAATGCCACCGAGAAGTTAGAATTCGAACGTTTATCAGGCCGGTATACAGCTAGAGATGCATACCCCAGTAATATAGTCTATCTTGATAATTTATATTCCCGCCACCTGGCCGCTGTAAAAAGAGGCGTAGATAGCTACTGGTTAAGTGAGCCTCTACAAACAGGTTATTCAACAAACTCGTCTATCAATGCTTCTGGAGGAGATCAGTCTTTCACTTACAACTTAGGTATGAATTACAGAACGGGTAAGGGAACTATGATTGGTTCTGGAAGAGACAGCTATACCGGAAGTATTAACTTAAGCTATCGTAAAAATGCCATTAATATTAATAATATTACTTACATAAGAGGTAGTAAAGCTTCTGAGTCTAATTATGGATCTTTCTCCAGTTTTGTAAATGCTAATCCTTATTTCGAAAAGAATTATGAAAACCGTTATTTAGAAGTTAGCCAGCAAGCAAACGAATTAGGCACCACGCTGTATGTAACCAATCCATTATATGATGCCATGCAGGCGCAGTATAATACCACGAAAAACATTGAGGTACAAAACAATTTAAATGTCAATTATGATATTAGTAAAGCATTTAAGCTAAATGCGGGCTTGCAAATTACAAAAGGGAATACAACGGCTAAAATATATAAATCGCCTGAAATGAGCGATTTTATTAATTTGCCTGTGCTACGAAAAGGTAAGTATACTGATAGCAGAAGGGAAAATTTTTCTTATCAGGGAAATTTGATGCTCACCTTCTATAAAACCTTTAATAAACACAATATCACGGCGAACTGGCGTAACAGTATCGAAGAGAAAGACAATAGTTCTTATGGCACAGTTGCAGAAGGTTTTCCCGAAGGAAGTCTGGGTAATCCAAGATTTGCTTATTCTTATCTTTTAAACGGCGCACCTTTATCATCCAGTGGCGTTTACCGGTCAGCAAACTCAGCAATATCAGCTAACTATTCTTACGATAACAAATACTTATTCGATTTTGTATACCGCATTGATGGATCAACGGCTTACGGGAGTAACAAACAATTCTCGCCTTATTATTCATTTGGTTTAGGATGGAATTTGCACAACGAGAATTTCATCAAAAATAAAAGCTGGATCAGCTCACTAAGACTAACGGGTAATATTGGTGTAACCGGCAACCAGAATTTTGCTAACATCAGTTCGGTTTCTATGTACAGCTATAATAGTAATACCAGTTATAATCAGTTTGGGCAGGGGGTTAGTTTAGATGTTCTGGGTAATCCGGATTTAGAACCGCAAAAAACCCGGCAAATCAGTACTTCATTAGATTTCAATTTATTTAAAGGCAGATTGGTTGGATACGTAAATGCTTATGAAAAAACGACAAATCCATTAATTGTACCGATAGATCTTCCATCTTCCACCGGGGTATTTAATTATCCATATAATATTGGAAGTTTAACTTACAAAGGAATGGAAGCTAAAATAACTTTCTTTCCGGTTTATAATTTGGCGCAGGGTTTTACCTGGAATATTGGTTTAACAGCTTCAAGCTTTAAAAGTAAATATGATGGTTTTGGAAATATCTTAAATACGCTTAACAAACAACAGGAAACCAGCAAAACTTTAGTAAGGTATATTGATGGCAACAGCGCAGAAGCGATTTGGGCGATCAGATCTTTAGGTATTGACCCGGCTACCGGACGAGAAGTTTTCTTAACCGCTGATGGTCAGTATAGTTTTGATTATACCACAGCGAACATTGCTAATGTGGGTAATACGGTACCGTTTGCAGAAGGAGTAATCTCAACCGGAGTGCGCTACAAGGGTTTCAGTTTTTCAGTAGGATTGAGATATAAATTGGGTGGCGATGTGTTTAATACCGCATTATTTAACAAAGTGGAGAACATCAGTTTTACAAGCATCGCTAATAACCAGGATAAAAGGGCACTATATGATAGATGGAAAACACCTGGTGATGTATCTCAGTTTAAAGGCATCTCGCAAACAGACGTTACACAAATCTCTTCTCGTTTTGTGCAGAAAGAAAATACACTAAGCAGTGAGTCGCTTAACATCGGATATCTTTTTGATAAGCAAGCATGGGTTAAAAAGTTTGGGATGCAATCATTAACGCTCAATCTGCAAGCTAACGACTTTCTTTATCTATCTACCATCAGAAGAGAACGTGGTATAGATTATCCATTTGCCAGAACGATCGCATTTTCATTAAGAGCATCATTTTAAACCATTACAAACATGAAAAGAAACTATATTAAAATAATGGCTCTGGTTATTACTACCATTGGCATTTTATCTTCCTGTAAAAAGTTTTTAAATGTTCAACCCGAAGATAAAGTATTAGAAACTCAACTATTTTCCACAAAGCAGGGAATCAAAACGGTTTTAAACGGACTATACATCAACTTGGCTAAGAATGAATTGTATGGAGAAAATCTTACTTTATCTACAGTTGAAATTTTAGCTCAACGCTATAATGTTCCATCAACACATATCCTGACTAAGATTGCATCTTATGCTTATAACGACAACCCTACGTTATCCCGTATGGAAAGCATCTGGACAAATTCCTACTCTACTATTCTAAACATTAATACTTTTTTAGATAACGTAGATAAATACCCGGGTGTTTTGGATCAAAAAACAGAAAAAATCTATAAAGGTGAGGCGATTGCAATGAGGGCATTTCTTCATTTTGATTTATTAAGGCTGTATGGTCCACGCTATAATACAGTAGATTCTACGAAACAAAGCTTACCTTATTATGAGGCGAGCAAATCGAGTATAAATCCGTTACTACCGGCGAATACTTTTATTCAAAAAATCATTAATGATTTAAGTGTGGCAGAAACGCTACTGGCAGAAGATGAAATTATTGCCAATGGTGTAAATACGGCCTTACCAAATGCAGCTGTAGATTTTTTAAAGAATAACAGAAACTTCAGGCTTAACTATTATGCAGTAAAAGGGCTCAAAGCAAGAGTGTTTTTGTATCGTGGTGATAAAGTTAATGCGTTAAAAAATGCTAAAGAAGTGATGGCTGTCGCCAGGTATTTCCCATGGACGACCTCAACCAATGCATTAAGCGAAAAACAGAATCCGGATCGTGTATTTACTACGGAAATGCTCTTCGGGATAATGAATACCCAACTCTATACCACCTACGTAGCGCTTTTTGATCCCGGAGTTTCTGATGCCGCCATTCTGGCCCCGATTACAGCAAGGTTAAATACGGTGTATGAAAATAATGAAAACGACTATAGATTTAACTTGAACTGGCAAATACCAACCACCGGTGTTAAAGCTTATAAAACTTTCTATAAGTATGCTGATGTAATCGATAAAACGAAGCTTTTTAGGTTCACTATTCCCTTGCTAAAAATTAGTGAGATTTATTTGATCGCTGCAGAAAGCGAACCCGCATCTGTAGATGGTGTAGCGTACTTAAACACAGTAAGAGCAAACAGAGGTTTAGCTGCTTTAGCTACGAACGTAAATCTTAACACGGAACTTCAAAAAGAATATCAAAAAGAATTTTTCGGAGAAGGACAGTTGTTCTACTTCTACAAGCGTAGAAACGTTACTTCTGTACCAAATGGATCTGCTTCGAGTGGTAATGTGACCATAAGTTATGCGGTGCCTCTGCCTCAATCAGAAACTATATTTCGTTAATCAAAACCCTTAAAATAATGAATAAACTATTTTCTAACATTTTGGGACTAATCATCTTAACTATACTGTTAGGCTGTGAAAAGGAATTGAATAAATACGAAGGTAAGCCTACGATTTATTTTAATGAAGCCGGCAGGCTCCCTGGTTTTACAGGTGAGATACTAAGGGATTCCACTATCCTATCTTTTAGCCTGGCAAAAGTTCAGGATTCTATTGTGAACATGGTTATAAAAACCACCGGAGCTAAACAAGATACTGACAGGCCTTACAAATTAGTGATTAATACCAATTCAGACGCAATTGCCGGAAATCATTATGAAATTTTAAATAAATCCTTTTTCATCAAAAAAAATCAATTGTCAGACACCGTTAAGATTAAATTTTTTCGAAAGGTGGATCTCCAGGCCAAAACTTTCTTACTCAGCTTTGACCTTTTAGAAAATGAAAATTTTTCTATCGAAATGAAATACAGACTACTTAACGGCACAAAGAAAAAACTCTCTCTCATCAACTATCGCTGGTATATTAATGATATCATCAAAAAGCCGGGGCGGTGGCAAGACGATAGCTTTGGAGTATTTACACGTAAAAAACTGTTACTAATGGCAGAAATTTTAGGTGTTGAACCAGCCTATCTGGATACCTCTGTATCTCTTCCCGAAATTTACGCTTTTGGTAAATTTATGCAGCGCTATCTTAACGAAAAAAAGGTTGCGGGTAATACCGTTTATGAAGAAAACGGTTCTGAAATGGTTATGGGTCCGGGTGCTCAATAGTAACAACAAAATTAAAGTTATGACACTAAAAATATATCGTTCATTTTTATTTGTATCATTTTTTTTAACATTTTTTTCTTGCAAAAAAGATTTAGGAAATTATGATTATACCGAACTGAACACGCTGGAAGAAATTACCGGACTACCGGAGGAAGTTTCTTCCATTTATGGAAAAAATCTAAAAATAACTCCTCAAATTAAGTTCACACAAGATCCGAGTTTCGACGAAAGTAAATATTCTTTTGAATGGACTTATATCGGGCCAAATGGATTAGGGGGTTCCAAATTATTTACATTGGCTAATACCAGGAATCTTGATCTGATAATGCAGGTGGTAGCGGGTACTTACAGCGCCTATTACACCATTACAGAAAAAAATTCTGGTGTTAAATATTCAAATAGGTTTACTTTGAAGGTTGTCAATGAAATCAACGAAGGCTGGTTGATGATGAACGAAGTGAATGGTAAGGCTAGGGTAGATATGCTATCTTTAAACGCCAGCAATAACTTCGACTTAATTATTGACCTCCTGGCTGCAACGGGCTCTGAGCTTAAGTTACAAGGTAAACCAATAATGACTTATACTTACAACACTGGGGTATTAATCGGTCCTGATGCCATTAGCTATGGAATATATTTCGGCACCGACCAGGGTACTACAAAAGTTGACCCCAATACCTTCAAATGGACAAGAACCATGGGATTAAGCTACGAAATGTTTGGCGATGTACCCTCAGGCTTTTATGCTGATTTAATTAGACAGAAACAAGGTGGTACGGCTTATATGATAGGTAAAGGGAATGCATATTACTACGAAAGAGCACTAAATATTTACTATTCTGCCCCGATCAATTACATTACTGCAGAACAGAAAAGCTTTGAAGTAGAGCCATTTATTGCTAGTGATCCAGTTTCAGCTATTGCTATCAGTATATTCTATGATAAAACTAATCGCAGATTTGTTAGACACAGTGGCTCAGCGGTAACAAGTACAACTATTCCAGATCCAGATCCGGCTCAAAAACTTTTCAGTTTTAATACTGGAATGGACTTAGTATACATGAGATGGATCCCTTTTAATGGCGGAGAGGTGTTTTCGGTTTTAAAAAGTCCAGTTAACAACAAAAGATATTTAGCCAGATTTAACCCAAGCAATAATGCGCAATCATACTACAGCGAAATCGTTGCTACAGACTTTAGTAGTGCAGAATTTTATGCCATTAACCCTGAGTTTGGCTATATTTTCTATGCTGTAGGTTCAAAAATTTATCAGTATGACATGGTTTATAAAACAACAAAATTAATGGTCAATCTGGGTGCTAAAAAAATATCTTATTTCGATTTCTACGAGTTTAAGAGAGCAAGTAAATATACCGGAGGTAACAAGTTAATGGTTGGTTTATTTGACCCGGGCATAAGTGATGGAACGGAAGGCAGTCTAAATATCTATACCGTTCCCAGCCTTAACGGAGATATTGTTTTAGAAAAATCTTACAGCAGCTTCGGGAGAATTAAAAGTCTAACTTATAGAGAAAGATAAAATTAATCCCTGTTAAAATATCCATAGGGAATAAATTATAAAACACCAAAAATGAAACTTAAAAACTTATTTACGCTGGCACTAACCGTGCTTTCCTGCTCTGCCTTTGCTCAGCAAAACGCTACCCAAGTTAAAGGCGAGCTAAAATTTAAAAGAAATAATGTCAAATTATTTAAAGTGGTTAATGGTAAAACGACTGAAATTGCAAATGCTGTTCCTGCCAAAAACGGTAAGTTCGGTTTTCTTTTCTACCCTGAATATGAAGGCGTTTATGTAATTGGTACAGGCAATGATCTTTCGCCAAACGAAAACAACCTGTTTTATTTTAAAGGAGGAGATCAGTTAGATATAACCTTGCTAGATACCGCTTATGTGCTGAATGGTAAATTAAACTCGAAGGAGAATATTGTAATGAAACAATGGAGAGACCTTACCAATCCCTTGTTTCAAAAGGCAAGCAATTTCATGAAAGTGGAAAGTACTTTCATGGATTATTTCCCGCAGCAGGAAACCATTGTAGCTAAATCTAAAACCTTTTTAACCGGTAAAGCGACAGGCAACACTAAGTTCGATCATCAGATTAAAAATATTATGCAATTGGATTTAGCAAGTTATGCCACTAATTTCTTAAACACACCACGTACAGCCCACCCAAGTATGGAGGAAATGAGTGATTTTTACGCTACATTAAAAGCTGATGAAATAGCAAGAAATACTAAAAAAGTTTACGATTATCCTTATGGATTGAGAACGCTTTCTGCTTTAATCGGCCTGAACATGAACCAAAACAAAAAGCCTTACAAAGCTGGGGCAGAAGGCCTGAATACGGTTTTATCTTACGTTCCAAACGATACTTTAAAAGGTGATTTGGTTCTTGAAAATCTGCATAAATATAAAGATTACGATAGCTACAAAGCCATAACAGATCAGTTTGGGAAATTCCTGCTAACTAAAGCACAGAAGGAAAAAGAAAATGCGCTGGTCAATCCGTTACTGACTTACAAACCAGGAACAAACGGTTTGCAATTTTCTTATCCTGATAAGGAAGGTAAACAGGTTTCATTTGCCAGTTTAAAAGGGAAAGTAGTTTTAATTGATGTTTGGGCTACCTGGTGCGGGCCTTGCAGGGCAGAATTTCCTTACTTAAAACAACTGGAAAAAGATGTTGAAGGCCAGCCAGTTCAAATTGTAAGTATTTCAACCGATGCAGATAAGGATAAAGAAAAATGGTTGAAGATGATTAAGGACGAAAATTTAGGTGGAATGCAATTATATGCCGGACAGGATAACGAATTCTCCAAGTATTATAAAGTGAATACTATTCCTCGCTTCCTGGTATTTGATAAAAATGGAAAAATTGTTAGTGCAGATGCTTTAAGACCCTCAAACCCGAAGTTAAAAGAACTGTTACTTGCTGAAGCTGCCAAATAAATTATAATTAATATTTCTGCGGATAAATCATCTTGATTTGTCTGCAGAAATTCCCCTTTATCCTTTACATTTATTAAAAATGAACACATTCAGAAAATGGTGTATGGCTATTGTTTTAGCCTTTTCGGCCAATTTAGCAATAGCTCAACAAGATAGTATTCAAATTATAGGTACGTTAGAAAACCTGGCCAATAATAACGTTTTCATTTCATTTAGAGGCGAAAAAGGCGAGTTCAAGAAATTTACTACTACAGCCAAAAATAATGCTTTTGTGCTGAAGGTGCCTAAACAAAGCATCCCGGTACCGGCTCGCTTAGATGTGTCTTTACAAAGGGGGTTAGTCACCGAAGTTAATGGAAAATCAGTTAGTGGTCCTGCCCAGCCATTAGATCTTTTCATATTTAACGAACCAATTCATGTTAACGGAGATGCCTGGTTGGTTCAATTTGCCAGTATAAAAGGAGATGCAGAAAATAATGCTTTAGAGAAATTCAAAAAAAGTGTGCGTGAAGATGAGATGAAAAGCTATGAACGCTACAAAAGCAGTTTTGGCGCTACCGATCAGCAACATTCTTCGGCCGGGGATAAAGAACAAATCGCGAAAGAAATTCAACAGATTTTTAAAAGGATCAATCAAAAACAAAGAGAATTTGTCAAAGAAAATCCGTCTGCCCTAGCTTCTGTTTTCTTGTTGGGGCGAATGAAAAACCTGTACACTACCGACGATTATGCCAGTGCCTGGAATGGGTTAGCGCTAAAATACAAGAACCATCCACTCGCAAAACCAATACAGGATTATGTGGATAAGGTGAAAGTCACTTCGGCGGGTACGCCAGCTACTGCATTTGAGCGAAAAGACAAGGACGGGAAAATGATCCGATTGGCTGATTACAAAGGTAAAACGGTTCTCCTTGATTTCTGGGGGAGTTGGTGCGGTCCATGTAGAGCAAGCCACCCACACTTAAAGGAACTTTACAGCAAATACAAGGCTGATGGTTTTGAAATCATAGCGGTAGCGCAAGAAGCAGCCAAAAACCTGGATGATGCCCGTGCAGCCTGGTTAAAAGCAATTGATGAAGATCAGATTAAATGGGTTCATATTTTAAACAGAGATGGAATGGAGCAGCAAAATATCGTAAAAGATTATGGTGTAAACTCGTTTCCGACCAAAATCCTGGTCGACAAAGAAGGAAAAATAATTCTGCGCATTAGTGCCAGCGCGACCGATGACATTGACAAAGCACTGGAAAAAATTTACGGACACTAGAACCTGAAAATGAAGATCAATAAATTATTATTAGCCGCCTTTTGCTGCTTCGCCAGCACGCCACTTTTAGCTCAATCTAAACCTGTTGCTACTATTCCCTTCGAAATGGTAAACGGTTCCATTGTGTTGAAAGTTAAAATTAACCAAAGCAGCAAAACGTTGCGCTTGCTTTTCGATACTGGTGCAGATGGTATGGCTGTAGATCAATTATTGGCAGATTCGCTTGGCTTAAAAATTACCAGAAAAAACAATGCTTCTGTGGTTGGCGGCAACATGAAAATAGAAGTGTCTGATGGCAATGATGTACATCTTGAAAATGGGTTTGTACTTAAAAATCAGGGCATTGCTGTTTTTCCGCAAATGCGGGATCATTTAGATGGCCTTATTGGTAATACCATGACAAGAAATTTCGTAACCAAAGTTGATTTCAACAAGTATGAACTTTCTTTATATGAATTTGATAATTACGAATATGAAAAGGGAGGAACCATTGTTCCCGTCTCCATTCCATCGGGTTTATTTATCATCCCTGGAAATGTAGAAATAGTAGCCGCCAAATCGTATCCGGGTAATTTCGTATTCGATAGTGGCGCTTCCTACAATCTAATTTGCTTTAGACCTTTTGTACGACAAAACAAATTATTGACGAGTGGATTTGTATCCGAATATCATGCTTCTACGGTGAGCATGGGTGTTGCCTCCCCAACTTTTAATGGTAAGGCCGCTAGTTTTTCGTTCAACAATACACAAGCACTTAAAAATATCCCGGTAACTTTAATGGCAGGCGGAGGCCAAAATGAAAACTGGAATCCTGGTTTCGACGGGTCTATTGGCATGGGAATCATTTCACGATACAACTTTACCATCAACCGTAAGAAAAACGAAATCTTTTTAACACCTAACCATTCTTATGCTTATCCATTAAACTTTGTACTTGGAAGTTATTTACTAGGTTTTAACCTAAATGGAGAGCTGGTAGTAGAAAGTACTGTTAAGCCTATCCCAGCAGGTGAAATATCATTAAAAGCGGGAGTAAAAATTATCGCGATTAACAATGTTGGTGCTGATGCATTAATCAAAGATCAAAAAAAGATAGATCAGTTAAAAGCACTGCCAAATCAAAGTATGCTAACGATTAATTATCTTAATGAAAACAACATCAGCAGTAAAATCACCCTTATTAAATAATAAACTATTCATGAAGTTATCTGCGGGTTGCATTCTTTGAGAATCAATAAAAGCGAACATGCCATTAATGGCGTATCTTGTTTTTTAATACAAAGGTTACATAGATTTAAAGTTGTTTTACTGATAAAAATCTACTTTTGGCTTTTTGTAAACTATATTTATTATGAAACAGATATTCATATCAGCACTTATGCTATTCATTTTTACGTCAACTTTTGCTCAAAAATTTAACTGGAATAAAAACCAGGTTATTGCACACCGTGGCGCCTGGAAGAAAAATAATTTACCAGAAAATTCAATTGCTTCGTTAAATGAAGCAGTGCGTTTGGGTTGTTATGGCTCTGAGTTTGATGTATGGATGACGCTGGATAATGTGCTTGTTGTTAATCACGATGCCGAATTTCAAGGGTTGACTATCGAGAAGGTAAATTATGCTGATTTACTGACTAAAACCATGATTAATGGAGAGAAAATCCCAACCCTGGAAGCTTACTTAAAAGAAGGTAAGAAACAAAAAACCACTAAATTAATTTTAGAGATTAAACCATCTTTAATTAGTAAAGAACGTGGTATAGAAGTTACCAATGCCAGTATTGCAATGGTTAAAAAAGTTGGCGTAATCGATTGGACTGAATACATCAGCTTTGATTATGATTACTGTAAACGTGTTTTAGCCGTATTGCCAAAAGCCAAGGTAGCTTATTTAAAAGGGGATGTTACTGCCGAGCAAATGAAAGCCGATAAGCTAACCGGCGTTGATTATCATTTTAGTCTTTATAAAAAAGAAGGTTGGATTGAAAATGCACATCAGTTGGGTTTAACTATTAATGCCTGGACAGTAAATACGGCTGCAGATATGCAATGGTTACTTGAAAAGAAGGCTGATTTTATTACCACAAATGAACCAGAACTGCTTTTTGAAATATTGAATAAAAAATAACTTACCTATTTCATTAAAAAGGGAAACTGCTACACGGTTTCCCTTATTATTTAGTCAAATACCTATATTTAATGATGGATTCACGAAGAGATTTTTTGAAAAAAGCAGCATTACTAGCTGGTGCTTCTGGTATATCCGGCAACTTATCTGCTTCTGTAGCAAAAGCTTTATCCATTAATGCAGAATCTGGAAGTACCTTTTACGATGCGGAACATGTAGTCTTTTTAATGCAGGAAAACCGTTCATTTGACCATATGTTCGGAAAATTGAAAGGGGTTCGTGGCTTTAATGATCCGCATCCGCATATTCAGCCTAATGGAAATAAGGTTTGGCTTCAAAAAGATGGGAAAGGATTTACTTATGCACCATTTCATATAGATATTAATAAAACAAAAATTACCTGGCAAGGGGGCTTACCGCATTCGTGGAATGACCAGGTAGCGGCCAGAAATGAAGGGCATTATGATCGCTGGGTGCCGATTAAAACTGCTATGTCGTTGGCCTATTACGATCGGAACGATATTCCATTTTATTATGACCTTGCCGATGCCTTTACCGTTTGCGATCAGCACTTTTGCTCTTCGCTAACAGGTACAACGCCAAACAGGCTGTTCTTTTTTACAGGAACCATTAGGGGAGAACACAGCAAAAATGAAACGGCAGTGGTGCAAAATGATCAAGCTGAATCGCAAAACAACACTTTTGTGGATTGGCCAACATTTCAGGAAACGCTTGAAGATCAAGGCGTTGACTGGCGTGTATATCAAAATGAAATCTGGACCGCTAAATTGCCCGGAGAAATTGATGATTGGCTAGGCAATTATGGTGATAATCCGATAGAGTACATCAGCAGGCATCAGGTAAAGTTATCCGCTTATTTTAGGAAAAACGGTGATCAAACGGTTACGCCTCACTTAACTCCGGCGGAGGTTCAGGAGAAGTATAACCAGTTATCGCATCGCGAAAAAAATCTGATTGATAAGGCTTTCCAAACCAATATCAGCCAGGATGATTATTTAGAATTGGCACCCTTCACATTTACCAATGATGAAGGAAAATCAGAAACCATTAATATACCCAAAGGAGATATTTTTTATCAGTTTAGAAAAGATGTTGACAGCGGTAAATTGCCGGCAGTATCATGGCTGGTAGCCCCGCAAAGATTCTCAGATCATACGAGTTCGCCATTGTATGGAAGCTGGTATGTAAGCGAGGCACTGAATATTTTAACTAAAAATCCTGAAGTATGGAAGAAAACAATCTTCGTGTTAACGTATGATGAAAATGATGGATATTTCGATCATCAACCACCTTTTGTGGTTCCGAATCCAAAAGATCCAATGAGTGGGAAAGTATCTGAAGGAATTGATTATGATCCAGATTATGAGCATCGGAAAGGTAGTCCGATAGGGTTGGGCTATCGCGTACCGCTTGTAATAGCCTCTCCCTGGAGCAAAGGCGGATTTGTAAATTCTCAGGTATTTGATCATACTTCATCTTTAATGTTTTTAGAGAAATGGCTGAAGAAAAAATCAGGAAAGGATGTTAAGAGTAATAATATCAGCGATTGGCGAAGAAACTTTTGTGGTGATCTGACTTCCGTTTTCAGGCCATATTTTGAGGAAGAAATAAAATCGCCTCCATTTTTAAATAGAGCGAATGTGATTACCGCTATAGGAAATGCCCGAAACAAACCTCCACAGGTTAATCCTTCGGCTTTAGCACCAGCTGATATTACCAAGATAAACACTTACGAAAATTTTGATGTCAAAACATCGATAGAGGCGCCAAAACAAGAAAAGGGTACAAAACCAGCCTGTGCATTACCGTACCAATTAATGGCTGATGCAAATGTTGGGAATGGCTATTTAAATATCAGTTTTCGGGCTGCCAATGCGCATTTTGGCAGTGCGTTTGCCAATGTGGGATCGCCTTTTAACATGGCCTCACTTTCAAAATTCAAGGGGCAACAAGGAAAGATTTGGTCTTTTGGAGTTAAAGCAGGAGATACCATTACTGAAAAAATAAGCATTCGAGATTTTGAAGAACACATGTATGATTTAAACATCTCCGGACCGAATGGATTTTTTAGACATTTTAAAGGAAGCGCAGAAGATGATCAGGTCAGTGTTCAAGTTCAGCCTGAATACAGCAGATTATCAAAGAAACCAACAGGAGATGCCGTAATTACTTTAGAAAACCGTGGTGGAATAATCTTGAATTTGAAAATTGTAGATAATAAGTATAAAGCGCAGCAAATACTTATTTCAGTTAAGCCAAAAGCAGTAGAAAATATTAAGGTTAAGGCAGCTAAAAGTGGTTGCTGGTATGATTTTACAATTACCCAGGCCAATAACAGCATTTATAACCATCGATATTCAGGAAAAATAGAAACCGGAGATGTAAGTACATCCGATCCATTTATGGGAAATTTTATGGATTAAAAAAGTGCTAAAAAACAAAGGTTTCTGTGCAGAAACCTTTGTTTTATTTTTTAAAACTGATGGGTAATTCGACCTGGGTTTTATCCCAGCCAATTATAAGATTTGCACCTGTATCTTTTGGGCTAAAGGTGAGTGAGAAAAACTCCAATGGCTTAGTTAATGCTTTAACCGGCACATTTACCCGAACTATATCTTTTGACTGGTCATAATAAAAAGCACCCCATTTATCTGTTTGTGTATTAATGATAATCGTCCAGACATCTTTATTCGGGATAGCAAAAATACTGTAAGTTCCTGCCTTGATTTTCCTGCCACCAATAACAACTTTCTGATAAAACTTGATTTCAGTATTTTCATTTGCACCAAAACGCCATACTTTACCGTACTGTTCTAAGACGCCAAAAATTTCACGGCCTTTCTTTTGTGGACGCGAATACACAATTTTGATGATAGGCTTATCTGGCTCTCCGTTTTTTGCCTTCGGCGTATTTAAAGGAAAGTAAACTATATCAGCCGGACTTGCATCTACTGCAGGATACTTCACTTCATTTGAAGACGTTTCCTGAGCTTTTGCAGCATGGCAAAAAAGAGCGATAACAACAATGAAGATATATCTCATTTGCTGTGAATTAATTTTTTGGAAGAATGTAACTTATATTGAGGACTAGTATTTTCTTCCTTTTACTAATGCATTTAAAAATAAGCCTGCAGATAACAAACCTAATACACCACCTAGAAGTGCGAAAATGTAATTCTGCGTAATGATTGCCCCTGTTAAAACCCCGAAGAATAAGCCTAAAGCATAATATAACCAGTTAAAATTATTGTTGCTGTTTTCCTGTGTGCTCATGTTTTTATTATTTGGAGGCAAAGTTAGTATTTATTTTAAAACTTAATTCCTCATTAGCGATCAATATTTATAATTAATCGTCAATTCTTCCGAAACTATAACCATCTTTTTTTAAATATTGAATGAGTTCGGGAAGACGATTATAAAATTTATCCTTTCGTTTTGAATCGGTACCAATATGTAAAAGCAGGTAAAAACCATTTAATCCATTTTTATTTTGCTCATTATAAGTCGTTATTGATTTATAGATCTCATTGCTGGAAAGGTAACTTTTGCCCAATTCCGGATAAGTATAATCAGCGTTAGATCGGGTACCGGGTGTAAAATTGATGAGTTTTAAACCCTTGCGGCTGGTCCAATCGGCTACTGTTTTATTATACCATTCGTAAGGTGGAAGAAAATAAAATGCATCACTTTTGTTGATACCAAACCTTGCCATTGCCATATAGTTTGCGTTTAAATCATCATCAAACTGCTGTTTGCTTACCAATAAGCGATCACGATTTTCCCAATCGCAATATAAAAGATGTTTATCTGAATGAGCGCCAAGATAGAATCCGCTTACTTTCAATTTTTTAATTAAGGCATTAAATTTCCAGTTTCTGTAAAAATTTCCTGTAAAGAAAAAAGAAGCTTTTATATGCTCATTTTTTAGCGTCTGCAATATTTTGTCTCCGCCATCTGCAAATTCATCACCAGTAAAAATCAAATAAAGTTTTTTATTGGTAGAATCACCTCTAATATTGGCACCCAGACTATAGGTGCTGTTTTTTGGTAATGTAGCCTGATGCTCTTTTGCTGCAAGAAGGTAAATTAAAGAAGCCGTTCCATCCATAGTTGGTTCATTGGTGCTATAATCTCCGTAGTCATCGTGGTATACAGCCAAATTACTTTGAAATTCAGCATACTCATCAGGTTCTGATAATGTAATTCCGATCAGGTTATTATAGATATTGGTGTAAACCGGTCCGTCAACCAAACCGCCATCAATAGGGTAATTCTTTAAATGTGTAAAGGCCGAATGCGGATCTGTTGGTGTATCTCCCCAGCCCGGCAGTCCGTATACCATGCTTGTTCCCCAGGGATTACACCCAAAAATCCAATCAAAATTGGCCTGCTCCAACTCGTCAAACTGATTATCACTGGTAAGCTCCTGGTACCATTTGCACTGGATAGCAAAAGAAACTGTTAAATTATTGCTACACCAAATGAACGGTATACCACGATAAAAGGCATTTTTTTTCGCTCTTGCCCAAACCTGTTCTATTCCAAGTTTATAATAATTCTCTATCTGGTTCCTTTGCACACCTTGAAGTTGTTTAGCAAGTTCGTAATGGCCGATATTAATGAAAGGATAATATTGATAGTGTGCTGCGGTATCCTTCGCCAGCCAGGGCGTTGTTTTTTCTAATTCTGCATAAGATAATGCAGCTGACAGGGCCTTCGGATTGCTTTTTGTAAAACCATTAGAGGCCATTGCAAGTTCCATATCATCCACCCAATTGTCCTCCGCATAAATATATGGCGATTTAACCGATGCAGTTTGGGTTACACCTGGTTTTCGCATAGCGAACTGCAAGGCCGATCTACCTTTAAGCTCCAGTAAATCTGAAAAATTTTTATCACCATCTCGAAACAAAATGGCACCCAAATTAAATGCACTTGTAAATTTTGCGGCGGTAGAACTTGTACCTGTTGTGGCGTTCAAGAATTTACCCCGCTGCTGCGGTTCGCCAGTGATAAAATACAATGGCCGTTCAAATCCTTTGCCATACTGGTTGTCTTCTTTTGGTATGCGCATCGAAATATGGTCGCGATCATCAGCCAATTGATTAAACATTATTTTTTTCTGCGGATGCATTTTAAGCAACCATTCCAATCCCCATCTGGCCTCATCCAGGATGTCGGGCCTATCATTTTTTCCATCTAAACCATTAGCTTGTTTTTCATCATTAAAAACAGCCGGGTAATCTCTGTATGCCATCAATAAATGATAGGTGGCATTTGCTGATGTTGTAGCGTATTGCAGATAATCACTGGCATCATGCCAGCCACCTGATGCATCAAAGTGCGTACTATCTCTTATCCCAGCTTTTGCTCCATAAACCACAAAGCCATCTTGGGTGTGGCAACTATCTTTTAAATAAGGATTAAAACCACTTCGCTGCTGGCGCATGTACCGCAGACAAAAATCTGCAGCACCTTTGTATACATCATCATTAATAATTACCGGCGGAGATAAAATGTCATTTACCCTGATAAGAAATTTGCCTGAAACTTTAAAATCAGAAAAATCCATTCTTGCTGTTTGCTTAAACGGCCCATAAGCACCAAAGGTTTTAACGTTATGCGATGTATAAACAACATTTTTACTTTTCTCATCAATCAGTTCAAATACTGTTGGAGTTTTATCTGTTTGGCTTGCCCATATGGCAACCTTTGTGGATGTAGGAGGATAACCTAATAAATTAATTCTGATCCAACTTTGTTTGTGATCGGTCAGCTTCGATTTAAAAGAAAAGAAGCAAGCAGATATGGCAATAAATGTAATTATAGATTTGCGGGTTATTGTCATTATATAGGGTTAGGATTGATTAAAAGTAAGATTTTATCACCCAAATGTAAAAGATATCAAAGTTTATTTGCAACTTAATCAATCGTTTGATTAATTTTGTTTTATAATTAGAAATGAAAATAGAAAAAGTAGATAAAAAGCAGGCCATATTGGATGCAGCAGAAAAGCTGTTTTGCCAAACGGGTTATGAGGGGACCTCTACCCGGCAGATTTCGAAAGAATCTGGTGCAAATATGGCTATGATTAATTATTATTTTGGATCGAAGGAGGGGGTATTTGTAGAAATTATGAATAACCGGATTGCTGGATTTGCCTCTCAGCTAAAGATTATCAATGAAGATAAAATCTCCTCATTAGAAAAACTACACAAAGTGATTGAAGGTTATGCTAACCGGATATTCTCCAATATCGCATTTCATAAAATGATGCACCGCGAACTTTCGCTTACGCAACGCCCTGAAATGTATGATAAAATTAAGAATGCAATGAATCAAAACATGTTGCTTCTTGATCGGATCATGATTAACGGCATTGAAGATGGTAGTTTTAATAATGTAGATGTGAGAATGGTTATTTCAACCATTATGGGTACGCTAACCAATATCGTTATTGCACCGCATAAAATATCGCAGGGAACAGTAATCGATTTAAACAATCCAAAAGATAACAAACTCACTAAAGAACGAGCCATCGCTCATTTACAAAACCTTGTAACAGTTTATTTAACAACAAAAAAATGATCCCGAAATCTATTAGATTAATGCTTGTGGCATCATTAGTTCCGGCGGCTTTATTTGCGCAAAATGCCAGGGAATTAAATATCAATCAAGCCATTGAACTTGGCATTGCCAATAGTAAAAACTTAAAACTTTCTCAAAATAAAATAAATCAGGCCGTTGCGCAGCTTGAAGTGGTTAAAGATAACGCATTGCCTACCGCCAATGCCAGCTTTATGTACAATCATGCTGAAATTCCGACAAACACCTTTAGCCTGGGTGAAGGAACCACCGCTTTTCATTTGCCAAAAAGAGCCGATGCTTTTGTAGGTACTGCTGCTATACAAGAGCTTGTTTATGGTGGAGGTAAGCTTAAATACGCAAAAGAATCTACCAAATTATTAGCCGATGTGGCTCGCTTAGATGCTGATAAAAGCAAAGAAGAAATTACTTACGCGATAATTAATACCTATTACAATTTATATAAAGTAGAACAAAGTAAAAAGGTAGTGTCTCAAAACCTGGAATCAATAGCTGCCCAAATTAAGCAGGCTCAGCGCTTTTTTGAGCAGGGTATTGTAACCAAAAATGATGTATTGCGTTTTCAGCTTCAACAAGCCAATGTTACGTTAACGCAAATGGATATTGAAAGCAATAGAAAAGTAATCAATTACAATCTTGATATTTTACTGGGTATACCGGAAGACACTGAAATTAAAATAGTCGACCCCTTAACGGGATTAAAGCAGGCTAATGCTTTAAATGATTATATCACCCTGGCCATGGCAAACCGTCAGGAATTGAAACAGCTTGATGTTCAGAATAAAGTTGCTGAATATGATATTAAAAGCGTTAAAGCAAATACTTTGCCTACTGTAGGCGTTGGTGCTAATTTGTATTACATTAACCCAAGCGGTAGTTTTGTGCCACCGGTAAATCAGTATTTATTACCGGTAACATTAGGTGCAACGGTTTCATGGAATATTGGAAGTCTCTGGACCAATAAAAACAAAGTTAACGAGGCAAAAATTAAACAAAGCGAAATCGCTATTCAAAAAGATCTCTTATCAGATCAGGTAAAAACCGATATCAATAAAAACTTTCAGAATTACCAGGTTTCAATGAACAAGATTCAGGTTTTAGAAACTTCTATTGCCCAGGCAACTGAAAACGATAAATTATTGGCATCGAAATATAAAAACAACGTGGCATCAGTTACCGATAGAATCGACGCGGAAACCTTGTTATATCAAGCTAAAATAAATTTAGAAATCGCGAAAGCAGATGCTGGTTTAGCATACTACACATTATTAAAATCAACAGGAAAAATAACGCAATAAATACAACAATGACAACTGAAAAGAAAAATAAAAGCAAAATAGTACCCATTATTCTAGGTGTTTTACTGGTAATAGGTATTGTTTTTGGTATTGTAGAGTGGAACTATTATAGTAAACACGTTGATACCGATGATGCACAAATTGATGGAGATATTAGTCCGGTAGTTGCTCGTGTTGGAGGCTACGTAAAGGATATTAATTTTGAAGAAAACACCCATGTAACTGAAGGACAGGTTTTGGTTAAACTGGATGATAATGATTACAAGGTAAAATTAGAGCAAGCACAATCTGGTCAGCAAGGTGCAAGTGCAGGTGTAGGTGTTGCCGAATCGCAAATTGCAGCTACACAGGCTAATACAAGTACAGCCAAAGCGAATGTTGAATCAGCAAGAGCGAATGTACAGGCAGCCGCTGTTAAACTCAATCTTGCACAAAAAGATTTCGCTCGTTTTGCTAATCTGGTAAAAGACGGATCGGTTACGCAACAGGCTTTTGATCAATCTAAAGCTGCAAAAGAATCTGCAGAGGCGGCAAAACAGGCTGCTCAGGCCACTTTTCAGGCTGCTCAGGATCAGTACAATGCTGCGGTTAAACAAGTAGGTACAACCAAATCGCAATTGGCGGTAAGCAGTAACGTAATTAGTCAGCGCCAAAGCGATATCGATTTTGCTAAACTTCAATTATCTTATACGGATATTAAATCGCCTGCGAGCGGAATTGTATCTAAAAAGAATATTCAAAAAGGTCAACTGGTACAAGCAGGTCAATCTTTGTTCTCTGTTGTAAACGATGGTAGTTTATACGTAACAGCCAACTTTAAAGAAACGCAGTTAGAGAAAATTAAAGAGGGTTCAAAAGTTGAGATTGAAGTAGACGCTTATCCTAACGAAAAAGTAGAAGGTGAAGTTTATAATTTCTCTCCAATTACCGGTGCCAAAGGTTCTTTACTGCCTCCTGATAATGCTACAGGTAACTTTGTTAAAGTAGTTCAGCGTATTCCAGTAAAAATTAAAATTCATCCATCAAAAGAATTGCTAGCTAAACTGCGCCCTGGAATGAGTGTAAAAGCTTCAGTTTCTACAAAATAAAAACAAAATGGCCGAAGTAGGTTTAAAAAAGTGGATCATTACGTTTACCGTAATCACGGCTTCATTACTGGAACTGATTGATACTACGATTGTAAACGTCGCCATCCCACAGATACAGGGAAACCTGGGCGCAACCCTTGAGGATATCGCCTGGTTATCTACTGGTTATGCCGTAGCGAATGTAATCATACTGCCCATGTCGGGTTGGTTGGGAAGTCGTTTCGGGCGTAAAAATTATTTCTTAACCTCTATTATCGTTTTTACACTGGTTTCCTTTCTTTGCGGTAACGCAACATCATTGAACGAGTTAATCTTATTCAGGATATTACAAGGTGTTGCCGGTGGTGGATTAATATCAACTGCACAAGCGATATTAATTGAAACCTGGCCTCGTGAAGATGTGGGTATTGCCACAGCACTTTTTGGTTTAGGTGCCGTTGTTGGTCCAACTGTTGGCCCTACAATTGGCGGTTACATTTTAGAAGTTGCAGACTGGCCATGGATATTTTATGTTAATATTCCCGTCGGGATACTCGCCGCCTATTGTACCTATATGTTTATTAGGGAAACGCCAAAAGACGGCCAAGGAAAACCGGTTGATTGGTGGGGCATTGCTTTACTGGCAATTGCAGTAGGTAGTTTACAAACGGTTTTAGAAAAAGGCGAAAGTGAAGATTGGTTTTCTACGCCTTACATTACTGCCCTGGCTGTAGTGTCTGTTTTTGGGTTATTACTCTTCATTTGGAGAGAAACGAGTACGGATCACCCTATCGTTAATCTTCGGATTATGAAAAAACGGAGTTTCTCCATAGGGATGTTTACATCCTTCATTTTAGGATTTGGATTATACGGGTCGGTGTTTGTATTCCCGGTTTTTGCCCAGAATTTATTAGGATTCACCCCCCTGCAAACAGGGAAGTTATTTATAGCCGGAGGTATTTGTACCATTGCCATGATGCCTTTTATTGGTATTATGCTTAAAAAGGGTGTGCCGGCTCAATTTATGGCTACCGGTGGTATGTTTTTATTTTTCGTTTTCTGCTGGATGTTGAGTAACTCAACCCTGGTATCCGGAACTGGTGATTTCTTTTGGCCTTTAGTGATCAGAGGATTTGGTATGGCACTATTATTCGTTCCTTTGACTACATTGGCTATGCAGGATTTATCCGGTGCAGAAATTGGGCAGGGATCGGGTTTAAATAATATGAGCAGGCAATTAGGTGGTTCTTTTGGTATTGCTGCATTAACGACATTAATTCATATCCGTTCAGGCTTTCATAGAAGTGCATTGTTAACAAACATCAATGAATATAATCCGGCATTTGTGCAAAAACTAAATGGCTTAACGCATAGTTTTATGGCAAAGGGTGCCTCATTTATTGATGCAAAACTGATGGCCATGAAAGCCATTGAAGGAAGTGTAATCAAACAAACCATGTTGCTCACCTACAGTGATGCCTATTGGGTTGCAGGATTAATTATGTTGTTCTCAATTCCATTACTATATCTGCAAAAGTTTAAGAAAAATGCAAATATTGTGACTGATGCCCACTAAAAATGGCAAGAATTTGGCTAATTTATGCTAAAAAACAAAAACAGCCGATGTGTTTTTCGCATCGGCTGTTTTAACCCAAAAAATTAACAATCAATGCAATGCCCTTAAACATTGCATATATTCTTACCCGGCTAGCTGGTAGCCAAATAAGATTTTAAAAATAAAATTTATTCTACAATTTTCCAAATTGTAACCCTTAGAATTTTAATACCTTAAGCATTTTTTGTAGTATTACCGTATACAAAACTATTGCTTAAGATATGCCTAAACTTCGTTTAACCACACAACGAGAATCTATTTTTAATAACGAGGTCATCTCCAAATTTGAACTCTTTAACAGCCTGTTTCTTACACTTCCATTTTATAAAATAAAGGATACGGGTACTTTATTGCCTTTATTTTTTAAAAGCTGTGAAGAAGGTATTGCTAACGGACAAAAGCCTGCTCAAATTATAGAAGACTTTTTTGCAAAGTTTACCAGTTATACCGAGCGAAAGGATATTATAGATTTGCTTTTCAGGTTTATTCAATACATAGAGCGTCAGGTTGTTCTTTTTGATGCTGTTGAAGATGCATCTTTTACAAAATTAAACACTACAGACGAGCAAAGTACATTGGCGTTTATTTTGAAAAAAAATGCTGATAATAAGCCTATGCTGGCTAAAATTGAAAAGCTAATTGATGAGCTTTCCTTACGTTTAGTTTTAACAGCACACCCTACGCAATTTTATCCAGGTAATGTTTTAGCTATTATTACCGATTTAACAAAAGCTATCCGGGATAACGACATCACTTCTATGAATTCGTTGTTACAGCAATTGGGTAAAACACCTTTCTTCAATAAAAAATCGCCAACACCTGTTGATGAAGCTTTAAACCTGGCTTGGTTTTTAGAAAACACATTTTACTTTGCTGCAGCAAATATCCAGGAAGAAATAGATCAAAATCTGGATGAATATAACTTAGAGACTAAAAAGATTTTAGAACTTGGCTTTTGGCCGGGTGGCGATAGAGATGGAAATCCTAATATTCACGCTGATACAACTTTGGAAGTATCTAAAATGCTTCGTCAAATCTTATTCCGTTGTTATTACCGCGATTTCAGGGTGATTAAACGTCGCATTACTTTCAGAGGGGTAGAGGAAAACATGGCGCAGCTTCATGATGTATTGTACCAAAATGCATTTGATCAAACCTGCGATTTACGTGATATCTCTAAAGAACTTAAGGAAAACCTTAATAAGATCAAAGAAACTTTATTAGCAGAGCACGAAGGCTTGTTTGTTGATTTGGTTAATGATTTAATCCGCAAGATTGATTTGTACGGGAACTATTTTGCTTCTTTAGATATCCGCCAGGATAGCCGGGTATTAAGAAGCGTTCATGCTTATTGCCGCCAGAATAAACCCATTTCATCTCTTTATCCTGAAAATTATGATCAGTTAACAGAAGCTGAAAAATTAAAGCTTATTTCTTTTAAAGAAGCTACTCCTGTTTATGTGAGCGAAGCTAATGCTTTAATTGATGATACCATTCAAACCATAAGAGAGATCAGAGGGATTCAACAGCGTAATGGTGAAAAAGCTTGTCACCGATTCATTATTAGTAATTGCCAGCAGGCGAGCGATATTTTACAACTCATTGAATTGTTTTTATGGAATGGATGGAGTAAAGATAATTTAACTGTTGATTTTGTTCCGTTATTTGAAACCGTGAACGATTTGAAAGGTGCTGCAAAAATTATGGATACGCTTTACAGTAATCCATTTTATAAAGCGCATTTGGCCAGCCGTGGGAATAAACAGGATATTATGCTTGGTTATTCTGACAGTACTAAAGACGGCGGTTATTTAATGGCAAACTGGTCTATTTTTAATGGAAAAACTACACTATCTGAGGTTTCTAAAAAGCATAATATTCAGTTAGCCTTTTTTGATGGGCGTGGCGGACCTCCATCTCGTGGTGGTGGTAAAACGCATCGTTTTTATGCTTCTATGGGTAAAGAAATCGCCAATAAAAATATTCAGCTCACTGTACAGGGGCAAACCATTAGTTCGCAGTACGGCTCGATTGAAAGTGCAGAGTTTAATATCGAGCAACTTATAAATGCAGGAATTTCATCCGGATTAAAAGAAAAACATAACGTGCTTTTAGATCCCGAAAACAAGGCCTTGCTTGATGAAATGGCTGAAGATGGCTATAAAGCATTTGTCGATTTACGTGAGCATCCGTTATTTGTAAGTTATTTAGAGAAACTTTCTCCATTGAAATTGCTGTCGCAGGCCAATATCAGTAGCCGTCCGGTAAAAAGAAATGGCGGTGGTGAAATGAAATTAGAGGATTTAAGAGCGATTAGCTTTGTCACAGCATGGAGTATGCTGAAGCAAAACGTTCCTGGTTTTTATGGAATGGGTACAGCAATGAAAAACCAGGAAAAAGCTGGAAACTGGGATAAAGTGGTTAAAGTGTATGAAGAATCAGATTATTTAAAAACCATCGTTGATAATTGTATGATGAGCATGAGCAAATCAGACTTTGTTATCACCGCACATTTAGCTAATGATAAGACATTTGGGGCGTTCTGGACTCAACTGCATAATGAGTTTGAATTAACCAAGGAAATGCTCTTAAAACTATCCGGACAAGAAGTTTTAATGGCCAATTATCCGGTAGATAAAAAATCGATTGCCACGAGGGAAAAAATTATTTTACCATTGGTATTGATACAGCATTTTGCCCTGGAAAAGTTGCAGCATGATCAGAACGAAAAGGATCAAACTGCTTTAGAAAAACTAGCCGTTAGGACGGTTTTTGGAATTGTAAATGCAGGAAGGAATCTGGCTTAACTAATTTGTAAACCCCATAGGTTTTAAAACTGTGGGCTTGAGTTGTAATAAAGGCTGTGTGTGTATCACAGGTTTTTTAGGTTTAATTAAAGCGCCCTTTGCCCTGGATTTATTTCAGGGCCTTAACTATAGGACTGCCAAACAGGAAAGATGCTGAAATAAATTCATCAAGACGAAGGGGCAAATAAAGAAAAAACAAAAACCCTTTGCATTTGCAAAGGGTTTTTTGTTAAAAGAGTTTGATTAATGAAATTATCGATCAATCGAACCCATTACTTTTTGACCAAAAGCATTTAGCGCATCTTTTTCAGCAGCACCTTCGCTTACCATTTGGTGTACTTCAAGCGCACCGCAAATATTGGTAATCATTTCTCCAGCCACATCTACTTCGTGTTCACTAACGCCTCTGAATTCACAGAAAGCTTCGAGCACTTCCAAAGTTGTTTCCAACTGAGCAGGAGTAGTATTTTGAAATAATTGTCTGATAACCGGAATTTTCATTATTTGATTTTATTGAATAATTCTATTAAACCTTCAGCTTTGTTGGTTTGAACCTGATCTACCAAATTCCCGCCTTCAAAAGCTGCAAATGTTGGTAAATTATCAACGTTTGCAAATTTGCGTGAGTTTGGAAGTTTTTCAGCATCAACAATTAAGAAAGCTACCTCTTCATTTTCTGCGGCCAGTTTTTTAAACTTTGGTTTCATGATTCGGCAGTTACCACACCATGATGCAGCATACTGAACCATTACCTTTGGGTTATCGGCTAAGTATTGTTGGAGATTATCTTCTGTTAATTCTAAAAACATAACGTGTTGTTTTATTAGTTTGCAGCCAAATATTCAGCTACACCAGTTCTGTTAGCATTCATTGCTTCTTTTCCTTCTTCCCAGTTTGCAGGGCAAACCTCACCATGTTTCTGAACGTGCGCATAAGCATCAATTAAACGCAAATATTCTTTTACATTTCTACCAACTGGCATATCATTAACACTTTCGTGGAATACTTTACCTGTTTCATCAATTAAATATGTAGCTCTGAAAGAAACATTTGATCCTGAGAAAGATTCATTACCTTCTTCGTCATAGTTAACCTCCTGATCTAAAATATCAAGAATTCCTGATAATTGTCTGTGCGTATCTGCTAAGATAGGATAGGTTACACCTTCAATACCACCATTATCTTTTGGTGTGTTTAACCAGGCAAAATGTACCTCGTTAGTATCGCAAGATGCACCAATTACGATAGTATTTCTTTGTTCAAATTCTGGTAAAGCAGCTTGAAAAGCATGTAATTCAGTCGGGCAAACGAAAGTAAAATCTTTTGGATACCAGAATAACAATACTTTTTTGTTTTTATTTACAGCCTCTTCAAATACATTGATTTTCATGTCATCACCCATGTCTGACATTGCATCAATACTTACACTCGGGAATTTTTTACCTACTATTGCCATATTTTTTGTTTTTTAATTTGTGCAACAAAGGTATGGCTAAATGATTTTACAATCAACCGGCTTTTACTATTTATTCATCGTATTTATTGATAACGATATAGTTAAAAACTATACATTTCTTTTTGTGTATAATTTTAAGCTATTGAAAAATTATTTAGGTTTTATCGAATCACTTTTCCGGTTTTGTCTACGTTAATCGTATCGAAAGGCTTTAGGTATTCATTAATGATGACGGAAAACTCTCTGCGTGTTAAAATCTTTTTCAAATCGTACGCTGAAGAAAATTTGTAATTCTTCTTCCATTTCTTTTCTATTTCGGTTCTGGTAGCCTCCAGTGATTTATTGCCAACATAACTCACCATAGAAATGGTATTTTCCAGATTTAAAGGTATGTCTTGGTGATCATCAAACCAGATTTGCGCTTTGTAATAATAATCCTTTACGGGTTGTTTTATTTCGGCATAGTTAACCTCTCTTTCTGGATTAAAATAAAGCTTATCATTTCTTATTTCAGCTTTTATAATTCCGGTAAGGCCAATTTTTTGGATGGCTAACCAGTTTGTATCATCAATTTTGATATCATCAAATGGTAATAATGAAAGCTTATAATTTAATAACTCACCTTGAATCCGTTTCAAATTGCCTAAGCTGGTTTTCGTTTTATAAAATGCAGCATAGGCAGCCGTGGCCCCTGCAGCTTGTCCAAGTTGTACATCATCAGGGTTGATTGATAAAATATTTTCCTCATCAGGAATGAGTAAATTATATAGCGAAATAAAATTTAAAGTGCCGTTTATTCCGCCTATTGAAGTGCGGTATAAGTTATCATTATATTTAATTGAAGTTGTTGTGGAAGGTGTTAAGCTTTTGGTTTTTAATTCGGGTTGTATTTTCTCCATTTGATCTGTAAGGATCAAAATCTTTGATTTAATCTGTTTCTCGTTCGTGAGCTGAACTTCCCATCCGTTTCCCGAACGTTTGATAGCAGTATAAGGTTTATTATTAATGACATCAAGAAGCTTCGAACTATCTGACCAGTTTTTAATTACCGCATTGATCATCTGGTTTGTCATTTCAGGTAAATGAACACTATCTGCGAGTTTCAGCGATTTCTTAGCTCTTTTTTCAAACAACCTTACCATTCCGCTTTCCGGCCAACTTTTAATGTTGCTGAGTTTAAATCCGTCTTTTTGTGTTAAAACAATGGTATTTACACCTGATTCTGAAGCTTGAACCCCAGCGGCAAAAGCAGCATTTGAATTGCCCAAAACCAATACATCTGTTTTGATGGTTTGAGCATGAATAATCAGGGGAATCAGGAATGCAAAAACAAAATTCAATTTTTTCATTTGTAGTATTTAAAACTAATGCAATATGCTTTAAATGGATGAAATTTTGATGAAATGATTTTACAATTTAAGCCTAACTTTACTAGCTCTATCAATATCAAAAGCACGAAAGCGCATATTTTTTATTTTCTCACATTACTTAAACCGTAAATTACACTTGTAGGATGAAGTACGATATAAAGTCAGTTTTCGATTTACAGCAAATACATAAATTCGATTTGCGTAAAACAAGTGCTAAAAGCCGAATAGCCAAGTTGAAAAAGCTCAAAGATGCTTTAGTGAATGCTGAAGAGGATATATACGTCGCTTTAGAACAGGATTTAAGGAAAAATCGTTTTGAAGCAGCGCTTACCGAGTTGTATTTTACTTATGCAGAAATTGACCATGCAGTAAAAAGGCTTTCCAGTTGGATGAAGCCAAAATCTGTAAGAAAAACGATCAGCAATTTTTTGGCAAGCAATAAAATATATTACGAACCAAAAGGTGTTTGTTTAATTATAGCGCCATGGAATTATCCGTTACAATTGATAATGAGTCCATTAATTTCGGCTATTGGGGCAGGAAATTGCGTAATTTTAAAGCCATCTGAGTTAAGTGAAAACACAGCTTCGGTTATTGCTAAAATAATTGCTGAAATCTTTAGCGAAGAAGAAGTAGCATGTTTTATTGGTGATGCAGCGGTTTCTACAGAATTGCTTAAACTCCCTTTCGATCATATCTTTTTTACAGGCAGTACAGCCGTTGGAAAAGTAGTGATGCAGGCGGCAGCAAAAAACCTTACATCGGTTACGCTTGAACTGGGTGGCAAATCGCCGGTTATTATTGATGATTCAGCCAATATACAAGATGCTGCGACCAAAATTGCCTGGGGCAAATTGGTTAACGCCGGACAAACCTGTATCGCTCCGGATTATATTTTAATTGATGAAAAATTTGAGGCTGAATTTGTTGCACATTATAAAGCTGCGGCTCAAAAAATGTTCTTTAATGGAACAGGCCTAAATCAAACCGTTTATGGAAAAATCATTAACGAAAAACAGTTTAACAGATTAACAGGATTGATAAAAGACGCAGTAAAAAATGGTGCAAAATTGGAATGGGGAGGGGAGATTGTTGAGAAAGATTTAACCATTTATCCGACAGTATTTACTTCAATAACTAGTGATGATGTGATGATGCAGGAAGAAATATTTGGACCGATTTTACCAATCATTAGTTATAAAACCATTCAGGCCGCTGTAGATTTTATAAACTTTAAACCCAAACCGTTAGCACTCTATATCTTTTCCAGCAATAAGAATAATCAGAACAAAATTATAAATGAAACCAGTGCAGGCGGAACTTGTATCAATGATGTATTGGTCCACATTAGTAACCCCAACTTACCTTTTGGCGGTGTTAACAGCAGTGGAATTGGAAGTAGCCATGGTATTTTCGGTTTTAAAAATTTCTCTCATGAAAGAGCAGTGGTTTTTCAATCCAAGTTTGGACTCACAAAATTGATTTATCCTCCCTATAAATGGGAATTATTAAAGTGGTTAAAGAAACTTATGTAATTGACAAATCAAGGGTAATGAAATCCCCAAAATTTTTAACCTTATTTCGTTTCAATCCGTGTTGGGGGCAAAAATATTTAGCGAAGTGGTTACTGTTTAGAAGCTATCCCGAAAAGCGTGCTATGGCATTTTGTAATTAATATCATATCTTACTATTATGGATTTAGAAAAACTTAAATATCCAATCGGTCAATTCATCATGCCCGATATTTTCGATGAAAATCAAGCACAAATCTGGATTTCAGAAATCGAGGCTTTACCGGCTCAAATAAAAAAAACAACAGAAAACCTCAGCGAAGACGAGTTAAAACAAGTTTACCGGCCAGACGGTTGGACATTAAAACAGGTCATTCACCATATTCCTGATAGCCATATGAATGCCTATATCCGTTTTAAACAAGCCATTACTGAAGATATTCCTGTTGTGCGACCTTATTATGAAGAACGCTGGGCCGAAACTGAAGAAGCAAAAAATGGCGACATCAAAATGTCTGTTATGCTATTAGAAAGCTTACATCAAAGATGGGTTGTCTTTCTCAAAACAATTAAGTTCGAAGATTACCAGCGAAAATATATTCATCCATCTGTTGACAAAGAATTAACCTTGGCTAACATGTTAGGTATGTATGCCTGGCATGGAAAACACCATTTGATGCAGATTACCAATACGATAAAGCAAAAAAAATCATTATCGAACATTCCTTTATAACATTATTACCTGAATAAGGAATATACATTTGCTTACATCGAAATCAGCATTGCAGCGCTCATGGCAATCATAATGGCATCTTCTACAATGGTTACTGTACTCATTGGTAAGTTAAATACTGAACCTAAACATGCACATTGAATTTTTTTCTTGTTTAATACGCTTTCTAAAACACCTAAAATGCTAACGCTCATCACAATTAATGTGATCCAGTTTACTACTACAGGAGATAGGTTAAGGGCAAAACTTAATCCTAATGCCAATTCGATGAAAGCATAAATATAACCCCATGCGCTAATTTTTTTGGCAACAATGTCATACATCGCATAACTTTCAGCAAAAGCTTTTAGGTTAAGCATTTTAAAGAAAGAAAAAGTTAAGAAAAAACCCGACATAAAAACCCGCATAAAAACCATAAAGTTCATACTGCTGTTCTCTACAGAAACTATTAAGGAAATGGCGGTAACATAACCGAAAATTAATAGGATAGGTTTGTAGGTTGCAGCCCATGATTTCGTTTCTTCTGCCATGTCGCTATGCGTTTCAGATGTAATTTGATACTTACTGTCTGGCCCACCCAAAGCCTGTTGAAGTACAGCTAAACTGATATGTTTATCCATGCTAATAATTGCGTTATTTTCCGCTTTCGAAACCTCAACAGCGGTTACGTCAGGTAGAATAAGCAGGTTGTTTTTTACTTTATTTTCGCAACTGCTACAGGTCATTCCTGTAAGTTGATAAGTATGTGTCATGATGAAAAGTTTTATACAAATTTAACCGATAACAATACTGCTTACGTTACAGAATAATCATAAAATGTTATAGAATTTTGAGCGGAGCAACTATCCTACCAAAACGGACGTCATGGTTAGTGAGCCACCAACAGCTTTGTCATTAAAAAACGAAACATCTTCTTTAGCATTTTTCACACCTAAAGTGTAAATGAGTGGTAAGTAGTGTTCGGGAGTAGGAATAGCCAACATAGCATCAGATCCAAGACTGCGGTAATTGATCAATGGTGCATGGTTGCCATCCGCAATCAGGTTTTTGAATTTATCATTCATTTCGTTAGCCCAGTCATAGCCACCACCATTAATCATTTCCCAGCTTAACATGCGCAGGTTGTGCACCATATTTCCACTACCAATAACCAATATGCCTTTTTTACGCAAGGCATAAATCTCTTTGGCAATTTCATAGTGATGCTCTGACGGTTTTGTATAATCGATGCTTAATTGTAAAACCGGAATATTTGCTTCAGGATACATGTGTCTGACAACAGTCCAGGTACCGTGATCTAAACCCCAGTCATGATCTAAACCTACGTTTGTAGAATGAACCAAACTTGGAATTTCAGCTGCTAATTTACCCTCGCCCGGTGCAGGATATTGCACGTCAAAAAGTGCTTTCGGAAACCCACCAAAATCGTGTATAGTTGAAGGGAAGTCCATAGCGGTAACAAATGTTCCGTGAGTATACCAGTGCGCCGATACAACAAGTACGGCCTTTGGAAGCGGAATGCTTTTGGCAAGATCAATCCAGCTTTGGCTAAATTCATTATTTTCAATACCGTTCATCGGGGAGCCATGACCAATAAATAAAGCGGGCATTAAATCCGTTTGGGGTAAACGTTGAGTAAAGCTTCTAAATTGCGATAATGATGACATGATAATTTCTATCCCTTTCTTTTCTTAACAAAGATAGATCATTACCGGGTTTTATTGATTGATGTAGGATAAGAAAGCGTATGGTTAAACCTGATCTAAGGTTTTTCGTTTTTCTGTGGCAAGGTTTTTATAGGCAGTCGGGGTGAGAGAGGTAACCTTTTTAAACTGGGCTGAAAGATGAGCAACGCTGCTATAGTTAAGTTGATAGGCGATTTCGCCTAAGGTAAGTTCGCCATAAGTGAGTATTTCTTTCGCCTTTTCAATTTTTTGTGCGATAAAATATTTCTCGATCGTTTGGCCTTCTGTCTCAGAAAATATGGTACTTAGATAAGCGTAATCTACCTGAAGTTGTTCGCTTAAATAAGCTGATAAATTAATTTTAAGGGGTTCTTTTTGGTAATGAATAAGGTTAATTATTGTGGTTTTTAATTGTTCCGCCAATTGTGATTTTCTATCTTCCAATAGCTCAAAGCCATAAGCACCAAGCTTATCGGCTATTGTGTTTTTATCACTAATAGTAATGCTATTGCTCAATTCTACTTTGCCTAATTCAACTGAAATAGGGTTAAAGCCAAGCTTTTCCAGCTCAGCCTTAACCACCATTTTGCATCGGTTGCAAACCATATTTTTGATATGGAGATTCAACCTATTTAGATTTTATTGTTTCAGCAACATCACCACAATCAAACATCATGCTTCCGTAATAGGGGTTTTCGATAGCCTCTTTTTCATTTAACCAGCTTGCTTTAGCCATTGGGCAGTGTTGAACATAAACGGTTGCATTATTAAATTTGATGTTTCTTACGGTTTTGATCATCGCAGAAGAAATTCCCTCAAATGATTTTCGTTGTGCTTTAATATCTTTAGCTGCAGCCAATTCTCTAGTCTTAGCTTTAATTATTTTTGATTGTTCCATCCACAAAGTATGCTGCTTTGCAGGCAAATCTTTATGCGGAATAGCATCAACTTTGGCCGATAAGACATTTACTTTTTCAATCGCTACATCTGGTTTATCAGTTGCCAAAGCATTTTTTACGTCATAATAAGCACCTAATAACTGATTGAAAGCTGCATCAGTTTTGCTTTGTGCAAAAGTGAATTTGCTCGTTGAAATGGCGATTATAGCCATCATGATCATTATTTTTTTCATTGTAAGTTTATTTATTTTAAAGCATTAAAAAAATTAAATTCTGCCCGAAGCAGGTACATGTTTTTGGTATATCTATTCACCATATTTCCTGTTGCCTGAAAGCGATAGCCTAAATCTATCCGGGTTCTGCTATTCAAAATTACCTGGAGTGCCGGTGCTAAATCTAAATAAGACTGGCCGCTGCTTGGATCAGTTTTACCCAGCATTTCAAAATATACATTGAAATTTGGCTCATTGTAATTTTTGTACACAAAAGGTAAAACCAAATAACCAGACGATAAGCTATATGAAAGCATATTGTTTGGTCTTGGCATTCCCAGAACCTGTCTATCTGAATCTTTAAAGGCGTGTGCATAACCTAAAGTTGCAGAAAGTGCCAGTTTATGTAAAAGTTGAGTGAACACAAGTCCGCCCTGAGCGCCACTATTATCTCCTTCCAGATTAATATCTCTGGTATACGTTGGCCTGTTACTGGTGCTTACTCTTCCAAAAGCCGCTGCTCTGAAATGACTTTGCGCTTCATCTATAGAAACAAAGCGATATTTAGCATATATGCTACCGCCTTCTAAACGATATTTTCCATCCATATCAGATAAAAAACCTTGCGCATGCACCATCAGATTTTTATTAAACCCAAACATGACTTCAGGAATGGTTCTGCTAACAAAACCCGGATTGTTAAACATGCCCTCATTTGTTAAGCGTAAACCAATGGATTTTGTTGCCATGTTGCTGGCGGGCTCAGTAAATACATAAAGTTCTTGTGCAAAAACGGTATGATAAGCCCCGATCAGAATCAGGGCTGTAAATAAAATCTTTTTCATCAGTTTAAGAAAGCACTAAGTGATAAACACGTGTTTTCTTTCCGTTTACCACGGCCGACCCGCTTGAATAAGCATCAGAACTTACAGAAGAAGCCTGTTTTTTAAATGCGGTTCCTGAAATAAAGTTTTTATCTACTACTGAAGCTTTTACTGTTCCGTTTAAGGTTTTATTTTTTGCATTTACGAAACGATAAACATTGCCGTCAACAATCGCCTGACCTTTTTCGTCAATTTTAACCTGATTGAAAGTAAAATCTGCAGTTAAACCTCCAACAGAAAAACCAGCATCCTGAACTTTTTTACGAACCATGTCCAGATTAATATCTGCACCTTTTTTAAATGTTAAAACGAAAATGTTTTTGTTTAAATCGGGCTTAACAGAGTTGATAAAACCTAATGTTTCTAAAGATTTTTGTGTAGCGTTAGAGCACATAGAACAAGTTAAACCTGTTACTTGTAAGTCTGCTGTAGAGATTTGTTGTGCCGAAGCTTGTACGGCGAAGAATAGCATAATAATGCCTAATAATTTTATAGTTTTCATGATTTTTTTTTAAATTAGAATAAACCTTTTGCTATCATTGCTCTGAATTAATTTCAGGGCCTTAACAGCATAACAGATGCTGAAACGTTCAGCATAACGGAGTAATTCAATCCTAATTCCTAAAAATGCAGTTGAAAACATGTAAAGCCACGCGGGTAGAAAGGGGTGGGGCTTTATTGGCAATTTTGCTATAAAATGAAGGGGTAATATTCGATAAAAACTCGATAACCGGAGGATGAATAAAGAGCTGGATAGAAAATAACTTTGGCATTTGCGTTTGTGCCTCCGTTTGATGACTATCTTTAACTTTTACCGTTACCTGAGTATTTTTGCAGCAACCGTCATCTTTAATCTTCTCTGCAGGAATATCCTTACAAAGCTTACAGGCCACTTCGCTACTAAAAAACTTTACATTTGCCAGTTTTCCTCCGCAAAAATGTAAACTTAAAGCCAAACCCATAACACTAACCGCATAAAATACGGCCATAGAAAGTGCTATTTTTTGTTTTAACTTCATCATTACAAATGTATAACAAAAAAAACCAAATAATGAATAGCTTTATTTATTGAATTTCATTTTTTAACTTACTTTAGCCTTTAAAACCATTTAAATGAAGAAATTACTACTAATCATTTGTACATTTTCGGTTCTTACTGTTTTTGGTGCTAAGCCTAAAAATCAATATGTGAGGATAAAAACGACATTTGGCGATTGTATTGTGAAATTATATAATGAAACACCTTTGCATAGAGATAATTTTTTAAAACTCGCCAAGGATGGATATTATAACGGAACTTTATTCCACAGGGTGATCAAAGATTTCATGATTCAGGGCGGCGATCCTGATTCCAGAAAGGCTAAACCTGGAGCATTACTTGGTGATGGCGGACCGAAATACACTATTCCTGCAGAGTTTAGCGATAGTTTGTTTCATAAAAAAGGCGTGCTGGCTGCGGCTCGGGAAGGTGATGAAATTAATCCGCAAAAAGCATCCAGCGGAAGTCAGTTTTATTTGGTGCAAGGAAAGGTTTTTACCGACGAGCAATTGAACAATATCGAACAAAAAAGATTGAAATTTAAGCTTCCTGAATGGCAAAGAGAAGTTTATAAAACAATTGGTGGCACACCACACCTGGATCGTAATTATACGGTTTATGGTGAGATAGTGGTTGGACTGGATGTTATTGATCGAGTTGCAGCATTACAAACAGATCAAAATAATCGTCCTAAAGAAGATGTAAAAATGGAAATTCTCGTCTTGAAAAAAAGAGAGGCAAAAAAGCTGGAAAAGCAGTTAGCCAAGAAAACTGATGGTAAATTAACAGGTACACAATTTTAAATGAAAATCATCTCATACAACGTTAACGGAATTCGGGCGGCCAGTACAAAAAACTTTTTTGGTTGGCTGGAAGCCACCCAGGCAGATATGATTTGTTTACAAGAGGTTAAGGCAATGCCCTCACAAATAATGGAAATCATTGCCCTCATCGAGCAATTAGGATACCATCATTACTGGTTTCCTGCTGAAAAAAAAGGGTATAGTGGAGTTGCAATCCTTACTAAAATTAAACCTAACCATGTTGAGTATGGCTGTGGAAAAGAGTGGATTGATAAAGAAGGAAGGGTGTTGAGAGCCGATTTTGATGATTTTTCTTTAATGAGCCTTTATATGCCTTCTGGTTCTAGTGGCGATGAGCGGCAAGTGAAGAAATATGAATTTATGAGTTTTTTTGATGAATATATTGATGATTTGCGTAGAGAAATTCCGAATCTGATTATCAGCGGGGATTATAATATTTGTCATACCGCAATGGATATTCACAATCCGAAATCTAACGCGGCTTCATCTGGGTTTCTGCCTGAGGAGCGAGAATGGATGCAACTGTTTTTAGAAAATGGTTTTATTGATACCTTTCGTTATTTTAATAAAGATCCGCACCATTATACCTGGTGGAGTTACAGGGCAGGATCGAGAGGTAAGAACCTGGGCTGGCGAATTGATTATCACCTTGCAACAAAACCCATGGAACATCGCTTAAAAAATGTGATGATTTTACCTGATGCCATCCATTCAGATCATTGTCCGGTATTGTTGGAGTTAAATTAAAGATGCTCAGACTCATATTTTTCGCCCGCTTTCAGCATTAATTCAATCTGTTTTAAATCTTCTGCTGTTGGCTCTTCTTTTTCCTGGAGTTCGAACACGGCAATCATGTTTTCTTCGTATTGCTTTTCTGTTTTAATTACGATCTCTTTTATCATGATAGGGAAGCTTAAAATTTAATAATTTCAGTAGGAGTAATGCATAAATCCAAACGGATGTCATGTTCATTCACGTCATCAATTTTTTCTATTGCAGGCTGTAAAGATAAACCTATTTTCTGAGCATTTATAGTCTGAAGAAACCGATCATAAAAGCCTTTTCCGTAACCGACTCTGTACCCTCGTTTATCAAACGCCAGCAAAGGAACCAAAACCAGATCAACAGTTCCGTTATAGCTATTTTCGCTTATGGGTTCTAAAATATTGTATTCACTTTTCACTAAGCTTTCTTTACCTGAGTATTCATGGTGTGTCATGGTTGAAAGCTCAAAGTTTGCCTTCGGAACGATAATTTTAATTTGGGGATGTTTTTTTGTAATCCAATCAATAAAAAGAAAAGTATTTGGCTCTCTTTTCTCTATAATGGGAAGAAATAAATGAAGAACTTTTATTTGACTAAAATCAAGCGTAGCAAACTGATAAAGTAGCAGGTTATTCAGGTTTTGATAGTCAACATCACTAATCATTAGCCTTTCACGCAATGCTTCCTTCCTTATTTCTATTTTTAACATCACTAACTAATTTAAACAAAAAAGCCCTTGAAAGCTAATTCAAGGGCTCATTCAGTTTTATAAATTATTTTACACGCTCCACGTATTCACCTGTGCGGGTGTCAATTTTAATTTTATCACCCTGGTTAACAAACAAAGGAACTTTTACTTCAACACCGTTTTCTAAAGTTGCAGCTTTTAGTGCATTCGTAGAGGTATCACCTTTAACCGCAGGTTCTGAATATGTGATTTCAAATTCAGTAAAGTTTGGTAGTTGAGCCATAATTGCTTCATCGCTTTCCATTGATACGATAATGCTCATGCCTTCTTTCAAAAATTTGATAGAAGAACCAAACAAGCTTTTCTCTACATTAAACTGCTCGTAAGTATTGTTATCCATTACCACTAAATAATCACCTTCTTCGTATAAATATTGGTAATCACTGGTTTCAACACGGCAAATTTCAACCGCCTCGTCAGTATTCATACGGGCTTCTACAATTCTACCCGATTTAATGTTGCGGAATTTACCTGTGTAAAATGCACCACCTTTACCAGGTGTACGGTGATTCCATTCGTCAACAGTAACCAATTCGTTGTTCACACGTAAAATGTTACCTGTTTTAATTTCTGATGCTTTAGCCATATTATTTTATCCTAATGGGATTTTATATTTCTTTTTTTGTGTCGGCAAAGGTAAAATTATTTTAATAAAAACCTATAAATGTTTAAGGTACAAGGGCCTCAAAGGCTATTTCACCCTTTCCATATAATCGCCGGTTTTGGTGTCAACTTTCACTTTGTCGCCCTGGTTTATAAATAATGGAACCCTTATTTCTGCTCCGGTTTCTACAGTTGCGTATTTCTGCGCACTTGTCGAAGTATCACCTTTCACGGCAGGCTCTGTATAAGTAATTTCCAGCTCTACACTGTTCGGTAATTGGGCTACAATCGGCTCTTCGCTTTCAAAAGCAATGGTTACATTCATACCCTCTTTTAAAAATTTAAGAGCACTGCCAAAAAGCAATTTTGGAATATTATATTGTTCAAAACTCACATTATCCATTACCACCAGATAGTCGCCTTCTTCGTATAAAAACTGATAATCATTCGTTTCCACGCGGCAAATTGTTACCTCTTCATCCGTACGAAAACGATATTCAACAATTTTTCCAGTTTTAACATTACGCATCCGGGCCTGATAAAAAGCCCTTAAATTACCGGGTGTACGGTGAATGTATTCTTCAACGCTCACCAGCTCGTTGTTAAAACGAAGCACGTTTCCGCTTTTTACTTCTGATGCCTTAGCCATTTTTATGCTGGTTTATTATTGTTTAAACCTCAAAGTTAAAAAAATGAATTTTGATTTGGAAAGCAATGGCAAGGTAAAATAGGTCCCGGTAGTCCCGCTTTTACTCCAATCTTTTTATAAACTACTCTCCGTTTAAACATTAAAGAACCCATTTCATCGGTTAACGATTATAGCTTATTAACGTTTTTGCCAATAAAAAGTATTTCCGTGCAATCGGGTTTAGGGTAGTAAGGTTTTTCGCAATGTCAAAGTGTTTAATCTGCGGAGCCTATATCAACTGAAAAATAGAAAAAATATTCCCCCCGCTAATCCCCATTTGGCATCAAGGTCAACCAGAGTTTAAAAAACTCCGTATAAAAGAAATGCCTTTGGGAACCACTCCAAAGGCATAATCAACCTAAACCTCAAACTAAACTATGAAAAAACTTTTCGCCTTGCGGCTATTATATTTTGGATTCTGCCTATGCAGAAAATGTATCAACTTTTAATGAAAGATAATAAACTTATTTCTCTTTCGTTTTGGTGGTGCAAAGGTAAGAACTATTTACTAATTACAAAATATTTTTTTATAAATATTTTCTTAATACAAATCAATGACAAATTATACAGTTTATCTCTTTACTCTAAAATACATAAATTACTTATAATCAGCAATTTGAATTTGTGTATCGCAGAATTCATACTCCTGAATTTGGTTTGATCCGATGATGGTTAAACGATCTTTTGCAAATTTTTCAATCAATTCCAGATACCAATTTATTCCCTGAACGTCCAAATTGCTTGTTGGTTCATCTAAAAATAGGATTGGAGAATTGGTGCAACAGGCTAGACCAAGCTTTGTTCTTTGCTTCATTCCTGAAGAAAAGTATTTAATCTCTTTATTGGCAGATTTTTCCAGTCCTAAAATAGAAATTAAGGATTGTGCATCTACGCCATCGGCGTACTTTTTAAACTGAAAATTAAAGTCGATAATTTCGCGGAGTGTAAAGGTTTCCACCAATTCCAGGTAGGGTGCTGCCAGGCTAATTGACTGGTAAATTTCTTCTACAGGAATATCTTTACTGGACGAATAGGACAGTTGACCTTCTGATGGAGACAAACTTCCTGTAAGCACACTTATTAGCGTAGATTTTCCAGATCCGTTAGGACCTAAAATTGCATAACTATTACCTGAAGAAAATTCGGCAGATAAATTTCTGAAAATCCATTCTTTGTTGAACCTTCGTCCTACATTATTTAAAACGATCTTCATAAGGTATGGTTTAATGATTTTGCAAAACAAACGCTGTTTTCTACACCGATATATTGGCCATAGTTTGGGATGATCTGGTAACCCGATTTTTGATATAACGCGATGGCTTCGGGTTGCTTTTTGCCGGTCTCTAAAACACTGGTTTTATAGCCAAGTTCTGCAGCCCATAACTCCAGCTCCACTAATACTTTTATAGCAATGCCTCTGTTTCTATAATCAGGATGCACAAACATTCTTTTTACTTCAACAGCATCATCGTGAAAAAACTTTATCGCTCCGCATGCAACGGCAATATGATTTTCATACGCTACAACAACCTCTTTTATAGCATCTACTTTGTTAAATTGAGCGTAAAAAGCATGTTCTTCTCCGTCTCTAATCGCTAAGTCTTTATCTAGTAAAACAACCAGTTGCTTAAAGTCAGGATGATTTGAATCAGTTCTGATTAGCGTGAAATTACCCATGGATAGTCACTTTAGCTTCTTTTTTACGGCTTTTAGGCTTAACTGCCCATGCCAAAGCCCTTCATTACTCCACGGTTTGAGTTACGGATAAAATCTACAATCTCATCACGGATTTCGGTTGGTTTGAATTCTGCTTCGATCATATCCAAAGCTTTCGTTACATTATTGTGCTTTACAAACAGAATGCGGTAAATTTCCTGAATTTCATCAATCTGCTCATTTGTAAAACCTCGTCTACGTAAGCCAACTGAATTGATACCTGCATAAGAAAGCGGCTCCCGGGCTGCTTTTACATAAGGAGGAACATCTTTACGAACTAGTGAACCGCCTGTTACAAAGGCATAAGAACCAACTTTTACAAACTGGTGTATAGCCACCAAGCCAGCTAAAACTACATTATTACCAATGGTGATATGACCTGCCAGCGTAGTGCTGTTTGAAAAGATACAGTTATCGCCTACTTCGCAATCATGCGCAATATGTGAATAAGCCTGAATTAAGCAATTGCTGCCAATAACAGTCTTCCATTTATCTTTGGTGCCACGGTTAACTGTTACGCATTCGCGGATGGTTGTATTATCGCCAATTTCAGCGGTAGTTACTTCACCGGCATATTTCAAATCCTGCGGTTCACCAGAAATCACTGCACCGGGAAAAATACGGCAGTTTTTACCAATACGTGCTCCATCCATGATGGTTACATTGGATCCGATCCATGTTCCTTCCCCAATAACAACGTCTTTATGAATCACTACAAATGGTTCAATTACAACATTTTCGGCAATTTTTGCCTGAGGATGTATATATGCTAAAGGCTGTATCATTATTGGGCTGGTTCTGTTTGTTTAACTTTAGAAATTTGAGCCATCATTTCGGCCTCTACTACGATTTTTTCTCCCACCATACCAACACCTTTCATTTGGGCAATACCTCTTCTAATCGGTTCTAGTAAGTCACAACGGAAAACAATAGTGTCGCCAGGTAGAACCTGAGCCCTAAAGCGTACATTGTCGATTTTTAGGAAATAAGTCAGGTAGTTCTCAGGATCAGGAACGGTGCTTAAAACTAAAATACCACCCACCTGGGCCATGGATTCTATTTGAATAACACCTGGAAAAACGGGTGCCCCAGGAAAATGACCTTTAAAAAATTCCTCATTCATGGTTACGTTTTTAACGCCCACAACATGGTTTTTAGAAAGTTCTAAAATTTTATCTACAAATAAGAAAGGCTGACGGTGAGGTAATATTTCCATAATCTGATTGATATCATATAATGGCTTTGCACTTGGATCGTAAACCTTTTGTATTTTTTTGTTTTTTTCTTTTTTGATAGCGGCTTTTATTTTTTTAGCAAACGCAACGTTTGCAGCATGACCAGGACGAGCAGCCATGATGTGGCCTTTTAAATGCATTCCAACCAGCGCTAAATCGCCGATCATATCTAATAATTTATGACGGGCAGGCTCATTCTGGTAGCGCAACTCCATATTGTTTAATATACCCTGAGGGGCTACATCTATATCTTCGCGGTTAAAAAGTTTAGCCAGGTGGCCTAATTCCACTTTGGTAACTTCTTTATCAACAATAACAATAGCATTATTTAAATCGCCACCTTTAATCAGGTTATGTTGTAACTGATATTCTAATTCATGAAGAAAGCAAAAGGTGCGGCAAGAAGCAATTTCCTTTTTAAATTCTGCAATGGTATTAATGCCGGCATGCTGGCTTCCTAAAACCGGTGAATTATAATCAATCATACAGGTAAAGCGATAGTCATCCAATGGCATAGCCACGATTTCTACTTTTCTATCTGCTTCGGTATAGGTAATGTTATGGGGAATAGTAAAATATTCACGATCAGCATTTTGCTCAATAGTGCCAGCTTCTTCTAATAAATCAATAAACTGAATAGAGCTGCCGTCCATAATAGGCGTCTCAGGTCCATCTAATTTAATGAGGATGTTATCTAAATCCATCCCTACCAATGAAGCCATTACATGCTCAACGGTGCTTATACTAGCGCCGTTTTGGGTGATGGTAGTGCCGCGGGAGGTATCAGTAACATTGTCTGCATCTGCATCTATAATCGGTTGACCGTCTAAATCAATCCGCTGAAATTTGAAACCATGATTTTCTGGTGCGGGGCAAAAAGTTAAGGTAACATTAGCACCTGTGTGTAAACCAACACCTGATGCTGATATTTCTTTTTTAATCGTTTTTTGTCTAACGTTCATTGTCTATTGTGTTCTTTTCCAGTTCGGCTGTAAGCTTTTTCAATTCCTGTTCCAGGACATTTATTCTTTTTTCTACATCCGGAAGATGCTTGAAAATTACAGATGCACGCATCCAGTTGCGTAAAGGCTGCGCAGGGCTACCATGCCATTGTTTATTTTCTTCAGTAATATTAAAGTTGATACCCGCCTGGGCCCCAATTTGGGTTCCTTTTGCTAACGTGAGGTGACCCGCAATGCCTACCTGGCCGCCAACCACGCTATTCGGACCAATTTTGGTACTACCAGAAATTCCTGATTGAGCGGCTACAACCGTATTTTCGCCGATTTCTACATTGTGCGCAATTTGAATCAAATTATCAATTTTTGCGCCTTTTTTTACAATAGTTGATCCCATTGTAGCACGATCAACGGTCGTATTTGCACCAATTTCAACGTTATCTTCAATAATTACGTTTCCAATTTGGGGAATCTTATTGTATGTACCGTCTGTTTGAGGGGCAAAACCGAAACCATCGCTACCAATTACAGTATTGGCATGTATGATTACTTTATCTCCAATTATAGAGTTGTGATAAATTTTTACTCCTGGGAAGAAAATACAATTTTCGCCAATTTTTGAATTTGCTCCTACAAAAGTCTGTGCGTTCAGCCTCGTGTCATTACCAATCACAACATTTTCAGCAATGTAAGCAAAGGCATCAATAAAAACATTTTGACCAATTTTTGCCGTAGGATGAACAAACGCCAGTTGATTAATTCCCGCTTTTGCTGATTGCGCATTCATCGCTTCATTATACTTATCTAAAAGAATGGTAAATGAGCTGTATGGGTTTTCTACGCGGATTAAAGTGCTGGTATACTGTTGAGTAGGAGCGAAGTCTTTAGATACAATAACTACTGAAGCCTGTGTTGAATACAGAAAGTTTTCATATTTCGGATTAGAAAGAAAAGACAAAGAGCCTTCCTTGCCATCTTCAATTTTGGAAAGTTCGGTTACGCCTACATCAGGGTTACCATCAATGGAACCATTTAAAAACTCGCTTATCTGCTTGGCAGTAAATTGCATCGTACAAAGGTATATGTTAAATTGATATGAACAAAAAAACCTGTAAGGGTTAAGTTGTGTATATTTTACACAATAGTAAGACTTAAAACGGCATCGGAAGTTAAATATTTTGTTAATTAATCTTAAATACCCCGCGGATAACAAAGAATGTACTTCTCTACTGTTTTCTGCAATGATTCTAAGTTGGATAAATCTGATGCTTTCGCAATGTCAACTATTTCATTGTTTTTCATTAAGATTTTTATATTTCCAACACCAGCATTGTATGCCCTGTTTTGTATCGCATCGGTAAATACAAAGTATCTGGCTTCTTCTGTTTTTATATTGAGCAAACTAATGGTTGCATCCTTTAAAAAATCAACGCGATCTGTGCTGGCTCTTTCATTACCCATTTCTACCTTATACAAATTTCTCGAGGTAAGCATCTGGCATAGCGTTGATAAAATCTTATCAGGATGTTTTACCCAAACTTTTACAGCGGCATAAATATCCTGATCATCCAGATTGGTAAAATGTTCCAGGTTTTCATGATTTGAAAAAAAGTTACGCTCACTGATATCATTTTGAAGAAAATATTTTAATGATGGAGACGCAAATAAATCAACACCCTGCGAAGCTAATTCCTTTGCCCTTTCGAGTAATTTCACTAAAATCATTTCTCCTGAAATGACTGTTTTATGAAGGTAAACCTGCCAATACATTAAACGGCGGGCAATTAAAAACTTTTCAATGGAATAAATTCCTTTTTCTTCGATAACCAGGTCATCATCAAAAACATTAAACATTTTAATGATCCGGTCGAAACTGATTACACCCTCACTTACACCTGTAAAAAAACTATCCCTGTTCAGGTAGTCCATCCGATCTAGATCCAGCTGACCGGAGATTAACTGGTGAAGAAATTTTTTAGGATAGGTGCCGTTAAAAACCTCAATAGCATGGGTTAGCCTGCCATCAAAATGATCATTAAGGTCGTGCATGAGTTTAGCAGAAATATCTTCATGCCTGATGCCTGTTACCAGCGAGTGCTCCAACGCATGCGAAAAAGGACCATGACCAATATCATGTAGTAAAATAGCCAGTGTGGCAGCCTCTTCCTCACCTTCAGTAATAGTATGACCTTTACTTTTTAAAATCTCGATGGCTAAGCTCATTAAGTGCATTGCACCTAAAGCATGATGAAAACGGGTATGTAATGCGCCTGGGTAAACCAAGTGTGTCATCCCCAGTTGTTTAATGTAACGCAGCCGCTGAAAATACGGATGGGAAATTATATCGTAAACCAGTTCTGATGGTAAGCTAATGAAACCGTAAACCGGATCATTTATTATTTTCTTCTTATTCAATCGTTAAAAATAGTTAAATAGATAGATACGGTACAAAAATTGCTATTTTTATTTGTAGTTTGATTTACCTGCTCAAACTAATTGAGCGTACTTACCCTATTTTTACAATAACATGCAAGAAACTAAAATATTATGGGCCGATGATGAAATTGACCTGTTAAAACCTCATATATTATTACTCAACGATAAGGGCTATAATGTGACTACTTTTACCAACGGTAACGATGCTCTTGAAGCATTTGGAAAAGCACATTTTGACCTGGTTTTTTTAGATGAAAACATGCCGGGGATGAGCGGTATAGAAACCCTTTCGGCTATTAAAAATTTAAATCCTGATGTTCCGGTAGTATTAATTACCAAGAGCGAAGAAGAAAATTTAATGGAAGATGCCATTGGGAGTAAAATAGATGACTATTTAATTAAGCCGGTAAATCCGAAACAGGTTTTACTTACTATAAAAAAGCTCATTGATAACAAACGTTTGGTTAGTGAAAAAACCTCAATGGCCTATCAGCAGGATTTTCGCCGTTTAGGGATGACTTTAAGTGATCGTTTAAATTATGAGGAGTGGATCGATGTTTATAAAAAAATTGTTTTCTGGGAACTTGAATTAGAAAAACTTGATGACCCGCAAATGCATGAAATTTTAACCATGCAAAAACAGGAAGCCAATACACAGTTTTCAAAGTTTATTGGAGAGCATTACCTGGACTGGATTAAGAACAAAGATAAAGCTCCGTTGCTTTCAAATGAATTATTGAAAAAGAAGGCATTCCCGCTAATTAATGATAACACGCCCGTTTTCTTCATTTTGATTGATAATTTACGTTATGATCAGTGGAAAATTATTAACCCATTAATTTCTGAATATTTTAGAATTGACGAAGAGGATATGTACACCAGTATTTTGCCAACGGCCACTCAGTATGCCCGAAATGCAATATTCTCTGGTTTAATGCCTTTGGAAATGGAAAAGCGTTTCCCGCAGTTGTGGCAGAATGATGATGATGAGGGTGGTAAAAATATGCATGAAGAAGCTTTTCTAGCTGATAATATCAAACGTAGTCTGAGAAAAGATTGTAAATTCAGTTACAATAAAATTTTAACTTTTGAGCAGGGAAAAGATTTGGTAGAGCAAACCAATAACTTGTTACAAAACGACTTCAATGCTATTGTTTTCAACTTTGTTGATATGTTGAGTCATGCCCGTACCGATATGCAAATGATTCGGGAATTGGCAAACGATGATGCCGCTTACCGCTCATTAACTTTATCATGGTTTGAGCACTCCCCACTTTGGGATTTACTTAAAAAAATCTCTCAGAAACAAGTGAAAGTAATTATTACTACCGATCACGGAACCATCCGCGTAAAAAAACCAGTAAAAGTAATTGGCGACCGGGCTACAAATACCAACCTGCGATACAAGCAAGGACGCAATCTAAATTTCAATGCCAAAGACGTATTCCTGATTAAAAACCCTCATGATGCTTTGCTGCCTAAAATTAACATTAGCAGCAGCTATATTTTTGCCCAGGAGGATAGCTATTTTGTTTATCCTAATAATTATAATCAGTTTGTAAACTATTATAATGAAACATTCCAGCATGGGGGAATCTCTTTAGAAGAAATGATTATACCGGTGGTAACTTACTCGCCAAGGTAACCTACTCATTAAGGCTAGTAAAAGGCAAAAGCAATTCATTTTATGTATTACTTTTGCCTTTAATTTTTAAAGATGGAATTAATTGTAAATAGCTTATCAGAATTACCTGAAGCAGCCCGGAAACTTTTAGCATTTGCTGGTGATGAAAAAATCTTCATTTTTGAAGGCGACATGGGCGCCGGAAAAACAACCTTTATTAAAGTGCTTTGCGAGGTAATGGGAATAACTGATGTGGTTTCGAGTCCTACCTATTCTATCGTTAATGAGTATGAAAACCATGGCGGGCCGGTGTATCACTTCGATTTTTATCGCATTAAAGATATTCAGGAAGCTTATGATTTAGGTTATGAAGAATATTTTTATGGAGGTGGTATTTGTTTAATTGAGTGGCCTGAAAGAGTGGCTGAATTATTGCCGGATCAAGTGATAAAAGTAGAGATTTCTATCATTGATGAAAATAGAAGGAAATTGAATGTAACCAAGGTATAATATTTAATTATCAATTAATTAACAGAATTTACTTACCTTCAACAACCCAAAACTAATACATTTTAAGCAGCATGGCTACAGGATTACGCGAAGGAATGGCTGATATCGCCCGTCAGGGTTTATTGCAAACACAAGAGGCGACACTAGAAACCAAAAACAGAAAAAACAGCCTGAATATTGGGATACCAAAAGAAATTTCTTTTCAGGAAAATAGGATTGCTTTAACACCATTGTCTGTTGCGCTATTGGTAAACAATGGTCACCATGTGGTATTAGAAAGTGGTGCAGGCACAGCAGCTAATTTTTCTGATTCGGAGTATGCCGAGCAAGGTGCTAAAATTTCTTATGATAAAAAAGAAGTTTTTGCTTCTGATATCCTGGTGAAAATTGCACCGCCAACGTTAGATGAAATTGAGTTGATGCATAAAGGTCAAACGTTAATATCATCGCTACAAACCGGAACGCTTAAACAGGATTACCTTAAATCGTTGATGCATAAGAAGATTAATGCTTTATGCTTCGAAAATCTGCGTGATGAAGGTAATGTGTTAAGTGTAGTTCGGGCTATGAGTGAGATTGTAGGTTCTACATCAATTTTAATTGCGGCAGAATACTTAAGTAATGTTACAGGCGGTAAAGGACTCATGTTAGGCGGTTTCACAGGCGTGCCACCAACAGAAATTGTGATTTTAGGTGCCGGAACGGTAGGCGAATATGCGGCCAGAACGGCTTTGGCTTTAGGTGCTGAAGTAAAGGTTTTTGATAGCTCAATTTATCGTTTACGGCGCTTGCAAAATAATTTAGGAAGCAGGGTTTTTACCTCGGTAATGCAACCTATTGTGCTTAACAAGGCCATTGTAACCTGCGATGTAGTGATTGGGGCCATCCGTGCCAGCCATGGGAGAAGCCCTTGTATTGTGATGGAAGAAACGGTAGCCAAAATGAAACCGCATTCAGTTGTAATTGACATTAGTATTGATCAGGGAGGTTGTTTTGAAACTTCTGAGGTAACTAATCATACCAATCCAACCTTCAGAAAATACGATGTAATACATTATTGCGTTCCTAATATTGCCTCTCGGGTGCCAAGAACGGCATCTTATGCGCTAACCAATATTTTTGCGCCAATTTTATTGGATATAGGTGAATATGGAGGATTGATGAATATGGTGTGGAATAATCCGGGCATCCGCGAAGCGCTTTATATTTATCAGGGAAATTGTACCAATAAAGATCTGGCAGATATGTTCAATCTCCCATTTAAGGACCTGGAGTTGCTGGTGGTTTCTAATCAGTAAAAACTTACTTACAGAATTGCGTTCATGAAAATTAAACTTCTGTTCTTTTTTCTATTTCTTTCCTTCTCTACTTTTGCGCAAAATAATAAAAAGCAAAAACTGGTTGTCATAAGTTCTTATCAGCAATATCTTGGCTCAGTTAAAAGTAATCCGAATAACGAGTTAATTGAGATTAAAAAAGCGATCCCCAACATTAAGCTTGATATTCGTTATGCCACCACGAATAATTTTATGAAGCAAAAAATGTATCGCCAGGCCAGAGCTTTTGCCAGAAAGCCTGTTGTTGAAGCTTTAAAGAAAATCCAAGCTGAACTTAATAGAAAAGGATATGGTTTAAAAATTTTTGATGGCTACCGGCCTTTTAACGTTACTGTTGAGTTTTATAAAAAGGCCAGTGATAAAAATTTCGTTGCCAACCCGGCTAAAGGATCAAAGCATAACAGGGGTTGTGCGGTTGATTTAACATTAATCAACCTGAAAACTGGAAAAGAACTACAGATGGCAACCGCTTACGATAGTTTTTCGGCTGCTGCTGCGGCAAATTATCAACCTGTATCACCCGAAGTGAAAAAAAACCGAGACTTTCTCATTGTAACCATGAAAAAACACAAACTTCATGTTTTAGAGAATGAATGGTGGCATTATGATTTCATAGGATGGAGCGGTTATGATTTAATGGATATTCCCTTTGAAAAACTATAATTTAAATGGTGAGTTTTTTATACGCCTGTCATCTTGAATTTATTTCCAGGTATGCATAGCAGTAATATTAGTAGTGATGCGATGCTGATCAATTTCAGCAGATATGCTTAATCTACAAATGATGCGGTCTGCCAAACTGATCTTTTTTTACCTTTGCTTTGTCTTCTTTAACAGATAAACGGAAAATGTAATCATAATCGTCGTCGGTTAACATTTCCATAGGACGCTTACCTCCAAAAGCTTCAATTATTTCCAATAACGTGTTAGAGTGAGCGGCTATAATAACCGTTTTGCCAGCAAAATTCATCTGAACAGAATCTACTAAAGATTTAATGTCATTATAGTTAATTACTTTTGGTATAATCAACGAATCAAGCGTTTGGTGTGTTCTTTTATATGGCGTACTAAAAGCGGCATCAAATTTAACCTTCTTTAAATAAATGGCTAAATCGCCGGCTCTTATTTTTCCTTCTTCAGAAAGATTTGGGTCTTTTTCATTTGGATTAGACGTGTCTTTTTCGGCATGCCTTACTATCCAGACTTCAGTGGTTTGTGCAAGCGTAACTGTGGCTAGCGATAAAAGTACTGCAAAGAACAATAGAAATCTTTTCATTTTATAAAGATTAAAAAAATGTTTGTATTGAAAGTTTTTTTGCCTTAGTTTTTTATTGCAGTAATGATTGCATTAATATCTTCAGGCTCATGCCAGCTGCTTAAAACAATTCTGGTAACCGGTTCGCTATCTGGATTAGGGTAAGGGAAAGAAGAAATCAAAATGTTTTGACTCATAAGTTCTTTAACTAGATGATGCCGTTGAATTAAATAGGCAGGGAAGCCACGTTCATATTCGAACGTTAAATCAATCGCAGCCTCAAAGTGTGCCATATTATGCTGTAGCTTTTCCCAGGCTTGATGGTAAATTTTTTCTCCATGGATAAAGGCGTAAAGTGCAGCAGCAGAGGGAGGAGAAGCGCCAACAAAAGTATTCGATTGCTTCAACCTGCGGATCATTTTTTCTGAACCTAAAACAAGTCCGGCATCTACGCCGAGCGCCTTGGCCATTGATGCGACTAATATACATTCTACATTTTTTAGTTTTATTAAATCGGTAAATGCACTTAAACCTTTATTGTTTACACCAATTCCATGCGAGTCATCAACAATCAGCAAAATATTTTTATCAGGGTGGATGTATTGCAGGAATTCAAAATTATAAATTTCAGGGATTAGGTTGTTCATGGAATTGCTGATCAAAACCCAATTCTTTTGCGATACCGAATTAATCTTTGCAACCACTTTTTCTTTCCATTCAGCAAAGGATGAAGCTGGTGGTTGAGGTTTGCCATCGAGCCATAGTGCCGGGTGAGTTGATGGGGCGAAGATAATTTGCCCAAAACATTCAAGTGTTTGAACGGTAAGCTGTGCAGCCAGATAACCACTCGAAGAAATTAATGCCGATTCTGCTGAGAATCTTTTTGCAGCAACATATTCAGCCTCATCATATATGCCTAGTTGAATGTTATTGCTGCGGCTAGTACCATTGTTTAAACCAAATTTTTTAATCCCTTCCGTATGGAGAGCAATAAAATCCGGGTTTTGTGGGATGCCTAAATAAGCTGTTCCGCCAAAATAAAGATACGATTGGCCATTTACATGAACCGTTCTTGATAAGGGGCCATCAAGCGATCTGAATAATTCGTTCATAGTGAAATGTTAGCTACCGATCGGAAACACGTTTTTGGAAAAATTCAAATTGTTGTTTAATGGATTTTTTCCAGTAAGCAGCATTGTGTACGCCAGGTTGCGAAATGTATGTAGCCTGAATTTTTAGGCTATCACATTTTTCCTTCAGTTTATTATTCGATTGATAAAAGAAATCGCCTGCACCGCAATCAAATATGATTTCCTTTTTAGTTCCGGCAAGTTTGTCAATATTGGCAATTACAGAATATTTGCTCCAGATTTCATCATCTTTTGCCGGTTCGCCTAATAAAGCTGAAACGCCGAATCTACCATAGGCATCAGTTAAATTAACACCTCCGCTGGTGCTTCCGGCACTTTTAAATAATTCAGAATGTTTTAAAAATAACCACAGCGCACCATGGCCACCCATACTCAAACCTGTGATAAAAACATTACTGGTATCAATCGGGAAATCGGTTTTCACTTTAGGCAGCAACTCATCAAAAAAGAAACGCTCATACTGGCTTTGTGGTTTTGCCGGACTGTTTAAATACCAGCTATCAAATAAACCATCCGGGCAAATCAATATATAGCCATATTCATCAGCATATTTCTGAGCATCCATAATGTTATCCCATTGTTTGTAATTGCCACTCCAACCATGCAATAATACCACTGCTGGAACCTTGGTTCCCTTTTTTATTTTTTTAGGCGTGAACACCCAGGTTGTATCCTTTTTAGGGAGGTTTTTCGAATCAAATACAATTTGTTTCTGGCCAAACGCAGAAAGGCAAATCACCGATAACAGACTTAAAAGGAATAATCTCATATTAAAAATTTTCGTGTATTGAAGTTATAATCCGCACCATTTCTGCTCTCACTTCAGCAGTTGGGATAATGAAATCGTTATTCATAAAAGCGTAAATATAGGTTTTACCTTTTTTGGTTAATACAAAACCGCTTTGATTATGCACACCGCCTAATGAACCGGTTTTGCCAAAAACGAATGGATGCTCGGTTTTAGGATAGGCGTTTTTAAGTGTTCCGCTTTTTCCGCCTGCCGGAAGCATGTTGAACAGTTTATCACGGTTATTCACCAGGTGGTAAATAGAATCTAATAAATAGATATTATCTCTTGGCGTAAACAAATTCTGACGGGATAAACCTGATCCATCAACCCATTTTACTTTGTCTGGTAGAAAAGAAAGATATTTGCTTTTAACATGCTCAATTGCTTTTGTGGTACTTAACGTGTCGCCAAGTTGATCAGAACAAACCAGCAACAAATGTTCGGCAATAAAATTATCGCTCGGAAGCATCATGTGCTTTAAAACCGAGTCGCGTTTTGCTCCTGTTAAAGTTTTAACATCGACGGGTAACCTCATTTTTACTACGCCAATATTTTTCCGAAGTGTATCAGCAAGAATTTCTACCGTGGTTTGTAAACTGGTTTTATATGGGGTTTGTTGGTTGTACTCTGGTTTGATCGTTACCAGAGGATAGCGGAAATGATTGGTAGAATAATCCCGGATTACCCGGAAATTGCCAGTTTTTTTTGTTGAATCCGCCTCAAAGCAATGTGCAAATACTTTAGGGAAAATATTGATTTTATTTGCCGATTGATACGTAGAAGTAACCATATTATCCATCATAGGGAGCTCCGTAATTTCTGGCTGATAGTATTCGTTGTAATCATCCCAACTCCAACCTTCACCATAGAAAGAGCCAGAATATCTGCCTGGCGCAAAAAATAATTTCTTATCCGAAGCTTTTAAAAATTGATAGGCTGATTGATCTTTTATGGCAAATTGCAAGAAAGACGGATCGCCGGTTCCCCAAAAAATTAAAGAATCGCTTCGCTCCACATATTTTAAGGCGGGCATTTCTTCAGGCAACATTTTTAAACTGGCAAAAAAAGTATAGAGCTTTGTATTCGATGCCGGTGTGAAGTATTTATCTGCATCTTTCTCAAAAATCATTTTTCGCTCATCGAGATTGAACAATGCAAAGCCCACCTGATATTTTTTAATCACCGCCGATTGTTCAAACGTTTTGGATACATTTCTGGCCAGCCTTTTATTAGCCGAACAGCCAAAAAAAATAGAGCAAGCAAAAATTAGAAAGATATATTGATTTTGATAACGGAACATGAGGCTGGAAATGATATTTAGCAACTAATTTATTAAATTTAATTCAATGTTAACCAAATGTACTTTCATTGTCGGATGCTGTATGCGCAAATTTATGATTTGTGCTTGCCTGGTTTTGATTAATCAGTTGGCATTGGCTCAGGATTTTACTTTTTTGGGTAATAAACAAAAGCAATCTATTCAATTTAAGAGTATCAAAAATCTGGTCGTCATTCCTGTCTACATCAACGGAAACGGACCTTATGATTTCGTTTTAGATACAGGCGTAGGCCCTATGATTATTACCGATCCATCCATCATTGATACCCTAAATTTCAGCTTAATGCGAAAAATTAAACTGTCTGGTTTAGGTTTGGAAAGTGTAGATGCTTATGTTTCTCAAAATGTATCTGCTAAAATTGGCCGTGCAAAAATCAATCATATTCCAACCGCTATTTTAAAAGAAGATCTATTTAATCTTTCAGGCCACCTCGGAACTAAAATTTATGGTTTAATTGGTTTTAGTTTCTTCAATAGCTTTATTGTTGATGTTCGTTATAGTGAGAGCAGGCTTATTTTTAGTGATCCTAAGAGAAAAGTGAAGTATAGAGGGAGTAAAGTGCCTCTCCTCATTGAAAATTTGAAACCTTATGTGGATGTGCAGTTATCCCTGCAAGATAAAACGAAAGTTAATGCCAGGTTGCTGATGGATACCGGAGCTAGTCATGCGCTCTCCATGGAAATGTTAAATGGGCATGCTTTTCCCATCCCTGATCAAAAAATAAAAGCCAATTTAGGGATGAGTTTAAGCGGGCAGATTAAAGGTTATGTCGGGAGAATCAGTAATTTTACCATTGGGAAAAATCAGTTTCAGCAAGTAGTAACGAGTTTCCCTGATTTTGCAACCATCGCACAAAAAATAGACCTTACGTTTAGAAATGGAAATCTTGGAGCCGATATTCTACGCAAGTTCGATATTCAATTCAATTTCCAGGAAGGGTTTATGTATTTAAAGCCTAATAGCTTTGCTAAAATCCCCTTTCAGTATGACATGATAGGTATGGTAATTTACCTGGACCAGGCCGAATTTAAGAGGATTCTTATTGGAGAAATTGACGAAGGTTCACCAGCTGAAAGAGCAGGACTTTGCACTCAGGATGAAATTATTGGCGTAAATTTTAAATCAATAAGCAATTACTCATTAAATGATCTTACGGAGATGTTTAAATCAAAAGCAGACAGAACCATTATTTTCGAAATTTTTAGAGATAACAAAGTGTTCTTTAAAGTGGTACAGCTCGAGAAGAGAATTTAAGACGATGGTAATTTTATAGTTACAAAATATTAATGAAGTAACAAGCCTATAACTTCGGGCTCTTATTATCATAATTATTATTAACACATAAATGAAGAAACAAGTTAAAATACTTGCGCTGGCAGGTATTGTTGTGCTGGGTTTTACCGGTGTAGAAACCGCCCAAGCACAAAAGAAATCAAACACTAAAAAGGGTGCAACCCCAGCGGCAACAACTACACCAGCTGCTGCACCTAAAAAAGAAGGTATTAAACCATTCTCTGAAGTAATTACCGCAAAAGCAAGAACCAGTAATGGATTGTTTAAAACACATAAAGTGGATGATAAGTGGTATTTTGAAATCCCCGATTCGATCATTAATCGCGAAATGCTTGTTGTAACACGATTGGCAAAAGTACCTGCAGGTGTTAAAGTTGGCAATCAACAATATGGTGGAGAAGAGTTAAATGAGCAGGTTTGGAAATGGGAGCGAAGAGGCAAACAGGTTTACATCCGTGTGCCCAGTTACGCTACCAAAGCTGATCCAAAAAGTGATATGTTTGAATCAGTACAAAACTCTAACCTGGCACAAATTTTAGCTAGTTTTGAAATTAAAGCTTATAACAAAGACACTACAGGTGTGGTGATTGATGTTACTGATTTTTATAATGGCGATGTGATGGCAATCGGTGCTACAGATCAGATTCGCAAGGCATACAAAGTAACCATGTATGATGCTACCCGTTCATACATTGATACAGTGAAAACCTTCCCGATAAACATCGAAGTAAAAACTGCAAAAACCTATCGTGCAGCAGAATCGCCAACGGATAATAGCAATGGTGCAATAACATTCGAATTCAACACTTCTATGTTGTTGTTGCCGAAAACTCCTGTTAAAGCAAGAATAATGGATAGCCGTGTGGGTTATTTCGGGCAATCGCAAATTGATTACGGATCGGATGCGCAAAAAGCAGAGCGTACCGCATACATTCACCGCTGGAATTTAGTACCTAAAGATACGGCAGCATATATCCGTGGTGAATTGGTTGAACCTGTAAAACCGATTATCATCTACATAGATCCGGCTACGCCGAAAAAATGGGTGCCTTATTTAATTCAAGGAATAAACGACTGGCAGGTAGCCTTTGAAGCAGCAGGCTTTAAAAACGCCATTGTTGGCAAGCAGGCGCCAACACCACAAGAGGATCCACAGTTTAGTGTAGAAGATTCCAGATATTCTGTAGTGCGCTATTTTGCTTCAGATATTGCGAATGCTTATGGTCCACATGTGAGTGATCCGCGTACGGGACAAATTTTAGAAACCCACATTGGCTGGTATCACAACGTAATGAACTTATTGCGCAACTGGTATTTCGTACAAACTGCAGCAGTAAATCCTGATGTACGTAAAGCGAAGTTTTCTGATGAGCAAATGGGCGAGTTGATCCGTTTTGTATCATCTCACGAAATTGGCCACACTTTAGGGTTGCCGCACAACTTTGGTTCTAGTTATGCTTATCCTGTTGATTCTTTACGTTCAAAAGCGTTCACTGATAAACATGGTACAGCACCATCAATTATGGATTATGCCCGTTTTAATTACATTGCTCAACCAGGCGATGGTGTTACAAAATTGCATCCTCAAATTGGCGAATACGATAAATGGTCTATTAAGTGGGGCTATTCGTGGCTTCCAGGTGGTAAATCTGCCGAACAGGAAAAAGAAGTTTTAAATCAATGGACACTTAAAAATGCCGGAAATCCATTATATTTTTATGGTCGCCAGGGTACCAGCTTAGATCCGCGTTTACAAAGTGAAGATTTAGGTGATAATGCTATGAAAGCCAGTAATTATGGTATTGCAAACTTAAAGCGTATTCTTCCTAACGTAGAAAAATGGACTTTCCAAAAAGGGAAAGATTACAGTGATTTAAAAGAAATCTATACCGAAATTGTTGGCCAGTACAACCGTTATATGGGCCATGTGTTAACCAACGTTGGTGGTATGAGCGAGAACTTTAAAACTTACGATCAGGCAGGAGCGGTGTACGCCTATTTGCCAAAGACTAAGCAAAAAGAGGCAATTTCATTTTTTAACCAACAGTTATTTACTACACCACTTTGGTTAATAAGCAACGACCAACTGAGCAAATTTGACAATGGCGTTTTGCTGAACAGAATTAAAGCGGTACAAACCAACACGCTGGGTAATATTTTAACACCATCGCGTATTGCCCGCCTGTTGGATAACGAAACTAAAAACGGAGTAACGAAAGCTTATACTTTGCCTGAATTATTTACTGATTTAAAACGTTCGGTTTTTGCTGCGGGAAGGGCTGATGCATTTAAACGTAATCTGCAAAGAGCCTATGTAGATCGTTTATCAGATTTGATGACAAAGGAAAATGATCTTCCTCCGGGCTTTCCTGCTGATTATGCTGCAAATTATGGCTTAACGCCAATTAATGTAAGTTTATCAGATATTCGTCCATTGGTTAGGGCAGAGTTGAAAAGCCTTTTAGCTACTACAAAAGCTCGTGCTGCTGCCGGTGATGCGATTACTAAAGCGCATTACGAAGATTTGAATATCAGAATTAAAGATATTTTAGATCCTAAAAAATAAACTGCATGTGTAAAGTTGGTTAGCAAATGCTACATATACTTTACAACAACTTAATATACAAACTGCATAAACGGAGCAAACATTTAATAAGTTTGCTCCGTTTTTTTGACCTCAAAATCTAACTTATATGCTTAAAATCTTATCGCTCTGCATTAGTTTGTTACTTACTGCTACAGGCAGTTTTGCTCAAAATCCAGATTCAGTTATAGTTGTTAAAACCAAATGGCAGAAAACCAAAATCGACAGACATTTGAGCCTTTACCGTTTTCATTTCAAGGAGAAAAATCTGTTTAATGCTAATGAGAATATTTCTTATCTGGAAGTTAAAAATACGGCTAAAAGATTGGTTTTTGCCATTGGTGCTGAAGAAAAGGAATTACTAACAACACGTGATTTTGGTATTCGTGATAGCGCAATAGCTGCTTTGAACGGAAATTTCTTCGATGTAAAAAATGGTGGTTCTGTTGATTTTGTTAAGGTAAGTGGAAAGATAATTAATAGTAATAGATTTGAAAAGAATGATGAAAGAGCAAGGCACCAAAGGGCTGCGGTAGTGATTAATAAAGGCAAGATCTCGGTTAGAAGGTGGGATGGAAATGTGGACTGGGAGAAGAATCTAACCGAAGAAAATGTAATGCTTAACGGGCCTTTGCTTACTTATAATCAGGTTGATGAATTATTAGATACCACATCTTTCACTGAATTAAGGCATCCGCGGACCTGTCTGGGAATTAAACCAAATGGTAAAATTATTTTGTTAACGGTTGATGGAAGAAATGAAAACTCGGCCGGAATGAGCCTGCCTGAACTGCGTAAACTAATGAAATGGCTGGGCTGTGAAACAGTTGTCAATTTTGATGGTGGAGGTTCGACAACGCTATGGGTAAAAAATATGCCTGATGATGGAGTCATTAACTATCCAACAGATAATAAAAAATGGGATCATTACGGACAGCGCAAAGTGGCAAATGTTATTCTGGTAAAAAAGAAATAGTTATTTTAGCCCTCAAATGATCAAGAACACGATAAAAATTTTCTTCCTCGCATTGATGATTTCTGCCTGTAGCTCTAAAAACAAAAAGAATGATGCTACTTTAAGAGATTTTCAGTTTAGTCCGGTTAAAGGTATCCGTTTCGAAGAAGTTAAGCGCAGGTTTAGTAATGGCTTATCTTTTAACGACCAGGGTTTTATGCAAAAACCATCCTGGATTATTGAAGTAGTTTCAGAAGATACCATGTCGGCCTGGAGTCCTCAAAAACAAAGAATGCAAAATTTATATCTCCAGTATGATCATGGTAATGTTTACAACTTTGCCGAAGAATATTTTAAGGTGAAACACATTAGCAAAGATAGTTTAGTGTTTCAGCGCATTCAGGTAGATGGAAAAGTAATTGCTGATGATATCCGATCGGATGTTAACATGACTTTTTATGCACAGGCTTACATTAAAAATAAACTTAAAACTACTGCCGAGGTTTTGCAAAGGCCAACTAAGCTTGATACGCTTTTTATCCAGCGCAGATCAGCCGAAGTAAACCGAAATGATACTACAGCATTTGCCGCAACTGAGCCGGTTCGGTTTATTCCGAAAAGCAAAATTGTAAAGGTAGAAAAGTTTAGTTCTGCAGATAAATTACAAAAGCGGACATCAGCATACGATTACATTTTTCCGCGTTACCGTATAGAGATAGAACGTGCCTACAAAGATTTTGCTTACGAATGTTTAGCGGTAGTTGATTACACGGGAAACATGCGAATACTATCTGTTAACGGCGTGCTCCCCGAATCTGCCGAAGGCAAAAAAAAGATGATGCAGGGGGTGGCAGATGTTTACATCCGTAACCTTTTTGAGGTGAAGCCCGGAACCACTTTAGGTATCCCTCACAATACTCAGATTACAGTGTTTATTGCAGGTGAGAAAATTTAAAACCCTTAGTAATCTGTTGTTTACAAAATTTTAACCTTTAAAAAATGTTAAAATTAATTTTGATATTTAAAAAATAAACTTACCTTGCAGACTTAATTTTAATATTTAATACAATGCAAGAAGGCACAGTAAAATTCTTCAATGTAACTAAAGGTTTTGGCTTTATCGTACCTGCGAATGGCGATAGCGAAATTTTTGTTCATTCAACAGGTCTTATCGACGAAATCCGTGAAAACGACAAAGTACAGTACGAAGTTGCTAACGGTAAAAAAGGCTTAAATGCCGTTAATGTGAAAGTAATTTAATTAACTATCATATTTACAGTAAAGCCCTGATTGCATAAATCGGGGCTTTTTATTTTTGCTGGATTAATAAGAAAATCATTTACGGATTAATCTTTTTCTTAGCAAATAATCTAAAAAAACTAATCCTATTATTAAATCAACAAAAAGAAAAGTATAAATTAGGGTGGGAGTAATGTATTGATCAAAGTTTAAGACCACATCAAATTTAACATCCAAACCAGCATTTTTGACATCTAAACTGGAAAGCGCAAAACCGATTAAAGCCAATATTAAAACGATAAAAAATCCGCTAATGCCATAAATAATATGGATATTAACTTTCGTTTTTAAAGTTATTGGTGCAGGAGCTGTAACTATGCTTTCCATTACATTTCTGGTAAAGGACATGGATGGCTCGTCAAGCTCCAGACTCGATAAAGCCAGGTTCGCTTTTAGCAATTCTTCATATAGAAGCTTTACATCTTCATCCGAATTTATTTTTCCCTTGATGGTTAATGCCTGCTGTACATCTAAATTTCCATCAATATAATCCCAAAGCTGTTGTTCTATTGTGTTCATAGTAACTCCTTTACTTCATCCTGTAACAAATATTGTAATTTTTCTTTAAGCCTGTGCCTTGCCCGGTGCAACTTCACTTTTATGGTATTGGGTTCCATATTTAGCGTTTCGCCCATTTCTTCCAAACTCTGTTCCCCCTGATAAAATAAGGTAATCACGGCCGCATCATCAGGCGATAATTGTTGTATTGCTTCGTTTAAAAAGCGATAAGTGTCTTGCTTTTCATATCGGTTTGCACTAAAAGCTGATATGTGATTTTCTATTTGCAAAAAAGTCTGTTCATCATGAATGGATGAGGTATTTAACCTTTTCCTGCGCAGAAAAGTCATCGAAGTAGTGTAAGTAATGGTGTAAAGCCAGGTGCTGAATTTTGCTGTTTGTTTAAATGTTCCGAGTGCCTTATAAGCCTTAATAAAACAATCTTGAGCAATTTCTTCAGCATCTTCTCGGTTTTTTGCAAATCTTAAAGCTAGTGTGAATACAAAGCGTTGGTGGCGCTTCACCAACAAAGCATACTGAGCGGAATCTCCGTTCAATACATTTTGAATCAGCACTAAATCTGAAAGTTTTTGCTCCATATTTAGCGTTATGACTACAAGATAACGACTGAGGTTACAACGTGTTGAAAATTGTTATTGTAATTTGCGGGTCACGACTTATAGGCTGGAGGTTTGGGTGCAAATGGTTCTGTTATAAAAGGGTTATACACCCAGTCCTGTAACTGGTATCATCTAATTTTCAGCAGAGAGCTAGTCGGCTAAACACCTATTAGGGTAACTTTTAACCCATAATCTGCCTAGTGTGATGCGAAAAATTTCAAGCCCGCAATTGAGCCAATTAGTGTGCAAATGAAAAATATACGCCAAAATGTTGCAGGCTCGTTGAAATAAATGATGCCGATGATTACTGTACCTACAGCTCCAATTCCTGTCCAAACCGCATAAGCTGTGCCCATGGGTAGGGTTTGGGTAGCTTTATTTAACAATAGAAAGCTTAGCGCGATACAAACGAAAAATGCAGCACTCCATTTCATATTCGAGAAGTTATTAGATAACTTTAAGCAAGTAGTAAAGCCTACTTCAAAAAGACCTGCAATAATTAATATGATCCAGTTCATGATTTTTTTTTTGCAAAGCTACGACACTTCATGATCATGAAATTTTACAAATGTTAAAAAATGAAGCTACTTTGAATTTGCTCGAATCCTGCTTAATGTGACTTGAGTAACGCCTAAATAAGAGGCAATGTGTTTTAATGCCACCCGTTTTGCTAACTCCGGAGATTGGTGCATGAATGCTTCGTATCGTTCTTTGGCCTCTTTAAAAGTACGTTCAATCAATCTTTTCTCGGTTGAAATCAATTCTCGCTCGGCTATTTTTCTGCCCCAGTTGGCCAGTTCGAGATTACTTTGATAGAGGGAAAATAAATTATTCAACTTGATTTGATAAAGCTCGGCATCTTCCAAAAGTTCGATGTTTTCATAACCAGGCAATTGATTGATATAACTGTTAAAAGAAAATAAAACATCGCCTGCTTGTCCAAACCAGAATGTAATCTGCTGGTTTTCGACATCGGAGTAAGCTCTGGCAATGCCCCTTTTTAAAATGTAGAAATAAGGTTCTGTTTTATTCGCCTGAATGATCATTTTTCCTTTTTTAAACTTCACCAGTTTGATGTGGTTAGCCAGCAAATTCAATGATTCATCGCTTAACGAGTTAAAGAGTTCTATATTTTTAAGCAATTTTTGCATCATTCAGTCTATCGAACAAAACTAAAAAAATTAATGTAAGGGGTGTAACCTGTTTAAAAATGCTGTTGTCATAGTAGGCAGAACACGGTTCACTAAAAAGAAAATCAACGGATTATAAACATTTAAAATATTAAAAACATGCTAGGTATATTTGTTCCAATTTCAATTTTTTTAGGCGCATTCGCAATGACATTCGGAATCCGCTATTTATCAAACAAAGAAAAAATGGCAATGATAGAAAGAGGAATCGATCCGGGAGTAAGCAGATCTGCTCCTAAGCCATTTTTAAGTTTAAAATTTGGCTTGCTGTTGGTGGGCTTCGGATTGGGCTTGTTAGTGGCTTTGTTTACCATAAGGAGTGTTTTTGGAAGCGATATGACGCACACGGAAGAAGGCCAGTCGGTAGCCATTTATTTTGGCTGTATCGGTATTTTTGGTGGCTTGGGCTTGATTATTTCTTATGTCATTGAGAAGAAATGGTTGGATCAGTCGAATATTAAGTAAAAATAACGCTTCCGCAGCTAAGAAGATTTGCACTGAATTAGTTTCGCACCTGTCAGCATAGTCTGCGGGAATTTATTTAAACGGTAGGTTTATTAATTACCGCAACTGTCAGCCGGCTAATGCAGCTCATTTTTCCGCGTTCATCATAAATCTTAATATCCCAAATATGCGTTTTGGCACCACGATGGATAATTGTACAAATGCCTTTCACCAAACCACATTTCACCGGTCTTAAGTGATTTGCGTTGACTTCCAAGCCTACTGCCACATATTTATCTGGGTCGATGCACATGTAGGATGCAATGCTGCCCAGGGTTTCAGCCAATACTACTGAAGCACCACCGTGTAAAATTCCTGCAGGTTGATGTGTCCGTTCGTCTACCGGCATGGTGCCAATAATATAATCATCACCAATTTCTGTAAACTGAATACCAAGAAGGCCGCCAATATGATTTTTCGGCCGGCCATTTAACTCTTCAACGGTAAAATTTTTAAACCACATGATAACGTTCCTTTAATATGCCTACATGATGAATAATGTGTCCGGCTGCAATAAATAAAATAGATTTAACATTGATTTCACGATCAGAAGCAAATCCTCCCCGGTTCAGCTCTTCCTGGTTTAAGCTTCTAAAAAAGTAAAGATTAGCTTTACGCAAAGCGGCAAATTCTGCAATCATATCTTCATAATTTCTTTCATCAAAATGAGCATGGGTAACATAATCGTTTTCATTAAAGCCGGGTAAATGCTGTTTCTCATTTCTGGCAAAGCAGGTCATGCGGTAAGCAAAAATACGTTCACAGTCAATAATATGACCCAGCATTTCTTTCAATGTCCATTTACCTTCTGCATAAGCATAATTCTCTTTTTCCTTGTTGGTTTCAAAAAGGGCAGGAATACTAAAGGCTTGCTCCTCTAATACGTCAAAAATATCACCATCAACTTTGCTGATGTAAGTTTCTCCCCAAACAGGATATTCGTTAGGCTGTGGTCGGTTCATATCTCAAGCTGCTTTTTAAAATAATTCTGAAAGTTGTGCCTTTACCAAGCTCCGATTCTTTTACAAAAATTTCTCCGCTATGGTAATTTTCTACAATTCGTTTAGTTAAGGATAATCCTAATCCCCAACCACGTTTACGCGTTGTGTAACCAGGCTGGAAAACCGCATCAAATTTAGAGCGTGGAATACCTTTCCCGGTATCGGTTACGTCTATAAAAACTTGTTCTTTGGCTAAATTTTCAATAATATTAACTGAAATTGATCCTTCGTTTTCAATGGCATTGGCAGCATTTTTTAACAAGTTTTCAATAACCCAATCAAAAAGCGGAATATTTAACATCGCTCTCACCTGCTCATCACCTGTAATGCTGAATTTAACCTTATCAGATGTTCGAACTTTAAAATAACGGATAAAATCGCTTATGACAATATAAACCGTATGATCTTCGAGTATGGGTTTGGACCCGATTTTAGAAAATCGATCCGTAATAATTTCTAAACGTTTGATGTCGTTTTCCATTTCGGCAATTAATGGATCATCTTCTGCATCGAATTTAGATTTCATGAGCTCTACCCAGGCCATCAATGAGGAAATCGGTGTGCCGAGCTGGTGTGCCGTTTCTTTTGCCAAACCCACCCAAACATGGTCTTGCTCATCCTTTCGGGCAGAACTAAAAGCAGTATAAGCAGTTAACAAAAAAAGGAAAATTACACCCATTTGAATGTATGGGAAATAGCGTAATTGGGTAAGAATGAATGAATCTTTGTAGTAAGCCAGATATTTGTCGCCCAATATATTCATTTCCAGCGGCTTGTGCTGGCTTTTCATTACTTTTAACTGTCGTACAAAATACAGGCTGTCGTAAGTAAGTTTGTCTTCAGCTGTCGGGTAATTTGTTTTAGTACTATCCAGGCCGAAGAAAGAACTGATCACTCCGGTAGAATCCACCATGATAACAGATACTTTAGTGTTTGCCCGTACGGTTTCAACCACCGATCTGAAATTATCATTATCCAATAGCAGCATGGAACGTTCCTGAATACGCACCCACAACTGAAACTGTATAGCTTCTTCGCGTTCCATTTTCTTTACAAAAGAATCAGTATAAAATACTGAAGCTATGCCAATTAGGATGGCAAAAATAAGAAGAAAAAACTTCCAGCGGCGTTTCTTTTGATACGGGTTCATGCTTTGAATGGGCAAATTACAATAACAAAACGGAAAAGTCAGAAAAAATATATCTTTGTGCCGAGCATAGGACATGGCGCTTAGCGAATGGATTGCACCGTACGTTTTGCCCTTAACTCCTTGCTCTTTGCTTCATTATGGATAAAAAAGTTAGAGTAAGATTTGCCCCAAGCCCAACCGGAGGACTGCATTTAGGCGGTGTTCGTACGGCATTATTTAATTATTTGTTCGCTAAAAAGAATAATGGAACATTTGTTTTGCGTGTGGAAGATACCGATCAAAGCCGTTTTGTAGAAGGTGCAGAAGAATATATTGCTGATTGTTTAAACTGGTGTGGCATAACGCCTGATGAAAGTCCTGTCAATCCTGGTATTTATGGCCCCTACCGCCAGAGCGAACGTAAGCCGAGCTACCGGAAATTTGCCGAGCAATTGGTAAGTGATGGTTATGCTTATTACGCTTTTGATACCCCTGAAGAGTTGGATGCAAAGCGGAAGGATATTCCAAACTTCCAGTATGGACAAGCTACCCGTATGCAAATGCGGAATTCATTAACGCTAACCTTAAGTGAGGTAGAAGAGTTATTGGCTGCAAAAACACCGCATGTTGTGCGTATAAAAGTTCCGGAAAATGAAGTGGTTCATTTTAAAGATTTAATCCGTGGCGATGTGAGTTTCGATACATCGATTGTTGATGATAAAGTATTATTAAAGGCAGACGGAATGCCAACCTATCATTTGGCTGTTGTAGTAGATGATAAGGCAATGGAAATTTCTCATGCTTTTAGGGGTGAGGAATGGTTGCCATCGGCGCCTGTTCATATCTTATTATGGAAATATTTGGGTTGGGAAGCAGATATGCCGGTTTGGGGGCATTTGCCTTTAATCCTGAAACCTGATGGACATGGAAAATTGAGCAAGAGAGATGGCGATCGCTTGGGTTTCCCGGTTTATGCAATGAATTGGGCAGATCCAAAATCGGGTGAGGTAACGAAAGGCTTTAAAGAAATGGGTTTTATACCTGAAGCCTTTGTAAACATGCTGGCGCTTTTAGGATGGAATGATGGAACAGATCAGGAGATATTTTCACTAAAAGAGTTAGAAGAAAAGTTTTCGATTGAAAGAATTAGTAAAGCAGGAGCCAAGTTCGATTTTGAAAAAGCTAAATGGTATAACCACGAATGGATTAAAGTACAAAGTGCTGAGCATTTAGCACCTGGAGTTAAAGCAGTGTTGCAAAATGATGGTGTTCAAATTTCAGATGATTATTTTTTAAATACGATAATCGATTTAATTAAAGATCGCTGTACTTTAATGACTGATTTTGCTGCGCAAGGCGGATACTTTTTTAACGCACCTGCTGAATATGATGTAAATGCTGTTAAACCAAAATGGACGGCAGAAAAGGCAGCATTTTTTAATGAATTTGCAGCCAATTTAAAGTTAACAGATGCAGCATCAGAAGAGGCATCTTTTAAAGCATTAGCTGATGAAAAAGGTTTTAAACCTGGTGAGTTAATGTTACCTTTCAGAATTATGCTGGTAGGTGGCAAATTTGGACCAGGCGTTTTCGATATTGCAGTTTTGTTGGGTGTAGAAGAAACAAAATCAAGAATAGAAAAAGCAATAGCTGTTTTCAATAGCTAATGATCAATGAAGCCAGGATCGTATTCTGGCTTTTTTGTAGAAAGAAATCTTAAAAAAATAAATCAATAAAATATTTTCTATTTTAGGCTAACAATTGTCCCATAGTTTAGGTTATTCATTAAATTAAAAATTAAATTATGCAGTGGTTTGGTAAAGGCAGCAACAATGTTGAGGATGGTAGAAGCGGGGGTGGAGGCAAAACAATTCTAGGTGGTGGTATCGGAATTGTTGTAGTCGTACTTGGTTTAATCTTCGGTAAAGATTTATCTGGTGTGGTAAGTCAGCTTCCTGCTTCTCAGGGTACTGAAGAGGTAAAACAAGGTGTTCCAGCCAATGATCCTCAGGCAGTTTTTGTTTCTGGCGTTTTAGAGTCAACTGAGCAGGTTTGGGATAAGGAGTTTCAAGCTATGGGTAAACAATATGAATACCCTAAATTAAGATTATTTAGAGATGGTGTTCAAACTGCCTGTGGTTTTGCACAATCCAACGTAGGTCCGTTTTATTGCCCTGGTGATCAAAAGGTATACATCGATTTATCATTTTATGATGAATTAAAAAACAGATTTGGTGCAGCCGGAGATTTTGCACAGGCCTATGTTATTGCACATGAGGTTGGACACCATGTTCAAAATCTGTTAGGAATTTCAGCGAAACTGGATCAGGCCCGTGGACAGGTAAGTGAAAAGGAATATAATCGCTTATCGGTTAAATTAGAACTTCAAGCCGATTTTTTTGCTGGTTTGTGGGCTCATAATGCAAAAAGCCTTAAAGATTTTAAATTAGAGGCAGGCGATATTGAGGAAGCACTGACTGCTGCTAATGCCATAGGCGATGATAAATTGCAAAAACAAGCTACAGGAGAAGTTCAGCCCGATTCGTTTACACACGGTACCTCTCAGCAGAGAATGTATTGGTTTAAAAAAGGATTCGAAACCGGCGATATCAAACAGGGAGACACCTTCAATAGCACAGATTTATAAAAAATAAAAACTTTTTTGAAACACTTTTGTTTGTAACTAGTTTACGAGGCCCTGTCTCATAATAACCAAACCTAATTATACCAGCTTCGTATTTGTTTAATAAAGATGATCCTTATAGTTGATGACCGCCCAGAAAATCTAATCTCGCTACAAAAAGTATTGCAAACGCATCATTTTGAGGTGGATACTGCATCCTCAGGAGAGGAAGCTTTGAAAAAGGTGCTAAAAAATAACTATGTGCTCATTATTCTGGATGTTCAAATGCCAGATATGGATGGATTTGAGGTGGCAGAAGCTATTTCCGGCTTTAGTAAAGCAAAGGATACTGCCATTATTTTTCTCTCTGCAGTAAATACAGAACTAAAATTTATTACAAAAGGTTATTTAAGCGGTGGTTTGGATTATATTACCAAGCCTGTTGATATTAATGTATTACTGCTCAAAATCAAAACCTTTTATCGCATTTACGAACAAAGCCGTAAGCTAAACGAAGTACAGGAAAAGCTGCTGGAAGAAATAGAGTTTAGAAAGCAGGCAGAAAATAAAAAGGACGAATTTATCAGTATTGCCAGTCATGAGCTGAAAACACCACTTACCAGCGTAAAGGGATATATTCAGCTTTTACAAAGGAGTTTAGTTAAAGATAATAAAGAAATGGCTCAAAGCCATTTGGAAAAGGCAAGTATTCAGCTCGAAAAACTGAATGATTTGATTGTTGATTTGCTTGATATCTCTAAAATTGAGAGTGGAAAAATGAAGTTCAACATGAAAGGCTTTTGTGCCGATAATATGGTGAATAATGCCATTGAGATGTTGCAGCAATCAAACCCTGATTTCAAAATTACTAAACTGGGTAAAACCACCGAAATTGTATATGGCGATGAAATACGCCTCGAACAGGTAGTGATCAACTTCATTACCAATGCCATTAAATACGCTCCGGGAACCAATCAGGTAAACGTTACGATCAACATTAAAGATGAAAAGCTTTATGTGGCCGTAAAGGATTTTGGTATCGGCATATCTGCTGAGCAGCAAGAAAAGATATTTGATAAATTTTACCGTGTAGAAGACCATAGCAACCGTTTTAATGGTTTAGGGATTGGCCTGTACATTTGTTCTGAAATTATTAAAAGACACGCTGGTGTTATTGGCGTAAACAGCGTTCCGGATGAAGGCTCAGAATTTTACTTCATCATTCCAATCAAAGAAGAAGATAATTTGCAGCAACTAACGTAATTACGCTCCGGTATCATGCCGTCATCCGTTTATCCTCATTAAAAATAAACCTTACAAATGAAAACTACCTTAAAAAATAATTTACGTTTAGGCCTGGGCCTATCGCTGATTATTCTTTTTATCAGTTCGCTGGCATCATATATAAGTATCAGTAACCTCATTAAAAGTACTGAGCTGGTTAAGCACAGCGATCAGGTAATCCTGGATTCGGAAAATATTATTTCCTATTTAAAAGATGCCGAAACCGGACAGAGAGGTTTTTTATTGACGGGTAATAAAATTTTCCTGACGCCTTACTACGGCGCAAGTGATTCTGCTGCGGCAATTTTAAAAAGAGTGGAAGCGGCTACGCAAGATAATCCTATCCAGCAGAAAAATGTAGTCACTTTACGCAACATCCTAACCAAAAGAATGGGAATCATCAAATCAACCATTGAAATAAAGGAATTGGGAGGAGCAGTTGATGCCACCGTTTTGTTTCAAGGAAAGGTGTATATGGATGAATCCAGGGGAACCGTAAATGCCATGGTAAAGGAAGAGAAGCGTTTGCTGAATCAACGAACAATTGAGCTTAATAAATTGACTTCTTACACGCCAATCCTTATTATGATTGCTGCGGTATTGGCGATACTTATTACCTTATTTTTCTACCGAAAAGTATCTGTTGATTTTGATGAAAGGGTGAAGTTGCAGGAAGAAATTGAAAGCAAAAAGTTTGAGATGGAAAAGCGTATTGCCGCTATAAAGGAAATTGCACTGCAGATCTCAAATGGAAATTATGACGTTAAATTAGATGCCCAAAACCGTGATGACATTGGTGAGCTTTCTGAATCATTGAATAGCATGTCATTATCGCTTAAAAAATCTTTTGATACACTTGCTGAAAATGAGTGGATACAAACAGGGGTTGCCAACCTCAATGTTAAAATGGTTGGAGAAAAGGATGTTTTCCATTTAGCGGATGATATTATTGAGTTCTTAGCGGCTTACACCAAAAGCCAGGTAGGTGCTGTATATTTATTTAAGGATGATGGCTACCTGCATTTAAAGGGTAAGTATGCCATAGAAGGACAGCAACTAACGCAAGTGTTAGAGTTAGGCCAGGGCCTGATTGGGCAGGCCGTAAAATCCGGGAAGCAGATTTTGCTGGAAGATGTACCTCAAAACGAATTAACAGTTACACATGCTACTGGAAATATCAAACCTGCACAATTACTGGTGCTTCCAATTATCAGGAATGGAGTTTCCATCGGTGGTTTAGAGTTGGGAACCATTACATCATTTACCAATTTGCAATTACATTTCTTAAATCTGGTACTGAGCGATGTGGGTACAGCATTGTTAGGTGCTCAAAACAGGCAGAAACTGCAACAGTTACTTGAAGAAACCCAGGCGCAATCAGAAGAACTGCAGGTGCAACATAGTGAGCTGGAAGGGATGAATGCTGAACTGGAGGCACAGGCACAAAAATTACAGGCATCTGAAGAAGAACTGCGGGTACAGCAGGAAGAGTTGTTGCAGAGCAATCAGGAGCTGGAAGAAAGAAGTAGTTTGCTGGAAGAAAAAAATGAACTCATTGAGGAAAGAAATATTGAAATTCAGCAAAAGGCTGAAGCTTTGGAATTAAGTACACGATATAAATCTGAATTTTTGGCCAACATGTCGCACGAGTTACGTACGCCGCTAAATTCAATTTTATTACTGTCGCGGTTAATGGCCGAAAACGAAGCGATGGATCGTGAACATCAGGAATATGCAGAAGTGATTCAAAGTTCAGGGCAGGGCTTGTTAAGTCTGATCGATGAAATTCTTGATCTTTCAAAAATTGAAGCGGGTAAAATGGAGCTCGACCGATCGAATGTAAAAGTGGATGAAATTGCTTTGGGTATGCGTTCATTGTTTAATCCGCTGGCGAAAGAAAAGGCTTTAGATTTAATAATTGAAAAAGCAGAAGATGTACCAGAGTATTTTCATACCGATAAGATGAGATTGGAACAAATTTTAAAGAATTTGTTGTCCAATGCCTTAAAGTTCACTGCAGAAGGGTCTGTAAAATTTAGTATTAATAAAAATGAAAACCTGAATGCACTGATTTTCAGCGTTAGGGATACTGGTGTAGGTATTCCGCCAGAAAAACAGGGAATGGTTTTCGAGGCCTTTCAACAAGCAGATGGGTCGACCCGTCGTAAATTTGGCGGAACTGGTTTAGGTTTATCCATCAGCAGGGAATTGGCAAAATTACTTGGCGGTTATATCGACCTGAAAAGTAAAGAAAACGAAGGGAGTGAGTTTATTTTAACGCTTCCTATCGACAAGACTAAGGGTTTTGAAAACATTAAATTGGTCGAAAAGCAGGAGCCGGTAACAATTGAGCCGGTAAAAGTACACCATTTAACAGTAGCCAATATTCCGCAGGAAATTGATGATGACAGAAACGATATCGGGCCAGATGATAAGGTGATTTTGATTGTTGAAGACGATACTCCTTTTGCAAAGACCTTGCTTGATTTTACACGAAAACGTAATTACAAAGGTTTAGTCGCCGTTCGTGGAGATGTAGGGATTGACATGGCGAAAGCCTACAAACCGCTTGCTATTCTTTTAGATATACAGTTACCGATAAAAGATGGTTGGCAAGTGATGGAGGAGCTCAAAGCTGACCCTGCAACACGACCGATTCCGGTGCATATTATGTCATCGTTGCAAGTTAAAAAAGAAAGCTTATTGAAGGGCGCAGTTGATTTTATAAATAAACCATTTGCCTTTGAGCACATGCAGGAGATTTTCTCCAAGCTGGAACATGCCTTAAGCCGCCACCCGAAAAAGGTTTTAATTGTTGAAGAGAATGAGCAGCATGCCAGGGCACTAAGCTACTTCCTAAGCAATTTTAATATCCAAACAGAAATTGTAAACCAGGTTAATGAGGGGGTATCTGCCTTGCACAAACCCGATGTAAATTGCGTAATTTTAGATATGGGTATACCCGATAAGCATGCTTATGATACGCTTGAAGTAGTTAAAAAAACACCTGGTTTAGAAAATTTACCTATCATTATTTTCACGGGAAAGAACCTATCCAAGGGTGAAGAAAACAGAATTAAACAATATGCTGATTCTGTGGTGGTTAAAACGGCACATTCTTATCAAAGAATTTTGGATGAAGCCGGGCTGTTTTTACATCTTGTTGAAGAGAAAAGTAAAGATAAACCCAAAAAATCTAACGGTTTTGCAGAACTTCAGGATGTGTTAGTAGGTAAAACCGTGCTGGTTGCCGATGATGACGTAAGGAATATTTTTTCTTTAACAAAAGTGTTAGAGCAACATCAGATGAAAGTTCTGGCCGCAATAGATGGTAAAGAAGCATTAAAGTTGCTGGAAGAAAATCCGCAGGTAGACGTAGTGTTAATGGATATGATGATGCCTGAGCTGGATGGGTATGAAACCACCACTGCCATCAGGCAGGATATCAAAAACCGCAACTTACCCATACTGGCCGTAACGGCTAAAGCAATGATGGGTGATCGTGAAAAGTGCATTGCCGCAGGTGCTTCAGATTATATCAGTAAACCCGTAGATATGGATCAGCTGGTTTCCTTATTAAGGGTTTGGTTATACGAAAATCATCATAAAGCTTAATTATAAATTAAATATGTCTCAAAAATTAATCCTTATTATTGATGATGATAACAGAAACATTTTTGCCCTCAAAGCTGTTTTAAAGGCCAAAGGTTTTGATTGTCTATCAGCTATGAGTGCTCGCGAAGGTTTTGATATAATTGAAAAGGAAGATGTTTCTATAGTATTGATGGATATGATGATGCCCGATATGGATGGCTACCAGGCTATATCTGCGATGAAAAAGTCGGAGAAAATGCAAAACATCCCGGTGCTGGCAGTGACGGCTCAGGCCATGATTGGCGATAAAGAAAGGTGTTTATCTGCCGGAGCTTCGGGTTATGTGTCAAAACCAATTAATGTTGATGAATTACTGTTTCAAATAGAAAAAGTTACGAACTAGTGCTAAGTGATATCATAAATAACGAGCAGATTGACACATTGTTAACCGATGTACTTGAAAGTCATGGCTACGATTTTTTAGAGTATTCGCACGCATCGATAAAGAGAAGAATTACCAGGTTATATAGCCTGGATAATTTCGTCAGTTTTGCAGAATTTAGATATACCATTAAAACAGATAAACAGTACTTCAAAAGGTTTTTAGAAGAAATTACCGTAAACGTTACCGAAATGTTTCGCGATCCGGGCTTTTACAAGTCGTTGAGAACAGATGTACTGCCGGTTTTGGGAACCTATCCTTTCATCCGGATCTGGGTGGCAGGTTGCTCCACAGGAGAAGAAGCTTATTCTGTTGCTATTTTATTAAAGGAACTAAATTTGTTGCATAAAGCACTCATTTATGCTACAGATATTAATCCTTCAGTGCTTGAAAAAGCTAAAAAAGGCATGTTTCCGTTGAGTTACTTAAAAGGATATTCTGAAAATTATGTTAACTCCGGAGGGCAAAAGGATTTTTCATCTTATTATACCGCCAATTATTCTTTAGCGAAATTTGATGAATCACTTAATGCGAAGATGATTTTCTCTACTCATAACCTGGTGTCTGATCATTCGTTTAATGAGTTTCAGCTTATTTTGTGTCGAAATGTATTGATTTACTTCGATAAAGATTTACAACACAAAGTATTTAATCTGTTTGATAACAGTTTAGAAAAATTAGGATATTTAGCTTTGGGAAGTAAAGAAAGCTTAGATTTCTGGCCAAAGGCAAAGGAGTTTAAACGCGTTAAATTAGAAAAAATATGGCGCAAAATTTAATCCCTCAAAAGTGTAGTGCTTTAGTAATCGGTGGGTCAGCGGGTAGTTTGGATGTGCTTTTGGAAATCTTTCCTAACTTAAAAAAAGAGATTGGTTTTCCTATTATTCTGGTTACGCATCGAAAATCCGGAAACGATTCACTGCTGACTGATTTGTTGCAGCACCGTACCAATTTAAAAGTAAAAGAAGCGGAAGAAAAAGTATTACTTTCACCCGGACATGTTTATATTACACCAGCAGATTACCATTTGCTCATTGAGGATGATCAAACAATTTCGTTGGATTATTCTGAAAAGATAAATTATTCACGCCCTTCTATTGATGTTACTTTTCAATCTGCCGCTGAAGTATTTATGGAAGGGTTAGTTTGTATTTTGCTTTCTGGGTCAAATGCCGACGGTGTGGAAGGGCTGAAAATTGTAAACAAATTTGGTGGTTATGTAGTTATACAAAATCCACTTACGGCAATAATGCCGTATATGCCACAGCAAGCAGTAAACCAGGTAAAACCACACGTGGTTTTGGATAGCCATAATATGGCCGAATTTATTAATAAGTTAGTTTAAATAGTAAAAGTACTCCGCTACAGATTTATGACTGAAGTTAAGAAAGTGTTTGTTTTTGATGATAACAGGGATATTTTAGATTTATGCACCTTTATTCTGGAAGATGCTGGATATGAAATTAAAACATCAGAAACCGCTAATGATATTGAAGAACAGGTTGCTGCATTTATGCCTGACCTGATTTTTATGGATAACTGGCTGCCTGATTTGGGTGGAATACAAGCCACTCGTGCAATTAAAAACAATCCGGATTTAAAGCATATTCCGGTTATTTATTTCTCAGCTAATAATGATATATCCTCACTTGCAGATGAGGCTGGCGCAGATAGTTACCTCTCAAAACCATTTGATATTGAAGCTTTAGAAGCTATTGTTCGCAAGCATTTAAGCTAATTGAAAACACCTATTGTTTTCCCCAGATACGTGTGTTCAAATCCAGCTCTTTCACTATATCATACATAAATTTGATGGCATTTATATCCTCATCCAGTAAATTAGGATTCAGTAATGATTTAAAAATGGGCGCTTCAAAATAGTTGCGGTCCAAAGGAAATCCAATATACATCCTTGATTTAATAAAGGATAAATTAATTGAATATTTACTTTTTTGATTAAGCTGTAAAATACGCTCCATCATTGAAGGGGTAAGGATATACCGCGATTCTACCTGATCATTGCCATAAGTTACAAAAGCCTGATCGAACTCTGGATTTTCCAGTTTAATAACATCACTGTTACCAAAGGAAAATAAGTTTTTGGAAAACCAGGCGCCAATGGCTCTGCCAAAATCTTTTGGCCGCACAATGGTAATGGCATTAAAATTCTTATTAAAATCGGCAACAAAAATAATTCCCTTAAAAAGATCATGCCATTCCGTTCTGGTGCCATTTTTAGTTTGGATAACGGTTTTATATTCAGCATGCACTTCGGCAAAGTAAAAGCCGGTTTTGCCCGCTATACCCATTACTAAATCCTCAGTTTTATAACGATCTGGTTCTCTGGCAAAAAGTTGCGAAAAAACAAACTCGCCTATCTGAATGCCTTCGTACGGGCGGATCGTTAAGCTTTGATCTAAAAACCTTAGCGCTTCTCCAATTACATCAATTTTATAAGTATGCCGGTAAGCTTTTAGTTCATCCCTTATTTTATAAAATAAAACCGTAAACGATAGGTACTAAACCAGCAATAATTGCAGCCACAACCATCCCCATCGCTATACCAATGATAGCAACGGCAATACCGCCTGCAATAAAAAAGTATCCTTTTTTTTGAGTGGAAGCTATTTTTTGTCGACTACTTTCCATTGTAGCCAATACATTTTGCAAGCCTATATTATCAGCTATGTGGAAAGACATTTAGCTATTAAAAAGGTCTTTTGCGCTGATATTTTTTCGTTCTTCAGGAGCCGTTTCTAAAACAGAAACCGGATAGAAATTTAGCATACCTGCCAATAAGTTGCCTGGAAACATCATAATGGCATTATTATACTCTGTTACAGATGAGTTATAACTACGGCGGGCTGCTGCAATTTGTTCCTCACTTTCCGTCCAGGTGGTTTGCAAATTGATAAAGTTGGTGTTGGCTTTTAAATCAGGGTAATTTTCTACGTTTACCATTAATCCTTTTACGCTGGCACTTAACTGGCTGTCAATTTGTGTTCTTTCTGCATCGCTAATAGTGCCTGATGTAGCTTTGGCTCTTAGTTCAACAATTTTAGAAAGTGTTTCCTGCTCATAGCTGGTGTATTGTTTAACCACTTCAACCAAATTGGGAATTAAGTCGAAACGCTTTTTAAGCATCACATCAATAGCCGAAAATGCATTGGTTACCTGGTTTTTCTTTCCGATAAGAGAATTATAGAAAAATACGCCGAACAGTAAAATTACGATGAGAATAATTGCGATAATCATATTGAGTTTTAAGTTTAGATAATAAAGATAGAAAAAGGTTACAGGTTTACATCTACTTTAGTCTGTTCAATGCTTGTTCCCTTTCTCTTGTTTGTTTGCGTTGCATTCTTTTCTGTTTTCTCAATCGCCTGCTTTCTTTCATTTGTTGAAAGTGTTTAATGTGCATTTTAATTTCCTGGGTTTTTTCTTCGGTGATGCCGATGCTGTGTTGAATTCCTATAAAAAGGCTTCTCCACATGAGATTAAAAAATGAGGTGTTATCAATGCGCTGATAATTGACCGAGGCGGAAGTAAATTTTCCATTCCGATCCGGATTCTCGGAATTTATAATCAAAGCATTGGCCAATATGGAGAGTAACCCCCGGGTAACTAAATGATCTTTAGTAGGGTCATTTCTCATCAGTGCAACTGATAAATCATAATAATAGAAACCAACCGTACCTTTAGCACCATCGTTATTGGCACTAAAATCAAACTTCAGTTTATCCACAATACCACGGTTAATCCTTACCAAACCTAGGGGCTTTGTGATTTGGTTTAAAACCCTAGCATTAAAAGTATGGAGCTGGCCTTTATAAGCAAAATCTCCATTTTTGGATACCAGGTTAAATTTGAAATTCAAATCCAACTCTCCCTGCCCGAAAAGATAGGTTTTTAAATCTACTTCCATAAAAGGATTTATAGCCTTTATTTTATCCAGATTGGTAACATTTTTAAAGGTGCCTGAAGTATGTTCAAAAGATATTTTTCCTCTTTGCTGGCTCTCTCCGTTATAAACGGCATAGTTGATATTTACATCATTAAGTTTAATTTTTTGAATCAACACCGGCACATCCATTCTTTGTAAAAGCTGATGCGGAAAGCGCCTTACGCTAATTTTTACACTATCTGAAGGGCTGTTTTTTTTGCCTAAACTGTTATCGTTAAATACCGACATAGAACCATTGTTGATGGTCATTTCTTTTGCTCTAAATTCTTGCTTACTAATAAATAGTGGAAGATCGATCCCGTTAATCACCATATCACTCATTTGTGCCTGGAAACGATCTTTGGAATATCCTGCCACTTTTCCAAATTGCATTTCACCGTACAATGGCGCTACTTCAAACTTATTAATGATTAAATTGCCTGTTGATGCTTTAAAATCCAGCTGATTCACCTTTATGTTATACATTTTATCAGGTGTTGGGTAATTATAATCCCTTAGGTTGATAATAATATCTTTCAATAAATAAAAGCGGTCAGGATCATCAATAGACGTAGAGTCTACCAGTAAATCATGTAAAGTAATATTCAAATCATCAATAATAAAAGGCTCTGAATGAGCAATGTTTTTATTAACGTATTTAAAGCTGGCATCTTTAAAATAAATATTACCAATACTAAATTCGTTCAGGTTTTTGGAGATGATTTTATATGGCGAATTAAAGGGGCGTGGAGGTCTGTTATCATTAAAAGCTAATTGTTTATTAACCATTACCACTTCTGGCTTATCAAATATCAGCTCCTCTAACTGAAGCTTTTTATGCCGATACAAGGTAAGCGGATGAAAATGTTTCACCTGTAGTTTTTTTAATGATACTGAATACAGGTTATTAGGTGCTTTTTTCAATGCAACCAGTTGATTATATCTGTTGATGTCTGGCGTAATTTTTACATTGTAAAGGGTAGCGCTTCCAGTTAAAACATTGGTTGATACTTTTGAGAAACTGATTTTATAAAGGCTATCTGTAGATTGATACAAAAGAGTTTTAATCCTGCTGGTTAGTATGGGCCTTGATTTTACATTTAGGTACCAGGCTAAACCCGCTATCAGAATCAATGCTGACAATGATATCGCGGCTATCCATTTAAGAAGAGTATACTTTTTCTTTAGCGTATCAGGCATTCATCAACGGAACTAGTTTAAAGCAATATACAATATAATTCAGGTGTAAAAAGGATTGCTCAATTTTTCTGTTTCGCTTTTCTGGCATCTTTTCTATCTTCCCTTTTTTGTTCCCTGATTTTTTTTGCAACAACCTTTTGTTGCTTGATTGGGTCTTTCTCCGGAACAATACCTACACCAACAATGTCTTTAATGCCTACAAAAAGGGTTTTCCACATCAAATTAAAAAATGATCCGGAATTGATTCTTGTTGTGTTCATTCTTGCAGTTCTGGGCAAATCGCCTTTGCTGGGGTTTTCATCCTTTACTAAAAGGGTATTAGCTAAAAACGACAATAAGCCCTTTTCTTTTGTTCCCTCACCATCAATATTATCTGATAGCAGCTTTACTTTGAGGTTATTGTACAGCATGGTCATTGTACCACTGGCCGAGCGTAGGTTACCAGTAGCATTAAAGGTAATGTGTTGTACATTTCCACTTTCAATTTCTATCAAACCTAAGTTTTTTGATAAAGAATTAAGGTTTTTTAAATCAAACTTACCCAGGCTGCCACTATAGGCAAATGCACCATTATCACTACTTAGGTTGAAATTGATTTTCACATTCAACTTTCCGGTACCCATCAACATCGTGTTTAAATCGGCAATAGCATGATTGTTTTTGATTAATTGTAAACTATCATTGGTTACATTTGAAATATTACCCGAGAGCTTTTTAAACTCAACCTCACCTGTTTTTTTACTGGCTGGATTGTATTCGCCATATTTTACATCAATACTTTTTAATCTTATCGTATCAATTAGTATAGGGAAACTAAGCCGCTTTAAAGCCATGTGCGGATAGTTTTTCCCTTTATCTATGCCTGCAACAGGGAGCGATTCTCTACTCATAAAAACAGCTACCTGAGCTGGCCCAATCACTACCGAGCGGGCGTTCAGCTTTTGATCTGTATTAAGTTTGATAAAATCCACGTCATTGAACTGGATTTTAGTAAAGTTTAAATCGTAACGGTCTTTCTGTACTTTATAACGCCTTGTAAAAGCAAGTTCACCATATTTTGGTTTTAATGACAAACCTTTAATGGTTAGTTTTTTTGATGTCGACGAACCATTGATAGTATCAATTTTCAGGTTATACATTTTATCCTTTGTAACGGATTTATAACCTGCAATTTGAAAGGATATATCTTTTGTAAAGTAAAATCTGGTAGTATCGGCTCCTGAAAGCGAATCCAACAGGAAATCTTTAACAGTTACATCCAGGTGCTTAATGCTGTTTTTGGTTTTTACCTTTGCACTTTTATTAATGTAATCAAAGTCGGCATCTATAATTTTGATCGCATGTACATGGGTTGAGCTGAAAATTTTCTTAACCTGATCATACAATGTTTGCTCTTTTTTGCTGCTATCGTTTCGTTTTACTACTTTATTAAAGGTAACGTTAATAGAAGGTCTATCCAGCAAAATCTCTTTAATATCCAGTCTTTTTTTGAAATACGCAGTTAATATTCCTACACGGGAAATTTGAATTTTTTTTAGTTTAACCTCAAAGATATGGGCAGGTGCCAGTTGTTGCTTTCTTAAGGAATCAAAAACCAATGTATCTGGCTTCAGGACAACCTCCCTAAGCGCAGCACTGCCGGTGATAATATTTAAATTAATACTTTTAAAATCAATTTGATATAAGTGATTGGAGCCATTATAAACACCTTGTTTTATTTTCTCAGTAAGAATCGGCTTCCATTTAGCGCTAATAAACATTGCACCAAAAGCTAATATTAATATCAGGATGCCAGCAATACTTCCAATCCAAATCCAAATTTTACTATTCCGCTGTGCTGTCATTTTTAAGGTTTATCGGTATAAAACAGATATTGTGATAAAAGGTTTGTTTGCGACTTTTATTAGTGTTTGAAGGCCAATACTTTACCAGTCTTAAGTCTTCTTAATCCTTAAAAATAAAAATTGAGCGTTAAATACCTCGCAATTTGTTAATATAATTAATGAATTAACATTAACTTAACATACGGCTTGTAGCTTTGTAACATATTAGAAATTAACATGAACAATATTTTTAAGTTCTTTACACCTCAAGATAAAAAATTTCACCCACTTTTTGAACAGGCGGGAAGCAATGCATTAAAAATTGCTGAGGCACTTTTGGAAATGGTTAGCACAGCAGATGCTGAAGCCAGAAAAACTATCTTTAAAGAAATTGAGCGCTTAGAGCACGTGGGAGACGATATTACCCATTCAATCTTTTTAGAGTTAAGTAGAAACTTCATCACACCGTTTGACAGGGAAGATATCCACCAGTTGGCTACTGCTGTTGATGACGTGGCGGATTACATTTATGGCACCGCAAACCGTATGCAAATGTATGGTATGAATGCTATTAGTGAGCCTATTGTTAAAATTGCCGAGCTTTTGGTAGAAATGTGTACCGATATTGATAAGGCTATTAAAGAATTACGCAGTTTCAAGAACATTCGTGTTATCGCTGATGCTTGTATTAGAATCAACAGTGGTGAAAACCAGGCCGATTATGTATTTACTTTGGCCGTAGCTCGTTTATTTGAATACGAAACCAATGCAATTGAATTAATTAAACAAAAAGAGGTTTTACAAACGATAGAAAAAGCGACAGACAAATGCGAAGATGTAGCAAATGTGCTTGAAACTATCTTGGTTAAAAACGCTTAATTATAAATAAATATGGTAACTACCTTATTGGTTGTTGTTGTAATTCTAGCTATTGCATTTGATTATATAAACGGTTTCCATGATGCCGCTAACTCAATTGCAACAGTTGTTTCTACAAAAGTTCTTACGCCTTTTCAGGCGGTGTTGTGGGCTGCGCTTTTTAATTTCGCAGCTTACTTTTATTTTACCGATCATAAAGTAGCCAACACGGTTGCGAAAACGGTTATCGAAAGTTATATCACATTAGAGGTTATTCTTGCAGGTTTGGTTGCTGCCATTATGTGGAATCTCCTCACCTGGTGGTATGGCATTCCTTCCAGTTCATCTCACACCCTAATTGGTGGTTTTGCTGGTGCAGGGATGACACACGCTTTGCTTATTGGTGCAAGTCCGCTTGATGCTATTGAAATGAGCTACGTGATTAAAATTGTATCTTTTATTGTGTTAGCACCGATAATTGGTATGGTAATTTCTGTTGTTTTAACATTGATTATTATTAATATTTGTCGCCATGCTAAGCCAGCAGCGGCTGATAAATGGTTTAAACGCCTGCAATTGTTATCATCTGCAGCCTTAAGCTTTTTCCATGGAGGTAACGATGCGCAAAAAGTAATGGGTATAATTGCTACTGCATTAATTGCAGCTAAAGTTATTCCTGATTTTGAAGCTTTACCAGCATGGGTACCAATTGCCTGTTATTCTGCAATTTCTTTAGGTACGATGAGTGGCGGATGGAAAATTGTAAAAACGATGGGTTCTAAAATAACCAAAGTAACAGCCCTTGAAGGGGTTGCTGCTGAAGGTGCCGGAGCGATTACCTTAGGTATAACTGAACACTTCGCGATTCCAGTTTCCACAACACATACCATCACCGGTTCAATTGTAGGGGTTGGCGTAGTAAAAAGTGTTTCTGCAGTACGCTGGGGTGTAACAATCAACTTAATTTGGGCATGGGTATTAACCATACCAGTTTCTGCAACGCTTGCCGCAATTATTTATGCAGCCATCTATTATTTTAAATAGAAAATAAATTAAAATATATCGAAAGACTAAGGCTCCTGCTTTAGTCTTTTTTGTTTTTTAAGAAGTTGGAATTATTGCTAATTGGAAGCCTGCCAGGTTTCAAATAAATGATAGATTTTACGCTCGCCATCCTAAATATCTCAATAATATACTCAAAATATATATCAGCGGTAATTTTCATAATCTGTGGGGGCATATTTCAACAGAATAATTAACAGGTAAGATTTTTATTGCTAATAAAAAAACCTGGCTCTTCGATAATTTTAGCTTAAAACCTCACACTCAACTCTACATTATCTGTTCCGTTTTTCGGTAATACCCAATCTGGTCCTGTTGAAATCAGGCGTTTCGCTTCAGCATCTGCTTTGCTGTTTAAAGATTTAATTACTTTAATGTTCGAGGGCCGTCCGTTTTTCTTCACTTTAAAGCTTAAAATAACAAACTGTTCAGGGCCATTAACACTGTAAAGTTTATTGTTGCGCTCCAGGTATTGGTTATAATTAATGGTTGACACCGGGATGGGTTTGGTGATTTCCACACCTAATTTCTTATCCAAATCCTGCTCTGCATGAAGCGTAATTTTTGGTGCCGGAATATCTTCTCTCTTACGTCCAGTAGCGCCCATTATTATCGCAATTTCATTCAACGACTTATCGCCGCTCATGGCATTTCTAATCGCATTTGGATCGGTATTGGTAGTAATTGGTCTTTCTTTAAAGCCAACCGCATTAATAACCAGGTCTTTATCTTTAGCATTGCTATCTACAGGTAGTGCAAAGTATCCATTAGCATCAGTAGCAGTCACATTTTTAGAGCCTGAAAGCTTAACTACGGCTCCCTGTATGGGTTTGCCATTACTTTCGTCAACTACATTTCCGCTGAATACTAACTTATTAGCAGTAGCAATTGGAGCCGTAGCAACTACAGCATTGCTGGCTACCTGTTGTTGCTTGGCCATTCTGGAAACCGAACTCATTTCAGCTTTGGCTTCCATTTGAAACTCCTCCTTGGCTTTTTCAGCAGCAATAGCCTCAGGTACATTGGTTGTTCTTGTCCTTGTATTTACAGCCAGGTCATTCATTTTGGCAGCTGTAATGGCCTGGTCAACCAAGGCAGATTTTACGGTTTCGGCATCTTGCGTAACCGGTTTAGTGGCTGCAAGGGTACTCGTATCTAAATCAACAACAATTCCATTTTGCTTTCTGGCAGCGGTTTCAGCATTTTTACGATTGGTTTCCCGCATAAAGAATAAAATACTGACAGCAATAAAAGCAACAGTTGCTGTGGCTGCGATACTTAAACGTTGCGTGGTAATACCCCACATTTTTTGCTTTACAGGCTTCTCTGCAATGCGGTCATATAATTGTTTTTGTAATAGAGATAAGGTTTGTTTGCGTTTAGGAGATTGCCGTAATCCTGCTAAGGCCTCTGCCACAAACGGATCGTCCAGTTCCTGGCGCTCCACAAAGTGCATAGTTTTAGCATCAAGCTTACCATCCAGGTAATCTTCCAATACATCAATATCTAACCAATCGTTATTCACTACTATTTTTTTCGATACAAATCTTTAAATTCCGCTTTCCATTTTGGATGTAGCTCTTCACCTTAAGCATATCATAGCCTGTAATATCGGCTACTTCTTTATAGCATTTTTCCTGCAGATAAAATAAATCTACGCTTTTACGCTGTTCTTCCGTTAAAGTTTCCATGCACTTTTCCATTATGGTAAGTTGCGTTTCTTTTGTGTCGTCAATATCCAGATGCACAAACTCACTGTTTTCCACAAAAGTATCATCAATAGAAACGTTATTTTGTTTTGATGCTTTCCTCAAAGCCATTAAACAATGGTTTCGGGTTAACACATGAAGCCAGCTTTTGAAATTTTGAACTTCGTGTATTTTCAGCTTTTTTACCAGTTCCTCAAAAATTTGCATCACGGCATCTTTGCTTAATTCTTCATCTTTGAAATAATTAAAACAAACCCCAAATACCAAATGCATATATTTATTGTACAGCGCTCCCAATGCATCTAAATTGCCAGTATTTTTATACTCGGCAATCCATTCTGCATCATCTTTCTGGTTAATTCCAGCTATGTTTTTTATAAACTTCAAAAAATGGGATCAATAAATAAATATCTTCAAGTATAAAAAATATTTTCCAGTAAGGACAGATTTAGCGATTAGATAATGTGTTTTTTTTGGAGCGCAAAGGCACTGCTACAATTGAAGTCTGCCCCCGTTTTTCGCTTTTACGCTTCGCATTGTCATTCTTCCTCGCTGCAGGGTAACGCTTTAACTGGGGCTAAAAATAGCCTTTAGTGGTTTTATTTACGGTTTCTGTAATGCGCATAAAACCTAACGTATTCGCTTTTTATGTATTAACGTTGTTTTTAAACCCGACCGGAACGGCAGCCCCGAGCTTTTTGGCGAGGGCTACAGGGAAGGGCGGGACTGATGACTCCCAAACGCTAAGAAACGTTCATTTTCAAATCAGAAAAAGTATAAAAATATAAACTGTTCTGCATTTATAGAATGGGTTTGCTATTGGCCGTAATTTGAGGTACTTTTGCTAAAATACATAAACACAACAGATTGAACTTTAACGATTTTAATTTTAACCCCGATTTGTTCGAAGGCTTGATGTCAATGGGGTATAAAAGTGCTACTCCAATACAAGAGCAAGCTATTCCGGTTATCTTAGCCAATCACGATTTAATTGCTTGCGCACAAACAGGTACAGGTAAAACAGCCAGCTACTTGTTGCCGGTAATGCATAAAATTGCCGGGGCGAAGGTACGGCATAACAATACGCTTATTTTAGCGCCAACCCGTGAGCTTGCACAGCAGATTGATTTACAGGTTGAAGCTTTGGCATACTTTACTAACATTAGTTCGCTTGCTGTATATGGTGGTGGTGATGGAATTGCCTATGAGCAGCAGAAACGCTCCATGCGTGATGGTGTAGATATCATTATTGCTACTCCGGGGCGTTTAATGGCACATTTATCTTCAGGCCTTTTAAAACTGGAACATCTGCAACACCTTATTCTGGATGAAGCCGACAGAATGCTGGATATGGGTTTTTACGATGATATTATGCGCATTGTAAGTTACCTGCCGAAAAAAAGACAAACGCTTTTGTTTTCTGCAACAATGGCGCCGAAAATCCGGAAAATGGCAGGCAGCATCTTGCATGATCCTCAGCAAATTACCATTTCCATTGCAAAACCTGCCGAAGGAATTGATCAGCAGGCATACATTATTCACGATCAGCAAAAACAAGCCCTCCTTACAGAAATATTTAAATCAGGAACATATAAAAGTGCCATCATATTCTCTTCCACTAAAGAAAAGGTAAAAGCTTTATATAAAACATTTAAAAGTTTAAATATCAAAGCCGAGGCTTTTCATTCTGATTTAGGGCAGAAGGAACGGGAAGATATTTTACTGGCTTTTAAAAACAAGCGTTTGCCGATCATCATCGGTACGGATGTATTATCCCGCGGAATTGACGTGGAGGGTGTTGATTTGGTTATCAACTATGATGTACCCGGCGATCCGGCCGATTATGTTCATCGCATTGGTAGAACAGCAAGAGCGGCGACAAAAGGCACAGCCATCACACTCGTAAATGGGCGTGACAAGCGTAAATTTGATAACATTGAAAAACTAATTGAAAAACCAGTGCCAAAAATGGCTTTACCAGAGGCGATTGCTGCAATGGAAATTACTCACGTAGAAGAAAAGCGGCCACAGCGACCAAAAAACAATGGGAATAAAAAGGTTTGGCATAAAAAAAAGGCTAAACCCACTAACCCAACAACCTAATATAAAACGCTGATAAAATTATTTATTGGCGTTTTCTTTTAAAATCTATTCATGGCAAACTTTATCCTTATTGGTTTATGTATCCTTGCTGGAATTCTTTTCAGGAAAACGAAAACCTTGCCTAAGGATGCGCATAGAGGGATAAATGCCTGGATTATTTACATTGCACTTCCGGCTACCTCTTTCAAGTACCTGCCACACATAGTATGGACGAAGGATTTGCTTTTTCCTGCATTAGCACCTGTAGTGGTATGGCTGTTGGGTTGGTTATTTGTTACGGTTTATGCAAAATATACGAAGATAAGCCGGGCAACAAGTGGAGGTTTGAAGCTGGTGAGTTCGTTAAGCAATACTTCGTTTATTGGTTTCCCGTTAATCATCGCCTACTTCAGCGAGAAAGAAATTGCTACCGCGATTATTTGCGATCAGATTACCTTTTGCCTGTTATCAACTATCGGAATTATTGTTGCCATCCGTTCTTCCCGACAACAAAAATTAAATGCAAAACTGGTGTTAAAAAGGGTATTTACTTTTCCGCCTTTGATTGGCTGTATGCTGGCGCTTATTATTCCCAGATTTTTAAACTTATCTGCCTTCGATGTTTTGTTCGAGAAGCTTTCAGGAACCGTAGGGCCACTCGCTTTATTTTCTATTGGCTTGCAATTGAAATTTGGTGGATGGTTTAGCGAAATTAAACACATCAGCTTTGCTTTATTATATAAACTTGTTTTCGCTCCATTATCGGTTTTGATTATTGCGATACTTTTGGGAATGAGCGGAATGATTGCTAAGATTACCATTTTCGAAATGGCAATGCCAACATTGCTAACTGCCGGCGTTGTTGCAGACCAATATAATTTAAACCCAAAGGTTTCCAATCTGGTAGTTGGAATAGGGATTTTATTGTCGTTTATTACGACTTGGCTTTGGTGGTTGGTGTTGAATTATTCGGGTTTGATTTAGGTTTAACCGCAAAGGCGAAAACTTTTCCGCAAAGAACACAAAAGTTTTTGAAAAGTTAATTACAGTTTTTTCACTCTCTTCAAGGAGGGGGAAAGTAACACCCTAACCAAACCTCGAACTTTGATAGGCTGAGGTTTTCTTAGATGAACTAAAATGTGTTAGGTGGTGAAGCTATTAACACTCTGGCAAACTGATGGGAATATTTGTAGCTAAACCACCATCTGAAGTCTCTTTGTATTTCGCATTCATATCTAAAGCGGTTTCCCACATGGTATTCACCACGGCATCTAAGCTAACTTTTGCTTTATCAGGATTGCTTTGCAGAGCTAGCTGACTGGCGGTAATGGCCTTAATAGCGCCCATAGTATTTCTTTCAATACATGGAATTTGTACCAATCCACCGATCGGATCGCAGGTTAAGCCCAGATGGTGCTCCATAGCAATTTCTGCGGCCATTAAAACCTGACGTTGAGAACCTCCCAGACATTCAGTTAAGGCTGCGGCTGCCATTGCTGAAGAAACGCCAATTTCTGCCTGACAGCCACCCATCGCTGCTGATATGGTAGCACCTTTTTTAAAAATGCTGCCAATTTCTGATGCACATGCTATAAATTGAATAATTTTTTCTTCTGCATATCCATCGCAAAAGGTAATATAGTATTGTAAAACAGCAGGAATAACGCCTGCAGCTCCGTTAGTGGGTGCTGTAACCACACGACCGAAAGAAGCATTTTCTTCATTCACGGCCAGCGCAAAGCAACTTACCCAATCTAAAATGTAGTTAAATCCATTTCCACCCTGGCGTATCGCATCTACCCATGAAATGTAATCGCTGTAAGATGATTTACCGATTAATCTTTTATTTAAAGGGAATGCCCTTCTTGCCACGTCTAAACCACCCGGCAAAAACCCGGTAGTATGGCAGCCGCGATAAATACAATCACGCATCACTGCAAAATGCTGTAATATGCCTGCTTTGGTCACGGATTCGGGTCGCCAGGCTAATTCATTCTCCATCACAATTTCACTCACTTTTAAACCGGTAGATAAACACCAGTGTAAAAGTTCTTTAGCTTTCTCAATAGGGAAGGGAAGATCAACCTGCTGTTTCTGGCAATTATCTTCTCCCTCTTTTACTACGAATCCACCACCAATAGAATAATAAGTTTCTGAAAATGCTTTTCCGCTTTTCAAGAAAGCCTGGAAGGTTACCGCATTGGGGTGAAAGGGGAGGCTTTCGGCAAAGAGAAAAAGTAAATCATTTTGATAATCAAAATCAATAACCAGCACGTTAGCTAAATTAAGCTTCTTATCGTTTTGAATAGCCTGGAAAGTCGGGGTAACGGCGTCAACATCAAAAGTCACCGGATCGGCACCTGTTAAACCCAATAATATGGCAACATCTGTTCCGTGGCCTTTGCCGGTTTTGGCTAATGAACCATAAAGCAATATTTTAATGGTTTCCACATCAGCGATCAAACCAGTATTAGCGAGTGATGCGGTAAATTGTTGCGCCGCCCGCCATGGGCCAAGGGTGTGAGAACTGGATGGGCCAATGCCGATTTTAAAAATATCGAATACCGAGATTTGTTCCTTTATCATGAAGCGAGTTAGTTACACAAAGCTATGATTTGTTTTAAGATTTTGATAAATTATAAAGTCCTTAAATATTAAAAACTTAGAATATGCTATATTTGATTATTAAGCTTTATTATGAAATTCTCTCTCACGGCATTTGTTTTGTTTTTTTAGCCGTTCTCAAAATACAAGCACAAGATATTATTGAGATAGCCGGAAAGATGTATTTTCCTTCAAATCTGCCTGTACCTCGCTTAATTATTAATCTGCCCCACACAGTTTAAGGTATATTTATTGTTTTTGGTGATATTGCTAGCATTACACTGGAAAAAATTGAAAAACTAAGGAAAATAAAAAATCGATATCAGGTTGGGGCATTGATAAGGGAAATCATAGATCAAATAAAACCTTAAAAATCAAATTCTAAAATCTCTTTATCCTTCAACATTTGCTCAACAAATTTACGGTGATTTTTAGGTGTGCCGGTTGCAGTCCAATTGCCGGTAATAATGTTATTAACCAGTTGATGTTTGCCCCGCTGCGGTTTTAGCTTGTTGTCTTTAAAAACTTCTTCATAGCTTTCCAAATCGCCTAAGGAGTTCTGCTTTTTTACGATGCGGTAAATTCTTTTGGTGAAGCGGCGGTCGCCTATCTCTTCTAGAAAAGGGAAAATAATCAAAGCCAGCAAAACTACACCTGTTACACCAATAGCTTGCTCATAATACCCACTTCCTATCGCCATACCGATGGCAGCCACAATCCAGATGATGCAAGCTGTAGTTAAACCTTTCACCCGGTTTTCTTCTTTGAAAATTACACCCGCACCTAAAAAACCAATACCGGTAACAATATTGGATGCAATGCGATCATGACTGGTTAAACCAATTTTAATGGATAAAAGGGTGAATAAAGTGGAGCCAAGTCCAATCATCATCATCGTTTTTAAGCCTGCAGATTTACTTCGGTATTCGCGTTCAGCACCAATTAATCCACACAGCAATGTTGCTAACAAAAACTTATTTACTTCGCTTTGGGTGATAAAATGCTGACTTTCTAAAATTTCGTTCATGGCCATGATTTAACAAAGCCAAATTAATAAAAATCATAACATCTTAAACCGTTTGAACGGCCACCATTTGAACTATTTTGGAAATACTTTTCGTAGCCAACGCCAATTTCTGAAGTGCCGCCTGTGTTGGTATAATTGATTTTGGAGGTAGTAGCATCATGACTAATTCCGAGTCTGAATTTTTCGCCATTCGTTCTCCTGTTAAAAATATCGAACATCACTGAAAATACAATGGCATCATTCCCGCTGCCACTGCTTCCGCCGCGATACCAGATGCCGGCGTTGATACTGGCGTATTTGTACTGCATGCCAATGCTATAGGAAGTGATGTTCTGCTGTTTATACGCCACAACAGATGGAATTAAATAACTTCCATCCCGATCATATTGATCGGGGATCAAAGTGAGCTTGTAGCTCATGTTTGCAGAAATACGCATGGGTAACCTGGCCTGAAACCCCGATAAAGATTCATCAGGGCGGTTAATATGGTGCGCCGCAATACCTAACATAAATTTTCCATAAACCAGATTTGTTCCTGCATTGGCGTCCAGATAAAACCTGCTATCTACGCTTGGTCGCTCCGCTCCTGAAATGCTTCCCGGCAGATAGCCGGTACTCACCCCAATCTGATCGCCAAACACCAGTTTATCCCAGTTTAGTTTTTGATTGGTAATTCCTGCCTGCAAGCCAAATGAAAGAGCGAAATCATCACCGCCAATAATGTAGGAGTAGCTCGCTGCAATATTATTCTTTTGTAAATAAGCCGTTCCTTCAGAACTTCGGTTAAAAATTAATCCAACGCCACTATTTATCCTATCCAGGTTAAGATCAGCCGAAGCACTCATGTAAGAATAATCGCTGGCAAGCCCTGTCCACTGGTTTCTATACAACGCATTGAAACGTAAATCGCCTTCAAACTGTCCGGTTAGGGCTGGATTTAAATAAACCGGAGAATTGTAAAATTGCGAGTAAATATGATCCTGCGCCAAAGCAAAGACGGGTACAATCAAAATAAGCAACAATAATATCGGCTTTCTTCCCATCATCTAATCAAATATATTACGCCTGTTTTTTTCGGAGCAGATGAATCCAATGTCATCCCTTTCCAGTCGCTTCCATTAATAAATTTAACATCTGCTTTCCAAAAATATACGCCTTGTGGCTGGTCCTGTCCGTTATATGTTCCGTCCCAGCCTTCCAAAGGAGCGCCATCGTCTAGTTTAGTTGTTTCCCAAATTAGCTGACCCCATTTATCAAAAATGCTCATGCGCCACTCCTTTATTCCTTCGCCCTTGGCCTTAAAAGTTCTGATTTCATTTTTTGAACTGGCAGGCATAAAGGAATTAGGTAAATTTAAATGCCCGGGAACGCCGATAATTCTGACCGACTGGGTAATGGTTGAACTGCAACCTTCTTTGTTTAAAACCTTCAGCATAACAGTATAAACACCAATTTCAGCATAGGTATGATTAGGGTTTTGAAGCGTCGATTTTGAGCCATCGCCAAATGTCCATTCCCAGCTTACTGCGCCAGTGCTGCTATCGCGAAAGCCAAAAGTATATTGAGGTATAGACAACTCATTGCCTGGATTAACCACAAATGAGGCTGTTGGTGGATTAGCAGTATTAATATAATCCGGTAGGCTTACCGTGTTGGTACAACCCAGGATGTTGGTTGCTGTTAAAGTAATCGTAAAGGTTTTTCCTGTACCCGCAAAAGTGTGCGTAGGCTCGAAGTTGTTTGATGTGGTTCCATCTCCAAAATCCCAGAGGTAACCAATGGCATTCTGACTGTTATTTTTAAACTTTACTATCAGGCCATCGCAACCACTGGTTTGGTCAGCGCTAAATCTTACGGCTGGCTGCTCCAAAACTTCAATTTCTTCTGTGGTAGATGCATTTGAGCAGCCATTCGAAGCATGCAGCGTAATGGTATATTTCCCTGCTTTGGTAAAAGTGTGGCTTACCACTTCAGGGGAAGCACTGCTAATCGTGGTAGCACCATCACCAAATTCGTAAATAAATGTATTTGCACCTTTTGTGTTATTGTAAAAATCGACTTTAAATGGTGCACATCCTCTCAACTGATTACTGTTAACTACCAGTTCGGGCACAATGGTGTTAGGGGATACCCTGATGGTATATTGTGATTCCGTCGACCCACATTCATTTATGGCAGTCATTTTAACCGTATAATCTTTAACGGTAAGCGTAGTGTAAGTATGGCTAACACTGTTTTTATCATTTACGGTCAGGGTTTCTCCGTCTCCAAAATCGTATGTATAACTGGTTAAACTTCCTGGCGAAGTGTTGCTGAATGTTACTTTAAATGGTGAACACCCTGAGGTTTTATCCGGAGAAAAGATAGCTATTGGTTTAGCTTTTACCAACACTTCGGCAGTTTGCCTTGATATGCCGCAGGGGGTGGTCGCCTCTAAAGTTATGGTATAAGTTAAATCTTTTCCGGCCGGATCTGGCTGAAAAATAACAGCTGCAGGCTGAGCAAGTGTGGAAGTAGTACCATTTCCGAAATCCCACTTAAAGCTTGCTGCGCTTAGTGATGTGGAGGCGTTGGTAAACGTTACATTTAACGGTCCGCAACCGCTGGTGAGGTTTTGAGTAAAAGCTGCAGAAACATCTTGTTGTGTTGCAAATGTATGGGTGGTTTCATCGCTGTTACAACCCAGGCTGCTCGATGTGACCAGTTTAATGACCACACTTTCGTTTTGATTGCCAATGGTATAGCCAGGGAAAGCTGCGCCTGTTCCGATTAAAGTATTATTCACAAACCAGGTATAGGTTGCATTGCGGTCTGGATATAGGGTTGCTGCAATATTAGCGGCTGTAAGTCGGAAAGGTGCACAACCTTTATCCTGTATAAAGGTAATGGTAGCTTTCGCCGGTGGATTTACAGTCAGCTTTACCTGATTGCTTATCAAGCTACTACATGATCCGCTGTTTACTATTCTGCGGTAGAAAACAGAGGTGCCTGGTTTTGGCGGTGCATAATTTATTAAGTTTGCACCAATTACATCACTCCAGTTATTGCCATCAATGCTCGATTGCCATTGATAAACATAATTTCCATCTCCACCATTCGGTGCGGAACCAGTTAGAATGGACGCATCACCGCCTTCGCATATTTGCTGATCTCCGTTAATATTATTGTTCGCAATTGCCGGCAAAACATCAACCTTTATCGGATTACTTAAAGAAGTGCAAATCGTGCTGTTTACCAGTCTTCTAAAGGATGAGGAGCTGGTAGCAACGAAGGTCAAATCTTTATTTATTGCTGAAGGAATATTAATCCAGGTTGTTTCATCAATGCTGCTTTGCCATTGATAACTGAAAGTTCCGGAGCCGCCGGTTGGTACATTACCGGTAAGCAATACGCTTTGGCCTGTACAGGTTTGAGTAGCCTGAGTAGTAATTTGATTCGTAATAGGTGCAAAATAGGTAATCTCTACCTCAGATGAAGTTGGCGGACAACCTGTGAAACCTGAAATCGTCCACCTGAAACGATAAATTTCTCCGGGAATTAAACCATTAACCTGAGTATTATAAAGTGTAGCATCAATAATATTGACACCAGTTTGGCCAGAAATTAAGGTCCATAATCCAGCATTCGGTGCTGGATTGTTCCCGCTTAACGTGATACCGTTTCCGCTACATAAACTTTGGTTTGGCCCGGCATTGGCCACAACTGTTAACGGATTAACTGTAACAGTAGAAACGGTAGAAGTTGCTTCGGCGCAACTGCCACTCTGAACAATAGCCCTGTATTGTGTGGTTACAGTTAAGTTGTTATAAGTTAATGGGTTGGAGGTAGAAGAAATAGTAGACCAGGTAACTCCATTATCAATCGATCGTTCCCATCTGATCAGGTTTCCGATTTGACCGGAGAGGGTAATAGTTCCATTATTTACCCCGGCACAAACAGAATTGCTGCCATCGGTCGTTCCTCCAATGCTTACGGGATTTACCGTAATGGAAATTTCATCGGCAGATGATGAACAACCCGCATCACTGATTGTCCATTTTAAAAGGTAAGTTTTTCCTGCCTCCAGTCCTGAAACAATAGTGTTATACTGTGTGTCATCAGTAAAGCTTACAGGGTTTGGCGCATTCACTATAGACCATTTTCCTGTTCCAACTATAGGTGCATTTCCTTTTAGTTCGTAAGTCGTAAGATTACAAAGTGCTTCATCAGGTCCTGCATTGGCTATTGTAGCACCAGGATTGACAGTAATGGTGATGTTCACGGGTGCTCCGGCACAACTTCCTGCAGAGTAGGGGGTAACCGTGTAAGTTACGGTTCCCGGAGTTGTTCCGATATTATTTAAAACATCGTTGATGGAAGTAATTGAACTTGCTGTTGTGCTATTGGTATTGCCTACAATATCTCCGGTTATCGAACTGGAATAAGTATAGGTTACATTAGGCATAGCGCTTGATAAGGAAACACCGGCTGCGGTTTTATTGCAAATAGTCAGGTTTGCAGCGGTTATTGCAACTACTGGCGTGGGATTAATAGTTACACGAAATGTAAAAGGTGTACCATTACATCCATTAAGACTTGGCGTGATGATATAGGTTACTATAGCATCATTCAGAGGATCGCTATTAAACAATACATCATTAATATCGCCGCTGCCGTTTGTTGTAAATCCTGTTGCATTTGTAGTTCCGCTTGCGGTCCAGGTAAATGCAGTTCCTGTTGCGGCTGAACGAGGTGTGTAACTCACATTTTCACCATTGCAAATGATTTTACCCACAGCACTGGTGAGGCTTAGGTTAGGTTTTATAGTCAGTATTACCTCATCATCAATTTGGTTACATGGTGCAGCTAAAGCCGTGGTTGCCCTCAATCTAAGCGTTACTGATCCAATGTTTTTCTCTGCTAATGTAGGTGTGTAAACTGCATTTAAATCGTTCCGGTTTGGAGAAAATGTTCCCGTCCCACCAATCCAGCTTTGGCTGTTTGTTGTGCCGGTTATCGTGGCTGATAAATTGAATGCAGCATCGTTATAACACATACTTTGATCAACACCGGCATTAATAACCGGTGCAGTGGAAAATGTTAATTTCTGTGTTTTAGTTACCGATCCGCAGTTGTTTTTATGTGTTACGGTTACGGTGTACGCATCATACTGATCAAATTTAATAGATGGATATTTAGAAGTAGCTGTTGTACCGCCGGTAAAACTATAGGTGCCTGATCCGGAAGCAGTGATGGTCCAGTTATAAGTATCTGCCAGTTCTTGAGTCGTACCTCCGAAAACTGTTTTGGTTGGTCCGGAGGTAGTATTATTGAAATCGTAAGTTGCTAAGTTGCATAAGGTGATATCTGGAGAAAGTGTAATGGTTGGGCTATCATTCACTACTACTTTTTGTGGCGCAGAAGATATAATTCCGCATGATGGAGTTGAAATATTTAATATGATAGTATAAATCCCGGGGGAGCTGAAAATCATTTCAGGGTTTTTACTGGCAGCATTGGTTCCGTTAATAAAGCTTACTGCTGGTGAAACATTCCAGGAATAAGTATTTGCTGCCTGGCAAATGTTATCCAAAATGGATTGATCGACAATTTTTAAACTGCTTCCTGTACAAACTGTATTGCCTGGTAATGAAAAGGCAGGTTTTGGAGGGTCCTGAATGCAGATTTTCATTTCAACCGGATCTGCATCGCAGGCACCAGAGCTATTGGATTCCAGGCGGACAGTATGTTCTCCATGTGTGGTGAACTTCACAATAAGATCAAAAGACCTTGGCTTATTTACTTCCACAGGAACTCCGTCTACAAACCAGTTATAGGTTACAACATTGGGCGTACATCCTGGCGTATTGGTATTGGGGTTCTCTCCTAAAACGGAGGTATTGGTAAATTTAACATCAGCATTGGTACAGCCTGGGTTTTGAAAACTGAAAGCGTTGAGAGGCTTTACCACTACTTTGGCTGAAGATGAAACGGGTGTGCCCACATTTCCGCAAAAAGCATTGGAAACATTAATACTCACATCAAACGCATTATATATGGTTCCGGAACTTGAAACCGAAGTGCTTCCGCAGGAAGACCTGACGTAGTTATGTTTCAACTTTCCGTTAAGTGCCCTAATTTCACAAAGGGTATAAACTGATGTGGTATTATCTCCCCAGTTAATGGTGTATAAATCTCCGGGAAAGTTGTTTTGTATACCCTCGGTTGAAGTAATGTCGACGTTAAATTCCAAAGCCCCGATAGGCAAGCAAACGATGTTATTTCCTGAAGTTCCGAAAGCAGTAATGGCCTTATTGTTAATTAAAAGATAACCTTTTGTCGCTATAGTGCCTGATGGACTGACAGCCTTTGTGATAATTGTATAGTGTACCTGATCAGCATTAAAGGTGTATATCTTAGTTGGAAAATTTATGGAAGATACATTGCCACTTACCTCATTAGTAACTGAAGCACTTACCGTTGATCCGTTTGTTGATTCATTGGATAGAAAGAATGAGTTATTTGGACGACTTAGACAGGTGCCAAATGTTTCAGTATTATTGGGATTAAGATAATTGGAAGTGAGCTTAGCCTCAGTTGCTGCGCCAGCTTTAATTTCAAAGGCAGAAGATTCAGCACTTACTGTTACCGGATTCGTTGATTTTATCCTAAGCTTATATCCTGTTCCCGGAACAATGCCCGTTGAAGGAATGAGACCATTAATATAGGTGGTGTAAAATCCTGAATAGGTGCCAATAAGTTTTTCTGAGGCAAAACTTCCGTTTTCATCAGATAAATACAACTGAAAAACATTGTTTTGTGCCTGGCAACCATTTGGATTAAGTATAGGTGCAACAATAGTGCTTCCGGGGGTAAATGGCCCCGGATCAATTGCACCGATATTAATTTGGGCAAACGATTGTTGAATAATCAAAATCTGTCCCCACATCAGTGCATAAAAAAGCCACTTCTTCTTAAAACAGGTCTTCATTAAATCTCGCTATCACTAAGGAATGATTAAGTCACGTGGAGAAATCAGTTGTTTGGATACTGATTTATCTACTTACTATTGTGTATGAAGTAAGACTACGTCGCCATAAATATTCAGATACAAATGAAGTAATTATAAGCTTATAGCGGTAAATCTTTACATCAACCTAAACAAATCGGAGTAGTTAATTCTGTAAAAAGTGCTTTAATCGTCTTGTATGGCATAAAAAAACCCTCAAGGGGTTTAAACCTTGAGGGTATATTTTTACACGAAATTATTTGTGATATAGATTCTATGATTACATCATGCCACCCATACCGCCGCCGCCCATTGGAGGCATTGGCGCACCACCTTCTTCAGGTTCGTCAGCTAAAACAACTTCAGTAGTTAATAACATCGCTGCAATTGATGCCGCATTTTCTAAAGCAACACGAGAAACTTTAGTTGGATCGATAACACCTGCACCGATTAAGTTTTCGTAAACATCTGTACGGGCATTGTAACCGTAATCTGCTGTTCCTTCTTTTACTTTTTGAACTACGATAGAACCTTCAATACCTGCGTTTTCACAGATTTGACGTAAAGGCTCTTCAATAGCACGACGGATAATTTGAATCCCTGTGTTCTCATCTTCGTTAGCACCTTTTAAATCAGCGATAGAAGCTACAGCACGGATGAAAGCAACACCACCACCAGCAACAATACCTTCTTCTACAGCTGCACGAGTTGCATGTAAAGCATCATCAACACGGTCTTTTTTCTCTTTCATCTCTACTTCAGAAGCAGCACCAACGTAAAGAACAGCAACACCGCCAGCTAATTTAGCCAAACGCTCTTGTAATTTTTCTTTATCGTAATCAGATGTAGTTGTTTCAATCTGCGCTTTGATCTGGTTAACACGAGCTTTAATATCATCAGCATTACCAGCACCGTTAATTACAGTAGTATTGTCTTTATCAACAACCACTTTCTCTGCAGAACCTAAGTATGATAAATCAGCATTTTCTAATTTATATCCTCTTTCTTCAGAAATTACAGTACCGCCAGTTAAAATCGCGATATCTTCCAGCATTGCTTTTCTTCTATCGCCAAAACCTGGCGCTTTAACAGCAGCAACTTTTAATGAACCACGAATCTTATTCACTACCAATGTAGCTAATGCTTCGCCGTCTAAATCTTCAGCAATAATTAATAATGGTTTACCAGTTTGAACAGTTTTTTCTAATACTGGCAACAATTCTTTCATGTTGCTGATTTTTTTATCATAGATTAAGATGAAAGGATTTTCTAAATCAGCTTCCATTTTATCTGCATTAGTTACGAAGTATGGAGATAAATAACCTCTGTCGAACTGCATACCTTCAACTGTTTTAACTTCAGTTTCAGTACCTTTTGCCTCTTCAACAGTGATTACACCATCTTTACCAACTTTACCCATTGCTTCTGCAATTAACGAACCGATTACCTCATCGTTGTTTGCTGAAATAGAAGCAACTTGTTTAATTTTGTTATTGTCTTCACCAACAGTTTGCGATTGAGCTTTCAAGTTCTCTACCACAGCAGCAACTGCTTTATCAATACCGCGTTTTAAATCCATTGGATTTGCACCAGCAGCAACGTTTTTAACCCCTGCAGTTACGATAGCCTGAGCTAAAACTGTTGCAGTAGTTGTACCGTCACCAGCAATATCAGCAGTTTTTGAAGCTACTTCTTTTACCATTTGTGCGCCCATGTTTTCAACCGCATCTTTCAATTCGATTTCTTTTGCTACCGTTACACCATCTTTAGTGATGGCTGGTGAACCGAATTTTTTGTCGATAATTACGTTACGTCCTTTTGGACCTAAAGTTACCTTTACTGCATTTGCTAAGATATCAACACCACGTTTCAGGGCGTCGCGTGCTTCCACGTTATATTTTACTTGTTTTGACATTTTTATTTAAGATTTTAGAATTACGAATTACGATTTTTTAAACCGCTTCATCTTATAACTTTTAACTTTGTAATTTTAACTTATCCTACTACTGCGTAAATATCAGTTTCACGCATAATTAAGTAGTCTTTTCCTTCATAAGGAAATTCAGTACCACCATATTTACCATAAATTACAACATCTCCAACTTTTACGCTTGCTTTTTTACCTTCAGCATCTTCTTCAGAAACAGAAACTACAGTTCCTTTAGATGGTTTTTCTTTTGCTGTATCAGGGATATACAAACCTGATGCAGTTTTCTCTTCTGCCGCAGCTGGTTCAACAATAACTCTGTTCGAACTGCCAGCAATTGGTTTAAGGTTTAACGCCATAATTCTTATTATTTTCTTGTTTTGAGTTTAATTTTTAACTAAGCATACAATTAACACTTTTTATGCCAAGAGGTTTTCAGGGACAAATTTGCACCCAGGCTGTCATTTTATAAACCGATAACGAATATATGATGCCAGCTTGTCAGAGAAGATTTTGTTGTATTTGTCAAATTGGGTTTTGGAAAGATACTGAAGTAACCTCGTTTTAAGCTTGCTCCCGCTTTCTGCTGCAAGCTTTTAACCAATCGGTTCATTGCCAGCAATACGCAACGTTTTCATCGTATTCCCAGGCAAGCAAAACTACATTTGCTTAAAATCTTTTCGCGGCAATCGGGTTTAAACTACTTAGTGCTGCGCCCGTTATTAATGGGCGCAAAAATAGCCTCACGATTTTCATCTTTAAATATGATTAGCTATAACATACTTGTTTGAAAGGAGTATGAGCGGCGTTTCCCTGCAGAAAACTATTTCAAAGTAGCGGAAGGATTGCTGCCTTTCTCTACCACAATTTTACTGTTACCATTTAAATCAGAAAAATAGATTTTGCTTCGCTTAAAAGGCTTTTCTGCACCGCTATAAAAAATGCGGTCATCGGCAGTTACAAATAAATATGGCGCATGCATCCCTTCAGGCGAAATCCTGGTAACGTTTTTCGTTTGTAAATCCAGGGCAAAAATACCATCGGCCATGCCGTGTAATTCTTCAACTGGTTTGCCGTTTCCGGAATTAAAGATCATTGTATTACCATGATTGGCGTAGAAGAACCTGTTACTGCTTGAAATATTATATTCTTTTCCGAAAAGACTGCTTAAAGGTGTGGTTTCAGCCAATTTCCCGGTTATACTAAAAGTGTATAGGTTTTCCATATCGTGAGCAACGATTTCATTTTTATTTTTCCAGGTTGGCGAAAAAGCATTTAGCGCAGATTTGCTGTCAATTACCAATAAGCCGGTATTATCTGTTTTAATTATGCCCACTTTCCATACTATTTTATTGCCTTGATCAGTACCAATACTAAAAGCAATGTAATTTCCATCAGGCGACCATACTGCCGAGTGGAAGTTTTTGCTGTTAGCCTGGATTTGCAACTGACTTTTATTTTCTAAATCGGCTACCCAGATGCTTCTTTTTCCAGCGGAATCGCTAACAGTGTAAGCCAGTTTGTTTCCATCGGGCGATATAGCCGGATTAGTAGCTCCACCAAATGAAATCTGTTTCATTGTATCGATACTTGTAGCAACAATCTTATCATGATCCTGATAAGCCAGGGCAAAACTTTTACTACTCAATGAAACCGTATCTAACACCGCATTCGACTTTGTCTGCCCGTTGTTATTGGAATTGCATGAAGATAAAATGAAAACACAAGGAACGATAGCCCTGGTTAAAAAGGATTTGATTGAAGTCATGCGCAATTTTACAAATACTTTTAAACAAAAAAGATTCAGGCTTTTCAAAACCTGAATCTTCTGTTTTTTATGATTTTATAACGACTTAATTTTTGTTTCTATCGGCGTAGCCAAAAACTTTTTGTAGCAGCGTTGTACTGCGTGAGTTGACGTTTCCTCTGATTTTAAGTTCTTCCTTCGCTACTTCAATAAACAATCCATCAATCGCTTTTTGGGTTACATATTCGGTTAAATTGGTGTTTACAGGTTTAACAAGCGGAAGTTTATTGTATTGTGTTGTTAAATCTGAATAGTATTTTGTTGCATTTACTTTACTCAGGCTGGTGGTAACAATCGGACTAAATTTTTGCATCAGTTGCGAAGTGGTTACGCGTTTAAAATAATCCGTTGCCGCATCGTTTTTCCCTAATAGAATGTTAGTCGCATCCGCAATGGTCATCTGTTTAATGGCTGAAATGAAAATTGGCTTAGCTTCCTTAGCAGCATCTTCAGCAGCACGGTTTAAACTTAAAACTACGTTATCACAAAGCTTGTTTAAGCCAATGCTCCTTAAAGTTCTTTCTACTTTCTGAGCTTCCGGAGGCATGAGTATTTTAACTGCTAAATTTCCTAAAAAGCCATCTTTAACCGATAAGCGATCGGCTCCGGCAGAAACGCCGAGTTGTAAGGCTTCTTTAATTCCCTGTCCTATTTCAAAAGTAGTTGGTGTTCCACTGGTATTTGTTGTTGTGCCAGATTTCCCTAAAACTTTTTCGAAAATATCGCCTAATTTAATTTGTGCCTTTGCACCAGGGCTACCCCATAACATTAAAGCTATGGATGCAGTTAAAATATTAATCCTTTTCATGCTGTGTGTTTAGCTTTCTAAAGCAAAATGACTGCCATAATTTCCTTGGCTCTGAAAAGATAAGTTTATAAAATATAGTCAAATGTTAAATCTCCCTTTTGCGATAAGTCAAGCCATAAAAAACCCCGGCTTGTTTAAACCGGGGCAGGGAAATTATAATAGACAAAACCTAATTTACTGCAATATCTTTTGCAGGGATATTAGTTTCGGGATTTTTCGGAAGATTAACTTTCAGAATGCCATCTTTGTAGCTCGCTGAAATTTGTTCAGAAAGAACTTTTCTATTCAAGGCAAAAGCCCTTTCAAAAGCACCATTGGTATATTCTCTTCTGTTGAATTTTCCTTCCATTGCTTCTCCTTCAGGGCTGTAGGCAATGGTTAGTACATCATCCCTGGTAGAAACTTTTAAAAACTCCTTATTAAGTGCGAGTGCAAAAAGATGGATGATAAAGCTTTCTTCAGTTTCTTCAATATTGGCAGGAACACGTCTGAATCCTTTACCAAACATTTCGTGTGCAGCATGGCCAAATCTACCACGGTGTGCGTTAAATCTACCTCCTTTATGGTGGAAATGGCTATTATTTTCGCCTGTATGGCATCTATTTCTATTGAACATTTTTTAATGATTAATGGTTTATACGCTCGGGATTATTTGTTGGGTCCCCGAAATCCCCAGTAGTTTTGTAATAATATTGGCATAAGGATAGGAGGGAGATAAAATAACATAATCAAATGTTAAACCTCTGATTTGCACGATAATGTCATCGATGAATTTCATAGGCTCCAGTAACGCACTAATCAAGCCTGATTTAGGTTTTTCTCCTTCTTCAGGAATATTGTTAAAAATATCTACTTCCTGGGTGTAGGTTTTAAAATCTGCTCCAATATTTTTAACCGGAGTTTGAAGTGTCGTGTCTCCAAAAAATGTTACCTTTTCTCCGTTCCTGATCAATTCTGTAGTTAAATCCAGCATCGGATGCTGCTCATTTTGCGTCGGATTGCTTAAAACTAAAACTTGCTTCATCTCACTTTTGATTTATAGAATCCATAGTTAATTTTACAGGATCAATTGCCGTGCGGTGATGGTTGAATACCTTTCCGTGTGATGAGCAGTGATGATCATGATAATTTTTATTGCTGAAGTCTAGCCGATCTCGGAATCCGTTCTGTACAGCTAATACATTTAAACTGTAAAATGTTGCTCCTGCAACAGCTAAGGCGAGTAATATTCTAAATGCTTTCATGCCTTATTAATGAACGTTTACATGATTAACTAAACCATTACCTTGAATCGTAGGCCTATGCCATTGGTTATCAATCGGAACAATAGCTGCATTATATTGATGGAAGGTGTCAAATCTATTTGCGAAACGACGATGTTTTCTTTCGAAAACCATTTTCAACATAAAGCCAATTAGCATAATGGCTAACATCAGTTTGAATATGAAGGGCACAAAGAATACGCTGGCGCCGAGGGCGATTCCGAATGCTATTGTTTTTAATATCTTTTTCATTTTATTTCTGGTCATTTATTTAGGTAGACGATGCAGACTTCGTTTTACTTTAGGGATTTTGAAATAATTTCTTTCAGCCCCGATTAATGATAGCCGTCTAAACACCGCCTGAAAAACATTAGGAAAACAATTTTTTTTGGTGAATGGCAACCTTATACAGATGGAAATTAACAGGCATTTTCGAGGTCATTCTGTCGCTATCGGGATGCTTCCTGTGAAGACAAATTTGTATACAAAAAACGCCAGCATTTCTGCTGGCTTAAAACTATTCTTTATTTCGATGGCCCCATCCGCCACATCTTCTTCTGTATTCTTCTTTAAACTTGGCTCTTTCTTCCTCATTCATCCCTTCCCATTTTGAGCGCATTTCTCTGGCCTTTTCGCGGAAGCGGTTCCCTCCGCCACCTTTGTTAAAGTTGCCAAATAATATGCGGCACAAAACCAGTAAACCCAAGGCCTGCCAAAAGGTTAGGCAGCCTGCGTGTACCACATCCGGTAGTATCCCGTTCCATAAAAACATGACCACAAAGCCCAGCACGGCTGCAATAAGCAGCACAACCGGAATAAAGAATATGATTTTTTTGCCTTTACTAAATTTTCTGTTTCTCATCACTATTCATTTAATAGTTAATAAATTCTTGATACAAATTTTGCAAACGGTTACGCAGGTGTTTAACCGCATAGCCTTTTCTTGATATTAATGTTTTAATGTTTTCGCCCGTTTCATCTGCCAGCTCCTGAAAAGTGCGTTCTTCCAGTTCATTCTGAATAAAAACGTAACGCTGATTTTCCGGTAGCTCATCCAATGCTAAAAATAATTGATCCCAAAAAAGCTTTTTCAAACCTTCCTGTTCCGGGGAGTAAGCATCAGCCAGTAAAATCTCCTTGAAATTGATTTCGCCATCATCCCCTTCAAAGGTGAAATCTTCTAAATGATCCTCTTTCTGCTTTCGGTACTTATCGGTGATTTTGTTTCTGGCTACCCGATATAGCCACCCACTAATCTGTTCAATGGTATTAGCCTCGGGCTGATTACTCAACTGGTACCAAACATCCTGCAAAATATCTTCTGCATCCTCATCCGTATTTACCCGCCCGCGGATAAAACTAAACAAGCGCTTCCCATAATTGGAAACAGCAGAAATGATATTTTGAGATTCGTTTGTTGGCAAAATTGATGTTTATAAACCAGTAAACGGATGAGATGGATTTTTACTTTAATTTATGTAAATTTTTTTTAAAATCAGCGCTAACAAAAAAAGGCCTTTCTGATTAGAAAAGCCTTTAAAACAAATGATGTTTAAATTATTTTTTAGTCGTGTCAGCTGTAGCAGGTGCTGTGTTGTTTAACGATCCGCCAAGTGGAGATGGTGAAGGTGTTTTATCTAAACGCTCCTGAATAGCAGATGTACCACCAGCTGTAGCGCCACCACCATTTTTAGAAACAGTTGTAATGGCTAAAGTTAAAACCACAATAGCAGCCAACAAAATCCATGAACCTTTCTCTAAAACATCGCCGGTGCGTTGAACGCCAAACATATTGCTTGAGCCGCCACCAGTAGCTAAACCACCACCTTTAGGATTTTGTATTAATACAAACAAGCCTAAAGCTATACACGCAACAATTAATAAAATGATTAAAAGGGTTATCATCGTAATATTATATTTTAAAATTTCTTTTCTATGGATTGGATAAGGTCGGCAAAGTAACTACTTTTTTCTGGATATTTCAAACTTAATTTTTTATAAGTATCTATGGCTTTGTGGTAAAGCATTTGTTCGATATAAATTTTGGCCAAGGTTTCAGAAACAAGGTCGTAATGATCTTCTGCGCTCTTTTTGGCTTTATTTTCATTGTCAATTTGCTCAGGTTTTGGAGGTTTGATGGTAGGGTCTTCCTTTAAAAACTTCTCAATAATTCCTGCACCTTTAACATCTTTAACCTCTGGGGCAGGATATTCTGCAAGGTGATCGGCCACTTCGAACGGCGTTTGGATATGGAAAATATGCTCTACATACTGCTGCTGAAACTCTCCCTTTTGCTGATGAGGAACAACTTCTGCAGAGGGAATACCTGTCGCTGGCTTTGGGTGAGAATAGGGTTGGAAAATCTGCTCATGCTCTTTCCTCGTTTTGGCCAGCCACCATAAAAATGTGTAAGGAAGCTGGTCATCATCATATTTCGATACACGGTGAATTTCCGGCTCATCCGGTATAACGGTTTCAATGTGTGGTGCTTCAGCTACAATACCAATCGATTCTTTTTTTTCAAAAGCAAAGAAATCAAAAGAAGCTACACTTTCTATAAAATCATCTACCTGGATGGCTTCATCTGTCAGTGGCGGTATGGGGTTATTATTATTAATTTCCTTTTCTAAAATGTCATGCTCAGAATCTGTATTTTCTTCTATTTCCGGCATTAAAACTTCGGCCTCTTCCGCAACCATATTGAGGATATGAAATAACACATTACCTTGAGAATATAGTGCTGCTCTGGCTACTTTTGCTGATTCAGCTTTTGCCAGAAGTAAATGAATAGGCTGTGCATAAGGAAACTGCCCGGCCAAATCTGTCAACATAGGGATATGCACAGACTTCACCTTTCCGGGGTGTGCAAGTAAATCTGCCAGGAGCTGTTTATTATCCATTATTGAAGTTTTATAGCGAAGTTAAAAAATGTATGCTGATTTTCGAAAAGATCATCAGTTATGCGTATTTACCACTGTGCAAATGCCCTGTTAAAAATATCTTCGGTTAACTGCCTGTTAATTTGTTCTAAAGCCCCGGGTAAAGCCGCCTGAATAGAAGCTCCGTTTAACTTAAAATCGAAATATTTGGTAAAACTTTCTTCAAAGCTTTCTTTTTCTTTACCTTTTATATTGTTGGTGTATTTCACTGAAACCGTTACAGTCAAACGGTTTGCGCCTGCTGTAGGTGTGGCGTTTGATTGTAAGGCAACAGGTTTAATTTCATAACCTGTAATTCTACCTTCAAAGATGGCATCAGCTTCATTAGTAGATATACTGAGGTTGGTTTGATTTCGAATCCGTGTTTTTAAAGCTTCGGTTAACTGGTTGTTTAAATTTGGAACCACCAAAGGTGCATTATTTTCAAATGTACGTACAATAACTGTTTTTAAACCCTCAGTGGATGCACCACTAAATTTGTAGCTGCAAGCGCTTAAGGAAGCAAGTATCAGTAAGGCAAATATTTTTAATTTCATGGTCTTTAACACAGTTTACAAGTTCAGTTCTTTGATTTTTCTGTAAAGTGTTCGTTCAGATATTCCCAGCTCCTGAGCGGCAAACTTACGTTTACCCTTGTGCTTTTTAAGCGCTTTCTTGATCAGATCCGATTCTTTATCAATCAATGATAGGGATTCCTCTACTTCCTCTGCATCGTGAGCGAAGTAATCACCATTACTATTACTGTTATGGCTATTGTTATTCTGAGCAGGATGTTGAATGGTAAATGCATGTTCCTGTCCGGCAGGTAACTCTACATCTCTATAAAGCTGATTGATATATTGAGGGTTGTCAGCTAAAACGGTTGCCGTATTGCCACCATGCTGAATAATTTCAGCCACTAATTTTTTAAGTTCAACCATATCCTTTTTCATATCGAAGAGTACTTTATAGAGAATATCTCTTTCTGTAAAGTCTTCTTTTGACTGAGCATTAATCGCCATTGGTAAATTACTGCCGGCTTCATTAGGAATATAGTTTAAAATAGCCTGGCCTGTTACATTGCGTTCTTTCTCTAAAACACAAATCTGCTCAGCGATATTTTTCAGCTGGCGAACATTTCCGGGCCAGCTATAATTGGTTAGAATCTGCACAGCATCGGGCTCTAAGTGTAAGGCCGGACTGCGGTATTTATCACTAAAATCGGCAGCGAACTTTCTAAAAAGAAGATAAATATCCTCTTTACGCTCTTGCAATGCAGGAATACGTAAAGGTACTGTGTTTAAACGGTAGTACAAATCCTCACGGAATTTGCCGTTTTTTACACGATTGTAAACATCAACGTTAGTAGCGGCAATAATTCGAACATCTGTTTTTTGCACTTTTGATGAACCTACACGAAGGTATTCGCCACTTTCTAAAATTCTTAACAAACGGGCTTGAGTACCCAGTGGCAATTCAGCAACTTCATCTAAAAAAATGGTTCCACCGTTGGCTACTTCAAAGTAACCTTTGCGGGCTTCGTGTGCTCCTGTAAATGATCCTTTCTCATGTCCAAAAAGTTCTGAATCGATTGTGCCTTCAGGAATGGCACCACAGTTAACAGCAATGAATGCCCCATGTTTGCGGGCGCTCATTTGATGGATAATCTGCGAAAAAACCTCTTTACCACTTCCACTTTCTCCGGTAATCAGCACCGACATGTCCGTAGGAGCAACCTGGCTGGCAATATCTATGGCCCGGTTAAGCAATGGCGAATTGCCAATTATTCCAAACCGCTGTTTAATATTTTGAGTATCCATTTAGTGCTGCGTAATTAGTATAAAGCATGTAGACATTGTCTTTACTCCTTTATCCTTGTTCCTTATTCTATTAAACAATTCGTCCAATCAGTGTAGCTGAAGTACAACGCTCAATATACACATTAGCATATTGACCTGGTTTAACACCTTCAATTGCCGGGAAAATAGCCATCGCACCGCTGTCACCACGTCCACAATAATCCAAGTCAGATTTTTTTGAAGTTCCTTCGATTAACACTCTGATCGTTTTACCCACCCATGCCTGTAGACGCATTAATGAGTGCTCCTGCTGTTTGGCTAAAATTTCTGCTAACCTGCGTTTTTTTACTTCTTCCGGAATATCGTCTTCTAGCTTACGGGCAGCTAAAGTTCCTGGTCGTTCAGAGTAGGTGAAGTTATAAGCAAAGTCATACTCCACGTAATCCATCATGCTTAATGTTTCCTGATGCTCTTCTTCCGTTTCTGTACAAAAACCAGCAATAATATCTGTTGAAATTGCACAACCTGGAATGATGTTTCTAATCGCATCAATACGATTGATATACCATTCGCGGGTGTAGGTTCTGTTCATCAGCTCCAGTATTCTTGTGTTTCCAGATTGTACGGGTAAATGAATGTAATTGCAAATGTTATCGTATTTGGCAATCGTGTGTAAAACTTCGTCAGTAATATCTTTTGGATGAGAAGTAGAAAAACGAACCCGTAAGTCAGGATTTACCAGGGCCGTTTGTTCTAAAAGTTGAGCAAAATTTACTGTTTCAGTGCCATCCTCTGAAGTCCAGGTGTAAGAATCTACATTTTGCCCTAGAAGTGTTACCTCCCGATATCCAGCCTCAAATAATGATTTTGCTTCTTCGATAATAGAGTGTGCATCGCGGCTACGTTCGCGGCCACGGGTAAAAGGCACAACACAAAACGAGCACATATTGTTACAGCCTCGGGTAATGGAAATAAAGGCAGTTATTCCGTTGCTATTTAGGCGCACCGGACTAATGTCTGCATAAGTTTCCTCACGCGATAAAAGCACATTAACAGCTTTGTGGCCACTTTCCACTTGCTCAATTAAGTTAGGTAAGTCACGGTAAGCATCTGGACCCACCACTACATCTACCAAACGCTCTTCTTCTAAAAATTTAGATTTTAAACGCTCAGCCATGCAGCCTAAAACACCAACAATTAATTTTGGATTGCGGCGTTTTTCTACCCCAAACTGCGAAAGACGATTTCTTACTCTGGTTTCTGCATTTTCACGAATAGAACATGTATTTATAAAAATAACGTCAGCTTGATGATAATCTCCAGTGGTTTCAAATCCGGTTTCTGAAAGAATGGAGGCAACAATTTCGCTATCAGCGAAGTTCATGGCGCAACCATAGCTTTCAATATATAATTTGCGTGCGTCTGCTTTTAAAGGAACATCTAAAATTAGTGCTTCTCCTTGTCGGGCTTCGTCATGTGTTTTATCTGGTATTTGTAAATCAATCATTCTTTAAAAAGATTTTGGGGATTGCAAAAATACACAAATATATTTAAAAGTGACAAATTGGCACGTTTAGTTTAAATGTTTACAAAAGAATTGGAAAAGAGTTACTGGCGCTTAAACAGTAATAATTTGGGCCTCCACTATTATCCAATTTTTTGGAGAGTGAAAGCGAAAGTAGTTCCTATTCCTGGCGTACTTCTTACCGAAATGGTTTGTTGATGGGCTTCCAGAATGTGTTTTACAATGGCCAGGCCTAAACCTGTTCCACCAACTTCTCTAGCCCTGTGGGTGTCGATTCTATAAAAACGCTCAAATAAACGAAGTAAGTGTTTTTCTTCTATTCCAATGCCGTTATCAGTTACTTCAATTAAGAACTGATCATGAAGTTCGAATATTTTGATCGCTGTTTCCCCGTTTTCTACACCATATTTAATGCTGTTTACAATAAGATTAATCAGCACTTGCCTGATTTTCTCCCGATCTGCATTAACAAGGGTAACGGCGGTATATTTATCTTTGAAAAACAGTTTGATGTGCTTTGCTTTTGCCCTATCCTCTAGATTTTCCATCACCTCTTTCGCTAGGGTTACAAAATCGAATTTTTGATAATTTATTGGCGACTCACCTGTTTCGAGCTTGGAAATTGCATCTAAATCATTAATGAGGTAGCTCAAACGTTCTACATTGTTTTCGGCTTTTTTGAGAAATTTAACAGCCATATCCGGATCGTCTACGATGCAATCTTGCAGCGTTTCAATGTATCCCTGAATCGCAAAAAGTGGCGTCTTAAATTCGTGTGAAACGTTAGATAAGAACTCCCGACGAAACTGTTCCTGTTTTTTCAATAAATCAATCTCTCTTTTTTTTGCTCCGGCCCACTCCTTTACCTCTTGTTCCACATCATTTATGGGGTCAGAACTCACGTATTCTCCAAGGGCATCTTTTAAATCTTTACCTAATTTTAAGTTGTGAATAAGCTTGTAAATAAGTTTGATTTTATTGTAGATGTATTTTTCGAGCAAATAGTAGAAAACAACGAAACTACACAAAAATGAAACTCCGAAAGAAATGCCGAAGTAATACCAGCTGCGTTCAAAATAAAAGTTCACCATCCCGATAGAGAGGGCGACAGCGAGAGCGGTAATTAAAACCAGAACACTTAATTTCATGGTGCAATTTAAAGCTTTTTATGTTAAAGGAATGTTAACAAGCCATCTTTGAAAAAACTATTTTGCGCTTTTAAATAACAGTTTGTTTCCGTTTGAGTCTGATAGGATTAGCGTGTCTGAGTCTGCCTTTAAAACTTTATATACATCTGTTTTTTTCGGTATTATCATGGTTCTTTGCGGCTTGAAATCGACAAATATATCGTTTGCTTTATTTTTAAGCCGATCAAATGGAATGCTAACCGAATTATATCCAATGCAATCAATCGTAATGTAGTGTATGTCGAACGGTTTTCTGATAGTTAGCTCGGCAGTTCCATTTACTAATGTCGTAACAGAAAATAGTATTTCGAAATTTTTGTCTCTCATGGCAACCCAAGCGCCATTAACAGGTGTTTTGTTATCAAATACTTGAACGTAGACACGTGTCAAATTAGAGGGGTCATTTTGGGCAGAGATTTTATAAGCTGAGGAATCCTTATCAATTAAAGCATGATAATTTAAGTATAATTCATTGTTTTTTAACGAGAAGCTGCCTTGACCATACTTGTCGCTCACATGCCCTATAGATTGATCGGAAAAATTTGAACCTTTGAATGTAAGTGTTCTGCTCCCGGCATCTACTCCAGCCGAATAAACATATTTGCCTGTGATTTGAGCAATAGAACTACTTATGGTAAGTGAGAGTAAAAGAAACAGGACGCACTTTAAAGACATTTCAGCTTTTTCTTACCAAATTAATTAAATATTTTTAACCCAATTGCTTTTCAGTTAAATATTTCCAATATCTTTTCGGTACATGTTTAACATGGAGTTTTGTGTTTTTCCGGGCAACAATGTTGGCACTTTTAAAGTAATCTTTCCAAAGAAGGGAGTAAAGTTCTTCCTTTTCATCCATTAATATTGCCGCTGGATTTTTCTTGTTTGCATCTGATGCAAAATCTATGGTGATTTCTTCAACAGTGTTTAAATCATAATGAAGGCCGAATTTTCTTTTTAAATCGTAAATAATCCATGGCTGATCTGCGTATCTATTTTTAAAATGATTACTGATTAATGGAAGCACATTAAAATCTGGATCAATCGAGGTGTAAAACATGCCATCGCCAGTTTTTTGAAAGCGAATAAAAGCTTCCATTCTGTGCTTCTCCCGTTCCACGCTTTTGGCATATTTAGATAGTGCCATTACATGTTCGTTACCATAATTCGTTTCGGCTCCAGCCGGATTTTGAAATATATAAATGGTAAATTGAAACAGGTGTTGATAGGCCTCAGGAATCTCTGATAAATAACTGCAGTAGAAATTACGCAACCAAGTTCTTTTCATTTTTTTCTGAAGTCCGGCCCAAACGCGATCTGCTTTCTCGGCATTGGTATCTATAACCATTACTTCTGTAAAAGCTTCTGGCTGGAAAATCTCCATAGATTTTAACGAAACTAACCCTGGTTTTCGTTCAAACCATTCAAAAACGGCAGTTAAAAGTCCGGGTAAAGATCCATCGAAAACGTAAATCATTAAAATAAAATCAATTGATTGCTATCGGTTTTTAAATATTTGCTCTGACTTTCGGCTAAGATAAAGGCTTTAATTTGTGTGCCCTGATAATCTTTTAATTGATATGGGGTATCTACACAGGTCATAAAATGCTTCGCTCGGTTATAGGCAACGCCCATCTTTTTAAGCTGATCAATTCTTAACTTTCCAAACTTCCTTGCTTGTACTATTTTCTGAGCAGACATCACACCGATGCCTGGAATGCGCAAAATCATTTTGTAGTCAGCTTTGTTTATATCAACAGGAAAATGTTGCATATTTCTGATCGCCCAGCTGAGTTTTGGGTCGATGTCTACATCCAGGTTCGGATTGGCATCATTCAAAATTTCCTGCACTTTAAAGCCGTAAAAACGCATAAGCCAATCGGTTTGATACAGTCTGTTTTCTCTTAATAAAGGCGGCTGAGTGCCTAAAACTGGCATCCGGCTATCATCGCTAATCGGAACATATCCGGAATAATAAACTCTTTTTAAGGAGAAATTTTTATAGAAAGCATTGGCCGTGTACATAATATCCTTATCGCTTTCGGGTGTAGCGCCGATGACCATTTGCGTACTTTGGCCAGCCGGCACAAATTTAGGCACGTGTTTAATCAGTTTTTTATCAGCAGAAAATTGCGCAATGTTTTTTTGAACGAAATCTAAAGGCTTAATCACATCGGCATGGCTTTTTTCTGGAGCTAAAAGTTTCAGTCCGGCTTCGGTAGGCATTTCTAAATTAATGCTCATTCGGTCGGCATATAGGCCAGCCTCTTTAATCAGCTCATCACTGGCGCCGGGAATGGTTTTTAAATGAATATAGCCGTTATAATTTTGTTCCAGCCGAAGTTTTTTACACACGAGAAGCAAGCGCTCCATTGTAAAATCGGCATTTTTAAAAATCCCTGAGCTTAAAAATAAACCTTCAATATAATTCCTCCGGTAGAAATTCATAGTAAGTTCTACCACTTCATCAACAGTAAAGGCTGCCCGTTTTACATCATTACTTTTTCTCGAAACGCAAAACAAACAATCGTATATGCAATGATTAGTTAATAGGATTTTGAGCAGGGAAACACAACGGCCATCCTCGGTGTAAGTATGGCAAATGCCGGAAGTGTGACTATTGCCAACTCCTTTTGAATCATTTTTTCTTGTTCCGCCGCTTGATGAACAGGATACATCATATTTAGCGGCATCAGCAAGAATATTTAATTTTTCACGTATACGATCGAATGACATAGGAATAGTTTTACTAACAAATATAGCTTAATAAGCTAAAAATATTAGTAAATTAATTCTTTTTGTTACTCGTTTGCAGAATATAATTTAATTTCCCTCCCATTCCTTGTAAAAATGATCAAGATAAAGCAACATAAATTGATGGCGTTCTTCTGCGATTTGCTTTCCTGCAGCCGTATTCATCATATCTTTTAAAAGCAAAAGCTTTTCGTAAAAATGATTAATGGTAGGGGCTGATGTGTTTTTATAACTTTCTTTAGATAAATGCTTTTCGGCTTTGATGGCGGGATCGTACAATACGCGATTTTTAAAGCCCCCATAGGTAAAGGCCCTGGCTATGCCAATAGCGCCAATCGCATCTAAACGATCGGCATCCTGCACAATTTGCATTTCTTTAGAAGTAAAACCATTCCCTTCGAAGCTGTTTTTGAAAGACATATTTTCGATAATCATCCTGACATGGTTAATCACTTCCTCTTCAACAGCAATTGATTTTAAAAAAGAAACAGCGAGGTTTGGACCAATCTTTTCATCGCCATTATTAAATTTAGGATCAGCAATATCATGTAAAAGCGCTGCAAATGCCACCACTTCTTCATTACCTTTTTCTATTATATTAATATTTTGTGCGGTCTTAAAAACACGTTCAATATGAAACCAATCGTGTCCGGCTTCGGCACCGTCCAGGGTTTCCTTAACATAAGCAATGGCTTTTTGAATGGATAACTGCATGATAAAATTTTTGCTAAATATATTGCAAAAATCTGCAGGAGGAAAGAAATGATTTCAACAGCGGAGAGTTTAACTCGCCGCTGCCCGGTTTTCATCATCAGCAATAATTTTGATCAAATCATTGTGATTTAAGGTGAGTAAGTGTGTTACCTCAACCTCTAAAATTATTGCAATTTGAAATAAACGATCAATCGTTAACTTGCTGTAGCCTAATTCTATCTTGCTATAGGCGTTTTGTGATATTTTCAATTTCGCGGCAAGGTAGTCTTGAGTATAATCTCTGTATTCTCTGATTTTCCTAATATTCCCTGCAACGTTCTTCGTTTTCAAAGCTAATACATCTTCCATAAAAAAAGGATAAATTTTAAATGTTTTGTTATTTACGAAGTTTTAGAAGGCTTAGATTTTTAAGGAAGATTATACAGCCTATTAGGTCTTTACCATGGGTTTAAAACTTTCACTAAAAACATAAAACGGAACAAAAAGTTTATTCGAGTTAATGGTTTGAATATTATTTTATTAGGCAATATTTACGTCTGCCTGAAGCAAAAAAAAATCTCTCCAATGCTGAAATTAGAGAGATTTTATATTTTGTTTTGGAAGGTTGCTTAAGCCTCTGCTTGTGGTTCTCTACGGGAACCATCATATAATTCATATTCCAGCATCCGACAATCTAGTTTTCCGTTGTAAAACTCTATTTTTCTCGAAGCTTTTAAACCTATCTTTTTAGCAAGGTCTGGGTTTCCGGTAAAAATATAACCTGAATAGCCTTTACATTTGGTTTTCATGTAGTCGCCCATTCGCTTATAAGTCAACTCCAGTTTGCTGTGTACTCCTAAGCGCTCTCCATATTCAGGATTAAAAACCACCGCACCTTTTCCGCCTTCTAGCACAGGTGTTAGTTCAAAATCGCATACTTCAAATTCAATTAAAGTATCTACGCCTGCAGTTTTCGCATTTTTACGCGTTACTTCCACAGCATCTTCAGAAATATCAGAAGCAATAATTTTAAAGTCGATATTTTTAATGACCTGTTCTTTTAATATTCTGCGTTCAGCGAAGAATGCTTCCTCATCATAACCTAAAATATGCATAAAGCCATAATTCATCCGGTACAAACCTGGGGCACGGTTAGTTGCGATTAATGCTGCCTCTATAGCTAAAGTTCCTGATCCGCACATCGGGTTAATAAAAGGCGATTTTTTATCCCAGTTGGTAGCATAAATTACACCTGAAGCCAGGGCTTCCAGCATAGGTGCTTTACCGGGAATTTTACGGTAGCCGTGTTTGGCTAAGGTTTCGCCAGAAGTATCAATGAAAACATCTGCCTCGCTATCTTTCCAGTATAAATGTACGACCGCTTTATTGGCATCACTTCCAGAATTTGGGCGGATGCCTTTTTTCTCTTTCATCCGATCCACAATTGCATCTTTCACTTTTAGGTTGGCGAAAAGTGGCGTGGTAATATTTGGATTATCTACGTTCGATGTTACTGAAAAATAACCGGTAAAATCAATCAGCTCTTCCCATTCAATATCCTTAATCTGGTCATATAATTCATCTGGCGTAGCCGATTTAAAACTTTTTATAGCATATAAAATCTGACTGGCGCAACGCAGGTTTAAATTGAGTTTAATACATTCGGTAAGGGAGATATTTAACTCTACACCAGTGGGGAAAACCCGCTCAATTTTGTAACCTAAAGCGGTAACTTCATCTTCTAAATAAGGCGATAGGCGTTTGTTGCAGGTGATAATCACCTTGCTTTTAGTGTGGAAAACTTGCATCATAATATATGCGAAGTTATCAATAAAATTATAGAGATTTGATGTTTATAAGTACATTATTAGTATTGGTTATGGAAATTAAAGGAAAAGTACACGAAGTAGGTGCAACGCAGCAAGTAAGTGAAACGTTTAAAAAACGCGATTTAATAGTAGAATACGCAGAAAATCCAACATACCCTGAATATATTCGTTTTGAAGCTTTACAGGATAAATGCGCATTATTAGATACATTTAAAGCAGGTGATGAGGTTGAGGTTTTCTTTAATTTACGTGGTCGCCCTTGGACAGATAAAACAGGTAAAACATCATATTTTAACAGTTTAGTAATCTGGAGAATTAATGCCATTGCTGCAGGTGCTCCAGCAGCAGCAGCTCCGGCTTATGCCGCTCCGGTTGATGTAAGTAATGCATCAGGCGAAGATGATGATTTGCCTTTCTAAATAAAGATTCTTTTTTAAAGCAAACAATTTTGAACCATGCCGAAGCGAAAGCTTCGGCATTTTTTGTGGCTAGTTTTTAGCTTTTGTTATCACAATATTGTCGTTCGTGTCGCTTCGTTTGTCGTTCATGTCAATTCAACGCTTTTTAATTATTTTTTTCTTATCTTTTTACTATTATTAATTATAACCTCGGTTTATATTATGGTACAAGTAGCCCAACTACCTTAATATATACTGATTACCCCAATACCCATGGCCCCAATGTGCCCCAACAACCAGATCCAGGCGACATTGTTGTAACTGATTTAGGGATTACCGACCCGGCTATTGTACAATTTTTAAAAACTACAGAAACAGGAACCAATTTACAATACGAATTAAGAAATTATATTGATGTAACCGGAAGAACACCTGAAAGTAAAGAATTTGCAAAATGGGCAGCGGGGTATTTGATGGAGAATCCTGATGTGAGTTTTGAAGATTTATCATTTCTTAATAATATATCCAACTCAACAATTAACTTGCCTAATTTAGACGTTTCAGAACTTGATGGTTATCCAGAATTTAAAAGTTTAGTACAAGATTTACCAAATTTTTTAAATACATTTCCTAATGTCTTGAGAGCTTTAAGTTATACCACAGGTTTTAGTGAGAAAAAAATTTTACAACTTATGCAGCCAGGTAAAGGCCCAAAAGTTACTGTTATTAAAAATTTAAAGGATAAAAATGGCTTTGATATATTAGGGCATTATGATAAAAATACAAAGACGTTGCAGATTGATGACGGCTATGTAAATGGGCTAAGTATTGTCAATTCACCAGATAGATACCAAGGTATTGGCCTTATACTGGTTATTGGAACATTGCACGAGTTTGCACATTATGGTACTCATGAAAATGCGTTAGTTCCAGTAATTAAAAATCGACTAAAAGACCCATTATACGAACCTGGATGGTATTTTGAAAGAGCAATCCAACCTTCTACAAATCCTGGTGTTTTGGTTCCTGAAAATGCTTTTGAATGGTTAAAATATTATAAAATTAAGCCTAAACAATAATTATGGTATCTAAAAAAATAAGTTGCTTCATTTTACTTTTGGCTCTTTTTTCTTGTAACTACTCTGGTAAAACATCATTAAGCAGAAAAGATACAACTGCCATATTTCAATCAATACTGGAGAGCAAAACGTTTGTTAAAGAAAATATTTGTGGTTCATCTGATACACTTTTTTTGCTTAAAACTAAATATTTCAATGGAAGCTGGCCACAAAAGGCTAAATATTTCAACATTGCATTTATCCAAGATGAGTCAAGGTCTAAAATATTAAACTTTGGACCTGATTCTCCTTACGATGGAAGATTAAGAATTAGCATATTAAAATTTGATGAAAAGAAAGATACTGTTTTTATTTTAATGCTTAACCATGGGCCAAATGTGTATTTTAATTATAAGTTGGCCAAGAAAAATAATTTATGGGAAGTAAAATCAGAAAATTTTGATTCGGGAGGCAGAAGAGCCTATTATGGTTTTGAAAACGAGCAATGGTATTTAGATTTAAAAAAGAAAATAAAAACCCATGAATACGATGCTTTTAGGCCTAAAAAACTTCATTAATATTTGTGGAAGTTTTCATCCCCGTGCTGATATATGAGCGTAAAAAATCGAAAGACATTACCCTCGCTAGCACACGCATGCCGCGTGTGAAGGAATTGCAAATTTATATTTATTTAACACACACGCCACAGGCGTGTGCTAGCAAGAGAAGATGATGATTTGCCTTTCTAAATAAAGAATCTTTTTAAGCAAACAATTTTAAACCGTGCCGAAGCGAAAGCTTCGGCATTTTTTGTATATATATAATCTTAAACGGTAAGTACCTTATACTTTTACACTAGTCGAATAAATGAACGGATATTACTCCCCTAATATATTTTCTTTACTGATTTAGCTTTACATGGGCTATCTTATCATTCATTCTAACGCCAGCATCTGCTTGTGCTAAAAATAAATTCTAATAAATATTGAAAAAAGCACAGGCGGATGCTTGCGCTAGATGCGTTAAATTATGTTAAAAACATTCTCGTAACTTCGTTTAACTGTATTTTTGATGTACGATTTGCTTTAAGATTGATTAAAATAAGCTTAAAGCAAAAAATCACACTGAATGAAAAAAAGAAGCTTTTGGTTAATTACCGTACTCATGACGGTAGCTTTGCTTGGCGTATTTGTAATGCAATTGTATTACATCAAGGAGGCGTATAACCTAAAGTCACAGCTTTTTGATGAACAAGTTAACCAGACTTTAGCCACGGTGGTTAAAAAGGTAGAGCGTTTAAACGTAGCCAACCACATTAACAGAAGAAACGCTGAAAATAAACTTCGGCGGTTGCAGGATGCCCGACAAAGGGCTTTGGATGTTAAGGATTTAAGGCAGCAATACGTACAGGAAACGGAGCTGCGGCAGGCAGAACGCGAAAATTTGATTGAAAATTACTTAAATCAGCAAGATAGTATTATACGGGGCTCATTTCGCGAACCCAGCGTAATTACCGAAAGGGAGTTTGTTTCCTTATCCTCTCCAAATGGCAAAAGTTTAGATTTACAAATGGATGCCTTTGTAGATATGCGCAGTTTGATTTTACAAGGATACAGCATGCGTACCAAGCCATATTCAGCAGCGCCGAAAACTTTTGAATTCAGAAGCTTGCAAAGCTTACCCGATACATTAAGGTATCTTGTTTATGATAGGATTAACTCCAAGCCGCTTACAGTAAGTGTTCCAAAAATTTCTGATGATCTGGAAAAAAAATTCAAACGTGAAGATGAAATCTCCAGAAAAAGGCTGGAAATAAAAATCGCAGCGCTAGGAAAAGATACTTTGCCATATACCAGGATGAACCTGGTAGAAGAAGTGTCAAAAGAGTTGCAAGAACCAAACCTTCCTATTTACAAGCGGATAAACTTTCAGGCTTTGGGCGATGTATTGAAGGCAGAATTGCTAACCCATAACATCACGCAAAAAGCTTATTACAAAGTTTCTTTAGCAAAAAAAGATTCGGTTTTATTTATGGAAGCATCTAACGGTAAAAACGAATTTTTGCCCGATAATACCTATAAGACGCCACTTTTTGGTAATGATCTGTTTCGCGATCCAGGTGCTTTGATTGTCACTTTTCCTGATAAAAACTCTGCCCTCCTAGCTAATTTAAGTTTTACATTGGCCTCTTCAGTAGGCTTGTTACTGGTATTGGTTTTTATTTTTTCTTACACGCTGTATGCCATCTTAAAGCAAAAGAAAATATCAGAGATGAAGACTGATTTCATCAATAATATGACCCATGAGTTTAAAACTCCGGTGGCTACCATTATGATTGCCAGTGAAGCTTTAAAAGATCCGGAAGTGACGGAAGATAAAAACAGATTGAAGCGTTTGGCGAATATCATCTACGATGAAAATGTTCGCTTGGGCAGTCATATAGAACGTGTTTTAAGTATTGCACGCTTGGAAAAGGGCGAACTTAAAATGGAGAATACGGAAGTAGACATGAACGATTTGATTGTAATTGTGCTTGATAGCATGAGTTTGCAGCTTCAAAAAAGAAATGCCATTTTAACTGTCCATACTGATGCCGAAAAGTCCACCGTTTTTGGAGACGAATTGCATTTATCAAATGTATTATATAACCTGATTGATAATGCAAATAAGTATAGTTCAGAAACGCCAGAGATTACTATTTCTACACGGAACACAAATAAAAATTTAATTATAGAAATTGCTGATCGGGGTATTGGTATGACAAAAGAGCAATCTAAGCGGATTTTTGATCAGTTTTACAGGGTGCCAACTGGTAATTTGCACGATGTTAAAGGTTTCGGTTTAGGATTGAATTACGTGCAGGATATTATAAAACAAGTTAATGGTACCATAAAAGTGAGCAGTGAGAAGGATAAGGGCACCACTTTCGAAATATCTTTACCTTTATACGAAAGTTAAGTGCTGGTGCAAAATTTTCATTTTTCTGATCAATGCAATAATTCAATTATATTTTAAGGCCATGGCTGCAGGAATTTATAAATCATAAGGAGATTAAACCGTAAGCCAATTACACACTCAAACTTTTACGTGAGGAAAAATCTCTGACGTGAATAAAATAAAGACAATGAAAAAAATACTTCTGGTTGAGGATGATCCGAATTTAGGTTTGTTGCTGCAAGACTATTTGCAATTAAAAGGCAAGTTTGATGTGGTACTTTGTACTGACGGAGAGGAGGGCTTACGTGCCTTTAACAAGCAAAATTTCGATTTATGTATTCTGGATGTGATGATGCCCAAGAAGGACGGCTTCAGCCTGGGTAAGGATATCCGAAAATTGAATGCACATGTACCGATCATCTTTGCTACGGCTAAAACAATGCTTGAAGATAAATCGGCAGCTTATGATTTAGGTGGCGATGATTATATTACCAAACCATTCCGTATTGAAGAATTGTTGTTGAGAATAAACGCGATGTTTAAACGCATATCAAGTAAAAGTGATGGTGCCGAAGAGGTTGTAGAAACACAGTTTATTATCGGCAGTTATACTTTTGATTATACCACACAGATTATTACGAGGGAAGATCATGTCCAGAAGTTGTCTACAAAAGAAGCGGAATTGCTTCGTTTGCTTTGCTTGAAGAAAAATACCGTTTTAACTCGTGAAGAAGCTTTATTAAGCATCTGGCATGATGATAATTACTTTAATGGGCGCAGTATGGATGTGTTTTTAAGTAAACTGCGGAAATATTTAAGGGCCGATTCGAGTGTTGAAATTATTAATGTTCATGGCAAGGGCTATAAATTATTGGTAAATTAAACAGCAGGTGTATCATGATTTCCAATTGGAATGACTAGAAGCTAAATGAATAATTATTGCTTTCCCGTCATTGCGCAATGGATTTTTATTGAATGAAGCAATCTCATTCATAAACAAAGAGATTGCTGCCGCAGTGAAATATACTTTCGCAATGACGACTATACTAAATCTTATTAACTCTGCTCACTAAATAGCAGTCATATTACATTCCCGGCTGCGTATTAAGATGGAATTAGCTAATTAATCGACCAAAATATATGCTTAGATATATAAGTTGTCCTGTATCGCGGGGATAATATTCCTTTCCTGTGCAAGAGTAAATAATGTATCAACTGCTTTCCGTCCTTCGCTACCCAGGTTAATACTATACTTATTCACATACAATTCAATGTGTTTGTACATCACAGCTTCATCCATTGCCTGTGCATGTTCGCGTATAAAATCAATACCCGATTTCGGATGGGCAAATGCAAATTCAACAGACTGACGAATCAGGCGATTCACTTTAAGCTGTACTTCATGATCCAGCTTACGGTTAATTACAATTCCGCCTAAAGGAATCGCACATCCGGTAAGTTTTTCCCAATAATCGCCTAAATCAACAATTTTGGTCAATCCTTTATCCTGATAAGTAAACCGGTTTTCGTGAATAATCAAACCCAAATCAATTTCGCCATTCAGCAAAGCTGATTCAATTTCAGAAAAAACCATTTCCTGTTTGTTCTGTAGTTGCGGATAAGCAATACCCAGTAAAAAATTAGCTGTTGTATATTTTCCCGGGATTCCAACCTTTAAGTTCGTATTACCCGATTTTAAAAGTTCTTCAAGTTGTACTGCAGTATATTTATGGCTGATTAGCAGCGGTCCAACGCCAAACCCCAAAGCACTACCAGCATCTAATAAAGCATATTGACGGGCAACGTATGCAAAGGCATGAAAACTCAGTTTAGTAATATCTAACTGCCCTTTAAGTGACTTTTGGTTGAGTGTTTCCACGTCATCGTAAGTTACCTCAAATTCTAAGCCTTCGGTATCAATCTTATGGTGAATAAGAGCATCAAAAATAAAGGTGTCGTTCGGGCAAGGAGAAAATCCAAGGGTAAGTTTCATATTTCAAAATTAAGTAGCCTGAGCTATTAATACGTCATAATCAGTTCATTTCTGCAATGAAGTTAATGAGCCAGTCGTTCAGGTTTTTAATCGCCAGTCCAATTTTCCAGTTTTCTTTATTTCTGGGTTCTACGTAATTTGAAATTGTTCTGATCTGTAAACACTCGATATTTTCTGTTTTGCAGGCGTAAAATACGGCTGCGCCTTCCATGCTTTCTGTTGTAGGATTTAATCGCTTTACCAGGTTTTCGATGCTGTGTTCGCTACCGGTAACACAGTTTACGGTTACTCCGGTTGCTTGTGGTAAACCAAGCTTTATTTTATTTCTGGCTCGGAAATGATTTTCGCCAAAGCCCAAATCTACAATGGATAAAAACTCATTGCCATTTTCGGCACCAAGCTCTGCAAAAGTATCTTCTGTAATATTAAATGTGCTTCCAAGTGCAATTTTCCGATCAAAACAGCCCGCTATACCAACATTTACAATTAATTTATACTTACTTGCATATAAATATTTGCCTAAGGAGAATGCAGTAGCCACCATACCTACACCGGTAATGAGCAGATCGAAGTTTTTGTGTACAATAAAATCCCCCTCGGGTAAATTAAAATGCTGATAGAAAAAAGCCAGCTCGGCTTTCGTTGCAGCAACAATTAATGTTTTCATCAGGTAAATTTAACGCATTCTTTTTATTTAAATGTGATTCTTTGGGCTGATGTGTTTAAGGCTTTGCGCTTTATCAGTATATTTGAACTTTATTCTATAATAATGATTTATATCACAAGAAAAGCATCATTTAATGCTGCGCATAAGCTGGCAAGAACCGATTGGGATGATGATAAAAATAATGAAGTTTATGGTAAATGCGCCAACCCAAATTGGCATGGTCATAACTATTGGTTATATGTTACGGTAAAAGGAGAAGTAAATCCTGAAACCGGATTTTTGGTCGATTTAAAGTGGCTTAAAGATGTAATGAATACTTATGTAGTAGATAAACTTGATCATAAAAACCTAAATCTTGATGTTGATTTCATGAACGGAAAACTGGCTTCAACTGAAAATTTAGCCATCGAAATCTGGAAACAGCTTTTGTCTCCAATTGAAGAAAGCGGTGCGATTTTACACAGCGTAAAAATTTACGAAACCGAAAATAATTATGTAGAATATTTCGGTGGATAATTGTTAGAAAATAACTCAATGGAAAATAAAGACGTATTGAAAGACGAGTCGAGAGATGGTTATGTGAAGATTGATCGTTATAATGAAAAAAAAATCGAAGCGGTAGCTACGCATTACAAAGATATTTTAGGTCAGCTGGGTGAAGACCCGGAACGTGAAGGTTTGATAAAAACCCCGGAGCGTGTAGCCAAAGCTTTGCAGTATTTAACCCATGGTTATGACTTAAAGCCTGATCAAATCTTGAAATCAGCGATGTTTGAAGAGGATTACAGCCAAATGGTGGTGGTAAAGGATATTGAAGTTTATTCCATGTGCGAACACCACATGCTTCCTTTCTTTGGTAAGGCGCATATTGCTTACATTCCAAATGGACATATTGTAGGTTTGAGCAAAATTCCTCGTGTGGTTGATGCATTTGCACGCAGGTTGCAGGTACAGGAGCGTTTAACCAATGAAATCAGAGATTGCATTCAAAACACTTTAAACCCAATGGGTGTTGCTGTAGTAATGGAATGCAGGCATTTGTGTATGGCTATGCGTGGCGTTCAGAAACAAAATTCGGTTACCACAACATCGGCATTTACCGGGACTTTTTTAAGCAACGATAAAACCAGAGCGGAGTTTTTAAGACTGATTACAGCTAGTTTAGATTAATTAAGTATCAATTATAAGTAATAGGGATCAGGATCTGAGTGATCTCAAATCTTCAATCTAATTTTTAATGAAAGCATATATTTTTCCCGGACAGGGAGCGCAGTTTGTAGGCATGGGCAAGGATCTTTACGAAAATCCGAAGGCCGCAGAATTATTTGAAAAAGCAAATGAAATCATCGGTTTCCGCATTAGCGATATTATGTTTGGCGGTGCCGATGAAGAACTAAAACAAACAAATGTAACGCAACCTGCTATTTTCTTGCATTCGGTTATTTTAGCTAAAGTTTTAGGTGATAATTTTAAACCGGATATGGTTGCCGGACACTCCTTAGGTGAGTTTTCTGCCTTGGTTTCAGCAAATGCATTGAGTTTTGAAGATGGTTTGAGATTGGTAATTGCCCGTGCAAATGCCATGCAAAAAGCTTGTGAAGCTCAACCATCAACCATGGCTGCCATTTTAGGTTTAGCTGATGAGGTAGTAGAAAAAATTTGTGCAGAAGTAGATGCGGTAGTCGTGCCAGCCAACTATAACTGCCCGGGGCAACTGGTAATTTCCGGAAGTATTGAAGGAATTGATTTAGCTTGTGCTAAACTGACAGAAGCAGGTGCAAAAAGAGCATTAAAGTTAAACGTTGGCGGAGCTTTCCACTCGCCGTTAATGGAGCCGGCTAAAATTGAATTGCAGGCTGCTATTGAAGCAACGCATATTTCGCCGCCAATTTGCCCGGTTTATCAAAATGTTGATGCCAAACCCTACACCGACCCCGCAGAAATTAAAGCGAATTTAATTAAACAATTAACGGGCGCTGTACGTTGGACTCAAACCGTTGAGAATATGCTTGCAGGTGGCGCAACAGATTTTGTTGAAGTTGGCCCTGGTAACGTTTTGCAAGGTTTAGTTAAAAAAGTAAGCCGCGAGGTGCAAACCAGCAGCGCTTCTATTGCTTAAACCATAAAAACATAATATATTTCAACGCCATAAACCACAAGTTTATGGCGTTGTTTTTTATCAATAATTAATACCTTTATCTTAATCGATGAAACTGAGCTTTGGAGTAAAAATTAGATTTTTATTGCTTGTTTTGGGGTGCTGCCTCATTGCAACGTCCATATCTTTGAGCAGGTTTACAACTAAAGCAGAACTGCTGAACCGCGATGCAGAAGAAGTTCAAAAAAACCTTTGGGTTAAAGAAAGGGATGTTGCCGCATTTATAGGAAATAAGGCCGAAATAGCGAAGGCCAAGAGGATGCATTTTAATCCAAAAGATGCAATAACCTTTTTAGAAAGCTATCGCAAAACGAAAGGGGTAAATCTTCTTACGTTCCAAAATGACGAACTTAAATTCTGGAGTACCTATCGTGTTACCGATATTGATCCAAGAAAAATAAAAGAAGGCAGCTCCGTGCTTTTATTTTCTAATGGCTGGTACGAGGTAATTAAGCATACGGAAGGCAATTTTAGCCTACTTTTTCTAATTACCATTCAATCTCAATACGCATTTAAAGAAACGCAGTATTTTAAAAATGATTTAGATCCTTTGCTTTCTAAATCAAGATTGCTAACGTTAGCTTCTTTTACCGATAGAGACGTTTATAGTATAAAAAGTATTGATAATAAATTTCTTTTTGGATTAAAAATTAAGTCAGGATATGTAGATGATTACTATTCCTCCCTGCAGTTATGGCTTTTTATGGCGGGTTTGCTCAGTATTTGCATGTTCGTAAATTCGTTGTGTTCGTTAATTGCCAGAAGAGGGTATTTAGCTTCGGCAACCGTACTGCTAACGGTATTCTTCGTTGTTTTCAGGCTGTCCGATTTATATTTTGGCTGGTTAAATCATCGCTACCCGCTTGATTTATTTGATCCTAAAATCTATTCCGAAAGCTTTTTAATGCCATCCCTGGGTGATTTTCTGCTAAACGTCATCACCGTAACCTGGCTGTTGCTTTTCATGTATAATCATAAAGCGCAATATCGGTTTGCCAACTGGATTCGTACGAGCAAACTTTTAGGGATTTTAATTCACGTTTGCTTTCTGTTGTTTGTATCTATCGTAACGTATTTTAGCGATGAAGTTTTCTTTGGCTTAATCTACAATTCAAAGATTAATTTTGAGATCATTAATATTTTAAAATTAAGCGGAACGAGTTGGGTTAGTATCGTGATTTTATGTCTGGTTTGGTTTCAGATTTATTTGATTACCAACATTGCTGCTACAGCAAGCAAACAGTTACATGTAACCAATAAAGAGCGTTTAATTATCTTCCTTGTTGGTTTTACTGCTGTTTTCATTTACAAACTTTCGACTGATTTTACCGCCTTCTTTATCGTTTTTGCGCTTATCCTTTTTATTGTTTGCAGAAGCATTTATGATGATAAGGCTAAGTTTTCAGTCGGATTACTCGCTGTTTTATTCTTTTGTTTAGCCTTTAATACTTCCATCAAGTATATCAAATATAAAGACATCACCGAACGTAGTTTAAGAGAACCCCTTGCCCGAAAGGTGCAGTCATCAGAAGATCCGAATGCCATTGTTGCTTTGGGGGCTTTAGAAAGCCAGTTGTTAAAAGATGAATTTCTGGTCAGGTATTTCAATCACAATACAAACCCAAACTATGCAGTTCTAAAAAATCACATTAAGGATTATCTTGATGGGTATTTAAGCCGGTACGATTATCAAATCTATCCTTATGATAAAAATGGTTTTGATGTGAATAATTCTAACGGTCAGCTTTTTAAAAAATATAAGGGTTTGGTTGAATCTGGTTCCGTAAAAATTGATGGTGCAAATTACTTTTATCAGGTAAACAATACTTTTGGTTACCAGGATTATTTCGGAATTATTTCGGTTGTTAACCAGGGCAGCTTATTGGGAACGCTTGTTATTGAACTTCGTTCCAAACCTTACAATTATAACAACCGGTTACCCGATTTGCTTGGTGATCAGAAGTTGATTAAGGATGAAGATTTCCGCGGATATTCTATTGCCTTATACAACAACAACCAGCTCCTCAATCAATCTGGTAATTATACTTACCCATTGAATGGTATAATTTACAAGGGTAAAAATGATGATTTTGTAATCAGCAATGATAATCAGAAGCGATACAGTCATCTTATTTACAAGCCAAGTAATAGTAAAATGGTAGTGATTAGTAAAGAGAAAGTTAGTTACGTAGAACGACTAGCGGCGCTATCTTTTTTCTTTTTAGTATTTATTATCTTTTCGCTGGTTTTGTTTGGGTTAATCTGGCTCATCAAAAACCTCGATGATGAACGTGTTGGCTGGTTTAGTATTAACCGATCTTTAATGATTAATGCCAACAAAATTCTCTATAAAACGCGTATTCAGGTTTCTATTGTGCTTTCTGTTGTGGCAACGCTACTCATTGTAGGCTGGGTAACCTATTATTACATGAACCTGGAGTATCGTGGCCAACAAACCGCATTGATAAAAGATAAAATCAGGAAAATTCAGCAAAATTATGAGAAGCAGGTTTTTAATAAAGGTATTTCTGATGATGAAGATGCCATTGCCGACTTTAATAATTTTGCAGATGTTAACAACGCCGATCTGAACCTTTATGATACGAAAGGAAATTTGTTAATGACCACTTTTCCCAAGCTGTATAATCTCAAAGTAATTGGTAAAAAAATGGCGCCTCTGGCTTATACCTACCTTGCTAAATTTAAGAGATCAGAATATATTAATCCAGATGAGAAAATAGGAACTTTAACCTATGCTGCTGCTTATGCCCCGATTCGAAATGCGCAAAATAAAACAATTGCCTATATCGGCTTACCAAATTATTCAAATGAAGAGGAATATTCGGATAAGATTGCCCTTTTTGTAAGTAATCTGATCAATATTTATGCACTTGTATTCGTGGCCGTTGGAGTTTTGGCTGTGTTTTTAGCCAATCAAATTACCAGCCCGCTTACTTTTATTCAGGAAAGCATCAGTAAAACGAGAATTGGCCAGCGGAACGAACCTATTATCTGGCGACGCCATGATGAGATTGGTTCACTGATAAAAGAATATAACAGTATGATTGCGGCACTCGAAGAGAGTGCGGTTAAACTCGCCCGTTCTGAGCGTGAGAGTGCCTGGAGGGAAATGGCCAAACAGGTAGCGCATGAAATTAAAAACCCACTTACGCCGCTTAAACTAGGTGTGCAGTTACTCGAAAAATCATGGAAAGAGGGTGATCCGAACTTTGAAAATAAATTCCATAAATTTAGTAAATCCTTTATCGAGCAGATTGATAGTCTTTCCAAAATCGCATCTGAATTCTCCAATTTTGCGAAGATGCCTGATACCAATTTAGAAAAGCTGGAAGTGACCCCTGTGATTGAACAAGCCAGGCAAGTTTATAAAAACAGTGATAACGTAGAGATTAATTTTTTAAATAAATCTACCGGTAATATTAAAATATTTGCTGATCATGATCAGTTGCTACGCTCCTTTAATAATTTATTTAAAAATGCTATTGAAGCTATTGATGGGAGTTCACACTGTTGTATAACTACCGTTTTATACAATGATGATATAAATGCTTACATCGAAATAAAAGACAATGGAAAAGGCATTCCTGCTGTGCTGCATGATAAAATATTTGTGCCGAATTTTACCACTAAAACATCCGGAACAGGCTTAGGTTTAGCTTTTGTAAAACAAGCGGTAGAAAATGCGGGAGGAACCATTAGTTTTACTTCGGTTATGGATATTGGAACTACATTTTATTTGACATTTCCCTTGGCTTAGGGGTAACCAACGCAATAAGAAGCCCTCGTAGGTTTAAAAAGCTTTCGAAGTTTGATACAGATGGAGATAATAGAAAACTTTCTTATTTTAGATTCACCTGTGCTTTACCTAATGTGTTGCCGTCAGCATATAAAATTACTGTATAAATGCCTTTAATAAATGGCTTTGGGTTAGTCCAGTCAATTACATAGGTACTTTCATCATTATTATAGTTGATGTAAATGGAGTGGCTGTATTGCATTTCCTGTCCATCAGCTTCAAAGCGATTGCCTTCATCAGCCAATAAGTTTCCTGCAGGATCAAAAACGCGGAGGTAAATATTATGATGCCCTTTTTCGGCAAGTTCATTTGGTATAATGTTAAAACGAACACTAAGTTTTTCGGCCGTTGAAGATTTGGTAACTTCTACTTTTTTACCGCTTGATTTAGTTCTGAAGGCAATAATTTCTGCCCCCTGAAGCTTAAGAACAGCAGCAGTTTTTACCTTGGCATTTAAATTGGCATTTTCATTTTCCAGATTAGACGCCTTATTATTCACACTCTTTAAAGTGTTTTCTAAACTATCACGGCTGTTTTTAAGATAAATATTATCCCGCTGAAGTTGAATAATCTGGTCATTGTAGTTCTTTACGAAAGTCCTAAGCTCATTAATCTGATTATTAGCCTTGTCCAGTTCTCCCTGGGTTATTTCTCCTTTTTCAAGTGCAACTTTTAGTTGTGCAATTTTTTCTCTTGCTGATTTTTGCTCTTCCAGTAACTTTTCATTTAAGTCGAGGTTGAGTGCTTCAACCTTATCCAGCTCCACTTCAATTTTTTCAACTTCCAGTCTTAATTTATCTTTTTCGGTACTTATGGTAACAAAACGTTCACTCTGTTGCCGATCCTTAAAAAACAAATATGCGTTCATCCCAACAAGGGCGGCTATAACAATTACCAGTAAGTAGATTTTATTTCTATCGCCCTTGTTAACCTTTTGTGATTCCATTTAAATAATGCTGTATCTTCTTAAATTAATATACTTTTGTTATTCCATAAAAAATGAGTTACAGGATTAATTTAGCAGGGCGCAAATTAGAATTTTTATGAAAACTTATAAGAGTTTTTGAAAAAAATCGTTTAATTGCTAATGTCCGTTTAAATTCAAATGGACAATAACACGCACCTGAATAAAAAACAAGACAGAATAATGCTTAAAAACTTCCTATACGCACTTTTACTATCAATTACTTTACCTTATATATTAAATGCACAACCTTTATCAAAAATTGCACCAAAAAGGGAGTTTAGAGGGGTTTGGGTAGCTACTGTTACCAATATCGACTGGCCTTCACGTCCAGGATTAAACGTCGATCAGCAAAAACAGGAACTTATCGGTATATTGGAAAGACATAAAAGTCAAGGTATGAATGCCATCATTTTGCAGGTAAGACCAGCTGGTGATGCATTTTACGCCAAATCAAGAGAGCCATGGAGCCAATGGTTAATGGGCAAACAAGGGCTGGCACCTGCAGCCGGTTATGACCCCCTGGCATTTGCAATAAAGGAAGCTCATTTTAGAGGAATGGAATTACATGCATGGTTCAACCCTTATCGGGCAAGTATGAGTAGTTCTACTGTTTTTCACGAGAATCATGCCTTTAGAAAACATCCCGACTGGTTTTTTACTTATGGCGGAAAAAAACAATTCGACCCGGGAATTCCTGATGTGCGGGAGTATATTGTTCAGGTAATTTTAGATGTGGTTAAGGGTTACGATGTTGATGGAATTCATTTTGATGATTATTTTTACCCTTACAAAATAGCCGGTCAAACCATTAACGATGCAGCAACCTTTAATAAGTTTGCCAATGGTTTTACTAATATTAACGATTGGCGACGCAATAATGTCGATCAGTTAATTAAGCAATTGGATGATAGTATCCATCATTATAAAAAATGGGTAAAGTTTGGCGTGAGCCCTTTCGGGATATGGCGGAACAAATATGAAGATCCTGAAGGTTCAGCAACAAGTGGATTATCTAACTATGCGGAGCTCTTTGCTGATAGCCGTAAATGGGTAAAAGAAGGTTGGGTGGATTACATCAATCCTCAGATTTACTTTACCTTTACCAGAAGAGTAGCCCCGTTTGGAACTTTGGTTGACTGGTGGAGCAATAACAGCTATAACCGCCATGTTTATATTGGTCAGGGCGCTTATCTGGTTAATTCCAGAGCAGAGGTTGCCTGGCGAAATCTTTCGGAAATCCCAAATCAGGTAAGGTATTTACGGGAAAGTAACCGAATTCAGGGGAGCGTATATTTTAGCTCTAAATCTTTGAGCACCGTAGCCAGGGCGGTAGGTGATTCATTAAAAAATGATTTATATAAATATCAGGCTTTGCCGCCACAAATGCCGTGGTTGGATGAAGTGCAACCAAATGAACCCCTGAATTTAGCGGTAGATGCGCTGAAGGATGGCGTCCACCTCAAATGGCAACTTCCTTTAAAAGCAAAAGATGGTGAAACGGCTTCTGGCTATGTAATTTATCGTTTTTCTGAAGGAGAAAAAATAACGGTTTTAGATCCGAAAAACATTCTCAAAATTAGTTTTGAGGGCTATCTTTCCTTTATCGATACAAGTGTGGAAGCAGGAAAACGTTATAGCTATCTGGTTACAGCACTCGATCGTTTGAAAAATGAGAGTGAGCCAACAGGTCCGGTAGGGGTAGAAATTCCCTTAGCTAAAGAGGATTAGCCTTTGGTGAATAATGGGTTAATGCAGTTGTTTATTTCAGATTCTTATAACAAAGCTTTAAATTAGTTTTTTTGTAATCCAAAACTAACCATGACCGAACCCAATAAACGCCTCCTTTCTCTTGATTTTTTTCGGGGATTAACCGTTGCCGCGATGATTTTGGTCAATAATCCGGGAAGCTGGGGTCATATTTATCCTCCATTAGAACATGCAGAATGGAATGGCTGTACACCTACTGATCTGATTTTCCCATTTTTTCTGTGGATTGTAGGCGTATCGATTGCCTTTGCAATGGGAAGTGGAAAGGCAGATCCATCCTTACATCGGAAAATAATTATAAAAGCAGTTAAACGCGGATTTATTCTTTACTTATTAGGTTTTTTTCTGGCCATTTTTGGTAAAATAATGGCTGTATTTATTGATGGTAAAAGTTTAACCGAGGCTTTTCAAACCGTTCGTTTGTTAGGGGTTTTACAGCGTATTGGTATTGTCTTTATTTTCAGTAGTATTATTTTTTTGAAATTTTCTAACAAAAATATTTTTAAGCTATTCATTTTAATGTTAGCCGTTTACTGGGCGTTAATGACTTTCGTGCCCGTTCCAGGTTATGGCGATGCAAACCTGGAAAAGGAGACCAACCTGGCTGCATGGATTGATAGACTTATTTTAACCGAGTCCCATACCTGGGCATCAGCTAAAACCTGGGATCCGGAAGGTGTTTTAAGTACTTTGCCCGCAATTGCAACCTGCTTATTTGGGGTTTTAGTTGGGGTGTGGATGAAAAGAAAGGATGTAGCAGCGGCAGATAAAGTAGCCTGGTTATTTAGTGCAGGTACAGCTGCAGTTGTTTTAGGTTTACTATGGGATTTACAGTTTCCAATAAATAAATCACTGTGGACCAGCTCTTATGTTCTATACGCTGGTGGCCTGGCTTCAATAGCATTAGCGCTTTCCTATTGGATAATTGATGTGCAGGGCTTTAAAAAATTTACCACACCATTTGTGGTATATGGAGTTAACGCCATAACCGTTTTTTTTCTGGCCGGATTAATGCCAAGAGTGTTAAATCTTATTAAAATTACAAATGCTGACGGATCAAAAACAGCCTTGTTAGAGAAGTTTTATACCACCTGTTATACGCCGTTCTTTTCTCCAATTAACGCTTCATTACTTTGGGCAATAAGTTATGTACTTGGATTTTATGTTTTGCTTTATGTGATGTATAAAAAGAACATCATCATCAAAGTTTAAATTTAAATATTGCACCTTGAAGAAAAAAACAACTATATATGATATTGCTAAAGCGCTAAATATTACCGTTTCTACGGTTTCAAGAGCTTTGAGCGGTTTTCCTGCCATAAGTGAGGTAACCAGAACAGCCGTTGAAGAAATGGCAAGGCAAATGGATTATAGTCCGAATAAGCTGGCATCTGCCCTAAAATCGGGTAAAACAAATATTATCGGTGTAATCGTTCCCAGTGTACAAGCCCATTTTTTCGCATCTATAATACATTGTATTGAGGATGGCTTGAAAGATGCCGGTTATCGTGTAATCATTTATCAATCTAATGAATCGGTAGAAAATGAAATCAACGGTGTGAAAACATTGCTTGAGGCACAGGTTGATGGAATTATGGCATCGATGTCATTAGAAACAGATGATGTTTCTCACTTTGCTGAAATCACTAAGCAAAACAAGCCGTTAATTTTATTTGATCGCGTGAACGAAAGTTTGAACGTGCCTACCGTTACTTTAAATGACTTCAAGGCAGGCTATCTTGCTACGCAACACCTGATTGAGAAAGGATATAAGAAAATCGCTTTTATTACCACAGTTCATCAAATTAAAATTTTTAATGACCGGTTAAATGGCTATAAAGCTGCATTGAGCGATTATCAATTGCCAATTGAGGAGGAGCATATTGTCTTTGGCGGCTTATCCATAAAAGATGGTCGATTTGGTGCAGGTAAACTAATGAGAAGCCAAAATAAGCCAGATGCTATTGTTGCAGGCGACGATTTTACGGCTCTTGGCGTCATTAAAAAGTTGAAAGAAATAGAAGAAGTACCGCCTGAAGTTGGAGTAATAGGCTTTGCCAATGAAGCCTTTTCGGCATACATTACACCCAGTTTATCTACAATAGATCAACATGCTGCACAAATGGGCAAAGAGTGCGCAAAAATGTTTCTTAAAATGATCGGGCAACCCGACCCTTATCATTCTATAGCGCATATAGTGCTGGAGCCAAGTGTTGTTGAACGATTATCTACAGATTTTTCAAATTCTGGGCAAGAGCATGAGGAAAATTAAAATAAAAAAATCCCTGCCGTTTTAAAGCAGGGATTTATGATTTTTTTAATCTACAAATTTCCACCGTACAAAGGCTTCCATCGCTTCATATTCGGCCAAGCCGAGTTCATCATAAGCTTTTGCAGTATCACGATTACGGTCTTCTGCTCTTTGCCAGAACTCCCGTGCATCATCTCCAGGAAACACAGCCTTGTCTTTTTGACTTTGATGTTTGAAAATAGCATTTCTTTTGCGTTCCAGTTCTTGTGGGGAGATAGGAACAGCCATTTCAATTTCATGAGTTTCAAATTCATGCCATGCACCGCGATACATCCACAACCAGCATTCCTGAGCCCAGGTTTCTGTTTTTCTAAGTCGCTTTAATGCAGCCAGGATGATATTGAAGCATACAATATGAGTTCCGTGTGGGTCTTCAAAATCGCCTGCAGCAAAAACCTGTTGCGGCTTTACCTTTTGCAAAAGCTCAACCGTTAAATCTACATCGGCATCTGTAATTGGATTTTTAGTGTTTTTTCCAGTTTCATAAAAAGGAAGCGCCTGGAAATGAATATGATCATCTTCCAAACCACAATACCGGGCACCAGCGATAGCTTCTCCTTTTCTGATCAGTCCTTTAATCGTCTGGATTTCTGGCGTATCCACCTGATTTGGTTTCTTTTGATCAATAAAAGCCCTCATTTTATGATAAAGTTCTTTCAGATGGCTATTATCCATGCCCATCTTTTCTGTAAAATCAACATTAAATTCTACAAAACGAAGTGCATCATCGTCCCATACAGCTGTATTACCCGAAGTTTGATAAGCGACATGTACATCATGTTTCTGATCAACCAAACGAATAAATGTACCCCCCATGGAAATTACATCGTCATCCGGATGCGGAGAGAAAATAATTACCCTCTTAGTTGCAGGTTCTGCTCTTTCAGGGCGTTGAGAATCATCAGCATTTGGTTTTCCTCCAGGCCATCCCGTAATGGTATGTTGTAATTTATTAAAAATATGGATGTTGATGTTGTAAACCGGTCCCTTTTCAGTCGCCAGTTGTGCCATGCCATTGTTGTTGTAATCGTCTTCTGTAAGCTTCAATACCGGTTTTTTTAATGTATTGGCCAACCAGATCACCGCTTTACGAATTAAATCCTCCGTCCAGATACAATCTTTAACCAACCATGGTGTATTGAAACGCGTTAACTCTGCAGCAGCAGGTGCATCTAAAATAAACTCAACGTTTTCAGAAAGTTGCAAATACGTTGCCGGAACATCACCCGAAATTTCTCCTTCAACAGCTTTTTTAATGATGGATGCTTTTTTACGACTCCAGGCCATTAAAATGATCTCGCGAGCTTTAAAAATAGTGCCAATTCCCATTGTAATGGCTTTTGTAGGTACAAACGTTTTTCCGCCAAAATCACGGGCTGCATCACGGCGGGTCAAATCATCTAAAGTAACTAAACGGGTGCCGGAATTTGGTGCAGAACCTGGTTCGTTAAAACCAATGTGGCCTGTACGACCTATACCCAAAATTTGAATATCAAGTCCTCCTAAATCGCCGATTTTCTTTTCGTACTCCAGGCAAAATGCTGGAATTTCTTCTAAAGGAAGCGTTCCGTCAGGAATGTGAACGTTGTTCTTGTCTATGTCAATATGATTGAAAAGGTTTTCATTCATAAATGTAACATAGCTTTGCGCAGCGTTTGGTTGCATTGGATAATATTCATCCAAATTAAAAGTAATTACATTTTTAAAACTTAAGCCCTCTTCTTTGTGCAGTCTAACCAGTTCGGCATATACTGCAATTGGAGTTACACCTGTTGCTAAGCCCAGTACTGCAGGTGTGTTGTTTGCTTGTTTTGATTTAATGAGGTTGGCAATTCTGTGCGCCACATTAACCGAAGCAATTTTTGGATTTTCGAACACGCTTACCGGTAATTTCTCGAAACGTGTCTCCTCCAGTAGATTTAATCTTGCCATTTTTGTTTATGGATTTTAATGTACGGAGCAGTAAAGATAGAGAGTTATAGCCGAATTTTAATAAAGGTTATTTACTTTTATTGAAACTAATTGTTTAATATTCAATTAAGAGCAAAATCAAACGTTTGATCAAATTTTTTAAAAGACTATAATGAATCTCCAGATAAGAAACCTTTACCATAAAGCGCAAAAAAAGGAACGTTTAATTATTGGTTTAATGAGCGGAACCTCAATGGATGGCCTGGACATTGCGCTTTGTAAGGTGAGTGGAAACGGACCTGACACGAAAGTTAATGTTATCGCCTTTAAAACAGGAGAATATACAGCTGAGTTCAGAGCCAAAATAAAAGCTATTTTTTCAAAAAAACAAGTCGATCTGGAATTGGTTTGTTTGATGAATGAACACATTGCCGATACGCATGCAGGTTTGATTAATGAAGCGCTGAAGGAGTGGGATTTTGAGAATAAACAGATTGATTTTATAGCCAGCCACGGACAAACGATTTTTCATGCACCAAAATCATTACATCAGTTAAGTGATTACCCAAACGGTACCCTACAAATAGGAGATGGTGATCATATTGCCGTGAAAACCGGAATCATAACTTTATCTGATTTTAGACAAAAGCACATTGCTGCTGGTGGTGAGGGTGCTCCATTAGCCGTGTATGGTGATTATTTAATCTTTTCTAAAAAGGATGAAAACCGCATTATGCTCAATATTGGAGGGATTGCCAATTTTACCTATTTACCTGGTAGCCTGAACGCATCAGAAATTTTTTCGACAGATGTTGGTCCGGGAAATACGCTTATGGATCAGTTTATGCAACAGCACTATCACCAGTTTTATGATGAGAATGCTGAAGTCGCGAAATCAGGTGTACTAAATGATCAATTGTTAACAGCGCTGTTAGATTGCGATTTCTTTCATTTTGATTTTCCAAAAACGACAGGTCCAGAATTGTTCAATCTGGATTATCTGGAGCAGGCACAGGCCCAGTCATCCACGGAGGATATAAAACCAGAAGATATTATGGCTACTCTTTGTCATTTTTCTGCCGAAACGATTTCCCATGCGATAAAGCGTTCGTTTGATGCGGAGGCTCGTCCGCACATTTTTATGAGTGGCGGCGGAATGCATAACCCTCTTTTGGTAGAATTACTTAAAAATAAACTGCCATTTGCACGGTTTTTTACTACCGATGACTTAAATATAAATCCGGATGCCAAGGAGGCCGTTTTGTTTGCTGTTTTGGCTAATGAAACCCTTTGTGGAGCCCCGCTTGATTTTGGAAACCGCCAAGGTATTCCATCGGTTTGTATGGGGAAAATTAGTTTGCCGGAATAGGCAAATGGCATGTAAAGGGAGTTGTGTCAATAAAAATTTACTTTGTTGGGTATTTTGTTAAATTTGTTAATTCTAATCTTAACCAACAAACCAGATTTTATGGAAAAATGTTACCTAAAAAGGTTATCAGGATTTTTTACAGTTTTGATGATCCCACTGCTGCTGCTCATTACAACCACGGTGGCGCAGGCACAAACTAAACGTTATAACATTAGCGGTAAAATAACAGACGCCTCCAATAACGACCCTATTCCGGGTGTAGTAGTTAAAATTTTAAACACCAACCTGGCAACCAGTACCAATGCTAATGGTGCCTATTCATTCTCTGTTGATTTAGCTGCAGGAAATTATCAGCTTCAGTTTTCTTTTGTTGGTTATAAAAGTAAAACACAGGCCGTAGTTTTAGGTAATGCAGATCAAGTACAATCAAATGCTACTTTAGGTGCAGATGCCGTAGGGCTTGATGAAGTCATTGTTACTGGTACATCTGCCGGAACAACCAGAAAACAATTAGGAAGTTACGTAAGTACGGTTAAGGGAGATGACTTGAATAAAGCGCCTAGCGGGAATGCTTTAGCCTCCTTACAAGGGAAGACACCGGGAGCTCAGATAAGCCAAAATTCTGGTGATCCGGCAGGGGGTATTTCTGTGCGTCTGCGAGGTGTGAGTTCTGTTAACTCATCATCTGATCCGCTTTATATTATCGATGGTGTTATTGTGAATAATTCGACTACAAGGGTAACGAATACATCAGGCAACTATGATGGTGGAGGTAGTGGTACTGGTGGAAACGGAAATTTTGTAGGTAGTATTGGTCAAAATAGAATGGTTGATATAAATCCAGCAGATATAGATAGAATTGAAGTTTTAAACGGTGCCGCAGCCGCAGCTATTTATGGCTCCAGAGCCAATGCCGGAGTAATACAGATTTTTACCAAGAGAGGTAAAACAGGAACGCCTCAGGTTAGTTTCAATACAAGTTTAACCATCAGCGAGCTACGGAAACAAATTGAGGTGAACCAATCGCCAACTAAATTTGGTGGACCAACTGACGGGCCAACGGCGCAGACGCAAGATGTATTATCGCCGGCTTTAACCAATACTACTGCGGTAACCAGGTATAACTACCAGGACTATATTTTTAGAACTGGCGTTGGAACCGACAATTCTGTTTCTGTTTCAGGAGGTAATGATAATACTAAATTTTACACTTCAGCAGGATACTTTTCTAACCAGGGTATTATCAAAAATACTGATTTTACCAGAATGAATTTTAGAGCAAATTTAGATCAAACGATTAGCAAATGGGCTAAATTAACTGCCGGTTTTAACTATGTTCACAGTGATGCAAACGAAAAACCAGATGGCAACTCATTTTTTTCTCCAATGAATTCTGTAACTATCCTTGGTAATTTTCATGATATTTTTGCACGAGATGCTTTAGGTAACCTAAAAGCTGTGGGAGAACGTGGCCGTGTTAATCCTGTTTCTGTTATTGAAGATATTAAACAACGTCAGTTTACCAATCGTATCATTGCCAATACAGGCCTGAAACTTACGCCGGTAAAAAACCTGACTATTGATTATACAATGGGTGTTGATAATACCATTCAAAATGGAACTACATATATTCCGCCATTTGCATATAACGTTAGTACAGGTTTTTATGGTGGTGGTGCAGGTTTAGATCCATCATTAAATGGTTATGCAAGTGCGGCTAATGCTACATCTACATTGTTTAATAACGAGTTAAATTTTACTTATGATAGTAAAATAACAGAATTACTAAGTTCGACAACACAATTGGGTGGTTCATACCAATATCAAAAAGAACTTTATAGCTTGCTTAATGGACGTGGTCTGGCGCCTTTTGTTCAGGTGGTAAATGGTGCAAGTACTATTCTGCCAAATAATGATAGTCGCTCAGAGTTTTCGATTAGCGGAGCTTATTTGCAGCAAAACTTCAAATATAAAGACCACCTGTTTTTAACTGGCGCAATCAGGGTTGATCAATCTACAGTGTTCGGTGAAGAAAACAGAACGCAATATTATCCTAAAGCTAATGTGAGTTATGTACTATCTTCAGCCGATTATTGGAAAGATTTAGGTGTGTCTTCCTGGTGGAACGCTTTTAAATTAAGAGCAGCTTATGGCCAATCTGGTAATTTAACAGGTATAGGCGCATACTCTCGTTTTAACGTGTATTCACCTGGTGCATTAAATAGCAAAACCTCTTTAACATCGCTAACCGGACTAGCAAATACCAAAGTTAAGCCTGAGCGCCAGCGGGAATTAGAGCTTGGTACGGATATGTCATTCTTCAATAACCGTTTGGGTTTAACATTTAGTTACTATGATAAAAGTGTAACCGATTTACTTTTAGAGGTGGTAATTGCACCTACAACAGGTTACACAAGTTTGCTGGATAACATTAGCGGGAAACTTAAAAACAGGGGGGTGGAACTGATGCTGACAGGAGTGCCATTAAGAAGTGATGATTTTTCTTGGACATCTACCGTGATCTTCAATAGAAATAGAAATAAAATAGTAGGCTCTGGTGCTCAAAGATTGATTTCAACAAACGCCGGTGCGCCAGTATCGGTGACTGATGGCTACCCAATTGGTGTATTCTACGGTACGTATTTCGAAAGAACTTCAGATGGAAATATTGCAACAAACGCAGCTGGGATTCCTTTAACAGCCGGACAAGCTGCCGGAAATGTTCAGCGTAAAGTAATTGGCGATCCCAATCCGGATTATACAGGATCATTCGTAAACGATTTTACCTATAAAAAGTTAAGTCTTCATGTTCAATTGGATGCTGTACAAGGTGGCGATGTTTGGAATGCCGACTGGAGAACCCGTCAAGGTGTGGGTAATGGTAAGGTTGCAGAGGCAGAGCAAAGAGGGTTGTTGCCAAGAGGCTATGTAGCAGGAGCTTATAATGTAGAAGAGTGGCGCATTGATGACGGGTCATTCGTTAAATTGAGAGAGGTTTCATTAAGCTATAATATCGGGAAGGTGAAATTCATTAAAAACCTAACCGTAAATGTGAGCGGCAGAAATCTGTTCTCTTGGGATAATTATAAAGGATATGATCCTGAACTGAATTCAGGCGGGCAATCTACACTTTTGCGAAATATTGACTTTGGTTCTGTTCCAATCCCTCGTACTTTCTCATTCGGTTTACAAGCAAGGTTCTAAATAAAAACTTATCATGAAAAATTTAAAGTCAAAATATATAGGTTATGCATTGCTGATTACAACAGTCACTTTTTCCAGTGCTTGTAAAAAGGAATACCTTAATCCAAATGCAGCCACAGCTAACGAAGTACTATCTTCGCCTAAAGGGCTAACCGGTGTAACGGTAGGTTTGCAGAAAAACTATTCTACTACAAGGGTAGGTGTTCTGTATGCTGCAATTACGTTGAATGGTTTAACAACAAATGAGCTGATTTCTATAAACACTGGTAATACCAATGAAGAACGTTTGGCAGCTGGAGGAGTGCAGGTAGATGGTACTAATACCATTTTACTGAATGTTTGGGCAGGATCAAATAAAATTATTTTCGATGCAGATAATGTGATCACTAATGCGGCTAATTTACCCGATAAGAATTATGCTGCCGGATTAATTGCTCATGCAAGCATTTTTAAAGCTTTGGCTTTGGGTAATTTATCTGAGTATTGGGAGCAGATTCCTTCAGGCATCGGACAAAATGTTCCATTTGTAAGTAGGATAGAAGGATATAATAAAGCCATTTCGACTATTGATAACGCCCTTGCTGCCATTGCAGCTAATCCCATTAGCGCTTCATTCGCAGGAAATATTCCAGCCGGAATTGATATTCCTAATACTTTGAATGCATTAAAAGCTCGTTATGCTTTATTTACCGGCAACTACCCTTTGGCACTTAGCGCAGCAAATGCAGTAGATTTAACTAAAAAATCTACATTTACGTATGATGCCCTGAACCTAAATCCAGTTTTTGAAATCGCTACATCAACCAATAATGTGATTCAGCCAAAAAACCTAAACCTGGGTCAAACAGGTGCTAATATCCCTGATGCTGCTGATGCTAGAATTCCATTTTATACTGTTGTAAATACCACAGTTCGTATTAATGGTTTTGGAGCAGGAACATTTACAGCCATTCCGGTTTATTTACCAGGAGAAATTACTTTAATAAAAGCCGAAGCTTATGCAAGACAAGCTACACCAAATTTGGGAAGTGCTTTAACAGAGCTAAATAAAGTAGTTACTAAAACTGCCGCTGCAGATCCTTTTGGACTAGGTGCTAATTTACCTGCATTAACAGGAAGTTATACCCAGCAACAACTTTTAGATTTAATTTATAAGCATCGTTGTATTGAGTTATTTATGTCCGGATTAAAGCTTGAAGATATGCGGCGGTTTAGTCAGCCAAATGCTGATCGCAAACGTAACTTTTTCCCATATCCTTTTCAGGAGCGGGATAACAATACAAACACCCCTGCAAATCCTTCATTCTAAAAAAAACAGGGTTCCGATATTTCGGAACCCTGTTTACAAAATAGTAAGATCTGATTGTTTATAGGCGATTAACATTTCATTATTTTTATCTACTTCTGTAACCAGGTAACTGATGTTTTCTATCGGAGAAACTTTCAGCCTTAAAGAAATACCTAGTTTTTCAGAAATACACAGAACAGCTGTTTTTTTGGAGCAGGCAATCATCGCTTTTTTTAGTTGATTGATTTCCCAGTCGGTATCGGTTAAACCGTCTACAGGGTGTATGGCGCTTACCCCCATTAAGCATAAATCAGCTTTAATTTCTGATAACTGGGTAATGACATGGCCTCCATAACTCACCTGTGAATTTTTAGAAAATAATCCACCAATTAAAATCACTTCAATATGATCGTATTTAGCAAGCTCTACCGCTACTAACGGACTGATTGTAAAAAAAGTAGCCGTAATACTTTGAGGCAATTGTTTTACCAGTTCGAGTACTGTAGTGCCGCCACCTGTTAAAACGACCATGCCATCTTTAATTAGTGAGGTTGCTTTTTTTGCCAATGCGATTTTATTCTCCCTGGCATAAACAGTACTATCATCAAATGAGCTGTGGTATGATTTAGATAAAGCGCCACCATGCACCTTAAAAAGCAAGCCTTCATCAACTAACTCCTGTAAATCCCTTCTAATAGTATCCTCAGATACGTTAAGCTGCTGTACCAAATCAGAAGTAAGCACACGATTGTGTAAGTTGATTTGACGCATAATAAAATCATGGCGTTCCTTTTTGAGCATAATGTTTGGTTTGAACGAATATAGGAATAGTTTCTATTATTTGCGTGTTTGTGCATGTTTTTGCAATAATATATGGCGAGATTAATAATAAAATCTTTCTTGTTTTGTGTTATAAGTGAAAAACATTTATCATATTTACTTAACTTTTGTGCAGTATGCGTTATTGTGCAGGTTTACAAACAACAAGAAAAACTAACTAAATCAATTCTTAACTAAACTTTTACTGGCGGTTTATGAAAAAAAAACTACTATTAATTTTTATCGGTACGTTTTTGCTGATGGCTCATGCCATTGCGCAACAGGTTACCGTTACGGGCAGGGTTACATCAGAAGATGGGCCAATACCCGGCGTTTCCATTCGGGTTAAAGGAGGCGCTGCAGTTGCGCAAACAAATTCCGACGGAAATTATTCTATTAAGGTATTAAAAACTGATGTTTTGACTTATACCTATGTAGGATATTCTGTTGTAGAAAAAAACGTGGGTAATAACACAATTCTAAATGTTATTTTGCAGCAAAATACTAATTCACTAAACGAAGTAGTCGTTACTGCACTAGGCCAAACGGCATCCAAAAGGTCATTAGGTACCGCTCAGCAAACTGTAAAAGGGGCTGATATTGCTCAAACACAGCGAGAAAATTTTGTAAATGCCTTGCAAGGTCGTGTAGCTGGTGTAGAAGTTACAAGTACATCTGGTGTTCCCGGGGCTTCTTCTTCCATTACCATCCGTGGGATAAGTTCGATAAGTGGAAGTAATCAGCCGTTGTTTGTTGTAGATGGTTTACCAATTGATAATAAAACATTAAGTACTTCTGCTTTCTACTCTGATAATAGTTCCACAACTGGGTTGTTTAACCGTGGTGTTGACTTTACCAATAGAGCTGCTGACATTAATCCGGAAGACATTGAAAGTTTAGTGGTTTTAAAGGGGCCAGAAGCGGCTGCCTTATATGGTATTGATGCTGCAAACGGAGCCATAGTAATTACGACCAAACGCGGTAAAGCTGGCGAGGGTTCAATTAACTATAACAATAGTTTTAGGGTTGAGCAAACCAGCTACAAACCCGAATTGCAAAAAGAGTTTGGTTTAGGCACAGGTGGCGTGGCTGCAGGAACTGCATTTACATATTTTGGTCCACGATATGCAGCTAATACTCAGTTTTATGATAATATCGACGGTTTTTTTCAAACTGCATTTACGCAGAAACATAATCTTTCATTAGAAGGTGGACGCAATGAGTCAAACTATCGTTTATCTACATCATATACTGACCAAAATGGAGTTGTACCAGGTTCGGATTATAGCAGGTTAACCCTTACAGGAGCAGCCGGGGGTAAAGTGAACAACTGGCTATCGGTAGATTTTTCGATGAACTACTCTTATGCGCTGAATAATCAGGCATTTAAGGGGGATGGAGGTGCATTAATCGGCCTGCTTCTTTGGCCGCAGGAAGATGACGCTAAAAACTACTTAACCGCATCAGGTACGAGAAGAAGATTTACAACAGCAACAGATTTGACATCGGAAATAGAAAACCCATATTTTAATGTAAATAAGAATAAGAATACAACAAAAAATAATCGTATTCTATCAAACGCTTCTTTTACCGTAACTCCTGTAAAGTGGTTAAACATTAAATCAATTATCGGAATTGATGCTTATAACAATAACGCAATGTTAGTGAGTCATCCTGAAAGTAGAAGAGGATTATTAAAAGGAGGTATATTAGATATTGCCAATGATAATACTCGAAATATCAATTCACAAACCTTGGTTAATTTAACCAAGCAGAACATTACCAAAGATATCACATTCGATTTTACTGCTGGTAATGCAATTAAGGCATTAAAGTCGACGATTGAGAGTGCATATGGAGAAAACTTTCTAGATCCGAATTTTATTTCCATAAATAACACTACTTCTACTTTACGAAATGCGAAATCAACTGTAGCTGAGCAAAGAGTGGTTAGTTTGTTTGGTAGAGCTACATTTGGATATAAAGACTATCTATATATTACAGCTACCGGCCGTAATGACTGGACATCTACCATACCAGTTAGAGCAAATTCATTTTTCTACCCTTCCATATCAGGTAGTTTTGTATTTACTGATGTTCCAGCCTTTAAGCCTTCTTTAAGTAAGATATTTACATCTGGTAAGTTAAGGGCAGCTTATGCCAATGTTGGAAAAGATGCCCGTCCATATGCGTATGTGCCAGCCTTAGAAAGTAAAACAACTGTCGGTGGTGGGTATGGGTACAGTTTTTACGGTCCAAATCCTAATCTTGTTCCTGAATTTGCAAGTTCATATGAATTTGGTACAGAGCTTGCCTTTTTCAAGGACCGCCTAGGTGTTGATGTTACTTATTATAATAAAGAAACGCGTGATCAAATTGTTAATGATATTAGAGGAAGTTATGCGACAGGATATGTTTTATTCAATCTCAATGGAGCAAAAACTCAAAATAAAGGATGGGAAGTAAGTTTAAGAGGAACTCCTATCAAAACTTCTAGCTTTTCATGGAATATATTAGCTAATTTTGACGCAACACGTGGAAAAGTATTAGAGCTACCTCGTTCATTACCAGAGTCTTATGTATCGGATACATGGCTTTATGGAAACGTAAGAAACGGTGTTACGCCGGGCTATTCTACCAGATCGCTCACAGGATATTTTTATTTAAGAAATAATCAGGGTGAAATTCTAATTAATCCAGCCAATGGTTTACCAGTTCGTTCAACTATATTTATTGAAGGCGGCTATGATAGGCAGCCAGATTTTCAACTCGGTATTACCAATACATTTTCCTATAAAGATTTCTCTTTATCATTTTTGTTAGATATCAGAAAAGGTGGAGATGTATTTAATGGTACTCAAGCTTTCTTAACTCAACGAGGCTTATCAACTAAAACTTTAGATCGTTTGCAGCCAAGGGTTATTACGGGCGTATTGCAGGATGGCAGGGAAAATTCACCAAATCCTACTAAAAATACAATATCAGTTACTCCGTTCTATCAAAATAATTTTTATACTCTAATGAGCGAAGAACTATTTATAGAAAAAGATATCAACTGGATCAGGCTCAAAGATGTGACACTACAGTATCGCTTGTCACAAAACTTATTAAAACGCCAGAAATTTGTTAAAAGTGCAAGCGTTTTTGTAACAGGTACAGATTTATTCCTTATCACTAATTATTCAGGCCTGGATCCGGTAGTGAGTGGTAATACTGCAGCGGTTGGTGGGTCTGGTGCACAAGGTGTTGATTATGGTAACTTTCCTATGCCTATAGGATTAAACTTCGGCATTAAGATTGGTTTATAAAAGAAGATTAAAATGAAAAAGATATATATAGCTACAGCATTTTTATTCCTAATTACTTTAGGAGGCTGCAAAAAATTCTTAGATGTTAATACCAATCCGAATAACCCTGAAAAGGTAGAAGCGAATTTGTATTTATCACCAATGCTACACTGGATGGTGACTGCACCAACTTATGATGCTAGATTTATTGGAAGGTATACGCAAAATTGGACTGTCATTACTGTAGGTAGTACCTGGGACAGGCAAGGTTACGATCCGAGTTCTGATAACGGGGGACAGGTTTTTAGAATGACATATTTTGATTTTGGACAAAATTTAGTTGATATGAATACGAGAGCAGAGCAAGAACAACGCTGGGACTTGCTAGGTGTTGGTCAGATACTAAAAGCATGGGGATGGATTACTGCTACAGATATTCACGGAGAAATTATTGTTAAAGAAGCAATTGATGCTACAAAAACAACTTTTGCGTATGATACTCAGCAGTATGCATACGAAGAGTCTTTAAGATTATTAAATTCTGCCATTGTAAACTTAAAACGTACAGATGGTGGTGTAAATGCCACTATCTTAGCTAAAACAGACATTATTTATAAAGGTGACGTTACTAAATGGATAAAATTTGCAAATGGTTTAAAAGCTATGATTTTAAACCATTATAGTAATAAACCTGGTTACAAGCCAGATGAAGTTATTGCGTTGGTAAATTCTTCCTTCACCAGTAATGCTGATGATGCATTATTAGCCTATACTGGTACTGCAAATGACGATATAAATTTCTTCGCTGCCGCACGTGATAATCTAACAAGTTATAGGCAAACTAGATTTATTTTAAGTATGTTGGACGGTACTGTTTTTACAGGAACTCAAGATCCAAGGTTAACTCGAATGTTATCAGCATCACCAGATGGTATTTATAGAGGCTTGGAGCCTTCGCTGGGCGTTGGAGCGCTGACTGCCGCGCAACAGCCAAACAATTTTTGGGGTTATAGCTCATTGGCACTAGCTAATGCGTCAATTTCAACGCCTGCTCGCTACATCTTTGGCAGAAAAAGTAAATTACCAGCAATGACCTACTCTCAATTGCAGTTTATTAAAGCAGAAGCAGCATATAAGAAAGGAGATAAGGCTACCGCACTAGATGCTTATACTAAAGGTATTTCATCACATATCGATTTTGTAAATGCTAGGAATACCGATGACGGCCAGTCTCCCACACAGATATCAGCTACTGAGAAATCTGCCTATTTAGCACAAACTTCAGTAGTTCCTTCAACAGCTGCAGGTTTAACTCTGTCGCAAATAATGTGTCAAAAATATATTGCTCAATGGGGATGGGGTCATGTAGAACAATGGACTGATTTGAGAAGATATCATTATGTTGATAAAGATCCGGAAGTAGACAGACAAGTTTTTATCGGATTTACTATTCCTTCAATCTTGTATGCAGATAATGCTGGTAAACTTGCTTATAGGATTAGGCCAAGATATAATTCTGAATATGTATGGAACAGAGCTGAATTAGATAAAATAGGTGGTTTGGCACCAGATTATCATACCAAGGAAACTTGGATTACTTTACCATAAAAAACTTATTATATGAAAAATAGATATATTATACGTGTAGTATTTGGCTGCCTGATATCCATATTATTATACTCATGCGAAAAAGACGCCGTTCAAATAATTGATAAGCCTGTTAGTGGCGCACAATTGAAATTTTTTAATTTTGGTGTAGGTGCACCTGTTGTAAATTTTTATGCTAACGATAAAAAAATTTCAGCTGCATTATCAGCAACCGGAGCAGAAAGTGGTACAGCTGGCGTGGCCTATGCTGCTGTATTTCCATCAATAAATTCTTATGCGGTTTTAGAGCCTGGAAGTTATAATTTTAAGGCTCAGAGGCCTTCAACTGCCACTGCTGATCCCAATTTGGTAGTTTCAAATCTTAATGCGACAGTTGAGCAGGGTAAAAATTATTCACTTTATTTATCGGGAATTTACAATACAACCGCTAAGACTGTTGAGTCCTTTATCATTGAAGATGTGCTACCTCCTGTAGATACTTCTGCGGGTTATGTACGTTTTGTTCATGCTATATCGAACGCAAATCCGCTTAATTTGGTTCTTAAAAATTCTATTACAGGTATTGAAACTATCGTCGCGACGAATATAGCATATAAATCAGCTTCAAACTTTGTTAAAGTACCATTTGGGACTTACGAGCTTTACTGCAGATATCCAAATTCTCCAACTAATGTAATATCAAGAAATGGGACCTCTGTAGTTTCAGTGATTAAGGCAAATACATATTCTTTCAGTATTAGAGGGAATATTACAGTCACTTCTACCACCGCAGCCGATCGGCCGTTTATTGATAATACACCCAATAGGTAACTTTAAACATATAAAATTTGAGGCGATTCATAATCGCCTCAAATTTTTCTACAATATCTTAAACCCTAAGCTTAATTGAAAAACATTGGGCTTTTGCGTATATCGATCACTTTTGCTAATGTTAGAAAGTCCGGCTTCGTAGCGTAAATCAACAGAAATGGCACCTACATCTACGCCTGCACCACCTTGTATTGCGAAAGCCTGATTTTTATAGTTGTTAAAATCAGTAGCTTGCTGGTAGGCAGTGCTAAAGCTTGAATTTTCATCCAATACAAATGAAATAACCGGGCCAGCCATCACTCTAAAATTTAAGTTTTTAGCGCCAAATTTCGTTCCGAATAAAACAGGAATATCTAAAGTAGTAAACTTAACTTTTCCCTCTGCTGCAATTTCATTGTTGCTGTTGTTGGTAAAGCTGATAAATTTATTGCCTTTGCTGCCAATGTAGGCTTCTGGCTGTACATAAAAACTTGCACCACCAATACGGGCCCAGGCACCTATCTGGTAACCTAAACGATTCTCTTCGCTGGCAAAATCTGAATTTAATTTAGCTAAGTTAACCCCAGCTTTAACCCCTAAATTAAACGATTGTGCATGGGATGTTGCCCAACCAACGGTTAGGAAAACAATAGAAAGGATGATTTTTTTCATGGTTTAAATTGAATTTGATGTGTTTGATTATTTACAATTCCCACCATTCACAATTATCGTGCAAATATTCTTTGTAGCGCTATTTTTTAACACTACCTATAAAAAGATATTTATGTCAGCAAATATTTTTTACTTTTGCAGCAAACAAAATCTGCTATGGCTAATTTTCAACTTACTTCAGAAACTGCTTTTAAGGTTAAGACCAAGTTTTTAAGAAAATATCGTGATCTGGCGAACGAGCCATTAGAGTTTACGCCTGGTAAAGAAGATCAGTTAGTAGAAGATTTAATGCGTTTGGTAAAACGGGATCGCACCTATATCGAATTTACTATTCAAAAAGCATTAGCCGATACCAAAGGAAATAGGTTATAGGCTACATGCCTCCTTTCTATATTCCAACACTAAACATCATGCCTTTTTAATATTTGTACCTTTTCGTACATTTACCCTTCATCTACATTAACTTGCAACTGGTATTCTGGTTGCATTTAAAACCATCAGGCATGAAGAAAGTAAAATACTACATTTTAGCTACAGGTATGGGTTTAGCCATACTCTCATTTTCTTTTAAAGAAGATTTGTTTCTCGTGTCCAAAAACCTCGATATTTTTGCTTCCGTTTACAAAGAAATCAATATTAATTACGTCGATGACACGAGTGCGCCCCAACTCATGAAGGTGGGTATTGATGCGATGCTGGATAGTCTAGATCCTTATACGGAGTATGTACCTGAGTCTGAAATAGAAGATTATAAACTAAAATATGTAAGTACACAATACGGAGGAATTGGTGCTGCAACGGTTTTGATAGATGGTAAACTCTTTGTTAATGATGTAAGCGAAGGTTATCCGGCTCAGAAAGCTGAAGTGATGCCTGGCGATCAGGTGCTGAAAATTAATGGAATTGAAATAAAAGGAAAAGACCGGGCTCAGATTAGTCAGTTATTACGTGGTCCAAAAGGAACACCAGTTGATCTCACATTGATAAGAGATGGAAAAGAGTTGTCAAAAAAGTTAAACCGCGATGAAATTAAACAACCAAATGTTTCTTATTCCGGAATGGTTGGAGATGGAATTGGCTATATTAAATTAGATAAATTCTTGGAAAATTCAGGGCAGGAGGTTAAGGATGCGCTCATAAACATCAATAAGCAAAATCCAAAGGGAATTGTGCTTGATTTACGTAATAACGGTGGCGGAATATTGCAGGAAGCCGTAAAAATTGTGAATCTTTTTGTAGATAAGGATCAGTTGGTTGTTACACAAAAAGGGAAAAATGCAGAAAAAACCATCACCTATAAAACGCAGATGCTGCCAATATCTCCTTCCGTTCCTTTGGTTGTTTTAGTTAATGGTAATTCTGCATCGGCTTCCGAAATCGTTGCCGGCTCCCTTCAGGATCTGGACCGGGCAATTGTAGTGGGCCAGCGGAGTTATGGTAAGGGCCTCGTGCAGCAAACCTTTAATTTGCCATATAATGGCCTGGTGAAAGTTACGGTAGCCAAATATTATACCCCATCCGGGAGATGCATTCAGAAACTGGATTATGCTCATAAAAATGCAGATGGAATAGCAGAACGCTTTGCTGATTCAACGATGGTGATGTATCAAACTAAAGCAGGGAGAAATGTATATAGTGGCAATGGTGTATATCCTGATGTGGTGATCGCTTCGCCAAAGCTTAGCCCTGTTACCGTTAATATGATCAATAAGAGCTTGTTTTTTAATTACGCCAATGCTTATTGGAAAAAAACACCAAAAGTAGAGTCAGCTAAAAGCTTTCAGTTATCTGATGCAGATTATAATGCTTTCGTCAATACACTGGCAGAAAAAGATCTGACATACCAGAGCCGAACAGAGCGGTTACTTTCTGATTTGCGTGTAGAGGCTGATAAGGAAAATAAATCGGCTGAAGTCAAAGCTGAACTGGAAAACTTAAAATACAAGCTTACCTCTTCAAAAAAAAATGATATGGCTTTACACAAGACTGAAATAAAACGCGTTTTGGAAACACAGATTGTAAGCCGCTATTTTTACGAAAAAGGCAGGGTGGAACAAAGTTTTCAGTACGATAAAGAACTGGCTACAGCAAAAGGACTTTTCAGTAATCAAAGCCAAATGTTCGCTATCCTAAAAGGCGATGGAAATTACAAAGTAATTGGCAAACCCATAAAGGAAGTTACAAACATAGATTAAAGCACTTTCGATAACCAAACAGAACACTGATGTGAAAAAATTGCACCTACTGATTACATTTATTTTATGTGGATTACTGGCTGAAGCGCAAAATTATGTGCCTGCTCCATCCAATATCGAAGCACGTCAATGGTTTGCTGATGCTCGCTTCGGACTTTTCATTCACTGGGGTCCTTTTAGTATTCCCGGAAGTGGCGAATGGGTAATGAATGATCGGAAAGTTACCGTAGAAAACTATGCCCGTTTGGAGAAATTCTTCAATCCCATCGATTTCAATGCACAAAAATGGGTTGCAACGGCTAAAAATGCCGGAATGAAATACATTACCTTAGTCACCCGGCACCATGATGGTTTTAGCATGTGGGATACTAAATATTCGGATTTCAACATCATGAATACGCCTTACAAGAAGGATATTGTTAAAATGATGGCCGATGAATGCAAAAAACAGGGCATTAAACTCTTTCTTTACTATTCACTGTTAGATTGGCGCCGGGAAGATTATCCGCATGAAACCGGCAGGACAGGCCAGTTTAGTGGCCGGAAAGGACATGGCGATTACGCAAGCTATCTTCAGTTTATGAAAAACCAACTTACCGAATTGCTCACCAATTATGGCGAAATTGGTGGCATCTGGTTTGATGGCCACTGGGATCAGACCGCACCTGAAGGGGAAAAAGATCGCACCTCCAGATTGGACTGGAAGTATGAAGAGATTTATGGTTTGATCCATAAACTTCAACCTCAATGTATGATTGGTAATAACCACCATCTTTTTCCTTTATCCGGAGAAGATTTTCAAATGTTTGAACAAGATTTACCCGGAGAGAATAAATCTGGATTAAGCTTTCAGCAGGCGAGTGTACAAATGCCCTTAGAAGCTTGTCAGACTATAAACGGTACTTGGGGCTTTAGCTTAACCGATACCTCCTATAAAAGTGATACCAGGCTTATTCAAACCTTGGCAAAATCAGCCGCTTTAGGGGCAAACTTATTGTTAAATATCGGCCCCATGCCTAATGGAGAAATCCAGCCAGAATTCACGGATCGGTTAAATAGCATGGGGAATTGGCTAAACATATATGGAGAAAGTATTTACGGCACAAACGCAGGTTATTCAAAGCCACAGGATTGGGGATGTATAACCCAAAAAGGAGATAAATTATTTATTCATATTTTCAAAGCTCAGCCTGAAATTTTATTGAATAGTTTTCCGTTTAAGAAGGTGAAAAAAGCTTATTATCTAAAAGATAAAACAGCGGTAAATACTACCTTAAAAAATGGTTTGCTTCATATTCCTGTTGCTCAAAACAGCATTAAGAATGATGAAGTAATCGTACTCGAAATCATGAAATAGAACCGCTATTTTTCAACAAAAGATAATTATTTAAAGGTTTCTCTGGTTGACAACTGATCATTAACAGTGTAATTTGTTATTATATTTTTTGGAATAGTTCTCTAAGTCCGTTTATAATTTATTAATTTGTAAATCGATTTAGCTTATCCTAATAAAGACTATGAAAAATTTTAGTACAAAATTAATCCTTGTTGCTTCGGCCATATTATTCTCAAACGGAATTCATGCCCAGCAGAACACCAAGCTAACCCAGTATGTAGATCCGATTATTGGTTCAGCTAAGCATGGCCACGTTTTTGTCGGTGCTAATGTTCCTTTCGGCGCTGTACAGTTGGGCCCAAACAACATTATGGAAGGTTGGGATTGGTGCAGTGGTTACAATTATGTAAGTAATACCATTACGGGTTTTTCACATACGCATTTAAGTGGAACAGGAATTGGTGATTTAGGTGATGTTTCCATTATGCCAGCAACGGGAGAAACGATCTTGGAGAAGGGTAAAAAAGGCGAGGAAGACAAAGGATATCTCTCTAGGTTTTCGCATAAAAATGAGACTGCAAAGGCGGGCTATTACAGTGTTTGGTTAGATAAGTATCAGATCAAAGCTGAATTGACAGCCAGTGAAAGAGTGGGTTTTCATCAATATACTTTTCCTAAAGCATCAAAAACGCCCCATATTATGATTGATTTGATAGAAGGTATTGGCTGGGATGCACCTGTAGCCACCTCCTTAAAGCAAATTGATGCGACAACCATCGTCGGTAATAGAAATTCGAAAGGTTGGGCAAATGATCAGCGCTTGTATTTTGTTATTAAGCTTTCACAGCCGATTAAAAGCTGGAGCGCTTACGATAGCACGGCTGTCAAAAATGGTACAGATGTAGCCGGAAAAAAACTGAAAGCAGTTGTAAATTTCGATGCGATTAAAAATAATAAGCTTCAAATTAAAGTCGCCATATCGCCTGTAAGTATTGAAAATGCAATCCTGAATTTAAATACCGAATTGCCTGACTGGGATTTCTTAGCAACTGCAAAAAAGGCAGATTTAAAATGGGAAAAGGAATTGTCAAAAGTTAACATTGATGCATCTGTAACAACTAAGAAAGTTTTTTATACCGCATTATTTCATACCATGATTGCGCCTTCGCTTTTTAATGATGTTAACAAGGATTACTTAGGTACGGATAAAAAGATCTATCGTGGAGCGAATTTTAACAACTTAACTACTTTTTCTTTGTGGGATACTTACCGTGCCGCACATCCGCTTTTTACCATTCTTCATCAGGATAAAGTAAGTGATGTGGTTAATACGATGCTCGCCATTTACAAACAACAAGGCAAACTGCCTGTGTGGCATTTAATGGGTAACGAAACCAATACCATGGTCGGTTACCATGCAGTGCCTATAATTGCCGATGCTTATTTGAAAGGCTACAGAGGCTTTGATATTGATCTTGCTTATGAGGCCATCAAACAATCTGCCATGCAAAAAAAGGATGGTATAGATTATATTCAAAAACTAAAATATATTCCTGCTGATAAGGTGAACGAATCTGTAGCGAAAGCTTTGGAATATGCCATTGATGATTATTGTATTGCCATGTTTGCAAAGTCGTTAAACAAAACGGAAGATTACCAGTATTTTAGTAAAAGGGCACAGCTATATGCTGAATATTTTGATAAAGATGTACAGTTTATGCGGGGTAAACTGGCTGATGGAAGTTGGAGAACACCATTCAACCCTGTAGCTTCGAAGCACCGTGAAGATGATTACACAGAAGGTAATGCCTGGCAATATACCTGGCTGGTACCACAGGATGTAGAGGGCTTAATTAATTTATTTGGCGGAGATAAGCCATTCCTAAACAAACTTGATTCACTTTTTATCGTTCCTGCTGATTTAGGTGAAAATAGCTCACCTGATATTTCCGGATTAATTGGAAACTATGCGCAGGGAAACGAGCCAGGTCACCACATTCCATATTTGTATGCTTATGCTGGCCAGCCATGGAAAACAGCAGATTTAATTCGTAAAATCGATAAGGATTTTTATTCCTCTAAACCAGATGGGTTATGCGGAAACGAAGATGTTGGTCAAATGAGTGCCTGGTATGTATTTTCAGCAATGGGTTTTTATCCGGTTAATCCGGCCAATGGTGCCTATGTTTTTGGAAGTCCTTTAATTAACGCCGCTAGTATTAAATTGCCGGATAACAAACAGTTTAACATTAGGGTAATTGGTAACAGTGCAACCAACAAGTATATTCAGCGTATTTTAATTAATGGCGAACCATACTACAAATCCTTTATTTTACACCAAACCATTGCACGTGGAGGGAACATGCAAATTTTTATGGGAAATCAGCCTTCAAAAATCTGGGGTACCGCTGTTGCAGATCGACCATCCTCAAACAAATAGAAATTTAGTTTAATATCAAATACGATACCGATCAAATGAAGAAAGTTTTATTGTTCCTGCTTGTTTTTGCCACACTAACTACTTACGCTCAGCAACGTTACGAACTTAACAAGGGATGGCGCTGTGCTAATATCATGGAGGTTAATGTTAGCGGAAATCAGATCTCTGATCCGAATTTCAGGCTGGATAACTGGATGCCCGCAACAGTGCCAGGAACGGTTTTAACCACTTTACTAAACAATAAAAAAGTGCCCGATCCATTTTATGGGATGAACAATGAAAAAATTGCCGACATCTATAAAACCGGAAACGACTATTACACCTATTGGTTTGTAAAAGATTTTGAAGAAAAGGCTACAGGTAATGAACAGGTTTGGTTGCAGTTCCGGGGCATTAATTACAAAGCAGATTTTTATATCAATGGTAAAAAAATCAATCTTCAGAAACACGAAGGAATGCACATTAGGGCAAATTTTAATGTGACGAAGTTTCTTTCTCCCACAGGGAAAAATCGTTTAGCTGTTATTGTTTATCCGCCTGATTTTCCTGGCAACCCCAATGGCGGGCAGGGTGGCGACGGTACCATTGCGAAAAACTTAACAACTCAATATACGGCCGGCTGGGATTGGATTCAACCTACCCGCGATAGAAATACAGGGATTTGGGACAAAGTTACCATCGAAAAAACACAGGGCATTAATATTTTAAATCCTCATGTAGTAACACTGGTTCCGGGTAAACGACTGCCTGAGGGAAAGCAAAATCCTGCCATTATCAAGGTCTCAGTTGAACTGGAAAATCCTACTACCAAAACCATTTCAGGTGTTTTGCAATATCAGCTTGCCGGCAAAACCATGAGTAAAGCCGTTACTATTGCTGCTAACAAGCAAACCGAAATAGCTTTTGCCGATTTAAGCCTTGAAAACCCTAAATTATGGTGGCCAAATGGCTATGGCAAACAAGATTTGTACCCGCTCCAAATCAAGTTTTTAAGTGGTAATCAGGTTTTAGATCAGGAGCACCTAACGATAGGAGTCAGGCAAATTGACAATAGCTGGAATGAACATACGCAAAGTATGGGGGCTTACGTAAACGGACAAAAAATATTTATTAAAGGCGGAAACTGGATTATTTCAGATGCGATGCTTCGCTTTAGTGATACCCGTTATGATGCTGAAGTGCGTTATCATAAAGATATGAACCTGAATTTAATCAGGATTTGGGGTGGTGCCATTTTAGAGCGGCCAGAATTTTATAACGCCTGTGATAAATATGGCCTGCTCGTGTTTCAGGATTTTTGGTTTAGTGGTGATTGCAATGGCCGTTGGGTAGACCCATTAAAAAAGGAAGATCAATGGACCAGAAGAAACTATCCGGATAATCATCCATTGGTTTTAACTGCCGTTGAAGATCAGGTGAAAATGATTCGAAACCATGCTTCACTGGCTTTTTGGTGCGGGGGTAACGAAATTACACCTCCGGAGGATATCTTAAATCCGATTAAAAATGACATTCTTCCGCGTTTGGATGGAACCCGTAAATTCTTTGATTTTTCTAACAGCGATGAAATGTCATATAATGCCATTGGTGGAAATGGTGATGGTCCTTATGGCATTCAGGATCCTAAATCTTTCTGGTCTTTTAAAACATTTCCTTACAATTCTGAAGTAGGGTCAGTTGGAGTAGGCGATTATGAATCTTTGGAAAGGTTTATCCCGAAAGAAAATATGATTGCTCCTCAGTTTGAGGCAAAGCCCGATTCTGTTTGGGATTATCATAAGTATATCGGTTACGACCAGTATATCAATCCTTACGGGAAGGCAAAAGATGCGAAAGATTTCGCCATGAAGGCACAATTGGTTAACTACGATCAATACCGGGCACTAATGGAAGGGTTTTCCAACAAAATGTGGGATTGGTACACCGGTTCTATCATCTGGAAAACGCAAAATCCCTGGACAGCCTTACGCGGCCAGATGTATGATTATTACCTCGATCCAAACGCCTGCCTGTATGGTTTGCGTAAAGGTAGCGAGCCTTTACATGTGATGATGAACCCATTAGATAGTATGGTTACCGTGGTGAATAATGGCTTTACCAATCGAAACAACATCATGGTACAAGCGAAGGCTTATGATATGGATGGAAAGGAATATTTTTATTCTCAGGTATTCAATTCAATTGGTCCATCTTCGGTACGGCGGTTTTTTCCTTTGAATGATTTCTTAAAAAAGCTTGATAAAAAGGAAGGTGTTTTTGTTTCATTGAAATTATTGAATGAGAAACAGGAAATTTTAAGTGATAACTTTTATTGGCTGGCTGATAAGAATGGCAGTTACAAAGGCTTGCAATCGATGAAAGCGGTGCAGCTGAACGTTAGTGCTGTAAAAACTGCAAAAGGAAAAATTGAAGTGGTATTAAATAATCCGGCTGAAAATCCGGTTGCCTTCTTCAATCGAATCGCATTAGTAGATCAGAAAAGCAGCGAGCGCATTCTCCCATCTTTTTATGATGATAACTATGTAAGTATTTTACCTGGTGAAAGTAAGAAGGTGTTAGTAGAATACACCAGCGATGAGGATGTTGCAGTAGCGGTTTACGGCTGGAATGTTGAGCGGCAGAAAGTTAATGTAAAGTAATCGGGATTTTCAAACCTAGGCTTACAGTTCCATTTCTAGTTGAATAAATGAATCATTTTGCTAGGCCGTTCTTCACCCTGAATTCATTTCAGCACCTTTCGTACTAAAAAGATGCTGAAACAAATTCAGCATGACGTAGCGTTCTTGAAAACGCAACTTTACATGCAGTCCCAAATACAAAAGGCGACACTGTTTATCAGTATCGCCTTTTGTATTTGGTTTTTTTCTTAACTCACCCCGTGAATTTTCACTTTTAAGCCATCCATATGGTTATTCAGTTGTAGCTGACAGGCTAAGCGAGAGTTGGGCAACAAATCTGGCAAAGTATCTAACATCGCATATTCGTCGTCTGTCATTTCATTTAGTTTTTCCTCGCCTTCTAAAACATCTACGCAACAAGTTGCGCATAATGCCATTCCGCCGCAAGTGGCTAAAATATCATATTCAGATGCTTTTAAAAACTCCATCAAACTTAAGCCCATATCTGTCGGTGCTTCGTGAGGGGTAACAGAACCATCCGGTTCCTGCATATATATTGTAATGTTGTTTTCCATTCTTTGCTTTCCTTATATTATCGCAAATATAAGGAAATGCTTAAAATTCAGAAACTCCGTTTACAGTGGTATATTTCATGGTGTATTTAACACCCGGATTCATGTAAGAATAAGCGCTATGGCTCATCAATGCAGCCTCGTGGAAACCGCAAAGAATCAGCTTTAATTTATTGGTGTAAGTATTGATATCGCCAATGGCGTAGATACCTGGAATGTTAGTAGAATAATCATCGGTATTTACTTCAATAGCACTTTTGCTAATATTCAGGTTCCAGTCTTCAATTGGGCCTAATTTCGGGCTTAAACCAAATAGCGGAATTAAATGATCAGCTTCTACAACGGTTTTTTCCATCGTACGATTTTGTACGATTTCAACTTTCTCCAACCTGTCTGTTCCGTGTACGGCTTGTAAATTACTATTTAAAATCAGGTTAATTTTTCCGCTTTCTGCCAATGCCATCACTTTAGCAACAGAATCTGGAGCGCCACGGAAGCTCTCACTTCTATGAACCAATGTTAATTCAGAACAAACTTCTGCCAGGTAAATGGTCCAGTCTAAAGCTGAATCACCTCCACCAGCAATAACCATTTTCTGATCACGGTATTTTTCCGGATCAAGAATCATATAGTTAACACCTTTGCCATTTTCAAAGTTTACCAGGTTTTCTACAGCAGGTTTACGTGGTTCAAAGCAACCCAATCCGCCAGCAATAACCACCACCTTAGCTTCGATAACGGTTCCCATGTTCGTGGTTAAAACGAAATCAGCTTCGCCACGTTTTTCCAATCCTTCAATACGTTCACCCAGGGTAAAAGTTGGATGAAAAGGTTTTGCCTGCTCCATTAAATTATCAATAAGCTCTTGCGCCAATACTGAAGGATAACCTGGAATATCGTAAATAGGTTTCTTTGGGTAAATTTCAGAAAGCTGACCACCAACCTGTGGAAGGTAATCAATTAAATGGCAACGCATTTTTAATAAACCGGCTTCAAAAATGGCAAATAAACCAACCGGACCAGCGCCAATTACGGCTATATCAGTAGAGATCATTCAAAAAAATTTGATGCAAAGTTACAAAATAAACTTTTATCAATTTCTCTATTTAGAAATATTCTAGATAATTCTGTAATCTTATCTTATTCAGTATTTTATATGCTTTAGGGTAATCAAATAAAAAAGATAAAGGTTTTACGTGTTTTAAAGCAAATTATAATTGGTCTATAGGTTTAATAGATTTTGCTAATTTTTATACTTGGAGATTAATTTATATGTTAGCTAAAATGATACTTTCAATAGCCATGATGGATTTGGGGATTTTTCTGCCAATTTTAGGGTTACTGTTTGTGGTTTGGGCGGCAACATTCATTGTTTATAGTGAAACATGGCAACTTCCTACTGCATTTATGCCTGTTGGTTTAGGCGCATACATTTACCTGGATCATCATCCATGGAATTGGCTAATGCTTTTGCCCTTACTTTCCGCTCTTGTTTTTAATGTTAGTGCTGTATTGAGTAAGCCGAAGTTTAACGGCTGGGTAAGTTATTTAAATTACATCCTCCTTTTGCCCGTAGTTATTTTATACCTTGTTAACTTCAGCTACCTTTTTAAAGATGATAGCCTTTTGAGGACCATTTTCGCCGGTATGGGAATCCTTGCCTTATTGATTTACGTCTCAAAATTTTGGCTATCGGATGTTCTTTTACTTCTTATTAACCAACTCTACACAAAAGAAAGCAGGAATTTCGAAACGACTATTGCAAATCGGTTCATCAAGGGTATGGGTAAAACGAGAACTTTCCATGTAACAATAGGTGGTTTGGGCACTGTTGAAACTTCAGGATTTTTCTATTTATATATCGGCATTAAAAATATAACACCATATGATAAGGTGCGGATAAAATTAAAAACTGGGTGTTTAGGCACTGAGTTTATTTGTGGTTTCCCCCAGCTCATATCAAGATCTTAAAAACCCGGAGAGCTTTCAGATGTGCTGATCAGGTTAATAGATTCTCACCACCCCATTCCCAGGTTTTGAAATACAAAACTCCAAACGTCAGCAGCTTCCTCAATCATTTTGGTTGTCGGTTTCCCCGCTCCGTGGCCGGCATTGGTATCTACCCTGATCAAAATTGGATTCTCTCCTTGATGTTTCTCCTGGAGTGTAGCTGCAAACTTAAATGAATGTGCGGGTACCACACGGTCATCATGATCAGCAGTTGTAATCAACGTTGCCGGATAATTCACCCCAACCTTAATATTATGCAATGGCGAATATTTAATCAGATAATCAAAGTCCTCTTTTTTATCGCTACTGCCATATTCAACTACCCAACCCCAGCCAACGGTAAATTTATGATAGCGTAACATATCTAAAACGCCCACGGCAGGTAGTGCAACCTTGAAAAGTTCCGGTCGCTGAGTCATGCAGGCCCCAACTAGCAAGCCTCCGTTTGATCCTCCGGAGATGGCGATTTTAGACGGATTGGTATATTTTTCTTGAATTAAAAATTCAGCTGCCGCAATAAAATCGTCAAAGACATTTTGTTTTTTTTCCACCATCCCACCTTTGTGCCAGGCTTCACCATATTCGCTTCCACCGCGTAAACTTGGCTGAACGTAAATTCCGCCCTTTTCCAGAAATAGCATTCTTGATAAACTAAAGCCTGGAGTTAAGCTAATTTGAAAACCACCGTAAGCATATAAATACACAGGATTGTTACCATCTAGTTTGATTCCCTTTTTATGAACAATGAACATCGGCACTTTAGTTCCATCTGTTGAAGGATAAAATACTTGTTTGGTTTCATAGTTATCCGTGTTAAACTTTAAGTTAGGTTTTTTGTAAAGTGCAGAGGTTGCTTTTGCGATGTCATAGCAATAAATAGTACCAGGCGTGGTGAAGTTTGAAAAAGTGTAAAAAAATTCTTTATCTTCTTTGTAAGCGCCGAAACCGGTGGCGGTACCAATGTCAGGCAAGTCAACTTCCCTAATTTTTTTTCCTGCTAAATCATATTGGATAATGTTTGTACTGGCATCTTTGAGGTAGGAGGTCCACAAAAAGCCTCCGCCCATATCTATACCTTCCAGCGCCATTTTTGATTCCGGAATGATAGTTTCCCAGTGGACTGGAGCATTTTTTTTCGGATCTACGAGCACTACTCGTTTATTTTCTGCATTCAGATCAGTATAAAGTAGAAGTTTGTCTCCAACATTGTCTATCATACCGTGGTTGTTTTCATAACCTTCAACCAAAAGAGAAATTTGGTTGTTCGGAATCGTCAAATCTTGATAATGCAGAGCATTACCAGATGTTCCGGCACTTGCATAAATAATTAGGAAGCGCTCATCTTCAGTAACCACAGCTCCAAAATATAGGTTGGGATTGGTTTTATCTTCAAAAACAAGTTGATCATTCTCTTGTAAATCGCCTAATTGGTGATAGTAGATTTTTTGAAATTTATTGGCGGCAGATAAATCCGTACCCTTTTCAGGTTTATCGAATTTGCTGTAGTAAAAACCGTCACCTTTCCAGGCCGCACCAGAAAATTTTGTCCATTTCAGCTCGTCTACTAATTTCCTTTTTGTAGCAATTTCTATCACATAAATATTGTTCCAGTCAGATCCAGCTTGAGCAACGGAATAAGCAACATATTGTTTGTTATGAGAAAAACCGATTAGAGAAACAGCTGCGGTACCATCAGCAGTTAATTTATTGGGGTCTAAAAAGACTTCCTCTTTTCCGTTGAAACCTTTTCTAATATACCAGATACTTTGATTTTGAAGACCGTTATTTTTAGTGAAAAAGTAATATTCACCAACCTTAAACGGAGCACCATCTTTGGGGTAATTCCAGATTTCGGTCAGCTTCTTTTTAATCTCATCACGGTAAGGAATTTGAGATAAATAGTGTTGTGTCACCTTATTTTCAGCGCTTACCCATGCTGCAGTTTCTGCTGATGTATCATTCTCTAGCCAGCGGTAGGGGTCGGCAACTTCGGTTCCAAAATAATTATCAAATGTGCTATCTTTTTTTGTTTCAGGATATTTCATCGAGATCATTTTTTTATCAGCCTTGCAAGCTAACAGGACTACTGCAAATAAGCCAAATACAAATTGCTTTTTCAGCTCGAAATGGATTTATTTACTATTATATGTTTTTCCCTTTGGAATGATTGCACAGATACTTGGATTACACAGATTTTTTTCTCGTATCTGGTTTTTACATACGGACTTCGTACTCCCGACTAAGGACTCCAAACTTTTTCCTTCGGACTTTTTCCACTACCTTTGAAGCCTTACATGAGCAAGAACATTTATTTCGCTTCTGACTTTCATTTGGGTACACCGAGTTACAGCGAAAGCCGTGCCCGTGAAGATCGTATTGTAAATTGGCTTAACTTTATTGAGCCAGATTGTAGCGAACTTTTTTTAATGGGCGATATTTTCGATTTCTGGTTCGAATATGCTAAAGTTATCCCTAAGGGATTTATCCGTTTGCAGGGTAAATTGGCCCAAATGACTGATTCAGGCATTAAAATCTATTTCTTTAAGGGCAATCATGATATGTGGGTACGTGATTATTTTACGAAAGAAATTGGAATGGAAATTGTCAGCGACGAGAAAATTATTGAACGAAACGGGAAGAAATTTTATCTCCACCATGGCGATGGTTTGGGGCCTGGAGATGCCAAATACAAATTCTTACGCAAAATTTTCAGGAGCAAACTTTGTCAATGGTTATTTGCCCGCTTACACCCAAATTTTGGTATTGGCATTGCCAATGCCTGGAGTCAGGGAAGCAGGGCCGCTCAAACTGTTAAGGAAGAATTTGCAGGCGAAGATAAAGAGTGGCTGGCCATTTTTGCAAAAGAGCAATTACAAAAGCAGCATTTCGATTACTTTATTTTTGGGCATAGGCACTTGCCGCTTGATATGGATTTGGGCGGCGGAAGCCGGTATGTAAATACAGGAGAGTGGTTAAATTATAATTCTTACGCTGTTTTTGATGGCGTTAATCTGCGGTTAGAATATTATAAATAAAAGCTTACGTATTTTAGCTATGATAACTTTCTTTTCCATTAGTTATTAAAGCTTTAGAAGTATTGAATCATGTATCAAACCAGTTTATCTGGCTATTGTAGTGATACCATTTAGGATGCAACTTACCGATGGCGCACTTACCGCGATATTTAAACCCGACAAAAGCGTGAAAGCCCGGAGCCTGTGAAGGCCGGGTGTTTGGGTAAGGTGAGGACTTGAAGCGATGGCGGGACTCCTTTTGCCAAAAGCTTGAACCTTTCATTTTCAAAACCTTTAAAACTGTATCCGGCTGCCTCGAACTAATTCAGCTTTTTTGCTTATTTTTGCATTTCCTGAAATTTCAACAAACTGATTTTTGGGAATTTTCAATTCGAATACTATTATGTTAGATAAATTAGAAGCCATTAAATTACGTTGGGAAGATGTAGAGGAATCGTTAAGTAATCCGGATGTAATCCAGGATATGAAGCGTTTCGCGGCTTTAAATAAAGAATACAAAGACTTAGGCAAAATTGTAGATGAGTATAAAATCTACAAAAATGTAATGAGTAATATTGATGCCAACAAGGAAATTTTAGCGGTTGAAAAAGACCCTGAAATGCGTGAAATGGCTAAGGAGGAACTTGATTTGTTATTGAAGCAACAAGAGGAGATGGAAAGTAATATCCGTTTGATGTTGATTCCGAAAGATCCTGAAGATGCTAAAAATGCTGTTTTCGAAATCAGGGGTGGTACAGGTGGCGATGAGGCCGCTTTGTTTGCAGGAGATTTATACCGCATGTATACCCGTTATTTTGAAACAAAAGGCTGGAAAGTTGAAACTGTTGATGTAACTGAAGGTACTGCTGGTGGTTACAAAGAGGTGATTCTGAAAGTTAATGGCGATGATGTTTATGGCCAGTTAAAATATGAAAGTGGTGTTCATCGCGTTCAGCGTGTGCCCGATACAGAAACGCAGGGGCGTGTGCATACATCGGCGGCTTCAGTAGCTGTTTTGCCTGAGGCTGAAGAAATCGATCTATACATTAATCCTGCTGATATCGAATTGCAAACATCACGTTCTGGTGGTGCAGGTGGACAAAATGTAAATAAGGTTGAAACTAAAGTGCAGTTAACGCACAAGCCATCTGGAATTGTTGTAGTTTGTCAGCAGGAACGCTCACAATTGGGTAACCGTGTGATTGCGATGGAAATGCTTCGGAGTAAGCTATACGATATTGAGTTGCAGAAGAAGAATGGCGATATTGCTGCCAAACGTAAGACGATGGTTTCAACTGGAGATCGTTCAGCTAAAATCAGAACATATAATTATCCACAGGGTCGCGTTACCGAACACCGTATCGGTTTAACCATGTATAACCTTCCAACAATTATGGATGGTGAGATTCAGGAGATTATTGATGCACTTCAGTTTGCAGAGAACGCAGAGAAAATGCAGGAAGGTGCTGGCAACTAAGGGATTGTATTTTTTTTAAAATAAAATTTGCAAATTAAGATATTGTCTCTATATTTGCAGCCTCGCAAGAGGAAAGAGGTTCTAACTTTAAAGAAGAACAAAAGGAGTGGTAGTTCAGCTGGTTAGAATGCCTGCCTGTCACGCAGGAGGTCGCGGGTTCGAGTCCCGTCCATTCCGCAACAAAAGCCTTAACTTGAAAAAGTTGAGGCTTTTTTGTTAATAATCGTTTAGCTGAAAAATATTGGAATGACATTCAGTGAGTTACGCTGATAACACAGAAAATATTGGTTAGCATAGTGATAAACTGAATATTGTCTCTATATTTGCAATCCCGAAAGGGAAGAGGTTCTGGCTTTAAACAAGAACAAAAGGAGTGGTAGTTCAGCTGGTTAGAATGCCTGCCTGTCACGCAGGAGGTCGCGGGTTCGAGTCCCGTCCATTCCGCGAAAATAGTTTTAAATTTAACTAAAAGCCTGTAAATTAAATGTTTACAGGCTTTTTCGTTTTCTAGAAACACCAAATTATTCATCTTTTAGCAAGAAAAAGGTGAGCAATTCGGTGAGCACATTAAACGGTATCAATTGCTCACCAATTACAGCTCAAACAGTTGTTTATAATCAAGTTCAATCATTGAACATCTTGACTGTAAGTGACAGAATTAAAAATTTTGTTTCACTTTATTCATTTGTCATGAGAACAAACATGAATCTGCTTTTTTATTTAAAAAAGCGCTCCACTTACAAAAACGGTCCGGTAATCATCTATTTAAGGTTTACGGTAAATGGTGGACGGGCAGAAACCTCAACGGGAAAGTCATGTGATCCCAATCGCTTGAACGCACAGGCTGGAAGAGCTTCAGGCACAAAAGAAGACACCAGGGTTTTAAATGCTTATCTGGATAAGTTGCGTTCAAAGGCTCAGGAGCTTCACCAGGGAATGACGATAGTGAACGAAACCGTTACGGGAAAAACGGTTAAAAATCGTTTTATGGGAAAAGCTCTGCAATCACGGACACTTGTTGCGTTTTTTGAAGATCACAACTTAAAAATGAAAAGCCTCATCGGAAGGGAATATGAAAGAAGTACCCTCAGCCCTATGAAACCTGCCTAATGCACGTTAAAGACTTTATGCAGTTTAATTATAATGTTTCAGATATCCCCGTTGCAAAGATCAACTTTACTTTTTTGGTTGATTTTGAATACTATCTTAGAAGCGTCCGAAACTGCGGCAATAACTCTGCAATCAAATACATCAAAGACCTCGGCAAAATTGTCCGAATATCTTTAGGTAACGGATGGTTGGCTGTTGACCCGTATCTTAATTACAAGCCAAAACAAAATACCCTTACACCGTGAGGTACTTACTAAGGAAGAGTTAAGCCGTATAAAGGAAAAGAAGTTTAATGTAGAGAGGGTTGGTACAGTCCGGGATATGTTTGTTTTTAGCTGTTACACAGGTCTTGCTTATGTCGATGTATATAAATTAAAACGCTCTGAACTAGTTAAAGGAAATTTGTAATGGAAAAACATTTTTGTACATTTAAAACAAATAAAAACTACAAAGGAGGAAAAGAAACGCTCTCAACATTGACGAACTAAAATATAAATTTGAGGTAATTCCAGATGATTATCTAAAAACTATTCTAGGTGGAATATCATTTGCAAACTGGTATGAGCTTATAAAATATATTGCAGAACATGGAGTTGATGATAGTATCGCTAATACTCATTGGGATTTGAATGGTGAGGGAGGTCTAAACCGTATTGACATTGTACAGAAAGATGGTATATGGGGGTTTTACGCAACATCAGGAAGTGCAAGTGATCCAGATGTTGCGAACGGGCTACCGGGAACTATTTCAGTTCAGGTAAATTCTACATGGGTTTCTGTTCCAAATGGGACTGTTAATAATGGAGCTAGAGCATATTTAGAAGCTATAAATAGAGTTTATAGCTTAGGTGGAGGTTATGTAATGGGTTATAAAACAAGTTCTGATGTAACTTACGAGAATTTCTGGAACCACACTTTCAATACACTTACAGCTGCAACGATTGGAGGTGTCACTGCCGGGGTTTCAGGGGCGCTAGAGTCAATTTTCGGGGCAACTATAGGAGGGATTGTTGGTGATTATCTTAATGGATTTATTCCTACTTCTAGTATAACGACTGACGCGGATAAACTTCGGAATGATATTGTCCTTGATGCCCTGCAAAATAATTCAATTGCAGATTATACACCTGGAATGACAATGGGAGGAACACTTCGGTTTGTAGATGGAGATGCACTATCACCTACCGCATTAACAATTGATATGAAAGATCTCATGACAACAGTGTCTAATCACATGAAAAGTAGTGGCCTAATTGATAACGAAGGAAATATTAATGAAGATCTTCGTGGTGATTATATGAATTTATTTAACCAACAAACTCAAGGCTCAACAACTATGTTGGATTTGATTCAAAAACTGGGTGGTTTTTCAACCAGGCTTAATTCTTCAACAGGTGGTGCTGGGGGAGGAGGCAGCAGTAACGGCAATGGCAGCGATTATTCTCCTGCCGTACATGTGGGCCCAGGTTACACAGAGCCCCTTCCTGATGGAACTTATTATCCTGAAACACCAGTAATGCCACATGAATTCTTTTTTTTCAATCAAACTCCAAATTTGGTAACTGACCAACAAGTTTCTTCTGATCCTGTGAGCTATATTTATCCTGCGGAAGGTGGTTTCATTGAAAACAATATTTATACTGATGAAGCCGGAGATAGGTGGTTACTGATTTTCTGTGAAAATGCTGGGGAAGTCGAATTTGATGGTGGTGTTGGAAGTGGAGCAAGGTGGGCAGCTTCTAAATTAGGTCGTTAAAAATTGTTTTCAAAATAAATGCGTAAATTTTTCTTTTATTTTTTTTGGGGCTTGTTGTTGGTAGGAGGATATTTTTCAACAACAATAATGGCCATATTTTCAGATAGTTATAAATCAAATCTGACACGCAAAAACTTGACAGGATCTTGGATTTTAGTTTCCCATAATCAGTATGCTAAAACTGCTTTTATTGGGGGCGATGGAAATCTTTTTTCATTTAATAAATATTTTTTATTTACAAAGGGTACTTTTTTTCCAAAACAATATAAGATTAAATACATCTCTTATATTATAAATGGAAAATTGATTGAGAATCAAGCAGCAATTATTTTGTCAAATAGTACGAGATACGATGAATGGATGGGGAATGGTTATGCCATTTCAAGTCTCAGTTCCGATACACTTAAATTGGTTCCGACATACATGATTATTGGGAGTGCAAAACCAAGCGTTTATACATTTAAAAAAGTTTATGAAAGGTAGGATGACAAAAGGAGTTTTGATGGCGAAGATAAATAAGTCCGTTTATGCATTTATACTTGCGGCGTTTTTTTTAGGGTGCTCAAATAAGAGCAAATTTTCTAAAGAGCTTGAAGGAAAGTGGTATGGACAAAGACAGGCATTAGGAAGTACTTATCAAATTGCAACGGCAAAAGTTTTAGAACAAGAACGAAGCCAGTTTCCTAAAAATGAACAGGTAAACCTTATTTTTAGGGGTGATCGGCTAATGATGGAACCCCGGAATATGGAAAATACAATTGTTGATTCTGCTAAATATAGATTGAGTGATGACAGTATCTTAAACGCAGGGCGCTATAAAACAAAGATTATGAAAATAACTAAGGATAGCCTCATTCTCTATGCAAAAGACGAATTAATTCTTAAATCGATTAGGATATTTACACGGAAGAAATAGGTTTTGGCGTAAGCAATTTTGTTACGTTTATATCTACTATAGTGCTTAATTTCAGTACATAAATTGAATGGATAAATTATGAAATTACGCTCTTTTCCTAACGATAGACAAATGGACATGATGGATTGTGGTCCAGCTTGTTTAAAAATGTTTACAAATTATTATGGTAAATTTTATTCGTTACAGTTTTTAAGGGACAAATGTGGCGCAACAAAAGAGGGTGTTTCATTTTTAGATATGAGTCACGCTGCTGAAAGTATCGGTTTGCGAAGCTTATCATTACTATAACCCCATTATCTTTTACATTTTTTTTTACAGGTAGCATAATTTATGTAGCATGGGTGATGGCCTTTTTAAATATCAGAAAGAAACTCGACTGGGAATATTTTGATCTGGTAAGTAAAAAACCAAAGTTACTGGGTGGAAACGATAGGTAGTATTCAGGACATTAAAATTAACAATTACGAAAAACAAAAGCGCTAGAAATGGGAAGATATACAAGCCCGTTTATATAAAGTTAATTTACGGGTTTTAAGCATCACTAATACTCAAAATCTTGGGGCTCAATTTATCGATAGTTTAAAAAATTTATTCATTACCTTTTACTGTGCCAAGGCGGTTATAAATGGGGAGATTACTTTTGGGGTAATGATTTCTGTTCAATTTATTATCGGTATCCTAAATGCACCCGTTGTACAGTTTATACAATTTATCATCTCCTTTCAGTTTGCCAAAATCAGCTTCCTGAGGTTAAACGAAATTCATCAGCTTGATGATGAGCACGATAACGTTGGAACAAATAATGCAGAATTGCCAGAGAACAAAAGTTTGATTATTAATAATGTAATGTTCCAGTATACCCCAAATGGTAAAATGATTTTACAGGGGATTAGACTGGTTATTCCTGAAGGAAAGGTAACAGCTATTGTTGGTGATAGTGGCAGTGGTAAATCTACTCTGTTAAAGCTTTTGCTTCGCTTATACAAGCCCAGTTATGGTGATATTATCATAGGAAGCATGAACATCAATAACATCAGTTTAAGGCAATGGCGGGATAAATGTGGTGCAGTTATGCAGGATGGTAAGATTTTTAATGATACCATTATGAACAATATCGTTTTGGATGATGAAAAGATTGATTACGGCAAACTAAAGAAAGCTTTGCATACTGCCAACATCGCACAAGAAATAGAACAATTGCCATTAGGCTATCAAACCATGATGGGAGAACAGGGAAGAGGTTTAAGTTAAACGAACAAAAGATTTGCAGCCTTAGATGACGTCTTTAAAGATAAAACGGTCATTGTGGTTGCCCACCGTTTAAGTGCCATCCGTAAGGCCGATCAGATCATTGTAATGCAGGGCGGACTGTTTCAAGAATGTCTGGTAAATGTATATATGTAAGGACTGGAAAAAATCACTCATTAAGTAATTGCAGTCCTAAATTGGATACCAGATTAGCCTTCAGGATTGAAAGTCCCCTCTCCACAAGTTATTATCAAATTGCTTCAAAAGTCCGTGAATCTTATGAGATCAGGCTTTTTGAAACCCTATAGATACTGGATAAAACAATCCATTTGATGCCTTCTCACCAAGTAAATAATCTTCAGAAAATCAAAGAATGTAATAATCCTATTCTACTCAGACGGAGTCAAACATTTTGATTTATCCAAGCTAACACAATAATTGATACTTACAAAGTAATAAAAAATAGTTACTCTTATTAATATCTCTCATTTTTAATTCTATAGTAAAGGTATCTCGAATAGATCAGGTAAATAATAACTCCAATCAAGGGCAGAAAAATTATTAAGCACGTCCAAAGTGGCTTAATTTTAACATTTGTATCCATAATCAGATCAATAATCGCCCAAATTGGGAAGATTATGCCAATTAAAAAAAGAGCAATATTACTAAATTCCATAAATTATTGAGTTAGTTCCTTTACCACTCCCTCTACTGATAAAAATGTAACATCTTCCGTGGTATTAGAGTAAATGGCTATATCTTTTTTCTGATAATCTTTTTTATGATTACTGTCAAAAATGATTATTATTGAATCCATTGCGTTTACTTGAATTGGATTTAAGCTAAGAATACCTTTTGTTTTGAAGCAACCACATTTTAACATATTATTTACAATTTCTAACTAAAACTTTTAATTCAAAGATTCTTATTTTTATGATCTTGTTACCCTAGAGCAAGTTTATCTGTTGGGCTACTTACTTTTGGAAGCAGGATTCTTTGTTTTGTTAATTCCATTCATGATTCTTTGGATTGTAACCATCATTTGTCATCGGAAAACAAAGAAAAATCTTGCCAGTGTTAAATTGATGCAGGCAGTTCTGGATAAGCCAGTAAAAGTTGAAAATCCATGAAAAAAGTAAAATTTAAGGTGTTCTGGAAATCTTCCAAACTCAAAGTTGGAAAGATTTTTGAAACACTTTCTCAGTATATTAATTAGTTGACCCTTAAAGCTATATAACTTAATTAATTCCTATATTTGATAGTCAGTTACAGTTAAATAGTTGCAAAAAAACGGTGAGCATTTAGTGAGCAAGCTGTGGTTTAGTTTTATAAGAGCCTAATTATTAAGGATATATTGGATTGATGCGAGTCCCGTCCATTCCGCAACAAAAGCCTCAGCTTGAAAAAGTTGAGGCTTTTTTGTTTAAATACTCACCATTACTTTTTTGAATAGTTCTTTAATGCACTGAATCTCTGCAGTATACTGCGTATTTTTCCTGCAGCCAAAATATAGCGTATTAGTTAAAAGGCTGTTTCCTTTCCAAATTACCTTCACCTTTCCCTCATCTACTTCACGCTTACACAAAAAATCAGGTATTATAGCTAGGCCTGTTCCTCCATAAAGACACCTAACAATAGAATTGAGATTGGGTACAATGTAATTTGGCCTGAAATCGGCATGTTTACCAAAATTTAATTGCCAGAAACGTAAGAGATGTTCCATGTCTCCAGCTGTGCCATACCATTTCTGGTTTTTTAACCAAGCCTCTGCTGCTAACAAATCTTTCTTTGCTATCAGCGTTTCGAAAGTTTTCGCCTCTGTTTCTACGCCGCCCACTAAAACAATATTTTCTGATGAAAAGGCTTCATGTTCAATCATAGCCGAACTTCCTTTTTGTGGCGTGATAATTAAATCTAAAATGCCCTTATCTAATTGATCAAGCATTTCAGGATAATCGCCAAAACGAATGATGACATTAAAAGGTAGCGTAGAAATGTATTGTTCAAGGGTAATCTGAAAAGTTTCGAAGCACATTCCCACACTAATGGTTGGGGTATGTTTTTCAGTACTCTTTTGGAAATACTTTTCGGCTTCCTCCAGCTTGTTCAAAGGTTCTATTATGCTATTGAATAGCGCTTTCCCTTTTTCAGTAGGAATCATTTTGCGGCCTGTACGTTCAAATAATTTGTAACCCACGTAACTTTCGAGAGAACTTAAGTGAAGACTCACACCTGGCTGGGAAATAAAAAGCTGTTCTGCTGCTCCCGTCAAAGTGCCTGTTTTGTAAATTGTTTTAAAACTTCTGTACCATTCCAGATTAACCATGCTATTATAATTATGATACAAAGCTATGATTTAACTTGTTTTAATAATAACTAAAGGCTTTATAATTTTGTGGAGTTAAAAGATAATACAAAATGAAAAAGATATTCATCATCAATGCAGGACAGATATTTGGTCACTCGGGTGGAAAATTCAATGAAACACTGGCTAATACAACTGCAGATTTTTTCAAAGGTAAAGAAGGTTACCAAGTAAAAACAACTAATATCAATGATGACTATGACCCTAAAGAGGAAGTGGAGAAATACGTATGGGCCGATGTTATCATTTACCATACCCCAATCTGGTGGTTTCAGGTACCACATGGTTTAAAAAAATATATTGATGTGGTTTATACTGAAGGCTATAACAAAGGGATTTACAGAAGTGATGGTCGTAAAGCAGATAATCCAACCCGCAATTATGGTACTGGCGGAATGCTTCAGGGAAGGAAATATATGGTTACCTCATCATGGAATGCACCGCAGGAAGCATTTACATTGCCGGGTGAGTTTTTCCAGGAAACCAGTGTTGATGATGGCATTCTTTTTGGTTTTCATAGGATGAATGCCTTTATTGGTTTAAACCGAATTGATGGCATACATTTTCATGATGTGATGAAAAATCCCGCTATTGGAAATGAGGTTACAAAATATACCTTACATTTAGAAACACAATTTTAACCACACCAGTTTATGAAAATTTATCTGACAGCCATAGTTAAAAGTACAATCTCAGCGGCTGATGAGCTACGCGAAGTATTATTGAATATGGTGGTGCAATCTCGAAAAGAAGTTGCCTGCATACAATATGATTTACATGAAGATAAACAGACACAGACCTTTATTTTTCAGGAAGAATGGGTCGATCAATCCGGTTTGGACCTTCATAACGAACAAGCTTATATAGTTAATTTTGTAAAAGAGGCAGCCAGGCTTACTACATCCGTTGTGATATACAAGACGATCAGATTGGCTTAATTAAAGCTTAGCCCGCTTTGCTGTTAAGGATGATCCGGCTGAGGCGATTACGACAAATGCAACGGCCAGACATTCTTTTAACGAAAGCCGTTCTTGTAAAAACAGAAATGCCGCCAAAGCTGCCATCGCTGGCTCCAAACTCATCAAAATGCTAAAAGTTCGGGCGGGCAGCTTTTTTAAGGCCTTGATTTCTAAGGTAAAGGGAATTGCACTGGAGAGTAATGCGAGTGCTGCCCCTAAGCCAAAAAGATTTGCATTAAGAATGTGTAAGCCACCACTCCAGATACCGAAAGGCAATATCAGTAGGGTAGCAAATAACATCCCTACGGCAACTGCTTCCCCACCTTTCATTATTTTTGAAATCCGGCCACCTAGAATAATATAGGCAGCCCAGAAGATGCCGGCCAGTAAGGCCAGTAAAACACCTGTTAAGTCCAGTCCATTATTTTTCCATGGAGCGATTAAAGCAATCCCGGCAGCCGCTAAAAATACCCATATAAAATCTATCATTTTCTTAGATCCGAACATGGCCAGCAATAGCGGACCAACAAATTCTAATGTAACACCCAGGCCAATTGGAATCCGTTCGATAGCCATGTAGAATACCATATTCATAGCACCAAGAGAAAGGCCATATAAGCTAACATATTTCCACTGTTTGGCATTAAGCTTTCTCAAATCCGGACGGAAGGCGATAAGTAAAATAACAGCTGATAATCCGATTCGTAATGATGCAGTTGCTGCCGCACCAATTTCAGGGAATAAAGTTTTTGCTATTGCAGCCCCGCACTGAACACTAATGATAGATAATAAAACTGCCGGAATAGGAGGAATGCTGATCTTGCCTTTCATAAAATGCAAAATTACATATTCTTAAAATACAGAATCTGCTTTTAACAAAAAAGGCATGGATTAAACCCATGCCTTAGTTAAGTAAATTATGACCGGTTAAGAAAATAACTCCTGCTCATCGCGGTTTTCTGTAGGTATTTTTTTTAAAAAATCATCAAACCCTGGTCCTTGATTGTCGGAGTAGGTTCCGTATGCATCCAGTATATAACCGATGTTTTGCTCCTGATCTTCCAAAAGGTAGAGTACAGAATTATCTGCCGGATCAGATGGGCCTTCAAACCGGTATGTTTTTACGATGGTGAGGTCTTCTGGCTTGTAAATCTTATCTAAAGATTTGCTTTGCATCTTCCCGTGATCGGTCATTTTTAGTTCGTTATCTTTTCCTTTCAGCCTCAATTTCTCTAAAATCTGACTCAAAGTGTTCATTTCAAATGGCTGTTCCATAACAATGTTTTTTTACTATTAAACACCTGCCAATCTAAATGGTTTTGAACATCATTTTAAATCCGCCATTTTATGTAAGCTAAGTAAATCTGTTAACCACTTCGCTAAGTAAGCTTAAGGTAGCTGACACTGTAAAACCTGAGGGGAAATAAAATCTATGTGGCTACTGCGAATAATCACCCGCCGGATAAATATATGATTGTAATTATTAAGCCCGCGGCTAAATCTAAGTTCCAGAATTTTGTTGATGCTATTGATCAAATGAAAATTGCAGGCATTCAATCTTATACTACCGATGATGAAAATATCTCAAATGTTGAAAGGAAATTTATGCACGACAAAAGTTTATAAATCTGACTCACAAAAAAAGCTTCCCGATATTCCGGGAAGCTTTGCAATATGTTTTATGGACTAAAAGAAAAGTTAAATGCCAAAAGCAGATTTAACCTGGTCTACATAATCCAATTTCTCCCAGGTAAATAATTCTACACTTACTGTTTTTTCCTCACCATAAGGGTTTTTGAAGGTTTTATTTACCGTTTCGGGTGTTCTGCCCATGTGGCCATAAGCTGCAGTTTCACTGTAAATCGGGTTTCTCAACTTTAAACGTTGCTCAATAAAGTAAGGGCGCATATCAAAAATCGACTCTACCTTTTTGCTTATTTCACCGTCAGTTAAGCTTACTTTTGACGTACCATAAGTAACCACGTTGATTGAAGTAGGTTTAGCTACACCAATGGCATAAGAAACTTGTACCAATACCTCATCAGCCAAGCCAGCTGCAACCAGGTTTTTAGCGATATGACGGGTTGCATAAGCCGCACTTCTATCCACTTTACTTGGATCCTTCCCAGAGAAAGCACCTCCGCCATGGGCACCTTTTCCGCCATAAGTATCTACAATAATTTTTCTGCCTGTTAAGCCGGTATCACCGTGAGGACCGCCAATAACGAAAACACCTGTAGGATTGATGTGATAAGTAATTTCATCATTAAACAGGTGCGCATATTGCGGATACTTGGCTTTAATACGTGGAATTAAAACTGAAACAAGATCGCTCTTAATTTTAACCAGCATTTCATCATTTGCTGCATTTTTATCTTCTTTCGAATCTGATTTTGGTTTCACAAAATCATCATGCTGAGTGGATATCACGATAGCATCAATTCTTTGTGGCTGATTATCATCAGAGTATTCTAATGTTACCTGAGATTTAGCATCAGGACGTAAATACGTAATCTCGTCGTTTTCTCTTCGTAAATTAGCCAGTTCTCTCAGCAACGCATGAGATAAATCTAACGCCAATGGCATGTAGTTTTCGGTTTCATTGGTGGCATAACCAAACATCATTCCCTGGTCTCCGGCGCCTTGCTCTTCTTTACTGCTTCTGTCTACACCTTGATTAATATCTTGCGATTGCTCGTGAATAGCCGATAAAATGCCGCATGAGTTAGCTTCAAACATATATTCACTCTTCGTGTAACCAATTTTTTTGATCACATCGCGAGCAATTTGTTGCACATCCAGATAAGTTTTTGATTTTACTTCTCCCGCTAAAATTACCTGTCCCGTTGTAACCAAAGTTTCACACGCCACCTTAGATTCTGCATCAAATGCTAAGAAGTTATCAATTAATGCGTCCGAAATTTGATCCGCAATTTTATCTGGGTGGCCTTCAGATACAGATTCTGATGTAAATAAATACGACATCTATTAAAAATTAATAATAAATAAATAATTTGTTAAGTGCCAAAACTCCTGGAAACAGGCTTTAAAATGATTTAAAGGAGGTATTAGCAATTTTTTTAAGTGGTTGCAATCCGGTCCCGATGATTCGGGATAGCAAATCAGTCCACTTTTTGTGGCACAAAATTAGCATATTTTCTTTATATCAAAAATTATAGATTATTTTGTGCCTTCATTCTTTACGCTTTGCATACAAAGACTAATATTCTATTCATCATTAACCCTATATCAGGCGGTAAAGGTAAACTTCGCATTCCCGATTTCATAGATAAGTATCTTGATAAAGATCGGTTTAATGCAAATTTTGTTTTTTCAGAATATGTTGGGCATGCTTCGGAACTTGCTGATGAAGCAGCTGGTAAAAATTTCGATGTTATTGTTGCCGCAGGCGGAGATGGAACCATTAATGAAATCGCAACAATGGTGCTGAAGCATAAAATCACCTTAGGGATTTTGCCATTGGGCTCTGGCAATGGATTAGCCCGGTTTCTAAATATCCCTAAAAACCTGCAGCAGGCTATTAAGATTATTAATAATTTTAAAACTGATAATATTGATACCGCGGAATTTAACGGCAAATGTTTTTTTAACCTGGCGGGAATGGGATTTGATGCCTATTTAAGTGCTGCTTTTTCTAAAGATAAAAAAAGGGGCTTGCTGGGCTATGTGAAGTTAGGCTTTCAGGAGGTTTTTAATTATAAGCCAGAACAATATATTATCAATATTGATGATCGTGTTGTGGAAAGAGAAGCATTTGCCATTAGCATTGCCAATTCCTCACAGTATGGAAACGATGTGTTCATATCACCACACGCATCGGTTAAAGATGGTTTACTCGACGTTTGTATAATCAAGCCTTTTCCCTTGTTCAAACTCCCCGTTTTAAGTTATGTGATGTTAAAGGGTACCGCCGAAACATCGGATATGATCGAAATTATAAGGGGAAAGAACATTAAAATACATAGAAAACAGGCCGGTCCGGTTCATGTAGATGGCGAACCCCTGCAAATGGGAGAAAATATAGCGGTTAATATCAATCCGCTTTCTTTAAATGTTATTGTTCCCTGAATTTAATTCCGATCAATTACCTTTACTCAATGAAATCGAAGAAAAACAGCCTTAGTGATCTGGGTGGCATTATGTATTCCACCAATCCTGAATTTGAATACCAGGAAGAATTAGATGATACAGTAACCCCAGATAACAAACAGCAGGATTTACGTGTCATGCTTGATAAGAAAAATCGTGGAGGTAAGGCTGTAACACTTATCACAGGTTTTGTGGGGAAATCGGATGATTTAGATGTTTTAGGAAAGATGCTTAAAACCAAATGTGGTGTGGGAGGCTCGGTAAAAGATGGAGAAATTATGATTCAGGGAGATGTTCGTGATAAAGTTCTAGCCCTTTTGCAAAAAGATGGTTATAAAGTAAAAAAAGCAGGAGGTTAATGTTCTGTACGGTTTGTTTACACTTTGTTGCAGATTAGTTTACCCTTTGTTTACCCTTTCTGTACCCTTTCTCTACCCTTTGCTCACCCTTTCTGTACCCATTCTATACCCCTTGGTAACCCTAAAGGTAAACAATGGGTAGGTAAGGGGACTATAAAAGGTTTAATTGCGCACTTCCAATGCCTTCTCACCAACAGGCAAAATTTATCCATTTATTAATGGCTGGTATAAACTGGCAATAAGATTAGCTGCATTTTATTGCTATCTTAGTGTATATTTTTGTTTTTTTAAAGCTTGAAAATCATTGTCTAACAAAATGTAAATCAGGAAATTATGTATTAGTGTAATTGCTACAATATGTAAATTTTTAATTAAAAACACTAGTTTTTATCGTTTGTAACCCTTTACCTTTGTCTCACTAACTAACTTATTGTTATGAGCATAAAGAAACTGCAGGCGCCAGATTTAGGTTATCTAAATTTAGGCGAAAACATTGCTGTAAAGTACCAACTATCACCTACCGAATTGGTTGATGAAGCCTTGCTAAACCATGAAGGTACATTGGCATCTTCGGGCGCACTCGCTGTGGATACCGGTAAATTTACCGGACGTTCTCCAAAAGACAGGTTTATTGTGGATGATGAAATCACTCACGATATGGTTTGGTGGGGAGATGTCAACATTAAAATCACTCCTGAACATTTTGATCAGTTGTTCGATAAGATGACCACTTATTTAGGGGACAAGAAAATTTACGTTCGGGATTCATCAGCCTGTGCAGATCCTGATTATTCCATCTCTATCCGGGTAATAACAGAAACAGCTTATCAAAACCTCTTTGCAAATAACCTCTTTATCAGGCCAGGTGAAGAAGACTTAAGCGGTCAGCCTGAATGGACAATCATTGCGGCGCCCGGTTTTTTGGCTAACCCAGCTGTAGACGGAACAAGGCAAGAGAACTTTTCCATCCTTAACTTTAGTAAAAAGATGATTTTGATTGGGGGAACCGGATATACAGGAGAAATTAAGAAGGGGATTTTTTCAGTTCTCAATTTTATATTACCGGTGTACAAAAACACGCTTTCTATGCATTGCTCGGCTAATGTGGGTAAAAACGGAGATACTGCTATATTCTTCGGGCTATCCGGTACGGGGAAAACAACGTTATCTGCAGATCCGGACAGGTGTTTGATTGGTGATGATGAACATGGCTGGGGAAAAGATTCTGTTTTTAATTTTGAAGGAGGCTGCTATGCCAAATGTGTCGACTTAACTATTGAAAAAGAACCGCAGATATACAATGCTATTAAGGCCGGCGCACTACTGGAAAACATTAATTTTTATGAATATACCAAAGTTGTAGATTATTCAAACATCAGTAAAACAGAAAATACGAGGGTTGCTTACCCTTTAAATTACATAGATAACGCCGTTTTGCCTTCCATTGCAGGGGTTCCTCAAAACATTTTTTTCTTAACCGCCGATGCTTTTGGAGTGCTGCCGCCTATTTCTAAGTTGAGTATAGAGCAGGCCATGTTTCACTTTATGAGCGGGTACACCGCAAAAGTGGCTGGTACGGAAGCAGGCGTTACAGAGCCGCAACTTACTTTTTCAGCATGCTTTGGTAAAGCCTTTTTACCATTACACCCTTCAAAATATGCAGCGCTTTTGGGCGAGAAAATGAAAGAAAATCAGGTAAATGTTTGGTTAGTCAATACAGGATGGACGGGCGGGCCTTATGGCGTTGGACGGAGGATGAATTTAAGTTATACAAGGGCAATGATTGCTGCCGCTTTAAACGGCGGACTGAATCATAATCATTATAAAATGCACCATGTTTTTAAATTAATGATTCCTTTACATTGCCCTAATGTGCCAGATGAAATTCTTGATCCGGCAAAAACATGGAGCAACCAGGAAGAATACTTTATAAAGGCTTACGAGCTATTGGAATCGTTTGCACAAAATTTTAAGCAATTTGAACAACCCAAAGTGTCAAAAACACACGAAGAAGCGTTAAAATTGTGTTAAATGTGGTTTAAAATGCATTTTTTGAGCAAAAAATTTGCAATTCGTTTTTTTTTTAGTTTTCATTGTGAAAGAATTGTCTCTGGCTGGAGACAATTCTTTTGTTATACAACCTTTGTGGTTACCGTAAACTAAATCTTAAGTAACGATTTAATAGTTTATTGATTTATTAATTTGTAATTTAAAATCAATTTATAAATTTGTTTTTCGCAACAAAATCAGATAACAATCGTTGTGTGTAATACAAAAGAAAAAAACAGCTAAAAAATTAAAACAAGAACTAAAACTAAAAATTAAAAAAAAATGGCAAACGCACCAAAACCAACAACTGTTAAAAAAGAGAGCTCTTCAAGTGCATCTAATGTTTTCGCAACATTGGTTATTCCTATTTGTATTGTAATCGGATTTATCATCTGGAGATTTGTATTAGGGGATCCTGCAAACTTTATCGACAACAACAACGAAAACTTACCATTACCTAACAACTATCCTGGTACAGCTTACAAAGGTGGTCCAATCGTTGCCATCTTAATCGGATTATTGTTAACCACTATCGTATTCTCAATCGAGCGTTTAATCGTTATTGGTAAAGCAAGCGGTAAATCAAGCTTAGATACTTTCATCATTAAAGTAAAAGGTTTATTAAACTCAGGTAACATCGAAGCTGCAAAAGCGGAGTGTGATAAACAACAAGGATCTGTTGCTAACGTAATTAAATCAGGTTTAAAGAAATATAGCGAAGTTGAAGCTGACACTAACTTAGATGTTGAGCAATCAATTGTAGCCATCCAAAAAGAAGTTGAAGAAGCTACTGCTTTAGAAATGCCAATGTTGGAGCAAAACTTAACTATCATCGCTACTTTGGTATCAATTGGTACGTTAATCGGATTATTAGGTACAGTAACAGGTATGATCCGTGCATTCGCCGGTTTAGCAAACTCTGGTGCTCCAGATCAATCAGCATTAGCGGTAGGTATCTCTGAGGCCCTAATCAATACAATGACTGGTATCGGTGTATCTACATTAGCAATTATCATGTACAACGTTTTAACATCTAAAATTGATAAGTTAACTTACGCTATTGATGAAGCTGGTTTCAGCATCGTTCAAACTTACGCTAGCTCGCATAAATAATATTTTGAAAATATTTTTACCGGCTTTATGGAAAACCGGAAAAAAGATCATCATTATTAAAAATTTAAAATATTATGCCTAGAATTAAAGTTAAAAGAACCAGTACCGTTACAGATATGACCGCCATGTGCGACGTAGCTGCGCTGTTACTTACGTTCTTCATATTAACTGCTACGGCGAAACAACCTGAACCCTTGGCGGTACAAACACCTTCATCAACGTATGAATTTAAGGTGCCTGCTGAGAACAATGCAATTTTAACCATTGGTCAGGGTAAAGTGTTCTTCGAGGTAGCAGGCCAAAAAGTGAAGGCGAGAACGTTAGAGTTAATTGGACAGCAGTATAAGATCACGTTTACACCAGAAGAAATTAAGAAATTCTCTTTAGTTGCTTCATTTGGTGTTCCTGTATCTGGCTTAAAATCATTCTTAGCGTTAGATGGTGGTGAGCGTATGAAACCAGGAGTTCAAACTGGTATTCCTACAGACTCAACAGATAACCAGCTAAACTCGTGGGTATTGCAGGCTCGTACTGCAACTGCTGAAGTTAACTCACAGCCAATGCGTGTGAGTATCAAAGGAGATTCAAAAGAAGAATATCCTGTAGTGAAGAAAATTGTGGATGTATTGCAGAAGCAAAAGGTAAACAAGTTTTTATTGGTTACTAACGCAGAAGCTAGAAGAAAATAAGAAATGGCAGAATTAAACACAGGCGGGAAGAAAGCCACGCCAAGAGTCGATATGACGCCGATGGTAGATTTGATGTTCCTTTTGGTTACATTCTTTATCTTAACAACTTCAATTTCTACGCCACAAGCGATGGATATTGTGAAGCCGGATAAAGATGATAACAATAAGGACAATAGATTGGAACTGAAAGCTTCTAAAACCATGACTATTTTATTAGGTAAAGACGATAAGGTAGCCTGGTATATGGGAGAAGCTGGTGCAACAGCTCCAACTATTGAAAGCTTTAACCAGGTAGAAAAATCGATCATCGATAATAGAAAAGTTGCAGATGCATCTGGAGTAAAAGGAGAATTTGTGGTGTTAGTTAAGCCAACCAGCGGATCCAACTTTAAAAATTTCGTTGATATCATGGATGAGTTAGAAATATTGAAGGTAAAAGTTCGTCAGATTGATGATGACAATATCTTGGATAATGAGAAAGCTTTCATGAAGGAGAAAGGTATTTTATAAAATGTTAAATCAGTAACCATGTCAAAGTTAGATATATTAAGAAGACAGTGGATTGAAGTGGTTTTTGAAGGTAAAAACAAAAACTACGGTGCTTATCAGTTGCGTAAAACCAACGGTGCCAATACCACCAAGGCTTTAATCATTGGTTCGATAGTATTTCTTGTATTTTTCTTTGCTCCAAAAATCTATGGTCTTATCAAAGGATCAATGGATACAGAGGAAGTGGTAGAAAAAGCAAAAGAAGTAGTTATTGCGCCACCGCCGCCAGTTAACCCTGAAACTCCGCCACCACCACCGGTAGAGCCACCGCCACCAAAAGTGGATCAGGTAAAAATGCCACCTGCAATCGTGAAACCAGATAACCTGGTTCGTGATGAAGAGCCACCAACGGTAGAAAAATTAAAAGAAGCTGATCCAGGTCAGCGTGATATCAAAGGTGATCCAACTGCTGATATCGTAATTGCCGAACCGGTAGGTGAAGGTCCGAAAAGAGAAGCTGCTGTTGCGGTTGATGATAATAAAGTTTATGACTTTGTTAGTATCGAGAAACAACCAGAATATCCAGGCGGTATCGCTAAGTTCTATAAATACTTAGGTGGAGCAATTAAATATCCTTCAATGGCACAGGAAAACAACGTTCAGGGTAAAGTGTTTTTATCTTTCGTTGTGGAAAAAGATGGTAAATTAACAGATATTCAAGTTACCCGCGGTTTGGGTAGCGGAACTGATGAGGAAGCTATCCGTGTATTAAAAGCGAGTCCACGTTGGAACCCAGGTATCCAAAATGGTAAGCCGGTAAGGGTAAAATATAACATCAACGTTAACTTTACATTGAACTAAATAGTAAATGTTAAATTTTGATATTTTTAAGCAAAAATCGCCTAAACAGCGGTTTTTGCTCATTTTAGGCCTAGCCATGTTCATCCTGTATTTTGTAATGGGGCTGGCATTTATCTTTTGGGAGCCAATTGGGGCAAGGTTTAATTTCATTCCGGCCTGGGGCCGCATTGCCATCGGAATCTTTTTAATATTTTATGCTTTTATCAGATTATTAAGTTTAGGAAGAAAAGACTAAGTTATTACATGAGAAACCTAACATTCATATTCATCCTCCTGGTATTTGTTTCTTGCAAACGAAAAAATAAGGAAGCAGCTGCGGTTGAAGAAACACGTACAAGCGGTACCTTAAAAATTTTGGTAGACGAGAGCGTAAGTCCGATTATTGGCGAACAGATTGATATTTTTAAACTGGATTACCCAAATGCTAAATTTGAAGCTACAGTAAAACCAGAAGAGAAAATTGTTCCGGCATTTTTAAACGATAGTGTGAGGGTTATTGTAATGCCTCGTCTATTAACCAAGGCTGAGGAAAAGCATTATCTTCAACGGGGTATTCGAATTAATTCTACTCGTTTTGCTGTTGATGGAATAGCGTTAATAACCAATAAAGACAATATAGACAGCACAATTACCGTTAAAGAAGTGATTGAAATATTACAGGGTAAAAGTTCCGGGAAAAAATTGATTTTTGATAACGCTTATTCAAGTACCTTCCAATACCTTAAGCAACTGGCAAATGTGACTCAATTTCCTGCTCAAGGTGTTTATTCAAAAAATTCAAGCGAAGAAGTTATCAAACTAATTGCAGAAGATAAAAGTTTTATTGGTATTTTAGGCGTAGATTGGGTTTCTGACCGAAATAGTAAGTTAGGTAATTATCTTTCAAAGATAAAAACACTTGGGGTTAAAAATTTAAAAGGCAAGGTTGGAGATGATAAGTTTTATCATCCGACGCAGGATAATTTAATTAACGGAGTCTATCCTTTCCTGAGAAACGTAAATATTATTGACTGCGAAGGAAGAGATGGTTTAGGCACAGGATTTGCAACATGGCTAAGAAGTCAGAGAGGGCAGCTAATTGTACTTAAATCTGGACTAGGTCCACACAAACTAATGCCTAGACAGATTAATTTGACTAAGGAAAATAAACAATAAATTATAAATGAACCACGAAGTAATCTAAAGAGACACTTCATTTAATAAAAAAAACAGATAATCCGATGAAAATTTTAAAGAAAGCAATAACCTTAAATGTAGGTTTGGTGTTGATGGGTTCTGCAGTTTTTGCTCAAAATTTAAATGATGCGAAAAAAGCCATTGACGCTGAACAGTACCAGAAAGCATCATCAATGCTTAAATCATTGGTGAGCTCGCAAGCTTCAAACGGCGATAACTATTATAACCTTGGTTTGGTATACCTTAAAACAGGTTATATTGATTCAGCTCGTGCTGTTTTCAATAAAGGAGTGGCGGCTGATGCTAAAAATAGCTTAAACCTGATAGGATTGGGTGAAGCAGATATGCTGTCAAACGATGCAGCTTCTGCAAAAACTAACTTTGACAAAGCAGTAGCTTTATCACCGAAAGATTATAAAACGTATTTAAATATTGGTAAAGCATATTTGGCTCAGGATAAACCAAGTGATGATGTGTCTAAACCAGATTTCACTAATGCATTGGCAAATATTACCAAAGCTGATGAGTTAGACTCTAAAGATAAAGATGCTGAAGTTTTCCTGGCTTTAGGTGATGCTTATGCCTTGCAAAAGAAAAATTCTGAGGCTTTAGGTCCATATTTTCGTGTAAATGATATAGATCCGACTAACCGTAGAGCAAAAACTCAAATTGGTAAAATGTATAAGGAATCAAGAGCATTTCCGGAAGGGGAGAAAGAATTACAGGATGTAATTGCTGCAGATCCTAACTATGGTCCTGCTTACCGTGAATTAGGTGAGCTTTACCTACAATGGAGTAGCTTCGGTACAGATCAGGAAAAAGCAAAGAAAGGTATTGAGAACTATAAAAAATATATGGATTTAACTGATAAATCTTTAGAATCTCAACTACGTTATGCTCAATTTTTGTTCTATGCAAAAGACTTCCAAACTTTAGAGCAAGTAGCTTCTACAATGCAAGTTCCTGCTAATGATCCTAAAAGCGCAATTGTTTCCAGGATGAAAGGCTGGGCAGCATATGAGAATAAAAATTATCCGGCTTCACTTACAAGTATGAATGATTTTTTCTCTAAAGAAAAAGATCAAAATAAAATTCTTGCTTTCGATTATTTATATTTAGGTAAAGCTCAATTAAAAGCTGGTCAAGATAGTTTAGCCTTAATCAATATCACTAAAGCTGTAGAAAAAGACTCTACAAATACGGATGCTTTAGCGGAAGTTGCTAAAAGTTTTTATGATGCTAAAAAATACGCTAAGTCTGCAGAGATTTACGAAAAAGCTATAAAAGCAAATCCAAGCGGTAAAGGTGCACTTTATAACTATTACTATAATGCCCTTGCAAACTACTTTGACTATGCTGGAAAATTAACCGCTAAACAAAATCCTTCGAAAGATATTTTGGTGAAGGCTGATTCTTCAATAGCAAAAGTTACTCAACTGGCTCCAGAAACTTATGATGCTTACTTAACCAGAGCTCGTATAAATAGTTTAATGGATGATGATAAAGATCCAAAAGGTTTGATGGTTCCTTATTATGAAGAGTTTATTACAAAGGTAACGGCTAAGCCTGATGTTGCAAGTTCAGGTACTTATCCAAAAAGACTTTCTGAGGCTTACGATACTCTTGGTGGGTTTTATTTCTACAAAGATAAAGCTAAAGCGAAAGAGTATTTTGATAAAAGCGTAGCCGTTTATCCTTCGGGCACTTTCGCAGCTGCTAAACTAAAAGAATTGTCTGCACCAGCACCAAAAGGAAAAGGTAAATAATTTTTCAAGTTAAATAATTTAGAAAAGGCAGAGTTTGGTTACTCTGCCTTTTTCTTTTACTTTTGCAACAGAAAATAATAGTTATGCAAGCGCAAAGTTCATCAATAGATTTTTTACCCATTATATTCCAGGTTATTGTTGCCTTGGGTTTTGTTGTTACCACTTTAGTAGCTACGCACTTTTTAGGTCCGAAGCGCAAAACGAGTGATAAACTTGAAATATTTGAGGCCGGCGTTAAATCTGTAGGTAATGCCCGTCAACCTTTTTCCATCAAATATTTCGTTGTGGCAATTTTGTTTGTATTATTTGATATCGAAGTCATCTTCATGTATCCATGGGCAGTAAATTTTAGGGCCTTAAAAATGGATGGTATGATCGAGATGTTCATCTTTATGGGAACACTTTTGTTAGGATTTATATATGTAATCAAAAAGAAAGTATTAGACTGGAACTAATCGATTGGCAATGATCAGTCAACATTATCACTGTTATCGTTTTAGTGAGTTTAAACTTGAATTTTCCATCCGCAAACTGAATGTGTATCACTCATACTAAGCAATAGGAATTTTAATTATTTAGAAAGGTTCTAAATCAGGTTAAGCTAGTTTGATTGCCTTTAAAATATTGTAAATTTGTTGCTCATTCTGCAAAGGGATGAGCATTTTTTGTTTATAAACATGAGTGAAATTAATATAGTTGATGCGCCTCCAGGAACCGAAGGACCTGGATACTTTGCCACTTCGTTAGACAAAGTGATAGGTTTGGCTCGTTCAAATTCATTATGGCCTTTACCGTTCGCCACTTCTTGTTGCGGAATTGAATTTATGGCAACCATGGGTTCTCACTACGATTTAGGTCGTTTCGGTGCAGAACGTTTGAGTTTTTCTCCTCGTCAAGCCGATGTTTTAATGGTTATGGGTACCATCGCTAAGAAGATGGCTCCGGTTTTAAAGCAGGTTTATATCCAAATGGCGGAGCCACGTTGGGTAATGGCCGTTGGAGCTTGTGCAAGTAGTGGCGGTATTTTTGATACCTATTCTGTTTTGCAAGGGATTGATGAAGTAATTCCGGTGGATGTTTATGTTCCCGGTTGCCCGCCAAGACCCGAAGCTATTCTGGATGGTTTCCAGCGTATTCAGGATTTGGTTAGAAATGAATCCGGCAGAAGAAGGAACTCAGATTATTATAAAGAACTTTTAGGTCAATACGGCATTAAATAATGGAAGAAACGACGCTAAATAACGATATTCATGTTAAGCTAAATGAAAAGTTTGGCGAAAAAGTTACAGCGGTTTCTGAACCTTATGGTTTATTGACTTTTGTTACTTATAAAGATGTTATCGTAAATGTACTTTCACACCTCAAAACTGAATTAAAATTCAATTTTCTAACAGATATAACAGCAGTTCATTATCCAGGTAAAGACCATGGTATTGCCGTAGTTTACCACCTGAACAACATGGTAGAACGGGTGAGGATCAGAATCAAAGTTTTTATTTCTGAACAAAACCCAACCATTCCTACCGCAACTTCCATCTGGAAAGGTGCTAACTGGATGGAACGCGAAACTTATGACCTGTTTGGGGTGAAATTCGAAGGGCATCCGGATTTACGCCGTATTTTGAATATGGATGATTTAGGGGTACACCCAATGTTGAAACAATATCCATTGGAAGATCCAAACAGGGTAGATAAAAAAGACGAATTTTTTGGAAGGTAATTATATATGAATCATAACCATCCGGTATATACAGATAACGACCCGCAAAGTGAGCTGGTAACCTTAAATTTAGGTCCAACACACCCTGCAACACACGGTGTTTTTCAAAACGTGCTGCAATTAGATGGAGAGCGTATTGTAAGCGGCGTTTCTACAATTGGCTACATTCACCGTGCTTTCGAAAAGATTGCCGAACATCGCCCTTTTTACCAAATTACACCTTTAACCGACCGTTTAAATTATTGCTCTTCGCCTATCAATAATATGGGCTGGCACATGACGGTTGAGAAATTGCTGAATATCCAAATGCCAAAGCGTGTTGATTATCTTCGCGTAATCGTGATGGAGCTTTCTCGGATCGCCGATCATATTATCTGTAATACAATTATTGGTCAGGATACGGGAGCAACTACAACTTTCCTTTACCTTTTTCAATTCAGGGAGCATATTTACGAGATTTTTGAAGAGGTTTGTGGTGCTCGTTTAACGACAAATATTGGCCGTATTGGTGGGTTCGAAAGAGATTTTAATGAAATCGCCTTCGCTAAAATCAATAAGTTTTTAAAGGAATTTCCTGTTGCATTAAAAGAATTTGAAAACCTGTTAACACGTAACCGGATTTTCATAGACAGAACTGCTGGTGTTGCCGAGGTGACTAAAGAGGCTGCCTTGGAGTATAGCTGGACTGGTCCGCTTTTGCGTGCCACGGGCGTAGATTACGATGTTCGCGTAGCAGATCCTTATTCATCATATCAGGATTTCGATTTCGAGATTCCGGTAGGAACCAGTGGAGATATTTACGATAGATATTTAGTGCGTAATGAAGAGATGTGGCAAAGCGTACGCATTATTGAACAGGCGATGACTAAATTGAAAACCGAAGAGAAAGGTATTTTTCATGCTGATGTTCCGGAATTTTATCTTCCTCCAAAACAAGAAGTTTACAACAATATGGAAGCATTAATCTATCACTTCAAAATAGTGATGGGCGAAATTGATGCACCAAAAGCAGAAGTATATCACGCTGTAGAAGGCGGTAATGGTGAGCTTGGTTTCTACCTGATTAATGATGGTGGCCGTACGCCTTACCGTTTACATTTCCGCAGACCAAGTTTTATAAATTACCAAATGTTTGCACCAATGAGCGAAGGCATGTTATTGTCTGATGCCATTATCAACATGAGTAGTATGAATATTATTGCAGGAGAATTAGATGCTTAAAGTAGAAGAACAAACACCTGTAGTGTTTTCATCAGAATTGCTTACCAAATTTGATGAGATCAAAAGCCGTTACCCGGAAGGAAAACAAAAATCAGCTTTGTTGCCATTGTTGCATTTGGTACAGGCTGAATTTCTTTGGGTGCCGACCTCAGCCATGGATCAGGTAGCTGCATATTTAAATATTCAGCCTATTGAAGTTTATGAAGTGGCTACATTTTACACCATGTACTTTTTAAAACCTCAAGGTAAATATGCTTTGGAGGTTTGCCGCACAGGGCCATGTTGCTTAGTTGGAGCCGAAAAAATATTAGACCATTTAGAAGCTAAATTAGGTGTAAAAGAAGGGGAAGTTACAGCAGATGGTTTATTCAGCTTTAGAGGAGTTGAATGTTTAGCCGCCTGTGGTTTTGGTCCGGTACTACAAATTAGCCCGGAATATACTTTCTACGAAAACTTAACTACTGAAAACGTAGATCAATTGATTGAAGATTTGAAAAATAAATAAGATTTGAGAAACTAGATATGAGGTTTTAGATTTGAGAAAATAGATTTGAGATATGAGATAAGCATTTTGTTTAAATCTCATATCTAATGTCTCCAATCTCAAATCTCCAGTCTCACATCTCACATCTAAAAAATAATGAGTCGCAAATTATTACTTGAGCATATAAACGTACCAGGCATCAATACACTTGAGGTCTATCGCCAAAAAGGTGGGTACCGTGCCGTAGAAAAGGCCCTTAAAACTTTAACACCTGAAGAGATTGTTGAAGAAGTTAAGAAGTCAGGCTTACGCGGTCGTGGTGGTGCGGGTTTCCCAACGGGAATGAAATGGAGCTTTTTGGCTAAACCAGAAGGTGTTGCACGTTATTTAGTTTGCAATGCTGATGAATCTGAGCCAGGAACTTTTAAGGATCGTTACCTGATGACACACATTCCTCATGCTTTAATTGAAGGAATGATTGTATCCAGTTTCGCATTGGGTGCTAAAACATCCTATATCTACGTTCGCGGAGAAATGATGCCTCAAATCCGTATTCTGGAAAGAGCAATTGCAGAGGCAAAAGCAGCGGGGTGGTTAGGTAAAAATATTTTAGGAACAGGTTACGATTTAGAATTATATGTTCAGCCGGGCGGTGGTGCTTACATTTGCGGTGAAGAGACTGCATTGTTAGAATCACTTGAAGGGAAAAGAGGTAATCCAAGAATTAAACCGCCATTCCCAGCTATCGCAGGTTTATACGGTTGTCCAACGGTAGTAAATAACGTAGAATCGATTGCTGCAGTGGTGCCAATTATCAATGATGGCGGTGATGAATATGCAAAAATTGGTATCGGTAGAAGTACAGGTACAAAATTAATATCAGCATCTGGTAATTTAGTAAAACCAGGTGTTTACGAAATCGAGTTAGGCTTACCCGTTGAAGAATTTATTTATTCTGATGAATATTGTGGTGGTATTGCGAATGGCAAGAAGTTAAAAGCAACGGTTGCAGGTGGTTCATCTGTTCCGGTTTTGCCTGCTAATTTAACTTTGAAGTTAGCCAATGGCGAACCTCGTTTAATGAGTTACGAATCTTTATCAGAAGGTGGTTTTGCTACCGGTACGATGATGGGTTCGGGCGGTTTTATCGCTTTTGATGAAGACCAATGTATTGTCCGCAATACCTGGAATTTCACTCGTTTCTATCATCACGAAAGTTGCGGACAATGTTCGCCTTGCCGCGAAGGTACCGGATGGATGGAAAAAGTATTACACAAAATTGAACACGGACATGGTTCAATAGATGATGTGGATTTGCTTTGGGATATCCAACGTAAAATTGAAGGAAACACGATTTGCCCTCTAGGTGATGCAGCAGCATGGCCGGTAGCTAGTGCAATCCGTCATTTCAGGGATGAATTTGAGTGGCATATTAAAGAGCCGGTAAAAAGTCAGACGCAGAATTATGGTATAGCAAATTACGCAGTGCCGATAGAAAAGGCGCCGGTAACCGAAGAAAAATAGTTAGCCATGGCCGCATTTGCGACTTTACGAACATCGTCATTGCGAGGCACGAAGCAATCGTAAGGCGATGATTTTATAACAAAAGAGATTGCTTCGTGCCTCGCAATGACGGTATAAAGCATAAAATATAAAAGATTATCATTAACCATGAGTGAAAAAGTTAAGGTTACGATAGACGGGATAACAGTAGAGGTTGACAACGGGACCACTATCCTGAATGCTGCAAGGCAAATAGGAGGGGATATTGTTCCGCCAGCAATGTGCTATTATTCTAAATTAGAAGGCAGTGGTGGTAAATGCCGTACCTGTATCGTTAAGGTAACAAAAGGTTCGGAAAAGGATCCACGCCCAATGCCGAAATTGGTGGCATCTTGCCGTACTACGGTAATGGATGGTATGGAAGTGTTAAATATTACCTCACCAGAAGTTTTAGAAGCACGTGCCGGTGTTGTGGAGATTTTGTTAATCAACCACCCGTTAGACTGCCCTGTGTGTGATCAGGCAGGAGAATGTGACTTACAAAACTTGGGTTACGAACACGGTTTACAAAAAACCCGTTATGAGTTTGAGCGCCGTACTTTTGACCGTATCGATATTGGCGATAAAATTCAGTTACACATGAATCGTTGTATTCTGTGTTATCGTTGTGTTTTTACTGCCGACCAGATTACTAATAAACGTGTTCATGGTATTTTAAACCGTGGTGATCATTCAGAAATTTCGACTTATATACAGCAGGCTGTTGATAATGATTTCTCAGGAAATGTGATTGATGTTTGTCCGGTAGGCGCTTTAACAGATAAAACTTTCCGTTTCAAAAACCGGGTTTGGTTTACAAAACCTGTTGATGCGCACCGCAATTGCGATCATGAAAAATGCAATGGGAAAGTAACACTATGGTATAAAGGAGAAGATGTGATCCGTGTTACGGCCCGTAAGGATCAGTTTGGTGAGGTAGAAGAATTTATTTGCAATACCTGCCGTTTTGATAAGAAAGCAACCTCTGATTGGACAATTGAACATCCAACGCATATTGATGATACATCGGTAATTGCATCTAACCACTACGAAACATTAAAACCACTTCCTGTAATTAAGCCAAATGAGGCTTTGCAGGCAGCTAACGAGGTTGAATTTCATAAAACAGTAAAATACTAATGGATACAGGTTTTATCATAGAAAAATTTATTCTGGTAGCGGTAATTTTCGGTATCAGTTTGGTCGTTGCCATGTATTCTACTTATGCAGAACGTAAAGTTGCTGCCTATCTTCAAGACCGTTTAGGACCGGACAGAGCTGGCCCGTTTGGGATTTTACAGCCTTTGGCAGATGGTGTGAAAATGTTTATGAAAGAGGAAATTATTCCAGCTTCATCAAACAAATGGCTCTTTATAGTTGGCCCTGGTTTAGCCTTACTTTGTGCTTGTATCGGTACGGCAGTTATTCCATGGGGAAGTCCGATGGAAATAGGCGGAAAAATTATTCCATTACAGGTAGCAGACATTAACGTTGGCGTTTTATACATTTTCGGTGTAGTATCATTAGGCGTTTACGGGGTTATGATTGGTGGATGGGCTTCAAACAATAAATATTCATTATTGAGTGCTATTCGTGCTGCATCACAGAATATCAGTTATGAAATTGCAATGGGATTATCCATCATCGCTTTGCTTTTAATGACTAACACTTTAAGCTTAAAGGAAATTGTTGACCAACAACATGGCTGGCACTGGAATGTGTTATATCAACCTTTGGGATTCTTAATCTTTATGGTTTGTTCGTTTGCCGAAACCAACCGTGCGCCATTTGATTTACCAGAGTGCGAAACTGAATTAATTGGCGGTTACCATACCGAGTATTCATCAATGAAGTTAGGTTTTTACCTTTTCGCTGAATATATCAACATGTTTGTTTCTTCGGCGGTGATGGCTACCTTATATTTTGGTGGTTACAACTATCCCGGAATGGATTATATGGCTACCTTACTGGGACCAACGTGGGCACCGCTTTTTGGTGTTGGAGTTTTCTTCGTTAAAATTATTTTCTTCATCTTTTTCTTTATGTGGGTGCGTTGGACAATACCGCGTTTCCGTTATGATCAATTGATGAATTTGGGTTGGAAGGGCTTAATTCCTTTGGCTATTGCCAACATTATAATAACAGGTATTGTGATTGCGATTATTGAGAAGTTTTAATTATGGAATCATTAAGTAATAAGAAAAAAGTACTCGAACAAAAGCCTTTGAGCTTTATGGAGCGGATGTACTTGCCTGCAATTGCGAAAGGCATGGGCATTACCATTAGTCACTTATTCAAAAAAGAGGCTACCATAAGATATCCTGAAGTTGAACGCGAATTTTCTGCGAATTTTAGAGGTATGCATTCACTAAAACGTGATGAGAACGGTAAAGAGCGTTGCACCGCTTGCGGCTTATGTGCATTATCTTGTCCGGCTGAAGCGATTACGATGATTGCTGCAGAACGCAAGAATGACGAGAAACATTTATACCGTGAAGAAAAGTACGCAGCAACTTATGAAATTAATATGTTGCGTTGCATTTTCTGCGGATTGTGTGAAGAAGCTTGTCCGAAAGAGGCAATTTACCTAGATGGGCCAATTGTACCAGCAGATTATTTACGTAAAGATTTCATTTACGGTAAAGATAAGTTAGTAGAAGCTCCGTTGGAGATGAAAAAATAAATTATGGTTCGTGAGGACACGAACCATGGCGGCATAAACCTAATCCGTCATTGCGAGGAACGAAGCAATCCTAAAGCAATGGCAATAAAAATGAGATTGCTTCGTGCCTCGCAATGACGAGGCGTACAAACAAATAACAAATTAATGAGTACACAAGTATTCTATTTCGTAGCCACATTAAGTATCATCTTTTCGCTGATGGTGATTTTTGCTAAAAATCCAATCCACAGCGTATTGTACTTAATTCTTACCTTTTTCACATTTACAGTGCACTATGTATTGCTAAATGCTCAATTTTTGGCCGTAGTAAACTTCATTGTTTATATGGGTGCCATCATGGTTTTATTTTTATTTGTGCTCATGCTCCTTAATCTAAATAAGGAAACGGAGCCTGTAAAATCTCCGTTAATAAAAATTGTAGGGGTAATAGCCGGTTGTTGTTTAGTGGTAACCTTAGTGGGTTCTTTCAAAGCAGCAAGCATTAACAGTCCGCTGGTATTGAAAAATCAAGGCCTGGGTTTGGTTGAGAATTTAGGTAAAGAGCTTTTTGGACCTTTCTTGTTACCGTTTGAATTATCATCTCTGTTACTGTTGGCAGCAATGGTTGGAGCCGTTTTATTATCTAAAAGAGATGAGGTAGAAGCATAATGGAAAATTTAACTACACAAATGGCAGGCGTTCCGCTAAATCACTACATCTATTTATGTGCTATTATTTTCACAATTGGTGTAATAGGCGTACTCACCCGTAGAAATGCCATCGTAATTTTTATGTCGGTTGAGCTGATGTTAAACGCAGTAAACCTGTTATTAACTGCTTTCTCAGTACATAGCAACGATCCATCCGGGCAAGTATTTGTATTTTTTATTATGGCGCTTGCTGCTGCAGAGGTTGCGGTTGGTTTGGCTATTATTGTAATGGTTTACAGAAATACGAAATCAATAGATATTAATGTTTTAAATCGCCTTAAGTGGTAAATATATATTAAGAATGAGCATAGAACAATTGATTTGGTTGGTTCCATTACTTCCTTTTTTAGGGTTTGTAATTAACGGACTGGGCAGAAACTCTTTATCTAAAGGACTTGTTGGCATTATCGGAAGTGGCGTTATATTGGCTTCTTTCATCATCAGCGTAGTTATTTTCTTTAGTTTACATGGCGATACACAAAAATCTCACGAAGTATTTTTATTTGACTGGATTAGCGCAGGAACATTACACATACCATTGTCGTTTCTGATTGATCCTTTAAGTTCAATCATGCTTTTGATTATTACAGGGATTGGTTTCCTAATCCATCTGTATTCTACCAGCTATATGCATGATGATGCGGGATTCGGAAAATTTTTCTCGTATCTCAATCTGTTTGTGTTCTTCATGCTTTTATTGGTATTGGGTTCCAACTATATTGTGATGTTTATCGGTTGGGAGGGAGTAGGGTTATGCTCTTACCTTTTAATCGGTTTCTGGTACACTAACAGCGCTTATGCGTCGGCCGCAAAAAAAGCCTTTGTAATGAATCGAATTGGAGATTTGGGCTTTTTGCTTGGTGTATTCTTAATCTTTAACACCTTTGGTAGTGTAGAATTTGCGAAGGTTTTCCCTCAGGCGGCAAATATGTTACCTGGTCAAAACAGTTTATTTCTGATTACCGTATTATTATTTATTGGCGCCTGCGGTAAGTCTGCACAATTACCATTGTTTACCTGGCTTCCAGATGCGATGGCTGGACCAACACCTGTTTCAGCATTAATTCACGCAGCAACGATGGTAACCGCCGGGATCTACATGATAGCCCGTTCAAGTGTATTGTTTGATTTGGCGCCTGTAACGCAAAACATTATCGCTGTAATTGGTGCGGCTACTGCTTTAATAGCAGCGATTATAGCTTTAACTCAAACTGATATTAAAAAGGTACTGGCTTATTCAACAGTATCTCAACTGGGGTATATGTTTTTAGGTTTAGGTGTTGGTGCATATACCGGGTCATTCTTTCACGTATTAACACATGCTTTCTTTAAAGCACTCTTATTCTTAGGTGCAGGTTCGGTCATCCATGCCATGCACCACGAACAAGATATGCGCCACATGGGTGGATTAAGGAAAAAACTTCCTGTTACTTTCTTAACCATGATGATTGGTACCATTGCGATTGCAGGTTTACCGCCATTTTCTGGTTTCTTTTCAAAAGATGAAATTTTAGCCCATGCTTTTCAGGCAAGTCCGATACTTTGGGGTATTGGCGTATTGACGGCATTCTTAACAGCATTTTATATGTTCAGAATGATGTTTCTTACTTTCTCGGGAAAATACCGAGGCACACACCATGAAGAAAGTCATGTTCATGAATCGCCAGCGGCGATGACTACACCACTAGTCATTCTAGCCATTTTAGCCGCGATTGGTGGAGCCATTAATATTCCTCATGTTTTGCATGGAAACGAATGGTTAGCGCACTGGCTATCCAGAGCAGGAGTTTCGCAAAATGAATTAGAATTAAGTCATTCAACTGAGTTTACTTTAATGGGTGTTTCAGTTTTAGCTGCCATTATTGCCTTGCTTTATGCTTATGCCCGGTATGTAAAAGGTGCCCGTGTACCTGTTGCTGATGAAGCACCACGTTCTGCACTGGCCAAATTATCATACCATAAATTTTATTTAGATGAGATTTACGATTTCATCATCACCAAACCGTTAGATGCGTTTTCGAGATTTTTCTATAGAATTATCGATACAAAATTTATCGATGGAATTGTGAACGGATTAGGTTGGAGTACGAACGAAGCGAGTAAAGGCGTTCGTTTATTACAAAGTGGAAATGTAGGTTTCTATATTTTCATGATGGTTATTGGTATCATCGCATTGCTTGCATATACATTTTATTACATCTAAAAAGGGTTCAAAATTAAATAATGGAACAACTTTTATTACTTATATTTCTTCCGCTTGTAGGTGCTATTATCACAGCATTTGCAGGTAAGTCGGCTAAAATTATCTCAACGGTAATTTCAGTACTTTCTTTAGGTTTGGCTTTATTTATTGCCTGCAACTTTATACCAGATGCAAGTACGCAATTTGAGGCTAATTTACCGTGGATTGCCGATCTGGGCATTCGCTTTCATGCAGGTATTGATGGAATAAGCATGTTGGTGGTTTTACTAACCAATTTGTTAATTCCGATAATCATCTTATCAAGCTACAAACACGATTATCAAAATCCATCGGCTTTTTATGCTTTGATTTTATTCATGCAAACAGGCTTACTGTTGGTATTTACAGCTATGGATGCTTTCGTTTTCTACATCGGATGGGAAGCAGCATTAATTCCGATTTATTTTATCTGTGCTTTCTGGGGAGGAAAAGATAGAATCCGGATTAACATGAAATTTTTCGTTTATACCATAGCGGGTTCTTTGTTTATGTTGATGGGTATCATTTATTTATACCTGCAAAATCCTGCTCATAACTTTGATATCCAGGCTTTCTATGCTTTAAATTTAGATAGCGCACAGCAAGGCTGGATTTTCTGGGCTTTCTTTATTGCTTTTGCGATTAAAATGCCGGTTTTTCCTTTCCATACCTGGCAACCTGATACCTATACTGCGGCACCTACACAAGGAACGATGTTGTTATCAGGTATTATGTTGAAGATGGGTATTTATGGCGTAATCAGATGGTTATTGCCAATTGTTCCGACAGGCGTTCAGGATTGGTCGTGTTTGGCTATGGTGCTTTCTATTATCGGTATCGTTTATGCATCGATTATTGCCTTCACACAGAAAGATGCCAAACGTTTAGTCGCTTATTCATCTATTGCCCACGTGGGTTTAATTTCTGCGGGAATATTTGCACTGAATCAGCAAGGAATGCAGGGGGCAATGGTACAAATGTTGAGTCATGGTATTAACGTAGTAGGTTTGTTCTTCGTTTTAGATATTATCTTTTCGAGAACAAAAACAAATAAAATTGAAGACCTAGGTGGAATTGCTAAGGTTGCACCTCAATTGGCAATCACTTTCTTAATTATTGTTTTGGGTACTGTAGCTTTACCAGGTACAAATGGTTTTATTGGTGAGTTTTTATTACTCATGGGAGTTTACAACTATGGCATCTGGGCTGCAGCTATTGCTGGCTTAACGATTATTTTTGGTGCGGTTTATATGTTACGCATGTATCAAAATATCATGCTTGGCAAAACCAATGAATTAACAATCACTTTTAAAGACATTCAGGGAACTGAGAAATTGGTTCTTTACATCACTTGTGCACTAATCATCATATTAGGAGTTTATCCTAAGCCATTATTGCATTTAACAGAGGCATCTGTACAACATTTATTAGAACAGGTAAATCAAAAATTAACATCAGTAAAATAAGCAATGAATATTATTATAACCATTAGTATAACCGCTTTTATTGTGCTTTATGCAGGTTTGTTTAAAGCAAAGAAAGCATTATTGCCGCTTACCGTTGTTGGCTTATTAACTGCATTAGGCTTTACTGCTGCTGCATGGGATGGCAATGCAGTTCATTTCGGCATGATGCAAACAGATAACTTCGCATTAGCTTTTTCAGGCGTTTGTATCGTTGGTACGCTATTGATTTTCTTATTAACACAGAACTACTTTCATTCAAAAAGTGATAATATTGCTGAGTATTATACCTTAATTCTTTTTGCCCTTGCGGGGATGATTATGATGGTGTCGTACAAAAATATGGCGATGCTGTTCGTGGGTCTGGAAATCATGTCGGTAAGTTTATATATTCTGGCTGGTATTCGTAAAAAGGATTTTGCTTCGAACGAAGCTTCATTGAAATACTTTTTGATGGGTGCTTTCTCAACAGGCTTCCTGTTATTTGGCATTACCTTAATTTACGGTGCAACGGGTTCATTTGATCTGGATAAAATTCAAACTTACTTAGTTGATAATAGCAAAGCAGTTTCTCCGATCTTTTATCCAGGGGTAATTTTGATGATGATTGGCTTGTGCTTTAAAGTAGGAGCGGCACCTTTCCACTTCTGGACTCCAGATGTTTATGAAGGTTCTCCAACTTTGATCACTACGTTTATGAGTACAGTGGTTAAAACGGCAGGTTTTGCTGCTTTTTTAAGATTATTTGCCGATGCTTTTGCACCGCTTCACGATTTCTGGGTTGCACCACTTATTGTAATTGTTTGTATAACCTTATTTGTTGGTAACGTTACTGCATTATTCCAAAAGAATTTCAAACGCATGTTAGCGTATTCAAGTATCTCTCATGCAGGATACTTGTTATTCTCTCTGGTTGTAATTGGTCCGCACTCGCAAAACAATGTTTTGGTTTATGCTGCCGCTTATACGTTCGCGTCAATCATCGCTTTTGCCGTATTAATTTTGGTGAAACAAAAAACCGGTAGCGATAGCTTTGAAAGTTTCAATGGCTTGGGTAAGAAAAACCCTTTGGTAGCCTTATCGCTTACTGTTGCCATGTTATCATTAGCAGGTATTCCTTTAACCGCAGGTTTTATCGGGAAGTACTTAATGTTTCTTAATGTAATGGGCGAGTACAAAATGCTATTGGTTGCCTTTGCAATCTTAAATGCTTTGGTAGGTTTCTACTACTATTTTAAGGTAATTGTCGCAGTGTGGTTTAAAGATGGAGCAGAAGTTGAGCTTTCTACACCTGCGCAATACAAGGTTGTTTTAGCTGTATCAGTGGCGATTACACTAATTTTGGGTATTTATCCTGCAATTGTTTTAAACCTGATATAGGTATAGACTTGTTAATAATTATTTGTAGTTTTACGAATAATTGAATATGCACGACTTCTGGACTAACCTACAACATTTAATTGATCCTGAGAAACTCTTGAAGGAGGGTGGGTTCTATCTAGTTGTGTTTGTCATCTTTGCAGAAACAGGCTTGTTTTTCGGCTTTTTCCTTCCTGGAGATTATTTATTATTCCTGGCAGGGATGTTTGTCGCTACCGGAAAGCTCGATGTAAATATTGCTGTGTTGCTGGCAGGACTATGTGTTGCAGCAATATCCGGGAACTTTACCGGTTACTGGTTTGGAAGGCGAACAGGCCCGCTTCTCTATACCCGAAAAGATAGCTTTTTCTTTAAAAAGAAATACCTTAAAGCTGCTGAAGCTTATTACAACAAACAAGGTGCATTTGCATTAATCATGGGCAGGTTTGTTCCTATTGTAAGAACCTTTGCGCCCATATTCGCTGGTGTAGTCAAATTAGATTTCAAACGATTTGCATTTTATAATGTTGTAGGTGCAATACTTTGGATCTGCTCGCTTACTTTACTGGGATATTTTTTGGGCAAAAGATTCGAAAAAGAGATTAACGATTACTTATTATATATTATTATTGGCTTTATCCTTATTACAACTATCCCTTTATTGATTACCTTTGTAAAAAGTAAAGTCACCAGTACTGAAGAGGAAAAGACAGATTTAAATTAAAAATGGCAAAAGAAGAAAACCACGCATGGCATAGCGTATCTCCAGGAAGCAACCTTCCGGAAACAGTAAACGCAATCATTGAAATTCCAAAAGGCTCAAAAGCTAAATATGAAATAGATAAAGAATCAGGACTAATTAAGTTAGACAGGGTTCTTTTTTCTTCCGTAATGTATCCGGCAAATTATGGCTTTATTCCACAAACTTATTGTGATGATAAAGATCCGTTAGATATTTTAGTGCTTTGTTCGGTTGATGTTTATCCAATGACATTAATTGAAGCTAAAGTTGTTGGTGTTATGCACATGGTAGATAATGGTGAGCAGGATGATAAAATCATTGCTGTAGCTGCACATGACATGTCAGTAAACTACATCAATGACCTAGATCAGTTACCACCGCACCAAATGAAAGAAATCGTACGTTTCTTCCAGGATTACAAAGCGCTTGAAGGTAAAAATGTAACTATCGAACATTTATTAGGTGTTAGATATGCACATAAAGTAATTAAAGAAAGTATAGAACTTTATAATACCACATTTAGAGAACTCGTTTAATGGATTTACCCACGGTCTGTTTGTTTTTAAATTTAGAAATAGGCGCAATTTTTCCATCATCACATTTGGGGATGGTAGCCTTAGCTGAAACTGGTTCCAGTTCGGTTGGATGGCGTTTATTTTTTGCATTGTTTCTGGTTTTGTTGAATGGATTTTTTGTTGCAGCAGAGTTTGCAATTGTAAAAGTTCGTGCATCGCAGATAGAAATAAAAGCAAAAACAGGCAGCCGGGTTGGTAAAATGGCTAAAAGTATATTACATCATTTGGATGGATACTTAGCAGCCACTCAACTGGGTATTACATTGGCCTCCCTGGGATTGGGGGTTGTGGGTGAAAAAGTAATGCATGAAATTATTCACGATTCGTTAGTGAATTTTGGAATAGGAGAGGCATTAATTACAACCCTTTCTACAGCAATTGCATTTTCAGTTATTACTATTATGCATATTGTTTTTGGGGAGTTGGCGCCAAAGTCATTGGCAATACAACGACCGGTAGCCACCACCTTATTTGTTTCAATTCCACTTCAGGTATTTTACATTGTATTCAGGCCCTTTATATGGGTGCTTAACAGCCTTGCAGCGATCATTCTAAAGCCTTTTGGTATTGATACCTCTGCAGGCCATGAGTCTATCCACAGTACTGAGGAGTTACAATATCTTTTAGATCAGGGTAAAGAAAGTGGTGCCTTGGATAATAATGAGCATGAGCTGATTAAAAACGTATTCGATTTTAATGAGCGTGTGGTTAAAAACATCATGGTGCCACGAACCAAAATTTCGGGTATCGAGCTTACTTCTACGCAAGATCAGGTTATTGATTGCATAATCAAAGAGGGGTACTCTCGATTGCCGGTTTATGATGATATCATGGATAAAATTGTAGGTATCATCCATGCTAAAGATATTTTACCGCTAGTTGCCGCTGGTAACCAGCACTGGACTTTAAGCGATATCATCCGTAAGCCTTATTTCGTTACCGAAACAAAAAAAATAAATGATTTGATGAGCGAATTGCAAAGCAACCGCATTCAAATTGCTATTGTTTTAGATGAATTTGGTGGCACAGCCGGAATGGTGACGCTGGAAGATATCGTAGAAGAACTGGTTGGAGAGATTCAGGATGAATACGATGAAGAGAAACCATTAGTGGAAAAAGTTTCTGATAATGAGTTTATTGTAAATGCATTTGCTACAGTTTATGACGTAAACGAACATTTGCCACATGATTTACCCGAGGATGAAGATTTTGATACGATCGGCGGATTGGTTTCACATGTTTTTGAACGCATTCCGGAAGTCGGCGAAAGCAATGAATCTTACGGATACTTATTTACCATTTTAAAGAAAACGGAGCAGAACATTGAAACGATCAAATTAGAATTGGTAATCAATGAAGAGGATATGGTTGATAATCACTAAATTCAACACATGCATATTTTTTATACTCCTGATATTACTGCTGATGCATATGTGCTTAATGAAGAAGAAAGCAAGCATTGCGTTCGTGTATTGCGTTTGCCAATCGGGGCTATAGTAAATCTGGTTGATGGTAAGGGTGGCTTTTACACTGCCGAAATTACCTCTGATAATCCAAAGAAAGTAGCATTATCTATTTTAAACGTAGAAAGAGAATTCCATAAACGCAATCACTATTTACACATCGCAGTTGCCCCAACCAAAAATATCGATCGTATCGAGTGGTTTTTAGAGAAAGCAACTGAGCTTGGAATAGACGAAATTACCCCGATTATTACTGATCGCTCAGAACGCAGGATAGTTAAGGAAGATCGCCTCAATAAGGTAATCACTTCTGCAGTAAAACAATCCATCAAGGCTTATCATCCTATCCTTAATGAAGCTATTGGGTTTAATTCATTCTTAAATCAGCCCTTAACTGGAGAAAAATTAATAGCACACTGTATCAATAACGACACTAAAAAATACATATCTGATTTAGTTGTCCCTCATCAAAAATATCTATTTCTGATTGGCCCTGAAGGAGATTTCACACCGGATGAAGTTAATTTAGCTTTGAATAAAGGCTTTAAACCGTTAACTTTAGGTGAGAACAGGTTGCGCACTGAAACTGCCGCATTATCTGTTTGTTTTGAAATCAATTACCTTAACCGATGAAGAGAGTTGAAAGTTTTAAGTTAAATGTTAAAGGTTCTTTATTGTTCAAGGGAATATGCATCTTCTCTTGTGTGACTTTGCTCTGTTCTTTATTCTTTGTTCTTTATTCTTTTACCGTTCCTTCTTACCGTATGGCAAAGCTCAAATATAGCGGGGGTGGCGACTGGTATGCCGATCGAACAGCATTACCAAATTTGATCGCCTTTTGCAATAGCAATCTGAAAACTAACTTTTACGCGGAAGAAAGTATTGTTGATGTAGGTTCTAAAGAATTATTCAACTATCCATTTGTTTATATGACTGGCCATGGCAATGTGATATTCAGCGATCAGGATATTAAAAATTTAAGGCAGTATTTAATCAGTGGCGGATTTTTGCATATCGATGATAATTACGGTTTAGATAAGTTCATTCGTCCCCAGATGAAGAAAGTTTTTCCAGAGCTAAGCTTCGTGGAGTTACCATCTAATCATGCCATTTATAATCAGAAATTTAAGTTTCCAGGGGGGGTGCCTAAAATCCATGAACATGATAATAAACGGCCACAAGGTTATGCTTTGATTTATAAAGGAAGAGTAGTTTGTTATTATACTTTTGAATGCGATTTAGGGAATGGATGGGAAGACTTTGGTACATATCCCGAGGATACTCAGGAGACAAGAACTAAGGCACTTAAAATGGGTGCGAATTTAGTGCAATATGCTTTAACACAATAATATCATGTATAAGGTAAAAGTAAATCAACAGTCAGACTTTAATATTGATATTGATGGGGAGAACATCACGGTCGATGATCAGCAGCAAATACTGGATATAGTGGAATTAAATGCCCAAACGGCAAGCATTCTGTATCAAAATAAGTCTTTTAATACGGAGGTCATTTCCGTAAATCATGAGGATAAAACCTGCCGGATTAAAGTTAACGGAACTGTTTACACTGTTTCTGTGGAAGACCAGTATGATCAGCTTTTAAAACAATTGGGTATGGATAATTTGGCTACCAATAAGGTATTAGAGGTTAAAGCGCCAATGCCAGGGTTGGTATTAAATGTGATGGTTAAAGAGAGCAGTGAAATTAAAAAGGGTGATAACCTGCTGATTCTTGAAGCCATGAAGATGGAAAACATTTTAAAATCACCTACAGATGGAACCATTAAAAAGGTATTGGTAGTTAAAGGCGATAAAGTAGAAAAGAATCAAATCCTTATTCAGTTCAGGTAATCCAATGCCGGTTATTTAACAAAAAAGTCCCAATTTATCAATTGGGACTTTTTTGTTTTATTTTCCTTTGCTTACCCTGTATGGTTTCGGAGCGGGCGTTTTAAAACTTCTTTTACCTGAGGTACTAATTTCAGGTGCGCCTAACATCGTCATCGCACAACGGAAACCAATTTCTGCTGAAGATTCATCCTGAGATAAGAAGCGGCGTGTCGCCGGGTTTAACCAGTATGCCATATCGTTCCAGGAACCACCCTTGTAAACTCTCGATTTATCATTGATCAAGGTAACACCTTCTTCATTTAAATTAAGCTTTTGTGCATCTCTATAGCCTCTTTGATCGGCCTGGTAAGTATTTGAAGCAACTGTTGATTGCGGATCAGTTGATTTCGAGATGGAATCGGCTCTTTTCGCTTGTGCCTGTTTCTCTGCCCAGGTTTGTTTTCTGCCAGAATAGGCATTTTCTTTAATCGGATTGCCGTATTTATCCAAAGCAATTTTACCGGTTTGTGCGTTATCCAGTTTCTTATTCTCAAAGTAGTTGCCTCGATAAGGATTAAACGCGTCAGCATCAGTAAAAGTACCTGTTCTGTACACATCATTCACCCACTCATTTACGTTTCCGGCCATGTTATATAATCCAAAATCATTCGGAGTATATTGGATTACCGGAACAGTTAAATCTCCTTTATCATTCAGTGATCCACCCACACCCATATAATCACCAGGTGCTCTTTTAAAGTTGGCTTGTATTAAACCACGGGTTTTTTTACTGGCTGAACTCACCCCTAAACCATTCCATGGATAAATTTTATTCTGGTTGATGTTTTCGTATTCCGTATTTCCGATCAAACCTAATGCTGCATATTCCCATTCTGCTTCTGTTGGTAAGCGGTATGGCTGCATAATTACGCCGTCTTCTAAAGTGGCCGTTCTTCTCGGCTGATTGTTACCTTTTCCTCCAGCTGTTGCACCTGCAGTTCCGGTAGCAGCCCCTGATTTGGTATTGTAATCAATTGGAGCATTTTTGCCTTTATCATCATACTGGCCGTTCAGGTATGCATCAGTATTGAATGGTTTATCAGGTCTGGCTGCTGTTGTAGCAGCAGCATTATTGTTTTTACCGGTGTTGCCGCCTGCTAATGTTTTGTAATCTGTTAAAATGCCTTTCTCGCGTAAAATAAATTCATTCGCACGTGAAGTTCTCCACTGGCAATAGCGAGATGCCTGCTCCCATGATACGCCTACAACAGGGTAATCGCGGTATGCAGGATGGCGCAGATAGTTATCAACATAAGGTTCATTGTATGATAACGCACTTCTCCAAACCAGCGTGTCAGGCAATTCATTGTAATAAAATTCCTGATCTTCAGGATAATTGTATCTGATCCAGTGTAGATATTCTAACCAGTCGGTATTAGATACTTCCGTTTCATCCATGTAAAAAGAAGGAACGGTAACCTGTCTCTTGTAGTTGTAAATGTTCGGTTCAATACCAGGAACTTCTATAGCACTACCTCCAACTACCAGTACCCCACCTTCAATCGGGATTAAACCTGGTCCGGGTGCCCTTTTGTACCGAGTTGCAACAGCAAAAGCACCAGATTGATTATTCTTGCTCTTTCTGTCTGCGTAAGGAACTCCAGTTTTGCTTGAACTGTTTCCTCCTTTAGCGCTACAGGCAGATAGCAACGCAGCTAATGATAAACAGGCAAAGGAATAAAGTATAAGTTTTTTCATATATGATACTATGGACTATTGCCATATGGCGATTCAACCGATAAAATTAAACAAATTTAAATGATTATATAAATATTGTGACAATAAATATTGATTATATTTTTAACGTTTAACGTATTATTTTATGACGTATTGTGTCTGTTAAAATTTTCACCCACTTTTTAGCTAAATAATTAAAAGTGAGACGAGTAATTAATTCGCTGGTTGTGTCTGAATAAATCTTAGTCGTTGTGAGCGTCATCAATGCGACAAAAGTTCACCTGGGGTTAGCAGGGTCTTTAAAGAATAAATCAGGAATATTATAACAGCCATTGATAAGAATCAGTAAAAGCCAAAGCAGCCCCTGAAATTAAACGACCCGTGACAGAGAATGACCCTGAAGTATTTAATAATTTAAAATATTTTTAAAATTCTAAACAGCTAATTGATTAATAGTTACGGTTATCCTGCTTTCATCACACTGTAAAAATCGTAGCTTTAATTAGTAAATACTTACATATTTCGTAATTTGGTAAAATATAATTTTCGGTTCTACGTTTAGAATCCGAAGATCTAAAATTACGTACCTTTAAAGGATGAATTTCAAGTACACTTGTAAACTTGCTTTTTCTGCACTTTCCCTGGCTTTGATATTTGGTGAAACAAATGCTCAAGTTGCCATAGGTAACACTCAATTTAACGGTAGCGAGTCAAACAACATTGTCACTTCTGTACCTTTTTTATTAATCACTCCTGATGCACGTGCGGGAGCCATGGGCGATGCCGGTGTTGCCGTTGCGGGCGATGTTAATTCTTCCAGCATAAATGCATCAAAACTGGCCTTTATTGATAAACCGTATGGCTTTGCGGTTTCTTACAGCCCATGGTTGAAAAGTCTGGTGCCTGATATTAACCTGGCTTATTTGAGTGGCTTTTATAAGTTAGATGAGCGAAATACCATCGGAGCGTCATTGCGCTATTTTTCTTTAGGCTCTATCCAGCTTACAGACATTAACCAGCAAGATTTAGGTATTGCAAATCCGAATGAGGTGGCTTTCGATGTTTCGTATGCCCGGAGTTTCGGTCAGGAGTTTTCTTTGGGATCCTCTTTACGGTATATATATTCTAACCTGGCTTCAGGCCAGCTTTCATCTTCAGGACAGGTGCGTGGAGGTAAAGCTGTTGCGGTAGATGTTTCGGGTTTATATAAAACTACCACTACAATGTTTGGGAGGCAAGCGATTCTTTCGGCAGGTGCAAATATCTCCAACATTGGTACAAAAATGAGTTATTCTGATGGTGGTGAGAGCTTTTTCCTTCCTACTAACTTCAAATTGGGCGGTGCATCAACCTTGGTGGTTGATGATTATAGTACTTTTACCTTTGCTCTTGATTTTAATAAGCTTTTAGTTCCTACACAGCCTGTTTATGATATAAACGGTCAGATTGTAAAGGGTAAAGATCCTAATCGCTCGGTACCGGCGGGTATATTCGGGTCGTTTAGTGATGCACCGGGTGGTTTTAGTGAAGAACTTAAGGAAGTAGGGATATCAACTGGTTTAGAGTACTGGTATAATCAGCAGTTTGCTTTAAGAGCTGGATATAATTACCAAAGCCCGGCCAAAGGAGATAGCCGATATTTTACGCTTGGTTTAGGTTTGAAATACAACGTCTTCAATATTGATTTTTCTTATCTATTGGCAAATGCGCAAACAAGCCCACTTGCAAACACCCTTCGTTTCGGTCTTTTATTTAACTTTGGCGATAAAAAAATCGTAAAGTAATATCTTCACTGATTAAACTTTTCTCATTTAATCTTATTCCTTATTATGAAAATTAAAGTAGGCTTCGGCTTCGATGTTCATCAGTTAAAAGATCAGCATCCTTTTGTTGTTGGCGGGGTAACGCTGGAACATCATAAAGGGGCTTTCGGGCACTCGGATGCAGATGTATTGCTCCATGCTATTTGTGATGCCTTGCTTGGTGCGGCAAATTTAAGGGATATTGGTTTCCATTTTAAAAATACCGATGAGCGGTGGAGAGGGATCAGTAGTCTCATTATATTACAGGAAACCGTTAAACTGTTAACAGAAAAAGGATTTCAGGTAGGAAATATCGATGCCATGCTCTGTTTAGAAGCTCCTAAAATTAATCCGCACATTCCTGCTATGCAAGAAAATATTGCCAAAGCCATTGGTATTTCAACGGATGATATATCCATTAAGGCAACAACAAACGAAACCATGGGTTTTATAGGCAGAGAAGAAGGCGTAGTGGCCTATGCGGTATGTTTAATTGAAAAAATCTAACTGATAAAACGGGATGAAGCGCTTATCCTGCTATAGGTCAGGCGCTTCATCCCGTTTTTTAAAGCGCAGTTTCTTTAACGCTTCCTGTTCTTTTCAGGGTTCCCCAGTTTTCGAGCTCACCTTTAAGGGCTTTCCGTAATGAACGGAATAGCACAAAGTACATTAACTGCCGCCATACAAAACGTTGTGGAAACAGGTATAATAGATTTTTCAACTTCTCTTTTTCCATTTTGAAAGCTATAGCTGCAAAAATCATATCGACCAGAATAAAAAGAAGATAATAAAAAAGGACTTGCCCGAACCCATTGTGTAAGCTGAGTATGCCGGAAAAGCCGGTTAGTGTAAGGTTATTGATGGCGCTCAATGAGAATATGCCACTAATAAGCGAAATCAACATAAACAGATCTGCTAAAGGTGAAAATAATGGCAAAATAATCTGATAGATCAGTATGTTCGGCATGCCTACCATCCCAAAATAGCCATACTTCTTGTTTAGCATGGTTTTTCTGTTTTTCCAGAAACTCTGCATCACGCCAAAACTCCAGCGGAAACGTTGTTTAAGCAGCATTTCGACAGTTTCAGGAGCTTCAGTATAGGCGATTGCGGTATCGCAGTTTTTAACCCGGTAACCGGCTTTTAAAATCCGCATGGTTAAATCACAATCTTCGGCTAATGTATCAATGGTAAATCCGCCTACTTCTAAAACAACATCTTTCCTGAAAGCCCCAATTGCACCTGGAACCACGGTGATGGTATTTAATAAATCAAAAGCCCTGCGATCCATATTTTGTGCGGTAATGTATTCAATAGACTGCCACCTGGTGATCATATTATTAGCATTTCCAACTTTAACCGTTCCGGCTACAGCAGCAATGTCATCTCTGTAAAAATATTGCATCAGCTCGGTTATCGCATTCGATTTCAGTTGGGTGTCTGCATCAATACAAACAATAAACGCTGCATCCGCTTTAGCAATGCCGTAATTTAGTGCAGAGGCTTTGCCTCCATTTTCTTTTCTGTACACTTTTACCTGCGGATGGTTTCCAAATTGCGAATCAATGATCTGAAAAGTTTTATCTTTCGATCCATCATCTACAAAAATGAGTTCAAAATTTGGATAGTCAATTTTTAAAAGACTGTTTATCGTCTGTATGGCTGTAATTTCTTCGTTATAAGCCGGAATAATAATACTTACCTTTTCGCTCGGGTTTTGAACGAGCTTATGATGGTTTTTCTTAGCTTTTCTGCGCTGCTTTAATGCCAGGTAAGCAATAAATATTGTTCTTAAAATAGCCAGAACAATAGCAACAGTGAATACGATGTTTAAAATCATGTTTCCATAATAAAAGAAGCTGATAAAAAAGTAATCTCCGGAACCTATAAAACCACTGGTCGCATCAGATTTTACTGCAGGCATTAACGCTGATCTTTTCTTGCCCATTAAATCGCCTACGGTTGTAAACGTATATCCCTGTGCCTTAAAATATTTGATAATACGTGGGAGTGCTGCTACAGTAGCTTCACGGTTTCCACCCGCATCATGGAGCAGAAGAATGTTTCCATTATTTTTCTGCTTCACCACCTCATTAAAAATCTGATCGGCTGTTTTCCCTGGCTCCCAATCCTCTGGGTCGATATATTCTCCTATATTGATGTAGTTTTCTTTCCGGCTTTGTGCTACTGGTAAAATTTCAGCTATGTTTTGTGGTTCAGCATCAGCATTAAACGGTGCCCTAAATAAAATAGTGCTATGGCCGGTAACGGCCTCAATAAGTCTGCGAGTAGCATTTAATTCAAATTTAACTCTGGCTGGGCCTATTGCCGACATATCTGGATGAAAAAAGGTATGGTTTCCAATTTCATAACCATCATTGTATTCCTGTCTGAGTAACTCCATGTTTTTTTCAGCCATTATTCCCACAACGAAGAAGCAACCGGGTACTTTTTCTTTTTTTAATATGTCTAAAACCTGCGGTGTATAAACCGGATCAGGACCATCATCAAAAGTAAGTGCGATTTTTTTATCGGCTTCGCCAAATCTTTTAATCACATATTTTTCGGGCAGGCGGATATACTTTTGGTTGGCTATCGTGAAATCAGTAGCGTTTAATGTGAATTTTACTGCACCTGGTTTGGGGGTTGATACGAGGTCTAAAATTTCCCCATCGCCTAAATATGATATACCACCCATATTTAGCGTAGATATTTTTCTTAAGTCGAAAGGTTTTTGTTTTAAAGTTGCTAAACTTAAATCATCAGTAATAAACGACCATAAGCGCCTGTCTTCAGAACCTAATCGCCATAAAGCTATACCAGCAATTCCCCAATCATCAGCTTTTCTGATTAAGTTAAAATAGGTAGCTGCATCGGTAAAATAAACATCATGGCTAATACCACTTCCATCTTTATAACTGTAATTTAAATTGGCTGAAACGGGATTATAAGTAATCTCGCTTTTAGAATTTACAGCCTGCGTCATGGCGTCTTCATAGGTTACCGATTTCCCCACGCTATGATTTGGCCAATCATAACCATAACAAGCTAATGCTAAAATTACTTTATCCGCATCAACCTTGTTGCAGATATTATCTAGCTTTTCTTCTACCCATTCCTGGTTAGAAACATCTCCCGCATTACTCTGATCAGTATGTTGGTCATAAGCCATTAAAACAATATAATCATTATACTTTTGCAGTATTTCAGGCTGATAATCATCATTTTCAGGAGAGATATCCTGAGATACGATTAATCCTTTAGTGTGAAATTGATTATAGAGATTTTGCATAAATGCATTAAATGCAATGCTGTTTTCTAAGTTCAATTCCTCAAAATCGATATTGATGCCTTTGTATCCGTATTTATGAACAAGTGAAATTAAACTGGATATCAGTTTTTCCTGAGCTGATGGATTGTTAAGCAGTCTTTTTACCGCATTGCCATCCCAATGGTCGAGGTTATAATTTGAAACTACTGCTATTGCTGATTTTCTGCCAGCATGAATCACTTTTAGTGCTGCGGTGTCTGCTTTATCCACTATTGAATCTCCGTTGAGGAAAAAGGATTCGGTTGCAACCATATCTAAACGACCAATGTTGCGCTTCAAATCAGATAATGATTCCTCTTTAGCGCCGGCCCAGCTTACATAAAATGCCATGTTAATCCGTTTCCGGTTACCATGTTTTTTAAGAATTCTGTTCTCTCTATCTTTTTTAATCTTCTGCAAACGAGATTTTGCAATAGAAAAAGCCTTGTATTGTTGCGATTTCTTCAGCTTTTCTAATTGTTTTGAAGTAAGCGGACTGTTTGTATTGATGAACGGTAAGCCTGGCGACTGTACCGAAGATAATGTAAAAGCCACGCAAATAATGGCGATTATAAAAACTAAAATAAAACTACGGCTTACCCAAGTAAAGGTATTCCACCGAGTTTTCTTTTCCGTTTGAAAGATTTGTTTTCCAGACATTTTACCCTGATTATTAATCAAATGTCTACATAAAAGATGAAGAATTAGTGAAATCTATTTGGTTGTCAGTAACTTATATTGAGTACATAAAAAAAGCCGGCAGTTTACACTGCCAGCTTAAAAATATATTGTATTAACCTGTTACTCTTCAATATAGCCAAATCTACCTTGATTATAATCTTCAATGGCCTGATTAATTTCTTCCTGGCTATTCATTAAAAATGGTCCGTATTGTACAACCGGCTCATGGATGGGTTCTCCACTTAAAATCAACACAACGCTATTTTGCAAAGCTTCTATACTGATTTCTTCTCCTTCATTTTCAAAATAAACAAACTGATCGGTGTGAGTCACCTGATGATTATTGATCTTAATTTCACCTTCAATTACCATAAATCCGGTGTTAAATTTTGAGGGGAACTCAAATGTAGTTTTGCCCGATTGATTAAGCCTGGCATTATAAAGGTGGATAGGGGTAAAAGTTGTTGCGCTTCCGTGCAAGCCTTTAAAACTTCCGGCAACAACTTCAACTTTTCCTCCGTTTTCAGGAAGATTAAAGACTGGTATCTCCGACTGTTGTATGGCCTGATATTTTGGCCTGCTCATTTTATCTTTCGCAGGTAAATTCACCCAAAGCTGAACCATTTGAAATGGCCCGCCAAGCAAACTATAATTTTCTTCATGATATTCTTTATGTAGAATTCCTGCTGCGGCAGTCATCCATTGAACATCACCCGGATATATCACCCCGCTGTTTCCTGCGCTATCATGGTGGGCGACAGCGCCATGATACGCGATTGTTACGGTTTCAAATCCCCGATGGGGATGAATACCAACACCACGCGGTACTTTTCGTGCTGAAAATTCGATTTTCGATCCGTAATCCATCAGGAAAAATGGATTCATATCAATGTCAAATCCCGATGGGAAAAAATTGTGAACCCTAAATCCATCGCCAACCATGTGTGGTGCCGGTGGATTCAGGATACTTTTTATTTCTTTAATATCTGCCATTGCCAGTTAAATTAAGGCATGGGCATAGAGCAGATGCTCTACACACTACGCTTGTTTTACAAACTGTAATTCGCCTAGTAAACGAACTTCTTCACTAACCATTACGCCACCAGTTTCTAAAGCTGCGTTCCAGGTTAAACCAAAATCAGTACGGTTAATTTTTCCACTCAGGGTAAAGCCTGCTTTCGTGTTTCCCCATGGGTCGGTTGCAATGCCACCAAACTCTGCAGTTAATTTCACGGGTCTAGTTTCGCCTTTAATCGTTAAATCGCCTTTAACAATATAATCGTCACCATCTTTTTCAACTGAAGTAGATTTGAATTCAAGGTGTGCAAATTTTTCTGCGTCAAAAAAATCTCCACTTTTCAAGTGATTGTCTCGATCGGTATTGCCTGTATCAATTGAATCGATATCTCCTTTGAAAGAAATTTCTGCATTTTCAAACTCATCACCTTCTGATGAAAGTTCAGCTGAAAAAGATTTTAAACTACCAGTAACAGTAGTGATCATTAAGTGTTTTACTTTAAATTGTAATTCGCTGTGGGTTGGATCTAAAGTCCATTTAGTAGTTGCCATATCTTTTTGTTTTTGAGATGTTTAATAATTACAACACAAAGATAGGACAAGGGTTTTAAGCGGGAATTGATGTATGATAACTAATGATCGAACCAGAAAATAATTGAATTTCGAATGAAAGGATATTTAAGTGTTAAGAAAAATATACCTGAAATTTAAAAACGTATAACTCACTTGCTTGAAATTCACTTATTGAACGCTCAATATTCAATATTACGGCCTGAAGTGTTTATTCGCCAATTCTTTTCTAACTCTGCTCAACGATTCTGGCGTAATTCCAAGATAAGAGGCAATCATCCATTGCGGAACACGCAGGGTTAGGTTTGGGTAAAGTTTAATGAAATCAAGATAGCGTTCTTCGGCAGTTGCGCTTAACAGCATATTAATTCTTTTCTGCATAAAACGGATAGAATTATTGAGCAACTTAATTTGCATGGGCTGCAAACATGGTACTTTTGCAGCGGCCTCTTCCAGGAAATTATTAGGGACGATTACCGCTTCGGTATGTTCAATGGCATCCATAAAAAATTCAGAAGGCTCATTAATCATATTATTTCTGTCAGAAATCAACCAGTTTTCCGGAGCAAATTGTAAAATATGTTCCTTTCCCTTGGCATCAATTGAGTACCCCCTTAACAATCCCTTACCTACAAAAAAACCATGTTTAAATTGATCGCCTTTGTATAAAATAATTTCATTTTTATCAAATTTCTTAACTCTCAAATCTATAGCAATGCTATCAAATTGCTCATCTGTAATTTGAATTTTATCCTTGAGGTAGTTTTTAAACTGATCGATCATAAAAAGCGGGAGTTACTTTTTAGCAGGTTTAACAGCTGAAAAATCTACACCACACTTGCAGCCGCCACCACAGCCATCTTTTTTTACATGTAATGATTTGTAAACCATACGGCCGACATATACCAATGCAATTGCGAAAAGTAAAAAAACTAAAATCGTTTGCGTATCCATAATACAAATATAAGGCTGATTTATTGATTTGGCATTCAGTAAAATGTAAAAAGGTAATGTTAGATATTATTCTTCCATGAAGCAGACTGTCCCACCCACCCAGTCAAAGTCTGCATTATAGCGAACGCCGATCATTTTGCCTCTGCTTAATCGGGCCAGATTGATGCAGAGCTGCGGTTCGCTATCATCTGGCCACAAATACATCATCCTAATTTCGGCCTTCACCATTCCATCGGGTGATTGGATGACGGGTTCATACGTTACCTTACGCTGCAATATCCAGTTTTCAGGGTCTGAAATGTTATCGATATCTGTTGGTGTAACATCTATAATTACACCCATGCCGGCAAAAGAAAAAAGAGGTTTGAGTACATAATTTTCTAAATCCTTTGGGATGTTATCTAATTGGCTGAGGAATCTTGTTTCCGGAACAAACTCACTATCCAAAAAGGGCATAGTATACTTACTGATGCGGTAAAACCAGTTTGGGTGGGTTACCCATTCAACATTTAAGTCTTCGCGTGGATCGAAGCTGTTTTTGAAAATATCAATATCGTTAGCAATCTCATCAAAGATTAACCGGTTATAAATACGTTTTATGGGGATCTTCTTTTCATTACTTTCATAGTATAGCGTTTTGCCATCTTTCTTGATTTCTTCTAAAGCGAGGATTTTTATTCCCAACAATTTTTGAGTAACCAAAAAATCAATCGCTGTTTTTTGATTATAGGCGTCTACATCCATCAATACCACTTCATGCGGTTGATGATTTCCAAGAATTACCCTTTTTAAAAGATCAATGTATTTCTCCTGATCGAAATCATTAAACAAGTGATTTAACGAATTGTCGATATCAAAATTTTTGCGAAAATGTGTAGCCAAATGGTTTTGAAATCCATACAGTGATGGAAAGCCCTGCATTTCAATCAACATGGGTGTTAGTTCGTCATTTTCATCTTTACAGATACCAAAATCGAAGGTTAGAAAATGAGGCTGTTCATTTTCATTTGGAACCTTCCATTCTTGTGGCAGCGATTTTTCTGTTAACTTTTTAAAATCGGGATGTTTAATCAGATTTATGATTTCCTCGCCAGCAGCAATTAGTTTTTTTTTCAAACTGGCTGATACAAAAATTGGTGTTTCGGCTACCCGAAAAGGGATTTTTGGATAACCGTTCTGTAAATCATCCAAAAAAATAGTATACTTTTCTTTTGTAAACTGCTGATTAAACTTCTCTCGCTGTGCGGGTATCATATTTGAATTGGTTTAAAAACATCATTGTTGATGGGCATAAAGCAACTGTTCATTAATCGATCTTGCTTCAACAAAAGATCGGGTTAAACTGTGCCTTGCGCTCACTGCCGACTTTTTGAATCTATACTTCTTGTAAATTTCCTATTGCCTTGTTTAAGAAATTTGGCAGAATAATGCTTTGTGTAAGTACAATCCTTGCCGGGTCTTCTAAACTGTTAAGCATGTCTAAATACTTTTGTTCTCCATGGGTATCAATAATGGCTCTTTTTTTCTCTTCCTGCAAGAAATACATTTTCATCCCTACAGGATCAGCTTCCGGATGAAATTGGGTGCCGATAATTTCATTCGAAAAACGAATAGACATCATACAGCGTTCTAAATCAATATGTTTACGTTCTTTTTCAATAGCTAAAAGATCTGCTCCTTTTAAAGCAAATGCTTCTAAATCGGGTTCAATAACTTGCCAGTCTCTACTATCAACCGAATAAAATGGATTAGTAATGCCTTGGAAAATTTCATCCTCTTCGCCCTTTTCAGTCAAGGTAATGGGGAAAATACCAAATGCGTTTGAGCGCCTTTCTGTTACGTTTCCTAATTTATACTTTCTGCAAGCCAGCTGAAAAGAATGGCAAATTAAAAACGCATATTTTTTTTGTTCAACTGATGTTGCGTTAAAGGCCTCAATTTGATCCAAAAGGTTAAAGAAATCATATTCCCATTTCTCACCTTCACTTTCAATCGGGCTTCCGGGACCCCCGCTCGAAATATAAGCATCATACTCTATTCCGGGAATTTCCCCTTTTTGCCGAAGATCAAAAACATCAAAAGATAAATTGATATCATTTTCGGTTTTAAACCGGGATAAGATTTCCTTAATTCCCCGCATACCTTGATTAGGTGCGCCGTTATTCATGTCAATAACGGCCACCTTCAAATCTCTCTTATTCATTTATAATTACTTTGTACCTATTAGTGTTTGGCTGGTAATAAAATCTACTACCGATTCAAAGCTGCCCGTTTGCTGATAAACGGCTAGCTGCCTATCGGCCCCTGTTCCATACTCTAATATTTTATGAATATAATTCAGGTCATTTCTGCAGCCTAAATCATCAACTACGTCATCAACAAAATCAAGTAATTCCAATACTAAATTGCGGCAGTTAATTTCCATCTCTTTTCCAAAGTCGATCAAATTCCCATCAATGCCATATCGGGCAGCACGCCACTTGTTCTCATTAATCAACGCCCGTGAATAGCTGATAAATTTCATGTTTTGTAAACGTAATTTATAAAGCTTTGCACAAAGGGCCTGAAATAATGCTGTAAAGGCCATGGTTTCATCAATTAGCATTGGGCAATCACAAATCCTAAATTCAACCGTGTCAAAAAAAGGATGTACACGGATATCCCACCAGATTTTTTTGGCGTTATCCATGCAATTCGTTTTAATCAGCAGCTTTACGTAGTTATCGTAATCTTCTATGCTGTTGAAGATGTCAGGTATGCCAGTCCGTGGAAACTTATCGAAAATTTTTGTTCTGAAGGATTTGTAACCCGTGTTTCTTCCTTCCCAAAATGGTGAGTTAGTAGATAGAGCAAATACGTGTGGCAAAAAGTACCGCACCTGATTGGCAATATGTATGGCCAGTTCTCTTGACTGGAAACCGACGTGAACATGTAAACCAAAAATCAGATTGGAGCGGGCAGCTTCCTGCAATTCGTTTACAATTTCATTATAACGGGGATGTTCTGTAATGAGCTGCTTTTCCCAATGCGAAAAAGGGTGTGTTCCGGCAGCGCCGATTCTTAAACCTTGTTCACCGGCAAGTTGAGAAACCGTATATCTTAACTGGGAGATTTCCTTACGGGCTTCCTCCGTTGTTTTACAAATACCTGTTCCAACTTCCACAACGGCCTGGTGCATTTCTGCTTTTACCTGATCTTTATGGATCTTTTGGGCAGCTTCAACAATTTTTTGGTCGTGTGAAGTGAGCTCTCTGGTAACGGGATCAATTACCATATACTCTTCTTCTATACCAAGCGTAAATTCGTTCATATTATCCTATTTGGTTATCATCCCTTTTATTTAATCGGCTTTTTCTTGGCTACGGGTTTAGCTTCAGTTTTCGGTGCAGGTTTAGCTTTCGCTGGTGCTTTTTCAACTTTAGCAGTCTCGGTTTTTGGTGCAGTCACTTTAGGCGTAGCTTTTGCATTAAGTGGTTTTCCGGCTACTGATGCTTTAATGTATTCTCCCCAGGTTAAGTTATCTTGTCCGGGCTTTTGAGTTTTGGCTCTTTCGATAGCGTAGTTGGCAGTTGTTTCCACTACCCATTCAAAATTTTCCTCACCAACGCTCTTGATGTCGGCATCAGGCGCCGGATTGCAAAAATCAATGGCAATAGGAACGCCATTACGTACGGCAAATTCAACAGTATTAAAGTCATATCCTAAGTACTGGCAAAGTTTCAACGTATATTCTTCAACTGTTTTTAATAGTTTTGGGTCGGGCGTTTTGCCATCAGTTGCATAACGCAGGTGATGCGGGTTACGTGGTTCATACTGCATGATGCGGACATGCTTACCGCCAATGCAATAACACCTGAAATATTCTTCGAAGATGATTTCTTCCTGTAAAAGCATCACCAACTGTTCAGTTCCGCTGTGCTTATCAAAAAAATCTTCTTTATCGTGCAGTTTATAAACATCTCTCCAACCGCCACCGTCATAAGGCTTCATGTATGCCGGGAAGCCAACATATTCAAAAATTTCATCCCAGTTTAGGGGCATAGCCAGATTAGAGAAAGATTCGCTGGTAGTGCCAGTTGGATGTTGACGGGATGGGATTAAAGCCGTTTTTGGTACAGGTACACCAATCTGTTCAGCCAATGCATTGTTGAAAAACTTTTCATCGGCACTCCACCAGAATGGGTTATTGATTACAGCGGTTCCGGTGATGGCTGCATTTTTTAAGGAAGCCCGGTAAAAGGGAACATCCTGAGAAATACGATCGATGATTACAGCATAATCTAGCGGCGAGTTCTGAAGTATTTTCTCTATTTTAACAGGCTCGGCACTAATGCCTTTTTCTGCTTTTTGATTAATTCTTTCCACTACGGCTTCAGGAAATGAGCGTTCCTGGCCAAATAAAATCCCTATTTTTTTCATTGGTTACATTGTTTTAAGATGGTAAAGCGTTAATGCCTGATATAGTTTTAACAAATGGCAATAATGATTATTTTATCTTTTTAGTTTTAAGCTGCTTTTTGTTTTTAATCAGCAGCATTGATTTTTGATTGATTTGTAAACTTATAGTTGGGCAATATAATTTGGAAACATTTCTCTCCATATTGGCCAGTCGTGATCAGCATTTTGCCTGATATCCAGCCAGTGATTGATCCCTTTTTGGGTTAGAATATGGGATAGGCGTTCATTATCGCTCCGGCACATATCTCTATCGGTTGTCCCTAAAACGATCTTCATGTAATGCAATTCCGGATTGCTGTTGTTAAGCAGGTTATCAACCGGGTTATTAAAATAAACATCATCATTATAAAACCCATCTAACTGTCCGCTGATATCAAAAGCACCACTCATGCTAAACATGTGGCTCACTAGCCAGGGATGCCTAAATGCGAAGTTAGCGGCATGATAGCCCCCAAAACTGCAGCCGGCAGTAATGATTTTGCTATGCCCAGTTTCATGTCTGGCTAATTGCGCAACTTCCTCCAGTAGGTATTTATCATACCAGATATGGTTTTTAACTCGATCTGCGGGATGTATACTTTTGTTGTACCAGCTTAATTTGTCAATGCCGTCAGGACAATAAATCTTAATCTTTCCTTCATTGATAAATCCCTCTACAGAATCTATCAGTTTGAAGTCCTTATTTTCGAAGTATCGCCCCATACTTGTTGGAAACAGCAGAATAGGGATACCACTGTGACCAAAGATGAGCATGTCGATTTCAGCACTTAAGTTAGGACTGTACCACTTTTTATGTTCCTCTTTTACCATATATGAAATTGAATGTTTTAAGGTATAAATTTAATATTTAAAATTCCTAGCAATTGGAATTAAATCAGCATGAAATGTAAAAAATGTCTGCTGGTAATTAATAATTTATCAAGATTTGTACCTTTGCGGCAATTCTGAGGCATAGCCGAGCGATAAAGGGATGAACATGATGTACAGTACAATTTTATCAGTAAAGATTAATATCAATAGTTTAAAATTGCCGTCAGCTTATTTAAAGCGTGATGTGGAAATAGATATTTATGCGCCTGAAGGAATATTAGGCAATGAAAAAATAGAACTTCTTTTATTAAACGATGGGCAGGATGTGGCAAAAATGGATTTTGCTAAAATTTTGCAAAACGCTCATTTAACTAAAAGAAACCACAGGCTAATTGTAGTGGCTATCAAGGCATCTGATGACCGCCTTCTGGAGTATGGCGTTGCCGGAGTGCCTGATTTTAAAGGTCGTGGAGCGAAAGCTAATCTTTATAATGATTTTATCATTAAAGAACTGTTGCCTTATGTGAAAAAGAAAATTGCCATGCCGATTACCGGTAAAGTTGCCTTTGCAGGCTTTTCTTTAGGCGGGCTATCTGCATTTGATATTGCCTGGAATAATCCATCGGTGTTTGATGTAATTGGTGCGTTTTCCGGTGCCTTCTGGTGGCGTAAAAAAGATTTGACAGATGGCTACACTGATGCAGACCGAATTTTACATGAACTGGTAGGCACTACGACTACCAAAACGGATATGCGGTTTTGGTTAATGACAGGTACCGAAGATGAAAAGGCGGACCGTAACAAAAACCTGATTATCGATTCTATTGATGATACTATTGACCTGGTGAAGGCTTTAATCGATAAAGGCTACAAGCGACCTGAAAATTTATTTTATTATGAAAAAGTAGGAGGTAAGCATGACGTTTTAACCTGGGAAGCTGTAATGCCTGCATTTTTAGATTGGGCTTTTGATGCTTAATTAATAATATTTTTGAATGACGATAATATAGATTTTAGTTATCCTGCTATCAAAAAACATGATTTTTTTGCTGTATGTGAGGTTTCTATCTTCACCCTATGATAAAAGGATTATTTGAAACACATATTTACGTTCAAAATTTAGAGCGATCTATCGATTTTTACGCCAATGTATTAGGTTTAACACAATGCCATTACGAACCTGAGCGGCGAATTGCTTTCTTTTGGATTGGCGAGCCCAAACAATCGATGTTGGGCTTATGGGAAAAACCCGCATCAGAAATCGACATCAGGCACTTTGCATTTAACTGCGATTTGGAAGATGTTCTCCATCAATCTGTACCCTTTCTGAAATCGAAAAATTTAAATCCATATAATTTTCTGAAGAACAACGAAGGGCAGCCGATGGTATTTGCCTGGATGCCTGCTTTGGCCATTTACTTCAACGATCCTGATGGGCATGCATTAGAATTCATCTCCATACTGGATGGTGAACCCAAACCAGAATTGGGCGTAATTTCCTATGAGGAATGGTTAAAGGTTAATGAATTAGCCGTTAAAAATATTTCAGGTTAAAACGATACACTCTATACTTTCAAACGATTTTAATTGTAATGAGTTAATTGCAACATTATCATAGTATTAAATAGTCATCGGTATAGTAGAAAATCCATTTCTAAACACTATCTTTGCGCCAAATTTGAGGCGCATTTTATGCAAAAGATTAGAAATATAGCTATTATAGCACACGTTGACCACGGTAAAACCACGTTGGTTGATAAGATTTTACACTCTTGTTCTGTTTTTCGTGATAACGAGCAAAAAGGAGAGTTAATATTGGATAACAACGATTTAGAGCGTGAGCGTGGTATCACCATCGTATCTAAAAACGTTTCGGTTCAGTACAAAGATGTAAAAATTAACATTATCGATACACCTGGTCACGCGGATTTTGGCGGTGAGGTAGAGCGTGTATTGAAAATGGCCGATGGGGTACTTTTACTTTGTGATGCTTTTGAAGGTGCTATGCCTCAAACGCGTTTCGTAACGCAAAAAGCTTTGGCTTTAGGTTTAAAACCAATTGTGGTTGTAAACAAAGTAGATAAAGAAAACTGTCGCCCAGAAGAAGTTTATGAGCAGATTTTTGAATTGTTCTTTAACTTAGAAGCTACTGAAGATCAATTGGATTTCCCGGTTATTTACGGTTCGTCTAAACAAGGATGGATGAGTACTGACTGGCAGAAACCGACTACTGATATTTTTGCATTGTTAGATGCTGTGGTAGAAAACATTCCTGCTGCTCCAATTAATGATGGTACATTACAAATGCAAATTACTTCATTAGATTATTCTTCTTTCGTAGGCCGTATTGCAATTGGACGTGTTCACCGTGGTACAATTAAAGAAAACCAACCGGTTACTTTAATTAAACGCGATGGCAAAATTGTGAAAACCAGAGTAAAAGAACTTTATACTTTTGAAGGTTTAGGGAAAATCCGTACCACAGAAGTAGGTTCAGGAGATATTTGTGCAGTTGTAGGTATTGATGGTTTTGATATTGGTGATACAATCGCTGATTTCGAAGCACCAGAGCAATTGCCGGTAATCAGCATTGATGAGCCTACAATGAACATGTTGTTCACCATCAATAACTCACCTTTCTTTGGTAAAGAAGGTAAATTGGTAACTTCTCAACGGATCAAAGATCGTTTGATGAAGGAAATGGAGAAAAACTTAGCCCTTAAAGTTGTTGAAACTCAAGGTGCAGATTCATGGTTGGTCTACGGTCGTGGTATTCTTCACTTATCTGTTTTAATCGAAACGATGCGTCGTGAAGGTTATGAGTTACAGGTTGGACAGCCACAGGTTATCGTTAAAGAAATTGATGGTAAGAAACATGAGCCGATTGAGACTTTAATTGTTGATGTACCTGCAGAAGTTTCTGGTAAAGTAATTGAATTGGTAACGCAGCGTAAAGGTGAGTTGTTAATTATGGAGCCAAAAGGCGATTTACAGCACTTAGAATTCGAAATTCCTTCTCGTGGTATTATCGGTTTACGTAATAACGTATTAACTGCAACTGCTGGTGAGGCGATTATGGCACACCGTTTCAAAGCTTATGAGCCTTGGAAAGGTACAATCCCTGGTCGTTTAAATGGTGTATTAATCTCTATGGATAAAGGTACTACTACAGCTTATTCAATTGATAAATTGCAGGATAGAGGTCGTTTCTTTGTAGATCCGGGTGTAGATATTTACGAAGGACAGATTTTAGGTGAGCACATCCGTGATAACGATTTAGTAATTAATATCGTTAAAGGTAAAGCATTAACCAACATGCGTGCTTCTGGTACTGATGATAACGCCCGTATCGCACCAGCAATTAAGTTCTCTTTAGAAGAATCTATGGAGTACATCCAGGCTGATGAGTACATTGAAGTTACCCCGCAAAGCATGCGTTTACGTAAAATTCACTTAACGGAGCAACAACGTAAAATGAACGGTAGTAAAAACTAGCCCTACCTAAATCCTCCCCGGTAGGGAGGACTTAAAATACAAAGCGCCCATTTCTTAATTGAGATGGGCTTTTTTTTATTAAATGTTAGGCTATAACTTATAAAATGATAGTGTATGTTCGAACTTTAATACTCAATTGAACGGAATAAAATGAAAAAGTATTTAGCGTCTTTCAGTATCTTATCAGCCAATGAAATTGAACATTTTGTAAGCGGAACACAATCAAGAAAGCTCAGTAAAGGCGAATTTTTTATTAAAGAAGGTAATGTGTGCAAAGAGGTGGCATTTATACAATCAGGCGTTTTAAGGTCTTTCTATGTTGATGCTAACGCTTATGAACATACTTACTGCATCACTTTTCCGAATCAGTTTATGACTGCTTATTCTTCATTTATTACAGGTGATAAAACGGTAGAAAATATCCAGGCGGTGAGCGATGTTGAAATACTGATTGTAAAAAAGGAAGTAATTGATATTTTGGTGCAGTCCAGTATTAATGGGTTAAGATTATTAAAAACTATAGCCGAACAGCAATATATTCAGCTGGAGAAACGAATTTTTATGTATCAGAAAGATAGTGCGAAACAAAGATATGTCGAACTTCTTAAAAATCAACCCGATTACATCAAACAAATTCCCGTTAAATACCTCGCATCTTTTTTAGGAATTACCTCAAGACATTTAAGCCGGTTACGAAGAGCGGTTATTTAAGGACATTTGTCTGCCTGTTTATTTCTTGTAGGCAACTAAGTTTGTGTCTAATAAAAAAAGACATGAAAAATATTCTTATCATAAATGGGCATCCCAATAAAGACAGTCTGAACCTTGCTTTAGCCGAAGCTTATTTTAAAGGAGCTGAAACTTCAGGATCAAAAGTTTCTATTATTAATATCAGTGAGTTAGCATTTAATATTAACCTGGAGTATGGTTACAGGCAGCGTGTAGAACTTGAGCCTGATTTAATCAGGAGTTTAGCGCTAATCAAACAAGCGGATCACCTGGTGTGGATTCACCCTGTTTGGTGGGGAGGAATGCCTGCCATCATGAAAGGATTTATTGATCGTTTATTTTTACCAGGTATCGCGTTTAAGTACAAGGAAAATAGTTTGTGGTGGGATAAGCTTTTAACAGGTAAAACCGCAAGAATAATAACCACGCTCGATCAACCATCATGGTATTACAGGTTGGCATATGGAAGGCCAAGCATTAATCAGTTAAAAAAAAGTGTTTTGAAGTTTTGCGGTATAAAACCTGTAAAGGTTACCTACGTTGGAATTGTAAAAACAGCCAACGAAGAAACACGCAAACAATGGATAAATAAAGTTTATCAACTCGGTGTGAAAAATTTCTAACGAATGTGAAGCCAACTTAATCAATCATGCGATTGATTTTTTGTCAAAATTTCTTCATAAAATCTATAAGAGTATAAAACTAACAATCCGGTGGCAGTTGGATTTTTCCCTGGAAGTATTTTTGCGTAAATTATACTAATCATTCCCCTATATGATTAATAAGAGCCTATCCTATATTGGGATATTTTTATTAAATGCACTTTCCGTTTTGCCACTATTTTTACTCTATAAAATAGCTGATGTTTTTTACCTGTTAATTTTTTACGTTTTCAAATATCGAAGAAAAGTAGTGAAAGAGAATTTATACCATTCTTTTCCCGATAAAAGTGCTGATGAGCTTAATGCCATTGAAAAAGAATATTATAAATTCTTATCCTCATTGTTTGTTGAGGTGATTAAGATGAAAAGTATCTCGAAGAAAGAACTGAATAAACGCGTTAAATTTAAAAATACTGATTTAGTAGAAGCATATTTGCAGAATAACGAAAGCGTTATTTTTTGCTCTTCCCATTATGGCAATTATGAATGGGTGTGCATGGCCATTGGATTGAACTTTTCGGGTGAGCATTTTCCGATTTATAAACCATTAAGCAGTGAGGTGTTTGATCAGTGGTTTTTTAATATGCGGAGTAAATACGGAAACCAGATGGTAGCGATGCGTCAAACGCTTCGAGCCATTCAAGGCAGTAAAGATAAAGCTACCATGTTTACCTTTGGTTGCGATCAGGCTCCATCCAGGGGAGAATCTATTTACTGGACTGATTTTTTAAACCAGAAGGCTTCGGTTCAGTTAGGTGTAGAAAAGATTGCTAAAAAAACAAACAGGCCAGTTTTTTATTTAAAAATCAATTGTATTAAGCGTGGTTATTACGAAGTAGACTGCGTTCCGATTTGCCTGGATCCAAAGCAGGCAGCAGCGTATGAGATTACCGAGTTACATACCCGTTTTCTTGAAGAGATGATTGCGGAAAAGCCTGATTACTGGTTATGGAGCCATCGCCGTTGGAAATATAAGCCTGATGAGAATTTGATAAAATTATCAGCCTCTTCGCAATTTCAGGAAGCTTAATGATTTATATTTGTTAGTGTTATTCTGCTAAATGAAAGTATTTAAGAAATCGCTGGCTTTTGTTGTTATTACTTTTCTATTAGCACTTGTTTGCCTGTTTTTTTGGCACCCATATCTATTACGTGTATTGTGGTATCGTACCCCCGATGCATACACTTATCAGGCTTTTCCTCAGGAAATAGTTCATAAGAGTGATTCTGTTTTTCATTTTATCCGCAGCGGAAAGAGGAGACTTGACCTCGACAGTTTAAAGGTTAAGGATGGGAAAAACAGGATAATTACTTTTTCTAAATACTTTGATGAAGGAAAACTAAAAGCCTTTCTGGTGATTCGTAATGATAGTGTTTTATTTGAAAAATATCGTGCTGGTTATAGTGATAGTACATTAACAACTATATTTTCGGGGGCAAAAAGTATGCTTTCCGTTATGATTGGGCAAGCGCTGGATCAAGGTAAAATTCATAGTTTAAATGATCAGGTTACCCGTTATGTTCCGGAACTGAAAGCCAATACTGCTTTTCAAAATATCACATTAAAGAATTTGCTTGATATGAAATCGGGGCTTGATTTTAAGGAGGTGTATGGAGGAATTATAAAAGCATTTTTATCTGATGAGGCAAAATATTATTACACGCATGATATGCGAGTCGAACTGATGAAAGTTAAACTGGTAAACCAGCCTGGCACTGTTTGGAAATATAAAAGTATAGATCCGATATTATTGGGCTGGGTATTAGAAAAAGCTACAGGCAAAACGGTAGCACAATACTTTGAAGAAAATATCTGGAAGAAAATTGGTGCAGCGTATAATGCCTCCTTCGGTTTAGATCATCCCAATGGTTTGGCCAATACTGCAAGCAGATTTCAGGTTACGGCAATTGATTTCGCTAAAATAGGCCGATTGTATTTGAATTCAGGCATTTATAATCACCAGCAGATTGTTCCCAAAGACTGGGTAAAACAGTCGTCGGGCATAGGCACCGGGAAACCTGCCTCTGCGAAGGGCTGGCAAAAATCGGCACATCATTATCTGTGGTGGATTCCGCAGGCTGAAGATAATGGAGATTATGCCGCAGAAGGAATGCTGGGGCAGCGGCTTTACATTGATCCGAAAACAAATACCATCATCGTTCAATTTGCAGACCATGGTGCCGGCGATTATCCTTACCGCAAAATCAGCCGGTATTTGGTAGGCTTACCCTTTGAGTACCCAAAGGATAATTAACCGAAATTAAAATAAGCATATTGACAAAGAAGACACAGCAAAACGATAAACTTGTGTTCTTTGCGTTTACTTTAAATTCTTTGCAGTTAAATTTTTAAAATGCTACATTGCCTTTCCATGGAAAAAGATGATGTAACCATAGTGAATAAAAAGCCGATTTTCCCGGTTACACCAGCTTTGCAAAAGTATTTGCGCACTTATCAAAGGGATGCCAAGTTGCCTATTGGGTATCATGATTTAATGCAATTTGATGAGTCTTTTCCATTGATGGACAAAACCGGAAAAGATTCACTATGGGAAGGTCCAATCTATCCGCAGGACATTATCGAAAATCTTCATAACGGATTGAAAGAAATTTATGCCAACCTGAAGGCTTCTGGAAACCTTCGTATCGTTGAACATAAATACATTGATAAAATTGAATATTGTACTTTTGGTAATACCCATCCATTCCGCATCCGGATTGTAAACCGTTTAAATGATGTGTACGATTATTTTTATATCAAAAAAGCGGATGCATCTCGTATTTATGGCCTGGAAATGGAAGAAATTTTATCACCTAATCAGGTTAATTATTTAGTTGATGGGGATACTTTAGTAGAAGAACACATTGTTGGTATTCCTGGTGATGTTTTTACCAAAGGACAATTGTATGCTCCCGAGTTTAATCCCACACGTATTGCAAAAGAGTTCGTGAAATTTAATGAACGTTGCCTGATCATGCTTTTGGGTGATATGAGGGCATATAATTTCGTGGTTCAGATTACGCCGGATTTTGATGATATTCAATTTCGGATCCGGGCAATAGATTTCGATCAGCAGTTTTATGAAGGTAATTTAAGGGTTTATCTTCCTCAGTTTTTTAAAGAAAATTTGCCCTATGTAAAGATGAGTATGGAACAGCTCACCGAAAAGACGGTTTTACAGTATCAGCAAGAGGAAAGGTCATCTATCGTTCATCGTGTTCGCAGCGAGCGCCATCGTTTAACAGATCTTCGTGATGTTTCGAATAAGGAGGAGTTAACCACACCAGAAAATATTGCTGTGTTAAAGCAGAGCATGAGCAAATATTTCAGCGATCCAAATTATTTGAAATGCTACAATATGACTGATATTATTGAACTCAACATCAAAAATATTATCCGGCAGGTGAAGCTGTAGAAAAAATGGTCAGCAACATGCCGACCATTCAAGTCATTTAGAAAGAGCGTCCAAAGCCTATGCGTGTTGGCCCTCGTGTATTCCTTCTGCAAATTCTTCTACAATTTTATCATTAAAGGCTGGCAAATCTTTAGGTGTTCTGCTGGTTACCAAACCTTGATCTACCACTACTTCCTCATCACTCCAAATTGCACCTGCATTGATCAGATCCTTTGCAATGTTTTTTACCGAAGTTAGCTTTCTACCTTGAACAACATCAGCATTAATTAATGTTTGTGGACCGTGGCAAATGGCCGCTACAGGTTTTCCTGCTGCAAAAAAGGCTTTTACAAATGCAATGGCGTCTTCATTTACACGTAATTCATCAGGATTAATAACACCACCTGGTAATAATAATCCATTGTAATCATCGGCATTTGCTTCGGTAATAGTTTTATCTACATCAACTTCTATCGACCAATGATCCTGATCCCAGGCTTTAATTTTTCCACTTTTAGAAGAAATGATATGAACAGTTGCCCCTTCTTCTTTTAACCTTTTAACTGGTTCGGTTAATTCTACTTCTTCTAATCCGCTTTCTGAAAGAACAGCAATATTGCGGTTACTTAATTGTCCCATAATCTTTTTCTGTTTTAATAGGTGATGTATTAAATACAGAATTTAAAGAAATTTTGTTTTTATAAATTATGATTTGGGTTTTGATCTTGTCATTCTGAGGGTTAATTTATTTCATAAAAATCAATATAAATGACTTTAAGAACGGTCGTCATTGCGAGGTACGAAGCAATTTCGTTCTTGGTAGTGCGCTATCAAATGAGATTGCTTCATCGATGAAAAATCGATTTCGCAATGACGGAAAATAAAAAGGTCAATGGTAGGCACGAAGAATCTCTAGACGATGAAATCTAAACTTTAATCTAGTATAATAAAAATATTTAGGAAAGTAGTTAGTAGGTTGAGGATTGTTCACTGCATTCAGAATGACAATCAAGCTGCTAGAACATATCTGCCTAGTCATAGAGAAAGAGCGATCTGACTTGTCAACTGGGTATGTAAAATAAACGGTGTCAATCTAAAATAACTTCTATAAGCATGATAAACGATTACTACTGAACTAGCTAATCATTCGTTTTCCTGTGCTTAACAAAATAAAAAGCTAAATTAAATGCAATTATAATGTGGTTGAATAGGTTAGGAATCAACCCGTAATATTTAGTAAAAATTTCAAAGCGCTCTTTTAAGCTTTCGCTGTGTTTTTTCTTACTCATTCCACCAACCAAATATTTAGCAACATAGCGGTGTACATTCACAATGTTTGATGCTTTTTTGGCGGCCTTTATGATCCAGTCGATATCTGAACTGTATTTATATTGTAAATCGTAAGGTGAAACAATGCTTCTTTTAATATAGATGGCCTGGTGACTGATGCTCATTCCGTATTTAAAGCTTTTCCAGTAAAACTGATCAGGCGCTTCATGCCTTCTCCTTCCTAGGCTTTCCCAATTATCATTGTACATTTCAGTTTCACCATAATAAATATCAGCACCTGGTGCCGAAGCAAAAACATCTTCAACGGTTTGCTCATCATATATTTCATCGCCCGAATTCATAAATAAAACATAATCTCCCGTGGCCAAAGCCAGGCCTTTGTTCATGGCATCGTAAATCCCTTTGTCAGGTTCCGAAACGATTTTAGAAATATTGCTTTTGTATTTTTCAATAATTGTTAATGTGCCGTCTGTCGATTTACCATCGATAATAATATATTCTATTGATTTATAGGTTTGCTTGAGCACAGAATTAATCGTTCGCTCAATATCCCGAACGTTATTGTACACAATGGTAATGACGGTTAGTTTTGGCATTGCTAGTCCATTAATTTTTAAGGGTTTCAACATCAGTTAAACATGCTAATTGTACCGACACTGTCGGTTTAATTACAGTTTGTTCATCCCATGACTCAAAAAAGAGCCTCATTCGTTTTATGTTGGTTGCTGAAAAACCTCTTAAACCGGGCAGTTCAAGTGGTACATCAGCTGATAGATTTTCGATAACTTTTGCTTTCCACATCTCTTCTTCAATTTTATTGGAAATAAACTTACCTACTGCTAAATAAGGCGTTAAAAGTTTTTTATTCACCAAAGATGCAGCCCGATACCGGCTCTGTAAAATTGCCGATTTTAAGGCTTTGATATTATCAGGGTAACTGTTAAATAATTCCATATTACTTCGGTTGCAAGTCAATCAATGATTCATACAAATGAATATGCTCCGCAGCAATTACTTCTTCAGAAAAATGAGTGAGGATGCTTAAACGTGCTGCCTTTTGCACTTCCTCTTTATTAGGACGATGATACAACCATTCGATTCCGTTTGCCAAATCTTCAGCGTTTTCATATTTGGCCAGGTAGCCATTTTGCATGTGAGAAACCATATCTGGAATACCGCCTGTTGTAAAAGCAATTACTGGTGTAGCACAGGCCAAACTTTCCATTACAGTATTTGGAAGATTATCTTCCAGCGACGGTGTAATAAATGCATCAGCAGCTGAGTAACATTTTGCTAAATGATCATCCTTGTTTATGGTACCAAGAAATGTTGTTTTAAAAGGAAACGCTGGCATTTCTGCATTTTCTTTATTGCCAAAAATAACCAGTTCTATATTTTCTTTTATAATTCCAGTCCTACGGGATAAGATTTCGAGCGCAGAAATTAAGTAAGGTGTTCCCTTGTGTTTATCGTTTTTCGAGGGCATAAAACCGCTCATCAGCACGAACTTATCGGGATTAATTTTCAATATTTTCTTCGCTTCTGCTTTAACATAAGGTTTGAAGATTTTAGTTTCAATCGTGTTTGGAATTACTGAAGTTTTTCGCGTTCCCAGCAAACTGCTAAACTTAACTGATTTAGCCATCCAGTTACTTGGGGCAACAATGTGAAAATTTAACTTCGTGTAAGCTTTCTGTTTGCGCAACCAGGTTTTATGTGAAATATCATCTTTTCCACTAAACTTTAAAATCGGGCAATTTCCACATTGGTGATGAAAATGCTCGCAACCGTAGCGTACATGGCAACCGCCGGTAAAGGCATTGCTGTCATGAAAAGTCCATACAATTGGTTTCTCCAATTCATCAAGCTCCGCTAAAAATTTAGGGGTTAAAAAACCATGGTTTATCCAATGCAGGTGAATTACGTCGGCATTTTTAACCGCTGGATGATTTTTTATTGAATGGCCAAACCACTGTAAGCTAAAAGGAGTTTTAACTGATTTACTGAGCCATTTTGCGAAGTATCGCTCTGATAGAATATTGTAAACTGCACTGGCTTTTTGAAGCGGCGATTTGCTAAAGGTTCCAATCTTTGCATTTTGGCCAAATTTGTAATACACCAAAACTTCCGAATCGATTCCACTCGCTTTAAGCGCATCACTCAGGCGTAAACAGGCTCTGCCCGCTCCGCCATTTCCATCATAAGTATTGAGGTGTAAAACTTTCAAATCAATCAAAAATACATTTATTGTTAAGAATATAAAATCTGTTGCGTAAATTCAACTTCAAAAGCCAAACAAAAAAATCATGATCAAAACCCTACTAAAATCGCTTATGGCCATAGCGTTTTTAATCCCTTGCTATTCTTTTGCTCAAAATCAGACTTACTTTGCTTCGTACCCAGCTTTAACGCCAGATGCGCAAACTATAGTATTCAGTTATGATGGTGACATTTGGAAAGTGCCAGTTAAAGGCGGCATTGCTGATCGGCTAACAGCCATGCAGGGTGAAGAAATTAATCCAAAAATATCTCCGGATGGGAAATGGCTTGCATTTTCTTCCAATCAGTTTGGCAATAACGATGTTTATGTAATGCCAATTAATGGTGGCGATATTAAACAGCTTACATTTAACGATGCTTCGGACGAGCTGGATAACTGGAGCTGGGATTCAAAATCTGTTTATTTTACTTCAGGCCGGTATAATTCTTTTTCAAGTTATAAAGTGGGCATTAATGGAGGAACTGCCCATAGATTATTTGATAATTATTTTAATACTACTCACCATATTGCCGAATCGCCAACCGGAGAATTGTTTTTTAACGACACCTGGGAAAGTTATCGCTTTCCAAACCGCAAGCATTATAAGGGCGCATACAATCCGGATATTCAGTCTTACAATCCGAAAACGAAAGCATATAAACGCTATACGGATTATATTGGGAAAGATTTTTGGACCAGCATCGATCAGAAAGGAAATATCTTTTTCGTTTCTGATGAAGGGAATGATGAGTACAATCTTTACACCTTTATCGGCGGAAAGAAAACGGGTCTCACCACTTTCAATACTTCTATTAAGCGCCCGTTCGTAGCAGCTAATGGCAGCACTGTTGTTTTTGAGAAGGATTATCAATTATACACCTACGATGTCGCTTCAACAAAAACAGAGAAGATTAATATCAGCACGTTCAGAAACCAGGTTTTAAGCAAAGAACAAGAGTATGATGTTCGTAATAATATATCTGCATTTGATGCTTCAACGGATGGAAAAAAGATCGCTTTTATTTCAAGAGGAGAGGTTTTCGTGAGCGATGCCGATGGAAAGTTTATCCGTAAGATAACCAATAGCGGAGAACGGGCCATGGAATGTAAATGGTTAGCTGATAATAAAACCATTTTATTTAGTCAAACCTCAAACGGTTATCAGAACTGGTTTACCATCACTGGCGATGGAAAGGGAACAATAAAGCAATTGACTAAAGACAAAGCCAATAACCGTGATATTAGCTTAAACAAGACAAAAACGATGGCTGTTTATTTGAGCGGCAGAAATGAGCTCAAGTTGATGGATCTGAAAACGCTGGAAAGTAAAACCTTAGTGACTGATGAGTTTTGGGCATTGCAAAATTCGGCACCAAGCTTTTCTCCAAATGATGAGTATGTGTTGTTTACCGTTTACCGGAATTTTGAGCAGGATATCCTGATACATCACCTTAAAAACAATAAAACTATTAATTTAACGAATACTGGTGTTACTGAAACAAGCCCGGTATGGTCGCCCGACGGCAAATATATCTTCTTCACCAGCGCCCGCACCAAACCAGCCTATCCAACAGGAATGTCCAATGCGCATATTTACCGCATGGCCTTAAACAATTATGATGAGCCTTATCGCTCGGATAAGTTTGATGATTTATTTAAAGAAACCAAGCCCGCAGAAGTTAAACCTGCTGAGCCAGTAAGGACAGATAAAAAGAATAAAGTAGACACCGCTAAAAAGAAATCTGATATCAAGCCAACGCCAAAGCCAGCCAATGTGATTACCATTAACACACAAGATATATTGGATCGGGTGGAATTAATTGGACCAGCCTTTGGCGGACAATTTGGAACAGATGTTTATGCAAAAGGCGATAAAACCTACGTTTTTTATTCTTCTAATCACGAGGGTGGTGCACCAGGTCTTTACCGAACGACAATTGAGCCTTTTGAAGCCAATAAAAATGAAAAAATAGCCGATGGCGGTGATTACTCCATTAGCCAGGCCGGAGATAAACTCTTCATACTCAGCCGGGGAGTAATCAATAAATACTCGTTAGAAAGTAATAAGCTCGATAAGATAGATCATGGCTATAAATTCACCAGAAATTTAAATGCAGAGTTTCACCAGATGTTTTACGAAACGTGGGTAGGTTTGGATGAAAATTTCTATGATGAAAAATTTCATGGTGTAGACTGGGATAAAATGAAAACTCGCTACTCAGCCTATCTTCCATACGTAAATAATCGCAGCGATTTAAGGATTCTATTAAATGATATGCTCGGAGAATTAAATTCCTCGCATATGGGATTTAATAGTTTTGGTGCTGAAGAGCGCAAAAACTTAAGCTATACTACCAATGAAACCGGAATTGTTTTTGATAATGAAAACCCTTTAAAGGTACAGCGAATTGCAGCTAAGAGTAATGCAGCCCGTACAGGAACAAATATTTTGGCCGGCGATATTTTAACGGAGGTAAACGGAATAAAGGTTGATCAAAAGATAGACCGGGATTATTATTTCAGTAAGCCCTCATTAGATAAAGAGATGACTTTAACCTTTAATCGAAAGGGTAAACAGGTTTATGTAAATATCCATCCTGAGAGTTCGGGCACTTTACGCGGGAATTTTTATGATGAGTGGATTAGCAACAACCGTAAAAAAGTTGATAAGTGGGGTAATAACCGGATTGCGTATTCTTATATGAAAAATATGAGCGGTGGTGAACTGGAAAGTTTCTTACTTGATATGGTTGCACAGGAAGAAAATAAAGATGCCATTATCTTAGACTTGAGGTACAATACCGGAGGAAATGTGCATGATGATGTTTTAAAATTCCTTTCACAACGCCCATACTTGCAATGGAAATATCGTGGTGGAAATTTAGCTCCTCAAAGTAATTTTGGTCCGGCGGCGAAGCCGATTGTCTTGCTCATTAACGAACAATCGTTGAGTGATGCAGAAATGACAGCAGCTGGGTTTAAGCAACTAAAGCTGGGTAAAATTATTGGTAACGAGACTTATCGTTGGATCATCTTCACCTCTGCTAAAAGCCTGGTGGATGGTTCTTCTTATCGTTTACCTTCATGGGGCTGTTATACTATGGATGGCAAAAACCTGGAGAGCGAAGGCGTTAAACCGGATATTCTGGTAAAAAACACTTTCGAAGACCGATTGTTAGATCAGGATCCTCAGTTAGAAAGGGCAGTGGCCGAGATTATGAAAGATTTGAAATAGCATTTCTGATAAAACTTAAATATTTGTTAGGTTGAGCTTGCCGAAAAAATTAAAAAATTTCGATAAGCTCAAGCTGACAATTTTTGCAAAATATACCACGATTTTCCGTTTCTTTGGCTTCGAATTATTTTAGAACATGGCAAACTTATTAACTGACAGAGCTTTTTGGGTAAATTATTGGGAAAGTAAAAAAGGACTAGCAGTTCGCCTACCAGAAAATTACCTGTTTCATCGCCAGTTGGCTGATATTGCATCGGAAAATAACGTTAAAACGGCAATTGAATTAGGTGGTTTCCCGGGTTATTATGCCGTGTTTTTAAAAAAATATCTCAAGCTTGACGTAACCCTGCTTGATTATTTTGTTCATCCGCCAGTAGTAAAAGAACTATTAGAGAAAAACGACCTGAAAGAAGAGGACATTCATATTATTGAAACAGATTTGTTCAGTTATCAACCTGAACAACTTTATGATTTGGTCCTCAGCTGCGGCTTAATTGAGCATTTTAATGATACTGCCGACATTATCAAACGCCACATCAACTTCGTAAAGCCCGGTGGGACGCTATTTATCACCCTGCCAAACTTTAAAGCTGTTAATGGCTGGTTTCAAAAAAAGTTTGATAAAGAAAATTACGACAAGCATAATATCGACAGCATGAATCCTGGCTTGCTCCAGTCAATTTGCGAAAAAGCAGGCTTACAAGAGGTATCGGCGGGATACTTCGGCGGCTTTAGTGTATGGCTGGAAAACGAGGATCAAAAACCGGCAAGCATCCGTTTACTTAAAAAAGCAGTGTGGTTAACCGGTAAAATATTTAGTAAGGTTGTTCCGGTCCAAAGTCAGGCGCTGTCTCCTTATATCGTTTTAAAAGCTAAAAAACCTTTATAAAGCTTGCTTGTATAAGCCGATTTCGCTTAGCGTAATACAAACCGGAGATTTCGTGATATTAATCTTTACTTTACTTGCGGTGATTGGTTTCTCTAATTTAATCAATTTTTTAGCGCCAATGGAGGTGCCGTCATAAATCTTTTTCCAGCTGCCTTTTTCCAATACTTCAATATTGAAACCCTCAATTCTTTGTCCCAATGGGATATATTCCTGTAAGCTAACAATATCAAAAGTTTTTGCTGATTTTAAATCAATTTGTAAACTAGCGGTATGTATCTGGTCAGTAGTTGCCCAATAGGTATTTCTATTATGATCTAACATTTTTGAGGGATGAAAATTCATTCCACGTGAGTTAGTCGTTGTAATTGCTGCACCTTTGGCAAAATTGTTTTGAAATGTTTTTCGAACAATATCTCCGAATGCTTTTAATGCCTTTACATCATCATCATGCAATTGTCCGCGGGTATCAGGAGCAAGACCCAGATCTAAACCAGCACCGCGGCCAACACTTTTTAAATAAAGATCGAAAAGCATTTCAGGCGATTTGGGGTGTTCTTTAGGGTGATAAAACCATCCTTTCCGTAACGGAACATCGCATTCTGCCGGCATCCAGAATTTTCCATTTCTAATTCCTTCCGGACTTTGCGGATAATTGGCTTGTCCGGGAACAGCAGCACTTTTTCCGTCGGGAGCCATTGGCGTAAATGTCGCCCAGCTGGTTTCTGCTGCATGGCCATCTTCATTTCCTACCCAGCGAATATCTAAACCAATATCACTAAAAATATTGGCCATAGGCTGCATTTTACGGGTAATGCCCCAGGTATTATTCCAGTCATAGTATGTGGTGTTATCAATTGATCGTTTTTCTCTTGCGCCGCCATAAAAACCATCGCCTCCATTTGCGCCATCATGCCAGCTCATAAACAATTCGCCATAATTGCCATAAAGTTCTTTCAGCTGCGCCTGATAAATCGCTAAATATTGATCAGTTCCATAAAGCGGGCTGTTCCGATCCCAGGGAGAGCAATAAACACCAAATTTTAAGCCGTTTTTACGGGCGGCCTGTTCTATTTCTCTTACCAGATTTCCTTTCCCATTTCTGAAAGGGCTCTTAGTAATGTTATAATCTGTAGTTTTAGTAGGCCAGAGTGCAAATCCATCATGATGTTTAGCCACTAGAATTACACCTTTTAATCCTCCTGCTTTTGCTGCTTTTATAATTTGACCGGCATTGAAATCGCTTGGATTAAAAATTTTTGGGTCAGCATCTCCGAATCCCCACTCTTTGTTTTCAAAAGTGGTTGGCGTGAAATGAATCAATCCATAAACTTCCAGGTCATGCCAGGCCAATTGTCTTTTTGAAGGTGTAGCACCATAAGGTTTTGGAGCGGTTTGCGCATGTGCAAAAACCGAAGTGAATAGGATGAATGTAAATAAAAATCTCATGACTGAAGCTTTTGGATAATGACTAAAATAAAAAAATAACCGGCTACTTTGAAAAATATTGAGTCAATTTTTCTCTTACGAAACGCTTCACCCGGCTGACCATATTTCCTTTCCGGCCGGCTAAAAACTTTTTAATGGCCAGGTAAGCCTGCTTATCTTCTTCAATAATTTCAGGGAACAACGTTATTGGTTTTGGATTAATCGCTACATTATAAATATCATTAATCCCTGAGTGCACACCCGTTCCATCATGACCAATATTATTAACTAATGACTGAGCAGGGTTTAATGTTAAACCACCTTTAAGGAAGATAGATGCATACCATCTGATTGCCCAGCTGTTATTCTTTCCTTTTTTAAATTCCTGCATCTGTTTCCAGAAATTCATTTTATTTTGAATCGAAAACTCACTTTTTTTCTTTTTATCAAACTGTTTTATCAGTACATCAATATCAGGTTCGAAATTTTTCCAAGCCCTAGCCCAGGTAGCCCAACCCCAGCTGGTTGCGGCCCTGTAAAAAAAGCTTTCTGGTAAAGTATGATCTGTTAAAGGGTACATGTAAGCACCAATATGCATTACTTTTTCTTCGTTTTTGTAGCGCTTAAGTGAATCATTAAAGTAACTTAAGGTATGTGGAGAGGAAATCAGATCATCTTCAAAAACAATCACCTGGTCATATTCATTAATCAGTTGCGTTACGCCGGCAATGATAGAGTTTGCCAAACCAGCATTTTCTTGGCGTTCAAAAACTTCAACCGATTTAAAGCCTTTCACATTTTTAATGATCGCCCTAACCTCTGCAACCTGCTGCTTATCTGCGGGTGTTTTTGCACCATCTGAAAATATAAAAAGTTTGCTTTTTCCAGCAAGATCATTTTGACTGAGGTACTGGATAGTGCGCTCGGTATGCTGAGGACGGTTATAAACAAAAAGGGCAATTGGGGCAAGGTTTTGCATAAGTTTTTACTTTTTACCATTTAAGGAATGTAAGTTTCATATAAGTTAAGCAAGTAAATCATATAATTTGTTGACATAGGTTTTTTGTCTCACTTTACCAAAGCGCTAACTTATAAATCATACATTTATGATAAGTATGTTCCGGTAAGGCTGGTCCTTAATATTTGTGAACCTCAATGACTGCTCCATTTACCTCATAAACCAGTTTTTAAAATATTCCCATGTTATAACACAAATTAAATATGAATCAACAGCATGTTATTTAAATAGGGAATTAACTCAACACTTATGTTTTCTGCTATTGCTTACATGGTAAAATAACATTAAAATATCTGTAAACTTTGATCTGATTTTTTAGTTAAAACGGTATAAGCATTCGCAAACTGCTCTTGTTTCTTTCTGCCAAGGAAATTACCAAGTGCTTTTTTAATCCGGTATTCAAGCTCAATTTTAAAGTTTGCGGCGAATGTTTTAGGTGCTTTTTTATTGATAAACTCATTAAACTTAACTGTTTCAGTTGCTGTCATAGAAACTTTATCTTCCACTATCTCCAACCCTTCGCTCTGCAAAAGGAAACGCAATGAAGTAGGCGTATACATGTTAATGTGCCCGTAATCCAGAAAGTGTTTCATTCGTTGATCCACACCAAAACGATAATCTTTGGGCACTTCAACAATGATGTATTTAGCCACACGCTTAAGTTCACGTAATAACAATCGTTCATGTTCAACGTGCTCCAGTACATGGGCGAGGATAATCAAATCGAAACTATCATCGGCGTAAGGAATTTTATAACCATCGAAGGTTTGTGCTTCTTTTAAGCGAGGTAATTTCCTGTCATTGATAATATCAACGCCACTTTGCGCAATTTCTAAAGCATATAATTCTGGCGCAAAATTCCATTCATTTAAAAAATGAAGGATACTTCCATCGCCTGCGCCAACTTCCAAAACTTTTTTTGGCTTAATACCCTTACAAACATCAAGAATATTTTGCGCTTTGTATTTGGCACCGAGCATGCGCCAGGCCACATCGCTATTGGTGTAAAAATTGTCGTAGGCCGTTTTAACTTCTTCGCTTAACATAATGAGAGGATTAAATGCCTAAACAGTTATCGGCTTTATAAAACACGGAAGTAGCTTTCTCATAGAATAAACCAGGAGAAATACCGCTAAAACTAATTTCCTTAAAGCCTTGTTCTTTTAAAAAAATACGGGCAGGATGATAAACTTCACGTTCGCTATCATCTAAAACAACTACTCCAGTTGGAGTTAAAGCCTCTAAACTGTATCGGCAGCACCTCACCCGGTCGCGGCCATCAACAATAATGATATCAAATTTTTTGCCTAATAAAGCTGCCTTTTTTGCATATTCCCCATCGCGTTGAAGTTCGCAAAAAATCATCTCTGCATTTTTCGGACTTGTTCCCTTAACGCGGTCAAACCAGTTTTTATCATGCTCAACAGAGGTTACCGTTGCTGCTTTATGTGCGTAAAAAATGGTCGAGTTTCCCGAGCCATACTCAAAAATATGTTGTGTATTATTTATTCTATCCCTGATAAAATCGATAAAGGAATACGTAACCCAGGGCAAAGCTTTGCCTTCGGCATCAACTGCTTGTTTCTGATCGAAGGCGGTAAACCAGCCAATACTGTTTAAGTAACCTTTATGCCCGTATGATAATAATGCTTTTAACCGATTTGGCTTTGCTAATAATGTAGCTAATGCTTTTAAAGTGCTCAACGTTTAAATATTTTTTGAAATGCTGTGATCAAAAATAATGATTTTAACATCATTATCCCTTGCTGGCGAAGTTTGGGGATAAATAGTATAAAAAAGGCCGATACAAAATATGCTGTAACGGTTGCTATAGCTGTTCCCATCATGCCCATGCTAGGAATTAGCAGAATATTTAATATGATATTTACAATAGCGCCTAAACCTGTACGGATAAAAGATAAATGGCCAAAGTTTTCAGCAATTAGATATTGACCGCTGGCTACTCCGAGAAATACGAAAGTAGAACCCCAAACATGGACAGATAGTACAGGTGCAGCAGCAATATATTCAGGCTTATAAAGTCCATAAATAAAAGGTGAGGCTAGGCTAATAAATATTGCAAAACTAAGGCTCAGCCATACCATGAGGTCATAAAGATTTTGTAGCCGCTTTTGATATCTTTCTTGATCATCACGACGGGCATTTAAAATTGCTGGAAAAAGAGAAGAAACTATAGCGATGGGTACAAAGTTTAAAGCTTCACTGAACATTACTACGGTATTATAAGCGCCGGCTTCTGCAATACCTCTATCGCCAAGCATTTGCTTTAGCATTATCTGATCAACCCGCATGTAAATAGACACCATTATTCCCGAAATAATTAAAGGCCACGACAGTGAAATTAGTTTTTTCGCCAACTTAGATTCATATTTCCAGGAAAAAATACTGCGGCCTTTTTTGTTATAAGTGATGATATATCCGATAGATAGTAAAACAACATCGAACAGATAAGCAAAAAAGAAATATGTTATTGAAGAATGAGTCAGAATTAAAGTAACCTTTATTGCTGCAGATACAAGATTTCCAATGATTTGTACCTGCATGATATATTTTGATTTTACTTCCGATTGGAAATAAGAATCGATTACGGTAAAGGATTGAAAAATCCCCATGAAAGATAAGAGGAAGATGTAGGCGTACTCAATTCCTTGAAGTGGATAAATCAACCATGCCAGATAAATTAAAGGAATACAAAGCAAGCCAGCAAATGATTTTAATGAAAGTGCTGTTCCTAAAATCTGATCTCTTTTTTCAGGGAACTGATGTAGTTCCTTTACGATGAACTGATCAAGTCCTAAACCTGCCAGAGCTGCGAATAAAAAAACATAAGAAACAGATGTAGTTAAGATTCCGTTTCCGTAAGATAAAAGATAATTTGCTACAGCAATACTGCTTAGCATTTTGATAGCTAAACTGCCAACTTTACCTATCAAAAGCATTCCGGTGTTTTTGAAATACTTTTTTAGGGCCTCCTCATCAAAACCTTTTATCGTTGGAAATTTCATTGGCGCAAAGATGTAAAAAATCTGCGTGATTTAACTAAGCGGTGCGCCTACCGCTATATCGCATCTATGGCCTGGTTCTCCGTGTTTTGGATTCAGATTAGCAGCACCCGGATTGGCTGGCTCCGTTATTGAAACTGCCGGTGCTGGCGTACTCGTTACATTTGCCTGAACAGGTTTCGAATTTAATGGAGCACCAACTGCAATATCACATCGGTGGTTTGGTTGACCATGTGGAGGATTCATACCTTTCGCAACCTTGGTGTTAGCTGTTTGTGTTACAATGGGCTGAGCTATGGTTTTTGCAGTATTTTGATCGGGTTTCGAATCAAGCGGTGCGCCTACTGAAAGGTCACAACGATGCCCAGGTTTACCATGCTCAGGATTTAGATTTTTACTTTGGGCACTTGCCGTAGTTTGCGGAGCAGCTGCTGGCGCTTCGGTATTGCTAATCTGCTGCGGTTTTGCCTCAGTTTGATTTAAAGGAGCACCTTCTGCCAAAGCACAGGTATGCCCCGGCTCGCCATGTTTAGGGTTAAATATTAATGTGTTTTCTGTCTTTTGCGCTGGTAGCAATGCCGGTTTCTGTAAGCCTTGTAAACCAGTTGGTGTAGCAATAACTTTCTGGGTAGTATCCTTTTTATCATTGTTGCATGAGCAGAGAAATAAAAAGATAAACAAATAAAAGATGTTTTTCATAAAGCGCTTAGATTTAATCAAATATGCAAAATATTTACTGCTTAAAACTTTCTTCTATCCGCAGCAATTGTTTTAAATGATGCTTTAAGTGAATTTCGATAAACCTGAACCATTGTTTAGCATTTAAATAGCCTAAACGCGGATGCTTCGTTTTAATGGTTTTATCTGCCACGGCAATTCCCGGATATACCATTTCTAAAGATTTTTCAAATTCAAGAATAAAATCCAAAGCCTCAGTTTTGGTAATCTTTTTAATTCTGTCTTCTAATCTTTTTGGCACCTTGTATTTTTGGGCAGGAGGAAAAGACCCGAAAAATAGGATAAACTTTACCGCTATATGGGTTTTTCGAATTTCACCCTTACCCTTTACGCAACCATCTAAAGCTATTAAAGACAGCAAGCTGGCATCAAAAATATGAGCATATACTTCGCTGTAACTCCATCCGCCGATGGGCGGCGTGGTTTCAAAAATCTGATCATCATATTGTGATAATCTGCTTTTATACGCAGATACAATTTGATGGAGGGAGGTTTTAATTTTAGCAGTACTCATATCCTAAAGTTAATTAGAATAATTGAAGTAATTCTTTTAGATGGGTAATCTCCTGCTTTACGTCTTCCGGTTTATCTTTCTGTGTTGGATTAAAGAAGATAGCGTCTAGCCCAAAGCCTAATGCGCCGTAAATGTCAGCTTCTAAGCTGTCGCCAATCATCACACTTTCTGCCTTTGTCGCTTTGGCTTTATCCAATGCATATTCAAAAATTTGCGGGTTTGGTTTATTAACGCCCACATCTTCAGAAATAATTACGTTTTCGAAATAAGGATTTAAATTGGATAAATTCATTTTGGTCAATGTGGTTTCCTTAAATCCATTTGAAATAATATGCAAAGAATAGTTTTGCTGTAAATAAGCCAAAACTTCTTCTGCCGCCTCAAATAAATTGGTTTTAGTTGGCGAGATGGCTACATAGTCATTTTCAAACTCATGTGGAACGGAATCGGGATGGATACCCAGTTGAATAAAAGTTTTATTAAACCGTTCAGCACGAAGGAAATCTTTGGTGATTTTTCCAAGGTGATAATCGGTCCAAAGCTGATGATTGTTCTGCGTGTAGGTAGAAATGAAATCTTCGCAAGATTTTAACCCCAACTCATCCAACCTATAGGTATGATAAAGTTCATTAAGAGTTTCTTCCGCGTTACGGTCAAAATCCCAGATGGTGTGGTCAAGATCAAAGAATATGTGTTTTTTCATGAGTGACGATTTTGACAAAGGTAGCGCAATGTCCTCATTTTATAACTATCCACTGGTTCTGGTAATCAGGTCATATCAGGAATGGCTTCAATAAAATGCTTTTCGCAGTTATGCCTCGCCATTTATTTTTTTTACAACCATCACTATATTCCCGTAGGTTATACTTTTTCGCCATAAGCTAAATCTCCGGCATCGCCCAGGCCAGGCACTATGTACGATTTGCTGGTCATTTCTTCATCAATGGCACCAAGCCAAAGTTTTGCTTTAGGTAAATGAGCTTTCACGTGTGCTACGCCTACAGTACTTGCAATAGCAGCAACAATATGCAGCTCAGAAATTTTGTATCTGTTCATTAATTCCTGGCAGCACATCACCATACTTTGTCCTGTAGCCAGCATTGGATCAGCCATGATCAGCACCTTTCCGTCCAGATCCGGTGTAGAAACATAATCCATCTGAATAACAAAATCGCCATCCTTGCTGGCTTTACGATAAGCAGTAATAAAACAACATTCCGACTGGTCAAAAATGTTCAGCAGTCCTTGTTGCAAAGGCAGTCCCGCACGTAAAATGGTAGCCAGAACAGGCTGTTTTTCCAATACTTCACAATTTGAAATACCTAAAGGGGTTGTCACATCTTTCGAAATGTAATTCAGCGATTTACTGATTTCGTAAGCGAAAAACTCACCAATCCTTTCCAGGTTTTTTCTAAAACGCATGGAATCTTTCTGAATATTTTCATCCCTCAATTCGGAGATAAAAGTATTGGCTATGGATTTGGTTTTGCTAAGATCGAAAGTCATATCGTTTAGTGGTTATTAACGGCTTATATTGCTTAAACTAGTTAAAGGTAGCGGTAAAATTTTTATCCGGATAAAGTACTTTAGTGCTTTTACGCGTTTGTCCCTTAACAATATGAATAATACTCATTTGATCATCAAACAAATCGTAAAGAATGGTATTGTTTAGTGTAAGGGTTTTAAGTGATGAGATTTTCTCTACTTCCAGGAAAATATTGGTCGCTTCATGATCAATTTCAAAGCCAATATAGTTCATATTTACAGTCTTACCATTGGCTTTAAGTTGAAGGTGCGCAGTGATGTATTTTTTGATCAGATCATCCATTGCTGGCTTTAAGGCTGCGTTGTTTAGATCGGTCTTTTGTTTGTAGTTTTTTGCTAAAATGGATTCAAAATCATCAGAAAAAATCCGGCAGCTCACCTCCAGCGATTTATCTTTTGCATTAAAATTAACTTCAGTAGTGCTCACATGTAAAGGATGTTTTGTGAAGTTCGTTATCCCAAAAAACAAAAAAGCAATAATTACAGTAACAAATTTGGTGTTTAATAGTAGCATTTAGATCAGTTTTACTTTTTTAATAATTAAAACTTTAATTTTAAGCTTTCAAAAGTACTAAAAGCGAAATACAATAAACTAATTTGTTAAATGCGGTTTCAAGATTTTATATTTTACTTCAAATTGGGGTGGGAGCACATCATCAGTGCTGATGCTTTGGATCATCAATTGTTTATTTTAGCACTAATTGCCATTTACAGCTACACTAACTTTAAACAAGTATTGATTTTGGTTACCGCTTTTACCATTGGGCACTCGGCAACATTGCTTTTAAGCGTTTTGGATATTATTCGGGTAGAGAGCAGTTGGGTAGAGTTTTTGATTCCCTGTACCATTGTCATTACGGCGGTGAGTAATTTGTTCAGAAGAAATTTTTCATTGAAATCCATCAAAATCAATTATTTTCTGGCTTTAGGCTTTGGCTTGATTCACGGAATGGGCTTCGCCAATTCAATTCGGATGATGCTGGCTAAAGACCAGAATATAGGCTGGGGTTTGTTTGGATTCAATGTAGGTTTAGAGGCCGGACAAATTTTTATGGTTTTAATTGTTTTAATGATTACCTATATTGTCTTTAATTATACGAAAACCAAACGCTTGAGTTGGGTTTTATTTATTTCAGCAGCCGTATTTAGCCTGGCTTTAAAAATGGCTTTAGAGCGAATTCCTTTTTAACTAACTATAACATGAATAAACTATTTACATTAACCAGTATTTTGCTTTGGTATGGCGGTGCAACCATGGCGCAAAATATTCAAAACAATCCAGGGAGCAATCACGGGAATAAATTTGAGCAGCTGGGAACCATTCTACCAACGCCAAATGAGCAACGTACCGCAAGCGGCGCTCCGGGTGTAAAGTATTGGCAGCAACGGGCTGATTATAACATCAGGTGCGAATTAGATGAAAAAAATCTGATATTAACAGGGTCAGAAACCATTACCTATACCAATAATTCACCCGATCCCTTAACTTACATATGGTTGCAGCTGGATGAAAATGAGCACAGCACAAGTAAAAATGCCAATTATCAGGATGCAACTAAATTACCTGCTGGTGGCACCATTCAAACACTCGATCAGTTAAGTGTTAAAGGCGATAATGGTAATGGAATTAACATTACTAAATTAACCGATGCGACAGGTAAAAACCTAAAGTATACCGTTAATAAAACCATGATGAGGGTTGACCTGCCTGTGGCTTTAAAAACCGGGCAGAAATACAATTTCAATATTGATTGGAATTATAAAATTACCGACAGGATGAGTGTTGGTGGTCGCGGGGGATATGAATTTTTCCCTGCGGATGGGAATTATCTATTCACCATGACACAGTGGTATCCACGCCTGTGCGTATATAGCGATTTTCAAGGCTGGCAAAATCACCAGTTTACAGGCAGAGGGGAATTTGCCCTGACTTTCGGTGATTTCAAAGTGCAAATGACTGTTCCTGCCGATCACTTAGTGGGCTCGACAGGAGAATGCATCAACTATAGCGCCGTGCTAACGCCTACGCAATTAAGCAGGTATAATGCCGCTAAAACAGCGAGTGCGCCAGTAGAAATTCAAACACTGGCCGAAGCTAAAGCTGCGGAAGGGAAGAAATCAACAGCTAAAAAAACCTGGGTTTTTAATGCCAATAATGTTCGCGATTTCGCATGGACATCCTCCCGTAAATTTATTTGGGATGCGATGCCTCAAAAAATCCAGGCCAATAACAATACCGTAATGTGTATGAGTTTTTATGGTAAAGAGGCGTATAATTTATACAGCAAGTTTTCTACCCGTGCTGTTGCGCACACCATTAAAACCTATTCAGACTTTACTATTCCTTACCCGTATCCGGTAGCGCAAAGTATCGAGGCTGCAAACGGTATGGAATACCCGATGATCTGTTTCAACTACGGGCGTACCGATGCCGATGGAACATATAGCGAAAGCACAAAAAATGGAATGCTAGGTGTTATCATTCATGAGGTTGGGCATAACTTTTTCCCGATGATTGTGAACAGTGATGAACGCCAGTGGACCTGGATGGATGAGGGTTTAAACTCATTTGTAGAATATTTAACTGAAGAGCTTTGGGATAATAAGTTCCCAAGTAAAAAAGGTCCTGCTTATACGATTGTTGATTATATGAAATTACCAAAGGATGAGCTGGAACCGATTATGACAAACTCTGAAAACATTGCCCGTTTCGGTCCGAATGCTTATTCCAAGCCGGCAACCGGCTTAAATATCCTACGCGAAACGATTATGGGTAGAGAGCTGTTTGATTATGCCTTCAAAGAATATTCAAGAAGATGGGCATTCAAGCATCCTGAGCCAGCTGATTTGTTCCGTACCATGGAAGATGCCAGCGGTGAAGACCTTGACTGGTTTTGGAGAGGTTGGTTTTATGGAACGGATCCTTGCGATATCGCTTTAGATAGCGTAAAATTCGCCAAGGTTGATTTTCCAAAAGATATTCCGGCAGCAAGATCGAGAATGATGAAAATTGATAAGCCTGCAGTAAATGCTTTTGATGACATTTCCAAAATCAGAAACCGTGAGGATAAAAAAATTAATTTCTATGTAGATAAAAATACTGCTGCGCAGGATTTCTACTATAAATATGATAGAGGTATGGTCACCATTGATACCTCAATTACCAACAAAGTGGAAATGGGAATGCCTTACGAGCCGGTAAATGAAGCTGATCAGGCCAAGTATGCCAACAAATTTCTTTATGAATTGAATTTTACGAATAAAGGCGGTCTGGTGATGCCGGTGATTGTTGAGTTTACCTATAAAGACGGTACAAAGGAAATTGATCGTATTCCGGCGCAAATCTGGAGACACAATGAGTTAAAAACCTCCAAGTTCTATGTAAAGGATAAAGAAGTGGAGTCTATTTTATTGGATCCCTTACGTGAAACAGCGGATATTGATACCGGCAATAATACCTGGGGTGGCAAAGCTAAAGAAAGTAAGTTTAGGGCCTTTAAAGCAAAAGCCGGTGGTGCGGTAAGAGGCCAGTCAGTAGGATCAAACCCAATGAAAGTGGCTGCCGGTAAATAAATATTGGTACGCTTTACCGGAATTTCGGGATAAGCAGTTCTAAAAGCGTCCTCGTTGAAAATTTCAGCGGGGACTTTTAATTTACAAACCTGGTAAATCAAAACACTAACTTTCGATTTACCGGGTTGATATACCTTCATATAGTAAGGACATATTTTCATTTAATTTGGTGCGTAAAAAAATACCTTAACCAACTCGGCCAGAACTTTCCTGACTTAAGTCTGTTTTAGTGTTTGATGCCATAATCGTATATTTGATTTACACATGAAATTTAAAATTACTTCAGAATATCAGCCCACAGGAGATCAGCCCGGCGCCATTAAACAACTGGTAGATGGTGTAAATGCCAATGAACATTATCAAACGCTTTTGGGGGTTACCGGGTCAGGGAAGACTTTTACGGTAGCCAATGTTATTGAGCAAACGCAAAAGCCAACGCTTATTCTAAGTCACAACAAAACTTTGGCGGCGCAGCTTTACGGGGAGTTTAAAAACTTCTTTCCTGAAAACTCGGTCAATTATTTTGTTTCTTATTATGATTATTATCAGCCTGAAGCTTTTATCGCTTCCAGCAACACTTATATTGAAAAGGATTTAAGCATCAACGAAGAAATTGAAAAACTTCGTTTGCGTACTACTTCTTCATTAATGAGCGGTAGGAGAGATATTATTGTTGTATCTTCTATTTCCTGCATTTATGGTATGGGTAACCCCGAAGATTTTTCTCGCATGGTTTTCCGTTTTGGTGTAGGCCTAAGAATATCAAGAAATGCTTTTTTGCATAGTTTGGTAGAGATTTTATACTCACGTACCACTACAGAATTTAAGCGGGGTACATTCAGGGTAAAGGGAGATACAGTAGATATTTACCCGGCTTATTTAGATCACGCTTACCGGATTTCTTTTTTTGGTGATGATATTGAGGAACTTTCTGCCATTGACCCGGTTTCAGGAAAAACTTTAGAAAAATTGACAGATATGGCCATTTATCCGGCCAATCTTTTCGTTACCCCCAAAGATCGTTTTAATCAATCCATCTGGGGAATTCAGGAAGAATTAGAAATCAGGAAAAACCAGCTGATTGCCGACAGGCATTTGCTTGAAGCCAAACGACTGGAAGAAAGAACCAATTTCGACATCGAAATGATGAAAGAATTGGGTTATTGTTCTGGTATCGAAAATTATTCCAGATTTTTTGATGGCCGCCAACCCGGAATGCGTCCTTTCTGTTTACTGGATTATTTTCCAGATGATTATTTAATGGTGATTGATGAGAGCCACGTAACTGTTCCTCAAATCAGGGCCATGTACGGCGGGGATCGATCTAGGAAATTATCATTGGTAGAATATGGTTTCCGCTTGCCGGCTGCGCTGGATAATAGACCATTAAACTTTAATGAGTTTGAAGCCTTGGCGCCGCAAACCATTTATGTTAGCGCTACGCCTGCAGAATATGAGCTGGAAAAATCAGAAGGTGTAGTGATCGAACAGGTGATCAGGCCTACAGGTTTGCTTGATCCCATTATTGAAATCAGACCAGCTATTAACCAGGTGGATGATTTGCTTGATGAAATAGATTTAACCATTAAAGATGGCGGGCGTATTTTGGTAACAACCTTAACCAAGCGTATGGCCGAAGAGCTGACGAAGTACTTGGATCGTTTGAACATCAAAACGAGATATATTCACTCAGAAATTAAGACGCTGGAACGAGTTGAGATTCTTAGAGGTTTGCGTTTAGGAGAGTTTGATGTTTTGGTAGGAATTAACTTATTGCGTGAAGGATTGGATTTACCAGAAGTTACTTTGGTTGCGATTCTCGATGCAGATAAGGAAGGTTTCCTGCGCTCTGAAAAATCTTTAATTCAAACTATTGGTAGGGCGGCCCGTAATGATCGGGGTAGAGTAATTATGTACGCGGATGGAATGACCGATAGCATGGAGAAAACCATTGATGAAACCAATCGCCGCAGAGAAAAACAAATGGCTTACAATTTGGAACATGGAATTACTCCTAAAACGGTTGGTAAATCCCGCGAGGCAATTTTAGAACAGACTTCTGTCTTGGATTTCTCTCAGAAAGCAAGTGATAACAAAGCCCGTGCTTATGTAGAAAATGCAGAAATCAGCATTGCTGCTGATCCAATTGTACAATACATGGGTAAAGCTGAATTGCAAAAAGCAATTGACAATACCCGGAGAGATATGCAAAAGGCTGCAAAAGAAATGGATTTCTTACAGGCCGCTAAACTTCGTGATGAGATGTTTGCGCTGGAAAAAATGTTTAACGAAAAATTTGCTAAGTAAAGGTTTTATTGCTTTTGCCGCAGTTTAATTTTTTTTAGCGAAGTTTGGGTATTCAAATTTAGAATGGACGGACAGAATAGAAAGGATATTTATCCAGGTTTAGAAGTAGGAATTATTTTAAAGAAAGATCAGCGATCTGGAAATATCACTTATGGCGTGGTTAAAGATTTGTTAACGTCCTCCGCTTTTCATTCTCGTGGAATCAAGGTAAGGCTTGATGATGGACAAGTGGGTAGGGTAGCGGAAATTGTAGAAGATTAATAAGGCATACACCAGAAATTGTTTTGTAATGTAAATGCAATTTCGGGCAAAGAAAGTAACAATGCCTCGGCTTGTACGTCTATATTTGTAACAACAGTAAATTATAAGGATGATACCATTTATTAAATTCATTTTCATTACAATATTGGTTCTCTGGATCATCAGAATGTTGATTCGATTGATATTGCCTATGCTGTTTAGTAACCTGGCCAGCAAAATGCAGCAACAAGCAAGCGGGCAGGCACAACAGCAACAAAGACGATCAAAACCGGAAGGCGCTATTTCAATAGATTATATGCCTCCTAAGCCTGATCAAAATAAAACAGACAAATTAGGCGACTTTGTAGATTACGAAGAAGTTAAATAAAATTCAAAGCCCCGACGGAAATCGGGGCTTTTGTTTTTAAATATAAGCGCATATTTAAGCTACACGCCTTATACCTGAATATGGAGTACTCGCCTAAATTCTCAAACTTATAATATCCCTTACCGCGACATCATTTTCTTCATATTGAAATTTAAATCCAGCATCCATTAATGCTGCAGGTTGTACCCAACGACTTTTAAGAATCAATTCAGTTTCCGTTCCGATAATGAGAGCGCCTATACTTAAAAGCCAGGCAGGTGTTGGCAAACCAAAAGGTATTCCGTAAGCTTTTCTGATATTAGTCATCAGCGTATTGTTATCCACCGCATTTGGAGAAGTGCAGTTTACTATTCCTTCCATTTGATCATGATTCAAAATAAATTCGATACTTCTTATTGCATCCTGTTCATGAATCCAGTTTACGATTTGTTTACCATTGCCTTGTTTGCCGCCTAAACCAAATTTCACCAAATTAAATAACCGCGGAAAAGCACCATCTGATCTCCCTAGCACAATACCCATCCGTAAAGCAACTTTTCTGGTACCTTTTATAACTGTTTCAAAAAAACTTTCTTCCCAGGCTTTACAAACATCAATTGAAAATCCATAGCCGATTTCTCCTGTATATTCGTCTTGTGGCTCATCTTCCGCATGGCGATAAATGGTAGATGAAGTGATGTTGATCCATAATTTTGGTGGATGAGCCAACTTCATCATCACCTTATTAAGCAAACGAGTTGGAATAATCCTGGAATTAATAATCTCCTGCTTATTTTTTGTGGTGTATCGGCAATTTACGTTTTTACCGCACAAATTGACCAGTAAGTCGGCGCCTTCCATCTCATTTATCCATTCACCTTCAGCCATACCATCCCATAGTATGGTTTTTATGTTATCTGTTTCTGCTCGCTGTTTTCTTGCTAAAATGATAATTTCATCGGCTAGGGTACTAAAATGTTTGGCCAGTAAACCGCCCAAATATCCATTTCCGCCAGCGAGTATAATTTTTTGGTAACGCATCTTTTCTACAAACTAAAGATTAAACCTAAAACAATAAACCGGTAAATAACCCAGGTAACACTCATGATCCATCCAAGTGCCAGAATTTTACTTCTTCGCAGGTGCTCTAACAGCATCAGGCCAGCAACAGATAAGAAATATAGCAGATAGAAAACTGCATTGAATGTGAAAAAGTGACTCATTAATATTGCTGGAAGCAGTAATAATGCACCTGCAAAAGAAATCGTCATCATGTTACCCAGGTAATCCCATATTTTATCTTTTTGATAAAGGCTGATGACCAGGGCTTGAAATATGATCTGACCTCCACAAATAAAATATTCCCGATAGGCTCCTCCGAGTGGAACTAAGGGTGTAAGTTGATGTGCATACGCAGTCAAATTGAATGCAGTAATTATCCAGGTAACTAGCAAATACAATAGGCGATAAGGTAATTTAAAACTGGGTTGAATGGTCTTGGGCTTCATTGTTACCGGAATAATCACTTTTCGGTTGTAAGAAACGAAAGCATATATTTTTGACATCAACCAAACGAATGGTGAAAATGAGAATAAGGGTTTTAAAACCGGAACCGCATGTTGAATGATGGCAAATAAACTTTTAATTCCATAAGTTACTTCACCCGTTTCGGTATTCACTAAAGCAATTTCATTCGCTGCCCTTTGTCGGTCAACCATCGAACAAATACGGGCTGGTATATTTTGATATGCTTCCCTTCCTTGGGTAGATAGCATACCTGCTTTTACAAAACCTTTTGTATACAGTGCACACATCGGACACTCATTATCAAATAAAATAATATGGTTGCTTAGTGTTTTCATATTCTTTATGTTTTTAACCTTTCAGTAAAAAATGAAAGTTTGCTTTAAAAAATTAAGCCTTTTGCAGGGCTTAATAATGATTTGTAATGCTATAATTTGATTTAGGCTAATGCTCGTGGTGAATCTTTAACACCAAAACTTAATCCTATTTAAATACTTTCAACACCGAGCCCCAGAACCAGTTTTCTTCTGCCTTCAGCATGGTTTCTAATGTTTTGTCTACGTTACCCGCTAACTTATTAATATTGGTGATTGATTTCTTGAATGTCTTATATTCCGGATCTTTCTCATCGCCTTCCACGCTTGATAATTCATTTAAAACTTTCAATACGGGTTCCAGCTCTCTTTTTTTGCGTTCTTTAGCAACCTGACGGGCAATATTCCAAACCTCTTTGTCAGCAAAAAAATATTCCTTTCTTTCCCCAGCCTTATGTTGTTTCTCAATTAATCCCCAGCCGATTAAATCACGAAGCGTCATATTCGCATTCCCCCTGGAAATACTCAATGTTTCCATAATTTCTTCTGTCGTCAGTGCATCCGGAGAAATTAATAACAAAGCATGCACTTGAGCCATGGTACGGTTGATGCCCCACTCCGAGCCTAATTTACCCCAGGCCTCGATAAACTTTAACTTTGCTGCTGCTAATTCCATAAACAAATATAAAAGTATTTTTAAACTTTCAAAAATTATTGAAAGTTTATTTTTAGTCAAAGTGTTATTTAGATTCTCTTTTAACCTGATCAATAAACGTTTGCCAGCTAACACCTTTGCTTAGCTTATTTAGTAGTGGAATTTGATTGGCATCGAAGTAAACCGAGAGCTGTAGGACGGGTAGTGCTGATTTCGGCTCAAACATCGTTCCTGAAACAAAGCCGGGTTCGTTATTTTTTGCCCTGTCCCGATCAAACTTAACAGTGGTGTTAACGTATTCTTCATGCTGTTTATCCCCGCTGATGTATGGTAAAAGCCAATCAACACTTTTTTTTATAGATGAACCTGTGGCCGATTGAAAGGTGTAAAAGTTTTCCCCGCTGGCCCGATTTATCATGATGGCGAGTTTAAGCATGGGCTCTAAATCGTAAATGTGGTAATGCATGGCATCACGTTCCTTAAAATCGAGGCTGGTTCCATCAGGGTTGAGATTAATATGGATATGGCTTTTTAAATTGGTAATCATCCAGTCGATTAATTCGTGGTCGTTTAAAGCATAACCAATTTCGCCAACTACCTTTAAGCGATGAGCATTCCAGTTATTTTTTGCCGTTGCCCTGCCAGACTTCATGCGCTTGCTGTTAATTTCTGCGAAAGCCGTTTCATGAAGCCATTTTTCAATCTTTAATTTATCCTTTGCAGCAATATTATTTTTAATCAGGTCATAGGCTTCTACTGCTTTGTCGAGATTGGTATCATCTATCGGGTCGCCATTTGGCCGATTGATTTCTGCCCAGGCGGTTAAAAATGAGAGTGATCGATCTAAATATATTTTATCGCCATTTAAGCGAAACTGCAGCGCTAGTACAAACATCTTATTCATGTCTGCTAAAGCATTTTGCGTTTTAATTTTCTTAGGATTTCCTTTTAACAAACCTTCTGTCCTTATCGTATCAATTGGATTCGGTTGATCAGAAAGATAGGATGTAGCCAATTTTTCAAAATCAGTAAACATTTTTTTGCCTTGCCCGTTCGATAAGAACCCAGACTGTAGGGCTGATATTTCTTTTTGACTAAGGCTAACAATCTGTCCGAAGCTTAAAAAAGAGAGGGTAACCAACAAGGATGTAATGACAAACTTTCTCATAACAAAAGGGTTGAAATTTAAATCAGGAACACAAAACTAATTTTTTATTCCACTCACATTTCATTTATTCCTTTTTTATACCGCCCAATTTTTTATTTTTGACGTTCGTTTAAACTTAAACAAACCTTAATGAATAACTGGTTTAATAAAAATGGCATCCACCTGGCCATTATTGCATTTTTTGTAGTCATTACTTTTGCCTACTTCAGTCCTGTTTTGCAGGGCAAAGCGCCACAACAGGGCGATGTTTTGCAGGCAAAGGCCATGCAAAAGGAAATAATGGACGTAAAAGCTGCTACTGGAAAAGGCCCGCTTTGGACCAATCAAATGTTTGGAGGGATGCCCGCCTATCAGATCTGGGTGCAGTATCCGTTAAATATTACCACTTATGGTATTGATGTAATTAAAGGTGTATTTCCTGATCCCGTAGGCACAGTTATTCTATATTTATTAGGCGCATACTTGCTTTTTTGTGTACTGAAAATCAATCCTTGGCTGGCTGCCGCCGGTGCCATTGCCTTTGCTTTTACCTCGTATAATTTCATCATTATCGCTGCGGGGCACAGCAATAAGGCACTTGCTATTGGTTTCTTTGCACCAATCTTAGCTTCCATCATTTTAGTTCTCAGAGGAAGGTATCTGGTTGGGGCAAGCTTACTCGCCTTGTTTATGGCATTAGAGATTCGCTCTAACCATATCCAAATGACTTACTATCTTTTTATTGCGCTGATCGTTTTAGCAGCAATAGAATTATATCATGCCATAAAAGCAAAACAACTGGCTACATTCGGTAAATCAATCGGATATATCACTGCGGGTATTGTTTTAGCGGTTTTGGTCAATGCCGGTACGTTATGGACTACCTATGAATATGGTAAAGAAACCATTCGTGGAAAATCTAACTTAACGACCGATAAAGCTGAACCTGCGAATGGTTTAGATAAGGAATATGCTTACCAGTGGAGCCAGGGAGTAGGAGAAAGCTTTACTTTTCTGATTCCGAATTTGTATGGTGGTGCAAGCAGTATTGATGAGATGATTAAACCTGAAAGCAATACCTACAAAGCTGTAGAAAAGAATCTTCAAGGTATAGATCCGCGTCAGGCCATTGGTTATGTCGCTCAAAACCTGGGCACTAATCAATATTGGGGGAATAAGCCAGGCACTTCAGGGCCGTACTATTTCGGTGCAATCATCTGTCTGCTTTTTGTTTTTGGATTATTTATTGTAAAACACCGCTGGAAATGGTGGATTTTAGGAACAAGTGTATTATTGCTATTCTTATCTTTTGGTTCAAACCTGCCATTTATATCAGATATTTTCTTTGATTACCTCCCAATGTATAATAAATTCAGGGCGGTAGAATCGATTTTAGCAGTTGTAGGTTTGCTGGTTCCGTTATTAGCTATTTTAGCTATAAAAGAAGCGCAGGATGGACAATATGACCAGAAGTATCTGGTGAAGAGACTAACCTGGTCAGCAGCAATTACCGGCGGATTTGCGTTGATTATTGCAGCCATCCCAACTGCTTTCTTCAGTTTTACACAAAGCAACCAGCCTCAGGTATTGGATGCCCTATCTCAAATGCTTCAGAATAACAGAGGCGCAGCGATGGAAATCATTAACGGTGTTGTGGCTGACCGTGTATCGCTTGCCCGTACGGATGCTTTAAGAACGTTATTGTTCATTGTTATTGGTTATGGCTTAATTTGGGCGTTTATCACTAAAAAGATGAATATCCAGTTGGTTTTCGGATTATTGGCATTTTTCATTTTAATAGATTTATGGCAGGTTGACAGGCGTTATTTAAACAACGAAAACTTTGTTGATAAATCTGCTTTGGTTAACCATTACCAGCCAAGAGATGTAGATAATTTTATTTCTGCAGATAAAGATCCCAACTTTAGGGTATTTGACTTATCACTTGGAGATCCCTTTAAAAGTGCAGAAACCTCTTACTTCCACAAAACAGTGGGCGGTTTCCACTCTGCCAGGCTGAAACGTTTTCAGGAACTGGTTGATCATCAATTAACCAAAAGCATTAATCAGGATGTGTTGGATATGTTAAATACCAAATACATCATCACTGCTGTGCCATCTCAAAACCCGCAAGAACAACCATCGTATAAAATGCAACGCAATCCTACAGCTGCAGGTAACGCGTGGTTTGTGGAAAGCGTTCAGTTCGCTAAAAATGCAGATGAGGAAATGAAGGCCATTAGCAGCTTCGATGCTAAAAAAGAAGCCATTGTTGATGAGCAGTTTAAATCCCTTATTGATACCAAGCGCCTGGGTACCGGTGTAGAAGGCTTTATTAAGTTAACGAATTACACACCAGATCATTTAACTTATGAATATACAGCTGCTAAAGATGTGGTTGCTGTATTCTCAGAAATTTATTACAACAAAGGCTGGAAGATGTATGTTGATGGTGTAGAGAAACCTTATTTCAGAGCAGATTACATTTTGCGTGCTGCCCAGCTAGAAGGTGGTAACCACAAAGTGGAATTTATCTTCCATCCAACATCATACTATGCAGGAGAAAAAATCTCTTTAGCAGGGTCTATTTTATTATTAGCTGGTTTAGGTTTTGGATTTTATTCAGAAAATAAGAAGAAAAAGAAAGCCGTAAAAGTATAGCCTTTGCCAAACAGATTGATCTTTCAGTCTGTTATTTGATATTTAAAAGTCATCCTGCGATAGCATAATGCTATTTGGATGGCTTTTTTGTTTTACAGCAAGGCGGCAATTTGGCTCACTTGCGAAAGTGAATTGCCGATAAATTAATCTTCTTAATAACCATTCGATAATCAATACTGCCGGTTTAACATTCTTTATCATTTGCTACAATAATTTAACAGTGTAGTAACATTTGCTTGATAAACAGTATCTTACATTTGTAATGTAATATAAGATGGTATGCTAGAATCTTTCTTTGCTGTATGTTTATTGATTCTCGTGCTTTATTTTTTTAGTCCTTTTGAGGTAAATCTTGACGAGGAAGAAGAATGGTAAAGTCATTTTCAATCCAATTAAACTGCCTGATGCTGGCGGTAATTAATCCTTCACCTTAAAATTTCCCTGAGCATGAATAAAAGAAACATAGATGTAGCCGTAATTTCTGATGTGCACCTGGGCACCTATGGATGTCATGCAAAGGAGCTTCTTAAATATTTAAAAAGCATTAAACCTAAAACGCTGATCTTAAACGGAGACATCATCGATATCTGGCAGTTTAGTAAAAGTTACTGGCCGGAGTCGCACATGAAGGTAATCCGCAAGTTAATGAAGTTTGTTTCGGAAGGCGTTCAGGTGTATTATTTAACGGGTAACCATGATGAGATGCTGCGCAAGTTTGATGGTATGGAAATGGGGACATTCCATCTTCAGAATAAGCTGATATTGGAATTGGATGGGAAAAAAGCATGGTTTTTTCATGGTGATGTGTTTGATGTAACCATGCAGCATTCTAAATGGCTGGCCAAGCTCGGGGCTGTAGGTTATGATACCCTTATTTTAATCAACAGTTTTACCAATCGGCTTCTAACCGCATTCGGAAAAGAAAAAATGAGCTTTTCTAAAAAGATAAAAGCCAAATTTAAAGATGCCGTTAAGTTTATCAATAGTTTTGAACAAACAGCTGCTGAACTGGCTATTGAAAAAGGCTATGAATATGTAATATGCGGCCATATTCATCAGGCAGAAAAGAGAGAAATTATAACAGAAGAAGGTAAGGTGACTTATTTGAACAGTGGTGATTGGGTTGAAAGCTTAACTGCTTTAGAGTATCATAATCAAGCCTGGACGGTTTTCAAATACGTTCATGCTGACTTTATTAAAGATGAATTGGATGAAGGACTGCTGTCTGATGCGGAAGATTTGAAGAGCAAGCTTGATATAAATTTACTTTTACAGCACATTAAGTATGAAATTGCTCAATAATTTTTGGATATTCGGCAAAAATGAAGATACTCTACGCAATTCAGGGAACCGGAAATGGTCATATCAGCAGGGCTCGTGAAATTATTCCATTGCTTCAAAAATATGGTGAGCTTGATATTTTAGTAAGCGGAACGCAGGCCGATGTCAAATTGAGTCAGCCCGTGAAATATCAGCTTCATGGCTTTAGCTTCGTTTTTGGTAAGAAAGGTGGGGTAGACCATTTTAAAACCTGGTTGAGCATGAATCTTTTCCGTTTTAGAAAAGATATGAAGCAACTGGATTTAAAACAATATCATCTGATTGTTAACGATTTTGAACCAGTGAGTGCCTGGGCATGTAAACTGCAGGGGATAGAAAGCGTTTCATTGAGCCATCAGGCTGCTTTTAAATCTAAAAAAGTTCCAAGACCGCGTACATTGGATTGGGGGAAGCTTATCTTAAGCAGATATGCGCCAACGAAATATCATATTGGCTTTCATTTTGACCGTTATGATAGCTTTATTCATACGCCAGTAATCCGTTCAGAGATCAGATCGCTCAGGAGTGAAAATTTAGGACATTATACGGTCTATCTGCCTGCTGTTGATGATAAAAGACTCGTACAGTTACTTTCGCAGATTCCGGAGGTGAAGTGGCAGGTATTTTCTAAACATACTCAGGAAGCTTATCAACATGAAAATGTTGCTGTGCAACCGGTTAATAACGAAAAGTTTAATAAAAGCTTAGCCAGTTGCGAAGGTTTATTTACAGGGGGAGGCTTTGAAGGTCCTGCTGAAGCCTTGTACCTGAAGAAGAAATTACTGGTAGCACCGATGCGTTTTCAGTTTGAGCAACAATGTAATGCCTTTGCATTAAAACAGTTCGGTTTGCCTGTTATTTGGGGAAGTACCAAAAACTGGCTTCCAATTATTAAAGATTGGGTTAAAAACCCTCAGAAACATGAATTTGATTTTCCGGATGAAACGGAAAAAATTATTGATGATATGGTTAAAAAGTACGCCAGGATTTAATCCTAGTTGATAATTGCTCCTTGATTATTGCTCCTTCATCTTTGCGCTTCATCCTTTCATCTTTCAGGTTTTTATCTTTACTTTGCCTATTCTATAAAAAGGCATGATTAATCAGTTTCGTAAGCTAAATCCCATAAACCTCTTTTTTCTTCTGGTTTATACCTATTTCATGCGTATTGCGATTTTTTACGAAACACCAGCTAAACTTAACTTCGATTTTCTGGAGCCTTTCGCCAGGTTGTTAATTGATATCGATCTGGAGAATGCATTCTCTTCTTCCACTAATATTTTCCTGGCAGCGGCCATCGTATTTTCGCAGGCATTGCTGTTTAATAATGTCGTAAATAATCACAATTTGCTTGCTAAACCCAGCTTTCTTCCGGCATTAATGTATATCACGGGTACCAGCTTGTTTATGCCCTTCATGATTTTAAGTCCTGCGCTGATTTGCAACTTCTTCCTGATCTGGATCATCGATAAATTTCTTAAACTTGGTAAAACCGCAAATTCCATTACCACAGTATTTGATATCGGAATGATTATTGGCATTGGTACACTGGTTTATTTTCCCTTCATGGCTATGCTGCTGATGATCTTTTTAGCCTTATTGCTATTCAGATCATTTAACTGGCGGGAATGGGTTGCCGGATTAATTGGCTTTATTACAGTATTTTTCTTTCTGGCTGTATTTTATTATTGGAAAGATAATCTAAGCTCCTTTTACCAGATCTGGAAACCGCTGGGAAATAAATTCCCATCTGTTTTTCAGGTTAATTACAACGATTATCTGGTGCTTATTCCGGTGGCCATTATTATTGTACTGGCATCATTGCAACTCAGAGAAAACTTCTTTCGCAGTTTCATTAGCACCAGGAAAGGATTTCAGCTGTTGTTTTTTATGTTTATTGTGGCTGGTGCCAGTTTTTATCTAAAACCTAATTTCCGTATCTGGCATTTTTTACTTTGTGTGCCTCCTGGTTCAGTTTTATTAGCTTATTATTTCAGTAATGCAAAAAAACGCTGGTTCTATGAAACCCTTTTTGTACTCTTTGTACTGTCCATCCAATACTTTCTTTTTGTTTAACCTTTTTTAACAAAATACTAACGCAAAACTTAGCAAAGATTAATAGCTTTGTGGCACGAAGTTTCTGTTTAGAGCTTCTGTGCTTTTAATAAGCGTAATAAAGGTTTTCGGATTTACATATCAATAGCAGGGTTTTTGAAGCATTCTCATCATTTAAGTATTGATATCGGCAACTCTTCAGCAAAAATAGCAGTGTTTGCAAATAAAGAGTTGGTGCATCATTTGCGTTTAACGAAGATCGGCATCCTTGACCTCGCTCAGTTGATTGAAAAATTTTCACCAAAATATGCTATCATCAGCAGTGTTAACCAGGAAATTAAACCTTTAGAGGAGTTTCTTAAAAAACATACGCACTATACGCGTTTTTCTGCATCATCCACCAGTGGTGTAGAGAATAAGTATAAAACGCCAAATACATTAGGTTTAGATAGATGGGCCGGAATTTTAGGGGCTAAAAGTTTGTTCCCTAATCATGCCTGTTTGGTGATTGATGCCGGTACCTGTATCACTTACGATGTGCTGACAGGAAAAAGTGAATATTACGGCGGGAGCATTAGCCCTGGAATTGCCATGCGTTTTAAAGCGATGCATGAATTTACGGGAAGATTACCTGAAGTAGAGTGGAATGACCGCGAAATAATTCCTGAAGGATCAGACACACTCTCTGCCATGAAAAATGGTGTTTTTCAAGGTATCATAAACGAAATTGAAGGTTTTATAGCCATAAATAATAAAAAAGAAAGTGCCTTAAAGGTGATAATAACAGGTGGTGATGCTAAATTTTTGTATAAGCAATTACAAAACAGCATCTTTGCCCCTCAAATTATTTTAGATTCCTTTATTGTATTAAAAGGATTAAATGAAGCTATTACAGATTAAAATGTACAAAAGATTAAATTATATTGCAGCCATACTCGTTTTAGTTTGTGGTTTAGGTGCTCAGGCGCAGGTTACCACTTCTTCACCATACTCACGTTTTGGTCTTGGAAACGTTAAAGGATCACTGCTTCCACAGTTCAGGGCTATGGGTGGTATTTCTACTGCAATTAACGCTGTTACGGGTTTTAACAATATCAACATGCAGAATCCGGCTTCTTACTCTGCAATTACACTAACAACGATTGATGTGGGCATGAGCGCCAGCTTAACTAATTTAAGCAGGGCAAACTTAAGCGAAACGAGTTTCAATGCTACTTTTAGTCACCTGGCTTTTGCTATCCCGGTTAACAGACGTTCTGCATTAAGTTTTGGTATTCTGCCTTATTCTGATCTGGGTTATTCTTATCGGAATACCGTTAAAATCGATACTTTAAATGTTGATCAGCTTTATGAAGGAGAAGGAGGTTTATCAAAAGCTTATTTAGGTTATGGCTACCGTATTGGCGATCACTTACGCATTGGTGCTAATGCCGAATATATCTTTGGTAATTTACAAACAACAAGAGCAACTGAATATGCCACTAATGGGTCTATAAATGCCAAACTTCAAAACAAAAATAGCGTTGGTGGCTTAAGCTACTCTTATGGTATTCAATATGATTTTAATGTGGGTAAAAAAACAGCAGTAACATTGGGCTATTCGGGTAGTAATTCTGTTAAAATAAACTCTACCCAAACGTTTTATGCCACGCAGTATACAAGAGATGCTAACGGAGGCGAAAATACAGCTATTGATACTTTAAACGCTGTAGACAATGGTAAATCAAATTTAACCCTGCCTTTATCACACAACTTTGGTATTTCTATCAAGCAAAGCGATAACTGGTTAATTGGTGCCGATTTTAGAATGAGCAAATGGTCGGGAACAAGCATCAATAATGTAAATAACGGCTTGCAGGATAGCTGGGGCGCATCTTTAGGTGGTCAGTGGACGCCGGATATTGCTTCATACAATAGTTATTTTAAAAGGGTGGATTACCGCCTCGGTTTTAATTATGATAAAACTTATATCAAGTTAAACAATCAGGATATCAAGCAAATGGGTGCTTCCTTTGGCTTTGGTTTCCCATTGCCTAGTGCAAACGGCGGAACAGCATTTTACAAAATTAACTTCACTACCGAACTCGGACAGCGAGGAACATTGAGCAATAATCTGGTTAAAGAAAAATTCATTAACTTCCATTTAGGATTTACCCTCAACGATACCTGGTTTCGTAAATACCGTGTAGATTAATGAACATTAGGGCTTTTTTATATGGTTTGCTCTTGGTGATGCCGCTCTTTCTGGTTTCCTGTGGCGAAGACGATCTTAAAAAAGCCAATGCCGTTGTGCTTAGCAAAGTGACTTTTTCCCGCGATAGAACAATTGGTGTTGAAATTATTTATAGTGATTCTGCCCGTGTTAAGGCTAAAGGAAATGCACCAATTCTGGATAAAATTACCCCATCTGAAGGTGCTGTATACCAGGAAATGCCAAAAGGCGTAAGTATCGATTTTTTCAATCCCAATGGAACCGTAGATGGCAACCTGGTTTGCGATTATGCTATCCGTAAGGATCAGGATAAGAAAACAGAGTTTCGAAAAAACGTTGTGGTTAAAAACAGCAAGGGCGATACCTTCTCTTCCGAAGAGCTGATCTGGGATGAGTTAAAAAAGATTTTCTATTCTACCCAACGGGTTTATGTAAAAGGTGCTGACGGGAGTGAAGGTAACGGAATTAATTTTCAGGCACCTCAGGATTTTAGCACCTATACGATGGAAAGCGGAAATGCCGATCTGAATATGAAAGAAGGCATTGCACCTTAGGAAAGATCAAGTAGCAAAGATCATGTACCAAAAAAACTTGCTGAAATTAATTACCAGTTTATAAATCACCAATCGATTAATTCTTTCATTTTATATCCATTCTATCCTTCCTTAATTCAATAAATATTGCAGTTCTATTTGCTTAAAAATTAAACACTTGATAAATAAAATTTAGTATTTTCTTTTTTAAGGCAAATTTGTATCTTGCGCCCTCTTAAAAAAAACTAAATAAATTAAAATTAATATGGGAATAATGACATTCATGCGTACCAAGATGGGTTATCTTCTTGTGGGTGGTATCGCAGTTGTGTTAGCGTTATTTGTTCTGGAACCGCTCTTGCAACAAGGTTCATCTATGTTTGGCTCTTCTCGTAACGTAGTAGGTAGCATTGATGGTAACGATGTAAAGTTTGAAGAATTTCAACCAAAAGTAGATCAAAGCTTAAATCAATATAAACAACAATTTGGCGGAAGCTTAAATCCTCAAATGACTGCTATGGCTGTTGATCAGGCATGGAATTCGGAATTAGCGGGTGTTTTATTAACCAAAGAATATGATCGTTTAGGTTTAACAGTTTCTGAAGATGAGTTGTTCGACTTATTACAGGGTCAGAACCCTAGTCCTATTATTAAACAATATTTCTCTAACCCAAAAACAGGTCAGGTTGACCGTGCGACTTTAATGAACTTTTTAAAGTCTAAAGATGCACAGGCTTTGCAGCAATCAAACATGTTGCAACAGGAAATAAAAAATCAGTCCCTGCAGGCTAAATATTCTAACTTAGTTCGTAATTCAGTTTATGTTACTTCATTGGAAGCAACAGACGAGTATAACAACCGTAATAAGCTGGCTAACTTTAAGTATGTAGCTTTAGATTACAGCACGATTGCTGATGCTTCGGTAAAATTAACTGACGCAGATTATGCTGCATTTTATGATGAGAACAAAGCACGTTTTAACAATCCTCAGGAATCACGTACTTTTGATTACGTATCATTCAGCATTCGCCCGACAGCAGCTGATTCATTAGCGGTTAAAACACAAATCGAAAAAATTGCGAACGATTTCAGAGTATCTAAAAATGATTCGTTATTCGCGGCCATTAATTCCGACGTAAAAGTTCCTTATACTTATCTTTCAAAAGGTAAATTAGGTGATGCAGCTTTAGATTCAGCTGTATTTGCTTTACCTGCCGGAAGTTTTTACGGACCAGCTTTAACTGGTAATTCATATAAATTAATTAAAGTAATTGACACACGTTTCTCACCGGATTCGGTAAAAGTTAAACACATTTTAATCGATCCAAATAAAGTGGGTGGAGATGATAAAGCAATAAAATTAGCAGATTCGTTAAAAGGTTTAATTGCTAAAGGCGGTAACTTCGCTGAACTGGCAAAAACTTATAGCATTGACGGTTCTAAAGATCAGGGTGGTGAATTGCCTTCATTCTCCCGCGGTCAGATGGTTCCGGAGTTTGAAAATGCAGCATTCAATGGTAAAGCAGGCGATTTAAAAGTTGTTAAATCTCAGTTCGGTTACCACATCATGAGCATCGAAAGACAAATGGGTAATTCGAAAGTAGCTAAATTGGCTTATATCGAGAAATCGTTAGCGGCGAGTAGCAAAACGCAACAAACAGCTTATAAAGCAGCGAGCAATTTCTTAAGTGAAGTAAAAGGCAAAGATTTTGCAAAATATGCACAGGAGAAAGGTTTGAAATTAGCAGTAGCTGATAAAATCACTGCAACACAAGGTTTCGCTGCCGGATTAGATAACCCACGTAAATTAATTCAGGACGGTTATGCGGCTGATAAGGGTGATGTTTTGCCTGAAATCTATACCATGACTAATGAGTACGTAGTGGCCCGCTTAACAGCAGTTAATCCTAAAGGTATTTTACCTCTGGAAGCGGTTAAAAAAGAAATTCAGCCTTTGGTTTTGAATGAAGTAAAAGCTAAAAAGTTAAAAGAGAAATTCAATGGTGCCGGTAAAGCAAGCTTAGATCAGATTGCTGCTAAGGTAGGTGCTGCAGTAAATCCAGTTCAGAATATTGTTTTTGCAAACCCAGTAATTCCAGGTGTGGCACAAGAGAACAAACTGGTAGGTAGTGTGTTTGGTTCACAACCAGGCAAAGTGTCAGCTCCGGTAGCTGGCGACCGCGGTGTTTATGTATTCGCTGTAGATGGATTCACTAACCCTGCGCCAATCGCGAATATGTTTAAACAAAAAGAAAGCATGTTGATGAGCATAGGTCAGCGTTCTGGTCAGGCCGCTTTCCAGGCTTTGATTGATAATGCCAAGATAAAAGACAATCGTGTGAAATTCTATTAATTAGAAAATACGTAAATTTACAACCGTTCCGGATCAAACCGGAACGGTTTTTTTATTAAGCAGCCATGGAGATTCAGGAAAATATTGTCAATAAAGTAGCAAACAGCGGTTTAATCACTTTAAACCTGGAAGATTATTATCATGCAGGAGAGCGTGTTCTTTATGATATCAAAGACAATCTCTTTCATGGATTGATATTGAGGGAAAAGGATTTCAGGGCTTTTATTAAAGAACATGACTGGACGCAATACCAGGATAAAAACGTAGCCATTATTTGTTCTGCCGATGCCATTGTACCTACATGGGCTTACATGCTATTGGCCAATAAACTGAAGCCCTATGCGCATGAAGTTGTTTTTGGAGGTCTGGATACGCTGGAAGCGGTATTGATGACGAAAGCTTTATCCAGAATTAATCCGGAAGATTATGCCAACGAAAGAGTAGTGGTAAAAGGTTGTGGCGATATCGAAGTTCCGGTTTCGGCTTATGTAGAGGTAACGAATTTACTAACTCCTATTGTAAAGAGCATCATGTTTGGCGAACCATGTTCTACCGTTCCGGTCTATAAAAGAAAGGATTAAAGGTTGATTTATTTCATGAAATCAGAATAATTATCCTTATGATTTTAAAGCCTGCAATACGTTCTTTCTTCGCTCGCCGCCACGATGGCTCTTTCTTTTTTCTTGATAAAAAAGAAACAAAAAATCAAGGCTGCATCAAATCAGCTAAAATCAAATCTTAGGATTGGAAATAAAAGAACTCGCTATGCTCAAACAGCTTTTGCTTCTATCAATCCTGCAAATAGATTTTTTAACTAATTTTAGGAGACCCGGTCACATGGTGTCTAATGATTGATTTCGCTACATTTAAGCAATAATCTATGGTAGACGGTAAAACAAAAAAAACTAACCCTCCAATAATGATGATTTGGTTTACTTTTTGTATATATTCATAGAAACACACCACAGATGAAACCAATATTTATCATTTTAGCAGGGTTATTCCTAAGCTTTGGTTTAAAGGCGCAGGAACTTCCGGTGAAAAAAGATCCCGTTTTTCAGGATGGGGAAGTTTTGCAATACCGGTTGCGGTATGGCATCATCACTGCTGCAGAAGCGACCATTAAAGTTACCAATTCAGACTTGAAATTTGATGGCAAGCCAACGTATAAGCTTACCGTTGATGCACAAACATCCGGTACTTTTGATGTTTTCTATAAAATCCGCGATCATTACGATTCCTATATAGATAAGACAACCTTACTGCCTTATTTCTATCAGGAAAATATTAGGGAGGCCAGTTATAAAAGACAGGACAAAGCCCGCTTTAACCAGGATGCCAAAAAAGTAGTATCCAATAAAGGGACTTTTAACGCACCTACCAACCAAACCTTTGATTTGGTTTCCGCCTATTACTTCGCCCGTAGTTTAGATATCACTAAACTAAAAACCGGCGACAACTTTAAATTAAATTATTTCCTTCAGGATGAAGTTTCTGCATTGCAGATTGAATACGTGGGAAAAGAAACCATTAAAACGAAGTTGGGCAATATCCGCTGTTTAAAATTTAGCCCCTCTATTAAACCCGGACGGATTTTTAAAAAAGACAGCCGTTTGTATTTATGGGTAACTGATGATGGTAATAGGGTGCCGGTAAAGGCGCAGGTTGAAATTCTGGTTGGTGCAGTAACCATGGAATTAAAATCAGCCGCCGGTTTAAAATATGCTTTAGCAAAAGAATAATGATGATAGAAGTGGAACAAGTGCTGGTGCACGAAGATGTTTTAAAAGAGAATTTTGTTTGCAACTTAACAAAGTGTAAGGGGATTTGCTGTGTGGAAGGTGATTCAGGTGCCCCTTTGGATCATGAAGAAACCGCTATACTGGCTGAAATTTACCCAAAAATAAAACACCTTTTAAATGAAAAAGGAATTCAAGCCATTGAGGAGCAGGGTACGCATGTGGTAGATGAAGATGGTGATTTGACTACGCCTTGTGTAGATAAAAATAAGGAGTGTGCCTATGTTTTATTTGAGAGCGGTATTACCAAATGCGCCATTGAGAAAGCTTATGAGCAGGGAATAGTCGATTGGCAAAAACCTATTTCCTGTCACTTATATCCTATCCGGATTACCAAATACCCGGAATTTGAAGTGCTGAATTATGATCGCTGGCACATCTGTCACGATGCCTGTACTTTTGGCCGTGAATTAAAGGTGCCGGTTTACAGTTTCCTGAAAGGACCACTCATTCGCAAATACGGTGAGGAATGGTACAAAGAACTGGAAAGTTCAGTTGCAGCGATGTAAATGCTGTAAACTTAATCGTTTTTCTTAGTCTGTAATTTCACAGTAAGTCCATTTTTTTTAGTTAAATGGTCGACTATCCGTTCGTGTATGCTGTTTTTGTTGGCAGTGGAACCCCGCTGGGGATGGAAACAGGTTACAAGGATGTCACCAAATTAAAGTTAAAAAATGTCTTTGGCTTCCCTCAGACTGAATGCTCACGATTTTTAAAAGATAATGATCTGAAACCAAGGTAAATTGTCATTCCGACTCCGGAGGAATCTATGGAAGGAATGTACGGAGACCTAAACAGAGTGCCCCGTTACCCATATCAGCACCATTTTCTCCCTCATCCGCTCCAGCTATTTCAACCTTAAAAATAAAAAAACCACTAGTCCTTAATTACTAATTAGTTGCTAATAAGCAATAACTATGTTATTTTAGCAACCTGAAAATCATTTAATGACTGTGAAAAAAATATTAATTACTGGTGGGGCAGGCTTTATTGGCTCTCACGTAGTCCGCCGATTTGTAAATCAGTACCCTGATTACGAGATTGTAAACCTTGATGCATTGACGTACGCAGGTAATCTTGCTAACTTAACGGATATTGAAAATCAACCTAACTACAGGTTTGTCAAAGCAGATATTACAGATGCAGCAGCCATCAGTGAATTATTTAAAAACGAAAACTTTGATGCAGTGATCCACCTGGCCGCTGAAAGTCATGTAGACCGGTCTATCGCCGACCCTACCGCTTTTGTAATGACCAATGTGATCGGTACTGTAAATTTATTAAACGCAGCCCGTGAATACTGGAAAGGAGACTATGATCAAAAGCGTTTTTACCATGTGAGTACCGATGAAGTATATGGAGCACTTGGCGAAGAAGGAATGTTTACAGAAACCACTGCTTATGATCCACATAGCCCATACTCGGCTTCAAAAGCAAGCTCAGATCATTTTGTTCGGGCTTATCATGATACTTATGGGATGGATTGCGTGATTTCGAATTGTTCCAACAATTATGGCTCACACCACTTCCCTGAGAAATTGATTCCTTTAGCCATTAATAATATCAAAAATAATAAACCCGTTCCTGTATATGGTAAAGGGGAGAATGTTCGCGACTGGCTTTGGGTTGAAGATCACGCCAGGGCTATTGATGTAATTTTTCATCAATCAAAAACGGGCGATACCTACAATATCGGCGGGCACAATGAGTGGAAAAATATAGATCTGATTAATCTGCTGTGTACCATAATGGATGAAAAATTAGGTCGCGAGACTGGTGAATCTGCTAAATTAATTACTTATGTTACCGACAGAGCGGGGCATGATTTACGTTATGCGATTGATTCGTCTAAATTACAAAACCAGTTAGACTGGGTACCAAGCTTACAGTTTGAAGAAGGTTTGGCTAAAACGGTGGATTGGTATCTTCAAAATGAAGAATGGTTAAACAACGTTACTTCAGGGAATTATCAATCTTATTACGACAAGCAATACAACAATAAATAATGGAAATCGAACAGACAGGTTTAAAAGACTGTGTGATTATCAAACCAAGGGTTTTTGAAGATCCGAGAGGATATTTTTTTGAAAGCTTTAATAAACAAACCTTTGAGGAAAAAACGGGTTTATCCGGCGACTTTGTTCAGGACAATCAGTCGTTTTCTTCTTATGGGGTAATCAGAGGATTACATGCCCAAACCGGTGCATTTGCACAGGCTAAACTGGTTCGCGTAACTAAAGGCGAAGTCTTGGATGTAGCGGTTGATGCTCGTCCGGGTTCACCTACTTACGGAAAGCATATTGCAGTCCGCCTGAGTGCTGAAAACAAATTGCAACTGTATATTCCACGGGGCTTTGTACACGGTTTTTCTGTATTAAGTGAAACCGCAGAATTTCTGTATAAATGCGATAACTTCTTTAACAAGGCTTCTGAAACCGGCGTGATTTATAACGATCAGGATTTAAACATTGATTGGTTAATCCCTGCCGATCAGGCTTCGGTATCTGATAAAGACCTGCTTTTACAACCTTTTTCTGCATTACATCATGGATAGAATATTAATTATTGGTGCCGGCGGACAATTGGGCCAATGCCTGAAAACGGTTGCGGAACGTCGCGGAATTACCGAAATCGTTTTTCCGGCTGAATCAGATGCTAATATTTTAGATCAGGAAGGTCTTCAGGCTTTATTAGCGAAAGAAAAGCCAGCTTACGTAATCAATTGCGCCGCTTATACCGCTGTTGATAAAGCAGAAGATGAGGTAGAGCTTGCTAAGTCCGTAAATGAAACTGGTGCCGCTAACCTGGCTCTGGCTTGTGCTGCGCATCACGCTACCTTGATTCACGTTTCGACTGATTTTGTTTTTGAAGGAAATGTGGTGAAGTTATTGAAAGAGGATGATGAAGCTCAACCCATTAATGTATACGGACAAACCAAGCTGGATGGTGAAAAGGCAGTGATTGCTTTATTGAAAGAACACTTTATTCTCCGTACCAGCTGGCTCTATTCGGAGTATGCCAATAACTTCGTTAAAACGATGTTGAAGCTTGGAGCAGAGCGTGATGAATTAAATATCATAGCCGATCAGGTAGGCACACCAACCTATGCGATTGATCTGGCGAATGCTATTTTTGATGTGATTGCTTCCGGTTCTTCGGCTTATGGCATCTACCACTATAGCAATGAAGGGGTAACTTCATGGTTTGATTTTGCCAGGGCTATCTTTGATATCAGTAAAACGGATGTAAAGGTAAATCCTATTCCCGGGTCAGCATATCCGACAAAGGCAACACGGCCGGCATTTTCGGTAATGGATAAAAGCAAAATTAAAGCAACATTTAATATCGAAATTCCTTACTGGAGAGATAGCCTGGTGGCGTGTATTGACCGTATCGGGTAATCCTGTGTATCAGGGATAAAAATGAATGAACACAATACATCGTCATTATTTCGCTAGCCCTGTAAGAACGGTATTGGTTATGCTCCAAACAAAAGACTAAATATTGGTCTTACATAAGGTAAGGTTAGTGGAAGCGTAAGGAATCATGCTCATATCGAAAGTTGATATTGGCTTTATTCGAAAATAATAATTAATTTAATAAAACATACAGATAAATGATTCAGGGCCTGGCCTAAAATCTTTATCTAAATCTAAAATCTAATGAAAGGTATAATCTTAGCTGGTGGGAGCGGAACACGCTTGCATCCTTTAACGCTTGCTTGCAGTAAGCAAATGATGCCGGTTTATGATAAACCGATGATCTACTATCCATTATCTACTTTAATGCTGGCAGGAATTAAAGAAGTTTTAATTATTTCTACGCCACATGATTTACCAAACTTTGAAAAGTTATTGGGCGATGGATCTTCGTTGGGATGTAAATTTACCTACGCCGTTCAGGCAGAGCCGAATGGTTTAGCACAAGCTTTTGTAATTGGCGAGGAATTTATTGGCAGTGATAAAGTGGCTTTGGTTTTAGGCGATAACATCTTTCATGGTGATGGGATGGCTAAATTATTACAGGCCAGTGCTGATCCGGAAGGTGGAGTGGTATTTGCCTATCAGGTATCAGACCCTGAGCGTTATGGTGTAGTAGAATTTGACGAAAACAAAAAGGCAATTTCTATCGAGGAAAAACCAGTGAATCCTAAATCAGATTATGCGGTTCCGGGATTATACTTCTATGATAATGAAGTGGTAGAAATTGCAAAGCACATCAAGCCTTCTCCTCGTGGTGAATATGAAATTACCGACATCAACCGCATTTATCTGGAACGCGGCAAACTAAAAGTCGGGGTACTCAGCCGTGGAACAGCATGGTTAGATACAGGAACTTTTACTTCATTAATGCAGGCAGGTCAGTTTGTCCAGATTATCGAAGAACGTCAGGGTTTAAAAATCGGATGTATTGAAGAAATCGCCTATAGAATGGGATTTATCAATGCTGAACAACTTAAAGCAATTGCCACACCATTGGTGAAAAGTGGCTATGGTGCTTACTTATTGAAACAGATTAAATAGCCTTCCTTTAGGGTATTTGAAAGCGTCTGGTTTATTTCAGACGCTTTTTTTGTTTAAGAATTAATGCTTTATTAGTCCGCCGATGTGAGGACTCTTACTTCTAAAAATCATCTTTGCGAAAACCCCTCGCATTTTTCATCCCCCGTAATTGTCATACCAAGTTACTAGGGGTCTAAATAAGGGGATTCCTTCCATCATATCCCAGGCCGGATAGCAGGTTGCCTATAGCGATACCCAGAAAACCCAATCGTTGAATTGCCCTTCACCCGTCGTCATTGCGGGGAGGCAGAATGAAGCAATCTTATGGAGAAAAATCTTCGTATGGAATTGCTTCGGCTCGCTCAAATCCAGGCCCGCAAACACGGAAATGTTAATGGTAGCGTAGACGCCTAAAGCTGACAAGCAATTCGTATTAATTTAATCGTTTAATCACTATTCCCATTTTATCTATATTTGCCCATCAAGAATTCATAAATGGAGAATAAGCATATTGCAGTGATTGGTTTAGGTTATGTTGGTTTGCCACTAGCCATAGAATTTGCAAAGAAATATCGGGTTACCGGCTTTGATATTAATCCCAATCGCGTAGTATCGCTGAATAACCTGATTGATCAAACCAATGAAGCAGATCTGCAAGACCTGGATCAGGTTCTTCAGCTTAGGGAGAACATCGGATTATCTCTCTCTGCTGATTTACATGATATTCGAATGGCTGAAGTTTTTATTGTCACCGTACCGACACCCATTGATGACCAAAAAAGCCCGGACTTAAAGCCCTTACTTGAAGCGAGTCAAATGATCGGGAGTATCTTGAAAGAGGGTGATATTGTGATTTATGAATCGACCGTTTATCCGGGCTGTACTGAAGAGGATTGTGTGCCTGTTCTGGAAAAGGCATCCGGATTGAGGTATAATACCGATTTCTTTTGCGGCTATTCTCCCGAGCGAATTAACCCGGGCGATAAAGTAAATACCTTAACTAAAATCAGGAAAGTAACCTCAGGGTCTAATCCCCGGATTGCTCAACAGGTGGATGAATTATATGCCGCGATCATTACAGCCGGAACACATTTAGCGCCGAGTATCAAAGTGGCGGAAGCTTCTAAGGCGATAGAAAATGCCCAAAGGGATGTCAATATTTCGTTTGTCAATGAGCTGGCGCTGATCTTCGATAAGATGGGCATTGATACTTCAGATGTGTTGGCAGCCGCTTCTACAAAATGGAACTTCTTAAATTATAAGCCCGGATTAGTCGGAGGGCATTGTATTGGTGTCGATCCTTATTACCTGGCGCATAAATCGGAAGCGTTGGGCTACAAACCTGAAGTGATACTTTCCGGTAGGAGGGTAAATGATAACATGGGGATGTTTGTTGCTAATAAGGTGATTAAGATGATGGTTGCCAAACATAAAATTGTGAACGGCGCAAAAGTGCTGATCCTGGGATTTGCTTTTAAAGAAAATTGTCCGGATACCCGAAATACCCGTGTGATTGATATTTACAAAGAACTCCAGGCATTTGGCGTAGATGTTGATGTTTGCGATCCATGGGCTAATGTAGAGGAAGTGAAAGCAGAATATGGAATTGATTTGATTGATGTACAAGATTTCAAAACCTATCATGCCGTAATTTTAGCGGTATCCCATCAAAAGTTTTTAACCATTGATTTTAAAGCGTTCAGAAATGAAGGGGCTATTGTTTTCGATACAAAGTCTTTTGTTCCACGGGAATTTGCAGATGCCAGGTTGTGATTTGACCTGACGCACTATTAATAAAGACTGCCTTGCGCAAGCTGTTTTTAATTGCTCGCATCTGCAAGGACTATTACCTTTTTGCTTGATCAAAAAAGTAACAACTTCCGTAGATTCCTCCTTGAGTCGGAATGACAATTTGAGGCTGTTATCCCGAGTTCGGGGGATTTAAATAAAGTGATCCATAATACCTGTTCTTCCGCCACATTTTATCGACCGAGTTCATGAATGCCTTTAAAACAAATTGGCGGATTTTCTCCTGAATAGATGTCAATAAACTCCCTTTATTCCTACCTCTTCATGAGTGTTCATGTACCTTTTCTATACTCCAGGGGTTAACAAAGGGTAAGCAATGGGTTAACAAAGGGTAAGCAAAGGGTAGAGAAAGGGTTAACAAGGGGTTAACAAAGGGTAAGCGAATCTGCACCAAAGTATAACCAAAGGGTTAACAATTGACTTGTCAGCTTGCAGTCTGCACCATAAAACCAATTGTGAGTGAAATTTTTAATGATCATGCAATTTTTATTTATCATCAGCCCTCCAATACCTGCTTTGCTTAAGGGGGCAATGGCTTCAGATCAATGGTATTTACCATGGGAATTACATAATCATTCATGACAGTTTCGTTACAAATAATAATTTATGTATGTTTGCAAACTCAAAAATCTATGAAATAATTTATGAAGGTTGCCCTTATCACAGGTGTTACGGGACAAGACGGCGCATACTTAGCGGAGTTTCTGCTTAAAAAGGGCTATTTTGTACACGGAATAAAAAGGCGATCCTCTTTATTCAATACCGATCGAATCGATCATCTCTATCAGGATCAACACGAAAAGGACGTTCATTTTAAATTGCATTACGGCGATTTAACTGATTCAACCAATCTGATTCGCATTATTCAGGAAACACAACCCGATGAAATTTACAATCTGGCGGCGATGAGTCATGTGCAGGTGAGCTTCGAAATGCCTGAATATACAGCCAATGCTGACGGAATCGGAACATTGCGACTGCTGGAAGCGGTTCGCATTTTAGGGCTGGAAAAAAAGACTAAAATTTACCAGGCTTCCACTTCTGAGCTTTATGGCCTGGTGCAAGCTGTTCCTCAAAGTGAAACCACACCATTCTATCCACGTTCGCCATACGCAGTGGCCAAAATGTATGCCTACTGGATTACAGTAAATTACCGTGAAGCCTATGGCATGTATGCCTGCAATGGTATTCTTTTCAATCACGAAAGTCCGCTACGTGGCGAAACCTTTGTGACGCGTAAAATTACCAGGGCTGCTGCCAAAATTGCATTAGGCCTGCAAAGCTGTTTATACCTTGGGAATTTGTCCGCTCAACGGGATTGGGGGCATGCCAAAGATTATATAGAAGCAATGTGGTTGATCCTGCAACAAGAAAAGCCGGAAGATTTCGTTATAGCCACTGGAGTGACAACTACCGTTCGCGATTTTGTGCGGATGAGTTTCGCCGAACTCGGGATCGATGTTGAATTTAGCGGTAAAGAAGAATATGAAAAAGGAGTAATTGTTGGAATAGACGTAGAAACGGTTAGCCGTTTAGGTCTGGATCAAAGTAAGTTATTTTTAGGAAGCACGGTAGTGCGGGTTGATCCTAAATATTTCAGACCGACAGAAGTAGATTTATTATTAGGCGATCCAACCAAATCAAAAACGCAATTGGGCTGGAAACCTCAGTATGATCTTCCAATGCTTGTAAAGGACATGATTCTTTCTGATTTAAATCTGATGAAAAAGGATGAACACCTGAAGCAGGGCGGTTATCAAACATTAAATTATTTCGAGTAAGATTAAAAACATTAAAAAAGCTGTAATTTTAAATATTAACGGCAAATTATTTACCGAGTATTCGGATACCTATGAAACAAAATATTAAACTACTTTTATCCTTCCTCATTTTAACGCTTTTATTTAGCATTCCTTCCTTTGCTCAAAATTATGCAAATGTAAAAGTGGATGAATTATCAGATGCACAGATTTTGCAAATGATCAAAAAAGCGGAATCAATTGGTTACTCAGAAGCTCAACTGGAGCAAATGGCTGCTGCACAAGGGATGAAACAGGACGAAGTGCAAAAGCTTCGCCTTCGTGTAGAAAAGGTACGCAAGCAAGGTACGGCCAGTGCCGTACAGACAGATGCGAAAGCAGTTTCAACCGGTCGTGAAATGAGCGAGTCGACAGACGGTGGTGAAATCAGCAATGAAAAGAAAGAAACGGATGATGAAATCGGGCCTAAAATTTTTGGTGCAGAATTATTCCGCAACGGAAGCATCACTTTTGAACCTAATTTAAGGATTGCTACGCCAAAAGGTTATGTGATCGGTCCGGATGATCGTTTATTAATTGATTTGAATGGTGATAACGAAGCAAGCTATAATCTGCCGGTAAGTGCAGATGGAGTCATCTCATTACAATATGTAGGTAGAATCGCTGTAGGTGGATTAACCATTGAGCAGGCCACTTCGAAGATCAGGGCTTCCTTATCTTCCACTTATCCCTCTCTACGCTCAGGCAGAACCAGCGTTGCGGTAAACCTGGGTAATATCAGAAGCATTAAAATTATCATGACGGGTCAGGTGGTTAAACCTGGTACCTATACCTTATCGTCTTTATCCACGGTTTACAATGCGCTTTATGCTTCCGGTGGTCCGGCGCAAAACGGTTCGTTCCGAAATATCCAGCTCATCCGCAATAACAAAATCATTGCGACCATTGATGTATATGATTTTCTTTTGAAGGGGATTCAGCAAGGCAATATCCGTTTACAGGATCAGGATGTGATTAATGTACCTGTATTCGATACACGTGTAGAAATTACCGGCGAAGTCAAACGTTCAGCATTGTTTGAAGTCGCTAAGAATGAAACTTTACAGGATGTGATTAATTTCGCAGGTGGTTTTACCACACAAGCTTACACGGCCAAAATCAAAGCTTTTCAGAATACGGACCGCGATCGCAAGATATCTGATATCTCCACTTCTGAATTCTCGACCTATTCTCCAAAAAATGGTGATAAATATGTGGTAGAAGCGATCCTCGACCGCTTTGCTAACCGCGTTGAGATTATTGGAGCGGTATTTCGCCCTGGTGTTTACGAACTGGAAAAAGGGCTGACCTTGCGTGGATTGATTAATAAATCAGATGGTTTAACAGAAGATGCCTTCCTGAACAGGGGTTATATCAACCGGTTGAATCCTGACAATACGCAAGCCCTGATCTCTTTCGATGTAGCGAAGATCATTGCGGGTACAGAAACTGATATTCCTTTACAGCGTGAAGATAAAGTAACGATTTCTTCTTTATTTGATTTAAGGGATGAATATAAAATTTCTATCCAGGGGGAGGTAAGAGCACCAGGCACATTTGAATATGCAGACAGCATGACTTTAGAATCGGTAATTCAGCTGGCCGGTGGTTTTAAAGAAGGCGCTACCCCTAATCGTATTGAAATTTCAAGAAGGGTAAAAAATAGTGATGCAACAGCTAAATCAGCCCGTACTGCTGAATTATTTATCGTGAATGTTGATCAAAACCTGAAACTGGAAGGCGAAGCCTTCATATTGAAGCCCTTTGATATCATCACGGTTCGCAACTCGGAAGGCTATACGGTTCAAAAACAAGTTAAACTGGAAGGAGAAGTGGTTTATCCAGGCACCTATACTATTGTTCGTAAAGATGAACGTATCTCCGAAGTCATTAAAAGAGCGGGTGGTTTAACCTCTTCTGCGTATCCCGATGGTGCTTCTTTAAAAAGACCGGGCGCAGAAAAAGCAAACCCGAATGATAAAAACGCGATTAACAACCAGGAGGAAGACAATAAGAAATTCCTGAATTTGAAAAGAGCTCAGGAAGCGGGTGTTAAAGATACCTTGACTGCATCTGTAGAACAAAATTTAATTCAAAGCGATTTAGTTGGTATCAATTTAGTGAAGATTTTAAAGGACTCTACATCCCGATTCAATCTCATTGTAGAAGACGGCGATATTATTCGCATTCCACGTACTTTGCAAACGGTGAAGGTTACAGGTGAGGTGCTAAATCCAAATAGCATTGTATACTTGCCAGGTAAGAGTTTACGTCAGTATGTGAGTGGAGCAGGTGGCTTCACTGCTAATGCCCGAAAAGGTGGCGTGTATGTAAAATATGCCAATGGCTCTGCAGCAGCGGTTAGTAAATTTTTATTTTTTACCAATAGCCCAAAAATCAAACCTGGTGCGGAAATTTTGGTACCAAAAAGAGCAGAACGGGAGAAAATCAGTGCGCAAGCGTGGATTGGTATTGGAACAGGGTTGGCTTCACTGGGAGCCATTATTGTGAGTTTACTACGTTAATATATAATTTAGGAGATCCTGGAAATACTCTAGGATACAGGAAGATGCAGAATATCATAACTGAAGGTCAACAAGAGAATATACATAATAAAAGTGATGAACTTTCTTTAAAAGATCTCATCCTAATGCTTGGAGGATGGTTTAAATATCTTTTATCCAAATGGATAATCATTTTGATATTTGGATTGATTGGTGGGGCTTTAGGTATTTGGTATTCTTTCACAAAGAAAGTTACTTATACAGCCACTACTACCTTTGTTCTAGAAGATGAAAAAGCTGGTGGTGGTTTAGGTAATCTTGCAGGATTAGCTACTATGGCAGGTGTCGACGTGGGTAGTGGTGGAGGTATTTTTCAGGGTGATAATATTTTGGAATTATACAAGTCTAGAAAAATGTTGCAGCAGACTTTACTCACCACTGTTAAAATTGCAGGTAAAGAACAGAGCTTAGTAGAGCGTTATATCAAATTTAATGATCTTCATAAAGGCTGGGCTGGAAGCCCACAGTTGATGAGACTTAAATTTAAAGCGGATAGTTTAGAAGAAGGAACACTGTATTTAGAGCCAAATAGGTTAAGAGATAGCTTATTGAATAGCATCGTATTGGACATTTCAAAAAATTATTTAAGTGTTTCTAAACCAGATAAAAAGTTGAGTATCATCAAAGTTGATGTCAAAGCAAAAGACGAAATATTTGCGAAGATATTTAATGAAACGCTTGTCAAAAATGTAAACGACTTTTATGTAGAAACTAAAACGAAAAAATCATTGCGAAATGTACAGATTATGCAACGGAAAACAGATTCTGTTCGGGCTGTGATGAACGGTGCAATTTATACCGCTGTTGCCGTATCTGATGCTACACCAAATTTAAACCCAACAAGACAAGTGCAACGTGTTGCACCAGCGCAGAGGGCACAATTCTCCGCTGAAACGAATAAGGCTATTTTAGGCTCATTGGTCCAAAATCTTGAAATGTCAAAATTAACTTTAATGAAAGAAACTCCATTGTTAGAAGTGATTGATCAGCCTGTCTATCCCCTTCAGAAGGAAAGCTTTGGCAAGCTAAAAGGCTTAATTTTGGGAGGTTTGATGTTCGGCATGATTACAGTTGTTGCATTAATAATTAGAAAAGCCGTTAAAAATATTTTAGCATAAATAAAGATGATCACAGCGAAAATCATAGAATTACCAAAAATTTTAGATGAGAGAGGGAATCTTTCATTTTTGGAGGAGGAGAAGCACATCCCTTTCACCATTGAGCGGATGTACTGGATTTATGATGTGCCAGGCGGTGAGGTGCGAGGTGGCCACAGTTACCGTAAAAATGAAGAAGTTATCATTGCACTAAGTGGAAGCTTTGATGTAGTCCTGAACGACGGTGTTCATAAAAAGACTTTTTCGTTAAATCGCTCTTACTATGGTTTGTACGTCCCTGCAGGAACATGGAGGCACATGGAAAACTTTTCAACAAATGCTTTAGGCTTTATAGTGGCTTCCACTTCCTTTTCAGAGGAAGATTATGAGCGAGACTTCAATACATATAGCTCATCAAATCATAATTAAAAATGGCAACAACCTACAATTGTACAATATTTGAATTACCAAAACTTGCTAATAGAGCTGGTAATATCACTCCAGTACATAATAATTTAGAAATTCCCTTTGCTGTAAAAAGAATTTTTTACCTGTATGATATACCTGGAGGTGAATCTCGAGGCGCTCATGCACACAAAGAATGTCATCAATTTTTAATAGCAGCCAGCGGCAGTTTTGAGGTTTTGTTAGATGATGGTAAAACAAAGCGTTTAATACAATTAAACAGGCCATACATTGGTTTACATATCCCACCAGGGATCTGGGCATCTGAAATTAATTTTTCATCTGGGTCAATTTGCCTGGTTTTAGCATCACATACCTACAACGAATCCGATTACATCAGAGAATATGCTGATTACTTAACTTATTTAGATGAGCTCAAGAATTCATAAGCTAGCCGATGTTCAGTCAACAAATATCGGAAGCAATACTTTTGTTTGGCAATTTACCGTAATTTTAAAAGATGCAGTTATCGGTGAGAATTGCAATATCAACTGCAATTGTTTTGTGGAAAATGATGTGATCATTGGTGATAATGTAACTATAAAGTCAGGGGTGCAAATTTGGGATGGGGTGACTATTGCTGATAATGTTTTTATTGGGCCGAATGTTACCTTTACTAATGACATGATTCCTCGTTCGAAAGTCTATCCAAAAGAGTTTAAAAAAACAAAACTCGATAAAGGGGCGTCCATTGGGGCCAATTCAACAATCATAGCTGGCGTACAGATCGGAGAAAACGCATTTGTCGGAGCCGGTAGCGTAGTCACAAAATCTATAGCTCCTTTTACAGTTTGGTATGGTAATCCCGCCAGGCAGAAAGGTTTCATCACTGAAGATAATGTCATATTAGATTTAGAGTTAAAAGATCAACTTACCGGCAATATTTATTATTTAGAAGGATTTAAACCAATTTTAAAATGATCAAGTTTTTAGATTTATATAAGATCAATCAGTTGCATAAAGCTCAATTAGCGGAAGCATTCGAACGTGTTTTGGATTCAGGATGGTACATCATGGGCTCAGAATTGAAAAAATTTGAACTTGAATTTGCCACTTATTGTGATACAAAACATTGCATTGGCGTTGCCAATGGCCTAGATGCCCTAATTTTAATTATTCGGGCTTATAAAGAATTAGGTGTTTTTAAAGAAGGTGATGAAATTATTGTACCATCAAATACTTACATTGCCAGTATCTTGGCCATATCAGCTAATAATTTGGTGCCTATTTTAGTGGAACCTGATATCAATACCTATAACATTGATCCCGCAAAAATTCAAGCAGCCATAACCGCAAAGACGGTAGCCATTTTACCTGTGCACCTTTATGGGCAGCTTTGTGAAATGGAAGAAATAATGTCAATTGCAAGTAAAAATGGCCTTAAGGTAATTGAGGATTGCGCACAGGCGCACGGAGCAACAGATTCTTTAGGAAAAAAAGCTGGTAATTTTGGAGATGCCGCAGGATTTAGCTTTTATCCAGGAAAAAATTTAGGTGCATTAGGAGATGCCGGAGCAATTACTACCAATGATGATTTTTTAGCTGAAACAGTCAAAGCACTATTAAACTATGGTTCGCACATCAAGTATCAAAATAAATATAAAGGTATAAATAGTAGGTTAGACGAATTGCAAGCTGCTTTATTAAGTGTTAAACTTAAAACGCTAGATCAAGAAACAGCAGTAAAGAGAGATATTGCTAATCGATATTTAACGGAGATTAAAAATCCTAAAATTACGTTGCCAGATGTAAAATTACAAGATGCTCATGTATGGCACTTGTTTGTAATAAGAGTACAACAACGCGATGCTTTTCAGCGCTACTTAACCGAAAGTCAGATTCAAACTGTTATCCATTACCCTATACCACCACACAAGCAAGCGGCCTACAAAGAATGGAATCACCTTTACTTTCCAATTTCAGAAGAAATACATAACGAGGTGTTAAGTTTACCTATCAGTGCGGTAATGACTACAATTGAAGTTGACACGATTATTGCTGCAATCAATAAATGGTAAATAAAATTAAGAATATTTTAAGTTTAGATATTTTTAAAGTATTCTCACTAACTGCCGTATCTACATTGGTGAGAATGCTCACTGGGCTTATCAGTGTAAAAGTAGTTGCAGTATTAATTGGGCCCAGTGGTATTGCACTGCTTGGCCAACTTAATAATTTTGCAAGTATTGTGATGATTTTAGCTTCAGGTGGTATCAATACAGGCATCACCAAATATATTGCAGAGTTTAGAAATGACGATTCTGAAGTAAAAAAACTTTTATCTTCAGCTTTAAAAATTACCATTTATTGCTCCCTCGTTTGTGGCTTATTAATGGTTTTATTAAGTGGTTATCTAAGCGACAAAATTATGTTGAGTGCAGGATATCGCTATGTATTCGTAATTTTTGGTCTTACCATTATACTCTATGCACTAAACAACTTAATTGCTTCTATCTTAAATGGCTATAAAGAGTTTAAGCTATTTGTTTTGGTGAGTATTGTAGGTAGTATAGGCGGCCTTATTTTTACCTTATTATTTGTATATTTTTTGGGACTTAAAGGGGCCCTAATAAGTGCAGTTACCTTTCAGAGTGTGATGTTTTTCATTTCTTTATTTATGATTAGAAACCTGCCATGGGTGCAAAAAGATTATTTTAAATACAAGTTAGATACAATTTCGAGAAACAAATATTTCAAATACTCTTTAATGACATTGGTAACAGCCGCGACCGCTCCTGTTGCTCAGTTGGTGCTCAGAGGACATGTTATTGCTAACATCTCTACAATTGAAGCCGGATGGTGGGAGGCGATGAATAGAATTTCAAACATGTACTTACTCGTAATCACAACATCTTTCTCAGTTTATTACCTTCCAAGGCTTTCTGAACTTAAAAAAAATAATGAAATTAAAGCAGAGATATTTAAAGCATACAAAATCATAGTGCCTACATTAATAGTGAGCTTTACAATATTATACTTTGCTAGGTTTATAACCATTAGGATTTTATTTTCGGCGGAATTTCTAAAGATGGAAAAATTATTTGTTTGGCAACTTCTAGGGGATTTCTTTAAAATCTGCAGTTGGCTTTTAGCTTATTTAATGATTGCCAAAACAATGACTAAGACTTTTATATTTACCGAAATATTCGCTACTGTTTTTTATTTATTGGTTGCGTACTTATTGATGAACTATACAGGAGTGATAGGCATAACACAGGCTTATGCAATTAACTATTTTATATATTTTATTTTAATGGTTGTGCTATTTAGAAAAATTTTATTAGTGAAGAACTAATAAATACTTATTGCTTAAATAGTATTAAGACTTTTATTCATTATTTTGATGTTGGATTTCAAAAAAAAAGATTTTATTTCTGTCTATAATTATACAAAAACAATTGCGTCCAAATGCCTCAAAAAGGATGATATTAATGGAGCTATTGCTTTAGTGGAAGCTTGTGCCATCGCTGCATATCAGTTGAATGTATTTTATAGTGATGTTGATTTAGATAACATAGTAGTAGAAATAGGTAAGAAAATTAGCTCAAAAACAAATCATAGTTATTTTGATCCGACATCAGAAAAAATTGTGCTTATAGATACAAATGGGAGTGATAATCATGGATTGACTAAACAATATATTGATGCATTTATCGCAAATGGTATTGAGTTTGCCTATATATATGAGCATACAGATCTAAAAAGGATCAGGTTAATCTTAAAACAATTGGAAGCTTATCCAAAAGCTACAATATATACTTTTGAAGGACAATATTCGAATACTAAACAAATTGAAAAAATTTTATTGTTCTTAAGCGATTATAAGCCTAGTAGTTATTATATGCATATAATGCCATGGGATGTTGTTGCAACAAGTGTTTGTAGCGTTTTAAGAGGTGTATTAACGTTCAATATTAATGCTACGGATCATGCGTTTTGGCTAGGTGCTTCAATTATTGACTATAGTATCGAGTTTCGTGATTACGGGTATACAGTATCATTAGAAAAAAGAGGATTGCGTAAAGAACAATTGCTTATGTTACCCTATTACCCTCCAATAAACCCAACTAATTTTGGTGGTTTCCCTGATATTGTTAAAAGGGACAGCATTAAAATTTTCTCTGGTGGTTCCATTTACAAGATATTAGGCGAAAACAATTTTTATTTCAAACTTGTAAAGCAATTGCTTATCCAAAACCCTAAGGCAGAACTACTATTCGCCGGAACAGGGCAGAATAACATTATAAAAACCTTTATCAAAGAGAGTGGTTTAACAGATCGAATTCATTTTATAGGAAATCGAAATGATATTTTAGAAGTATTTGAACACTGTGATATTTACCTGGCAACATATCCCATAACGGGTGGGTTGATGGCTCAATTTGCAGCTTTTACTTCAAAGCCTATACTCGCTTACGCAGATAAAGGAATGAGTATTAGCTTTATTGAAGGATTTGTTTGTCATTCAGGAGAGTTTAATGTCACTACTCATAGTGAAAGTGATTTTTATGCGTATGCAAAAAAATTATGTGATGATAAAGAATTCCGCATTAGTGAAGGCGCTGCGTTAAAAAGTGTATTGATGACGGAAGAGCAGTTTAACGAGGAATTTCAATTTATGATGGTCAATAAAAAGACGAAGAGAAATGGTCAATTAGAGATTATAAATTATGACAGATTCGAGAATCTATATCTACAGGTGGAAAATCAATACAGCCAATCTGCTCAAAAATTGTTAGCATATCACTTGAAAGCACGCACGCTTATCTTTCCCAAGCTTTTTTTTAATGCAATTATAATAAAAGCAAAGCAATTGCTTAATAAATTTTAGTAATATGTACTCTATCAAGTATTTATATCGGAAGATCTATCGCAACATTTCAGAAATTATGCTGAAGGCCTACTTATCTGCAAATAAGATATCATATCATAAAAATATTGTTTCGTTTGGATTACCGTATTTGGATATTTCAAAAACAGCTAGATGTACCCTTGGTGAAGGTATAGTATTGGTAAATTCAGCAAAGTATTCGACTCTGGGGAAACCAAACAAGTGTAAATTTGCTATTGGTCAGAATGCAGTTTTAATTATTGGAAACAAGGTAGGAATGAGCAACGTTACGATTATTGCTACAAAATCTATCTTTATTGGTAATAACGTTTTATTAGGAGGAGGTGTTACAATAGTCGATACCGACTTTCACTCTCTAAATCCGTTACATTGGTTTACTCCCAATGATGAGTTGCATATGAAAAATGCTAGTGTTGCTATTGGCGATAATGTTTTTATAGGGATGGATTCGATTATCTTGAAAGGAGTTAAAATAGGAAACAACGTGGTGGTAGCCGCGGGTTCGGTGGTCACAAAGAGTATTCCTGACAATCAGATTTGGGGAGGAAATCCAGCTGTTTTTATCAAAAATAATTTATAATGGATGTTGTTGTAATATTTAATGGTTTAGGCAACCAAATGTCTCAATATGCTTTTTACCTCGAAAAGAAAAGGATTAACAAAGCAACCTATCTGATTTCCTTTTGTAAAGATCATAATGGATTGGAGCTGCATAAGGTCTTTGGGATCGATTTTAAATCCAAACTGATAGAAAAAATATTGTATGTTATTTATCGTATCTTATTAACGGATAAGAAATTTTTAAATCCACTGCAATACCTATTGAAGGTCCTAGGCTGTAAGATTATAAATGAAAATTATGATTATAGTTTTAAACCCAGTTATATGGTGCCATCCAAAGGCATCACCTACTATTTTGGTGGTTGGCATACCGAAAAGTATTTTTCGGGTGTTAAAAGAGAGTTATTATCGACGTTCAATTTCGAGAAGTTTACAGATAAAGAAAATATTGCCACTTTAGCAGAAATTAGTAGCACCAATTCAGTAGCCTTACATGTAAGGAGAGGGGACTATATGAATGAGGCTAACATTAATTTATTTGGAAAGGTATGTACGAAAGCCTATTTTGAAAATGCAATAGATGTGTTAAACCAAAAGATACCAAATGCCCATTATTTCATTTTTTCTAATGATATAGCGTGGGTAAAAGAAAATTTAGTATTTGAAACAGCTACCTTTGTCAATCATAACTTTGGAGCAGATTCGTGGAAAGATATGTGTTTGATGAGTAAATGCAAGCATAATATTATCTCAAACAGCACTTTTAGCTGGTGGGGTGCCTGGTTAAATAAACATCAGGATAAAGTAGTAATTTCTCCTAGTAGATTTTTAAATGATGACCAATATACAGATGTATATCCTAATGATTGGTTGAAAATTGCAGACACTTGAAAATGAAAAATATCGCATTTACAATCTGCGCAAAGAATTATATTGGTCTTGCGCAGGTATTAGAAAAATCTATCAAGAAATATCATCCTGATATCGACTTTTTCATTTTGGTAGCTGATGAAATCACGCCGGAGGACAAACTTACCTCATTAGCCAGAAATGTGTTAATTGCAAAAGATGTCTTAGGGTTTTCTATACAAAAGTGGAATGACATGTCATTTAAATATGATTTAACAGAGTTCTGCACCTCAATAAAGCCAGCTTGTTTTAAGTTTTTAATAAATAATTTCCATCCGGATACTTGCATTTACTTCGACCCTGATATTTTAGTGTTCGATAATTTAAATAGCATCTTTGATTCGTTAAATCAATATTCTATCATTTTAACACCTCATATCACAACTATCGAAGAAAATTATACAGGTAGTTTACAGGAAAACGGATTGTTGTTTACGGGCATGTTCAATTTAGGCTTTTTGGCTTGTAAATGTAATGATGTTACAAACCAAATGCTTAACTGGTGGGACAAACGCCTGGAAGACCGCTGTTTCATCAATAGAATGGAAAACTATTTTACAGACCAGAAATGGATGGATTTTTTGCCATCATTTTTCCCGAACGAATTGTTGATTTCACATGATTTAGGCTTGAATTTTGCTCCATGGAATTTTTATGAAAGAGAAATTTTAAACCAAGACGGTAAATTTTATGTAATTAACCGCCTTGAAGTTAGTGGCAAGGAGAAAACTAGTCTAAAATTTGTACATTTTTCTGGCTTCAACTACAAAGGATTGCTTAGTAATGAGGTTAGCCAGGGTAATATCCCTGGCTTAGCTATTTATCCTGATATTGTGCAAGTTATAGATGAATATGGAAGATGGCTAAAAAGCAGCTCATTTCCTGAGTTTGCGAGTTTGAATTACAGTTACAATGTTTTCTCTAAAGGTACGCCGATATCAAAAACGCACAGGAAATTGTACCGAAGATTAAGTGAGGATGGCGTATTAACCGGAAATCCATTTGATGAAAATGGAACTTTCTATCAATCTTTAAAAGCAGGAAAATTATTAAGTAAGGCTTTGGTTAGCTCAGATAAGCAAGGCATTGGTAATTTGGAGGGTGTAAATCGGAAGCTAGTAAAGGTGAATAAACTATTTTCTCTATTGTTCAAAGTAGTAGGAGCTGAACGATTTTTTATGCTCGTGAGATTGTTACGTATATATTCTAAGCTGGAAAATCACGTTTATTTGATTGATCCTACTTATTTGAAGGAAGCAAAAATAAGAGATTAATTGTTCTAACCTAAATTAAGCTATAAACCGCTATCTACGAAGGTGATAGATAAAGTACTATGAATTGATATATTTTATTTTATTTTTCTTTATATTATTATTTGGTGTACTCGACTTTTACGGCACAGCTAAAATTAATAAACTAATTTCTGTTTGTACAATAGGATTGATTTTAATTTTGGTCGGTGGTTTAAGGTGGGAAACTGGTACAGATTGGATTAATTATAATTACTATTTTGAGAGTAATTATTCTTATGAAGATTTTACTGGAGGGGAACATGAATATTTGTATGCATTGTTTTCGTTTCTAATAAAACAAATATCTTCTTCCTATACAGTTTTCTTATTGGTTTTTTGTTTTACTACAATATCTTTAAAGCTTTACGGTTTTTGTAAGCTGTCAAATTTTAATTTTATTTTTCTGACAATCTTATTATATTATGCTAACCAATTAGGAGATGTTTCCTCGAATAGGCAATCTCTGGCATTATCGTTTGCCGTCATAGGCCTAATTTTTATTGTTAATAAAAACCTAGTCATGTTTGCTGCGGTAACACTTATTGCATGTTATTTTCACACTTCTGCAATCATATCTTTTTTAGCCATACCGCTTTTGTATATCAATATCAACCGAAACAGATTGATGTTTATTATTTTTTCAGGCTTTATCTTTGGACTATTTATATCCTTTACTGGCAGCAGTAATTTTTTATTTTCATTTTTGATGGGAGGGGATAACTATATTGCTAGAAAATTAACAACCTATGATGATATCAAGGAACTTGGAAATAGTACAACTGGAAGTTCGATTGATCCCAAAATTTCATATATATTGGGGACAATTAGAAGGTGTTTCGTTTTAATACCCTCCTTAGTTTTTTTCAAAGAGCTTGCAATCAAGAATAAAAATTTTAAAATTTTATTAAATATTTATGTTTTTGGGAGCTTAGTTTATTTAATCTTTACACCTATTATTCAAGTTCTAAATCGAATGTCAGCGTATTTTGACATAGCTGAATTTTTATTGCTCCCAACATTTATTACAATTAGCAATAAAAGTTACATACGTGTAATGGTTTATGTTATAATCGTACTCTACGCATTTGTAAAATTTTATTCCACCATAATGAGTTTCTGGACTTTTTACACACCATATAAGTTATGCTTTTAGGTAAAACCATATTCATAAATGCAAGTCACCCTAATGCGACTGGTGCATCCGTCATATCTGATAGAAATTTTAAGCTAATAAGTGAATCTAGTACAGAAATTTACAGATTTTCGATTCAGACAACTTTAGGGGATTTTAAGCACAACATCACTGATATTTTTCTTTTGACAAACCTTGTAAAGAATAAGGATATAGTTAATATAGTCAGGTTTATTAAAGATAAAAATATAGAATGTGTATTTTTAGACAACTCTTTGTTTGGCAATTTAGCTAAAGTGATTAAACAAAATATACCAGAAGTTTATATTTTATCTTTCTTTCATAATGTAGAATACAGTTATTTCAGAGAATTAATCAGGGTTTCTAAGAAATTTCATCACTGGTATACAATCCTCTTAGTCAGAAAAGCGGAAAAACAAATTGTTAAATACTCAAATGCTATTGCTGCGCTTAATAATAGAGATAGTGCAGATATTAAACGTAAGTATGGTAAAGCGGTAGATATTATTTTACCTACCACATTCTCCGATTACTATGATGAGTTTCGAGACAGGAATGAAAAAAATAAAAATGATATATTAAAAGTATTATTTGTAGGTTCTTATTTTCCTCCAAATATATTTGGCGTAAATTGGTTCATAAAAAACGTGATGCCTAATGTTAAGCGTAAGGTCAAATTATTTGTAGTAGGAAGTGGATTTGAGGCACATCAAGTATTGAACATGCAAGAAAATATACAAATGGTTGGAAAAGTTGAGAACTTAGATGATTACTACTATTGTTCTGACTTGGTTATTGCACCTATCTTTCATGGGTCGGGTATGAAAACAAAAGTAGCTGAAGCATTGATGTTCAATCGCCCAGTTTTTGGTTCTCAAGAAGCTTTTGAAGGTTATGATGTAAATATATCGGATATTGGAAGGCTGTGTAACAATAAATATGATTTTATCGAAAATATTGAAAAATTTCAAAGTTCAGATTATAAGTCTATACGTCAAATTTACTTAAGTAAATATAATTACGAGACAATCAGCCATAAGTTTAAATTTTTTTTAGATGCAAAATTTAAATAAGCATATATCTGTTATTATTCCTGCCTATAATGCTTCCAATAGTATTATTGCAGCGTTGGAATCCGTTTATGCTCAATCTTATAAAGATTATGAAGTAATTGTTGTAGATGACGGATCTTCTGACAATACAAGTGAAGTAATTGAACTTTATATAAATAAAAATAATTTGATCAATCTTAATCTGATCAAAAAATCAAACGGTGGTGTCTCATCCGCACGTAATGCAGCTATTGATGCAGCTAAAGGCTTTTGGTTAGCTTTTCTAGATGCAGATGATACCTGGCACCCCAAAAAACTGGAAGTTGTATCCTGGTTCTTTAATGAAGATGTTTCGTTAATTGGTCATGATTATCAAACTGAGATTTTTACTAATGCATATTTGGAATTAGGGCATTCTCAAATTAGTAAAGTATATTTTAGTTTTGCGGAAATCTTGATGAGAAATAGATTTACCACTCCTAGCGTCGTATTAAGGAATACACCAGAAATACATTTCGATGAAAAAATGAGGTATGCTGAAGATCATGATCTTTGGCTACAGCTGAGTTCAAAGAAAAAGGCACTCTTTTTAAATGTATCACTTGTCAGGTTAAGTAGACCTTTGTTAACCAAAGGAGGCTTAAGCGGTAACAAATTGAAAATGCGCTATGGGGAGATGAGGATGTATGTAAAGGCTTCAAAATATAATAAGAATGTTCGTTTTCTACTTCCTTTACTCATCGGCTATTCAAGCTTGAAATTTATATTAAAAATCTTTAGATAGTAACAAACTTTGTAGTTATCAACAAAATATATTATCTAGTATAAAAAAATAAAATGCAACTAACAAGTAGTATAGTTTTATATAAAAATGATCGGAAAGTTTTAACGGAAGCTATTGAAAGTTTCCTAAACTCAGAACTGGAATCTAAACTTTTTTTGATTGATAATTCGCCGACTAATGAATTAGAGGATATTTATCAGGATCGTCGCGTTGTGTATATGCATAATCCTTCCAATCCTGGATTTGGTGCTGCACATAACATAGCAATCAAATTAGCAATTGAATTAGGTTCAAAATACCACCTTGTGCTCAACCCCGACGTATATTTCAGCTCTGGAGTTCTTGAAGAACTGGTTGTTTATATGGATGGCAATAAGGAAGTTGGAAATGTGATGCCAAAAGTTTTGTATCCTGATGGAGAAGTTCAATACTTATGCAAATTATTACCTACACCATATGATTGGATTGGAAGGCGTTTTAATCCAATTAAAAAATTGGTAGAAAAAAGAAACGAATTATTTGAATTGAAATTCACGAATTACAACAAGATAATGGAAGTCCCTTATCTTTCTGGATGTTTTATGTTTCTGAATCTTGAAGCTATTAAAAAGATAGGTTTTTTTGATGACGGAATATTTATGTATGGTGAAGAGGCAGATTTGTGTAGAAGATTAATTGACGGAGGATATAAGACGGTTTTTAATCCAGAAGTATCTATCATACATCATTTTGAAAAAGGTTCACACAAATCATGGAAGCTAACTAAGGTTGGTATAGATTCGGCAATTTATTATTTTAATAAGTGGGGTTGGTTTTTTGATAAAAAACGAAAAGCGATTAATAAGAAAACTTTAATCAAACTAGGATATCAAGAATGAAAGCAATTCTAACTGGTGCAAGAGGTTTTCTAGGGAAATATATCTACGATGAGTTGATCAATACCTTTGAAACTTTAACTCTGTCAAGAACACATTCGGACATTAATATAGATTTATCTTGTGAAATTCCGAACTTTGCTGATTGTGATTTGATGGTGCATTGTGCTGGTAAAGCACATATGGTACCTAAAACAGATGCTGAACGACAAGATTTTTTTAATGTAAACTTAACTGGAACTGAGAATTTATTGAAAGGTTTAGAAAATTGTAATGTATTGCCTAAATCTTTCGTATTCATTAGCACTGTTGCGGTATATGGTTGTGAATATGGTCACATGATAGATGAAAATCATCCTTTAGAGGCTAAAGAACCATATGGAGAGAGTAAGATTCAAGCAGAGCAATTGGTGGAAAGATGGTGTTCGAAGAATAAGGTGATTTATTCGATATTACGTTTGCCATTATTGGTTGGGATAGATCCACCAGGTAATTTGGGTGCCATGATTAGGGGTGTTAAAAAAGGATATTATTTTAATATTGCGGGCGGAAAAGCAAAGAAAAGTATGGTATTTGCAAAAGATGTTGCAAAGCTCATACCCATAGTTGCCAATGTAGGGGGGATTTATAACTTAACAGATGGCTATCATCCGTCATTTGCAGAACTTTCAGAGCTAATATCGAAACAACTCGGTAGGAGCAAGCCTCTTGATTTATCGTTTTCGATGGCAAGTATTATGGCTAAAGTAGGAGATTTACTAGGAAATAAGGCGCCTATTAATTCAAATAAATTGAAGAAAATAACGTCGGATTTAACTTTCGACGATTCTAAGGCAAGAAGAGGATTGAATTGGAGACCAAATCCGATTTTGTCAGAATTTAATATAAAATAGAATGAAAAAAGCATTAATCACGGGAATAACCGGGCAGGATGGGGCATATCTTGCAGATTTATTATTGAAAAAGGGATATGAAGTTCATGGTATCAAACGCCGTAGTTCATTATTTAACACTGATCGTATTGATCATTTATATCAAGATCCCCATGAAAGTGATGTAAAGTTTAAATTGCATTATGGCGATTTAACCGATTCTACCAACTTGATTCGAATCGTTCAAGAGGTACAACCAGATGAAATCTACAACTTAGGAGCAATGAGTCATGTGAAGGTTTCTTTCGATTCACCTGAATACGTTGCGAATGTAGATGGGATTGGTACTTTAAGAATTTTAGAAGCGGTACGGATTTTAGGTTTAGAAAAGAAAACAAGAGTTTACCAGGCTTCAACATCAGAATTATTCGGGGGAATGCCCGAAAATAAAAACGAACGGGGCTTTTACGACGAAAACTCTCCGTTTTATCCACGCTCTCCTTACGGTGTAGCGAAGATTTATGGCTTTTGGATTACTAAAAACTACCGTGAGGCTTATAATATTTTTGCTTGCAATGGTATTTTATTCAATCATGAAAGTCCGTTGAGGGGTGAAACTTTTGTTACCCGAAAAATCACCAGGGCAACCGCTAAAATCGCTTTAGGCTTACAGGATAAATTGTTCTTAGGGAATTTAGATGCCTTACGGGATTGGGGTCATGCCAAGGATTATGTAGAGGCCATGTGGTTGATTTTACAACAAGATACACCAGAAGATTATGTCATCGCTACCGGGGTTACAACTTCTGTAAGGGATTTCGTCAGAATGTCTTTTAAGCAAGTAGGAATTGAACTGGAATTTAAGGGTGAAGGTGTAGAAGAAAAAGCTTATGTAGTTTCTTGTGCTCATCCTGACTATCAACTGGAAACTGGAAGAGAAGTAGTTGCAGTTGATCCGACCTACTTTAGACCAACAGAAGTTGACTTATTGATTGGTGATCCAACTAAGTCTAAAACCAAATTAGGGTGGAAACCTCAATATGACCTGGAAGGATTAGTAGAAGACATGATGGCTTCTGATGTAGATCATTTTAAAAAAGAATTGATGTTAAAAGCAGCAGGCTATAGTGTTAAAAATCAATTTGAATAATTAATAAAGGGAGATTGCTTTGTCATTCTTCCTCGCTATGACGAATAAAGGGATGAAAAAAACTGATAAAATATATATCGCAGGTCATCGTGGGATGGTAGGCTCCGCTATCTTAAGAAACCTGGAAAGCCAGGGTTTTAATAATATTGTTACTCGAACCTCAAAAGAATTAGATTTGAGAGATTCGGTAGCGGTTGCTGATTTTTTCTCGGCAGAAAAGCCGGATTTGGTATTTCTGGCAGCAGCAAAGGTGGGTGGCATTGTAGCTAATAATACCTACCGTGCGGATTTTTTGTATGAAAATTTGATGATCCAGAATAACGTAATCCATCAGGCCTATTTGAATCAGGTCTCGAAACTGATGTTTTTGGGTTCGTCCTGCATTTATCCGAAAATGGCACCTCAGCCATTGAAAGAAGAATATTTATTAACGGGCGAGCTGGAGCCTACCAATGAACCTTATGCCATTGCGAAGATTGCGGGCATCAAAATGTGCGATGCCTATCGTGACCAATACGGCTGTAATTTTGTATCGGTGATGCCGACCAACCTTTACGGGCCGAATGACAATTACGATTTAAATAATTCTCATGTGTTGCCTGCGATGTTACGTAAGTTTATTGTTGCCAAACAAAATGGAGATCAAAAGGTAACCATTTGGGGTACAGGGACGCCGAAAAGGGAGTTTTTACACGCAGACGATCTGGCCGAAGCATGTGTTTATTTAATGAACAACTACAATGAGCCTGGCTTGGTGAACATCGGAGTTGGCGAAGATGTATCTATCCTGGACTTGGCTAAATTGGTGAAGGAAACAGTGGGATTTGAGGGCGAGATTATAACAGATCCGACCAAACCAGACGGTACGCCCAGGAAATTGATGGATGTGACCAAGCTTAATGCAATGGGCTGGAAAGCCAGCACTTCCTTAAAGGAAGGAATACAAAAAGTATATAACGAAGTAAGAAATAATGACTGGCAATAGTAATACCCATATTCTGATTATGGCCGGCGGTGTCGGTTCACGCTTTTGGCCAAAAAGCCGCAATCATTTTCCTAAACAATTTATTGATATTTTAGGATTAGGCAAATCCTTATTACAATTAACCTACGAACGGTTTTTGAAAATTTGCCCGAATGAGCAGATTTATATTTTAACCAACGCTAATTATGCTGCATTAGTTAAGCAGCAATTGCCTGGCATTTTGCAGGAAAATATTTTACTGGAACCCAGTCGAAATAATACGGCTCCCTGCATTGCCTACGCCAGTTATAAGATTTCAAAAATGAATCCGCAGGCTAATATTGTGGTGGCACCTTCAGATCATTTGATTTTGAAAGAGGAAGAATTTTTGAATAAGGTTGGTCAGGCCCTGGCTTATACTGCCAATAATGATGCTTTATTAACTTTGGGGATCAATCCGACCAGGCCGGATACGGGATATGGTTATATTGAGTATGTGGAAGGGCAAGGAGCGAAGAGCAATGAAGAAGGAGCAAGGAGCAAAGAGATTAAAAAGGTAAGTGCCTTCAAAGAGAAACCCTCTTTAGAAAATGCGAAAGTTTATTTAGAAAGTGGTGATTATGTTTGGAACGCTGGAATTTTTATCTGGTCTGCCCGAGCCATTATAGAGGCTTTTGAAAAATATGCTCCGGAGATTGCAACCTTATTTGAAAAAGGAAATAGTGTTTATAATACTTCAGCCGAAACAAATTTTATTGCTCAGCATTACCCAAATTCGCCAAACATCTCTATAGATTACGCTATCCTTGAAAAAGCAGACAATGTTTATACTATTCCGGCTGATATTGGCTGGTCTGATTTAGGTACCTGGGCATCTTTACATAGCGTAGCGGAGAAGGATGAGCAAAATAATTCGATTAATTGTGGCCACCTGAACATTTCAGAAACACAGGACTGTTTGATTCAATTGCCAGCGGGTAAAGCTGCAGTAATTAAGGGTTTATCTAATTTTATTGTGGTGGATGATGGAAAAGTATTATTGATCTATCCAAAGGGTGATGAACAGGAAATCAAGCAGGTTGCCGGACAGATGGTAAAAGATTATGGAGAAGAGTATAAATAAGAATAGCAGTTCTCTAAAAGATGTTATTTTAGAGGATATTTTATAAGTATTTCAAGATTGAAGCAATCTTATGTTTTGGAAAGGGGATTGCTTCAGTTATTGAAAAAAGATTCTGATGAGTTGATTATTAATGTGGTGATGAAGAATTGGTAGGCGTCCGGCCACACGAATATACTTTATTATCAAAATGATAATAAATCAATAAGTCCTATTGATTTAACTAATTGCCTGTACTTTTCTTTATCTTCGCCACCATAAAGAATTATGACACCAATTACTATTGCCCTCATCCTGATCGGTTTATTTATTTTAGAGCTGGTTTACTTTAAAATTGCCGATCATTTCAATATCATTGATAAACCTAATGCCAGAAGTTCGCACAGCACCATTACACTTCGTGGTGGTGGCATTCTGTTTGGTTTAGCTGCCATCGTTTACTTTTTTGGATTCGGTTTTAATTATCCCTGGTTTATTCTGGGGCTTACGCTGATTAGTCTGATTAGTTTTCTGGATGATATTTATACCCTCAACAATAAAATCCGCTTAAGTATTCACCTGCTTTCCGTATTGTTAATGTTTTACCAATGGTCGTTATTTAGTCTGTCCTGGTATTGGATTCCTGTCGCATTGATCTTTGTGATCGGTACGATTAATGCCTACAACTTCATGGATGGAATTAACGGTATAACCGGTGGGTACAGTCTGATTACGATAGCCACTTTATATTATATCAATGCTGATGTGATAGCATTCACTTCCCCGGATTTATTGTTGATCATTGGTTTAGCCTTATTGGTTTTTAATTTCTTTAATTTCAGGAAAAAAGCGAAATGCTTTGCTGGCGATGTCGGCAGTGTGAGTATCGCCTTTATTATCGTCTTTTTAATCGGGCAATTAATTATACAAACCCAAAATTTCAACTACATTTTATTATTACTATTTTATGGATTAGATGCTGTGAGCACGATTGTGTTCCGGGTATTCAGGAAAGAAAATATCTTTGAAGCACACCGGAGTCACTTTTATCAGTTCCTATCCAATGAAAAGAAATGGCCTCATCTCGTGGTCGTCAGTATTTATATCATCTTTCAGCTACTGATCAATACCATATTGATTTATTTTATCGGTGATCAATTGGTGTTGGCATTCTTTTTGATTGCAGTAGCGGGCTTGGTATTTCTTTTGATTCGTTTTAAAATGGAAGGGAAAGATCAGCTTCTTAAAGCAAAAAATGAATGAATGATTGGTTAATATACGGTGGCGGAGGCCATGCAAGAGTTCTGGCGGATGCTATTCAGGCAAACGCTAAATGCCTGATTGCCTATTTTGATGATAACTTATCTGTTGAAGCCATAAAGGGTATACCGGTTTGTCCATATAAAGCCGATATTGCCAGTCAGGCCAATATAATTATTGGAATTGGTCACAATGAAACCAGAAGAAAAATAGTGGCTCAGATCCATCATTCATTCGGGACATTAATACATCCCAGCGCAGTTATTGCTGACGATGTTACAATTGGTGAGGGTAGCGTAGTGTTAGCCGGTGCAGTGATTCAATCTGGTGCAATTATTGGCAGGCATGTAGTGATTAATGCGAATGTAACCATAGATCATGATGCTGTAATAGGAGATTATTGCAGTATTTACCCGAATGCCTATATCGGTGGCAATGCCCATATTGGTGCTGGCGTAACTGTTGCGGCCTGCAGCGTTGTTGATCGCTCTGCCAGGATCAATACTGTTTTCATAGAAGAAAATATCATGGAATTGGATATGTATTAATTTTGTTATCTGTATATTTACTAAAATTTAGCCTATTCTATTTTGTTTACTCAGTTCAATATTGTTCCCCGATGGGTCATTTTTCTTTTGGATCTGGCCATCACCACAGCATCATTGATTTTCGCCTATTCTTTAAGGCAGAACCTTGATTTTACAGGAATCGACTTTCCTGAACTTGCCCGTAATTTATTGATTATGGGTGCGATCAACATTTCGGTATTTTTCCATATCAAAACCTACAGTGGGATTATCCGATACACCAGTGCGCAGGATTCTTTCCGCATTCTGATTGCAGTGATTATTGCTAACGGAACTTTTTTTGTGCTGAACCTCATTACCCTGGCATTCGCCAACTTTCCGCTCATCTCTTTTACCATACTCATAACCAATGGATTAACCAGTTTTTTACTTTTGATGACGTATCGGGTGCTGATTAAGTATTTTTTTCTGTACATGAAAAACTTAAACCTGGACAAGAAAAAGGTAATTGTATATGGTGCAGGCGAGGCCGGTTTGGCAACGAAAAGGACTTTCGATCATGATGGGAGTGTCAATAAAAATATTGTGGCCTTTGTGGACGATGATCCGCGTAAGATTGGTAAAACGATCGACGGGATTAAAATTCTGGATGCTAAAAACCTGAATTACCTAATAGATAAACACGAACTGGACGAGATCATTTTTGCATCTTACACCATTCCCATTGAGAAAAAAGATGCCATTGTAGACATGTGTCTGGAGAATGACATCAAGATATTAAACATTCCACCGCTCGATGTATGGGCAAATGGCGGAATGAAGCCTTCACAGATTCAGAAACTAAATATTGAAGATTTGCTGAACCGTAAAGCAATCAAGATCGATATTGAGGGAATAGGCAATATGTTAAACCAGAAGCGCATTCTGATTACAGGAGCGGCGGGATCTATCGGTAGCGAAATTGTACGTCAGCTTTCGAAGTTTAACGTGGGTTTAATTATTCTCTGCGATCAGTCGGAAACGGCCCTACACGAAATATTCCTTGAACTGGAAGAAACGAATAAAAGCAAAAACTTTCATGCTTTTGTAGGGGATGTTCGTGACGATAAGCGAATGGATAAGTTGTTTGAGACTTATAAACCTCATTATGTGTATCATGCTGCTGCTTATAAGCATGTGCCCTTGATGGAAGATAATCCTGCCGAGGCCATTAAAGCCAACGTGTTAGGGACAAAAACCATTGCTGATAAGGCCGTGAAGTATGGCGTACAGAAATTTGTAATGATTTCTACTGATAAGGCAGTAAATCCGACGAATATCATGGGTGCTTCAAAAAGAATCGCTGAAATCTACGTTCAGTCGTTGAATAATTCCCTAAGTACAGATGGCTTTATTTTTAGCAACGGATTACAGTATATCAACGAATTAAATGTAAAGCCTATTACTAAATTCATCACCACCCGTTTCGGTAATGTACTGGGGTCTAACGGTTCTGTTATTCCACGTTTCAGACAACAGATAGAAAAAGGTGGTCCGTTGACGGTTACGCATCCTGAAATTACACGCTATTTCATGACGATTCCTGAAGCTTGCCGCCTGGTGTTAGAGGCTGGCTGTATGGGAAAGGGTGGAGAGATTTTTGTGTTCGATATGGGTAAGTCGGTGAAGATTGTAGAACTGGCTAAAAAGATGATTCGCTTAGCAGGTTTTGAACCTAATGTAGACATTAAAATTGAATACTCCGGGTTAAGGCCAGGGGAGAAGCTATATGAAGAACTCTTAAACGATAATGAAAATACCCTTCCTACCCACCATGATAAAATTATGATCGGGAAGGTAAGAGAGTATGTGTTTGCCGATGTGGAGCGACAAATTTACGAACTCATTTCATCCGCTCAGGCGGGGCATGACCGGCAGGTGGTGATTTATATGAAAAAGCTCGTTCCGGAATTTAAGAGTAAGAATTCAGTTTTTGAAGAACTGGATCATTTGATAGATAACTAAAATTAATGAAAAGATTACTTTATATGGCCTTAATGGCCATTTTTGCATTTAGTGCATCAGCGCAAAACCCGACACCGAACCGGATTATTCCATACGATTACCAGTTTTATCAAAAGCTGAACAGCGATGTTTATGATCCTGCTTCCAAGTTCCACTCTGCCATTAAAGGCTTTTACTCAGATGATAACGCATTACAGATGCGTTATGATTCCCTCATAAATATGGGTACCGATAGTTTAAACAAAAGAAGCTGGGTGCACCGGAAGCTGTTTCAGGAACATTTACTGGAGTTTAAAGGCGATGATTATAATATTTATGCTGATTTTTTACCTGATTTTCAGATTGGAAGGGATATTACGGATAAACGATCTACCTGGTTAAATACCAGAGGATTTCAGGTGGGCGGAAATGTAGGTAAAGAATTTTCATTTTATTTAAATGGCTATGAAAATCAGGGTAAGTTTGCGAATTATGTGAATAATTTTATTGTAGCGAATCAGGTAGTGCCTGGTCAGGGCTATGGTAAACTGGGCGCAGATAAGCAGGATTGGTCTTACGTAACCGCTTTACTTTCTTATACCCCGAGTAAATATATCAATTTTGCATTGGGTTATGATAAAAACTTTATAGGTGATGGTTATCGTTCCATGCTCTTGTCTGACGTATCCTCAAACTATTCTTTTTTCAGGGTAAGGGCAACAGTTGGTAGCGTACAATACCAGACGATTTTTGCGTACATGTTAGATCCTGGTGCTGAAAAGCTGGCCAGCGACAGGAGATTAGGTGATCGTGGGAAATGGATGGCGGCCCATTATGTTGACTGGAATGCGACCAAGCGTTTTTCTGTTGGTTTCTTTCAGGCGGTTACCTGGGCTGATGCAGAGGTTGAAGGTAAACGGGGCTTTGATTTTAATTATGTTCACCCTTTTATTTTCTTACGTCCGGTGGAGAATACGAATACTACTTCACCGGATAAAATGCGTTTGGGCATTAACCTGAAATATGAGGTATTGGATAAAACAACTTTATACGGACAGTTCATGTTTGATGAATTTACCGCCAAAGAATTTTTTGCAGGTAATGGCTACTGGGCAAATAAATATGCTGTTCAGGTAGGGTTACGTGGTTCTGATTTGTTTAAAGTTCCTGGTTTAAATTACCTGGCAGAATTTAATACCGCAAGACCATATACCTATGCCCATTTTGCCAGGATTTCCAATTATTCGAACTATAACCAGTCGTTGGCGCATCCTAAAGGAGCTAATTTCAGGGAATTTTTAGGGATATTAAATTATAGTTATAAACGCTTTGATTTTCAGGGCCAGGCCATGTACTCACGTTATGGTTTAGATCCTGCCGGGATGAATTATGGTGGAGATATCTTTAAAAGCTATGATAGTCGTTCTGTGCAATATGGCAGCCATATTGGCCAGGGAATTGGGACAGATCTATATTACGTAAAAGGACAGGCATCGTATCTTCTTAATCCAAAATACAATCTGCGGATTGAACTGGCAGGTACGCTTAGAAGAGAAAGCAATGAGCTTGGTGTAAACAAAAGTTCTTTGTTCACCATTGGTTTGCGCAGTTCGTTCAGGAACATTTATCATGATTTTTAATCATGGTAAATGCTACGCTACTTTAAGCAGATTTACTGAACAGTTTTGATTCAGGCAATACAGGCTTATTAACCAATAGCATGATTTGCTATGTTCAGCCTGATATTACCTGTGAAATAATGAATAACCAACAAGAACTACAAACAGTTCTTAGGTCAGTTTTTCCTTACCTCTGAATTCGTTATACATGTAACTGATAAATTTAGCAAAGAGCCTGCTAAAGGCAATTGTTTTTTGGAGAGCGTTCATGTTTTGTAGTTTTGATTCCATAACAAACATCGTTTGTGGACTTAAACATAAAATTAAGAAAATTGTTTTAAAAAAATTACTTTATTTTCGGGAGGTGAATTCTTTCGAATGATTAAGGACCAAGAAAGTCTTTAACATAATTAAAAAGGGCTTCGAAACTAAGTTTTGAAGCCCTTTTTAATTTTATTCTACTGTTACTGATTTAGCCAGATTTCGAGGTTGATCGACATTACAACCCCTCATCACAGCAATGTGATAAGACAAGAGTTGTAGTGGAATAGTTGCCAGGAGCGGTAAGAATGCTTCATTTGCATCAGGAATCTCGATGCAATAATCTGCCATTTTCTTCACTTCTGTATCTCCTTCGGTTACTATAGCAATTACTTTCCCTTTACGGGCTTTAACTTCCTGGATGTTGCTGATTACTTTTTCATACGAAGAATTCTGCGTAGCAATAAATACTACCGGCATTTCTTCATCAATCAAAGCGATTGGTCCGTGCTTCATTTCGGCAGCTGGATAACCTTCTGCATGAATATAAGAAATTTCCTTTAGTTTCAAAGCACCTTCTAATGCTACAGGAAAACCACTACCTCTACCTAAAAACAGGCAATTGGTAGAATCTTTTATTTTTTCTGCTACTTCCTTAATGATATCATTTGAACCTAAAGCCTGCTGGATTTTTTCAGGAATTTCTTCCAGTTCAGTTAACAGCTCAATCATTTTGGAAGTGGTAATCGCTCCTTTTTGCTGCGCCATATAAAATGCCATTAGCGTTAGTACGGTTACCTGAGCGGTGAATGCTTTGGTAGAAGCTACACCAATTTCAGGACCAGCGTGTGTGTATACTCCGGCGTGTGATAGGCGTGGAATAGATGCACCGGCAACGTTGCAGATTCCGAAAATCGTAGCGCCGCGTTCTTTGGCCATTTCAATGGCTGCCATGGTATCAGCGGTTTCTCCGGATTGAGAGATTGCGATGACCACATCTTTTTCAGTAATAATTGGGTTTCTGTACCTGAATTCTGAAGCATATTCCACCTCCACCGGGATTCTGGCATATTCTTCAATTAAATACTCTCCCACTAAACCGGCATGCCACGATGTGCCACAAGCTACGATAATGATGCGGTCGATATTTTTTAACTTTTCTGCAAATTCTTTTATTCCCCCCAGCTGCACTTTCCCTTCGTTTGGATAGATACGGCCCCGCATACAATCTTTAATAGAACGAGGTTGTTCGTAGATTTCCTTTAACATAAAATGATCGAAACCACCCTTTTCCAGCATTTCGAGTTTTAGCTCCAATTCCTGAATCAACGGGGTTTGAACCACATTATCCAATTGTTTTACAAGTAAATCATCTTTTGTTACCAATGCAATTTCGCCATCTTTCAGATAAATTACATTTTTAGTGTATTCAATAATTGGTGTCGCATCAGAAGCAATGAAATATTCTCCCTTGCCTACGCCAATTACCATCGGACTACCTTTACGGGCAGCAATCAGTCTGTCTGGATGATCATTGTCCATGATGACGATGGCATACGCACCATTTACTTCCTGCAAAGCCAGGCGAACCGCTTCCAATAAGTCGATTTGCTCGATCTTTTGAATTTCCTCAATCAGGTGTATTAATACTTCAGTATCCGTATCGCTTTTAAATTCATGACCGCGGCCAAGCAATTCTTCTTTTAATGTCGCATAGTTCTCAATAATACCATTGTGGATGATTGATAATTTACTATTGTTTGAGGTGTGAGGGTGAGAGTTACGATCAGATGGTACCCCATGTGTTGCCCATCTGGTATGGCCCATTCCGATGCTACCACTACGATCAGCGCTTTCTGCGAATTCTTCTAAAACGGCTACTTTTCCAGCCTTTTTATAGATGTTCTGTCCGGATTCGTTAAGCAAAGCAATACCTGCACTGTCATACCCACGATATTCCAGTCGTTTTAGACCTTTTAATACTATTGGCCAGGCTTCTCTATAGCCAATGTAGCCTACAATTCCACACATAAAGAATTTAGATTTTAATTTGGCAGCTAATATAATAAATCAAATGCTTGTTACCATCATGAGGTAAGGGAAATGTAACATAAATATGGATAGAGAAGCTGGTTTGATTAATAATTTTATTAGCGCAAATCGAATAAATGCTTGTTTTTGATGGTGTAGTTCGTTGGTAAATTTTCTCCGTTACAAAGTACTATGCCACCCGGTACAGAGGCAGAAAAAATTATCTTATTTGCTCACCGTTTCAAAGGCTCTTTCTTTTCAGTAGTTTTATTTTGGCTTTTGTCTTCAAGCTTGCTTCGCAGGTCTCTTGATGAAAGAAACAAAAATCAAGACTGGGATCTTTATAGTATCGAACAGGCAAAGTACTCAAGGTAGCAGTTTGAGGCCAGGCTTACCCTTCAACCTTTTCTGCTACAAATTGTCTTGGAGAGAGATAAAGTGAGATTTATGCAAGTATTCCACTGCTTTCTTCTTCCGGAATCTGCTTTGTCGATTAAACCATACATGTTGAATGGGGTTGCTTCGTCTGTGAAGAACCTAGTGGAAATGAATGCGACAAAAATTCATGCACATCAATTATATAAAAGAAAAACTTCCCCCATAATTGTGAAGGAAGTTAATGATTAGATATAAAATTGACTATTAACCTGCTAAGCTATTGGTTGTTCTTTTGATGGCCACTTTTTTAACGGCATCAATAATGGCATTTTTATCATAGCCACATTCTGCCCAAAGCTCCGGCTGCTCGCCATGCTCTACAAAATGATCAGGAATACCTAAACGAATTACTTCAGCAGTATAATGATGATCAGCCATAAACTCAAGAACAGCAGAACCCATTCCGCCGGGAAGAGAACCGTCCTCAACAGTAATCACCTGCCTGTACTTGGTGAAGACCTCATGTAGCATCGTTTCATCCAAAGGCTTTATAAATCTTAAATCATAATGGGCAGGATAGTAGCCTTCGCTGTTAAGCTCTGTCATAGCCTCAACAGTAAAATTACCTACATGACCAATCGTTAAGATGGCTACATCTTCGCCATCGCGTATTTTTCGGCCTTTGCCAATCTCCAGTGTTTTAAACGGGCGTTTCCAATCGGGCATAACTCCGCTTCCGCGTGGATAGCGAATCACAAATGGACCTGCATTTTCCTGTTGTGCGGTAAACATGAGATTACGCAGTTCTTCCTCATTCATTGGGGAAGAAATGATTAAATTCGGGATGCAACGCATGTAAGAGATATCATAAGCACCATGATGGGTAGCGCCATCAGCACCGGCCAAGCCTGCACGATCTAAACAAAAAACCACGTTTAGTTTTTGTATCGCCACATCATGAATCACCTGATCATATGCCCTTTGCATAAAGCTGGAATAAATATTGCAAAAAGGAACCAGTCCCTGAGTAGCCAGTCCGGCAGAAAAAGTAACGGCATGCTGCTCTGCAATACCAACATCAAAAGCCCGCTTTGGCATGGCTTTCATCATGATGTTTAAAGAAGATCCAGACGGCATCGCTGGTGTAATACCCACTACTTTAGGATTAGCTTCTGCTAGCTCAACCATAGTATGCCCAAAAACATCCTGATATTTTGGTGGTTGTGGTTTATCGGGTACGCTCTTTTTAATTTCTCCGGTAATTTTATCGAAAAGACCTGGTGCATGCCAGATGGTTTGATCTTTTTCGGCCAAAGCAAAACCTTTCCCTTTTACCGTTACACAGTGTAATAGTTTAGGCCCAGGGATTGCCGATAAATCTTTTATCGTTTGTGCCAAACGCTTCACATCATGGCCATCAACGGGGCCAAAATACCTGAAGTTTAACGCTTCAAATAAATTGCTTTGTTTTAAAAGTGTGCCTTTGATGCTCTTTTCAATCTTTTTAACATACTTGTGCGCATTGGGTCCTAATTTAGAAAGACCTGCCAATACACTGGAGATATCATCGCGAAAGCGGTTATATGATTTAGATATAGTGATGCTGGTTAGATACTCTTTTAAAGCACCAACGTTTGGATCGATAGACATGCAGTTATCATTTAAGATTACCAATACATTGCTATTTTCGATGCCTGCGTGATTTAATCCTTCAAAAGCCAGGCCTGCTGTCATGGCGCCATCACCGATTACCGCAACGTGTTGGCGGTCAGTTTCACCTTTTAACTGCGAAGCTACTGCCATTCCTAATGCAGCAGAAATGGACGTGGAGGAGTGTCCCACCCCGAAGGTATCATACTCACTTTCAGAAATTTTTGGGAAGCCGCTAATGCCTTTATATATGCGGTTGGTATGAAATAAATCTCTTCTGCCGGTCAGGATTTTATGGCCATAAGCCTGGTGACCAACATCCCAGACTAATTTATCATAAGGTGTATTTAGCGCATAGTGTAAGGCTACAGTTAGCTCTACAACACCTAAACTGGAGCCAAAATGGCCACCGTTCACACTTACCACATCAATAATGTATTGACGTAGTTCCTGGCTTATTTGTTCTAAGTCAGACTCACTATATTGCTTTAAATCAGCAGGATAGTTAATTTTAGATAATAGGGGGCCAGCTTTAACTTGCATTCAGATTTTCAGTAAAAAACAAGATACAAAGTAAGGAATTTTTTATTTAAAAAAGGATAATAATTCAGGTATATCTACAACCTGTATTTACCCAGACTTAATAGGAACTTAAAATTTATCGCTTAGCAGAAAATGGTTATGTTTGTTGTATCACATGCAGGCAGAGAATTTTGAAATCAAACTTCCGGTTTTTGAAGGTCCCTTCGATTTACTTCTATTCTTTATCGAACGCGATGAACTGAACATACAGGACGTCGAAATTGCGAAAATTACCAATGATTTTTTAGCCTATATACACCAGCTCCTGGCATTAAATGTAGAGGTAGCGAGTGAATTTATTCTGGTAGCTGCCACTTTGATGCGAATTAAATCTAAAATGCTGCTGCCGCGGATTGCGATTGATCCCGAAGGCAACGATTTAAACCCGGAGCAAGATTTAATTGCCCGCCTGATTGCCTATAAACAATTTAAAGCTGCAGCAGAAGAAATGAAGCTGCTGGAGGCCGAGCGCTTATTACAGGAGCGAAGGGGGAATATTGAGCAGGATTTAAATTTAGCTGCTGCATCGTCCGCTCATCAGGACGAATTACTGTCGTTGGATTTGTATAAACTTTTAACTGTTTACCACCGAACCATGCAAAAGTATGTATTGAGCAGTGAAGAGGTTAAGCATACCGTGGTCCAATATCCTTACACCATAGAACAGCAAAAACATTTTATTGCTAATCTGCTGCACATCAATGAACAGATTGATTTTACCCTCGTTCTAAAAAATTCAGAAAATAAAGTACACTTCGTTTATAATTTCCTGGCGATACTGGAAATGTTGCAACAACAGTTGGTGGAAATTACAATCGGAAGTGGTTTTAATAATTTCAAGGTGAAATCTGTTTAGTATATAAAACACCCTGCTACTAGGTTCAGCTTGAACCAACTGATACATTCCCGACTTTCCGTTTATTCAATCAGTTAATTACCGATTAATTTCTTAATTTTGCGAAAAAAATACAAACCTATATCAGGATGAATCGCGACAACCAAATTTTTGAACTTATTGATAAAGAGTTAAACCGTCAGGAGCATGGTTTAGAGCTTATCGCATCTGAAAACTTCGTAAGCAAACAGGTAATGGAAGCTGCGGGTTCTGTACTTACCAATAAATATGCCGAAGGCTTACCGGGAAAACGTTACTATGGTGGCTGTGAGGTAGTAGATAAGATAGAGCAGATTGCAATTGATAGGGCAAAAGAATTGTTTGGTGCTGCCTGGGTTAATGTTCAGCCACACTCTGGTGCGCAGGCAAATGCAGCGGTAATGCTTGCTGTTCTTCAACCTGGTGATAAAATTTTAGGTTTTGATCTTTCACACGGCGGTCACTTAACTCATGGTTCACCTGTAAACTTTTCTGGTAAAACTTATCAGCCGTTTTTTTATGGTGTAGATAAAGAAACCGGATTAATCGATTATAAAAAATTAGAAGAAGTTGCTTTAGCGGAAAAGCCTAAATTAATTATTTGTGGTGCATCAGCTTATTCAAGAGAGTGGGATTATGCTTTTATCCGTTCAGTTGCCGACAAAATCGGCGCTTTGGTATTGGCAGATATTTCTCACCCGGCAGGTTTAATTGCTAAAGGCCTATTGGCAAATCCACTTCCGCATTGCCATATTGTAACCACTACTACACATAAAACTTTACGTGGACCGCGTGGTGGTATGATTATGATGGGCAAGGATTTTGAAAATCCATGGGGATTAAAAACACCAAAGGGCGAAACCCGTTTAATGAGTAGCGTATTAGATATGGCTGTTTTCCCAGGTACTCAAGGTGGTCCTTTAGAGCATGTTATTGCTGCAAAGGCAATTGCATTTGGTGAGGCTTTAACAGATGAATACGGAACTTATATTAAGCAAGTTGCGGCTAATGCACAGGCAATGGCTAAAGCTTTTGTAGCTAAAGGTTATGGCATTATCTCTGGTGGTACCGATAACCATTTAATGCTTATTGATCTGAGAAATAAAAATATAACTGGTAAACTGGCTGAAAACGCGTTAGAGCGGGCAGAAATTACGGTGAATAAAAATATGGTTCCTTTTGATGATAAATCTCCGTTCGTTACTTCTGGTATTCGTGTGGGTACAGCTGCAATTACCACCCGAGGTTTAAAAGAAGCTGAAATGGAAAAAATTGTTGATCTGATTGATCAGGTTTTAACTAACCCGGAAGATGAGGCAAATATTAATGCGGTAAAGGCGGAGGTGGTTAACCTGGTTAGCGCATTTCCACTTTATAAATAATACGCTCCAGTTTTAAATATAACTGATCAGCTTTTGAATAACTGAAAGTCCCGGAGTCATTCGGGACTTTTATTTTATTCGAATATTTCCGCTGGAAATCATGCGTATTTAAGGTTGATTTAAACTTTTGGAATAGACCCTTGTATTGACGTGAGTATTGAGATTTTATAATCTGCTGGAATATAAACGCTTCGGAAATTGAAACCTTATTAAAAAGTAAAGGGCCGATATTTTTTTGAAGAAATATCGACCCTTACCATCTAAATTAACGCTCTCAATTAAAGAAACCCGTAGCAGTTCTATTTGTTTTATTTTTTTTTTTTTGAAAAAATGTATTTCATTCAAAACACCCTAACGATGAAGGAAATGCCCTTGGTTTATTTTGTAAATCTTTATCCAGGTAACTGCCAAAATAAACATCACTTGTCAAATTTATACCTGCATTTTTAGCCGGGCTTCCGGTCAATAACTTAAAGTTTCTATTTTTAGAGGAGACAAACAGTGGTTCGACATTGAGTTTGTTTCCATGATTCGCATAATTCGTGTTTGTTGTTTTAATCAGATTGTTATAGATATTTGTTTGAATATTTGCTGAAGTTTTTCTCTGGATATCAATTTCATTGCTCAGTATACCCCAAATAATATTGTTGGTTAAATTTAGGTTAAGGTTGTTATACACTTTAGAAGAGAGAAAATCTGTAAAGCTTAAAGCTGCGGTTTTCCTGGGAAAATCTTCATTATATCCGGCAAAAGTATTTTGTTTAATATTGTATTCACCGCCACCAACAGCATACAACAGGTAGTTGCCACAATTGTAAAACAAGTTATTAAAGGCGGTGAGTTCAGAATGGTTTCCAATATAGCCGGCCACCTGCATATTCTTAATAATGTTGCTGCTCAAAATCAGTTTGGGCTCATTGGTGTAGGAAAGGGAATCGCTGGTTACACCAACCGATGCATTTTTTATGATCGCATGCTTAATTAAACCTGTTCCTGTTTTCTTAAGGTGAATTCCTTTCCATTGTCCTGCCTGCTCACTGTAAACCGTTTCCAGCCTGTCGCTGCAGAATAGTACCGGTTCATTGGCCGTTCCTTCAGCAATCAGTCTTCCTTCTACCGCTAAACCTGCATCATTATGAAAATAAACCTTTGCGCCGGGCGATATATTGAGTACAGCATGATCTTTAACTGTAACCTCCCCCTTAATAATATAAGGTAGCTTGCTTGTCCAGTTGGTGTTGTTGGCAATAACAGATTGATTGATGAAAACTGCATTCTGGCCATAAGCTTGCAGCTGAATCATTTGCTTATTTCCGTTTGTTTTAAGAATAACCGAATCCTGTACAATAAACGGCAACTCTTTTGAATCCGGATCAATCGTTACCTTAACAAAAAGATTAACTGAATCGCCGGCGTTAATTTTTAAATCGTTTCTTTTAAGCGTGCTTTCGCCATTAATGTTCAGTCGATATGCAGAAGCAGCGCCTCCACCCAGTTCAATACTGGAAATAACAACAGCTGCATGATTTTGATTAATAATTTTGATGCGCCTGGTTATCGAACCAACTGATGTGAAGACTGTGTCAAATAATACGTTGTCGGCAGAGAAAGTTAATTTAGCGTTCGGGTCTGATGTGGTGTGCTCATCTTTTCTACAACTCCACATCAGGGAGCTCATGGCTATAGAAAAGATGATCAGATTACGCATATATCAAACTTAAAAATTTTCTGTAGTACTTCATAACCCAAGCGCAAGGTTATTCCGCATAAGCTAATGCAGCAATACTAATTTTAGCCGCCCCGTTCTCAATTAATATATTTGCGCAGGCTTCTAAAGTAGCCCCAGTCGTCACCACATCATCTATTAATAAAATGTGCTTCCCTTTTATTTGATCTGCATTTTTAATCTTGAAAACCTCCTGCATATTCTCATATCTGTTATACCTGTTCTTTTTGGTCTGGCTATCGGTGGCAATATCCCTCAACAAGTTAGTTTCATCAACCAGAACTCCGGTCGACTTTGAAATCCCTTCAGCAATATAACTACTTTGATTGTAGCCACGAATGCGCAATTTCTTTAAATGTAAAGGGACAGGAATAATGAGGTCTATATTTTGATAATGTGGGCTTGAGCTTAATCTTTCCCCAAGCTTGCTGCCTAATAAAATACCGATTTCCGTTTTTCCATGATATTTCAACTGATGAATCAGGTTTTGAACTTTTGCCCCTTTTCTAAAATATAACATCGCCATCGCCGCATTAACGGGTATTCTTCCCCAAAGTTGTTTAGCCACTCTGTTTTCAGCATGAAGATGATAGTCGGTGAACGGTAAATCGTATAAGCACTTTGTACAAATCAAGTGCTCATGATAAAATAATACCGTACCGCAGGCATTGCAGGGATTTGGAAATAACAATCCAATTAAATCATGAGTCCAACGTTTAAATAGCATATACTAATATAATAAATATAGCTCAATTTGGTTTTCATTCTTTTTTTGGAAAGCACATTTCCTGCAGCTATTCATGTTCCAGTCCCGCCCTTGCTTGAAGTCCTCGGCTCGTACCTCGCCTTGCGGGCTTTCCGTGCCGGTCGGGTTTAGGTGGCGTGGCCTGCGCAACAAAGGGGAGGGTGCAATTGCAATCATAAAT